>RCUK01000025.1_pt1 | contig 260912 bp, 216 predicted proteins | sample 2166381 | NCBI WGS metagenome assembly RCUK01 (sample SAMN09932809, study PRJNA488358) | compost metagenome | isolation source: compost soil in an enriched community | place: Germany: Experimental Botanical Garden | reverse complement strand
AACTATAGAAATAAGTCCCCAGTATGTCAACAACAATCAATTATTGGTTCTTAAACCATTCTCTTATTTTCCCTTCGAGTGATGGCCTTCTCGGTGTATGTTCGGTCAATGGTTCTTTACGCCGCTGTTCAAAGATCTTAGCCCTATTTAAATTAGCTACCCAAATAAACATTATTGCAGTAAATAGCATGTAAAAAATAATGCTTATCCCTCCTTTAAAATCCTTTTTAAAATTATAATTCAAAAATCGCTTTCCCTTAATAAAAAAGATATAATTAAGACATAGTACAATCACCATAAATACAATCACTCTACTTTTACTCGATATGACTTCATGAATAATATCCTTGAATACCAAATAGGAAGATATTGTATAAAGATTAAAACCTATGAATAGCGTACTAACAGTGGTTACATAGACTAGCGGAATTTCTTTCTCTTTCATGACATCCGTATAAAAACGATAGATTCGAAATAAGAGATAATTGTATATTTTCATTGTCAAGTATAAACTAGTTCTATCAAGGTAATAACACTAACATTCAATGCTACACCTTTATGACTTTATATGTTTGGCTTTTGCCATACCATCCCGACTCCATTCTTAGAACCGTGCCATGTAACATATGCAGGTCCCAAATTGATGTGTTTTGAGGTGGACTAGGCAAGATTCCTTGCATTATATTGTGATACAGCCAGCTCATCATTAGCTGACCATCCATCATAAAGCCTCCAGTTATTTTCCGTCGTCGATGATGACAGAAAAACCTGGAGGCTTCAGATATATCCCAGCTCTTCGTGGTAAGTGTAATATATGCACCACTCTAGTAGTGAATGACACAACATAGTTCAAAACTTTCCGCATGGACCCATTATCCTCCTGTCGCTTTCCAGTGCGGCCATCAACTATAGAAATAAGTCCCCAGTATGTCAACAACAATCAATTATTGGTTCTTAAACCATTCTCTTATTTTCCCTTCGAGTGATGGCCTTCTCGGTGTATGTTCGGTCAATGGTTCTTTACGCCGCTGTTCAAAGATCTTAGCCCTATTTAAATTAATTACCCAAATTAAACTAGTTGCAGTTAATAACATGTAGATAGCTATCATGAGTCCTCCTTTAAAATCCTTTTTAAAACCATAATTCAAAAATCGCTTTCCCTTAATAAAAAGGATATAATTAAGACATAGTACAATACCAATATATAAAATCACTTGGAATTTACTCGATATCATTTCACCAATAAGATTTTTATATAATAGATAACCATATATGGTAAAAAGATTTAAATATATAAATAGTGAACTAATAGTGGTTACATAGATCAGCGGAATTTCTTTCTCTTTCATAACATCTGTATAAAAACGATAGATTCGAAATAAGAGATAACTGTATATTTTCATTATTGTGTTGGTTTATCAAATAAAGTATCCCCAGAAAAATGCTCATAAAGAAATTTTCCTCCAAAATACCCGACGCTTATCGCTGCTCCCCAAGGGCCAATAAAACCCACTGCGCCAAAGAAAGCATCAACAGCAGCTTCTTTACCAGTAATTTGTCCACTCAAAGCTTGGTAAACTGTTATCCCCAATCCTCCAATTCCGGCTGCGGTACCAGCTGTTCTTAAAATTGCACCTGTTTTCGCTAAAGCTTTTGTTGAAACTTCGATATTTCCCACGAAAGTTTTCAGAAAGGTTGTGCTTAACGGGGGACCATATAATGAGTTTGCCTGAATAATTTTGCCAACCTGATTACCGATAGCCCCATAGGGATGAAAAATTCGACTGGATATAGGTTAAATCTGCCGCTTCATCAGGACAGGTTGTTTTTGTTATTGTCATTGGAGATATTGAAACTGGCAATCTTGGCTTCGTTTCCACTGTATAGCCAACCGGCTCTTCTATCAACCCCGGTACCCCGATCGATCTCATCAGGGAGATCACAGAGTTCTCTGGAGATTGAGCCACTGGTGGACACATTCCAGTTTATCCCTGCATTTCCCTCTGAGGCTTTCACCTTAACTCCATTACCGTAGTAGGAGAGATTGATCGGGACCTGGATGTCACCCCGTTGGATTAAATAGAGTGGAATATTCATCTGGGCACCGCCCGTTAAAGGGGATACATCGACGCGTTGGCCATAGCTTTTGTCGGGAAAAATTGTGGCAATCACTCCCGCAAACAACAAACTGAAAAACCAGTTCACTTTAATATTGGAATACATAGAAAAAAAGGATTTTCTCGGTTAATAAATTATAATTAGCTATTTATAAAAGCTATAATAAATATAAGAAACTGATTTTGAACTTTCAAAATATTATTAACTATTAATCAGTAGTAAATCAAGAATTGTATCTCAAAATCAAACTCGTCTACAAGACAATGAAATAACATTATAAATTTCATAAAATTAAGTGATTTCATTACTTAAAAATGTGGATATAAAATTTTCATCTCGTACCTTTACACATCATGAAACAAGATCAATCTAAAATCATACGTGAACAGGTCGATCGTTCAGCACTTCGCGAACATTCGACTCCTTTATACCTTACATCAAGTTTTATCTTCGACAGCGCTGAACAAGGTCGGGCGGTCTTTGCTGGCGAAGAGGATGCAATGATTTATTCCCGCTATGCCAATCCAAATACTTCAGAATTCATCAACAAAGTTTGTATTCTTGAAGGTGCAGAAGCAGGATTGTCTTTTGCATCAGGTATGGCAGCAGTGTTTGCCTCCTTTGCAGGAATTATCGAAAGTGGAGACCATATCGTTTCTTCACGTGCAATATTCGGTTCTACACATCAGTTATTTACGGAACTCTTCCCACGTTGGGGTGTGACCACAACTTACGTAGACGCAGCTAATCCGGAAGAATGGGAAAAAGCAATCCAGCCGAATACGAAAATCATCTTTTTAGAATCGCCGTCTAACCCAGGTCTGGAACTGGTCGATTTGGAATGGTTGGGTAAATTCAAGGAGAAATATCCCCACATCATTCTGTCGATCGACAACTGCTTTGCCACACCTTATCTTCAGAAACCGATTCAATATGGATTTGACCTGGTTATCCATTCGGCGACCAAATATATGGATGGACAGGGTCGTGTCTTAGGTGGAATTGTGGTTGGAAAACAAGAACTAATCGACAAGTTGATGTTCTTCATCCGGCATACAGGTCCAGCGCTATCCCCGTTCAATGCCTGGATCATATCAAAAAGTTTAGACACGTTGGGCATTCGTATGGACCGCCATTGTTCCAACGCATTGGCTTTGGCCGAGGCCTTGGAAAATCATGGGGAAATTGAGGATGTAAAATATCCATTTTTACCAAGCCATCCACAATATGAGCTGGCCAAGAAACAGATGAAAGCTGGTGGCGGTATTGTAACCTTTGTTGTCAAAGGTGGTTTTGAGCGAGCAAAAGCCTTTGTGGATCATTTGGAAATGATTTTATATACCTCTAACCTAGGAGATTCAAGATCAATCGCAACACATCCAGCTTCCACCACACACTCAAAATTATCGGAAGATGAACGCTTGAACTTAGGCATCAGACCGGGTAGTATTCGCCTGTCTGTCGGTCTGGAAGATCAACAAGATATCATCAACGACATCTTGCAAGCATTAGAAAAAACAAAATAAACGTTCGCTTTGTTATAGTTAGCGAATATACATCAACTAAAAAAGCCTTTGCATAAGCAAAGGCTTTTCTTATTTCCCCATATCCTTCTTAATTCAAAGATGCGATAGCTGCTGCATAGTTTGGCTCGTCAGCAATTTCTGCAACTTGCTCTTCATACAACACTTTTCCAGTTTCATCCAATGTAATGACAACGCGGCTCAACAAACCCGCCAAAGGTCCGTCTGCAATAGCCAATTGATAAGCATCTGAAAAGTTTGAATCTTTATACTCTGATAATGTTACTACATTATTTAGACCTTCTGCTGCACAAAAACGACCTTGTGCAAAAGGTAAATCTTTCGATATACATAACACAACAGTATTATCTAACTGCGATGCTTCTTTATTAAATGCACGTACGGAAGCAGCACAAGTTCCGGTATCTACACTAGGAAAAATATTCAATACAATTTTTTTTCCTTTGAAGTCTGTAAGAGACTTATCGGAAAGATCGCCTGCAGTTAATTTAAAATTAGGAGCTTGCTCGCCAACCTGTGGTAAACTGCCTTTCGTGTTTACTGGATTGCCTTTAAAAGTGATTGTAGCCATATAATATGATCGTTTAATTTTTAGTATCCTTGCACTTAAAGGTACGAGCAAAAAAAATATTACACAACATTTATTAATTTTAGTCAAACATTTATTATGTTAGCATTGTATTTGATAGAGGAATGTTAACCAAACAATAAACACTAGTATGAAGAAACTACTATTCTCAATACTTTGTGCAAGTCCGTCACTCTTGTTTGCACAAGGATCACAAGTGAATCTACAAAGTCCCAAGGCAGTGGGAATGGGGGGAGCAGGCTCTGCTTACTTTTTAGATGAATCTTCCATTTTCTATAGTCCGGGTGCCTTAGCAAAAATGGATCATAATGCCATTTCGATTGCCGGTAATGCCGTCATGTATAAATCTGCATTTCAAGAGGTTGGAAGTACAGTTGTTTATCATACTAGAAATCAGATTTCAACTCCTTTTTCATTATTTGCCGCATTCGGCCCTAAAAACTCTTGGTGGAAAGCCGGTATTGGAGTTTACACTCCTTATGGTGGGGCCGTCGACTGGGGAAAAGATTGGGTAGGTAAATTCAGTTTGGTTAGCCTCTCGCTACGTGCAATCTATATTCAGCCTACATTAAGTTTCAAATTGACTGAAAATTTTAGTGTTGGGGGTGGTTTTGTATACAACATTGGTACCGTAGACCTCGAGAATTCTGTTCCGGTATTTTACCCAGATGGTCACGCCGGATTAGCAACGCTAAAAGGAACTGGAACTGGAACGGGGTATAACGTGGGTATTCATTATAACTTAGAAGACGAATTCGCTATATCGGTAAGTTACCGCTCTAAAGTCGTCACCAAACTTAAAAATGGAGATGCAACTTTTGACGTACCTGAATCCGTCGCAAGCAATTTTCCTGCAGGCAACAAATTCAGTGCTGAATTACCGCTACCATCCACTTTTGCTGCGGGCATCGCCTTCCCTATTTCAGAGAAATTGAAGATGGCTCTTGACGCAACGCTCATCAACTACGACATATATAAAGCGCTAGATTTCGATTACAAAGAAAACACGCCCGTATTGCAAGATACGCATTCACCAAAAAAATACGATAAAGCAGGATCCGTCAAAGCAGGATTGGAATATATTGCTTCCGACCGCTTGCAATTACGTATAGGTGGCGGTGTGATCGCGACTCCAGTACAGCAGAGTGCTTATGTTTATCCAGAGACACCAGATAACACCAGGTATTTGATATCAGGAGGTTTTACAATAAAACCATCACCAAAATTTGACGTCACAGGTTCCTTTGCTTACCAGCGCATCGTGGCTCGCCAGTCAACCAACGTGGAGAGTCATCTTTCAGGTACTTATGCGACAAATATTTTTGCTCCTGGTATTGGTGTAAGCTATAAATGGTAATTAACAGCCAAATTTGACTAAGATGAAAAAAAACAAACTTTATATAGCTGCGGCGTTAGCACTTTTAGCGATCGCCTCATGTAAACCTACCTTGGACGAATATACGCCTTCGGCTGGATCGCTTAATTTTTCAAAATATGTTGCCATCGGAAATTCATTGACAGCAGGTTATGCCGATGGCGGACTCTACTTGGAGGGCCAAAAGGTGGCTTACCCCAATTTAATTGCGGAGCAATTAAAACAAGTGGGTGGCGGTGAGTTCAAATCGCCATTTTTCAGTGAAGATCAAGCCAATGGTTCTGGCTATATTACGCTTACAGCGCTCGTCAATGGCCAGCCGGTAACGGCACAGGTAACGGATAAATTGGCCTACCGCTCAGCTTCACCAAAATTATTGACAAAATATACCGACCCGATCAACAACCTTGGCGTACCGGGCATGCGTATGGATATGGCCTTTGCTGCTGGCGTTGGCTCTCAAGCAGGAAACATGTATTTCGAACGCTTACTCCCTGACGCAGATGCAATGAAAACATATTTTGCGTATTCGACCGCGCAAAACCATACCTTCTTCAGTTTTGCTTTAGGCAATAACGACGCTTTAGGATGGGCCACAAATGGTGGTGTAGAAGACGGACCAACATCAAAATTAACCTCTACAGCACTTTTCACATCTTTATTAGGCAATTATGTAACGACATTAACTGCAGGAGGTCAAAAAGGGGTACTGGCTACAATTCCAGACGTAACAGCAACTCCTTATTTTACTACAGTAACCCGTGCCGCTTTATTAGCGGCCGTCAATGCAACAAATCCTCCGACACCGGTAACAAATATCTACATTGCAACAAAGTCAGGCCCTCGTGCAGCTACCGATCAAGACTATTTTGTCCTCCCTTTCTCCTCTTTGGGATTATTAGGAAAACCAAATGCCGCACAAATTCCGTACGGCTTACATCCACTGAATCCCGTGGAAGACAAATACGTGCTTGATGTAAGCGAAACGGCAACAGTCGTACAACGTATAAACGAGTACAACGCGGCCATCAAAGCTGCTGCAGACTCAAAAGGCCTGGCTCTAGCGGATGTACATGAATTCTTGAATAATGTAAAAGGAGGTGTCCGTATCAACGGACTAGCGGTTAGTGCAAAATACATTACTGGAAATGCATTCTCTTTGGATGGTATCCACTTAACACCAATTGGAAATGCCCTAATGGCCAACATCTTTATCAGTGCCATCAATTCTAAATATGGCTCAAAGATTCCACAAGTTGACGTAGCAAAATATCGTGGAGTTAAACTACCCGATACCGTCACAAAATAAACAGTGATCTACATACTGACAAAAGGCAGACGAATAATCGTCTGCCTTTTTTGTATATTTGTTTAGTATAGATTGAACAGAAAGAAACTCGTCTAGATTGAAAAAGGAAATGAAGTATCATTTCATGCCACCACAGCCTAAACGAGCGAAAAAGAATAAAATATTTTAAGATGAAAATCAAATTAAACCGTGTCAACCAGGCTGTGCATTTCGAAGCCAGCAGTGAATTATCCCCTGTCAAAGTCAACATTGATGGCTCGGAAGCTATCGGCGGTGAAGGAAAAGGTGTTCGTCCAATGGAATTGGTTTTAATGGCACTGGGTTCTTGCAGCGTCTTTGACCTCCATAGCATACTGGTAAAACAACGCCAACAAATTGATGATATTCAGGTCGAAGTGGAAGGTAAACGCCGGGAAGAAATTCCACAAGTATTTACAGATATCCACATCAATTTTTTCCTAAAAGGTGAAATTGATGAGATAAAAGCAGCCAAAGCGGCTGAATTAGCCGTTAAAAAATATTGCTCAGTACACGATATGCTTGCCGCTGGTGGTATTAATATCACGTATTCGTTGAAAATAAACTAAGAAAATACTTTCTTAGCATCTGATAATCCTCCACATTCGATGTGGAGGATTATTGTTTTTAATGTATGCTTCATCCATTTCCTTTACCAATGTATTATGCATAAAATAGGTACAGGGAATCGGAAGGATTTAACTTTACTAAGGTTAACTGATTTACAAACGATTCTGCTCTTCTGTTCTTGTAGGCTGATTGCTGCTTTTGACTTTCTGATTTCCAAAATGATACCGCAGCGTCAGATTGACCTTTCTGGTATCCCGATAGTCCCTATAAAAATTATTTTGATCGCCGTACTTGGATGATATGGTCATTTTTTCTGTTTTAAAGATGTCCATGAAAGAGAGATTTACCTCAAACTTTTTTTTGAAAAATTTCCGATTTGTCATCACATAGGTACTTGAATATCCCGTAATTTTAAATGGCCCTTGTATCGTGGGCGATGTAAAGGTATTACCCAGTTCAAGATTCCAACCGGCATCCTTATTCAACACATAGTTGGTACTTACATTTCCATTTCCGATATACACATCATTCTTGTGCAATACATCATCAGTACCCATAAAGTAATTCTCGTTATACATCCCCTCCAGTTGCAGATTCAATCCCCAGCGCCCTGTCAGCTGAAAACTCTTTCCTAAGTCTATTCCCGCCCCCTGTCCTTTCTTGATATTGGTATATTGGAAAATCAGCTGGTGGTTGTCGTTATCTTGACGGGAAATTTCCATATTAGGCCACTTCTCAAATCGGTAAAATAGATCAATATTCCAATTGTTTTTGGTCCAGGTTAGATTCAGATTATGAACGATTGTAGCCCTTAAACGTGGATCTCCCTGAAAATAGGAAAAGCGATTATAATAGGACTTAGCCGGATTAAGCCAAGAGTACGAAGGACGACTGATGCGCTTTCCATAGGAAAAACCGAACTGCTGATCGTCACTCAACGCATATTGCATGTAAAATGTCGGGAAGAGCACAAAATAATCACGTTTATTGATATCAGCTGGTTCGGACACAATACCTTCCAAATCGGTATATTCGCCCCTTAAGCCAGCTTTCCAGCTCCATTTCTTCCAGGAATAATCGAATGAGGTATACAAAGCTATATTCCGTTCTTTGTAATCAAACACACTACTCTTATCAGGCCTTTGCTCAAGCTTCCCTGATTCATCGTCAAAGAAAGAAAGGGTGCTCGTCGTTTTCACATCACTAAATTTTCCACCAAACTCCATCCCCAGCTTCTTTATTTTTCCGGTGAAATCTATCTGTGAAGAAAAAAGCCGATTTTTATTTCCATTATTACTGATAAATCGGGTATCTGTCGGTTCCTCCCCTTTAAATCGTAGTGCCGTCAGCACGTCCTGATCATTTGTCGAATGATTGTCAGTGAAGTAGGATGACCAATTTATGCTCCACCTGGAATTAAGCTTCTTTGTTACCTGAAGGTAGAGGTTATTCGTTTTTGTCGATCGTTGATGATCATTGGTGGTAAAATAACTAGACTCCTGTACATGATTTTTATCGTATATAATGGTGGGCACCTCATAGATACCATAGGTTTTCGGTCCGTAATATCCATTTAGTCCGGCGTTGACCGTCCAGGTTGTATCTGGGGTATAGTCTATCGAAAACACATAGCTGTTCTGACTGTTATTGGTATCAAATCGATCCATGACACCTTCCCATGAGGTTTGCTCATTCGGATAATAAACATAATTCGTTTCATAACGTGCGTAAGTCCCTCGTCCGAAATTGTAAGTACCCCGAAGATTGAATTTTTCATTTTTATAATACTGGGTCAGTCCAAACAGTTGCTTCCAGGTACTGCTTTTTTCGGCCAATGCGACCACCGTGCCTCTATAGCCATATAAGTTGGATTTGGAAAGCTTAATATTGATAATCGTGCTTCCCTCAGCTTCATATTTTGCAGGTGGATTGGTAATAACCTCTATCGATTGCACGTCGCTACCTGCTGTATTCTCCAGATAGGTTTTAAGCTCATCCCCCGTGAGCATCACTTTTCGGTCATTAATGAGAACAACAATATTTTTGTTTCCACGGACCATTAAATCCGCACCATTCACCATCACCAATGGCGTACGCTTCAGAATATCCCAGCTATTGAGTGCTGAAAGATTGGAATTCTGAACGTTAAATTCCAAGCGATCCAATTTACGGATCAATCGGGGAGCTCGACCCACGACCTGCGCTTCTTCGAGTACCCTTGCTTCAGGAAGAAGCTCAAGTAATAAGGGGCGTGAAATGGTATCGCTGCGAAAAAAAAGTTCCTGAGACTTGAAGTTCAGATAGGTTGTCCGTAGATAGTATCCACTCGGGTGATCCAGCGTAAGTATAAATTTTCCAAAATGGTCAGTCTTTACTTCACGGATCTCTTGATAGTTGCTATCCAATAGCATAACGGTCGCACCCGTCAGCACAATTTTGTTTGCATCCTGTACTTGTCCCCCGATTTGTTTAGTCTGTGCCGAAAGCAACAGGGGAAAAGCCAGAAAAAATAGGATCAATTTCATACTTTGGTATTTATTGGTTCAAAAGTCCCCTTAGTTACAGCAAATAATGGTTAATAAAGGGTTAATACTGGGTTAAGGTATATTATCTTAGCCCTCAGCAGTTATATTTGTGTATGGAATTGAAGCCCAAAAGTTATATCGTTCTCTTTACATTATTTTTTGCCGTTCTTATCGGCATACAAGGCTATCAATTATACAATACCTATCAGCTCAAGCAGCGTGATATTTTTGCCACGGTGAAAAGTAAGCTGGGCAAGCTTCATGATAATGACAAGCTTTTTGATGATGATTTAATGAGCAAGGACATTGCAAGAGACTATTACATCAAATTGGTTAAAAATGAAATAACCCCCGAGAAACTCAAAGGACTATACAACGCAAATGCCCATAAAACATCACAAAAGCTTACACGATACGTCGACAGCTTATTTAAACCCTTGGGAATGGATGTTATACTGAAAAAGGAAATTTTGGGTATTTACTTCAAGAACCTAGAAAAACAGATCGCAGCGGGGCCAATCACTGTCTACATAACAAATGGAACATTTCGTCAGCCTGTAGAACTCTCTTCAAGCGAGTGGATAACAGAAAAAACGGAAACACAGAAAATCAAAGACAGTATCCAAAGCAGGGAGATCTTATATACCTTTTTTGTTCACCGGAAGACTTCCTTTGAGGTGACAAATCTCAACTGGATATTGTTCAGGGAACTCACTTCACTCCTACTGAGCACCCTATTTATTCTGGCTGCTTTTCTTTGGCTTTTTTATAGAACCATTCAGAATCTCCGAAAACAGCAGAAAAAGATCGCCGTACTGCACGATGTCGTCGACAATATTTCACATGAACTCAAAACACCTATTGCAACCCTGAAAATAGCCGCCAAAACACTTCGAAAATCAACAGACGAAAGCATTATAACGGTCATTGAACGTCAGGTAAACCGTCTCGAACAAACCCTCAATCCACTGAGCGAAAACCTTGAAACAACTAATCAGCGTCCTATTACCAGCACGGAACTACAAGCTATTTTCGAAGACTTTCAATTGACTAATCCAAGCACCGAATTTCAAATAGGCCCATGTCCGGAAAACAAAGTCTGCCTAAGCGCTAATGATGCGACAACATTATTTCAGAACCTGATGAACAATGCTATAAAATATGGCGCGACTCGGCTTAATATCTATTTTGAGGAACAGAAAAATAAGCTTTCAATTTACATACAAGACAATGGTGATGGTATGGACGAGTCAGAATTACCTTATATTTTCGACAAGTTTTACCGCATCCAAAAAAACAATGTTCATGACAGCAAAGGTTTGGGAATCGGTCTTTTCCTTGTAAAAAAAATCGTGGACCGTTATCACGGACAGCTTACTGTAACGAGTAAGCCCGGTGTGGGGACCACATTTAAAATTCAGCTGCCCCTCGTTGCTATTCAATCAGAGGTATTACAGATGCCTTATAAACAGTAACAGGAATGAGCAACGGAACGAAATAAGCAATAGGCTAATCGTTTATATTAATGACTGAAGATAGCATATGAATAAATTACTACTCGTAGAAGATGACCCAGATTTTGGCTTTATGCTCAAGCAGTACCTTGAGCTATCTACATTTATCATAGACTGGATAGCGCAGCCCAATGATCTTACGGCAAATTTTCAGCAGCTAGCCGACTACGACCTCGTTATATTGGACGTTATGCTTCCACAGATCAGTGGTTTTAGTCTGGCCAAAGAAATCAATGCACTATACCCTGCTTTACCCTTTATCTTCTTAACAGCGAAGGAGCAAAAAATAGATAAGCTCACGGGACTAAAAATCGGTGCCGATGATTATGTCACTAAACCTTGTGATCCCGAGGAACTATTGCTTCGCATACAGAATATATTAAAGCGAAATCAGAAAAATAGTATTCCAAAATCGATCGCCATCGGGAGGTACCTATTTCATCCCGAACAGTTATTATTAAGCCATGCTTTGGAACAATTTAAGCTCACTGAACGTGAAGCCCAACTTCTCCTCTTTCTATGGCAACACAATGGCCAGCTTGTCACGCGTGAAGAAATTCTTGAAAAGGTATGGGGAAATGCAGATTTCTTTACAGGAAGGAGCATGGATGTTTTTATTACCCGGATCCGCAAATACTTAAGCCTGGATCCCAATCTGAGCATCAGTTCGAATAGAGGTGTCGGATTTACGATTCAATTTTAAGGGTTATCCAGCAATCTCTTCTTTCCGTTTGTTCCATAATTTCTCTGCCCAACGGCCGACAAACCAAAAGGACACCGCCAAAATCAAAAAGAACACGGCTCTATTGATATTATCCCAGAGATACTCGACATAGCGGGTATAGATATTGAGCACTAAAAATACAAAGCCTACTTCTCTGCTGACATTATCTTTCGCTTTTAAGCCGTAGACAACCAGGAATACAGACACGGCAGTGGATAAGATACCCCAGTAGAACATATGGTATTGACGTACAGTCGTCCATTCGTAGAAATCAGCATAATTTCCAAAAATAGAAAGGGTCCACAAAGATACCATCAGATAGATCAATCCCACAATATAACTGATGGGCTGAAAGATTTGTAGCCTTTCAAACCTGGGTTGAACCCAAACGGCTAAAGCGGTTATCAGTGCCCCAAAAATGGTAAAACGCAGCGGATAGTTCATCCCCCAAAACTTAAATCCCCAATTACTATGGTAGGCGGTCTCGGTCGCAAACCATACTCCCAAGGCCAAAAGCATAAACGTCCAGATCAATTTACTCTCGAGCTTAACGGCAAGAAAGCCATAAATCGCCACGGAGAGTAAAAATAACAGGGAATAGTGCATCGTATCTTTATCCAATACTTTACCCATAAACCCGATACAGGCCGCAGTTCCGAAAACCCCAATCAGCATCATGGTTTCCGTGGATAGATTTTTATAAGGATAGCGTTTCTTATACCGAAAACCCAGCGTATAGAATAATACAGCCACAGCAGCGAAAAAGAAGCAAAATAGGATATTAGGTGCTTCGTAGAGGGTATCCACAAAGGCCAAGAATGATGCATCTGTAAACAACGAAAAAACGGCGAAGACCAGAGATGCCAAGGCAATCCAAAAGGCATATCTAGCCAGTTGTCCCCAATCAAAACTTTTCACGTCTAAACTATCCATCAGCTCGTTCGCTTTTTGTTCATCCAATAAGTTCTCTTTCTTCCAAAATTGGACAATATCGTCGATCGATTGTTTCTCTTGTTTGCTGACGTCGTATTTTCGCATAAATTTAGATTTACTGTGCAAGGTACATTATTTTTTTAAATCACTTGTATATCACATTTTGTTCCAAAAGTCAGATAGGCTCGCATAATTCCTTTAAAATCTGTAATTTTGCATGTTTTGCATTTAATCCCTCACACGGGGACCTTAAGGAGTTTTCATGGCAGTAAAAAGAAGCCCAGATTTGGGCGAACAAAGTGAAGTTCAGGTATTTGGAGCGCGTGCGCATAATCTAAAAAATATTGATGTTTCTTTTCCGAGAAATGAATTGGTTGTTATCACAGGTTTAAGTGGCAGCGGAAAGTCTTCCTTGGCTTTTGACACCATTTATGCCGAAGGACAACGTCGGTATATGGAGACATTCAGTGCCTACAGCCGTCAGTTTCTGGGGGGCATGGAACGTCCGGATGTAGACAAGATATCGGGCTTAAGTCCAGTGATCTCCATTGAGCAGAAAACCACCAGCAAAAACCCGAGGTCCACTGTTGGAACCATTACTGAGGTGTATGATTTTATGCGTCTACTATTTGCCCGAGCAGGAGAAGCTTTCTCTTATGTAACTGGGAAGAAAATGGAGCGTATGTCGGACGATCAGGTTATCGAACGGATTTTGACTGAGTTTGAAGGACAGGCCCTGAACATCCTGGCTCCAGTGGTTAAGGGGCGTAAAGGCCACTACCGTGAGTTGTTTGAACAAATCCGTAAGCAAGGTTATGTGAAGGTACGTGTGGATGGAGAAATATTGGACCTTGTTCCAAAAATGCAGGTTGACCGCTACAAAATACACGATATTGAAATCGTCGTAGATCGTCTGAAAGTAGAGCGTGAAGATAAAAAGCGCTTACAGACTTCCGTGATGCAAGCGATGAAAACAGCGAAAGGGATCATCAAGGTCTCCACTAAAGATAATCAGGAGCAATTCTATAGCCGTTATCTCATGGATGCCGAATCGGGGATCTCTTATGATGAGCCACAGCCAAATACCTTCTCATTCAATTCCCCATACGGTGCGTGTCCTACATGCGATGGTTTGGGCTATATTTTTGAAATTGATAAGAATGCAGTTATCCCGGATAAAAAACTAAATATTCAAAAAGGTGGTTTGGCTCCTTTGGGACCTACCCGGGAAAATTGGACTTCGGAAGTATTGAAAGCTGTCGCAAAAAAATTAGATTTTACCATTACAACACCGCTTGAAAAACTAACTGAAGAACAGATTGACCAGCTTTTATTTGGCAATAAGGAAGAGCCTATCGTTGTCACGGTATCTTATGGAAGTTATGGCACACGTGAATATCGTGTTGAATTTGAAGGAATCTTTAAGATGCTGGAAGAGTTTTCGGGAAAATCATCGGATGAAGCACCTTCTTTAGATGACTTCAGAACGAAAGTGACCTGTCCAACCTGTGCGGGAGCACGTCTAAAAAAAGAGTCTTTACATTTTAAAATTGCGGATAAAAACATCCATGAGCTCTCAACGATGGACATTACATCCATCAAAGAATGGTTTGATCAGGTAGAAAGTAAACTTGATGAACGTCAGCTCATTATTGCAACGGAGATATTAAAGGAAATCCGCGCACGTTTAGGCTTCCTGCTGGATGTCGGCCTAAATTACTTGACCTTGGACCGTACAGCTAAAACACTTTCGGGAGGTGAAGCACAGCGGATCCGTTTGGCCACACAGATTGGTTCCCAACTGGTGAATGTACTTTATATTCTGGATGAACCGAGTATTGGGCTCCATCAGCGGGATAACGAACGTTTGATCAATGCACTTAAAAACCTACGCGATATTGGCAATTCGGTCCTTGTTGTAGAACATGATAAAGACATGATCCTACATGCCGACCATGTTATCGACATGGGACCTGCTGCAGGAGTTCATGGTGGCACTGTCGTTGCCGAAGGTACACCAACAGAAATTCTAAAATCAAACTCTTTAACAGCAGCTTACCTCAACGGAACAAAAGAGGTTAAGATTCCCGAGAAACGCCGTGAAGGCAATGGAAAAACATTGTCATTACATGGAGCAACCGGACATAATTTAAAAAATCTGTCTGTCTCTTTTCCATTAGGAAAACTCATTGTTGTATCGGGTGTTTCAGGTTCGGGAAAATCAAGCCTAATTACAGGTACTTTATACCCGATTTTGAATAAACATTTTTTCAGAGCCAAAGCAACCCCACTGCCTTTCAAAAAAATTGAAGGGTTAGAACATATTGACAAAGTCATCGAGATCGACCAAAGTCCTATAGGCCGTACACCGCGGTCCAACCCTTCGACATATACCGGTGTATTTTCAGACATCAGAACCTTGTTTGTTCAACTTCCAGAAGCTAAGATCAGAGGGTATAAACCAGGAAGATTTTCCTTTAACGTCAAAGGTGGTCGTTGTGAAACCTGCCAGGGAGCCGGGCTGAAAGTCATCGAAATGAATTTCCTTCCCGATGTACAGGTTCCTTGTGAAACATGTCACGGAAAACGCTACAACCGAGAAACTTTAGAGGTACGCTACAAAGGAAAATCCATCTCCGATGTACTTGATATGAGCATCAACGATGCTGTGGATTTCTTCGAAAATGTACCGAGTATTTACCGAAAGATCAAAACACTGCAGGATGTAGGTTTGGGTTATATCACCTTAGGACAGTCCTCGACAACCTTATCCGGAGGCGAGGCACAACGGGTAAAATTGGCTACTGAACTTTCTAAAAAAGACACTGGAAATACATTCTATATCCTTGATGAACCGACAACAGGTCTTCACTTTGAAGATGTCAATGTCCTTATGGGCGTTATCAATCGTCTGGTCGGGCGCGGGAATACCATTTTGATCATTGAGCATAACCTTGATGTCGTTAAATCGGCCGATTGGGTCATTGATATCGGTCCCGAAGGTGGCAAAGACGGTGGTCAGGTTCTATTTGAAGGAACACCTGAAAACTTAATTAAAAATAATAAAAGCGAAACAGCACGTTTCTTAAAATTGGAAATGTAATGCCTTTGAAACGGCAGCCGCGAAGTATTATATTTCGTGGCTGCTGTTTGCCCGGGATGGCTCGGTTATTGCACACGAATGTTTTCCAACTCCTTGGGCTTTGTCTTACAGGGGGCAATAGATATCGCACACTGACTTTGACGGCCGAGGAATAGGGCGCAACTATTTAACAATGCCATCCATTTTCATTTGTATAAATGAACACATTAAAGGTTTTTGCTTTTAAAGAACATACGGAATGTCCGGTTGATTTTCATCAGTGTTTATACGCTGTAAATATGGATATTTCTTAACTTTGTATTATATGTCGGATATTATTCAATTACTTCCAGATAATGTTGCTAATCAGATTGCGGCGGGAGAAGTGGTGCAGCGACCAGCGTCTGCCATTAAAGAATTGATTGAGAATGCTATTGATGCTGGAGCTGACAAAATAAAACTTATTGTTAAAGATGCAGGCAAGTCATTGATCCAGGTCATTGACAATGGCTGTGGCATGAGTGTAACTGATGCTCGTCTTTGTTTTGAGCGTCACGCAACATCGAAAATTCGTAAGGCTGAAGACTTATTCGCTATCCGCACAATGGGTTTCCGTGGTGAAGCAATGGCTTCCATTGCTGCGATTGCACAGGTAGAGCTCAAAACACGCCGCATCGAAGATGAACTGGGTACTGTTGTTGAGATAGAGGGATCAAAAGTTGTCAACCAATACCCGGAAGCTGTTGCTGCCGGAACAAATATTTTAGTTAAAAATCTTTTTTACAATATTCCTGCGCGAAGGAACTTTCTAAAGAGTAACTCCGTAGAAATGCGTCATATTATTGATGAATTTCAACGTATTGCCTTATCAAATCCACAGATTTTCCTAAGCTTACATAGCGACGGAAATGAGATTTACCATTTGCCGGCTGAGACGCTGAAACAACGTATTGTCCATATTTTTGGGAACAATTACAATCAGCGACTTGTCCCTGTGGAAGAAGATACGTCGATCATCAAGGTAGAAGGTTTTGTTGGGAAACCTGAATTTGCAAAAAAAACACGTGGTGAACAGTTTTTCTTTGTCAACAAACGCTTTGTACGTGATCCATACCTGCACCATGCAGTCATGAATGCTTATGAAGATATTTTACAGGCCGAAACATTTCCTTTCTATGTTTTATTTATCGACATAGATCCTGCACGCATCGATATCAACGTACACCCTACCAAGACAGAAATTAAGTATGAAGACGATAAGGCTATTTACGCCATTATCCGTTCAGCCGTAAAAAGATCGTTGGGACGGTACAATATCATGCCATCTCTGGATTTTGAACAGGAAACGAGCTTCACCAATCTCATCACAAAAAAGGCATTGGATGAAATTATCGTTCCAACGGTAACTTTTAATCCGGACTTCAATCCATTTGATACAGACAAATCAAAATCTGGCTCGAGCTACACGCGCTCAGAAAGCTACGCTGAAGGACTCAGTAAGAAAACAGGTGGCATACCAAGCAATTGGGATTCCTTGTACCAAATCGTCGAAAAGGAGGAATCTGTTCAGCTGCCATTACATGCGGAGCCGGAATTGCATACGGATAGCTCACAGGCCATTCAGGTTGAAGATAAGTCATCCTCAAAGCTCTTTTTTCAGCTCCATAATAAATATATTGTTTCTCAGATTCACTCTGGATTTATTCTAATCGATCAACAGGCCGCACATGAACGTATTCTCTTTGAGCAATTTCTTGCGCAACTGGACCAACATAAAGGTCTGAGTCAACAAAGTTTGTTTCCACAGACTTTAGACCTAAATGCTGCAGATAATGAATTAATGAAAGATCTTCTGGAGGACATCAATGGCTTAGGCTTTCAAATTCGTGAATTTGGAAAAAATTCCTATATTATTGACGGAATTCCTGCAGACTTAGGGACAGGATTCGACGAAATAAAGATGATTGAGAAAATATTGGAGGATTACAAAAACAATCAATCTGAGTATAAGCTCGCTAAGCGTGAAAATCTTGCAAAAAGCCTTGCCCGTAATGCGGCCATTAAACCTGGTACCGCGTTGGACAATACAGCAATGGCAGAGCTTGTGGACAGACTATTTGCCTGTCACTCACCCAATATCTCCATCTATGGCAACCCTGTAATTGTAACATTTACATTGCAAGAATTAGCGGAAAAATTTGGCAAAAATTAGAAGATAAAATATATGTTTCCACAACTGACACCTGTTATCAAGAATTTATTGATCATCAATATCATATTTTATATTGGATCACAACTTGTACCTGTAGCATATGATTATCTTGCGGTCTATTACCCGGACTCTCCTTATTTTAAAATCTGGCAGGTGATCACGCATATGTTTATGCATGACAATAAAGACATTACCCATATTTTCTTCAATATGTTTTCCCTGGTCATGTTCGGTCCTATGATTGAGCAGGTACTTGGGTCAAAACGTTTTTTAAATTTCTACCTGGTTTCAGGAATCGGTGCCTGGTTTCTTTATACAGCTGTAAATGGTATACAACTCTATAATGCGACAGGTTCATTTGCGCCACTTCACGGCATAAGCGGAAGCGAACTTATTGCCATGGCCAATACCGGAAATAATGAAGCACTAACTTACCTCATTCCGATGTTAGGGGCCTCAGGAGCTATTTATGGTGTTCTATTGGCATTTGCATACCTTTTTCCAAACATACCGCTTCAATTTTTGTTTATTCCTGTACCAGTCAAAGCGAAGTATATGATCGGTGGATTTATCCTCATCGAAATATATATGAGCTTATCTAGACCAGGAGATTCTGTGGCTCACCTGGCTCACGTCGGTGGTGCACTATTTGGCTATCTACTGCTTAAACTGTGGAAGATTAGAAAAGGAATTTATTAATATCGTGCACAATGAATAACATCGGTTTAAAAGATTTTTGGAGACAAACCTATAAGACAGGTTCACCGGTTCCCTTGGTGATCAGTATTCAGGTCTGTTTATTTGTCCTCATTTATTTTTTAGATCTGCTCTTTGAATTAAAGCTTGTGCCCCAAAGCTTTCTAGAGCCTATTGTACGTCGATTGAGCTTACCGAGTAATTTCTCAGACTTTATTTCCCAACCATGGTCATTGGTTACATCGAATTTTGTATACGTCAAGCTGCTGACCATACTTTTTGATAGTCTTTGGCTCTATTGGGTCGGTCAGATCTTTTTCACTTTTTTAAACAAAAGGCAATTTCTATTTGTGTATATCGCCTCTTGGCTGCTAGGCAGTGTGCTCTATGTTGGTTTTGGATCACTTATTCCTATGCCAAGTAACTTACAGCTTATGGGCGGCTCTCTTCCCTTGGCAGCGGTATTTGCCGCGATTGTGACTTTGGTTCCCAAATATGAGTTACGGCTTCTGCTTCTTGGTAACATCAAGCTAAAATTAGTGGCCATTGTGTATTTTGGGCTAGAATTTCTTGCCCTTACGATGACGAATCGACCTGCTGCCATTTCGTATTTTGCTGTTATACTTTTTGGAATGGGCTTTATTTATGCACTAAAGTCGGGGATGGACTGGTCTACAATTTTTCAGAAAAAACAACAGAAGCCTGCAAAAATGAAAGTCGTTGTAGGTAACAATATACCGACAAATCGGAAACATCGTTATGACTTACCCAATCAGGATGAAATCGATGCTATCTTAGATAAAATTTCTATTTCTGGCTACGACAGTCTAACGAACCATGAAAAAGAAACGCTCTTTAGAGCAAGCAATAGTGGTGACAAGGTTGATGGATAGAAGGACATTTTTAAGAAGAAAACTGGGCTTTATAAGTAAAACAATGTTCCTGGCAAATTTGCTTGCGATCGTTGCATTACTTATGAGCTATTCGGCTACCTTCATTAATCCCAAATCCTTTTGGCCAATTGCATTTATGGGCCTGGGCTACCTTCCGATCCTCCTCATTAATATTGGATTTATCTTTTACTGGTTACTCCGCAAACGAAAAATTGCACTTTATTCACTCGTTACAATCCTCATTGGATGGCCTTTTTTAACTAAACATTGGAACATTCGCAAAGAGAATTCCCCTGTTTCTTCCGAGACACGTACCCTTCGCATCATGACCTTCAATGCGCATTTGTTCAAAAAAGTAAACGATGAGAAAAAAAACTTTAAAGCCGACGTTGTCCGAATTATTGACAGCATATCTCCCGATGTGATCTGCTTTCAGGAATATATTAGCAAGATTAAAGGAAAACATGTGTTCTCCGAGGAATTCAAAGATAAACTGGGCTATGATTATTTTTTCTTTGAGCCTAGTTCTAAAAACGATTACGAAGCCTATGGAATGGCTGTCCTGTCCCGCTTCCCAATCTATGATTCAGGTACTATCAGAGACAACGATTACGGAATCAACCGGATTAGTTATGTAGATATCAAAAAACAGGACACACTGATTCGCATCTATAATATACATCTCCGTTCTTTTGCGCTTCAAAATGAAGACAAGGAATTTATCCAAAATCTGTCGAATAATAATGAATCGGATAATTCGAGGACACGTAAATTGAGCCGCAAACTTAAGAATGCCTTTGAACTTCGTAGCGAACAGGCGCATTCGTTAAAGAAACACATGAATGAATGCCAATATCCTTATATTGCTGTAGGTGATTTCAACGATACGCCAATGAGCTACTCGGTCAATCTAATTGGAGACGGGCTGTACAACGCATTTAAGGAGAAAGGTAATGGCTGGGGAGTAACCCATCATGCCCTCCTTCCGATATTCCAGATCGATTATATTTTTGCTAGCCAGAAATTCCAGGTGATGAACTATCAGATTGTCAAACAGAAATTATCGGATCATTACCCTGTATGGTCTGATCTTAGGCTTAAACCTTAGGCATTTGATACCCCAACGTTTTAAGACCTATTTCAATAAATTTATCTCTTCGGTTTTTGATTTTGTAATACGCCTCACGACCAAAATAATATCGCCCCACCAGGGCTTCGATATCAGATTGAATCAAATCATGTAGGTTTTTTGCTTCTTTTGCTGTAACCGAAATCCGCTTCTGACCGTTAAGATATGAAATAAATAGATCAAATTCCGTTGTCGGCAAGTGGTAACCACTAATAAAATTCTCTATCGAATATGCGGGCAGATGTTTCGTAAAGCGATCATAAACAAATTCTTCGATCGCATTGGAATGAAATATCTCGCGGTATTTGGCACTGGTTTCATTGGTGTCAATCGGGATAGTCACATCCGGAAGAATACCGCCACCACCGAATACAAGTTTTCCTTTACTGGTTGTAAACATTTCTTTTTGGCTAAATTCGGTATCCATTGTCCATAGATCGAAGCCTGTCATGTATTTTGCTGCATCAAAATTTGCCCGTGCATATTTTCGCTGAATACATCTTCCAAGCGGTGTATAGTAGCGAGCCACAGTCAGATTGATTGCAGAACCGTCTGAAAAATCAAATTGCTCTTGCACCAAACCTTTGCCATAGGATCTGCGGCCGACAATAGTTGCCCGATCCAAATCCTGAAGAGCACCGCTCAGTATTTCGCTCGCTGACGCTGTGCTTTCATTGATCAGCACAATGACCCGGCCATCGCCAAAATCACCCGTCTTCTCAGAATAGAAATCCTGGCGCAGTTCATTCGCACCCTCGGTATACATCAACAGTCTCTTTTCTTTGAAAAATTGACCAGCCAGATCAATTGCCGTATGAACAAATCCGCCACCATTATTACGTAGGTCCAAAATAAGATCTTGAGCTCCGCTTTTTCGTAAGTCAATGAGTGACTGCCGGAATTCATCTGCTGTCTTATGTCCAAATCTTCGAATTTTCACATAAGCTGTTTTCGGAGCGATCATATACGATGCATCTAAACTCGAAACATTTACCTGATCACGAATGACTTTTATTGGATTGCCCAATACTACTCCATTACGTTGAATAGAGATCAGTACAGCTGTTCCTTTCTTTCCGCGGATCAGTTTTTCAATTTCGGATTCGGCAACCTTTCTTCCGACAAGATCCTTATTTCCGATCTTTAAAATGCGGTCGCCAATACGCATACCTGCTTTTTCAGCGGGACCAGCTGCAACCATCCCAACAACAAGTAGCGTATCTTTCAGGCGAAAGTACTCTACTCCGATACCATCAAATGTTCCCTCAAGAGTTTCCTGCTTTGCAAGCACTTGATTGGGTTTCAAAAAGGTGGAAAAAGGATCCAGGCGGGAAACAACATGCTCAATGGCTTCATCCTGCACGGTGTCTATACTGACATTGTCAACGTAATTCTCGGAAATTAATTGAATGAGATATTGTAATTTATCCGAATTGCCATTGGAGCGCAAACTTGAAAAGGTGATTTTCTGATTACTTCCCTGCTCCTCGGCATAATTTTGTCCCAACAGCAAGCCGAGAAGCAATACTGCAGCATATGTAGCGGCTACAAAAATATTTCGTTTAATACTTTTCTGCATGGGAAATCTTCATGAATTACCGAAGATGAGACAAACTATTCAACAATTAATTACTTTATCAAAAATAGCAAGTTTATTCGGTTAAACGAGTTTTTGAACCCATATTTTTACATTAAAAACAAAAAGTCCACGTCCTTGTTTTGGTCAAGGAACAAAGCTGTCCATGATTCAAAGTCTTTATCAAAAATCATAACCAAACAGCTCGTAGGAGTGCCAAACATTTAATTTCAATAGATGACAATGATCTCTATAATTTAACTTGCAAATTCGCGTAAATTTATCTTAGTTTGAATTGAAAAAGATTCCACTTTATGCACGAAATCGAACCTTATTACAATTGGCGGGACTATTACATTGCCGCTGAAGATGAACAATCCCCATTTTATGGTACAGTTTACAGCGAATTCGATTTTGACAAACAGATCTATAATTTTCTTTTGCACCCACAATGGGATGAATTCGGTTCGCTTACCTTATATCTGAAAATACTATTTGTAGACTATGAGAAACAGTACTGTATTATCGAACTGATTGGTGAATGGAATGATGCAATCTACAATGACATCATGTTGCTCAAGCGAGAGATTATCGATGTATTGATCAGTCAAGGGATCAAGTATTTTATTCTAATCGGAGAGAATGTACTGAATTTTCATGCTTCAGACGACTCTTACTATGAGGAATGGTTTCAGGATATCGAGGACGGATGGATTGCGGGCATTGGTTTCCGTGAGCATGTTATTGAAGAATTCCAGCAGCAAAATATAGATTATTACATTAATTTCGGTGGTACATTGAACGTGATTCCCTGGAGGACGTTAAAACCGAAACAGGTTTTCCACCATGTGAATGATTCCTTGACAAAACGTCTTGGTTTTTAAAACCTGCTTATTGTGTCTTTATGCTTTAATCCTTGTTCTTTACTGTATTATCCTGTAACTTTGTGATTGATGTATGATGTGCTTTGCACATATGCTTTTAATTTTTACGTTTTACTTATACTTACATACTATGTCATTCAGAATTGAAAAAGACACAATGGGTGAAGTTCAAGTACCTGCAGACAAATACTGGGGTGCACAAACAGAGCGTTCACGCAACAACTTTAAAATCGGACCGGCAGCTTCAATGCCACACGAAATCGTCGCAGGCTTTGCTTATTTGAAAAAAGCAGCTGCTTATGCTAACCATGAGTTGGGGGTATTACCTGTAGAGAAACGTGATGCGATCGCTACAGTATGTGATGAGATCTTGGCGGGCAAATTGGATGATCAATTTCCATTGGTTATTTGGCAAACGGGCTCGGGTACACAATCCAATATGAATGTGAATGAGGTTGTAGCAAACCGTGCACAAGTATTGGCTGGACATAAAATTGGTGAAGGTGAACCTGTGTTAAAAGCAAATGATGATGTAAACAAATCACAATCATCTAACGATACTTTCCCTACAGGAATGCATATTGCGGCTTACAAAGCTGTTGCTGAAGTTACCATTCCAGGTGTAGAAAAATTACGTGACACATTGGCGAAAAAAGCTGAGGAGTTTAAAAACGTCGTAAAAATTGGCCGTACACATTTAATGGATGCTACTCCATTGACTCTAGGTCAAGAGATTTCAGGTTATGTCGCTCAATTGAACCATGGCCTGAAAGCTTTAAGAAATACACTTTCGCATTTGTCAGAACTTGCATTAGGAGGTACTGCTGTAGGTACAGGATTAAATACACCAAACGGCTATGACGTTGTCGTTGCTAAATATATCGCTGAGTTTACCGGCCTACCTTTCGTAACCGCTGAAAATAAATTTGAGGCATTGGCTGCTCACGACGCAATCGTTGAAACACACGGTGCATTGAAGCAATTGGCTGTTTCATTAAATAAAATTGCAAACGATATCCGTATGTTGGCTTCTGGCCCACGTTCAGGTATCGGTGAAATCTTGATCCCTGAGAACGAACCAGGATCATCGATTATGCCAGGTAAAGTTAATCCAACGCAATGTGAAGCATTGACAATGGTTGCGGCGCAAGTGATGGGTAATGATGTGGCTATTACAATTGGTGGAACGCAAGGTCACTATGAACTAAACGTCTTCAAACCATTGATGGCCGCAAACTTCTTACAGTCTGCTCGCCTATTAGGTGATGCTTGTGTTTCATTTGAAGAGCACTGTGCTGCTGGTATTGAACCGAACTACAAACGCATCAAAGAATTGGTAGACAACTCATTGATGTTAGTAACGGCACTAAACACAAAAATTGGTTATTACAAATCAGCAGAAATCGCGCAAACAGCACATAAAAATGGCACTACGCTTAAAGAAGAAGCGGTACGCTTAGGTTATGTGACTCCTGAAGATTTCGATGCCTGGGTAAAACCAGAAGATATGGTTGGAAGTTTAAAATAAGCTGTGACTTTTATTTCAATAAAAAATACACGAACAAAGACATACCTATTGGCACTTGCCATAGGTATGTTTTTCTTTTTTACTGCCTGCAAATTCAATTCGGATATGCAGAACGAAGGCGCACCCTTTTTACAGGGAGAATGGGTCCAAGACAGTATTCCAGGACAACAGCAGATGATGCAATATACCTTGACCGATTTCAAGTTTACCTGTGATTCTGTTTACGCGACAATGCACGTCAACAATAAGGTACAAACAATCCCGGATAGCTGTTACAAAAATGGATCCTGGACAGAACATGCAAAAGGTATTTATGTTTTGCGTGGAGACTCCATCATTGTCGATGGTATTTATACCAAAGAGAATGGCAAGCAGAAAATTTCAGGCTGCTATCTTTCCGGCCAGTATATCCCCCGCTTTAAAGTCGTTTATCATACTGCGGATTCAGTAGTACTAGAAAGCAGGTTAGATCAACGTCAGATCATCTTAAGAAAGACTAAAAATATTACTTGTGTCCCTCAAAAAAGGTATCAATAATTTTTAGTACAATCTATTTATTATCTTCGTACCATTATCGTACAACCTCAACCTTAAAATACAATGAACAAAGGAATTATCGCTTTGGCATTTGGCGGACTTGCCATCGGAATGACCGAATTCACGATGATGGGTATCCTGCCTGATATTGCCAAAGATCTTCATATCGAGATCCCTACTGCCGCACACCTGATTGCACTATACGCACTGGGTGTTGTTGTAGGTGCCCCAACATTAGTCCTATTTACGGGAAAATATCCGCCAAAGAAGGTATTACTTTTTTTAATGTTGCTCTTCTTTATTTTCAACGGCCTATTTAGTATTGCTCCAGGTCAATTTTTGATCAGCCTCTCCCGCTTTATGGCGGGGCTTCCGCATGGTGCATTTTTTGGTGTTGGATCTGTTGTTGCTGCTCGGTTGGCACCAAAGGGAAAAGAAGCCCAGGCTATATCTATCATGTTCACAGGAATGACTATTGCCAATTTGGCTGGAGTACCGCTAGGAACCTATCTCGGCCATCATTATTCATGGCGTTTGACGTATGGTATCATCAGTATATTGGGATTAATCACTTTTGCAGCAATTTATGCTTGGATGCCAAAAATTGAAGCTTCCAAAGGGAATAACATCTTTAGCCAGCTCAATTTCTTTAACAAAAAAATTGCTTGGTTATTAATGGCTATTATCGCCATCGGTACCGGTGGACTTTTTGCCTGGATCAGTTACATCGCGCCTTTAGTGACCAATGTGTCGGGCATCGCGGCTGATCGTGTACCGTTGATTATGGTCCTGATCGGTGTTGGTATGTTTTTCGGGAATCTTATCGGCGGAAAATTGGCAGATACAATCTCCCCAACCAAAGCTGCGATCGCTAGTTTTTCCGCCATGGCGCTATGCCTTGTGATGGTTTACTTTATATCGCCATTGGGCTGGACAGCATATCCTTTGGCATTTATTACTGGACTGGTATCCTTCACCATTGGTTCGCCGACACAACTGATGTTAATCCGCGCTTCAAAAGAAGCTGCAACATTGGCTGCAGCAGGTGGCCAGGCTGCCTTTAACCTCGGCAATACCTTAGGTGCATTTTTAGGTGGAATTCCAATAACCTGGGGTTTAGCTTATAACACACCTTCGCTTGTTGGCGTTGGCATGGCGAGCATTGGCGCGCTCCTAACCCTGCTGTATTTGAAAGCCTACGACAGTAAAAGTCAATAAAAACAGTATAATCAAATGGCGCGAACCAGTTATATCAGTGTACTACGTATTGTTGCGATACTGCTCGTTATCTTGATCCATTCCTCTTCGGGTTATCTGAACAGCAATGAATTTCAGTCATTCGACTGGAATTACGCCAATTGGCTCAACAGCTTTTCACGCTTTGCAGTGCCTCTGTTTGTCATTATTTCAGGTGCTCTGCTGCTACAGAAAGACGAAAGCACGGGACAATTTTATCGGAAACGTCTGTTAAAAATTGTCCCGCCCTTTCTTTTTTGGACGATCGTCTATCTTCTCTATTATTTTATTCGGTACATTGATTTTGACTACATTGGTTTTCCACAAGTTATTAACATTGTGTTAATTCGCTTAAAATCAGGAACGAATGCACACCTTTGGTATCTATATATGATACTTGGGCTCTACCTTGCAGTTCCTTTCATACGCAAAATTGTGGGCAACTGCAGTAAGAGAGAGCTTGAGATCTTCTTAGGATTGTGGTTTGCAGCATTATTTTTTACAAATAAATGGTTCAATAGTTACCTCCCTAATTTTGACCTGACCTTTTTCTCGGGTTATGCAGGCTACCTGGTCTTGGGCCATTACTTGCGCAACTATCCCATTCAGATGGGAAAATTGCCGAGTTCTACATTTTTTCTGATCTGCTGTTTAATTACAGCTTCGGGGACATATTATTTAAGTGTGTCACGAGGGGAATTTGATCCGACACTTTACAACTATCTTTCGCCCAACATCGCATTGAGTGCAGGCTTTTTATTCATCTTCGTTCAAGGTCTTAAACTCCCAGAACACCTCAACGCATTCTGGGAATTTATAGACATCCACAGCTTTGGCATTTACCTATGCCATATTTTGCTGCTTAATTATATCCATCCTTTGCTTCCATTATCCACTTTGTGGAAAATACCGGCTGCAACGGTGCTCACTCTACTGACAAGTGCTGTGCTTACCTATTTGTTACGAAAAATTCCGTGGGGTAAATATGTCAGCGGCTAATTGAACGAGCAGGGTCTTGTTTTATCTTACTATTTCTCTCCTTCAACCTTATTATACACATAGAGATGTGCATTCGGTCCTTCGATCTGATGACCTTCCTGATCCAGTCCGATCAATTTATTTTCGCCCACTTTCAGCTTCATATTTGTTTCCTTTCCTGTGAGATGAACAACAGATCCGTTGTCGTGCCACATGACTTTACCACTGTCTTCGACTTTAGTGTTTTTATTAATGTATTCACTGACAATAGCGAAAGTATTGTCATTTTTTAAGGTAATATTTGTTTTGATCCCTTCACAATCGGCACAGGGAATAGTAGCTTCATAAGTACCGGCCCAATCCAGTGAATTCTGCGATGTATGGGCCGTATCCACTGCCGCTGTCTCGTGCGCAGAAGAATCTGTGGCCGTATGTTGACTATTTTTTGAAGTTTGATTACATGCGCTTAGCGAAATCGCTGCTAAGCAAGAAAATAATACGGATAGTTTCATATCTGTTGTTTTTTTGATGTTAAACCTCCTATAGCAAGCAATTTCAGCGCCAATAAATGTCAGTTGCTGGAACTTGTCTTATTTAGGGAAATAAAAAAGGCTTCTTGAAGAAGCCTTTCTATTGTAAATAACTGAATTGTTTACAGTTCAAATAATCTATTGGCTACCGCAAGAGCGATAGTGCATAAAATCCTATTCAGATTAGAATGGTAGATCATCATCATCTGATGAACCAGCCAAATCTACAGGAGCAGGCATATCTGCGTAACCTGGAGAAGATGGTGCTGGAGCAGCATTACCCAATTTTGTTACACGCCATGCTACCAATGAATTGAAATAAGTTGTTACGCCATCTTTATTAGTCCAAGGACGACCACGAAGATTAAAAGATACTTCTACCTCTTCACCAATTGCTAGGTTATCAAAAATTGACGTTCTGTCTTGTGTTGATTCAAAACGGATATACTCAACAAATTGTGGGTTTTCGGCATAAGCTACAATCATATCGCGTTTTTTGAATGATTCTGTCACTTGTTGTGTCGCTCCTATCTCGTGTACTTTTCCTCTAATTTCCATAATCAAAAAAATAAATATTAAAGCGTAAAATTAAGCAATTTTTGAGGAAGAGTTTAATTAACTTTGTACAAAATATGATGGAAGTTTTCAACACCCCCAATAAAGTTATTATAACGTGCAATAAGCGCTTATCACCTTATTTGCAACAGGAAGTTAAAGAGTTAGGTTTTGACATTGTCAGGGCATTTCCTACAGGAGTAGAATTAAAGGTCAGTATAAACGATACGATCAAGCTCAATCTGAACCTGCGCACAGCATCTCAGATTTTGTATTCGTTAAAAGAGTTTACGGCCAATAATCCGACGGAGCTCTATGAAGAATTGAGTCAAATCGCATGGGAAGAACTCATTCAATTTGACGGATATTTCTCTGTCAGTTCCAATGTAGACAATGAAACAATCAGTACACCTCTATTTGCAAATGTAAAGGTCAAAGATGCGATCGTGGATCGTATCAAAGAAAAAAAGGGCATGCGCCCTAATTCAGGTCCTGAGAATAATAAAGCAGTGGTACATTTGTACTGGAAAGATGATCGTGCTGAAATTTTTCTCGATACCTCGGGGGAGACCCTAGCGAAACATGGCTATCGGAAGATCCCTGGAAAAGCACCGATGTTGGAAGCTCTTGCTGCTTCAACAATTATCGCATCCAAGTGGGATGGTAATTCTCCTTTTGTGAATCCGATGTGCGGTTCCGGAACTTTAGCTATTGAGGCCGCTCTGATTGCTACAAACAGAAAACCGGGGTTATTACGCATGAACTATTCATTTATGCATTTCATTGGTTATGATGAAACAGTTTTCTTCCAGGAGCGTCGAGTACTTAAAGATCAGATCAATAAAAAAGCGGCTCCGCAAATTATCGCAAGTGATATTTCGGAAGAGGCTATCAACGTCTCCAAGATGAACGCAAGAACTGCTGGTGTAGAGCAATTAATTTCATTTGAAGTATGCGATTTTGCCGAAACACACGTTCCTAAAGAAGGCGGTGTCATTTTATTCAATCCTGAATACGGTGAACGTCTGGGCACGCACAGCAAACTAGAAATTACCTATAAGCGCATGGGGGATTTCATGAAACAGGAATGCAAAGGTTATAGAGGCTATATATTTACAGGAAATCCAGATCTGACAAAGAAAATCGGGTTACGTGCGTCCCGACGTATAGAATTTTATAATGGTAAATTAGATTGTAGATTATTAGAATACGAATTATACGAGGGTACTCGCGAAAAAACAAAAGTATTGTATGAATAACATTATTGAGCGCACAGTAGCATTTGTGCAAGATCGATTGAAATTTGCAGAAGCAGGCCACGATTGGTCGCATATTCAACGCGTATGGAACAATACGAAGTTAATTTTAGAAGATGAAGAAGCAGATGTTATGGTCTGTGAATTGGCAGCTTTATTACATGACATCGCTGACAGTAAATTCCATGATGGCGACGAAACAATCGGTCCTCGTGTTGCCGGAGAGTTTTTGGCAAGTCTAGAAATTTCGCCTGAGGTCATTGACCATGTCAAGAAGATCATCTTCAACATGTCTTTCAAAGCAAGTCTGGGTGAAGTGTCATTCCATTCAAAAGAGATGGAAATCGTGCAAGATGCTGATCGCCTGGATGCTATCGGTGCAATAGGTATTGCTCGCGCGTTTAGCTTTGGGGGTAATAAAGGCCGTGAGATGTATAATCCTAACATTCCTGTTCAGGAATATAAGGATAAGGAAGCGTACAAACATTCGGAAGCTCCTACAATCAATCACTTCTACGAAAAGCTGTTATTGTTAAAGAATAAGATGAATACAGAGGCTGCGAAAAAAATCGCAACACATCGTCATGACTATATGCTCAGCTTCCTAGATGAGTTCATGGCCGAATGGAACGGTAAAAAATAAATTACACTTAACAATTCCTAAATATAAAAGTGGTACTTTAGATCTTGTACATCGAGATAAAAAGTACCACTTTTTTTGTCCTATGTAAAATCAGCTTTTAAACAGATTTGTAAGAAATGATCCTATCATTATGGGTCGATTTTTTACCATAAACATCTTAATCGGTAATAATAAATGCCCAAAAAGAGAAATAGAATAGGAATAAATCAACGAGTGAAACGTGCAAATTATGCCGTTGAAAACAAACACTCATACATAATTATCACATGAAAAAACATATTTTTAGCTGTCTGACACTAGCCATGGTGATTTCATCTTCGGCATTATTTGCACAAACTAAGGCCATTGCACATCGTGGCGTATGGAAAAACAGCCATCTTCCACAAAATTCCCTTGCTTCTTTAACAGCAGCCCACGACCTTAAGCTCTTCGGATCCGAATTTGATGTGCATTTGACCAAAGACAATATTCTTGTAGTCAACCATGATAATGATTTCTATGGTATCGATATTGCCACAGCAACGTACAAGGAGCTCTTAGAAAAGAAGCATCCTAACGGTGAATCTATTCCCACGTTGGAAGAATATCTTAACGCCGGAAAAAAATTGAAGGGTTTACGTCTTATCCTTGAATTGAAAATCAATAAACTCGGCGTAGAGCGTACACTTGAAGCGACAACAAAAACGGTGGAAATGGTTAAAAACTTGAAAGCAGAGAAAGTCACTGATTATATTTCCTTCAGCTTTGAAGCTTGTCAAAAGATCCACGAACTGGCGCCTAAGGCCAATATCCAATACCTTACAGGAGATAAATCTCCTTCAGATGTGAAAGCTGCCGGAATCAATGGGGTGGATTATCACTTTTCGGTTTTCAAAAAGAATGCGACATGGCTGAAAGATGCACATCAACTTGGCATGAAAGTGAATGCGTGGACAGTAAACACAGAAGAGGAAATGACAAATCTAATTAATCAGAAAATTGATTTTATTACAACTGACGAACCTGAATTGTTGCTCCGTGTACTAAAGAAATAACAATACCGTTGACACAGTCATGTATCCTAATCAGTCGACCACTTATCAGGCCGACTTAATGAGTATGACCGTTTCAGTACCTTTTTAAAAACTAGATTCTAAATGAAAAAAAGTATTATTCTCGCTTTAGCGCTCTGCCTATCCTACCTATCTTATGCACAGGAATTTATTGCAGCCAGCTATAATATCCGTCAAAGAAATACCGTCGATGTTGACAACATGTGGAACGACCGCAAAGTTCCGCTAACCAATCTGATTAAATACCACGGCTTTGATATCTTTGGTATCCAAGAAGGTTTTTTTGATCAGGTTCAAGATCTTAAAAAGCTCCTTCCTGGATTTGATTACGTGGGTGTTGGTCGCGACGATGGTGCACAAGAGGGCGAACACTCAGCTATTTATTACAATACAAATCGCTTTAAAGCAATAAAGAGCGGCACTTTCTGGCTTTCGGCAACAGATACCCAACATCCGAATAAAGGCTGGGATGCAGCACTACCGCGGATCTGTACCTGGGGTATTTTTGAAGACAAGGCCAACAAAAAACGCTTCATCTTCATGAACACGCACTTTGACCATATCGGCCGTACTGCACGCACCGAGAGTGCCAAGTTGATTCTAGAAAAAGCAAAAGAGTTTGCCAAAGACCTACCGTTGATTTTAACCGGCGACTTCAATGTGGATGAAAAAGATGAGGCTTATTTCACATTAGCCAATAGCAAAGTAGTCACTGACGTGCATGAACTGGCAAAATTCAAATATGAACCCAATTCTTCCTTCAATGGCTGGGGCAAAAGCATCAGACCAACAGGCCGCATAGACCATATTTTTATTACCAAACCTTTCCAGGTTAAAAAATATGGTATCCTGACGGACACGTATATGAATAAATTCCCCTCAGATCACTTTCCAGTAGCAACGACGCTCTCCTGGAAATAATATCATGTTAATTACAACAACCCTATAACACAAACAGCAGGTTCGCTTAGAATCTGCTGTTTTATTTTGTGGAACAGCTTTTTATTTATACCGCATCAGGGATAGCGATTCAGCACAATGTAGCGCATCTGCTACGATTCTTGACAATAGCTATGGTTCCTAGCAATTGCTTTAAACTTTCACATAAATTAACAGTCGATATGTTTAATTTTGACAGCAAAACAATAACATGATGAAATTTCCACTATTATATTGTACACTATTTGTCTCAGGACTACTTTACTCCAATGCAAGTGAAGCGCAGATTTTTAAGAAAATCAGTGAAACATTGACAAAAGCAAGTCAGGGCCAGACGGACAGTACTAAAACGGCCACAGCATCAAATACTAAAGCAACAGCATCAAAATCAAATACCTTGACGTCTTTATCCAGCAAAGATGCTTCATTGGGGATCAAACAGGCTTTAAGCAATGGTTTAAATCTAAGTATCGAATCTTTAGCCAAGAAGGATGGTTTTTTGGGTGATGCGGCAGTAAAGATTTTGATGCCTGCCGAAGCACAGAAAGTAGAAAAAACACTTCGTGCTGTTGGTATGGGAAAATTATGCGATCAGTTTATACAGAGCATGAACAGAGCTGCTGAGGGAGCCGTTAAAGAGGCGGCCCCCGTATTTGTCAATGCACTTTCAAAGATGACAATTACAGATGCGACCAATATTCTTCTAGGCAGCAAAGAAGACGCTGCGACAACGTTTTTTAAAACAAATACATCGACAGAATTAACGAACAAATTTAGTCCAGTTATCAAATCTGCCATGGGTACAAACAATGTGGACCAGTATTGGACACAATTGACCTCAGCTTACAACAACCTCCCTTTAGGCAATAAAGTGGAGACAAATCTTACTGCATACGTTACGCAGAAAGCAATAGACGGTCTTTTCATCAAAGTTGCCGACCAGGAGTCAAAAATTAGACAGAACATAGGCGGCAGTAGAAATACCAATATTTTACAGAAAGTATTTGGTTACGCAGACGAAAAGAAATAGAGAACGATACACTAAAAAAAGGGCCTATCAACGATTTGATAGATCTTTTTTTTAATGTGGGATCATCCAAAATTTCTGTTCACATATCTATGGGTAAAACTTTACTGTTCAAAAGCGCTACAGCACATTCTATGTAGCAATAAATTATAGATAACCATAAATTCCTTCCAGCGGGAATTAGTCAAGCACATATATAAAGAGCAAATTGTTTGTAAATGCAACCAAATTAAATTGCAAATAAAAAGCAATTTATCTAAGTTTGACCACCCTTATCACATTAGGGCTATTAGAAAATGAGCACATTTGAGATCAACAACATAAGTGATTTTTCGGTATCCGAAAGATTTCAACGTTATGTACAGATTGACACACAATCTGATGCAAATTCACCAACATGTCCTTCTACAGAAAAGCAAAAGAACCTTGGAAAGTTACTTGTAACAGAGTTGCTGGCATTGGGTATTGCAGACGCGGCAATGGATGAAAATGGATATATCTATGCAACTATTCCATCCAATACCACAAAGCAAGTTCCTGTGATCTGTTTCTGTTCTCATATGGATACATCTCCAGACTCTTCTGGAAAAGATGTTAAACCACTGATTCATCCTAATTATCAGGGCCAGGATCTCGTGCTCCCTGACGACAAGAGTATTATCATCAAATATGCCGAACATCCCGATCTAGCCAATCAAATTGGCAATGATATCATTACAGCAAGTGGCACCACTTTACTCGGTGCAGATGACAAAGCTGGTGTGGCGGAAATCATGGATGCTGCTCGTCTATTAATGAAACACCCTGAAATCAAACATGGTGATATCAAAATTCTTTTTACGCCAGATGAGGAGATTGGCAGAGGCGTTGATAAAGCAGATTTAAAACGTTTAGCCGCAGATTTCGCTTATACCATGGATGGTGAAAGAGCCGGAACCATCGAAGATGAGACATTTTCAGCAGATGGAGCTACATTAACTATTCATGGCGTATCGGTGCATCCAGGTTTTGCTAAAGGGAAGATGCAAAGCGCCATCAAAATCGCCAGTGCAGTAATTGATGCGCTACCGAAAGACAGACTTTCACCTGAAAGTACGAATAAAAAAGATGGTTTTGTACATCCTGTTCATATCAGTGGATCAGTGGAAAAAGCAGAAATTCAATTTATTGTACGTGATCACGTTACGGCCAATCTCAAGAAACATGAAGATGAACTGGAGGGTATTGCAAAATCAATCGTTGAACAATATCCAAACTGTACTTATACTTTTGTTGTAAAAGAACAATACCGTAATATGAAAGAAGTGCTGGATCAGCATCCTGAAATTATGGAAATCGGCATGGAGGCAATCAACCGAGCAGGAATGGTGGCCGAAAGAAGAAGTATCCGCGGCGGAACAGATGGATCCCGTCTTTCATTTATGGGACTACCTTGTCCAAATATTTTTGCCGGAGGGCATGCTTTCCATGGAAAGCAAGAGTGGGTAGCTGTACAAGATATGGAAAAAGCCGTCAAAACAATTTTGCATGTTGTATCTTTATGGGAAGAAAAAGCATAAAGGAAAAATAAATTATAATGAAAAACGACGTATTAAAAGCAATACACTACAGAAGATCAGTATTTCAAGCTTCCTTTACTGAAGAAGAAGTCAGTAAAGAAGATATCTTGAGTATCTTGGAAGCTGCCAATGCTGCTCCAACACATAAAAGAACACAACCTTGGCGTTTTGTCATCTTCCGCAAGGAGGGATTGGAACGTTTGGGTACTGAGTTGTCACGTATTTACAAATCGGTAACACCCGCAGAGAAATATGCTGAAGCAACAGAAATAACAATGGGCAAAAAAGCAACACAGTCAAACGTTGCGATCGCTATTGTTGTCAATTATACCGGTGAAGTTCCTGAATGGGAAGAATTAGCCTGTACAGCTGCAGCAGTCGAAAACATGTGGTTAGCCGCACACTCGCTAAACATTGGTGGATACTGGGCGACTCCTGGTTTAATCAATCACTTGGGTGGTTTCTTAAATCTCGAAGAAAATCAAAAATGTATTGGTCTATTCTACTTAGGACACCATCAAACTGAGGCGCGCGAACCTATACGCACACCTATTGCAGATAAAATTCGTTGGGAAGAATAAATAAATCTTCTCAACTTTATAATAAATAGCGAGCGGCTTAGAGGAATCTGAGCCGCTCGCTGCTTTTATCAGATCTCGTCTATTTCTTCTCAATTCCAAAACAATGTGGAGGTTTAATGACAGCTGTTTGTGCCGCATTATTTTCCGCTTTCACGGGGAAAACAATCTTTAAACGTCCTTTTGTTCCCTGCCATTTTGGTCCATTCTGTAGAAGGCGAATCGTTTCATTATAGAGTAACTGATCGGGTTGCCCTTCGGCACTAATATTAGTGGGCACTCCATTTTTGTCGACTGTAAAATTGACAATAATTTCGCCACCACCTGCAGACGTAACGGACTTCTGATTGAGGTACTGTTCAAAAATTTTCCATCCTTCACGGGGTGTTGCATCCCCCCCGTCCAGCAAAGGTTGAACAGATACCCTATTTTCAGGTTCACTTAATTCTACATCCGTTGTGCGCTCAGCTTTACCGCTAAAGTGTTTAAAATAAAGTAGAGCCAATAAAGTAACAAAAAGTACCCCCGCAGTAGCACCGATCGCCAAACGCTGCCAAGTAAAATACTGGGCATGCCTTGTCGCGATTGTATCTTCGACACGTCGATTAAGACGTTGCTGCAACAGGCTCAATTGCCGAGCATCCACACCATTTTGCAATCGGTAACCATCGATAGCATCTTGTAAAAAAGGATCGTCCAATGCCTCACGCTCCAATTGAAACATCTCTTCTTTACTCATCAAACCATGGATGTAATTATGGATCCGTGATAATTGATAATTATTTTCCATTTTCTTTCCTTTCCATGCAGATTTTTAAATTGCGCTTTCCATTCTGAATAGCACTCTTGACCTTATTCAAATCATATCCGGTCAAATCTGCAATATCTTTATAACATTTTTGCTCGAGATAAAACAAACGTACGCATTCTTCTTGTTCGCGATTTAAAGTTTGCATACAGCCTTCCAGTTTCTCGAAATCCTTTTCTTCCCATTTAGCTTCACTGGTATCATTTAGCTTTTGTTCGCTTTCAAACAAATTGTTTTCAATATCAACCTGCGTCGTCCGTTTATCCTTACGTAATTGCATAAGGCAATAATTTTTACTGTAAACGTGTAACCAGCTCTTAAAATTATCGACTTCATATTGACGAAGCTTCTGAATAAGTTCTTCAAATATCTGCATCACAGCATCCTGACTACGGTCGGGATCTTGTAAGTATTTGAAGCACACACCATAAAGCAAAGACATATAGGGTGAATATAATTTCCCCAGTGTAGACAAGTCACCGCTTGTTTTATAGTGTTGTAAAAGCTCTTTTTCGTTCATGCGCAAATCATTCACCTTAATGATGATTTAATATACAAATTTCCATATATAAAAAAAGGAGCTATTGAAAATTACCGAAAAAACAAAAACCGTCCCCATGATGAAATGGAGACGGTCGATAAGAATATAATATGAATTACGGATTTAATTACCTTGTTTCCAATTGTATCGCAGTGTAACGCCATAAGTCCTTGGATCCGCAACTACACCTGCGTATTGCCCATAACTTCCAGGTGCCGCCAGCAACTGCTCGTAGTAATCTTTATTTGTTAGATTTCTACTCCACACAAACACCGAAATACCATTCGATCCCCTGAATCCTAGCCTGGCGTTCAAGACCGAATAGGCATCAATATTTAGGTATTGGGATGGTGAAGAACTGGACGAAAATTTAGAACGGTGAAATAGGTCTGCACCCAAAAAGTAAGATCCATTAATTCCGATCAGCTTACCGCTTTTATTCGCTTCGCCACCCAGCGACCAAGACCATTTAGAAACACCAGGAAGAACGCCGCCAGAGATATCTTTAAAAGCCTGAGCTCCACCAACCTCTTCTAAAGGGACAGGTGCATTGGTAAATTTGACATATTTGGCATCTGTATAGGCTAGCGCTCCATTCAATCGGAGAAAATGTCCGATGTTGATGTTTCCATCCAATTCAACACCCTTTACACGCACCTTTTCGGCATTGGCCAGATAACCACGGTTCACCCCTGGTTCAGGAGTCTGCACTTGGGTCTGATAGTCTTTGATATCCGTTTGGTAGACGGTCAGATTCAGCAGTGAATTGCGTGTTGGATTTGTTTTCACACCAATCTCCTTATGACGGACAGCTTCAGGTTTTACTTCGGCGAGATCCAGCAACACTGCTCCATTGGCTGTCGGCAATCCACCGACGTTGATACCGACGGGTTTATAGCTGATGGAATACGTTGCGTAAGCATTTATCTTCGGATTGAAACGATATCTTGCGGAAAGCTGACCAGAGAAATTGTCTGCATCCGCATTGACATCAAAAGTCTGATTGGTATATACACCGTTCTTTAAAGCAAGCAGTGCGGGGTCTGAGGTCTGCAAACCACCATAGGTCTGCCTATCGTAGTTAGCCACCTTTTTATCATAATTGTAGCGCAACCCTGGGAGGATATGTAATTTTGGAGTCACAGCCCAATCAATCTGTGTGTAGGCTGCCAAACTTGTGCTCTTAATCCCGTAAACGGTCTTGATTCCAAAATTGTCAAATAATCCCGGTGTTTGCCATAAAGCACTCGTCGAGCTTTTTTGAAAACGCCAAAAGGCAGATCCTGTTTCTTCGGTATGCACGGGATCTGTACCGAGATCCTGCCACAGACCAAATAACCCAACAACGCCGCTGACCTTTTCGCTGATTTTTCCAGAGTATCTAAATTCCTGTGACCATTGATTATGGACTGAATTACCAGCCGAAACCGTGTATACAGGTAGTCCCAGATAATCTCGGTCATTGAGCGGAACCCATGTCCATGTCCGCCATGCAGAAGTAGAAGTCAGTGTCCCTTCACCAATCTTGATATCGGCATTCAATGCGACCCCGCCCAATTTATTATCAGCTTTAGATTGAGTATCCAAATCTATCTTACGCTCGAAGGCACTTTTATAAGGCAACTCGTAGCCAAGATCTTTAATAATTGCATCAAATTGTCTGTAGTCCGCACGCTGTGTTTTTACAACTCCGGCAACAGCCCAACCATAGCCATCGGGTTTCTGTGAAGATACATCACCCGAAAGCACCAATTTGATATTCTCGGTTGGGGTAAACAGCAATTGCCCTCTAAAGCCCAGGTTGTTGATATCATTGATCTTCCTATTGGTATGTACATTAAACAAGTTTCCATCCCGTTGTGTGCCAGAGAAAGAAGCTCTCGCAGCCAGGTTTTTGGCCAATGGCCCTGAGATTGAAGTCTTCGCCTGAATAAAACCTTGGTTTCCGTAGCTAACTTCCACATTGGCTTCCGGTGTGAATTGTGGTAAACGAGAGGTTATATTAAATGCACCTGCTGTTGTATTCTTTCCAAAGAGGGTACCTTGAGGTCCACGCAATACTTCGATCTGGTCGATATCAATAAAGTCCAGCCAAGTCGCGGCAGGACGGGCAATATATACACCATCAAGATAAAATCCTACCCCAGGATCGATCCCATCATTGGTGAGGCCATAAGTTGAGCCCAGTCCCCGGATATTAAGCGTCGTATTACGTGCATTCGATGCATACAACTGAACTGTAGGTACAAGCTCTTTTAGTCGATTGACATTAAATGCCCCTGCATCCTCCAGTGCAGCGCCACGAATAATTGATACCGGAATAGGAACGTCCTGTAACTGCTCCTTACGACGGCGTGCAGTGACCACTACTTGATCCAATGCTTCCAATCTTGGGGTAAGTTCAATCACCGCCGGAGAATGGTCCACCACAATATGACGGGTTTGATAACCAACAATGGATACGATCAATGAAAATGGCAATTTTTGTCCAGTTACAAACTGAAAAACGCCTTTACTGTCGGTTTTCACCTGGTGTGTAACGGCCTCCAACTGAACCGTTACGCCCTGCAGGGGCTCTTTTGTTACGGCGTCAATTACGGTACCTGTTAACGAGGCATTTATAATAGGTTTAGGGTTTTCTACTTGCGCGTAGGTATGGTAAGAACCTGTTAAAAGCAAGCTAAAAATGACGCTAATTCGAAAAATAGCATTTTTTTTCATAAATTTATTCAGTTTAATGGTGAATCTAAAACAAGTGCCAACGCCAATCGATACTTGCTTCATTGTTAAAACTTTGTAAAAGGGAAGCCTCGGCTTCCCTTTTCTAATATAAGAGAGTGTAAGAGAGAAATTTTAACAACACATTCGTTTCTTGTCACTTTTTAAGGTAACAACAGATCCTTCTACCGAAGCAACCAATAAACTTGTTTTTGGAGAGTAATTTTGTTTCATTCTTTTTATTTTGTTATTTTCTTTTATTTCATGCTGCATAAACGAATCAGTATATGCAATTATCAAGCGGCAATCTCAAACAACTTTAATCACATGTCTTTTTTATAAAATCAATTTCATGGCTAGTTCGATTCATAATCAAGTCAGTCCTTTTTGCTCGCCTTCCTATTTACCTGTAAATCAGATAACGATACAAATATATAAATATTTTTTAAAAGACTACTAATTTGATAGATTTAATAATATTTTTTTTCAAAAAGACATTAAACCTTAATTTTAAGACACTTAAAGCAAATAAAAAGCGCTTCGAATTTCTTTCAGCATGAAAAAAATCACGAAGACAACCATCCTACACACCAACATTCCAGCGAAAATCAAGAAGCAAGCGATTTTATAAAAAAAGCATAAAAAAGGCCGTCCTAGTTGGACGGCCATCTTTACAGTCATATTATAACAATCTATTTCACATTGAAACACTTACCGTCTTAGCGAAATAGCACCAGAGCAATCAATAAGGTAATAATAACATTAAAAGTCTGGGCAATCAGAAAAGCATATAGTGGTTTCTTGTTATCTTGAGCAAAAAGATCCTTAAAGTTCGTTTCCAAACCAATGGATGTAAATGCCAAGGTAAACCAGAGGCCCTGTAAGTTTTTCAAACTTCCTTTGACGGCATCAATCTTCTCGGGAGATATCACGAATGAAAAGAGCAACGATGCAAATACAAATCCCAACACAAACTTCGGGAAACGTTCCCATATAATTTTCAGCGTAGGCTTATCTCGCTTGGTTTCGTCATCGACCGATTTCGCATAAGTCCAATAAATACTGATTGCAAAAGCAGCCAGCCCCAACAATACGTTTTGGGAAAACTTCACAATGGTACTGATCTTCAACGCCTCTTCACCGACCAAGGAGCCAGAAGCTACGACTGCTCCCGTTGTATCAATACTTCCTCCAAGCCAAGCGCCGGTAACTTCTTGCGACAAGCCCATCCACTCCGCCATATAAGGCATGAAAATCATCATTGGAATTGCCGTAATAAGAACCAACGAAATCACATAGGAAAGCTTTTTGCTATCGCCTTTGATCGCTCCCGATGTTGCTATTGCGGCGGAAACACCACAAATAGATACTGCACTCGACAGCATCAGCGACATCTCCTTGTCAATCTTTAATTTTTTACAGATCCAGAACGCAAAGTACCAAACAGACAATACGACAGCCAGTGCTTGAATAAGCCCTAAGGATCCCGCTTTGAGTATATCCCCGAAGATCACTGTAGTTCCGAGCAGAATTAGGCCTATCTTGACATACAGCTCGGTACTGAGCGCCTCTTTAAACCAATTAGGCAGTTTAAAGCAATTGCTGATGACTAAACCGATAATCAAACTAAAAATTACAGCTTCGAGATTGTATTCTTTAACCGTTGCATTCCCTGCCAGCACCAATGCAAATACGGTAAGGATAAATACAACAGGAAATACAACGAATAGATGTTTTACAGATTTCCCTAAAAGAAAGGCGCCCAATATCGCGGTAACGAATACAAAAATAAACTGCTCAAAAAGCTTCATTAAATTTGTCGGGTCGAAAACGGTTGCGACGAGTTCGGTGGAATTACTCCACGAAAAACTAGGTACTGGCGCAACAATTCCTGAGAGTGCGAGAAATATGGTAGCGATCCCCAAAATGACGACTACCCAGTCTTCTGTAAATGTAAATGATCTTGAAGATGTCATATAATGGTTAGGGTTTAATAGGTTAAATTTAGCATAATTACAGTTACTTTCTAGGATTGTAACACAAAAATGGCCGAAGATTTCTCTCCGGCCATTAACCAAAACCAATAATCTATTATCAATCAAAAACAATATTTATTCTCATCGATCAATTTCTTTGCGATTCGCTGACGTGCATCTTTCACATTAAATGGCTGTGCTTTCGTGAATCTGCGCAAACCAACCAACATCATATTCAGTTCATCACCTTCACCAAAAGAATATAATGCTTCTTTACCGGCAGCGCTGATTTTATCAATAGCACCATACAGATAGATCATAGCCATATCTTTTGCATAGTCTGCTTTATCAGATCCTGTATGCAGCAATTTTTCTGCACGTAACAAGACTGACTCGGTGATATAAACATACCCGATAATATCCGCAATATTCATGAGGATTTCCTCTTCTTTGGAAAGAGACATCATCAATTTTTGAACAGCTGCTCCCGCAATCAATAACCCAGCTTTTTTAAGGTTTGCCACAATTTTCTTTTCTGCAGCGAAAGGCGCATCGTCCTCTTCACCAAAATCTGGAATAGCTAGAAGCTCTCCAGCTACAGCTTGGGCAGGTCCCATAAGATCCAATTCACCTTTCATGGCCCGTTTTAACAGCATATCAACGACAAGCAATCGATTCACTTCATTCGTACCTTCAAAGATCCTGTTGATCCGTGAATCCCGATAAGCGCGTTCCATTGGCGCATCTGCTGAATAACCCATTCCACCATAAATCTGTACCCCTTCGTCAACCACATAATCCAACATCTCCGAGCACCATACTTTGATGATAGCGCACTCAATTGCAAACTGCTCCACAGACTTCAATTTTGCTTTTGCTTCATCCATACCCCCAGAAATCAATGCATCGTAGGCATCATCAATATTTTGACCGGCACGATATGATGCCGACTCCACAGCAAACAAACGTGTTGCCATCTCAGCCAGCTTATAACGAATGGCTCCAAATTTAGAAATCGGCAGATTAAACTGCACACGTTCATTGGCATACTGCACCGCATGGTTGATCACCATACGTGCCGAACCGATCGTGGCAGCGCCCAGTTTTATACGTCCAATATTCAGGATATTTACAGCAATCTTAAATCCATTTTCACGATCAGAAAGCATATTTTCTACGGGAACGGCGCAATCATTGAAAAAGATCTGCCGTGTTGAAGATCCCTTAATACCCAATTTATGTTCTTCGGGATTCATCGTGATGCCACCAAAGTCTTTCTCGACAATAAATGCCGTTAGGTTTTTATCATCATCGATTTTTGCAAATACGATGAAGATATCTGCAAAACCACCGTTTGTAATCCACATTTTTTGTCCGTTGATCAAATAATGTGTCCCCTCGGTATTTAATTTTGCGGAAGTACGACCCGAATTTGCATCCGATCCAGCATTGGGTTCTGTCAAACAATACGACGCCTTCCATTCACCAGTAGCAAGCTTTGGAACATATTTTGCCTTTTGGGCATCATTACCATAATACAAAATAGGCAGCGTACCGATTCCCGTATGAGCAGACAATGCGACAGCAAAAGAAAACCCGCCACCTACCGCATCGGCAACAAGCATAGAAGTGTTGAAATTCTTGCCGAAACCACCATATTCTTCGGGAATAGAAACACCCAACATCCCCAGCTCACCGGCCTTATCCATCAAACTAGGCATAAGTCCTTCTTCTTGCGCATCGATACGGTCCAGCTTGTTCAATACTTCTGTATCCAAGAAATCCAAGCAGGTCTGACGAATCATTTTGGCTTCTTCATCAAATTCTTCCGGAATAAAAACGGCTGTATAGGGAGTCTCTCTAATCACGAACTCTCCGCCTTTAATTGCTTTATTTTCGCTCATTGTCTTTTTAGATTTATATGGACCAGTCAATCACTGCTTAGTGATGCTGCTGTCCACAATGTTTTTAAATACTTCTATGCGTTATGAGATCAGAGATCCATATTTCGTTTATATTGCTATTCTTAGCGGCTAATTTTAGTCCAATAACTCAAAAATACCAGCAGCTCCTTGACCAGTTCCGACACACATCGTCACCATGCCATATTTTTTGCCTCTGCGTTTCAACTCGTTTAAGACTTGGACTGTCAATTTCGCTCCTGTACAACCAAGTGGATGCCCTAATGCTATGGCACCTCCATTGACATTTACTTTCTCTTCGTCTAATCCAAGTTCGCGAATAACGGCTAACGATTGAGACGCAAAAGCTTCATTCAGTTCAAATAGATCAATATCTTCTTTTTTAAGCCCAGCTCTCGCCAAAGCCTTTGGTATAGCGTAGATAGGTCCTATACCCATAATGCGAGGTGGAACACCTGCCACAGCAAAACTAACAAGCTTTGCAATCGGTTTTACACCAAGCTCTTTCACTTTGGCTTCAGACATCACCAAGACAAATGCAGCCCCATCAGAAGTTTGTGAGGAATTCCCTGCTGTTACTGAACCATTCGCTGCAAAAACTGGCTTTAATTTCCCTAAAGCCTCCAGGGAAGTATCAGTCCGAGGACCTTCATCTGTATCAACAACATATTCACGCGTTGCAATCTTACCGTCTTTCAGATAATTCTCTTTTACAGTGATCGGCACAATACCATCTTTCAAATGACCATTTTGAATGGCTGCAACTGCCTTTTGATTCGATTTAAGGGCAAAAGCATCCTGATCTTCGCGTGAAACATTGTAATCTTTGGCTACAGCTTCAGCAGTCAATCCCATACCCCAATACCAGTCGGGATGCTCTTTTGCCACAACAGGATTAGGCACAATCTTCCAACCTCCAAAAGGCATTCCGGACATCACCTCTACCCCACCGGCGATAATAACATCTGCCATCCCAGTCTTGATCTTTGCGACCGCTGTTGCAATAGTCTCCAAACCTGAAGCGCAGTACCGATTAACGGTTACTCCGGGGACTTTATCCGTATCCAATCCCATCAGTGAAATGAAACGTGCCATATTAAGCCCCTGCTCCGCTTCCGGCATGGCATTCCCAACAATGACATCATCTATATCTTCTTTATTTAAATTTGGCACAGTGGATACAAGATGTTTAATAACATCCGTGGCTAAATCATCCGCTCGCATGAAGCGAAATACTCCCCGCGGCGCTTTGCCTACTGCTGTACGAAATCCTGCTACTATGTATGCTTCCATGATTTTTATTTTTTCGTGAGTAGTGAGTTTTAGTTCCGTAAAGGCTTACCCTTGGTCAACATAAATTGAATCCTTTCAAGCGTTTTGCGCTCGGCACAAAGCTCGAGGAAAGTTTTACGTTCAAGATCCAGTAAATACTGTTCAGATACCTCGGTCGGTGACGATAAATTTCCACCACACATCACCCAGCCTAGTTTTTCTGAGATCTTACGATCATAATCAGAGATGTAATTACCTTCACGCATCGATGAAGCGCCCACATACACGATTCCTAATCCTTGATTTCCCAAAACTTTGATATCATTGCGTGGAGCAGGCTGAACATAACCCTCATCAGCCAATTCCAGTGCCTTTGCTTTGGCATCTGCCAAAAGGCGGGCACGGTTCATGGTAATTGCAAATTTATCTTTCTGCAAATAGCCGAGTTCATAGGCTTCATAAGCAGAAGTCGAAACTTTCGCCTGCCCAATGGTCAGGAATTTATCTTTTAAGGTGTTCTGAACAATCTGATCCTCCTTAAATTCCTCCGAGGCACGTAGTGTAAACTCTTTGGTTCCACCGCCACCGGGAATAACACCAACGCCAAGTTCAACCAAGCCCATATAGGTTTCGGCGTGAGCCTGCACAAAATCAGCATGCATGGAGAATTCACAGCCCCCACCGAGGGTCATTTGAAATGGCGCAACGACTACAGGTATTGACGAATAGCGTAAGCGCATGGATGTATTTTGAAAGGCACGAACGGCCATATTCAATTCATCAAAATCCTGTTCTACGGCCATCATGAAAATCATTCCAATGTTGGCTCCAGCAGAAAAGTTTTTCCCATCATTGGACACCACTAAACCGCGATATTCCTTTTCAGCGAGATCAATAGCTTTATTCAAGCCCTGGATAACATCTCCGCCGATGGTATTCATCTTGGTATGAAATTCACAGTTAATGATACCATCGCCAAGATCAATAATAGAAACCCCCGTATTTTTCCAGATTGTTTTACTTTCCCGGATATGATCCAATACGATCAGATCTTCCGTTCCGGGAATAGCTTTATACGATTTTGTCGCAATATCATAATAGTGACGTACACCATTTTCAATTTTATAGAATGATTCACATCCCGCTTCCAACATCTCGTGTACCCAGGAAGCAACCTCCCCATCCTGACCTGGCAGTCTCTTTTCCTCCGCCTTAATTTTTGCTAAAGTCTCGCGAACACCTAGCGCATCCCATACTTCAAATGGTCCCAATTCCCAACCAAATCCGGCACGCATGGCATCATCGATCCGGAAGAAGTCGTCTGTAATTTCGGGAACACGGCGGGAAACATATTCAAACAATGGATAATGCATGGCACGGAAGAGTTCCGCTGCTTTATCGGTTCCTTGTTCGTATACTTTCATTCGCTTGCGGATATCCTCCACAGGCTTGGTGGCTTCCAAAGTAGTGGATTTCACTTTTTGCTGTGAACCAAATTCCAGTGTTTTTAGATTTAAAGACAAAATCTCCGAATTACCATCGGCAGCTTTTACTTTTTCATAAAACCCTTTCTTGGTTTTCTCACCCAACCATTTATTCTCTACCATCTTGCTGATGAATGCAGGAAGCTGGAAAACGCCTTTGGCTTCATCTTCAGGCGCATTCTGTGCCAGCCCATTGGCAACATTCACCAGGGTATCAAGTCCTACAACATCAGCCGTACGAAAAGTTGCCGATTTAGGATGCCCCATTGCGGGACCGGTATATTTGTCGACCTCTTCCACTGTCAACCCAAGAGGTTCCACCAAATGAGTAACTGCCAACATCGAATAAACACCGATACGATTACCAATAAATGCAGGTGTATCTTTACATAATACAACCGATTTTCCCAGCATCTTATCGCCAAAGTGAAGAATAAAGTCAACGACCTCGGGCTTCGTGTGCGGTGTGGGAATAACCTCCAATAAAGGAAGATAGCGTGGCGGATTGAAGAAATGTGTACCGCAGAAATGATCTTTAAAATCTTCACTTCTGTCCGCTGTCATTAAATGAATAGGAATACCAGAAGTATTGGAAGTAATCAATGTTCCAGGTTTACGAAATTGCTCAACACGTTCAAAAACAGACTTTTTAACATCAAGTCGCTCAACAACAACCTCTATGATCCAGTCCACCTGAGCAATGTCTTTTAGATTATCATCAAAATTACCTGTTTTGATACGTCTGACAAATGACTTGCTATAAATTGGCGAAGGGTTTGTTTTTAAAGCCGTTTCTAGGGAGCTGTTGACAATTCGGTCCCGAACGACCTTACTCTCCAGCGTGAGACCTTTGGCTTGTTCCGCTGGCAGCAGTTCACGTGGAACGATATCCAACAATAAAACTTCAACACCAATGTTAGCAAAATGACAAGCAATTCGCGAGCCCATAACACCCGAACCGAGAACCGCCACTTTTCTAATATTTCTGTTCATCATAACATATTTAGTATGCACTTCTGTACATTTGGTTTAACTTCTAAACGACTACTTCTTCCTTGTAACTGGTTGCAAGCTCATTGAGTTTCGCTAAAGAAGCAATCAATTGATCACGTTCATTTTCTGAAAAATTATCCGCTAAGTATTGATTGAAATTACGCACCACATCCTTGGCAATTCTTCTTTTCTCCCGACCCAATTCAGTCAAGTATACTTTTACTGACCTCTTGTCGGTCTCACTCGTCTCACGGTATATAAATCCCAATGACTCCAAATTATTCAACACCCGAGACAAACTAGTTGTTTTAACTCCTGTCAAATTTGCAATCTGAGAAACAGGTGTACCCTCTTTATGGATGTTAATCAAAATATAACCTGCAGCCTGGGTAAAACCGTACTGCGAAGCAATTTGATTATATTTATTGGCAATTGTCTGCCAGCCTGTTTTTAAAAAATAGTCGATTGTCTGATTTTGGTTCATAAGCGTACTCACAAGCTATTTATTATGCTTGCATAACAAATATACCAGTTAGTAATCAGAATAACAAGATCCAAAATATAAATTTTGTCATATATTCGTCAGCATGACGCTGCGCTATATTTTTTAGCCTAAACTACCAACAACATAAAATGTGGAAAACTTTTAAGCACTGAAATACAATCAAATAAAACAAAACATAAAACTTTTATTAACAACCCCTGTTTAATAATCAAAATTAATTCCGTTAACTTTGTCCTGAACAAACATCAACACCGTATGGCTTTAGTAAACATACCTCGCTTGGACTTGCTACATTATACTCAAGGAACCCAAGAACAACGAAATCAATTCATCCAAGATATTGGCAAGGCTTTTAATGAAACGGGCTTTGTAACGATTGCAAATCATGGCTTATCAAAAGAGCTGATTGAAGAATTATACCAGGTAGTTCCTGAGTTTTTTGGTTTGCCGACCGAGACGAAGGAAAAATATGAATTTCCAGAACTTGCAGGTCAACGTGGCTATACAGCAAAAGGAAGAGAAAAAGCGAAAGATGCGAAGACTCCTGATTTAAAGGAATTTTGGCAACGCGGTCAAACGATCGTTGGTGAAGAATACTCCAAAGCTGATTTTCCGGACAATCCTGAAGTGGCTGAAATACCTCGCTTTAATGGTGTGACAGCGGAGGTCTATAAAAAATTAGAAGATACAGGCCGGGACTTATTAAAAGCGATTGCTACCTACCTTGATCTGGAAGAAAATTACTTTGAAAAATATGTTATCAATGGTAATTCTATTCTACGTGCAATACACTACTTTCCAATCAGCGATCCTGATGCCTTATCTCCAGATGCCGTACGTGCAGGCGCTCACGAAGACATCAACCTCATCACCTTATTGATTGGGGCTAGTGCGGATGGACTTGAAGTATTGACAAAAGACGGAGAATGGTTCCCTATCAAAGCCAAAGGTGAAGATATCGTCATCAATGTGGGTGATATGTTGCAACGGTTAACAAACAATAAGTTGAAATCTACTACGCATCGCGTAGTAAACCCGCCACGTGAAAAAATGGGCACTTCCCGTTTTTCTATCCCATTCTTTTTGCATCCAAAATCTTCCATGAGCTTGGCTTCCCTAGACTCTTGTATCGACGCAGAGCATCCAAAAGTCTACGAAGATTATACCGCTGGTCAATACCTGGATGAACGCTTAAGAGAAATCGGATTAAAAATGTAACACTCCGCATCTTTAAATTAGTTTAAATGAGTATAAAAAAGAAATGGCCGATCCTAGGATCAGCCATTTCTTTTTTATGGATATGAAAGCTATTTCAATTTATAACCTATACCGACATTCATAAAGATATTATGCAATCCAAAACTAATACTTTCAAATCCGGTTTTCATAATATTATTGAAGCCATAATCCAACTGTGCCAACGCAAAGAATCTTTTGTCGATAGCATAATGTGCTCCCAAACTCATACCAACATCAATACTCCTAACACTTTCCGAGAAATCATAATCGGCATTATCCACAACAATTTTATTTCCAGTAGGTTCTTCATGTCTAAGATAGCCATTGTAAGCCTCGCCATAGAATTCCTTTTTTACCGCAAAAGAAATATAAGGGCCTGCCTGCACATTCCAACGATTTGAAAGCTGATAAGTCGCTTGAATCGGCACAGACAGATACAGATTATGTACTTTGGTTGTAATATCACCCGTATAATAACCTCTCAGCTCCTCTTTTGCATCATTCACAGCATTGAATGTTGTCTTATATCCCTTTACACTCGCTTTTGTATCCATGCCCTTTCCTTCGAAGACGAGCCCCAAAGATACGCCCCATTTAGGATCAATATAATAGTTTGCCCTTGCTCCGACAAAAAAGGGAACATTCGGATTATAACTTTTAATTTTTCGGATTTCACGTGGCAATGAAAGCGGTGCGGCTCCGCCGATCTTACCGCCAACCATCACATCGAAACCTAATTTACTTTCACCCGATGTATTTTCCTGAGCATTTGCAACAGACCCTATCAAAACCATCGCAGCCAGTGCGATTGTATATTTTATCATTTTCATTATTTCTTCGTTACAATTTTGAGATCATCCACCGTTAACTTACTACCGACAGCACCAATAAAATTATCACCATATTTACTCGAAGACATCACAATAGCAATGCTATAATCCAAATTGGCAACGTCAGCATCGTTTACTTTAGCCGTGTACTTAAATGGCAATGTAAACTTGACAAAACCATTGGTCGCTGTTGCACCACCATTTTCAAGCCTGGCTATAGCCACTATACTTGGATCTTTCAAAATATTATGTCCGGTCAAATAGGAAACTTTCTTCTTCGGATCAGGCTCCGAATCCATCAGCTGCTTGCGATTATAAAAAACCGCATAGATATCACAGGAATCTTTGGTATTGACCGGCTTCATGTTTTCGTCCGTCACCGTCGCGCCAGGACTATATTTATAATAACCTTCCAAAACCAACGGTATCTGATTGAAAGGAAGACCAAACTGCGTTGCCGAAAGTGGATCTGTCAATACAGGTCCCGTATCAAACGCTCCTATAAAAAGATTTCCAGCAGCAATAGGTTTCTTGAACATCGCCCCAAAAGCACCGGTCAACTTCGTTTCCAATAAAGCCGCTTTCGATCCTGAATGTGCATCCGAACTCGTTTTAGTTGGATATGATTCAGGTTCCTTTGTACCTCCTCCTAAGCTTAATGTCAAGGAGAAACTTGGATTTCCGGAAGCCCAATTATAGAAATCCTGGCCATCAATTTTATTATAAAATATGGTGTATTTATCATCTTTATCGATCGCCGTATCTTCAAAGCCATATTCTGTTGGAACAAATCCACCATCTGTTTTCACAATTTTAATCAGGTAGTTCTTTGTAAACTGATGATCTTCGGACGTAACTTTATAATATACGCCGTTTTTTAGCAATTCATCAACAATTACTTTATTCATATCCTGAGTTCCGACCGGCATTTTCAAAGAATCCTTCAAAAGCTCAATCGAGGCACCAGGAGTCAGGTCAAAAGTCATATTCAACTTGGTAAGATCATGAATATTGGGCTGAAGATAAAGTGTAACTTGCGTATTTGAGATGACCGGGTTCAGCAAGAAGACATCTTCATCGGCATGAACACCGACAATATCCGCTTCCATGTTTAGCGCTTCTTCCTTTATACAACTTCCCAAACTGAAAAGAAGCATAAAACAGATTACCCACGAGTAATTTCGTGTTCGTTTCATAAAAATAATATTTAGTGTAAATTTAATGATCGATGTTATTGAGCGATACATCGATTTGACAAAGCTACCATTCCTCGCTCCAAAAACAGCCCTTTTAACACCATTTATGCACCAAGCAACTAATTCTTTACACGTAAACCACACTTAGCGCCCACTTATTTCTTGTCTAATCTTCACGGGCAGGCTTTCGACAATAAGTTGATAGCTATGCAAAATCAACTCTTCAAGCTTTCTATCATCAAGTTCCCGATTGGCAATAATGGTATTCCAATGCTTTTTATTCATATGATACCCCGGAAGCACTGTGTGTTCGTGCCTTTCACGCAGTTCGATTGCCCACTCCGGATTACACTTTACATTAAACCGCAGCTCATCAATCTGATCCAATCCCACCAATAAAAATATCTTGCCGCCAACCTTAAATACCAGTGTGTCCGGACCGAACGGTGTTTCTTCCATAACTGGCCCAATAGACAAACAATATTCTCTCAGATCTTCAATATTCATTTTTTTTTGTTTTAGTTATCCTTTAAGTTAATCTGAATGCCCTTCATAAAATGGACAATAATCCATATAAAGCTAACAAAAACAGCGGGTCGTTTTACTTAAAATCTTTTAATCTTTAGCAAAGGCTATATTAAACCTATTGGCAATGAAGCAATATGGATACAGAGAAAAACAAATGCGGAATAAACTGGAATTAGACAATGAAAAGGATAGGACAACTTCGGTCTTTATAGGAATTATCGACGGATATGAAGCGGTACTCATTCGGAGCTTCTTCGCTTGTAACCGAAGAAGCTCCGAACAAGCAGTGTTAAAAGGCAGAATATATTATACTGAAATAGGCTTACATATACCGAAGTTAAACGCGGGTTGTTACAGCGAATCCTTTCACTTTTTCAAACCATACTCAGGAAAAACCTGGTCTACTCCTGAGATGATTATCCGGTTAAACTTAAAAATTGCCAGTCTATTATAAAGATGTATTTTTTCTTATTTTTCTAGCAAGGCCTGGATTTCCTTTTGGATTTCGGTTCCTTTATCGGCATTGTACCACTTTTGAATTTCCTCTTTGATTTCGGAGAAATCTGCCCCTTGCGCTTTCATATTCAAGAACAGCTCCTGACAGGCTTTGGGTCTTGGTCCCCAGACAGCCAAATCTTGTCCAGCTTCATTACGTATCACTAGAATTGGAATAGATTTACCGCCGTTGGTTAAATAAGAATCGATCAGAAACGGGGCGCTGTCACGCAGTTGGATATCCACAGTGATATTGGGATTTTTTGAGGCCATCTTCGCCAACATAGGCACCGAATGCGCTGCATCCCCGCACCAAGGTTCAGTAATAATGATCCATTGTTGCTTTTCAGTAATTGACTCCACAAATTGTTCAAAAGTCGACGTTGGTTCAAAGCGTTTTAACCAACGGCCCATTCTTGTCCAGTTCATTTTTGTGTACTGATAATATTCGTCATCTTGATAGGTAGGGTGATTCTCAGGATGATTTAAGATATCTTCGAATTGTTGTAAGTAGTTTTCAAACGTCATAATACCAATTTTGTGCAAAGGTAAATTTTACTTCCAACTTTCTCAAACAACCTTCCGCCAACAATCTGTATTGAATGCAATAAAAAAAATGATGCTCAAAAAGTACATGTATAGCAAGAAAAAATGTGATTCGTCCACCTTGTATACCAAAGATTTTACATTCAGAAGAGATGTTTTACATTTATTAACGATTAAGTAAATTATATTTGAAAGATACAACCCGTACATGAAAAGATTAGTTCAATTAATACTTTTACTATTTATCGTCATCAACAGTGCTTACTCCCAAATAAACATCAAGGGGAGGATTCTAGACAAGGCGGATGACAAGCCCCTGACCAATGCTTCCATTATTTTACTGAACCGCGATTCAGTTCTCCGTTATTTTAACCGAGCCAATGAAGAGGGAAAATTCCAGGTCAAAAATATCAAACCCGGGAGCTACATTATTTTGGCCACGTACCCCAAGTTTGAACTATATAGCGATACGATCCAAATTGCAGACAAAGATCTCGATCTGCATGATATCAAAATAAATTCCCAACGGAATGTTTTGCAGGAGGTGATTGTCACCCGACGCCTTCCAATTACACTGAAAGGCGACACCATCGAATATGATGCGGCGAGTTTTGCAACAGAAAAGAATGCGAAGTTAGAAGATCTACTACGCCGTCTACCGGGTTTTACGGTTACGGGGGATGGAAGTATCACTGCTCAAGGGAAATCAGTACAGAAAGTTTTTATTGATGGGGAAGAATTTTTTGGTTATGATCCTAAAATAGCCATTCGAAATGTACGGGCAGATGCCGTTGACAAGGTGCAGCTCTATGAGAAAAAATCGGAGGAGGCTGAGCTGTCAGGTATCGATGATGGCGTAAGAATCCAGACAGTTAACGTTGTACTCAAAGAGAAAGCAAGAAAGGGTGTCTTTGGAAACATGGAAGCATTAGCTGGATCAAAAGAATTGTATGCGGGAAATCTCTTTGCGGCCAAATTTAATAAGACTGAGCGGATTGGCATCACCGCGAGTCACAATAACATGGGCAGTTCAAGCGGCCGTGAAGGCTCTCTACGGATGAACAACCAAATTACGGGTGCACCACTGAACACAAACCTTGGTGCCAATTATGAAAATCAGTTCTTCAAAAAAGCCCTAAAAGTCAATGCCAACTATGGTTACGACAACAACAGCAACAGGAACCACTCGGAGACTTACAATAAGAATGTACTGCCAGACGAGTCCATTCAGGAAAAAAACAGTAAAAACGATAATGAAAGGCACAGTAGAAGCAATGGTGTAAGATCAAACCTTAACATGCGACTGGATTCCACGCAAAATATGGAACTTCAATCCAATGCCAATTGGGCCAACAACGCTAATTTAACCTATACAGACAGCAAAACGGGCGACGGATCAGGTAATCCGATCAGCGACTTTAGGGAGAACAATCAATCCAATTCTTCAAGCTCCAGCAATAATTTCCGTTTAAATTATAGGAAACGGTTAAAAGCGGGTCGTTCTGTAAACCTAATGGTCGGGAATAACCACAAAGAGTCAAATTCAGACAGCAAAGTCTATTCGCGAACCTATTTCTACAAAACAGGAGACAGCACAATTATTGACCAAGACCGGCACGGACGGAATAGCGGAAATGACTTCAACTCGTCGATTAACTTCAATAACCGAATCAGTGATTACATTAATTTGGCGCTAGGTTATAGCTTTAATCATTCAAAGAATACGAACACACAAAATTCGATAGACAATATCACACAAAAGTTTGATTCACTGTATTCTCAAAACCAGATCGACAATAACACCAATCAAGGCGTTAATGTGAACTTTTCCTATCGTAGAGAAAAATTGGAAATCAATTTTTCAAACCGTACGTTCTACAAGAATCAAAAGTTAAATGATAGTTACAGGTCAATCGATCTCGCCCGGAATTTTTGGGACAACAATTTAAATGTTGATGCGAATTATCGCCTTTCAAATAGCAAAAATATACGTTTAGCTTATCAAAGCTCGAATATCATTCCATCCTTTGATCAGTTACAGCCGTTGCAACCTCAGACCAACCCTTTATTTCAACAAGTTGGTAATCCTGACCTAAAACGTGCGGTGAACAATAATATTTCGGCCAATTATAATGCTTTCAGTTTATTGAAAGGAACCAATATAAATATTAACGGGAACTTGTCATTCGTTAACAATCCTATTGTCAACAAAACAACTATACTGGACAACTCTGCCCAGATCAGTACTTATGAAAATCTATCCGGCAAATCCAACTGGAATGGCGGCCTGAATATCAACCATATGCAGCCATTGGCCAATCGACGTATCAATTTTAACAAAAGTGCAAACGTTAGATTTAACAACAGCTACAGCTACACCAAATTTGAAGGCGGACAATCCGGCGGCGAGTTTCTGCTCAACAATGCAAAGAATACCAACTTTAGCCTAGGTTCTAGCTTAAATGAACAAGATTCAGAAGGGTTCGATTTCGATCTATCTGCAAACGCAGGTTTTAATATCCAGCAAAACTCGATCAACACACAATACAACGCAACAAGTTTTCAAGGCGGAACCTCGGCCTATGTCAAATACTTTCTACCGAAGAAGTTTAATATCATGGCTAACATTTTCTATAGCTACACAGGACCTACAAAACTCTATAAGAAATCAATCAATCAATTTTATACCAATATCGAATTGGAGAAAAAAGTACTGAAAGATGAGAGTATGACACTCAGCGTAAAGGCCTTTGACCTTTTCAACACCTTTAACAACACACGCCGTAATGCGAGTGACACCAACTATTCCGAATCTGTTCAACAGGTATTGACGCAGTATTTTTTGGTCGGTGTAAAATGGGATTTCAACAAATATCTAGGGAAAGGAAATGATTAAAAAAATATATCTAACAATAATCATCTGCTGCTTGTATGGTTTATCCCTTCAGGCACAATACGCCTATTTTGGAAGTAGGGGTACCATCAGTTTTGACAAAGTCACCTACACAAAAGCACGCATACGACAGATGTCCAACGACATGAACTCGAAAGGAATGGACAGGGGTATGGGAATGATGGAATATCTCGACAAGGTACCGGATTCACATACGGAAAAACTCAACTTTTACTTTGATGAGAATTCTACCGTGTTAATGCCCGAGGAAAGCCAGGGTACCGAAAAACAACGTACTGAAGTAAAAATGGCTGCACCTACGATAAGTTCGGCAAATGGCAGAGGAGGCAGATCACAGGGCACGGCCCGAAGCGGAGGAAACCAAAGGGGGCAATTTAGAGGTGGTGCCAACAAGAATGGCAAAGTTCTCTACCAGGATCTGAAAGCGGGTATAGCAGACATCCAGCTTGACATTGACGAAAAATACATTCTTTCGGAAACTTTGGACAGCATTACCTGGCGTTTCACCGAGGAATTCCGCAATATTGCCGGAGTAAACTGCCGCAGAGTCAACGGTGCCACAAAAGACTCGCTCTATCTGATCGCATACTATTCGGAAGAGATTCCAGTATCGGCAGGACCAGCATTAAGCCATGGCCTCCCGGGCATGATATTGGGTCTTGTCATCCCAGAAATGCACATTCAATATTGGGCTACAAATATCGCCTATACCAATAAACTTGTTCCTTCTGACTGGCGGGATAAGAAATCAAAAAAAATGAAACTTGCCGAATTTTCGGAAATCTTTGGCAGATATATGCCACGTAATCGCCAAAACGAGTCAGCAAAAAAAAGAATATTAGAGCAACTGGTGTATTGAAAATGTCAGTTTGGCAGTACCTAAAGACAAATTGATGACAAATAGTGTTTTTTTTACAAAACTTTTGGATTGGCATAAGGGTTGATAATAGACTGATAGAATTTATTTAAGTAAAAAATTAAAACACAAGATATGTCTAAAATTATAGGAATTGACTTAGGTACTACAAACTCATGTGTTGCCGTAATGGAAGGTAACGAGCCTGTAGTAATTACGAACAACGAAGGTAAACGTACAACTCCTTCGATCGTAGCTTTCGTAGAAGGTGGCGAGCGCAAAGTTGGGGACCCAGCAAAGCGTCAAGCAATTACTAACCCGCATAAAACTATTTATTCCATCAAACGTTTTATGGGTCTTTCATACGATGAAGCTGTGAAAGAAGCTGAACACGTACCTTATAATATCGTTAAAGGTGACAATAATACACCTCGTGTAGAAATTGATGACCGCAAATATACACCACAAGAGATCTCTGCAATGATTCTTCAAAAAATGAAGAAAACAGCTGAGGATTTCTTAGGTCAAGAAGTAACTGAAGCTGTTATTACAGTTCCTGCATATTTCAACGACGCACAACGTCAAGCAACAAAAGAAGCTGGTGAAATCGCTGGTTTATCTGTAAAACGTATTATCAACGAACCTACAGCTGCAGCTTTAGCTTACGGTTTGGACAAAGCACACAAAGACATGAAAATTGTTGTGTTTGACTGTGGTGGTGGTACACATGACGTTTCGGTATTGGAATTAGGTGACGGTGTATTTGAAGTTAAATCTACGGATGGTGATACACACTTAGGTGGTGATGACTTTGATAACGTAATCATCAACTGGTTGAACGAAGAATTCAAAAGCGAAAACAATGGCTTTGACTTGAAAAAAGACCCAATGGCATTGCAACGCTTAAAAGAAGCTGCTGAGAAAGCGAAAATCGAATTATCAAGCGCGACTTCTACTGAAATCAATTTACCATATATCACTGCAGATGCAACTGGTCCAAAACACTTAGTTCGTTCATTATCACGTGCTAAATTTGAGGCTTTGGCAGCTGACTTGATCAAGAGAACAATTGCTCCTTGTGAGTCTGCATTGAAAAATGCTGGTTTCAGCAAATCTGATATTGACGAAATTATCTTAGTAGGTGGTTCTACTCGTATCCCTGCAATCGTTGATGCAGTAAAAGCATTCTTCGGAAAAGAGCCTTCTAAAGGTGTAAACCCGGATGAAGTTGTCGCTTTAGGTGCTGCTATCCAAGGTGGTGTATTGACAGGTGAAGTAAAAGACGTTTTATTATTGGATGTTACTCCACTTTCATTAGGTATTGAGACAATGGGTGGTGTGATGACTAAATTGATCGAAGCAAATACAACAATTCCAACTAAAAAATCGGAAACGTTCTCTACTGCTTCAGACAATCAGCCATCTGTAGAAATTCACATCTTACAAGGTGAGCGTCCTATGGCAAACCAAAACCGTACAATCGGCCGTTTCCATTTGAACGATATTCCACCAGCTCCTCGTGGCGTTCCTCAAATCGAAGTTACTTTTGATATTGATGCCAATGGTATCATCAAAGTATCTGCAAAAGATAAAGCTACTGGAAAAGAACAAAATATCCGTATCGAAGCATCTTCAGGTTTGTCTGACGACGAAATCAAACGCATGAAAGAAGAAGCTGAAGCAAATGCTGATGCTGACAAAAAAATGAAAGAAGAAGCTGACAAAGTAAATGCAGCTGACGCTTTAATCTTCTCAACTGAAAAACAATTGAAAGAATATGGCGATAAAATTTCAGCAGATAAAAAAGCGCCAATTGAAGCTGGCTTAACAAAATTAAAAGCTGCTTACGAGGCGAAAAACTTTGCTGATATCGACGCTGCTTCCGAAGAATTGCAAAATGCTTGGAATGCTGCCTCTGAAGAAATGTATGCTGCTTCTCAAGGTGGTGCACAACAACCTCAAGGTGATGCAGGTCAGGCTCAAGGTGGAAACCAAGGTGGTGATGATGTAACTGACGTAGATTACGAAGAAGTGAAATAATCACTCCTCCTCATAAAAAAAGCTCCGGGATTAATCCTGGAGCTTTTTTTATGTCTATCATTTTCACTATCTCACTTCACATTCAACGAGATCCTGCTTATGGATTTCTAGCTACTTCTTATTTTTATAGTGACTTAATATTCCTTTGTCCAATGTCGCCCATATACCTGCTGGCATAGCCGCCTTCTTTAAGGCATTATTTGTCCAAGTATTGCAGGAATAAAACATGCTATAGGCTCCCTTTGCTTCATAAAAAGCGTCTGAGTCACCATACTGTGCATCTGTTTTCACCAAGATAGTTTCCGCTTGATTTCGATCCAACGAATCTTCTATGTATTTTATCAGATCCCGATATTGGGATCTACTGATTTGATAAGCAAAACATAACTCATCCTGCTGAACTGAATTATAATAGGTCACATGAATGGCAGACTCCCCCAATCCAAAGGCAGCAACAAAGGCCGTCGATGCTTTTAAATCCTTCCATTCTGGTGTATCCAAATAGAATCCTTTATCACCCCAACCGATACCCACATACCGATATCCGCTATGTTTACCAACCGTATTCCCATAAGGAAATAGTTGCGACCAATCCATATCTTCGTTAACGACAGGCAATACAATATCGGTATGAATACCATTGGACTGAACAAAAACCTGAATCGTCTTCTCTTCGTCTATATTCTTCTTTGGAGCCGAAATTCTTGACAGGCTGTATTCAGCTACAATATAGAGCACACAAAAAGACAACAATCCTAAAATAATATAACCAAACACTTTAAGAATTTTTTTCATCTAAGATCTATTTCCGCTCAATTAATCTAGCGCACAGGTAAAAAAAAACCTGTATTGCTTGACAATACAGGTTCAATATAAGCTATTTCTTTTAGCTCTTAAAATAACTTTTCAGGATATATTCCATCAGCTACTAATTTCGAAATCGACTCTTGTACGATAGGTTTATCTTCTTTATAAGTTACGCCAAACCATTTCGAAGAAGTTGGGATCACTTTAAAATCAGCCAACTTATGTTTCACCATATAATCCGGCACGGAAGGAATAAAAAATTCTGCTTTTAAATTCTCCTTATTTTCCTCAACAAATGCAGGGAACATCGCCTGGGCTACTTCGAAAATCTTTGGTGTAAAACCCCAAAAATTCATCGAAACGCGGGTTTTTGGATCTAGGTCTGTTTCAACACCATTTTCTTCATAAACGATTTTACGATCGTCACCCTCACCTTTGTAGTATATATTTGTACGTTCAGTTACACTTTCCATGTGGCCAGAAGGGGTAACCTCACATACTCCGCGTGAAACATAACCATAATCAGACATGGTATTTCCAACCTGGAAGCCCATCAATGACATTTGCTCATCAGAAACTTCGGTTGTTAAGAATTGGGCCATTTTTTGAAAAGAATCCGAGCCATAGAAATCGTCTGCATTGATTACACAAAAAGGTTCATGCACTTTATCCTTAGCGCTCATCACCGCATGGGCAGTACCCCAAGGTTTAGTTCTTTCGATAACGTGGTTAACACCGAATTTCGTTAGGTCAAAATCTTGAAAAGCGTAATCTACTTCTATTTTACCTTTCAATTTTTCATCAAATACCGATTTCATCTTTTCCAGAAATTCTTCCCGGATAATGAATACAACTTTTCCAAATCCTGCGCGAATGGCATCGTAAATTGAATAGTCAATAATTGTCTCGCCGTGTGGGCCAAAACCGTCTACTTGTTTTAAAGAACCATACCGGCTAGCCATTCCTGCTGCCAAAATCAAAAGGGTTGGTTTACTCATATTTAAATTGCGTTAATAGAATTTTCTTTTCGTCCGCAAACTTAGCTAAATTTGCCCTTAAAAGCAAATTTAGCTAAGTTCAGCTCCACCCTCAAAGGTATAGTATTGAAACGAAAAGAATCAAAAAATTATTGTTATTTCTTTTTTAAGAATGCGTTTAATAAACCCGTCGCTAATTTGCCCAAAAACTTAACTCCTTCCCGTGCTAGAGTCGTTGTCGCAGTTCGTTGTGCAGCCTCCAAAGGCGTCTGTCTCCTGGAAGAAGGCCGACTTGCCTTCTCTGCTTCTTTTTCCTGCGCCGCACGTTGTTGTTCCTGCTCAGCGGCCTGCATTCGCTCATCTATGATTTCAGCCGCAGAACGATTTTCTTGTCGCTCCTGATATTTAGCTTTCAAATCAGACTGATTGATAATCTGGTTGATTGTTGCATCAGCTGCAGGCCCCATCACGGCACGCGCCGGCACCAGATGTGTAGCAACAACCTCTGTAGGAATACCTTTGTCATTCAATACGGTAATCAATGCCTGTCCCGTCCCCAAAGCAGTCAAAACCTGGTCAATTTCATAAAAATCAGATTTTGGATACGTCTTAACCGTCTTCTTTAAGTTTTCAGCATCGTTGGGTGTAAAGGCACGCAATGCATGCTGCACCCGATTTCCCAATTGCGCCAATACAGACTCCGGCACATCGGTTGGAGACTGTGTACAGAAGAAAACACCTATACCCTTCGAACGGATAAGACGAATAATCTGATCCACCTGTGTCAAAAAAGCTTTAGGAGCTCCGTTGAACAGCAGATGGGCTTCATCAAAGAAAAAGACCAGCTTCGGTTTATCCAGGTCGCCAACTTCGGGCATATTTTTAAACAATTGTGCCAACAAACTCAATAAGAATGTAGAATACAGTATGGGTTGATCTTGCACATCGGAAATATTCAACAGGCTAATCACACCCCTACCATCTACTTTTTGAAACAAATCGTTGATATCAAACTCTTTCTCGCCAAAGATATGAGCCAAACCCTGCTGCTCCAAGGCGACGATCTTACGCAGGATAGTTCCCGAGCTGGCCGAACTAATCTTACCATAATCGCTTTTGATTTCTTCGCTTCCGGGTCCTTCGGAAAGGTAGCTGAGCAGTTTCTTGGTATCTGAAAAATCGATCAATGGCATTTGATGATCCTGCGCATATTTAAACATTGCGGCCAATACTCCTGTTTGTGTTTCATTGAGCTCTAGGATCCGGCCCAGCAAGACCGGTCCGAAATCTTCTACGGTAATCCGCATAGGAATCCCCTTATTGCCAGAAAGTGAATACAGTTCAACGGGAAATGACGACGGCTCAAACGGCACGCCCACGGCGTTTCCCCGATCAATAAGGGCTTGGTTGGTGACACCTGGTTCTGCTAAGCCTGATAGATCTCCTTTGACATCCAGCATAAATACAGGTACAGCGGCATCCGACAACTGTTCGGCGATCAATTGTAGCGTACGCGTTTTACCGGTTCCGGTGGCTCCGGCAATAAGTCCGTGACGGTTCATCATTTTCAAGGCTAAATTCACTTTTGCCTCTGCCAAAATTTCACCATTGAGCATTCCCGCTCCCAAATAGATATATGCCCCCTTGGGATTATAGGAGGCCTGGACCTTCTCAATAAATTGTTCTTTATTTGCCATACGAAAGGCTTAATATTTATAAATCAAAAAAAATTGAAAACTTTTCAAAAAATAATCTCTTCGTCACAATTTCGTGCCAAATTTTATTTTTAGTGCACTATTAATTTGAATTTAACATAGAATTACTATTTTTACGATGTAAAACAGTAAGATTAAAGGTAATAAAAAATGTTAAATAAGCGGTTTAGATTTGTGGCAGCATTCCTTTGTGCTATCATCTTTTTCACAAAGATGGCCATCTCTATTTCGCCTATTTTTTCCAACAGCTTAGATCAAAGCACCATCTTACAGGTCGTTTTACAACTGGAAATAGAAAACAATAACGGTGCAAGTAACGATACACTTGAAACCGCCTCAAAATTTTTCAATACAAAAACAGAAGAACCTATTGTATTTGAAACCATTATCGTTGAGAACCAAGGAAAACAGAAGAATTATCTTAAAAATGAGAAAAGCATTTTAGCTTTCCATCCTACGGTTCCAACACCGCCTCCTAACTGCTAATAAAGGCATCCCTTGGGGATGTACTTCCATCGCCCCGCATGCAAAAGATAAAGCATGTGCGGTATCCTTGATTTTTCTGAAGTAATCTATCTACTTTAGTTCGGTTGAATATTATCGTTGAGCTTTCTCAGCAAGACACTTTGTCAATGCTATTGAAGGACATACGATATAACGATACAAAGCTACAGCTCACTAAAGGTTGTCTGATGAAAACTTTATTTATAGATAAACACAAATTTTATGTTTGGAACTCGTACGTCGGCTTTTCTGAAACTATCGAAAAGAGACTTAAAATATGACTTCCCTGCTAGTGTTGTGGTGTTTTTGGTGGCACTTCCATTATGTTTGGGAATTGCAATGGCCTCTGGTGCGCCATTGTTTGCAGGATTATTGACTGGTGTAATTGGTGGAATCGTTGTCGCTTCAATCAGTAAATCACCACTCAGTGTAAGTGGGCCAGCTGCAGGTCTCACCGTTATTGTCTTAGGTGCTATTCAAAGCCTGGGCGCATATGAAACCTTTCTACTTGCCGTCGTGATCGCTGGTGTAGTACAGGTCATTCTTGGTATATTAAAAGCCGGGATGATCGGCAATTATTTCCCTTCAGCGGTCATTGTAGGTATGCTTGCCGCGATCGGCATCACAATTATCATGAAGCAGATTCCTTTGGCATTGGGCTTAGTGGAAACACATGCCTTCGAAATGGACAATGGACATGGTATTGGCGCTTATTTTGATACGATCGCCTCTGCGATCAACTTTGGTGCATTGATCATCTGTGCACTATCATTGGCAATTCTAATCTTCTGGCCATCTATTCCAAAGCTTAATAAGGTTCCGGCCCCATTGGTTGTCGTGATTCTGGGCGTAAGCTTAGCTTATTTTTTCAACGGCTCAGCGCTCCAATTGCATGATAAACAATTTGTTTTGGTCCCTATTGTAGGTTCTTTTGCTGAATTCACAGGATTATTTACCCTACCGGACTTCACACAGATTGTCAACAAAGATGTGTGGATAGCTGCATTTACGATTGCAATTATTGCAAGTCTAGAAACCTTATTGAGTATCGAGGCGGTTGATAAAATAGACCCTTACAAAAGAAATACACCAACCAACCGTGAACTTGTTGCACAAGGAATCGGTAACATGACCAGTGGACTTCTAGGCGGTCTACCATTGACATCCGTTATCGTACGCTCATCAGCAAACGTCAATGCAGGTGGAAAAACGAGACAGTCTGCTATCATGCATGGTATGTGGCTATTGGTCGCTATGCTCGCTATCCCAACAATGCTGAATATGATTCCTTTGGCCTGTTTAGCGGCTATCCTTCTCCATACAGGGTATAAATTGGCTAAACCAAGTCTATTCACCTCAATGTACAAAAAAGGCTTAGATCAATTTATCCCATTTTTTGTCACCATTGTAGCGATCGTGTTTACCGACCTCCTTATGGGCGTAGGAATAGGTATTGTCGTGGCGACATTCTATATTTTGAGAGCAAATATGAAAAATGCTTTCAAATATAATGTTGAAAAAGACAATGAAGAAGATAAGGCCGTCATTACATTAGCGGAGGAAGTATCCTTTTTGAACAAGGTTCCGATCCAACAGAAATTATACAGCTTACCAAAATCTATCAGTAAGATCCGCATCGATGGAACATTCAGCAAATTTATAGACAAGGATGTTATCGAAGTCATCAAGGATTTTGAGCAGAACGCGAGAAGTAAGGGAAAAGACATCGAGCTTTTGCAGGTTGTCTATAAAAAACCCTCCTCATAAGGGAAAGGTTTTCGACGTATCTCGTAAGACATTATCTTCCATCGTTCTACCAGCAACCCTTGGTTGAAACAAGAGGAAGGATTATTGAACATCAAGAACAGATTTTCAATAAAAAATAAGTTGTTTGAAGTAAACAATGAATTTAGACATTTGTATTAGTATAATAAAATCGAAACGATGCCTTTGGGCAAGAGTGAAATAAGAAGAATATGGAAAATAAAGATTTAAAAATAGGATTTGACAATATCATTAAGGGAAATAAAGAGTGGATGGAATTCGTAAAGAATGACGCTACGGGACGCTTCCAACAACTTGCTAAAGGTCAAAATCCGGAAATTCTTTGGATCGGTTGTGCAGATAGCCGTGTACCCGCAAATGAATTGACAGGTACAAAGCCGGGGGAGGTTTTCGTTCACCGTAATATTGCCAACATGGTCATTCACTCGGATATGAGTATGCTTTCCGTATTAGACTATGCCGTGAATGTGCTGAAAGTAAAACATGTGATTATCGCTGGTCACTATGGCTGCGGTGGTGTTGCGGCTTCTTTAAGCCGTAAGCAGTATGGTATTATCGACAACTGGTTGGGTCATATCAAGGATGTCTATCGCTTACATAGCGCAGAGATCGATGCGATCCAGGAACATGATAAAAAAGTAAATCGCTTAATCGAGCTCAACGTACAAGAACAGGTTTTCAATCTTTGTGCGACGTCGATTATCCAAAACGCATGGAAAGAGCGTAATGATCTTGCAGTACATGGCATGATTATCAATATCGGCACGGGAGAATTGATTGATCAACACTGTACCTTTACCAATAATGATGAACTAGGTGAAGTCTTCGCTTATAAATAGAGTAGTAATAAAAATCGGTAAAAAGGGACGAAGTTTCGTCCCTTTTTTATTTCATACCCCAACGTTATTAAGTCTCTCCATTCCAACAGATACAGCTGGCATATTCAACCAATCTTGCTAAGCCGAATATCTACGATCTCCTAGCTAATATTTCACGGCGAATAATTAACTTTGTATTATGAGTGAAGAAAAATCATTAAATTTTATCGAGGAAATTGTCGAAGAGGATCTTCGTACAGGGAAGCATGGCGGACGTGTATTGACACGTTTTCCTCCTGAGCCAAATGGTTACCTCCACATTGGTCACGCCAAATCAATCTGCTTGAATTTTGGATTAGCACAGCAGTATAATGGCAAGACTAATCTACGTTTTGATGACACTAACCCTGTCACTGAGGATACGGAGTATGTTGAAAGTATCAAGAAAGATATTCAATGGCTTGGATTCCAGTGGGCAGAGGAATTATATACTTCAGATTATTTTGAGACATTATACAGTTATGCAGTTGAGCTAATCAAAAAAGGTTTAGCTTATGTTGACGACAGTACTGCTGAAGAAATCGCGGCAGCAAAAGGTACCCCAACAGAACCGGGTGTTCCAACTCCCTATCGCGATCGGTCTATTGAGGAAAATCTAACCTTATTCGCAGCTATGCGTGCCGGTAAATATCAAGATGGTGAAAAAGTGCTACGTGCAAAGATTGATTTAGCTAGCCCGAATATGCATTTGCGTGATCCTTTGTTATACCGTATCAAACATGCGCATCACCACAGAACAGGGAATCAATGGTGTATCTACCCAATGTATGATTTTGCGCACGGACAATCAGATTCCATTGAGAAAATTACACATTCGATCTGTACGCTGGAATTTATTCCACACCGTCCACTTTATGATTGGTGTATTGATAAATTGGAGATTTTCCCTTCCAAACAATACGAATTTGCACGTTTGAATATGACTTATACCGTCATGAGTAAACGTAAATTGCTTCAATTGGTCAATGATAAGTTTGTTGAAAGCTGGGACGACCCGCGTATGCCTACGATCTCAGGATTGCGCAGAAGAGGGTATACACCTGCGAGTATCCGCAACTTCTGTGAAAAAATCGGTGTTCAAAAACGTGAAAACATGATCGATGTCAGTCTTTTGGAATTTTGTATCCGTGAGGATCTCAACAAAACGGCATGGCGCAGAATGGCTGTTCTTGATCCAATCAAATTGGTGATCACAAACTATCCTGGTGGTCAGGTAGAGGATCTTGTTGGCGAGAACAATCCAGAAGTCGAAGGTGGTGAAGGTTCACGCTCCATTCCATTTTCAAAGGAGCTCTGGATAGAGCGCGATGATTTTATGGAAGATGCACCAAAAAAATTCTTCCGTTTAGGCCCTGGGCTTTCTGTACGTTTGAAACATGCTTACATCGTCACCTGTCATGATTTTGTGAAAGATGAAAATGGCCATGTAACGGAAGTTCATTGTACGTATGTTCCAAACTCAAAATCAGGAGAAGACACTTCGGGATTAAAAGTAAAAGGAACAATCCACTGGATCTCGGTTCCACATGCAAAAGAGGCCGAAGTGAGATTGTACGACAGGTTGTTCAATGATGAAAATCCTGCTGCTGCCGAAGATTTTAAAGCATCGATCAATCCTGAAAGCCTACATATTATTGAACGTGCTTACATTGAACCGGATCTTGCAAATGCAACCCCGGGGAAAGGATATCAATTTATACGATTGGGGTATTTTACCTTAGATACACATTCAACTCCAAATCATTTAGTCTTTAACCGTACGGTTACATTAAAAGACTCTTGGGGTAAGGAAGTAAAGAAAAACGCGTAAAACCGTAACCCATAAAAAGAAGAGGTTGGATTGATTCCAACCTCTTCTTTTTATAGTGTATTCTTATCCCCAATATTCTCCAACATACTGGATTTATATCCCTATTAATCTTGCTAAACTACACTTCAATCAACCTCTTGAAACATAAGTTCTCATAGCATATAGCCTCGCAAAGGGTCCACTCCTGCTCGAAAATGACCACCTTTTATCAGGTTCGCCTGTCCTCGAGCTAGATAAATGCTTGAAATATGCCTGCCCATTTACTTTCTTCGAACTGAAAATCTACAACAGACGATTTATGCCCTCCCGTACTTCTCTTTTTTTACAGCAGTAATTTATAAAGGTACATCATCTGCAATAAGAAAAACATCGTATCATTCATTTTTCAACCTGATTATCGTCACTCTTTTGCCGTGATTTTAGCAATAGTTTTACAGCAAACAAAATACCCTTAATGATATGAAAAAGCTACTTTTAATTGCACTAACACTCACCCTGGGCGCACTAAGTTTACAGGCACAAACAATCCCTAATCAACGCTGGCAAATGAGACTCAGAGGTGTGACAGTCATGCCAAACGAATCGGCCAATATTAATACCATAGGCGGAGACGTCGACATCAATACGAAATTTATCCCTGAACTGGACTTCACCTATTTTTTCACAAAAAACATTGCGGCGGAATTGATCCTTGGGACTACAAAACATAAAGTTAATACAACAGGTTCAAATTTAACTGCCATTGGTGGCAGTTCATCCAGCAATGTCGATCTTGGCAGTGTATGGCTCCTTCCACCCACACTGACAGCTCAGTATCATTTCTTTCCCGATGGTGCCATTAAACCTTATGTAGGTGCAGGAATAAATTATACAATATTCTATAGCGTCAACGCGGGACAAACGGTAAAAAATGTAAAATATGATAATGCTTTCGGTTTTGCGACTCAGCTGGGAATTGATTTTAAGCTATCTGAAAAATATTTCGTGAATTTGGATGCGAAGTATATTCTTTTAAAAACCGATGTCAATGTTGATGCATCAAATCTTGCACCTAACTTATCCATACCGGCAAAAGTAGACATCAATCCCTTCCTGCTCGGCTTTGGAGTCGGCATGAAATTCTAATCATTTGGCTCATTCCCTATCCTATATGTATCGAGGTCTCTTCCCATATTTTAGAAGAGGCCTCATCTGGTTTTTTTACCTCAAATATAGCAGTCAATTTGCCGTTTAGGCAGACCGCGTAAATTTGGTTCAGTTTATCATCAAAATTATTCTACTCCGTACCAATTTTGATATTGCTGTCTCAAGCGCTCAACACGTGCCAGTCGCTTGGCATCTTTCGCTTCCAACAAAATAGCCTTGTACCTGTCCACCGAGTCCAAACCGGTCTGAATATCATTCCACTCGAAGCTCAGGTTTTTCTTATCCGACACCAACTGATGTAGATACTCCATATTTTCAGCCACATAATCAAGGTTTCGGTCCATCATTCTGTTGGCTAGCTGAGGTTGTCCCGAACGATATAGACTGTCGATAATATCGGCATAATTGATGGCATCCGACATCGCATATACGCGATCGGGTAATTGATCGTATGCTTTTTTCGCTACTTCCCCCGCTTGTTTGACCTGACCATTGGCCAAGAGCATCCGGGCGGCTTTTCCAAATATATCACGGGCGTACATACTTGTAAAGCGAAACGAATCGGTATCTAAATACTGTGCATTTTTAACATTGCCCCACTGATACGTATGCATAATATTGTTATATAATGCTTCCATGTTAACTAGCCCAGCCTGCTCATTTCGTTCTCCTGTCGATTGATCTGTAGCAGCGACAGGCATCAATCGGGAAGTAAAGCCCTCATTGACCAGGTATTTATCCAGGCCCAATTTAATGTCACTTGGCAACATGTTCGAAAAATATATCGGTCTGTCCCAATGGTTATTTTCAAGCACCGATAACAGGGTTAAATCCGCCCTGGTCAGATGATCATTCGGAATTTCCCATTCCATTGCAGAAACAATAGCTCCTTGAAAAGGAGCCGGGACCGCATTTTTCTTAAGCACCTCCTCTTTATCAATGCGCAATTGGACTCTCTTGGAAGGGAAATAGTTTTCCATATCACCAGAATTCAACTGAACCTTATAATCCGGATCATCCGATGTGACAAACTGCAATAATTGCTGTATATCCACCGCATTGTCAAGCTGTCTATCCACAAAAGGGATATAATCACGAACGCCTTTTTTCGTCTTTTCAGCTGGGATCGTCACGGGAAGACCTGCCGCTTGATAGGTCGGTTGCTTAGCCTGTTGCATATACCAATCGCCCGTGAGATAGCTTAAAACGACAACCCGGACATCCGGGCGTACTCCCTCCACTTCTTGCAAATACCACACAGGAAATGTATCATGATCGCCATAGGTAAATAGGATCGCATTTGGAGCACAGGATTCTAAATAATTACGTGCCATATCTCTTGCCAACGATTTCTCAGAACGATTATGATCATCCCAATTTTGATAAGCCAAAATAATAGGACCTCCCAATAAAGCGAAAGAAATACCCGTCGCTAATGCATACCGTGTTTGTACAAAACGGTTGAAAAACCGAACAAATGCTATTACCCCCAGCCCGATCCAAATCGCAAAAGCATAGAAAGACCCTACGTAAGCATAATCTCGTTCCCGAGGTTGCATCGGAGTTTGGTTGAGATAAACAACAATCGCTATTCCCGTAAACACAAACAGTAAGGTCAAGACCAAGGTATAAGGTTTATTGTTTCGGTACAACCAGATCGCTCCGGCTATTCCCAGTAGCAATGGAAGGAAAAAATAGGTATTCCGGCTCGGATCATGCTCCTGTGATTGGGATATTTTATCTTGTCCTCCTAAACGCCAATTATCCAATGGTTTAATCCCCGACAACCAGTTACCGTCACTATAGGTCCCATACCCTTGCCTGTCATTCTGTCTACCGACAAAATTCCACAAGAAATATCGGGTATACATATCGCCCAGTTGAAAATTAAAAAAGAACTTAAAATTATCAGAGAATTGTGGCTGCTGCCCCTCTTTCAAATTGAGGTAACTCCTATAATAAGCCTGATGGGCTCCATCTTGACTATATATGCGGGGAAAGAAGGTTTCCTTATCAAAAGTATACTTATCGACCTGACTAAAAGGAATATACCCTGATTCATCTTTGCGATAGCCGGTTTTACTCTCGACACCAACGACTTGTGAATCATAATTGGGTCCTTTGAGTAAAGGCTCCCGGATATATTGCTCCCGGCTCAGATAACCCAAAAAAGAAAACACATTGTCCGGCGCATTATTGTTTAACGACGGATTCGCTTTTCCACGGATCAAAACCATGGTATAGGAGCTGTAACCAAATAGAATAAAACAAAAGACCAGCAACCCGGTATGCAGTGTGTATTGCCGCTTTTTATAAGAATAATATAGCCCATAAATGAGGAAACTTCCCAACAATAGACAAAAGAAGAAGATACCTGAGCCAAAGCCCAAACCTAGCGAGTTTACAAATAAGAGGTCTACCTTAGCTGCGAGACCGACCAACCATTGAATAATACCCCATAAAACTGCGCCCAAGATCAGTACGCCTACAAGGAAAGCTTTTATTGTCCCTTTCGCACTAACCTGCCCTGCTCTTCTGAAATAGACAACCATCGCTATAGCCGGAATTGCCAACAGATTTAATAGGTGCACTCCGATCGAAAGCCCCATAACAAAAGCAATAAAGACCAGCCAACGATCGCTACCTTCCTCATCTGCGCGGACTTCCCACTTTAAAATTGCCCAAAATACGACTGCAGTACATAGGGAAGACATTGCATAAACTTCAGATTCTACTGCCGAATACCAGAACGAATCGCTGAAACTAAATGCCATTGCACCGACAATTCCTGCGCCGAAAATCTGCAGACAGGTTGATAAAGAAGCCTGCTTGTCTTTATTAAGTATCTTTTTGGCAATTGCCGTTATTGTCCAAAATAAAAAGGTCACGGTAAGTCCGCTGCAAACTGCAGATCCTATATTCATCCAATAAGCGATCTGCCCCTTATTCCCCAAAGCGAGATTAGAAAATATATTCTGAATAAGAAGAAACAATGGTGCTCCCGGTTGGTGTGCCACTTCCAGCTTGTAGGCACAGGCTATAAATTCACCACAATCCCACCAGCTTACCGTCTTTTCAACGGTGGCAATATATACACATGTGGCAATTAGTCCGCAAGCAAAACCGAGAAGAGAATTTAATCTAGTGTACGTCATAAGGTCAATTGGTCTATTGTTAAAATCCTTTTTAGCACTTTAAGTTAAAAAGTTATCCTGACTCCAATAAGTTAATTAACACTATTTAACACAAGTATCTGACTATAAACAGGCTATTAAACCCTGAATATAGGGATGGACCTAAACCACACTATCAAAGTTCTGAACATATTTTAGGCTTTCACAACGGATACTGCCATAAAAAAAGGAGCTTATGTGCTCCCTTTTCGTATTATTTTTATGAGTTAGGCTAGTTTTTCAACAATCTTCTTTGTTGGACCAGGATTACTCATCGTATAGAAATGTAATACCGGAGCACCAAATTTAATCAGCTCCTGACATTGTTGCACCAACCACTCTTCACCTACTTGTCTGACGTCGGCATTCGTTTTACATGCTGAAACAGCATCACTCAGTTCCTCCGGAATATCTAAATGAAATATCCTTGGTAAGGTCACCAACTGTTTTTTCGTTGTCAGTGGTTTTAATCCTGGAATAATAGGCACATGGATTCCATTGTCCCTACATTTTGTTACAAACTCCTTGTATTTTTCAACATTAAAGAACATCTGAGTCACAATAAACTCTGCTCCCATATCGACTTTTTGTTTCAGATATTTAAAATCGGTATTGAAATTTGGCGATTCAAAATGCTTTTCGGGATACCCCGCTACTCCGATGCAAAAATCAGTCTTTTCCGATGTGATAATGTCTTCATGCAGATACTTTCCTTTATTCATATCAGTTACCTGTTCCAGTAGGTCTGTTGCAAAAGCATGTCCACCATCGGTCGGTATAAAATCGGCATCGCCCTTACGTGCATCTCCTCGCAATACCAAGACGTTATCTATCCCCAGAAAGTTCAAATCGATCAATGCATTTTCAGTTTCCTCTTTTGTAAAACCACCACATATCAAATGGGGCACCGCATCTACTTTATATTTATTCATGATTGCAGCACATATCGCCACTGTCCCAGGACGTTTACGATAGGAAACGCGTTCCAGTAATCCACTCGCATGCTCTTTATAGATATAATCTTCCCGATGGTAGGTTACGTCGATAAAAGGAGGTTTAAACTCCATCAGTTCATCCATGGTTTTAAAAATACTTTGGATGCCCTGCCCTTTCGCCGGTGGCAATAGCTCAAAAGAAAACAATGTTTTTCCTTTAGCATTCTGGATATGATCGATAATCTTCATTAAAAAACTGTTTTTAGTTTGGTTGGCTTACATCGAAACGCACACGTCGAGGAATCGTTTATCTACATGTAACTTATCTTTCCCACATGGAGTAGGGTAGAATTTAGCACCTTGAACAATACAGGTTGCTAAGGCTTCAACGGGTCTAGTCCCTCGGCCTTTCTCTATAAGCGTTGCTAATATCGTTTTAAAAAATCAAACGACAAAAATATTTTTTCGAAAAGGCAAAAATAGTGGCAAAAAGACTGCAATAAATACGGCTTCAGATCTATTCCCAGGCAACAACAGGAATTTGCGCTCCACCAAACGTAAAAGACTCTAAAAAAACAGATAAAATTAACGATCGAGGATCATCGACAGCAAAGAGACTGACTACGCCACAACAGGATTGGCTAAAGATTCGCTGCCAGGGAATTCCGTAGATTTTTGAGATAAAATGTGATCAATAAAAGTCCCCTAACATGGTACTCCTCTTTCGATCCATATTTAAAACCATCAAATAAATATTGATAGGCGACTAAAGCATTTTTTTCATTATAAAATAGTTCCTTCCAAGAATCGGGAACATCTGCCCATGCCTTGAGCACAATGCCATTCTCAGCATAAATAATGGGTGATTCAACTCCATCCATTCGATAATCGTGATGTGTGCCTGAACTTGATATGTGTTGGAAATAAGCGATAGAATAATCTACAAAATTCAATGCCCTGGCTTTTATCTCCTTTTCACTTTCTGATTTTACAGGAGCATTTCGCCATAGATTTACTTGGCTATCAAATTTGCTCGGGGTCTCGCGGATAGGGGTTTTATCTAACGCAAAGTTGATATAAAGTTTTTCACTTGTGGGTACACGTGCTGAGCTAAACTGTGAAAAATCACCTCTCAGCTGAACAAAATCGTTTTTTACCTTAACGATGTCCAAAGCGAGACTACCCTTTTTCTCATCGGTCAATTCTAATCGATCGCCGTTAAATCTATACTTACCGTAGAGTAAGATATCATCGATCGCCATCACAAACTTGTCTTTATCATGGAGTGAGAGAAAGGACCGATATAGCGTAGGGTCATTACCATAGGCATCTGCCTCCACATTTTGGGGTGATTCTTTTTTTACTTTATGATACTCCTCATTTGAATAGCCCAATATCATTTGGTAATTGCCTTCAGGAAAGTCCTTTTTCTTCCCAAAGAAAGCACAAGAAGACAACGAAAATGTGAATAGCAGCAGTAATAACGGTTTCAAAATCAATCAATAATTATGGCCAATAGTAATATATATAAGGGCCAAGATAAGAAATTACTGCAATAGTTCGTATACCGCTATTTATTTGAATAAGCTTGGGGATATGCTTATTCCTTATAAAGATCCACCAAGCCCTCTGGCAATTCAACTTCAATGATCTCCTCTTCGCCATCGATTCCTAAGATCAAATCATCGGACAACGGGAACATCAGTTCTTTGCCGTCCATATTTACCGAAGCGACAAATTGTTGTGGGAATTCCTGAACATCTGTTATTTGCCCCAGTTCACCATGGTTTTCATCAATCACTAAAAAACCGATTAAATCAGTATATCTAAAATCATCTGGATCGCGCTCGGGCATCTTATCATTGGAAAGATATAGCTTTTTACGTACAAGTACTTGAGCCTTATCGATATGATCCACATCCTCAAATGTCACATACGCTGTACTATTTTTTTGAAATTTAATGGTATCAACAAAATAAGGAACAAGTTTTTTGTTCACTTCCACAAAGACAACATCGATATTCAAACTCTCGTATTCCTCGAATTCAAAAAATAGCTGTACTTCTCCTTTAAGACCTCTTGTTTTACTGATGTAACCGATGTAAAAGCTTTGATCAATAGTCATATATTTCGTATTTAGCGATTAGCTGTGAGACATGATTTGGCAAACCATTAGCCTATTGGCTGTTTCAAAAAAAGCCGGCTCAAGATTGAGTCGGCTTTCTCGAATACTTTATGAAAGAATTAACCTTCAGTTTCTTCTGATGCAGGAGCTTCAGTCTCTTCAGCAGCAGTTTCTTCCGCTACAGGAGCATTTTTAGCAGCTACAGCAGCAGCTTTTTCTTCTTTTTTCTTAGCTTCAGCCACTAAAGCAGCTTTTTTAGCTTCAGCTTTAGTTTGTGCTAAACCATCTTTTTTACCAGAGATTCTTGCATCATTCGCTTCAGTCCAAGCTGTAAATTTAGCTTCAGCAGCAGCTTCATCAAAAGCACCTTTTTTCACACCACCTTGCAAGTGTTTTTTGTAAAGAACACCTTTGTAAGAAAGGATAGCGCGAGCAGTGTCAGTTGGTTGAGCACCTTTATTCATCCAATCCAAAGCTTTTTCAAAATCCAAAACGATAGTTGCTGGATTTGTGTTTGGGTTGTAAGAACCAATACGTTCGATGAATTTACCGTCACGTGGAGCGCGAGAATCCGCTACGACTACGTGGTAAAAAGGACGTCCTTTTTTACCGTGTCTTTGCAATCTGATTTTAGTTGCCATTTTTTAATTTTATTTTATGTATTCAACATATCCCCCGAGCTTCATACTAGAGGGGATGCAAAGATAGTTATTTTTTTTTAATCATCATTATAATTTAATAAAACTTCACTGAAAACGACAGGGTTAGCTCTTGTCAACAAGCTCTTTCAACCATAATACCTACCCCTTAGACCTTCATCTTTTCTTGCTTCCATACGGTAGCTCAACAAACTTTTCAAAAATCAAGGCAAAAAACAGCTACTTCCTTCAAAGGACATCTTTACCAAATGTAAACAGGATGAACCGTTTGGGTACAATACCTTCGAAATAGTCATCGACATTTTTGCCAATTCACTTTTTACTTTCTACCTTCATTCCATGAAATCTGTTGCGCCATTAAAAATACTAAAAGCTTCAGCCGGTTCGGGAAAAACCTTTAGCTTGACTTTACACTATCTCACACTCCTACTCTCCAACGAGAATAGCTATAAGGAGATTTTGGCGGTGACATTTACCAATAAGGCGACCGCCGAGATGAAGGAACGTATCCTCTCGGTACTCCATGGCTTGGCAACAGGCAATCCTAACCCTAAAATTGAAGATTTCAGAAAGCTTTTACTCCAGCAGCAGCCAGATTGGAATCCGCATCTGGTACAGGAGAAAGCTTTTCGGGTTTATCGACGTATCCTACATGACTACAGTCATTTTACCATAAGTACAATTGATGGATTTTCCCAAAAAGTCATTCGTGCATTTACGTATGAACTCAATCTTGATGCTGCTTATAAGATTGAAATGAATGTCAATAAAGTGAAAAATGACCTAACAGTCATGCTTAATCAATTGCTGGATGAACGACCCGATCTACTGGATTGGATTATCGCTTATGCGGAAAAGAAAATAGCAAAAAATGAAAATTGGAACTACCGCCAACAACTAATGGGTTTGGCAAGTCTTATTTTCTCTGAAAATTTTCAGGAATTTGATGGCTACATCAATTCTGCCAATCCAAAGGAAGTTTTTAATCTCCTCAATCAGGAAGTTGAACAGAAGATAAACTCCTTCACGGAAGCGCTCTCCATGACAATTGAAGCCTTTAGTGAAACATTCAGGAATTTTAATATCTCCGAAAGTGACCTGAAAGGTAAATCGCGCAATAAAATAATCTCCGCTAGCAAAACCAATAAAAAAACGGAAAAGCTGAGCGCTTCCGAAATTGCCAAGGTGCTGGAAAAGTATCTCCAGTTGATCGACAATGAAGATGCTTTTACAGATAGTGACAAAAATATACGGCATGATCTTATCGCCGCACTCAGCCCCATTCTGGCATCGTTCCAAAAGCTACACGATAATCTATCGGCCTACATTGCTTATCAAGCTGTACAGAGCAATCTCTATTACCTACGCCTGCTCAAGGAAATGAGCGACTTACTGACGCAATGGCGGCGGGACAATGGCGCTCAACTAATTTCCGACTCGCAGATTTTATTAAACAAACTCGGATTGGATGAAAATAGCGATCCAACATTTATCTGGGAGAAGATCGGCAATCGCTTTAATTACTTTTTGTTCGACGAATTTCAGGATACCTCGCGTATTCAGTGGAAAAATTATAGTCCACTACTAATCAACGCATTGGCAGATGCTAAAGGCACAATCAGCGAACACCTGATCGTTGGAGACGTCAAACAGAGCATCTATCGCTGGCGAAATGGGGATTGGCGTATACTCCTGCAACAGGTAGAACAACAGGTTGGTCATACCTTTCACTTAGACGAGGATAGCAAAACCACCTTTATCGAAAACGGAAGCCTTGACACCAATTTTAGAAGTCTTCCAAATATCATCCATTTAAACAATTACCTCTTTAGCAGTATTCCCCAGCATCTGCAACAGGTACTGAATGAAAAAGTATTCGAAAGCCTTGATGAAGAAGGTAAACAGTGGTGGATTTCTACTGGCAATGACACTATGCTGGTCAAAGCTTATGAAAACAGCCAACAGGAGGTACCTGAACATAAAAAAGGGAAACTTGACCAATTAGGATCTATCGAAATCTCCTACATTCCTGTCACTGATGGACGCTATAGAAGAAATCAGGTTATTGAAGAATCGCTATTACAACTATGTCAAAAAATAGGCGACTGGCTCGGTAGCGGCCGCTATCAGGCACAGCAGATCGGTATCCTGGTACGGAGTAATGTGCAGGCTAAATTGGTCATCCAAAAGCTCATGGACTTCAAAAAAGAGCAGCAACTTACATTTGAAGTGATATCCGGTGATGCATTATCCTTAGCGAGCAATGATGCTGTACTATTATTGATCGAAACGTTAAAGGCTTTAGTCTATAATTCGGATAAACATACCATCCATAAAGCAAAGATGGTCTATCTATACCAGCATATTCAAAATAAGACAATCGATCAGAATGCATGGTTAAAATTTGCCGGCAACGACATCCGCGCACTTAAAGATTATCTCCCTGAGGCGCTGATTGACTCCTGGGAAATGGCGCAGAAACAGCCTTTAGTTCATTTAATTGAAAAACTCATTGAAATCTACGGTTTCACAACCACAGACAATATCCACCTCCCTTACCTCTTGGCGTTCAAAGATATGATCTCAGCTTTCTCCACCAATGGCGAACGTGGCATTATACAGTTCCTGGAGTTTTGGGAAGAAGATGGCAACCGAGCGGTGCTCCCTTCCAACGGAGAAATTAATGCGATCGAGGTAACAACAATCCACAAATCAAAAGGTCTAGCCTATGACGTTGTGATGATTCCATTCTGTTCCTGGGATCTCGATGGCATGATCAATGGCGATTTTTGGATAGAGACCTCGGATACTCCTTTTGCCCAATTGGGAAAAATTCCAATAAAATATACATCTACAGTCGGCAAATCTGTATTTTTCAAGCAATATTTTGAAGAGATGCTGTTCAACTATATGGATGCCCTCAACACATTCTATGTAGCAACAACACGTGCTGTTGAACACCTCTATATTACGGCACCTTCCTTTAAAGAATCTGTTGACAAAAAAACGGGTGAAATTACAGGATATGATATGAAAGACGAATATATCAGCGATGTACTCTATCAAGTCTTGGATAGCCCGATAGCTCCGTTTGCACTGGAAGAAAAAGGTGTATACATCGATCAAACGATCGAACAAAAAAAACATCAGGCTCAAAAAGACAATATTATTTCCCTTCGCCATTACCCCATTTCCAAAGAATTGGAAATGGCCTTAGAAAAATCGAGTACGCGTAACATCAATGATATTATGATGCTGGAGAAAGCCGCGCAGTACGGCATATTGGCCCACGATATTATGGCTCAAATTTCAAAGGAAGAAGACATCCATAAACTGGTACGCCAACTGATCCAGGAAGGAATCCTTTCCAAAGAGGAAGAGCCTTTTCTCATGCAGGAGATCAATCAGATCTGGAAGCACCCCTTAATCAATAAATGGCTCACCGGAAACTATAAAATCTGGAATGAAGCAAGCATTATTACCGCCAAGGGTGAGACCATTCGTCCCGATAAAGTCTTCACCTCCGTGGAAGAAACAATCGTTCTGGATTTTAAATTCACACAGACAGACTATATCGGGCACAAGTACCAAGTCGACAACTATAAAAAGAATTTGGAGAACCTTGGCTATAAAAACGTTAAAGCCTATCTCTATTATGCGAAATCAAATCAATTAACTGAAGTAAAATAATAGCACGATGCAGACAGCCTTTCTAAAATTAGTAGCAACAGACATTCAAAAACGTTTTGGAAACGACCTGAGTGAAATTGCCATCGTGTTTAATAATAAACGGCCGATTACCTACCTCAAAAAACATCTTTCTGAAGTGTACGGGCAGGCCATTTGGTCGCCACAGTTTTTTACGATTCAAGAATTTTTTAGACTTTCGACCGATGATACCGAAGCCAGTCCTTTAACCCAATTTTTTCATCTGTTTAATATTCATAATGAGTTATTGGCAGCTGAGGGCAAGCAACCAGAAACGCTGGAAGAGTTCTATCCAATTGCCGAAATTATATTGAGTGACTTCGGTCAACTGGATTATGATCTCGTTCCCATCGAGCAGATCTATTTAGAACTTTATGACAATACCAAAATCGACATTGCTTTCCAACATCTCACGCAAGAACAGCAAGGGTTTATCCGTCAATTTTGGCAGTCCTTTTCTATTGCGGGGCATAGTGGAGTACAAGAGCGCTTTCTTCAACTTTGGAAAAGACTGCCGGTATTATATGATCGATTCAAAGAAAAGCTTAAAACAGAAGGCCAAACCAACTATCCAACAATCTACCGTGATCTGGTTGAAGGCAAGGCTACAAATCAGCAGTTTGCATCTTCCTTTCAGCATATCCTTTTTGTCGGTTTCAATGCTTTAAATAAAGCCGAGGCAAAATTATTTAGACAATGGCAGGACAAAGGCAGCGCACTATTCTACTTTGATGCCGATGCCTATTACCTGGAGGACACTATGCAGGAGGCGGGACTTTTTATCCGTCGAAATATTTTTCAAACAGGTTTGGTCAATGCCCTTGGCGATAGCCCGAACATTATAGGCAATAGAACCTCAACCGTAAATCTATATGCCAGCACCGGGAAGATCAGCCAAACAAAGTTACTGTATGATATCCTCGAACAGCACCATAACATGGAACAGACCTCTGCCATTCTTCTAGCAGATGAAAACCTACTGGTTCCTTTGCTGCAGAGTCTACCCGATGTCAACCCCAACATCACAACGGGATATCCACTGACGCAGTCTCCCATTTTCGGTATCCTGGACCTATGGATGGATGTTCATTTGGAGATATCACAGTTCAAGAGGCGGAAGATTCCTTATCAGGTCATAGAGACCTTCATCAACCATCCGCTCAGCATGGTTTCTTTAGCAGATAAACTTCAGATCCAAAAGGAGATTGCCGACAAACAGCTCTTTGAGATCCCATTGGAGGAGCTTGATCTCAAGAGCTCCCTGCCTCAGTTTTTTGTGCCAATCGAAAATTCTGCGCATTTGATCCCCTCGCTCATTCTGATCGTCGATGACCTATTGCATAGCATCTCTTCTCAGGAGCGCATCCGTCAAATTGACAACAACCTCTTGATCGAAACAAAGAAAACGTTAAATCAGCTGCTAATGGGCTTTGAAACAGTTGCGCCCTTAAGCATCAGCTTCCAGATTGGCCTGATTAAAAAAGCAATCGCCCCAATAAATTCGGCGATAGAAGGAGATCCGCTAGAAGGAATTCAGATCATGGGACTCTTGGAGAGCCGTTGTCTAAATTTTGACAACGTATATATTTTAGGCGCAAATGAAGGCATTCTACCCAAAACATCCAATTCACCGACCTTTATACCCAATAGCCTGAGAAGCGCTTATGGCCTTCCCATATTGGAGAATCAGGATGCCCTGTCAGCTTATTTATTCTATCGCCATTTTCAATACAGTGAAGGAATACATATTTTCTACAATGGCTTAGTAGACGAAAGCTCTACCGGCGAAGAAAGTCGTTTTATCAAACAGCTGGAGTTTGAAAGTAAATTTCAGTTTGACCGAAAAATTCAACAACAGACTATCCAATTTGCCGATAAAGCGCAAGAGATTGTCATCGAGAAACGTGGTGAAGTCTGGGAAAAGATGTATCAGGACTTTATCGTCAACCAGAAAAGGATATCTGCAACTGCACTAACAACTTACCTGCAATCCCCGCTACAGTTTTTTTTAAAACATATTGCCGGCATTAAAGAACCGCCTTCAATCTCTCAGGAATTTGAGATGAATAAACTGGGAACTGTCATCCATAATGTCATGGAGAAGATATTCCTACCTTTCAAGGGGCAACAGGACTTTACACCAACAACTGTCTTACGGCACGAGATAGACAAAATAGAAGCACAGGTGATTCGTGAAATAGGCCTGCAATATCAGATCGAATTAAAGACAACACATGATTTAAACAGCCTGCAGCGGATCATGCTGAAGATTGCCTGCGAGTATGTCAAGATGTATCTTGAATATGACATCAACAACTACAAAGCATTTCGGATTATTGAACTCGAGAATGACAACGATTATGTACTGCCCTTTCCTATTCAGATCAATGGAGAAGAACAACAGGTCACACTTTACGGTATCATTGACCGTGTAGATGAGGTCGTAACACACGACGATCGCATTATCAGTAGAATTGTCGATTACAAGACTGGTGGAGACTCGATCATATTCAAAGAAATCGACCAGGTGTTTGCGCCAAATACCGAAAATAAAGCCATGGTGCAGACGCTATTCTATGCCTATGTATTCGAACAAAAGACAGGAAGAAAACAACTCGAACCTCATCTCTATGTCGCCCGTAAAATGCGGGAAGAAGGGACATTATTCAGTGGTAAAGAGGGAATATTGACTGATGAATTCCTTGCTTTCCAGAAAGAAAATTTTGTCAGATTCCTGCGAAATATTCTTCAGGAAATCTTTAACCCAGATGTTCCATTTCGGCATAACCCGGACTCAATGATTTACCCAAGCGACCCTTATACACTATTCTACCGGGAAGCTAGCAAATGGGGCGATGCAGAAGAATGAATATAGCAAAAACTTTAAGGAGAGGTCAAACTAAATGCTACACATCAAATACATTTTAAAAACAAAAGGGGACATTTTACTGTCCCCTTTCTATATTAACGTTTGTTTCTTTTAATTGCATTATTGGCTCGACGTTTTGCTGTATTAATTTTATAATGGAACCAATGATCTTTGAAGATCTTTCGCATCGTATTGTCAAAATGCCTTGTGATAAACAGATTACGCGCCCCCTGCAATTTCTCACTGATCGAATTTGCTAACGCCCTAACAGAAATCGAATAGCCCTCTGTCTCATATTGAATATAGTGCCACCAGCCTGCTGGCATATATAAGGTCTCTCCAGGATGTATCACCGCCTCATAGCCATCCAGATATTTAATTCCAGGATATTCCTCTTCACTACTATATTTGGGGTTTGCAATACTATGAAAATTGTATGGCAATTTGTACATCAAATCAGATTGATCATTCGGAAAAAGCCAAATACGTTTTAATCCTTGAAATTGAGAAATAAACACGTGTGACATATCAATATCGAAATGATTACGGGTACTTGACCCCTCGCCACCAAAGAACATAAATGGCAACCATTGCAATACCTTACCGCCTGTAACATCGTTATAAATAACATCGTGTTTCAGCTCAGGACGTATCTTGAGTAGATTGAACAAAAACAACCGTAACTCTGTAGGTTCTTTTGTGATCAGATCCAAATATTCTGCAAATGTCATATGGCCAACAGGAGCACTGGCAGCACGGTCCATTGATTCTTCCTCTTTTCCATAGACATCTATCTTTATATCTCCTGCGATTTCCTTAAAGTAATCATAACTCCATTTCTTCCACGCTGGACTTTCTGCACTGATAAAATCTGATATAATTACAGGAAAACCTGGTTTCAGATAATTCTTCAAAAAGTCTTCTGATTGAATGCCCGAAATTTTATCAACTTGCTTTAACTTCACGACTGACTAATTTTGCTTAATTACAAACATAAAAAAAATATTTCTATCAAATTTTAAAAATACTGCCTATGCTTTATTTTTAATTGGAATAAATTACTCCAAGCAATTTAATAGAAATATACTTAAAATCTCAATGACCATCGTCACTTTTATTACATTTTAACATCATCGATTCGACTCGCCACCATTTCTATACCCCTACAGATAAAAATACTATTCATCTATCTTTAATACAACATGTACATACCTCACAAATTGATCATCCGACCAATTCGTAAAATTGTCATCGTACCATTCCCGATTCGGAATGATAAAACTCAACAACACCCGTAAAAGTCTTTACAGAACTTTTGCGGATCTTAAACTGCACAAATAACAAAAAAAGGGTCTTAAGAACCCTTTTTTGTTATTTACCTTATGTTAGGCTATTACTTATTTACCTTTTTGATATATTCTTCAACAGCCATCGTCATGCTAGGCGCTTTTGGTGTTGGAGCAGGGATATCCAAAATCAATCCGTGATCTAAAAGTGCCTGTTGCGTAGAAGCACCAAATGCTGCAATCCTGGTATTATTCTGCTTAAAGTCAGGGAAGTTATCATATAAAGACTGTACACTTGAAGGACTAAAGAACACGATAACATCGTAGAAAACATCTTTCAAATCAGTCAAATCGCTTACAACAGTTCTAAAAAGCACAGCTGGTGTAAATTTATAGCCGTTTTGTTGTAACCAATTACTTGTTTCCTCATTGGCTACATCCGAACAAGGGAACAAGAAATTCTCCCCTTTGTGTTTTTTCAAAACCTCTTCAAGGTCTTTCGCAGTTTGTTTACCAAAGAAAATCTTCCGTTTTCTATATTGAATATACTTTTGAAGATAGAGGGCAATTGTCTCTGAAATACAGAAGTATTTCATTTCTGCAGACACTTCAAATCGCATCTCTTCACAAATTCTAAAATAATGATCTACAGCATTTCTACTCGTAAATATTACGGCAGAATAATCTGCTAAATTGACCTTATCCCTACGCACATCTTTGGCGGGAACTCCTTCTACGTGTATAAAACCTCGAAAGTCTAATTTTAACCCGTATTTCTTTGCTAAATCATAATAAGGGGACTTATCGTTTTCAGGTTTTGGTAAAGTCACCAGTACACTTTTTACCTTCTTTGCTCTTTCTACGTCTGAAGTTTGCATATTAACCAGTTTTAGCTCAATAATCTTAACAGTATTAATATTGGTGCTATTTCTAGGCAACAAAGGTACAAAATTAAATAGGAAATTGAAAATTTATACATAGACATAATATGAGTCGCAGTCTTCAGAAATCGATAGAAAAAGAGTAATGCCGCTCCAACAATGGCCAAATGCAGTACAGCACCTACTGATGTCAAAGGCACAAGACTCAAAATTAATAGTATAGGAAGCATTAAAAAAAGTGTATTGAAATAAATCAGATACAACACGGTCACATATTCTTTTACCAACTTTCTAATTTGAAACACAAAGGATAAGAATCGGATAAATCCGATTTTTAGCGCAAACAAAGCACCGACCATCCCCACAGTCTTCATATAATTGGAAAAAGTAATAAAGTCGAATCTATTTAATTCATATGCATAAAATAGACTTACAAATAAGCCTATTGCCCCAGAAAATAATATAAATAGAAAAATAAATGGCCAAGATGTCAGGATTGTATCCTCTTTGCTTACAGACATTAAGACCCGGTCATCCCAGTACCCCTGAAAAACCAATTTAATATCAGAAGGGAAAAATACCCGAATCATCCCAACACCAAAAATTAATGCGAGAACTGTAAATAAAATCCAGTTTTCACGATGAGCCTTGAGCGTTCCATATTGCCGATCCAAATTGCTACTTCTTAATTTGAGCTGAAAATATTGCTGAACATCAAAATTATAAATGTTATGAACCCTTAAACCTTCCCCGTTCACTGTTACGATCCGATATTGATTCTGTAACGCGGGATTCAAGGATGCCAAGACTTTCTGATTTGGCGATTCAACAGAATCCCTGACAACATTTAGACTATCCGTCCTAACGATGCTGCTGTCCTGAACAACTGCCCGTAAAGTCCGTCGCTGTGCATTCGATCCTGTTATTGAAAATAGCAGGAATACTACAAATAGAAAATGATATTTGAAGATAGTTACGCTCATTAAAATGAATTGTCTCTTAACGGTAATGAAATGCTCACGAACCGTCTATATTCGAAACTCTTAAATTGTGGTCGTAAAGTTAGGATAAAAAGTTATATTGCATTCAAAAAATCTTCAGAGAACATGTACAAAGAAATCACACGTTGTCAATGGTGCGGATCTGACCCACAATATGTAGACTACCACGATAAAGAATGGGGACGACAAGTCCGCGATGACAAAACTTTATTTGAATTCTTGATCTTGGAGTCTGCACAAGCTGGTCTAAGCTGGATCACGATTCTTCGCCGAAGAAAGGCATACCAAGAAGCTTTTGCCAATTTTGATGTTGATCAAGTCGCTGCTTATACCAACGAACATGTCGCTAGACTTTTGGTCGATTCGGGAATCATCAAACACAGGAATAAAATTGAATCCACCATTACCAATGCACAACATTTCAAGAAAATCCAAGCAGAATATGGTAGCTTCTACGACTATTTATACACCTTTTTACCCGAAAAACAACCGATTGTCAACCACTGGACCAGTTTGCAACAGGTACCTGCAACTACAGCTATCTCTGATAAAATAGCAAAAGACATGAAGAAAAGGGGATTCAAATTTTTCGGGTCTACCATCTGTTATGCTTATATGCAGGCCGTTGGAATGGTGAACGACCATATCGAAACCTGTTCGTTTAAATAAGTTAACCATTAAAATGCGCATAGGTTTCGCAAACACCAATTTATAGGAATCAAAACCGGTTCTCTACACCATAAAAAACAGACTGTTAAGAACAGAAATACGTTATATGAATCAAATCGAGCTAAAACAAAACCAATTGGTATTAAAAGAAAAAAGGGGGCCGCTAATTGCCAGACTATTCATCTATTTACTTACCCTATTTTCTATAATTCTACCCCTTGGCGGTGTCAGTGTCAATGTATCCAATAGCGGGCTGACAATTGTGAGTGTTATCATGTTTGGCACATTTGGATTAATAGCGTACTATATGCTCCGTGTTTCATTATGGAATACTTATGGTGCTGAAATTATTGAATTTCAAAAAAACAAAATCAACTACACCGCCGACTACCAATGGTTTAAAGGAGGTCAAAAAGAATTTGATTTTGAAAAGATAGACTTTACAATACAAAAATCGGGCTATGAGGAAGATAACAAAGGTGTCTTAGTCATTAAATTTGATGAAAAGGAAATATTTGAAACTGTCTCCAAACTACCGTTATCAGATTTAGAAATTTTACGCATAAATCTGAAAGAATTATACAACGATCAAACACCTGAATAGATCAAAATTCTATAGTTAAAATCTAATGATCACTTGTTAGTACATTAGACTGCTACATTTTTATAAATATCAGGGAGATTCCGACAAAGACCATTAAAATCCATACCATACCCGACTACAAATTCCTTACTTATTTCAAAGCCAACATAGGTCAATTCCTCGAAATGATACTGCAGCGCCTCGGGTTTCACCAAAAGTGCACAGGCAATCACACTCGCTGGATTTAATTTTTTCACAGCATCTAAGGTATGCTTAAGTGAATGCCCGGAATCAACAATATCTTCCACAATAATCACATCGCGCCCCTCAAGATCGATACCGAGCCCCAAAAGCTCGTTCAGTTCAGATTGGCCTGTTCCGATATAAGAAGCCAGCTTAATAAATGACATTTCACAAGGAACTTCAATTTGCTTAAGCAAATCTGCCATAAACATAAAGCATCCATTCAAAACGCCTATAAACACAGGTTGCTTGTGTTCATAACGCAGGCTTATATCAATCCCCATCAGGCGAACACGTTTCTGAATTTGTTCCTCTTCAAATAAAGGTTCGAAAAGCAATCCGTCAATTTCTATCTTTTTCATCCTAATATTGTTCTTTCGTTACAGACACTACTTGTGTGCGTCATTTTCTTTTTCTTCTTTTTTACGCCCTAATATCTTGTCAAATAGTGATCGTTTTGGTTTCTCCGGCTCACTGGCCTCCTCATCTTTCTTTTCCGTTAAATCCATTTGTTTTAGCTTCTTTGGAACAGATACATGCTCAAGATTGTCGGCAGGAGAACTACTTTCGAGACGATCGAACAACAATGGATCATCTCCCATATCAAATACATCAACAGAATCTACTACAGCTGGTCTTGCTGCCCGCAGATGCGGCTGCAGGACAACTTCATAAAAACCATAATTTGAAGTTGTTGAATCCACACTAATCTGCCCTGTTTTGGTCATAATATGACCATAGGTATTAAAATAGCGCAACATATTCCCTTTCAGGTGCCCTGTCCAGTCAAAAAAGTTGAGTCCCTTTTTAGGTCGTGGAACAATACTGGACAAAAATATACTTTCTCCAAGGCCCAACTGAGCTGGTGTTTTCCCAAAATAATAGCGCGCAGCTTCGGTGATACCATATACATTATTTCCCCATTCAATGACATTGAGGTAAACCTCGTACATGCGTTGTTTGCTAACTTGCTGTGAACGTTCCATCAGCCATACCAGCAAAATTTCCTCCAGCTTACGAACAACGGTCTTATTCCGGTTTAGAAACACATTTTTTACCAGTTGCATTGATATCGTACTCGCTCCACGCTTAAATCCTTTTTCCTTGATATTTGTAGCAATGGAGAGCTTAAAAGCTTTCTCCTCAAAGCCCTTGTGCTTAAAGAAAAAAGGATCTTCTGTATTGATCAAACTAATCTGCATATAACGGGATATTTGATCTAGCGGTGTAAAATTAGGATTTTGAGGTCCAACGACAATCTCCCGCATCGGCTTACCATCTTCATAGGCTGTATACGTGAATGGTGTATTTAGCATCGCAATATCAGCCTCGCCCCATTTAACGACTTTTAAATCCCTATCATCCATTTTGGAAGAGAAAAGAAGCTTTTCCGGCTTTTTTATTTCGAGAGCAAAGTTCAGATCGTATTGAATATGCCCCTCCACTTGAATACCGTCTAAGCCTGGAAATAATCCAACTGGCATGGCATCAAAAAAGTGCTGTGCCTCAATCTTATCTGTATGAATGGCGAGGAAGAGCTCTTTTTCCGGCTTGTGCACATATTTGAGATAAGGAGAAAATACAAAATCTTTGACCTGCACGGTACTTTCTTTACTCACTTCAATCGATGATGCTCCAATATTCAGTGCCCCCTGCATGACGGCTTCAGGAAAGATGACATCTTTACTAGAAATACGCCAGTGGTTTACTTTCAGATTTTTAAATCCCCATTGCCCATGCAATTCCAGTAATTCCTTATTTCTTCTATGAGCTTTGTCCAGTCGAAAGGATATTTCATCAAAACTTACCGCAAGACCAAATTTGCGCTGCAATAGTGGAAGATTTACCTCTTTTTTATCGGAAAAAAGACGAAGGTCACATTCTTGATTATCTGAATCAACTGTTCCAGTCAGATTCCAGGCTGCCTCATGGTCATTTAACAGGAACTTGGTTTCCATATCTCCGCCGTCGATCACTGCAGAAGGGATGACAATGCGTTGTGACGTACTGTCATCGCGATAAGAAAGCTCAAGGTTCTTGAGATCGAGGTCATTTGGAATCTTAAAAAACACATTTTTCAACAATCGATCTGCCAAGGCTGCCAGATTCTGCTTTGGGTTATCATTTTCTACCGTATCTTTTTTCTGCTTCTTGAACAGGAAATCGTAGTTACTGACCGAATCCTTTTTAACAAGAGAAACTGCCCCATTGTCCAAAATAACCTGTCCTAATTTCACATCTCCAAATAACAAAGGCCACAATTTTACAGACACTGTCAAATCATTGATTTGGGCCAATTGATCTCTATTTTTGGGCAATAGCTGTATATTCTTAAACTGTACGGCATTAATCCCTTGGAAAGCATAATATTGAATCTTCAATTCCATATCATACTTTTCAAGCAACTTCGCTTTCGCTTTGTTGATTGCTCCCATGAGCATGGCATCTCTTTTCTGATAAGCATAGGTGCCTACTGCGATCGCTAAAACCAAAATAGCAGCTAAAGCGATATAAAGCCATCGCCATTTGCGGGACTTAAAAGATGTTATAAATCGATTGGACATAATTATTACTTAATGCAAATTCGTGCATATCAACAGTCAAACTTAGATAAATTTGGCTGCATATACAATTATAATTCACTGAAACAAGGATGGCCTTTATCCCTTTCTACAGTCCGACAAAATTATTTAGAAAACAGGTTGGTTACCCGAAAACGAAAATGTACTGGATAACGGATCTTTCCTAAAGATTAGGAGTACGATACAGTAATCTTAATCCCATTAAAAACAAAGAAATGACATGAAATTGATCCGCAATGAGTAGTTTTGTAATCCATGATTACAAATGAATAATAGATGGTTACCAAAGAACAAATATTAAATGCATTATCCTATGTTGAAGAGCCTGATTTGAAAAAGGATCTTGTAACATTGAATATGATTCAAAATATCGAGATCGAAGGTGAAAAAATTTCTTTCGATGTCATTTTAACTACACCAGCTTGCCCGCTTAAGGACCATATTGAGCATGCGTGTCGAAACGCCATAGCCCATTTCATCGACAAAAACCTCGAAGTTCATATCAATATGACTTCCAATGTAATCGGGAAACAAGGCGCACAAGTGTCGGGTATTAAAAACATCATCTTGGTATCTTCAGGCAAAGGTGGAGTTGGTAAATCTACGGTCGCTGCAAATCTTGCACTTGCACTCCATGCTAAAGGAGCTAAAACAGGTCTTTTAGACGCCGACATCTATGGGCCATCGCTTCCGATTATGTTTGGCCTAGAAGGTGCCAAACCGGGTTCGATAGAAATGCCAAACGGCCAGGTTAAAATTGAACCGCTTGAAAAATTTGGACTGAAATTACTTTCAATAGGATTTTTCACCGATCCAAACCAGCCTATTCCATGGCGTGGACCGATGACGACCTCGGCCATCAAGCAACTTTTTAACGATGCACATTGGGGTGAACTGGATTACTTGGTTGTTGATATGCCTCCGGGCACTGGTGACATCCATATCACCGTATCGCAGACATTCCCTATCGCGGGAGCCGTGATTGTCACAACCCCGCAGCACGTTGCCCTGGCTGATGCTGTCAAAGGAATCGGAATGTTCTTAATGGATAGCATCAATATCCCATTATTGGGTGTCGTGGAAAATATGGCCTATTTTACACCAGCTGAACTGCCAGAGAATAAATATTATATTTTTGGTAAAGATGGCGGAAAACGTCTTGCAGAAGAATATAAAGTTCCTTTCCTAGGTGAAATCCCTTTGTTAAAAGGCATTTCTGATGCAGGAGATAATGGTTTCCCTGTTGCCATAGATACCGAAGATCCTGTAACGAAATCATTTTTAACGATCGCAGAGAAAGTTGCCCAGCAACTTTCCATTATCCATAGCCAAGGGAGATAGTTAGTTAATAATGCGCTCTTGCGCTCCACCATAAAAAAGGCTTTCATACGTATGAAAGCCTTTTTTATGAAATGTCATCTAATTATTAGATAGCAAGCTCCAGCAATACCGGGCAATGATCGGAATGGACTGCATCCGGCATTATACTGGAAGATTTGATTTGTTCCGCTAAAGGTTTTGAAACCATATTATAATCAATACGCCAGCCCAAATTCTTTGCACGAGCCCCTGCGCGATAGCTCCACCAACTGTAGTGGTGTGGATCAGGATTTAAATGGCGGAAAGAGTCGATATAACCCGAATTAATAAAATTCTCCATCCATTCGCGCTCTTCCGGAAGAAATCCCGAAGAATTTGCATTTGATTTTGGGTTGTGAATGTCGATGGCACGGTGACAAATATTATAATCACCACAAACGACCAAATTTGGTTTTTCGATCAAAAGCTTATCGCTATATAACTGAAAATCCTCCAGAAAACGGTATTTAAAATCCTGTCTCACATCTCCTGTTGTACCCGATGGAAAATAGGTACTCATCACTGAAACCTGATCAAAATCAGCACGGATAATACGTCCTTCAAAATCATAATCTTCATGGCCGCAACCATACTCAATATGCTTAGGTGTGATCCGCGTAAACAAAGCGACTCCGCTATAGCCCTTTTTTTGAGCTGGATACCAGTAATGCTCATAGCCCATCTGCTCCAACAAAGCAATTTCGGGAATCTGATCCGGTGTAGCTTTAATTTCCTGAAGACATATGACATCCGCATTTACAATTTTCAACCAGCCTAACCAATCTTTCTTCAAGGCTGCACGTAAACCATTCACATTATAGGTTACTATTTTCATTTTTTGAGTATTGAGATTCTAAATAATAGGAAAAAAAGCGCTTCAATCCCTGATTTACGACTTCATAAAAACATTAATAATCCTTAGAAGAGAACAGATCACCGATTTTAGAAAAGATACCAGTCTGAGGTTTTAGACCTTTTAGTTCCCGCTCTAAGTTTAACGCTTCTCGCCTCGTTAGTACATGCATGTTCATCTTTTGGTCGACTTCTGGTCTATCGTGCTTATCTGTTTTCACAGCTGCAATCTGATCTATAACATCCACTCCCTTGACCAACTCACCAAATACAGTATAATTCCAATCCAAATGAGGTGCGCCACCAATAGTTGTATAAGCCTGACGCTGTGCTTCCGAAAATTTCTTACCATTCATCCGTGTTTGCTCCAAACGATTAAGATCTTCAGGTGTGAATACCTTTCCCTGAACAAGATAAAACTGAGAACCCGAAGAAGCTTTTGCGGGGTTGTTATCCCTAGCCGCTCCAATGGTCCCTTTTTTATGGAACAAACCGTCCTGAATCTCTGCAGGAATGGTATACCCTGGCCCTCCATTACCCAGCTGCGCTCCTCCAACTGCATTTCTTGAGTCAGGATCGCCACCCTGGATCATAAAATTCTGGATGACGCGATGGAACAAGGTTCCATCGTAGTATTTACTTTTTGCTAATTTCACGAAGTTATCCCGATGTTTTGGTGTCTCATTGTACAACCGCAGCACACAGGTCCCCTTGTCAGTAACGATCTGTACATATTTAAACTCGGGTTTAGCCGCAAATGCCAAAACCTGCAAAAAGCAGAATACTGCTATTAAACTAGCCTTTAAAAATTTCATCTGTTAATAATTATATGTTCCCATTTAGAACTTCCGATCTTTTCAATTGTGTTATCTTCTAGATAACGTTTAACTCTTCAAAATAATTTATGATCAACGACTTCATAATCAGTTCTTGCTCCAAAAGAGTATAGTTAGGAATAGGTTTTACCAATTCCCAATGTGGCCACCCTTCTTCATCCAGACCTTTCAGATTATAAAATCCCATAGCACTGAAAAGACGACACGTCGCAATGTGCATCAACTCTTCTTTTTCTCGTTTTGAGAATTTTTGGGCACCTTTACCCAATTCCTGAACACCAATAAGGAATAAACAAACCTTGATGTCAGGCTTTTCCATATCGAATAGAGAAGCAATTTCATCCTGTAGGATCTTCCACTTCTTGTTTACTTCTGCTGCCTTCATTTTTTTGTTTTAAACAAACTAAGATAAATTTACGATGATTTGCAAGCAAATTAACGCACAGATAAATATAGTTATGCTGTTGGATTCCCTCCTTTGGCAATAACCTCTGCACAACGTTGATCAATCATCTGAAACACGGGATCGAACAAACTATCATCAAAATACGGATCAGGAACAACATCATCTCCCAAAAACAATTTAACTTTGTGCAGATCTTCCTTATCAATCACCTGAGCGCATACATCTGCATAGTTTTGTCTATCCATTACAAATATAAGATCGTATTCGGAAAAAAATTGCGGTTTGAAATGCCGAGCCCGCTGACCGGAAATATCGACACCATATTTCTTTGCAATTGCTATAGCTCTACGATCGGGGGCTTCACCAATATGCCAGTCACCTGTACCCGCCGATTCAACGACCCAGTTTAATTGATTATCTGCTGCTTTTTGTTTCAATATACCATGTGCAAGGGGAGAACGACAGATATTTCCCAAACAAACCATTAAAATCTTCATCTCTATAATTTTTAAAAGCTATCAAAGAGTAGCAATACCACGCTATGATCCAACTAAACGGTGCAAAGAACGCGATTAGCCGACATAATCAAGTTTTCATGCTTGTCAATAGCAAAATATGTAATAAATCATAAGGCCAGAAAGGCCCAGCATAAAAAGTGCTGGAGCTGTATCGGCACTCCATTCCGCAAAATAACTAAACTAAAATGATTAAGGAAACAACCGGCTTAAAATTGACTTACTTCTTACCAAGTGTCCTAGCTTTCCCATAAAAAAAGGTGGCCTAACCTTACGGTTAGAACCACCTAAACTATATTAATCAACCAATTCTTAATTCAATACTTAATATTCTACAGGGAAGCTCAATTGAACAGCACCACCTTGCGGAGATACTCCTTTCAATCGCACAATATTGCGTTGTGTTGCGCCAAGCGCAGTTTCAACATCGTCTACTGTATTGACAGCTTTTCCATTAACCTCAGTTATAACCAATCCACGCTCTACACCGAAATAATCAAAGATACCACCACGGTTCACCTGAGTTACAACAACTCCGGAATTTACGCCCAATTCCTTTTTCTTCTGAGCTGAAGCAGGAATAAAGCTTGCTCCTAATTTATTATAGATCTCCGTTGCACTTTTCGAAGCTTTTCCGCCAGTACTTGCAGTCTTTAAGGATTCTTCGCCTTTCAACGTCATGGTTACTTGTTTCTCTTTACCATCACGTTTATAGGTAACGTTCACCTTATCTCCAGGACGCGCACGGCCTATAGTTTCACTTAAGACAGGTGAGCCTGTAATCACTTTTCCATTGATCTTAGTCAAGATATCTCCTTTTTTGACACCTGCAGCCTCTGCAGCACCACCAGCTACAACATCTTGAACATAAAGGCCATCCACATCTGTAAAACCTTTTTCTTTTGCCAGTTCAGGTGTTATTTCAGTATAAGTGACTCCTATATAACCGCGTTTTACATTACCGTATTCAACAAAGTCATCGACAATCTTTTTCACCAAATTGACTGGTATCGCAAAACCATAACCGGCATATGTTCCTGTTGGAGAGGCGATAGCAGAGTTAATACCGATCAATTCTCCTGAAGCGTTAGTCAAGGCTCCACCACTATTCCCTTTGTTGATTACCGCATCTGTTTGAATAAAGGATTCGATCGCTGAACTTACAGGGATTTGATCCTGTCCACCACCAAATGGATTACCACGTTGTTGTTGACCTTCATTCAAAATACCAATCTGACGACCTTTAGCACTAATGATACCTGCAGTCACTGTAGATTGAAGTCCAAGTGGATATCCGAAAGCCAGTACCCATTCACCGACATTGACATTATCTGAGTTACCCAATTTGACAACAGGAAGGCCCTTACCTGATACTTTCAACAAGGCTAAATCTGTGTTCGGATCACGTCCAATCAATTTGGCTTCAAACGTACGTTTGTCTGTTAATACGACTTCAATTTTATCCGCATCTTCCACCACGTGGTTATTGGTTACAATATAACCATCATCCGAGATAATTACACCTGATCCTGACGCCTGCACAGGTTGGGCCTGCATTTGACGACGTCCACCACCCTGCGGCATGCCAAAAAATTCTTCAAACATATCGAACGGAGATCCTTGCGATTGCTGCGACCCTTTACGGCTATATGTTGTCTTAATATGTACTACACCCGGCGATACTGCCGCCGCAGCTTGGGTAAAATCAGGGTTACCTGTTGAGGACATTACCCCTGTTGGATTGTTTGCAAAATAAACCTTTTGTTTGTCTTCGAAAGACATACCATCAAACTTCTTATTCTCAATAAGCTTGTAACCTCCTAATGCTACCGCTCCACCGAAAACAGCTGTTAATAGCGTTAAACCGACCTTATTCATAAACTTATTTCTATTTTAAAATGTCTTAATATAAGCTGATAACTTTTGCTCTTAAAATTACCGATTTTATTCGGATATGTTCAAATGTAATACCATTTCGAAGCCTTCGGAAAATCCGACACGTTAAAAAATGTTAATTACTAGACAAATGCAATCATTTTAACAAATCTTAACTTTTCTCCGTTTTTTTGTAACAAAAAAACGTACTTTTGTTACTACAAATCAACGTAATGGCATCAAAAGTAAGATTTTCAAAATATCAGGGAGCAGGCAATGACTTCATTTTAGTAGACAATCGCGATAATGCATTTGACCGCGCAGATGAAGCATTGGTAGAAAAGCTCTGTAACCGCCGCTTTGGCATTGGTGCCGATGGTTTAATGCTCTTACAAACCAGAGAAAATTACGATTTTGAGATGATTTATTATAATGCCGACGGTAGAGAAGGCAGCATGTGTGGTAACGGGGGGCGTTGTATCGTCGCTTTTGCACGCGACTTAGGCATTATTACTGACAAAACTGTCTTTTTGGCAGTAGACGGCATACACCATGCCTCTTTATCAGCAGACCTTGTCAATCTCCAGATGATCGATGTAACAGATTTTGCCCGTGATGGAGAAGCCTATCTGTTACAAACAGGTTCTCCACATTATGTTGAATTTGTAAAAAATCTGCAGAATAAGAATGTCTTCCAAGATGGCTACGCAATTCGCAATAACGCTACTTATGGAAAAGAAGGCATCAATGTAAATTTCATTGAAGCTGAAGGAGACGGTTATTTCCTCCGTACATTTGAGCGCGGTGTTGAAGATGAAACCTATGCCTGCGGCACTGGAGCAACTGCAGCGGCCATGGCTGTCGCCTTGCAGCAAAACTTAGAAGGTGATATCAATATTCCTATCCGAGTATTAGGAGGACAGCTTTATATCTCCTTCCATAAGAAAGGCTCCCATTTCTCAGAGGTGTTCTTAAAGGGCCCGGCACAGTTTGTCTTTGAAGGGAACTATTAGGTTTTTATCCCTATAGCGATCAAGGCTAATTGCAACCCAAATTTTCAGTCCAAGCAAATCAAGCCGTGAAATAGGACCTACGCCCCTTGATATTTAACGACACCTGTGCACAACCTCATAATAAAGGTTAGTACGAGATCTTAACTAGCTATCCCTTAGAATCGATTTTTAAAATTTCAATGCGCAAATTGCGATTAATGGTATATTTTATTGTATATTAGAAACCTTTATTTATAAGGTCCGCTATTTTTAATGCAACAGTCAAAGTCATTTCCAGTATATAAAATCGTTTATTCTATATGTGAGCACCCCTATCTTGGCTATCTTATTGAGCCACACATGGTCAAACTCAATCCCAATGGGACTTACTCACTACGCTATCAACGTATATTTAGCAATACTGTAGATGCTTACGCCGCTGAATTGGATGAATTAGATTACAAACTAATTCGATTGCTCGATGAAATCGAACAAACGCATCTCATCAAAAAATACTACAAAAAAGCAATTAGACCTGTCGATTTCTTTTCCAAAGTTTTCGATAAAAAGCTACATGAGCTTCTACATCCTAAAATTGATGAAAAAATGATCCAATTTTTTGAAGCTGTTGGAGACAAACCGCTTTTCATGATGAGCAAAGATGGTTATCCAGCAGATCAAGAAATTAAATTGGCAACCTCCGCTGCATCGATTCTATTTCATTTTCGACGAAACGAAGAAGAAACACGTTATTTTCCGACAATCAAATACGAAAATCAGCGTCTGGAGTTTATGTTCAAAAATGCCATTGTCTTGACCAATGTACAAGCATGGTTACTTCTAAACAATACCCTATATTATTTCGATCAGGCACTTGAAGGCAAGAAACTCAGCCCTTTCCTAAATAAACGTTACATTTCTGTCGGTAGAAGTACCGAAAAAAAATATTTCGAAACCTTTGTATGTGGACTGATCGAACGCTATCATGTCTATGCCGAAGGATTTGAAATTCAAACCCACCAACACCAAGCAATTCCACTCCTCCATTTGATTTATATTGAAGAAGGGGCGTCGCAATTACAACTGCAATTCAAGTACGGACCGCACACCTTCACCGCAGGAGCCGAGAATAAAGTTACTGTTCGTATGGAATATAATGAGAAAGATGATCAGTATATATTCCACCGTGTAAAACGATCTTTGCAATGGGAAGAACAACAACATGAAAGCTTAAAAAAATTGGGCCTACAGGATGTCGACCTCCAACTCGGTTTATTAACGCCAACTACCCATAATGGAAAACGGCTTTCAGTATTTGACTGGATGAACAACCATCAAGAGCAACTGGAGGCTCTTGGATTCCACATTATACAAAATAGTGAAGAAAAACGCTTCTTCATAGGGCACACCTCCTTAGATATTTCCATTGATGAAGACAATGATTGGTTTGATATCAGCGCTATCGCAAAATTTGGCCCCTACGAGATTCCATTTATCCAGCTGCGCCATCATATTCTTAATAACATTAAGGAATTCACCTTACCGAATGGAGAAATTGCCATGATTCCGGAAGAATGGTTTGCAAAATACAATCATCTCTTCCAATTTTCTGCAGATCGGCATGAGCTCAAACTAAATAAGGTACATATTGGTCTACTCTTTGAAATTAGTGAGCATACACAGTTGGTATTTACACGAAAACTACAGAATCTAGCCAACTTTGAAGAGATTGCTGATATTCCAGAACCAAAACATTTCAAGGGAAATCTTCGCCCATACCAAAAAGCAGGATACAATTGGTTTAATTTTTTGAAGCAGTATAAATTTGGCGGCTGTCTTGCAGATGATATGGGTTTGGGGAAAACCATACAGACTTTAGCCCTATTGCAACAGCAGAAAGAACAACTCCAAGACGAACAGGATATCCGTACCTCACTTTTGGTTTTGCCAACATCATTGGTATACAACTGGCAGAAAGAAGCACAGCAATTTGCCCCACAGCTTAATATCCACCTTCATACCGGAAACAACCGCATCAAAGATGCCACTCTTTTCGCCAAATATGATTTGGTAATTACCACCTACGGAATTGCCCGTATTGACGAAGAAACCTTGAGTGGCTTTTATTTTAATTACATTATCCTCGATGAGAGCCAGAATATCAAAAACCCAACTTCCAAATCGTTTAAAGCCATCAAAAGCCTAAAAAGCAAAAACAAATTGGCTTTGAGTGGAACTCCTGTAGAAAATTCCGTTTCGGATCTTTGGGCACAGATGCACTTCACCAATCCAGGACTACTGGGCAGCTACACCTATTTCCAGAAAGAGTTTGTGCAGCCCATAGAAAAGAAAAAAGACGAAGAAAAAGCACAGCGCCTTCAAGCGATTGTCAAACCTTTTATATTAAGACGTACAAAAGATCAGGTGGCAACAGAATTACCGCCAAAAACTGAACAGGTACTTTATTGTGAAATGACGGAAAAACAATCCGAGTTGTACGAAAAAGTCAAATCTGAATATCGCAATGCAATTCTTGATGGACAATTGGACAGCAAGCCAAAATCTACACAAATTGCGCTGTTGCAAGGCTTGACAAAGCTCCGACAATTAGCCAATCATCCCAGAATGGTGGATGAGAAATTCTTGGGTGATTCCGGCAAGTTTGAAGCTGTCATTGAAACACTTGAGATGGTCATGCGAAGAGGAAACAAAGTACTGATTTTCTCCCAGTTCGTAAAACAGCTCAATATCTTCCGTCAATATTTCGATAATAAAGGAACAAATTATGCCTACCTGGATGGCGGCACAAAGAATCGGGATGAAGCCGTCAGCCAATTTCGTAAAAACAACGATACCAAGTTATTCCTTATATCGATAAAAGCAGGTGGTGTGGGACTCAATCTGATTGAAGCAGACTATGTCTTTATTCTGGATCCGTGGTGGAACCCTGCTGTGGAACAACAGGCTGTCGACCGCTCGCATCGCATCGGTCAAACGCGCAATGTGTTTATCTATAAATTTATCAGTAAAGATACCGTCGAAGAAAAGATATTAGCTTTACAGAATAAAAAGAAATCAATTGCACAAAGCCTGATCACGACAGAAGAAAGCTTTATCAAGTCTCTATCACAGGAAGATCTGCAGGAACTTTTGGCCTAAAGCAAAACGTTACTGTTTATATTCATTAATCTTCGCCATATATATCGATGGACGGATACCCGTTACGCGCGTAAAAATATTGCTAAAAGAAGAGAGCTCATTGTACCCTACGCGCATAGCGATTTCGAGGATGGAATACTTATTTACGGACATCAGCTCTAGTGCTTTCGCAATTCGTATGGCTCTTAAAAACCGGATATAACTAATCCCCATATCTTCTTTAAACAATCGTGACAATGAGCGGCTGCTCATCCCAAAACGTGCCGCAATCTGTTCAATGGTATAGGCCTGATCGATGTTACTGTTCAGATATCTAGCCACACTCCTGAGCTTTTCACTTTTAGGATAGGGATGTTGCATCGGAAAAGCATCTATTGGTGAACTCGTATCCGGAATAATCGCCATCATCGCACGCAAGAGACAGTATTTTGAATAATCAGCCGTTTTGCTAACCCCTCCGTTCCAGTCCTGAGCAAATAAAAACATTTCACGCATCAGATCATTGCTTAGAAATATATTCGGCATTAAAAGCACGGACGGCATATCCTGCCTTTCCTTAAAATAAAAACTGTACAATGGGATACGAGAGCTTGTGCTTTCTAGATGATAAGTCGTATTTGCCGGAATCCACATATAAAATCTTGCTGGCAAATACCAGTGCTTTGTTTTTGTAAACACATGAATAATACCACCGTCGGCATAAAGTAGGCGCGCCTTTTTATGTTTATACTCACGAGAATCAATACGATCGACATACATGTGATCTACGTAAAAATCATATTGTTCAGCATCAATTGCTGCAAGTTTATCCTCTCCCATAATCTAAAATTACACTTTTTATACAATATGGCGCAAATGAACATATATCCGTCCGACTATACAAAACAAAACATTTCTATCCCACAGTATCTTTGTACAGCCATATGCTCATGCTCTCAGAGGAAGTTTGCTCATATTCCGGGTAATCCTGTTTAAGTAACATACAAAAACAGAAAAATTGCTACGTCGAGCACATCATAAACGGAACTGAATACTGGCACAACAGACTTTAATTAAATTTTTAAAAGTATCCTACAACATAGGATCTAATAAAAAAGCTCAATTGCAAGTTTAGATGATGCTAAAAATACACAGTTCGCCTGTGTTGACACACTATAAACACATAAAGCAGACTATTAAAATTGCGCAATCAAAACAGTAATGAATAAAGAAGATAAAAAAGACAAAACAAAAGGATTTAATAAAATGCTCGTCATATTTGCCAGCCTATTATTATTGACAGGTATTGGCGTCTTAGTCAGACACCTCATTTTTACCAATCAATATGTAACAACAAATGACGCACAAATTGATCAATACTTGACACCAATTGCCAGTAGGGTCTCTGGTTTTATCAAGGAGGTACGATTTGAGGAAAACCAATATGTACATCGAGGCGATACCTTATTAATTATAGATGCCAGTGAGTATCAAACAAAGGTTGATATGGCGAATGCCGAACTCCAAAGTAGCCAGAGCAATGCTGAGGTAATCAGCAAAACAACCAATGCAACAGCCAATAGCATTTCGGTTCAAAAGGCAAGATTAGAAGCTGCAAAAGTAAGTGTATGGCAGACCGAACAGGATTACAAGCGATTCAAGAATTTATTTGAAGCAGAGGCTGCGACCAAACAACAGTACGATAATGCCAAAGCAGCATATGATATAGCATTGGCACAACTGCACACCATAACCGAAGAATATAATTCAGCTCGACTAAACACCAACAAAGAAAAAGCAAGCGAATTACCAGCGAGAGCCAATATCAATATTAAAAAGGCCGCAAAAACAAATGCACAGCTTTTTCTTTCATATACCGTGGTTACAGCACCTTATGATGGCTTTGTTGGAAAACGAACCATCCAAGCAGGACAATATGTAAAGGAAGGTCAGACACTTGCCAATGTCATTAGTGAAGAGAAATGGATCAACGCTAACTTTAGGGAAACTCAACTCGAAAATCTTGCAGAAGGCACTATAGTTACTATACAGGTCGACGCTTTTCCCAAGCTCAGTTTTAAAGGAAGAATCCACTCATTTTCTCCGGCATCAGGTTCCAAATTTGCCCTAATACCACAAGACAATGCAACCGGAAATTTCGTAAAGATTGAGCAACGGATTCCCATTAAAATTGTATTTGATCCAAATCAGGATCTCAAGAAATTACGTGCAGGTATGAATGTCGTTATCCATGCCGCCCATCAATCCTAATCACCCATGAGTACAAACAAATCTTTATACTACAGCTGGGTACCCGAATGGATAAAACTCCCGCTTATGATAGTAGCGATGTTCCCACACCTCATGTTAATGTCGCTCTTCCATTCTAATACAGCATTTACCGCTTCGGCTCTGGATATTGAAGCTGAGGATATTCAGTATTTTCTATCCTTGATGTATGGTGCCATTGTCGTTACCTTACTTATATTTCAACGGCTGTTTTCCTTTTTCAGGGTAAGGACTTATATCCTCTTGACCTGCAGCCTCTCCATCCTGATTCTACTCGGTATTTCACTTACAAGAGACCCTTTCCTTATTGGCATTCTCCGCGTGATCGAAGGTATTTTCTGTGTACTGGAAGGTGCATGCTTTCTTCCACTGCTTATGATGCAGATTAAGCATACCAAAAGCCGAACGATAGCCTATTTTTTCCTATATACCTTTATGCTTACAGGATCAACTTTGACGACATCCTTACTCAAAGAAAGCATAATGGACTATGGATGGCAAGATATGATCCATGTCGTGCTCTATTGGCATTTGATAGTGATTGCAATAGCCTTGCTGTTACTCAACAATAATCGCTTGGGTAAAAAGTTTCCACTCCATCAACTGGATCTGGCCAGCTGTTTATTTTTATTGATATCATTGAGCTGCGGGGCCTACGTTTTAATTTATGGTCGCAAATACTATTGGTTTGAATGCTCCACGATCACCATCAACTTCGCACTTTTCCTTATTTTCGGAGCACTTTTCATCATTAAACAGAGGATGGTCAAAAGACCGCTTTTTCATTTTGAGATCCTCAGATACAAAAATGTGATCTTTGGTGTTATACTATTTTTTCTCTTTTATACTATTCGCAGCTGTCTCAATAATATATACACAGTGATGGCTACCGTATGGAAGTGGCCCTGGCATCATATTGTTGATGTACAGTACATCAATGTGCTTGGTACAATACTGGGTGTTGGCAGTTCAGGCTTCTTACTCCTCCGCGATGTATCTCCTAAATATATCTTTGGTTTTGGCTTTTTGATATTGGCGACTTCATGTTTTCTATTTGTACCCACATTTTACCCTGATACCACAATCTGGGCAATCGGTCTTCCTTTGTTTATTCAAGGAATCGGACAGGGATGGCTTTTTACACCACTGGTTATTTATATTTTGACAGGTGTAGAACCCCATCATGCTGGCAATGCAGGTCTCATGGGCACAACCGTTCGGTTTTGGAGTACGAATGTCGGATTTGCACTTATTCAAAATGCCAGCTATACACTAAATCAAAAGCATTATATTCAACTCGAACAGACACTGGATACAAGCAACCCACTGACAATAAACTATTGGAATACATTAATGGACAAATATACCGGAATATATGGAGATCAAATAGCAGGTCGTATTGCAAGCAAAAGTATTTCGGGAACCCTAAGTCAGCAAGCTTCGCTAATCAGTAATATGGAAATATTTACCTATCTGGGAATATTAGGAATGCTTGTAACCGGACTAATCTTTTTATTCGGCCCAGCCAAAACACTTTTCATGCGCTTAAGGATCCCATACTTGTAAATGAGGCAGCTAAATCTCCTATATACAACTTTCATGCTTTCGCAAGCAGCAACAGCAATGGAAACGAACCGAAGATTCTTTCTGCCTAATAAACCGAGTATCACGAGCTCACTGATGCCTTAATAAAAACAATACGAATCAATTAAACAAGTTCTTTCAAAAAAAGGGGCTGTTTGCAAATCAATGCAGACACCCCCATTTTGGTATCTTGTACTTAATCTATTTAAGCATCAAATTCTTTAAGTGCTTTTTTAACACGTGCTATTACCTCGTTTTTGCCGAGCAATTCAACAATCTGAAAGACATCTGGTCCAAATTTACCGCCTACCAACATAATCCGGAACGGCATCATCAGCTCGCCCATCTTCATTCCTGACACCTGAATTGCATCTTTGAAGAAAGGCTCCAATTCAGCAGCTTTCCATGTATCAAATCCTTCGAATGACTGGTTTATACCCTCAAAAAATGCTGTTTTTTCAGCAGACCACTTAGGCTTCACAGCATTTAAATCATATTCCGCAGGTTGCAAAAAGAAGAAAGACGCCTGACTCCAAAAGTCCTCAACAAAAGTTAAACGCTCTTTCACAGCATCCAATACCCTGCTCACGTAAGCTTCATCGGCATCTACTTGATGATGCTCCAATACTGTTTTGATCTTTGGCAACAAGGATTCTGTCGACGTGCGTTTAATCCATTCATGGTTGAACCATTTTGCTTTTTCAAAATCAAATTTCGCACCGGCTTTACTGATACGGTCAACACCAAATTTCTGAATCAATTCATCTAAGGAGAAAAGTTCCTGTTCAGTACCATCATTCCAACCTAACACGCCGAGCATATTGACAAAAGCCTCGGGTAAGAAGCCCATCTCACGGAATCCTTTTGTTGTATCGCCAGATTTAGCATCGGTCCAGTTCATAGCATAAACAGGGAATCCCAAACGGTCACCGTCACGCTTGCTTAGTTTACCGTTTCCATCTGGTTTAAGGATCAATGGAAGGTGCGCCCAGCCTGGCATGCTATCCCCCCAACCGAGGTATTCCCACAATAAGATGTGGATAGGTGCCGAAGGCAACCACTCTTCACCACGGAATACATGCGATATTTCCATAGCTTTATCATCTACAACAACAGCGAGGTGATAAGTCGGCATGCCATCTGCCTTAAGCAATACCTTATCATCGACAAGGTTTGTATCAAAAGCAACCTTTCCACGGATCATATCAGTGAATGATACCGTTTCATCAGTTGGAATCTTTATACGGATGGTGTGCGGAGTGCCCGCATCCAATAATTGTTGAGTTTCAGCCTCAGACAAACTCAATGAATTACGTAATTGAAGTCTGTTCTCGTGGCTATATCGAAAATTAGGCTGCAACTTACGCTGCTCATCCAGCTCCTCTGCAGTGTCAAAAGCATAGTAAGCATAACCATTCTCGATCAGCTGTTCAGCATATTTCCGGTAAGACGGTTTTCGCTCACTTTGACGGTAAGGTCCATACTCGCCTCCTTTTAATGGGCTTTCATCTGGAGAAAGACCACACCATGCTAAGCATTCGTTGATATATTCCTCAGCACCTGGGACAAAACGAGTTTGGTCCGTATCCTCGACACGTAAAATAAAATCTCCCTGATGCTGACGCGCATAGAGAAAATTAAACAAAGCTGTACGTACCCCACCAAGGTGAAGACCACCTGTCGGGCTTGGTGCAAAACGCACTCTTACTTTTCTTTCTGAACTCATGTCGCAAAATTACCACAAAATTTTTGATTTGGGCGGCACGATAACTTCTTCAATGAAATAAAAGTGCAGAAAACAGACATTTATTCAGTAATTTGCAAATGAAGGACACGAATACGGAATCATGAAACCTTATCAGATTAGCCAGCAACGCTGGAAATTTATCTTGCTTATCTTTGCAGCAGTCATTGCTGTCGCTTCCCTGGTTTATACCAATTACCTCGTTCGAAATCTTGCGCATGCCGAACGTTCGAAGGCTGAGGTATGGGCTATGAGTACCAAAAATATCATGACCATGCCCGACGTTGATGATGAATTCATTACATTTATTTACGCCGTAAGAGACAGTCTAAATTTACCCGCAATTATTACTGACGACAAGGAGGACATCATTTTCTGGCGTAACCTCGATTCCACAAAGACAAATATTAAACCCGGACACAACGACAGTGTTACAAAACATCTCGATTATGACCCCGTTTATTTTCAAAAACAGCTTGCGTTTATGAAGAAAAGCCATCCACCTATTACGTTGGAATTGGAAAATGGGCAAAAATGGCATGTGTATTATAAAGATTCATGGTTTTTGCAACAGTTAAGGGTGTTTCCGTATGTACAACTATCGCTGATTGCCCTCTTTCTCATTATTGCTTATACCGTTTTCAATTCTATCCGGAAATCTGAACAAAATCTCGTTTGGGTAGGGCTTACAAAAGAAGCCGCACATCAATTGGGCACCCCTATTTCATCGTTGATGGGTTGGTTAGAATTGATTCGCATAAAATTTGATGCCGAAGAAGATGACACCCTAAATGAAATGGAAAATGACATTAAGCGACTTGAAATCGTCGCTGACCGCTTTTCAAAAATAGGATCTACTCCCGTGCTGACTAACCATAACCTGTATGATGTCATCAAAAATTACATGGATTATTTCCGCATACGAACCAGTAATAAAATTGCTTTCGAATTAAAAGGTGACACACATCTTGAAGCACAGCTTAATATTCCACTCTTTGATTGGATTATCGAAAATTTATTGAAAAACGGAGTAAATGCCATTGGCACAGAAGGAAAGATAACTGTTAATATTTCAGAAAATATTGCGAAAGAAGAAATTTTTATAGACATTAGTGATACGGGCAAAGGAATTCCGAGATCTAATTTTGAATCTGTTTTCCAGCCGGGTTTCACAACACGGAAAAGAGGTTGGGGGCTTGGCCTTAGTCTGACAAAAAGAATGGTGCGGTACCACCAGGGGCAAATTTTTGTAAAAGAATCTGAAGTAGGTAAAGGAACAACATTTCGAATAATCTTAAAAAGCAACTTAAAATATGAAGCCACTCAAATCTGACGAATATCCAGCGGTCTACGCGCCTTATATTGAGACTGTCGTCGATAACGTGTTTGATGCACTAGAAGAACAAACGCTCTCCTTTCCAGCATTTCTGGACACGATACCAGAGGAAAGAGGTAATTTTAAATACGCCGAAGATAAGTGGACAATCAAAGAAGTTGTTGGCCACGTTATCGATAATGAACGTATCATGGCTTATCGGGCATTGCGTTTTTCACGTAATGACCTTAAAGAGCTCGCTGGATACGACCAAGACTACTTCATTCAGTATTCCCGTTACAACGATCGCACTTTAGAAAGCCTAAGTAAAGAATTTACTTTTCTTCGCAAAGCGAACATGATGCTTTTCAATAGTTTTAATGAGGTTGAATTGGAACGTAAAGGGATGGCATCTGAACGGCTAACAAGTGTAAAAGCACTCTTGTATGTCATTGCTGGTCACCTCAATCATCATCGCATCATTATCCAAGAACGTTATTTAAACTCAGACGATGTCAAAAATTTGGTTTCAGCATTACAGCATTGAGGAAATAAACGTATTTTTCAACAAATACCTATCGGGTCTGCTCGAGATTCAAGCGACAGAAATTGATGACAACTCCATCACGGCGACCATGCCGGTGACAGATAAAGTCAAACAACCACATGGTATTTTACATGGCGGCGCTTCTGTCGTCCTGGCGGAGTCTTTGGGAAGTATAGCATCTAACCTCGTGGTTGATCCAGAAAAATACCGCGGAGTTGGACTTGAAGTAAATGCCAATCATATACGCCCGGTAAGTAGCGGCGTAATAACAGCAAAATGTAGCCCAATACACATTGGTCGATCCACACATATTTGGGAAATAAAAATGTACGATCGCTTCAACAAATTAAATTGTATCTCAAGACTTACAGTAGCTATCGTTCCAAAATAACGATAGCTGTATGGCTCCCGCCAACTCAATTTATCAACTCGGCCTAATTAAAATTTGACAACGTTTATAAGCAAAGAAGGATAAATTGTGAAATTTACTCTTCTTTTTTTGCCAATTAATTATCTAAATCCCCCAAAAATATGCCTTTATTTATTTCCAATATTCAAGAAATTTAAGTAGTCTTGTAGGATGGATATGCAATAAAACAACAAAAATAGCATGCAATCGTTTGTTTAAAGCTATTTTTTTGGCAGATTTCCAATGCTTGAACGATAACTTAACTAAATATTATTAAAAAAATGACCACTAATCCTAATTCGGGTAAAACAGCAATAGTTCCTATGCTTATTTGCTGTGCATTATTTTTTATTCTGGGTTATATCACCTGGGCCAATGGTGCATTGATTCCATTTGTACGCTTAGCATTTAATTTGGAAACAGATACGCAAGCTTTTTTAATCCTTTTTGCATCATATATTGCTTATTTCTTTCTTGCATTACCCAGCTCCTGGATTTTAGGTAAAACAGGTTTTAAAAATGGTCTGGTCGCTAGTTTGGTCTTAATTATTTTAGGCGCGCTTATCATTATACCTGCCGCGTCTAACCTAAGCTACCAACTCTTCCTTGTCGCTATCTTTGTTCAGGCCTCAGGTATGGCCCTATTACAGACAGCGATCAACCCTTACTTGAGTATCATCGGTCCCATTGAAAGTGCCGCTCAACGGATCTCTATCGTAGGGATTTTCAACAAAACAGCCGGGATGATTGTTCCTGTGGTTTTGGGAAGTATCCTATTGAAAGATTATGACAGCATTTCAAGCAGAATCAAAGAACTTAAAGCAGGCGCAGAGCACGACGCATTATTGGCGGAATTATCTGAAAGACTTCATGGACCTTACATTGGCGTAGCGATTGGTGTAGCGATTCTTGCGATCGTTGTATATGCAGTGAAAATGCCTGAAGTCGATGTCAATAAGGAAGAAGCAGCAGAAGACGCTACTACCACTAGTACAAAAAAGACGAGTATCTTCCAATTTCCACATTTATTTCTAGGATTTCTCGCTATTTTCTTTTGCGTTGCAGTAGAAGTAATGGCCGGCGATATCATCGGAACCTATGGAAGACTACTGTCTCTACCTCCATTTTTTGTTAAGTATGGTACAACATTTACACTTGTATGTATGCTAGTAGGTTATTTTATTGGTATTATTTCTATTCCAAAGTTTGTGTCACAACAAACCGCTTTACGCATCTGTACAATTGTTGGAATCACATTCACCGCAATCTCCGTATTTTCTACAGGACTGACTTCCTATATCTTTGTTGCACTGTTAGGAGTCGCTAACGCATTAATGTGGCCTGCAATTTTCCCTCTGGGTATAAAAGGATTAGGACGATTTACGAAAACAGGATCTGGTATTATGATCATGGGTATTGCAGGAGGAGCAATCTGGCCTTTGATATATGGTTATTTAAAGGACACTTTACATGTTGATTTCCAACATGCATTTCTCTTTGCTATGGTTCCTGCTTACTTGTATATTTTGTTTTTTGCCACGAAAGGGCACAAAATCGGAAAAGAAAACTAATAGCAAAACCAAATATAGTGTGACAAAAGGGCATCTAAAAAAATAGATGCCCTTTTTCTGTGAAATTCTTCCTATTTTAGAAGATAGATACGGCAAATACAAACATCTTAAGCATTAATTAGCAGATATAACGCTATTTTAATCAGGATTTATATTTTAATGCACAACATAGTTTGGACGTAAAAAGTTTATCAGCACAAGGAGCTGGTCAAACGGGAACATACAACAGAAAACAAACAATAATACAGATGAAAAAGAATCTTTTTGCAATTGCCATTGCCGCAACCATGATGTTTACGGCCAACGAATCTTTTGCTCAGCTTAAGCTTCCTGCGGCAAGCAGCGCCCAAACCGTTACACAGGGATTAGGTATTGAAAACGTAACCCTTAATTACAGCAGACCCAGCATGAACGGTCGTAAGATTTTTGGTGATCTTGTTCCTTACAACGAAGTATGGCGTACGGGTGCAAATACAAATACCACATTAACCTTTGAAGGTGATGTTGAGCTGAATGGACATAAGCTTTCTGCCGGAACCTATGCTCTTTTTACGATCCCAAACAAATCGGAATGGACCATCATCATCAGTAAAAACACGAAACAATGGGGCGCATATACCTATAAAGAGGCCGAAGATGCTTTACGCTTCAATGTTAAACCACAGGCCTTAGCAAATCCAGTGGAGACATTTACCGTCTCTTTTGACAATGTGACACCTACAGGTGCTGTATTGAGTCTGGCTTGGGAAAAAACGTCTGTAAAGGTTGATCTCAAAGTCAATCAACAGGCTAAAATATTAGCTTCCATCGACGAGGCTATGAAGGGCGAGAAAAAACCTTATTTTGCCGCAGCCCAATATTACTTTAGTAATAACTTAGATCTAAATAAAGCGCTAAACTGGTTTGACGAAGCTGCCAAAGCTCAACCCAAAGCTGCTCACGTTCTTTATTGGAAAGCAAAAGCTCAATTAAAAGCTGGTGATAAAAAAGGTGCAATAGAAACAGCAACCAAAGGTCTTGAAGTTGCCACGGCAGATAAAAATGGTGAATACATCAAATTGAACACACAAGTGATCAACGCCGCAAAAAAATAGGTTATCTAGACATAAAAACGGGGCTATATAACCTTTTTGGACAGCCCCGTTTTTCTTGATATTTTAACGTATGTCTATACGGGAATTTTTCAAATATCCAATTTTCAGAGAGTTTGTTTTTACTTTTTAGACACCGTCTTTTTATAACTCATCTTTTAGCAATTGCTCAAGTTCTTCTGGTGAAACGTTCATATTGACATTTCCGTCTTTCGCAAAAGAGATCTCACCGGTCTCTTCAGAGACAATAACAGCAATCGCATCCGAGATTTCCGTCACCCCAATAGCAGCGCGATGGCGTAGTCCGAATTGCAGCGGCAAATCCTCACTATCCGACAATGGTAGCACACAAGATGCTGTCATAATCTTAAAATCAACAATAACGACTGCACCATCATGCAAAGGACTATTTTTATGAAAGATACTTTCAATCAGGCGCTTCGAAATATGGGCATCGATATACTCGCCACTGCTCTGATAATACTCCTCATCAAAATATTTTGAAAAAACCAATAAAGCACCTGTCCGTGTACGCGACATGCTTCTACAGGCTTCAATAACCGGTTTTAAGTCTTCCGTCAAATCCTTTTGTATAGCTTTCTTATTCCCTATAAATGACCAAAAAACCTTTTTCCGTTTCATGGATATGTTCTTCCCAACGTGCAGTAAGAACCGCCTGATTTCCTGTTGGAACACGACAATCAATGCAATGGATCCCACAGATATAAAACCGCCGAATATCTCGGTCAGTAAGCGCATGTGCATCTGCTTAACGACTATATAAACACCATAAAATAGTGCTACACCAATCAGGATATTAACAGCAATGGTCCCCCTAATCAAACTATAGATATAGTAGATAATAATCGCTACCAATATGATATCAATAACGTCCAATAGGCGAAAGCCGCTAAACAGGCTATAGTCGATTCCATCCATGTATGCAAGTTAAAAAAAAATAGATATTATTTGTATTTTTACATCATAACATACAGGAAAATGACTAGACTTTCAGTAAATATCAATAAAATCGCAACGCTCAGAAATTCTAGAGGTGGCAACAACCCCAATCTAGTATCTGCAGCATTAGCCTGTGAACGTTTTGGAGCACAGGGTATCACTGTCCACCCGAGACCTGATGAAAGACATATTCGATATCAGGATGTTTTTGATCTAAAAGCGAATATTCAGACTGAGCTCAATATCGAAGGAAATTGCCAAGAACAGAAATTTATTGATCTTGTATTGGCCAATAAACCAGCACAAGTAACCTTGGTGCCCGATACCGAAGGACAATTAACGTCTAACCATGGCTGGGATACCATTAAAAATAAAGCCTACCTACAAGATATGTGCAAACTGTTCAAAGATGCAGGTATTCGTGTTTCTATCTTTGTTGATCCGGTTGAAGAAATGGTAGAGGCTGCAGCAGAAACAGGAACAGATCGCATTGAACTTTACACAGAAGGTTTTGCCACGGAATATGGCTTTGACAGGGAGCTCGCTATAAAACCTTATTTCAAAGCTGCATTAAAAGCACGTGAAGTCGGTTTAGGTCTAAATGCGGGCCATGACTTAGATCTCAACAATTTGCAATATTTCAACCAACATATCCCTGAACTCCTGGAAGTAAGTATTGGCCATGCCCTCATCTCTGATGCACTATACCTAGGATTAGAAGAAACAATCAAACGTTATCTGGCTTGTTTGAAGTAATAGCATGTTCGGCGAAGAGCGCTAACTTTATAAATGAGCTTCTTGTGATCTAGCGAATTGCACAAAAATACATAAATAGAAAAGGGCTTTCGTTTAAGAAAGCCCTTTTTATTACCCCCTAAATAGTGGTATTATTGCTGAACTTGCAATTATTAATGAATTCCTTTAAAGATACGGTTCCAGCGAATTTTCGAAAGTCCTGTACCAATGTCATCCCAGCTCATCCAAGTAAATAAAGCCTTTCCGACAACATGATCTTCGGGAACAAATCCCCAGCCCCTTGAATCCAGGGAATTATGGCGATTGTCACCCATCATCCAAAAGTAATCCATTTTAAACGTATAATGGTCTGCTTTCACATCATTGATATAGATCCCATCCGAACGTTTTTCTAACTTGTTATTCTCGTAAACACGGATAGCTCTTTCATAAATGGGCAGAGTCTGTGCATTTAATGCCACTGTCCATCCTTTCTTCGGGATTAAAATCGGTCCAAAATTGTCAAAATTCCATTTGTATTGTGGATCATACGGATAAGCCCCTTCTCCAACAGGATTCCTTCTGATTTCTTTGACGTTCGACCAAGATTTTACTATGGCTAGTTCATCTTTTGTCATGAACAACTGATAAACACCAGGTTGCTGATCGCCACCGACCGCTTCTATTCTCAACTCCCGTAACCTATCCATATTTAATGGGGTACCATCCGTTAATACGAGATAGTCCAATTGGCTTTCTGGAGGATCAAATCCTGGTTGGTCGTTCACAAAGAGTTTAGCATCTTTCATGAAAATCTTATCTCCAGGCAATCCAACACAGCGTTTAATATAGTTCTCTCTCTTATCGATAGGTCTTGCCTGAATTGTAAACTGAGAATTGACAGTCTGCCAGCCATATGCGCGAACAAGATCATAATAACTTGCATTTTGGTTTTCAAGCGCGACAGTGTCACCTGCGGGGAAATTGAAAACGACAACATCATTACGCTCAATCTTTTGAAATCCTGGTAAACGTTTATAAGGAAGTTCAATCAATTCAGAATACGCCTTTCCACCAGTGATGGGCATCGTATGATGCGCAAAAGGGAATGCAATCGGCGTATTAGGAACACGGGGGCCATAATTTAACTTGCTTACAAATAAGAAATCCCCGATCAACAAGGTACGCTCCATAGATCCTGTTGGAATCATATAAGCTTCGATCAGGAAGCCACGAATAAGCGATGCCGCTACGGTTGCAAATACAATGGCATCTGCCCATTCGCGTACCATCGATTTCTTGTACGGATATTTAATTTTATATTCTTTATAAGATTCAAGTGCAATTTCGGCACGCTTCTCTTCAGTCAATTCAAGACCTTCTTGGCTTGCAGCCTTTAAATTCTTAGCATATAGGCCATTCAAAAAACGTACGTTATTGTCCTTTGCCCACATTGGCAAAACAATAAAAGGCACTAAAACTGCAGCAGCATTCTCCCAAAAACGGCGTTTTCCGAAACAATGGATAAAATCAAGGTAAAGATTATAGAAAACAAAGACATTGACAATTGGTACGAGCAATAAAATGACCCACCATGTAGGTTTTCCCATCAATTTTGCCTGAATATACTGGCTATAAAAAGGCACGATCGCTTCCCAGCCATTTCTGCCAGCTTTAACAAACAATTGCCACAGTCCATATCCCGATATTGCTGTTAAAACCGCAAATATAATTAAGCCCATAATCTACTTATTAATACTATTTATTAAAATCAAAAATTTCAGTAACCTGATAGAAACCTTTTTTGCCATTCAACCATTCAGCAGCAACTACAGCTCCTAAGGCAAATCCATCACGGCTATGTGCGGTATGTTTAAACTCTATTTGGTCAACCTCAGAACTATAAAGTACCGTATGTGTTCCCGGAACCTCTTCGATACGATGACTTTCAATTAAAAGCTCCTGTGGTTTTGGAATAATTTCATCCTGATCACCAATAACCGTATTCACCCAGTTAGTTTTCACATCGCTATTATCCAATATCCCCTCAGCAATCGTAATTGCTGTTCCACTTGGTGCATCTAATTTGTGAATGTGGTGTATCTCTTCCACCTGGACATCATATTGTTTGTACGGCTGTAAGGCCTTCGCCAACATTCTATTGATATGGAAGAATACATTCACTCCGATGGAAAAGTTAGATCCATACAAAATGGAACCATCAGCCTCCAAACACTTCGCCTTAACTTCTTCCAGTTGATCATACCAACCGGTTGTTCCGACGACAATAGGTACACCTGCCTCAAGGCAAAGATTCATATTATCCAGTGCCGCGAAAGGTACACTAAAGTCTATTGCGACATCAGCCCCTTTGATATCATCAGCAGTCAGGTTAGGACGATTATGTTCATCGACAACTAAAAAAATTTGATGGCCTCTTTTCAGTGCATATCGTTCGATAATCTGCCCCATTTTGCCATATCCCAAGAGAATGATGTTCATATATTTAGAAAAAAGTATAGTTTATTTTTAAAATTAAAAAATTTCAATGAAATACCCATGTTTAAAACCATAAACCCGCATGAAAAATAAACTGGTCAGTCCTTATTGCCTTAGTGTCGGGGTTATATGAATGCCTTAAGAAAGAAATGAAATACCCATTTTAATAGACGAAAACAACTTGCTAAACAGGCTAAGTATTCACCAAAAAGCCACTGAAAGACAACTTATACACCACATCGTCAACAGCTATTTTCAATCAAAATATAACCTTTAAAACAGGAGATTTTAATTGAATTTCATAGTCAATTTAAGTCCGACTGTAGGTTTAAACGAATAAGTTCCCGACGCAAGACTAGCATCCATTAAAGTAGGTCCTATTAAGAAAGCCGTCTTTTTGGGTTTATCGTCACCGATACTCCAGCGATATTTAAGCATCGAGTCGATATAAGCTTCTGCGACATTTAGGCCATAAACACCTAACGTAAGTAGCACCATGAGATCTCGATTTCGCCGCGCATTATCTTTTGCCCGGATGATAGATTGGTCTGAGATTCCGATGTAATAAGGATCAATTGGCTTACCAAGAGCTTTGTCTTGTAATACCCCCAGCAATTCCTTATAATAACGGTTATTAAAATCGAAAACAAGTACAGTTGTTATTAAGCCACCATAGATTGCAGGTACTTTTATCCACCAAACGCCGCCATTTGTATATTGCCCCCAACCCGGAAGTACCAAAGAGCGCTTCCATGCTTGTTTATTTTTTGCTTCAATAGCCAAACGGGTTGAATCTTTAAACACAACCTTCTCTTTCGCCTTAGCCTCTTCCTTCTCTCGCTTTTTACGTTCTTTCCGAGATTCTTTCTTTAAGGTATCCTGTGCCGATTGTTGTTTTACGCTATCTATTTTGACAGGTGCCACTTGCTTTTTAGGAAGTGTATCCACAGTCTGTCCATGTACAATCGACAGTACAAACACCGCAAATATCAAGCTTATTAATTTGGCCATATTACCAATCTAACAATTCAAGAATGCGACTTAAATCATCATCCGATTCAAAAGGGATCTCAATGGCACCTTTTCCTTTTGCGCTCTTTAGATTCAATTTGACTCGAGAAGAAAATTTCGATGCCAGATCATCTTCAATTTTCTGCAATTGAAAAGACATCGGAGCCTTGTCCTTTCCAGCTTTCTTCTTACCGCCTTTTTGTAATTCACGGACCAATTCCTCTGCCTTACGAACGGATAAACCTTGATCGATAATCAGTTTAAAGATATAAAGCTGTTTATCAACCTCAGGAATATTAATCAGGGCACGAGCATGCCCCATCGTTAACGCTCCATCACGTATTGCGGCTTGAATGACAGGTGGAAGTTTTAATAAACGGAGATAATTTGTAACAGTAGAACGGTTTTTACTAACACGCTCACCTAATTCTTCCTGTTTTAGATTACATTCCTCAATCATGCGCTGAAAACTCAAGGCAACTTCAATCGCATTTAAGTTCTCCCGCTGAATATTCTCAATCAAGGCCATTTCCAGCATCTGCTGATCGTTGGCTGTACGAATATAAGCTGGGATTTCGGTGATGCCTGCCAAACGTGAAGCGCGGAGACGTCGCTCTCCAGAGATCAACTGATAATTACCATCCGAAATTTTACGTACTGTAATCGGCTGAATTAATCCCTGTAAACTAATGGATTCCGACAACTCTTGTAGTGCAACCGGATCAAATTCTGTACGCGGTTGGAAAGGGTTGACAGATATTTCTTCTACACGAACATGGCTGATACTGCCATTCTCTTTTGTTGTTTTTACAGCAGTTGATGTAACTAGAGGTGCCTCTTCCACTTGCTGATTACTTTTAGCAGGAACTTCTACACTATCGTTTAATAGCGCACCTAAACCTCTTCCCAGTCCTGTTTTACGCTGATGTGCTGCCATATTATGCGGTTACTGTTTTATTCATTTCATTAAGATGCCCGTTTTTCTGTAAAATCTCCCGCGCCAAGTTCAAATAGTTGATTGCCCCTTTACAGGATGCATCATGCATGATAACAGAAATTCCAAAGCTTGGCGCTTCGCTCAAACGGGTATTTCGCTGAATAATCGTATCAAAAACTAAATCTGTGAAATGTGTTTTCACTTCCTCGACCACCTGATTTGACAATCTTAAACGAACATCATACATGGTCAACAAAATTCCTTCGATCTCCAAGCTTGTATTTAAACGGTTTTGAACTATTTTAATTGTGTTCAACAACTTTCCAAGCCCTTCTAGGGCAAAATATTCGCACTGTACCGGGATGATGACGGAGTCCGAAGCAGATAATGCATTGATTGTAATTAAGCCTAAGGACGGCGAACAATCGATGATAATAAAATCATAATCCTGTTTCACTTGATCCAAGATCTTTTTCATCTTGTACTCCCTTTCGTGCATATTGATCATCTCAATTTCTGCCCCAACCAAATCAATATGAGCCGGTAAAAGATCCAAATTTGGTGTTTCTGTTGATTGAATAGCCTCACGAGGATCCAGATCGTTCACTAAACATTCGTATACACTTGCGCTGATTGTACGAGGGTCAAAGCCAATCCCAGAAGTAGAGTTTGCTTGAGGATCTGCATCGACCAACAATGTTTTATATTCTAAAACCGCCAAACTAGCCGCCAAATTAATTGACGTTGTGGTTTTTCCGACCCCACCCTTTTGATTTGCGATTGCGATTACTTTTCCCATTTTGAATGAAAACCTTTCTTAATTAAAATGTCATTTTATACTACATTTCATGCTTTTGAAGATCAATTTGCCAAAATTTTTATCCGCAATTCAAATTAACAGAACAAATTCAGCATATTTCGTACTTTTGATTGATCGAAAGCACATATCCTCAGGATGCTAAGATACAAAAAATCAAGATATGTATCCACTTTGAAATTGCGCTTTTTATAAGTATCAACAACACAATGATTTTAATAATATCCGGAACAAACCGTCCCAATAGTAAGACGTTAAAAATAGCAAAATGCTACCAGCAATTACTTGATCGTAAGTCAATTGAAAGTGACATTTTTTCTTTGGAAGATCTACCAGCAAACATTTTAGAAACAGATCTTTACGGAAAAAGAAGTGCCGAATTTGAACCCATCCAAGAAATGGTCAGTAAAGCTGAGCTTTTTATTTTCATCGCGCCTGAATACAATGGAAGTATACCAGGAGCACTGAAACTTTTCATCGACTGCTGCACATTTCCCATTAGTTTTTACCACAAGAAAGTTGCATTGGTTGGGTTATCTTCAGGCCGCTATGGCAACCTCCGCGGCATCGATCACCTTACCGGTATTTGCCACTACTTAAGAATGCACGTGCTTCCCCTCAAGATCTTTCTACCCAATGTTCAGAACGAACTGAATGATGAAGGGCAGTTATTCAAAGAAGATACGCTGCAATTTATCAACGAACAGATTGAGGAGATTATCCGGTTTTAATACGCTAATTTTAGTAGCCATGATAGCGAATTCACCCTAAAACTAATCCTACTCACGAACAGTGAAACAAGGATTCCGTAGCGTGAAACAAGAATAAAAAAAGGGCATCACAAAACCTGATACGAAAAAAGCCTCCGGCAAACACCGGAGGCTTCTTTAATTTCATACGCTAATCTAATTCTTAAGACAAGCAATCCAGGATCTAATAGCCGAAGATCTCTTTAAGATCCAGCTTTTTAACCTCGCCCAGTTTGGCAAGATCTTCTGGCTTAAGACTTTCTTCCTTCGCTACAATACAGTAAACGTACGGCTTTTGACTCATTTCTTTCTTGTGGAAAGTATTTAGATCGCCATAAGTTAATTTTGGTGCTTGCTCATAGACAACTTTACGAATATCAGTTGCATTTCCCAAACGTTGTGCAGCCAGATAACTACCTAAGATAGAAGCATTCAACACACGTTCACTGGCAATTGATTTTTCCAGACTTACTTTCGCAATATCCAGACCCTTAACACTTTCTGGCAACACATCCAGCAACTCATTCATACCTTTAATCGCATCGTTAAATTTATCAGCCTGCGTCCCAACATAGGCTCCAACTGTATAATGATTTTCCTTTTTATAAGGCTGTCCGTAATAAGCATACGTTGAATAAGCCAATGCTTTTGATTCACGGATAGTCTGGAAGACAATACTTCCCATTCCGCCACCAAAGTAATTATTAAACAATGAAACAGTCGGTGTTAAGGCACTGTTGTATATTCCTGAACTTCTATACCAAAACACTTCAGCCTGCTTCATATCGAAATTAGCAAAAAGGACCTGGTTCTTGCTTGTTGGCAATTCTGCAAACACGACCGCCTTTTTCGCCTGAACATACTCTCCAGCTCCTTGTTTCAAAGGTTTCGCTTTCGCTACAAACTCCGAGGCGGTTAACGGGCCAAAATAAAGCATCGTATGTTTCATATTAGCCAAATCGTGCAATGCCTTCACCAAATCCTCCGCTTTTAAAGCATCCAATTCCGCATCTGTAAACACATTATTAAACGGATTTTTAGCGCCATATTTAGCATAAGATTTTAGGCCTTCCATGATCGCTCCTTTGTTTTCTTTCGCATTTGCTCTCGCTTTTTTAAGACGGGCAATATACATTTTGAAAGCCTCCTGATCAGCAACACAATTACGCAACAAATCCTGAATCAAGCTCAATGTAGCCGTAAAATTTGAATTCAAACCTGAAATCGACACCATGGTTTCCTCATTTCCTGCAGACACCGAAAAATCAGAAGCCAATTGATAGAAATCCTTACTAAACTGCTCACTGGATTTATCTTTTGTTCCTAAAAATTCTAGATAACCCGCAGCCAATGAAAGCAACTTATTGCTCCATTTTCCACCATCAAAACGATAAGACAGCGAAAACAGCTCATTATCTGAGTTCTTTACAGCAAGTACTGGTAAACCGTTTGCAGTAGCTTTCTGAATATCTTTGTTATAATCTACCCATACCGGCTGAATTTTATCCTCTGGCAATGCTTCTACTTTCTTCAAGAAATCAGACTGGTCATCACGATTGACCGTTACCGGAGTAATCTCAGGTTTAACAACTTTAACCACATTATTATCAACCCCCTTACGCTTATAAACAACAACATAATTATTGTCATTCAGGTATTTGTTAGCAAAATCCACCACATCTTGCTTGGTGATTTTATTCAATTCATCCGAATACCCGACAACAGATGCCCAATCCTGACCCGAAGTAAAAGCATCCATCAATGATTCAGCTCGGTCACCATAGCTTTCGTTCTGTTTGATTTCGTCTTTCTTCGCGTTGTTGACAATGGCTGTTATCAAATCATCCGAGAATTCACCTTTTCTCAATTTTGCCAATTCTTGCAACAGCAGCTGTTGCACCTCTTCCAAGCTCTGTCCCTGACCAGGATTACCCTGCAACAGGAGCAATGAGTAGTCTTTTAACACATAAGGAAAAGCACCTGCACCTAATAATTTTTGATTCTTCACCAGATCCAGATCAATGAGACCAGCAGAACCATTCGTCAAGATCTGACTCATCAGATTAAGCATACGGGCGTCCTTTGTCGCAGCGCCAGGAAAACGGAATCCCATTAACATAAATTCAGCATCCGGACCTTTAACCTCGCGGACAACAGGAGTTAAAATCGGTTTCTCCGCATCAAAAGTATAAGCTGGAACTTCTTTCGCCTGCATAAAAGCAAAGCTCTTATCCACCTTTTTCACAACCTCGGTAGGATCAAAATCCCCCGACATAATAACCCCCATATTATTAGGGACATAATAGGTATGAAAATATTCACGAATCGCTTTCAAAGACGGATTTTTAAGGTGCTCTACAGTACCAATTGTCGTCTGCTTTCCGTAATTATTATTGGGAAACGCTGCTGAAAACATCGACTCTACAGCCTTACGATTATCTTTATCCAAGCTGATATTTTTCTCTTCATACACAGCTTCCAGCTCAGTATGAAATAGACGCAATACCGGATATCTAAACCGTTCTGCCTGTACAGCAAGATACTTATCCATTACATTACTAGGAATTTGCTCCTGATAAACAGTCTGTTCAAATGAAGTGAAAGCATTGGTACCTTCCGCTCCCATTGATGCCATCAATTTATCATACTCATTCGCAATAGCATATTTCGCAGCTTCTCCAGATACTTTATCGATTTCCTTATAGATTGCTTTCCGTTCGGTTTCGTCTGTTGTACCATTGTATTTTTCATAGAGTGCATCAATCTGATCTAACAAAGGTTTCTCCTTTGCCCAGTCTTTAGAGCCAAATTTATCGGTTCCTTTGAACAACATATGCTCGAGGTAATGAGCCAAACCGGTGTGATCTTTCGGATCTGTTTTGCTCCCCGCCTTTGTTGCAATGTAAGTTTGAATACGTGGTTCTTTTTTGGTCGGACTCAAAATCACAGTTAAGCCATTTTTTAGCTTGTAAAACCGCGAATGGGTGGGGTCATTCGTTACGTATTTGTAAGTGTACCCTCCTTCAGATGCTTCTTTCCAATCAAATTTGGTGTTTTGTGCAAACAAAGCACCCCCTGCTGTTGTTAGTGCAAACGTAACGGCAGTAATTCTAAATAGGTTTTTAATCATATATCCTTTTTCTTTTCACCTCAAACTTAGATAAATTGCTTTTTATATGCAATACAATTACAGACATAAACGATAATTATTTACCCATTTGACATCCTGATGGTTAAGCCACGCGATTTCTCCCTGCACCGACCGACAAGATGTAGCCGAAAAATGGTATTTTTTACTACTGGATTTCGCTACTGTTTAAATACTATTGTTACAATGATATATCATTCTTATTTTTGCAAAAATTTTAAAAAACGCTAACGTTTTATTTCATGAGATCAAGAATACTTGCTTTTGTGACCTTGGCACTACTCTCCTTTCGTACCACTGCACAGGTCACACCCCGAATAGAAAATCCGAAAGACACTTTACAAAGCCGTACCCCAGCTAAGACTAGACTTATATTTCAACTTGAACATGAAAGTGGGGGCGAACTCAAATTCAATGAGCGCTCCAAAGAAACCCTTGCTGACTCATACTATAGTGGGCTAAATTTTAGAGTCGGTTTTCAAACACAGTTTCAAGACTCCTTAAAGAGTATTTACAATGAAATATACAACTATCCGATATACGGTATCGGAGTCTACAGTAGTACTTTTGGTCAAGAACACCTCGGACGCCCCTTCGCCGCCTATGGCTTTGTCGCCATTCCCATTAGGCCAAAAGTAAACTCGAGATGGAATTTCAACTATCGGATTGCACTCGGTCTCTCTGGCAGATTCAACCCCTATAATGAGGAAGACAATCCCTTCAACCTGCTTATTGGCAGCAAAAATAATGTATTTATTGATCTTGGACTTCAGGTCAACTACCGCTTAACTAAAAACTTCCAGGTAGGGGCCGGCGCAGCCTTTCATCACTTCAGCAATGGTGCCCTGGCATTACCGAACACAGGGATAAACCTCGTCCCCCTGAGTCTATCTGTTTCGTATACACCAACAAACAAGCCTTTTGATTATAGAAAAAGTAGTATTCCACAGCTGGAGAAAACAGAGGAACTCCATTTCAACTATGCCTTTGGCTTCAAACAAATTGATCGCGAACATGATGGCCAATATTTCAAATCTATGCTAGGTGCATATTACAGCAAACATTTCGGCTACAAATGGCGGCTTGGCGCTGGCTTTGACGCATTTTATTCAGCCAGTGGAAACGACGAGAAGGTTGCCGGCGACAAAGCCGGGAAATTCTCCGCCCTATTTTCTTACGGCCCAGCATTCTACATTGATCATGTGTTAAATTCACGTCTATACATCAACGGAAATATAGGAGTTTATCTTCATCGCAACGAATTCAATGGCGAAAGCATGCCCGTGTATTTAAGAGCAGGTGTACGTTATAAAGTTTATAAAGATTTCTTTGCCGGTGTTTCCATTAAAGCCCATGGCGGTAAGGCCGATTTTATTGAATGGACGACAGGTTATGGAATTAAACTAGGTAAGAAACGGAAATAGTAAGAAAATAAACGCGAGAGATTCCCGAGACAGATTGAATACCGGATCGGGGACTTTCAAATTTCCCAGCGAATTCAATACATTAAAAAAAAAAGCGTTCATAAAGAACGCTTTTTTTTATCGTGGGGATTACTGGGTTCGAACCAGTGACCCCTACCTTGTCGAGGTAGTGCTCTAAACCAGCTGAGCTAAACCCCCTAACGAAAAAAAAGCACCATTTGATGATGCTTTTGTGGAGGCTACAGGATTCGAACCTGTGACCCTCTGCTTGTAAGGCAGATGCTCTGAACCAGCTGAGCTAAGCCTCCGTTTTGGATTGGTGGAGAATACTGGATTCGAACCAGTGACCCTCTGCTTGTAAGGCAGATGCTCTGAACCAGCTGAGCTAATTCTCCGACTTTGTATGGTGGAGGCTACAGGATTCGAACCTGTGACCCTCTGCTTGTAAGGCAGATGCTCTGAACCAGCTGAGCTAAGCCTCCATACTTTTTAAAAGAACGCCGTTCCCTAATTGCGTGTGCAAATATAGCTTAAAAATTCTATTCTCAAAATTATTTTACAAGATTTTATGCCTTCAACATCACAACAAGCTAAGAAACACCGAAATAATTTTTAATCATAGAACTTCCAGGAAATACCAAATCTAAAATTAGCACTATTCATCGGATAACGTCTGACCGTATAGTAACCATGCGGATAGAAGTTCTGATTTAAAAAATTATAACTCAAAAACATATTTACCCGTTGTATATTCGCTGTAATCCATAGATCCATGATTGGATACGTCGAAAACTCAATCTGTTTGTAAGCATTGTAAAACTGTCCTGTCCCGATCGAATAATTCGGATTCGCATAGGGTGTATTGAACTTTGCATCCAGACCGATACTATAATCAATAACTTTATAAAACAGGTTACTGTAATACAAACTATGCCAGGTATACAACTCCGGAACAGCCAATACATCCTTTTGATCTGTCTTTTGATAGACCACAAGATTATCGAAGGTAAAATGATTTAATTTAAATTTTTGTCCAACGGTTACCTTTAACAAATTAGCTTTATCCAATTGTGCCGGAACAATCCATTTATCTTTCTTCGGATCGTTCTGTGGATTGGACAACTCTTCGAAATAGGTATAATTGTTCATCAGAAAATATTCCACCTTGCCATGGAAACCAAGCATCGGATTGGCATATTGGAACCCTAGATTCTGAATTTTCGTCTTTTTAAGATCTAAATCATTCCATTTTCCGTAGGTATAATTCAAATTCTCGAAAACCATCTCCGGGGATTTGTTCTGTGAATAAGCCGACAACGTCACCTTTCCGATTTTATCCCCCATCGAGATATCCGCTTTAGCTTCATATAAGAAATCTCCAAAGTTGTGGCCAAATACGATTTGGTTCGCTTTTAAACTAAAATCAAGTCGATCTGAAAATTTATAGCCCAATTCACCTTTCACGATCCCGTTCTGATAAAAACGATCAAAAGTTGTGCTATCCGGCAATTTCTTCAGTGGCTGCGGATAAGCTGAAGTATTATTATAATACCGCATGGAATCCAACTGATTCTGCTCTACCCAGTTCATATCGTGCTGAAAAGCCAAATTCAACTTTGCTTCGTTCTTAAACACCGACTTCCCTCTGAGAAAAAAATTATACTCAAATTCATTTGAAACATTCGTGATCAGCGTCTTATCATTGTTTAGCGCCAACGCCTTATTATTGTATGGTAAAGCTGCATTTTGGTCATCCATGTTCTTGAAGAAGCTGTAAGTCTGCCTTCGGATACGGGTATTATGTGCCATGCTATTCGTTGGACGGATCTCCATGCTGGGCTTACCTTTATCGATCGTATCCAATCGCCCCAAATAAAGTGACTGTCTCAGGAAAAATGAATTATCCCACCATTTAGACCGAGGAATATTTGTATTACTCGCATCATAGAATTTTGGTATAAATCGATCCGGAGCTTGTCTATTTCCAGGCGCAAATGGAAGGTCTTCTGTGATGGATCCATTCTCCATGGCATCCAAACGATTAAATACCCCATTGATCAACAAATTATATCGGTTATTTTTCGATTCATACCAAGAAGCAACTGAAGCCTTTAAATCTGAATAATTCTGTCCAAGGTAAAATCCATCCGTTTTTGTGGAATGGAAATCGACATTCATATTCCATTGGGAATTGATATTCTGGGCCACCCGAGCTCTAAAAACCTGGTCATTAAAAAAGAATCCTACCGCAGATAATTCGGAGTACCTCGCACGCGCCCTAAAATATTGGATCGAATCGGGGTTCAATAAATAACGTTCCAATGCTGTAAAACCAGACTGAAAGCCAATGGTCTTTTTAGGCTGGAACAATAGATCCCGTGTAGCAAGCCCATAGGCTCCAAGGTTCACACTGGGATTCCAGGGTAAATTCTGCGGATTATAATATTGATAATTATGATGTGACGTATCAATCTGCCGTGTATAAGTGCCTTTTTTTAACATATCCAACGTTGCATATCGGATATACTTCGCAGACAGAATAACGGAATCCTTCTTTCCATCCTCCTTGGCTCTCGCCGAGTCTAATGCACTGCTCCAATCCTCTTTGCTCTGAGCAATGACATCCACGGAATAAATAAATAAAACACACCATGCGGCAAGTATGCGTACGATCAACTTCATCTAAAATTATATAAAAACCAAAAAAGCTAAATTCACCTGAATGAACCAATTACCCTTCACCCCACACAAATCCAACAACCTTCTCCCTCAACAGTGTTACATGAAGATGCAATTTATTGCAAAGCTATTAATTCTTTCAAAATTAATGTCATTTTAGGTTCCGCTTTCTCCGCAACAGCGACAATTTCCTGCAACGAAACGGGTTTAAGTTGTTCATGAAAGCCCTCATCCGTAACAACAGAAATGGCAAATACCGGAAGAGCCATATGATTGGCAACAATAACCTCTGGAACGGTACTCATACCGACCACATCGCCACCGATCAGGTGCATATAACGATATTCAGCTTTTGTCTCCAAATTTGGACCTGCAGAAGAAACATAAACAACTTTTCGCGCAGCAATAGCATGTTTGGCTGCAATTTCAAGAGCCTGCTCGATCATCTTTCGGTTATAAGGCTCGCTCATATCCGGAAATCGTGGTCCAAACTCAGCCAAATTTTGTCCGCGAAGTGGATTATCCGGCAATAAATTGATATGATCTTCAATAATTCCAAGGTCACCTTTTTTCACATCAGGATTCAAGGATCCTGCAGCATTGGAAACAAATAATTTCTGAACACCCAAAACCTTCATGATCCGGATCGGAAATGTAATCTGCTGCATATCATAACCTTCATAGTAATGCAACCTCCCCTGCATAGCGACCACATTGCGTCCACTCAGCTTTCCAAAAATAAGCTTACCAGAATGAAATTCAACAGTTGAAATAGGAAAATTAGGTATATTGGAATACATCAGCTGATACTCGACTTCAATTTCATCAACCAACTTACCTAAACCAGTACCTAGGATGATACCGAATTCTGGAGCAAAATCTCCAATTTTTCTACGGATAAATTCCGTAGTCTCATTTATGCTATGATACATACGTACAGAAAAACTAAGTATATCAAACTTAACTTAATTTTTCTGTACGTACAAATCAAAATCAATACTTGTATTTACATCTTCTCATCAATGGAGAAACTTTTTATAACTGAAATGCATTAATTATGAGACAATGCTTTTTCACTTGCTTTACCTGGAGAACTTATCAAAAGCATTACAAACGTGATAAAACCATTTATAATGATCAAATCCAACCCGATAACATACGGTGTGTACACTTCGATAACATAGGTTTTAAGCAAAAATAATACGGTAGGCGAAAGCACACAGATATAGGGCACAACCTTATCCCGCACGGCATATTTTGTGAATATTCCAAAAACGAATAAGCCCAACAAAGGTCCGTACGTATAACTCGCCGCAGTAAAGATTGCATTTACGACCGAATCATCGTTGATCAGCTTAAAGACCAAAATAACCAACAACATCACAATGGAAAAACCAAAATGCACATAGTTCCGCTGTTTGATCAGCGCTGGATCATTAGGATTTTCTTTTTTATTGAAGTTTAAAAAGTCTATGCAGAAAGATGTCGTTAGGGCAGTTAGCGCACTATCTGTCGTTGCAAAAGTAGCCGCCGTCAGCCCCATCATAAAGATGATTGCAGGAACAATAGCCAAGTGGTTTAATGCAATTTCTGGATACAAATAGTCGCGTGTTGCCAGTTGAGTGACATCAATCCCGTTTTTAGCTGCATAGATATACAGCAAAGCACCAACAGCTAAAAAGAAAATATTAATGACCACAAATACACTTGTAAAGGTGATCATATTCTTTTGCGCTTCTTTAATGGTCCCCATCGACAAGTTCTTCTGCATCAGATCCTGATCAAGCCCCGTCATTGCAATGGTCACAAAAATCCCTCCCAAGAACTGTTTCCAAAAATTTGCTTTACTGCCCACAAAATCATCCCAGAAAAAGATCTTAGAGTAACTACTTTCTTTCACAGCCTCGAAAGTATCCACAATACCAAAATCTAATCCTTTTGCCATAAAATAGATGGAGAGAATTACTGCTGTCACTAAAAAGGTAGTCTGTAGGGTATCTGTTACAATGATCGTCTTTAAACCGCCCTTATTTGTATACATCCAGATTAACACCAAACATATAACGACCGTAATCGCGAAAGGCACATTCCAGGCATCAAAAATAAAATGCTGTAACACAATGGCCACCAAATAAAGACGAAATGCCGAACCGATCGTACGGGAAACCAGAAAAATAGCAGCACCTGTCTTGTATGTGGTATGCCCAAAACGCTCTTCCAAATAGGTATAAATGGAAGTCAAGTTCATTCTATAATAGAGCGGAAGCAATACATAGGCAATAATGACAAAACCAACGGCGTTCCCAAGAACAAATTGAAAATAGCTAAATTCAGACGCACCGACTGCGCCGGGAACCGAAATAAAAGTTACGCCAGAGAGCGCGGTACCGATCATCCCAAAGGCGACCATATACCATTTAGAGTTCCGGTTTGCGACAAAAAAAGTCGAGTTATCAGAAGCTCCCTTCGAGGTGAAGTGAGCTACAGCGAGCAGAACTGCAAAATAGATTATTATAAAAGATAATAATATTACTGGTGACATAGTTTGTTTTTAAAATAGGTGATTTTTTAGTAGGTTATACTCAATGGGTAGCCTGATAAGCTTCGATTGCCTGTCTTACATTACCAAATTGTTCAAGTAAAGCCGCAGCCTCTTCTTCAAGCGCCCCGGTTTGATCCATAATGATACGTACACCACGACCGACGAGCTTATGGTTTGACAATTGCATATCGACCATCTTGTTCCCTTTTACCCTACCCAATTGGATCATCACTGCGGTACTGAACATATTTAATACAAGTTTCTGTGCTGTCCCCGATTTCATCCGCGTAGACCCGGTAACGAATTCTGGTCCAACAATAACTTCAACCGGATACTGCGCTATTTCCGCAATCGGAGACCCGCCGTTACAGACAATACATCCCGTCACAAGCCCTTTTTCGTTTGCCGTTTTTAATCCGCCAATAACATAAGGTGTGGTCCCAGAGGCCGCAATACCGATAACAACATCGTTTTCATCAATATCATACGCTTCCATATCTTTCCAGGCTTGCTCCAGATCATCTTCTGCAAATTCAACTGCTTTTCTAATTGCAGTATCACCACCAGCAATCAACCCAATGATCCATTCAAATGGAACGCCGTAAGTCGGAGGTAATTCAGACGCATCCAACACGCCCAAACGACCACTTGTACCAGCGCCGATATAAAAAGTTCGACCACCAGCCTTCATTTTCTCCACGGTGACTTTGACCAATGCTTCAATCTGAGGGATAGCCTGCTCTACAGCAAGTGGTACAGATTTATCCTCATTATTGATATTTGTCAATAACTCATGCACAGACATCTTGTCCAAATCCTGATAATTCGAATCTTTCTCCGTTGTATTTACCATTATTAGTATATATTGTATTTCTTTATTTCAATAAATCGGGCACATCCACAAGTTGATACCCTTTCCCCTTTAATATGCTAATGATATCATCCAAATGATGATACAGTTTATCTTTCCGCCGATTATCGGTTCCCATGTGAATCAATATCAAAAATCCATTGAGCCCATATCGAGCTTCGTAAGACCAGAGATTGTCGAGAATTGCTGTCGACGACAAATAACGAGCCCCCATTTCGGGATAGGTATAATCAGCCGCAGTCCGTATTCCTGGTGTATAATTAATCGAACTTAGACCAACCGTTTTTGCCCAATCAACTGTTTCACTATTATACCATTCATAAGAAGGAATATAATAGGACAGCTGCGCTCTTTTTACACCCACACTTTCCAGTGTTTTCAGATTTGCCTTTAGATCAGCGACAAAAGAGTCGCGTTTCACCAAAAGCACATCCCTACTCCCCCAGTCACTGACGAGAAGATGTTTATCCGAATGCCCCGACACTATGTGACCATCATTTAATATCTGACGGACATACGATTTAAAACCCGGCGTCCTGAGATAATCACCTGTCAGAAAAAAAGAGCCTTTAACGCCATTATTTTTTAGACTCGCTAAAACTTCTGCTGTACCCTCAGATAAATCATGACCCGTAAATATCAAAGCCACTTTCCGCTTTGTCGAGTCGCCCCGGACAATAGCTCCGAAAACATCCCGTGTTACTTTTTTCCGGCCGGCTCCTCCATGGCCTTACCCTCCTTTGAAGCCAACAGATAAATCAACGAAGCGGTACCATCCATTGTCGGCTCATTCGTACTATAGTCTCCGTAGTCGTCATGATAGACCGCCAAATCACTTTGAAACACTGCGTAGCTATCCGGATTATTCAACTTGATACCGATCAGATTGCGATACGTGGATGCCATAATGGGCCCATCAACCAAACCACCATCAATCGGATGCTTTCCAAGAAAAGTAAACGCCGAATGCGGATCAACAGGTGTATCGCCCCCAGATGGAAGACCATATACCATACTCGTGCCCCAAGGGTTCGTCCCGAATAACCAGTCAAAATTAGCTTGAGCAAGTTCATCAAAATGCGTGTCTCCCGTCAATTCTTTATACCAGAGACATTGGATCGCAAAGGATACCGTTAAATTGTTGCTACACCAAATAAAGGGAACTCCGCGAAAAAATGCGTTTTTTTCGGCTCTCCGATTGACTTCCTCAATCCCCTGTTTATAATACGAAACAATCTCCTCGCGATCTTGTCCTTTTAATCCTTTTGCCAACTCATAATGCCCAAGATTGATAAAAGGGAACCACTGATAATGTGCAGCAGTATCGCTTACCATCCAAGGTGTAATCTTTTCTTGCCGGGCGTAGCGTAAGGCTTCTCGTGCAAACTTTTCTTTTTTTGTCACCGAAAACCCCATTGCAGCGGCCAACTGCATATCGTCCACCCAATTATCCTCGGCATAAATATAAGGCGATTTCACAGAAACTGTCTGTGTCACCCCTGGTTTTATATTGGCATAAGCATAAGCCGTTTCCGATTTCTTCGAAAGCAGCTTCGCATATTTCCCATCCTCTTTGTCAAACAACACTGCTCCTAGGCGAAAAGCACTACTAAACTTACCCGCAGTAGAGCTTGTCCCCGTCGTATTATTCATAAACTTACCACGCTGCTGTGGTTCACCATCGATAAAATACACCGGTCTTTCAAATCCACGACCATAATAGGGATCTTCCTTTGGCATCCGCATGCTTGCATGATCCCGGTCATCACCAATCTGATTGTACATTTGATTGGCTTTAGGATGCATTTTCAACAACCAATCCAAGCCCCATTTTGCTTCATCCAGTACATCGGCACGACCGTTTTTTCCATCAAGACCATTTGCTTGCTTTAGATCACCAAACACCTTTGGAAAATCGCGATAAGCTGCTAACAGATGAAATGTCGCATTTGCCGACGTTGTCGCATATTGCAAATAATCAGAAGCATCATGCCAACCTCCTCCCGCATCAATATGGGAGCTATCGGGAATACCAACCTTTCCTGCATAAAGCACAAATCCATCATGTGTATGGCAGCTATCTTTCAGAAAAGGGTTAAACAATGTCCGCTGTTGCCGCATATAACGCAGTACAAAATCTGCCGCTCCTTTGTAAACGTCCCGCGCAATGCGGAATGTTGGAGACTTTACATCTCCAGCCTGAACAAAAAAGCGTCCTGTATCCTGCATTGAAGAGAAATCAAAACGAAAGCTCTGAACAAAAGGACCGTAAGCCCCATAATCTTCTCCAACAGGATGCACATAGACTGTTTTACCCGTTTGTGCATTTTTAATTTCAAAAGAACGAAGCTGCCTGATTGATTTCCCGCCCCATACCGCGACCTTCTTGCCCGCCGGAGTATAGCCCAATTGGTTTATTCTAATCCAAGCATTTTGCTGTGCTTTCGCAAAGTTACAAACAAAACATGCAAAAACAAGCAAAAAGCTTGACGTAAATTTAAGAAGTTTAGACATTTTTTTATCATATCAAGGCATTTATTTTCAAAAAGATCAATTCAATCGATTGCTTAAAACTGTAATGAAACTATTTTGCCATCCATCGTACTCGCTATCACTGTATTTCTGCCATTTAGCGCTACGGGATTAACCATTCCATTGGATATTTTATATTGCCATGCTACCGCGCCTGTTTTTGCGTCAACCCCGGATAGCAAACCCGAATGACTCGGCACAAACACCAATTTGCCATTGGAGGTAATTGCAGAAGGCGTCAATTCGTAGGGCAATTTAAGCTTGGACTTCCAGGTAACATCCATACTATTGCCAGCAACTGAAATACCCAAAAGATCCCCATCCATCGTCTTCACATAAACCAATTTATGATCTGCCGCCAACCCCATAGACTCGCGCACCCGAATGGTATCTTTCTTTTCCCGCCATATGACCGCCCCCGTTTTCGCATCCAGTGCTGTCATAAAACGATCCGGTGCAACTACAAAAACACGATTATTTGCGCCTACCGGGTTACATGCCGCTGCTGAAAACATCCGATTGGCCTGTCCATTGTTCCATTCCCACGACAGCTTTCCTGTATTGACATTCAAAGCATAGAATCCATTACTCCAGGAGCCAAAAATTACATTCCCCAAATAATACGTTGGCAGGGTCGATACAAATCCTTTGACCTGATCAAAACTCCATTTTACAGTCCCCGTCTTGATATCCAGTGCTCTAAACTTACCATCCGAACCACCGATAAAAGCCACGCCATTATGTAGCAGGGGCGAACCCAAAACCGCCTTCTCCGTCTGCACCTTCCACAACAACTTGCCATTACGGGCATCTACCGCATAAATTGCATGATCTGACGATCCTGCAACCACGACTCCTTTCCACACAGCTGGCGTAGAATAAACTTTGCCACCGGTGCGAAATGCCCATAGTTTTTTACCGGTTTTTAAATCAAGCGCAAAAATATCTCCCGCGGTATTTGATGTAATCACGCTGTTTTTGTAAACAGCTAGTCCCGCCCCGATATCGCTAGCGTCCTCAAAAGTCCAATTGACTTTAACCTGATCTGCATATTTTGCATTCACAGCATAACTGGGTCTCGGGTAGCTTACCGCTTCATTTTCATAGTGATGATTAAACAGGGGGACAACAGCCCAAGATTTCTCCTGCATCCCCACACCGGGATTACGCTCTTGATAACTCGCTTTACCATCGGCGATGGTCACAATGTTATAGCCGCCAACCGCTTTATTCGCACGCAGATTAGACCGTCCCATCACCCCCGGAATTCCTTCCCAATCGTATAATTTATTGGCATGGCCATGTCCACAAAGCGCCAATTGAACATTCCGCGTTTTGACCCTTTTTAAAGCATCAAACCAGTTATTTAGAGAAGAATCCTGTGGGTAATGATTAATATAGATCAATGGCAGCTGATTATCCGGATTCGCTGCAAAAATGGAATCCATCCAAACCAGGTTCTCACGAGGAATCTGACCAGGGCTCATACGCATATTTGGCCCTGAATTGGTTCCAATGAATGCGTAACCTTTATGCTTAAAGAAAAAGGTTTCACCACCAAAAACGGTGCGAAATGTATTGGCTCCATTTTCAGACCAATTCCCATCGTGATTTCCCGGAATCACATACCAGGGCAGCTGCAAACTATCTAAGATGCGCTTTGCAAGCTTTAACTCATGATCAGCACCAAACTCGGTGATATCTCCGGAAAGTATAACGAAATCAATATCTTTCAATGTATTCAGGTCCTTTACAGTACGTCGCAAATCCTCTTCTCCTGTTGCACCACCGACATGCGTGTCTGTTACGTGAGCAAATTTGAAGGGCTGCTGCGCCATCACAACGTTAAAAACGCAGGATAATGCAATAAAAAAGGTGATAATTGGAAACCTCATGCGTAATGTTTTCTTAAAAATAGCGTTTTTATGCATAAAATAGAAATGATATTGCATTTTTATGCGTTTTTATATAAATCAAAATTCGTTATGTATTAAAAAGCCTTTCTGAAATTCAGAAAGGCCTTTTAATACAATGCTATCTATTGCCAGCCTGGCGTCTGTGTTAAGATATAACCCAAATTCGCATATTGTTGAATCTGATTCAATCCTACAGGAGCCAAATAAGACCGATCGGTAAAACTTACCCTGTTTGCAAATTTCGGAATAACATAATACCCCACCATAGCATCGCCATTGGTTCCATTATAGGTAATGGTATTCCCTGCCGCATCACGCACTTTTAAAACCCCCTCATAAGCCTTTGTTAAACGATTTGGAAGATCCTTTTTGATATTTACCCAAGGACCTAGTGAGTAATCGACGCTACGCGAAAAATTCATATAATTTAATTTTTTCCAGCGACGAATATCATTCAATCGTGCATACTCATATACAAACTCCATTCTTCGTTCTCGTCTGATTTCCCACATCAAGGGCGACACATCCGCATCACGATTAGGATCGTTCGGCAGAGAATTTAACACCAAAGGTGCTGTTTTCTTTACCCCTTTTGCTATGGCATCTGCATCTAGCGGTCTATTCCGTACCGCATTGATCGATTTATCCAAATCACCTTGGGTAACAGCTGCTCCGCCAAAAAACTCTGCAAGAACCTGTCTTGCCTCAATCCAATTCAACACAACTTCGCCAAGACGCACAATTGGAGCATCATTTGTATTTGTATTACTACTCCATTTTGCCGGATACGTTTTCCCGATATACGTCAAAGCCTCTCTAGCAGCAAATTTATGACCGTAAGCAAATGTTGAAGAAGCTGTATTAACTGTATCCATCAACGAAGCTTCAAATCGAGGGTCTCTCGTTCTCGCCAAAGATTTCATCGAAAAGTCAGAAGCATTTGTGAGCGCTGAGTTTTGCCAAACCTTTCCATCGTTACAGATAAAAGATTTCAACAAATCCAAGTTAACCCCTTTCTGCCCCTCAGTACCATTACTGTAAGAACCTACGGCGTGTGTTACCTTCAATGCATCATTATAGGTTCTAAAGAATATTACCTCCGGATTACTGGAGAGATCCTCAGATGCAAACAGGCTTTTAAAATCACTTCCAAAAGACCACTTACCACTATTCATGACCACTTCAGATGCTTTAACAGCAAGCGCAAGATACTTTTTCGCACGATCTTGATCTAAGCCATGGTATTTTTCCCAGGAACCTTCAAACAACATTAGATTAGAAATAAGTGCCGCTGCTGCATACTTATTTACATAACCTTTTCCATCATCAGCACGCATGTTATCAAGCACATACTCAAAATCTGTATAGACTTTATCCATCACCTCTCCGCGCTTGGTACGTTCCTTATACATTGTAGCCTGATCCTTTGGATCTACTTCAACATCAAAATAAGGCACATCACCAAATACCGAAACTAACCTACTATATTCATAGCCTCTAAAAAAACGAGCCACTGCTGTCCAGTGCTTATACTCAACCTCTGATAATTTTGACTTGGCCTTTGTTTCAATCCTACTCAACATTACATTAGCCTTTCTGACCCAGTAAAAATTCCAGGTAGGACCCGAGTAGGTAGTCAACATATCAGGTGTTACCGTACTCGCCCCTCTACTCGTCGGAACAACTGCCTCAAACCCGCCCTGAATTCCTTCAGAGGTAAAGTCATCCGCATAATTATACCCCACCAAGGGAGCATAGGCCGTACCATAAAAAGTATTATAGCCAACAAAATAATTTAAATAAAAATCATTTGCATACAAACGAACATCAGCTTCATTTCTCCAAAAATTTTCATCGATTACTTTAGTTTGATCAGGCCTATCCAGAACATCCTTACTACAACCTACCCCCAACAATATGGCGGATAGCATGATAGTTCCTATTTTTATTCTATTTAATTTCATCTGTCAAATTCGTTTAAAAGTTTAACTGAACACCAAATGATGCACTCTTAAATGTTGGTGTCCCCACACCTGTACGCCCACCATTGTAATTCGATTCATTAAAAATCGAGAAACCTTCCACCTCTTCCGGATCGATCGGCAAGCCACGAAGCTTATCCCAAGTGAAGAAATTCTCCAACGAAACATAAACACGCAAGTTATTTAGCTTAGCACGCTGAACAATATGCTGCGGAATTGTATAGCCCACAGTTAAGTTCTTAATTCTCAAATACGACATATCCAATAAGTAGCGCGACTGAACTTGCATATTATTCACATTTGCACTACCACCATTGTTAAATGCAGCAGGATAGAAAGCTCCCTGATTATCTTTAGTCCAGTAATCGTTTACAAAGCTGGCAGGCATAGCGCCATCCGAAGTATTAAATCCTGGGATCGCCAAGAATCCCGCTCCCCAAACCTTACGTTGTCCCACACCTTGGAAAAATGCCGAAACATCGAAGCCTTTCCAATCAGCTCCGAATCTAAAACCATACTGATAACGCGGCGTCGAATTACCAATGATCTTCATATCGCCTGGATTATCGATAGTACCATCACCATTATCAATCTCGCCGTCACCATTCAAATCTTTGAATTTAACATCCCCAGGACCAAAATAGAAATTAGTTGAATTTTGGAATCGTGGCTGATAAACAGGTTTTTCACCGTTCGGTCCCTCTTTTAATAGATAGACATTATCTGTACTTCCGTAATATTTAGTCATATCTGCATTTGGTTTTACCAACTGCGGATTGTTATCTCCATCCAACACAAAATCATTATATTGGTACAGACGGTCAGTCTCATATCCCCAGATATCACCATACACCCTACCATTATAATTCACCCCCGTAGTGCGTAACGACGTATATCCACTAAAAACAGATTTAGAATCATCCAAATTAGCCCTAAAATTAATTCCCAATCCATTTTCAAATCGATGGTTAAAATCTATAGCCAATTCAAAACCTTTAGTCGTCAAGGTACCAAAGTTACCCCAGGGTGCCGCAGAACCCAAGGTCAGTGTTGTCCCTTCCAAAGGAGCAAACATATTTTTGGTCTTCTTCTGATACCAGTCAAATGTCAAACCTAATTTATTCTTAAAGAATCTAGCATCTGCACCAAAATCCAGGGTTTCCAAATCTTCCCACGTAACGCTTGGCCAATTCAGTTTTGGCGTACCGACAGAATTTAACAACGCCCCATTGACAATGTAATTAATCTGACCCGCATCCATGTTTGAAACATAAAGATCAGAAGGCACCGTTTGATTTCCGATAACACCCCATGAACCTCTAAACTTCAACTGATTTAATGTAGCCCTTGACCAGTCCATGAATTTTTCTTCTGATACTACCCAGCCTGCTGAAAAGGATGGAAACCATCGCCATTTCAAATCTGTTGGAAACTTGGACGAACCATCATAACGGATATTACCTTCAAATAGATACTTATTCTTATACGCATAGTTCACACGGCCAAAATACCCCAACTGTGACTCCCAATACTCACCACCGCTACCCGTAATTTGGCCCACAGCCAAATCAAACTGAGGATTTGTGATATCTAATAAATCAGCTCGCTGTGTCCAATGGTAAGAACCATCGTTTGTTACTCTATTTAAACCAAGGATAAATTTAAAGCTATGATCATCATTCAAGTCAAGCTGATAGGTTGTAAATGCATTGACAGTATGCTTATGTTCATTTTGCGAACGCATATAGATATGATCTTGCGCAGAACCATTAGCTGTATACATATCATTGGAAAGATCATAAGCCAAAGATGCATCAGTATCTCCCTTATTAACAACAGCTCCTTCTTTATTGACATAAACTGGATTTCCTTGCGCATCAAACCGTTGCTTGGCAGCTACCCAAGAATTGGCAGCGGTATATCTTGTTCCATTTTTACGCCAGCTATAATCCTCATTGGTAAATGTATAGTCCACATCTACTTTCCAATTTTTCATAATATTAACTGTAGCACCAGCGCTTAAATTAATATAATTACGGAGCATGGAAGCTTGGTTTGCCGCCTCATTTTCACTCCATGGACTTCTTATTGGGTTGCTATTTTCGTCATAGCCCATTGGATACAGGGAGCTCCAGCGATACATGTATAACCATGGATCGGCCGTTGTTGAGTTTGTCGCATAAGGATAGATCTTGTTCCGTTGCGCAAACATAGCCCCACCCCTAATAGTCACATATTTATTCAGTTCGGTATTTAGTCTTAATGCAGCATTATACCGTTTAAATTTATCCGAATCACCTGCCTTTAACATACCGCTCTGATTCAATGAACCAAATGAAGCAGTATATTGTGTTTTCTTAATCGTACCATTTAAAGACAAGTTATGCGTTTGTGTTGGAGCCCATTCCCGCACCATATAATCATAAGGGTCATAAGTTCTAACGCCATATTTTTTCGTTGGTGACCCTGGATCAACATACCAGTCTCTACCATATACCGTTGGATCATCTTTACCTATAGTGGAACCATATTTTTTATCCCACTCAACAGCACGCTCATAACTCTCTCTATTTACTTTATAGAAAGCACCAGTCTCGGTTCCCCCGACTCTTTCCAGTGCATCGATCGTATATTTTAAAGCATTGACGCGTCCCATTTCCAACTTTTTATATGGATTTTGGAATGAGAAGTTATTGGAATAATTTACGGTAACCTTTTCCGCACTTCCACCTGTTTTCGTCTTAATCAATACCACACCAAAAGCAGCTTTCGCACCATAAATGGACGAGGAGGCCGCATCTTTTAATACGGTGATAGATTCAACATCGTCAGGATTTACGTACTGTATACTTGGAATCTCCACATTATCCACCAAGATCAATGGGCTACTATTCCCCTGAATTGATGATATTGCACCACGAATACGCATCGTTGGATCAGATCCCACCTCTCCACTCGGAACTGTGACACTAAAACCCGGTGTAGTACCCTGAATTGCCCTACCAACATCGGCAATCGGACGACTCTGTAAATTTTCCTTCACATTGATCGATGCAACTGCCCCCGTTAAGTTGGCTTTTTTCTGCGTACCATAACCGACAACAACCACTTCATCCAATGCTTGATTGTCATCAATTAACGTCACATTCAACAAGTTTGAAGTCACAGGAACCTCACGTGTAACATAACCTACAGATGAGAATCGTAACTTGCTCCCCACAGCAGCTATAATTTTGAAATGCCCCTGCGCATCGGTCTTCGTTGACACATTACTGCCAATGACAGACACGCTCACTTCAGAGACTGGACCTTTTCCATCCGTTACAGTACCTTGCACCGTATTTTGAACCGAGCTTTTTAAAGAAGAACTTAGAAGAGCGCTTGTTAATTTACCACTGTTCAAAGAACCTTCTTTTTTTGTAAAAGAATAGGATTCAGAAGGAAAACTCAATCCAAGAGCAACAGAAAATAGTACAAATTTTCTCATTGATTATAGAGTTTTAAAATAAATGATTCTAGTTAATATTGTTAGTTATCGCTATTCAAAATCAGTGTAAAGCAAATACTTCTTTCGCATTTGCTTATATATTTTCAGGTCAGCTTCCCAAGAAGCACGAATCTGGCCTTCAGATTCTCCTGCAAGAATTTGCTTACGTAATTGATCAGTTCCAGCCAACTTGTCAAAAAATTCAGGCCTCGCAAAAAAGGTAGATTTATCGGGAGTCTTTTGATAAAAGTCCAATAAATATTTCAATGTAAACTTTTGATTATCTGCATTCAATCCTCTCAAGTCGACACCATAATTCTTCGTCCCTTTACCCTCCACGTGTTTAGACATACCATGACGTTCGCCAGGCGTAAACGTAAAAGAACCATACACCGGATTTGTATATCCTAAAATTTGGAACGGCCAATCTGTCCCACGCCCTACAGAAATATCTGTACCTTCGAAAAGACACAAAGAAAGATACAGGCGCACAGAAAGGTGATTAGGAAGACTTGGCGAAGGAATAACAGGCAAATCATACATACTGTTATGATCCCAATTTTTGATCTTTACAATTTGTATATCAGCCTGACGACCATTCTCCAGCCAATGTTCCCCATTGATCATCAGTGCCAACTCTCCAATTGTCAAACCATGTATCATGGCGATTTTATGCCAAGAGACATCGGACTTAAACTTATCATCATGACGCACAGGGCCATCAACCTGATCGCCATTTGGATTGGGACGATCCAATACAATTAATTTTTTGTTATGCTTTGCACACAATTCCATCACACGGTGCAAAGACGTGATATAGGTATAAAAACGTGCTCCAACGTCCTGTAGATCAAAAATCATGACATCAATGGAATTGACAATAGAGTCTTGTTTCTTATTTCCACCATACAATGTAAACAGTGGCAAACCAGTCTTTTGATCAACATCATTTCCAAACTTCTCACCACGTTCAACATTCCCGCGGAAACCATGTTCAGGCGCAAAAGCAAATTTTAAGTCAACTTTATTATCGATCAAGACATCTACAAGATGTTTTTTATCAGACCCCACAATGGAAGTTTGATTTCCCATTATCCCCACTTTTTTACCCTTTAGCTGTGGTAAATACAACGTAAGCTGATCTGCCCCTGGCACAATAGCTTTATACGTTACATTACCAGAAATGCTGTTTTCTGCTTTTTTATTCCCTTGCATAGATTTCAAAGAACTCCCACAAGAAACAAAAACAGCAATAGAAACAAAAAAGGATAGTTTTAATAAGGCATTTTTCATCATAAATAGACTCTTAGATCATGCACAAATTGCAGTTTTATGCACGAATAATTGAAAATCAGAATAAAAGTAAGTAGAACTTTTCGTTTTTAAAACTCAAAGCAACATAAAAACGCAAAAGAAAGTAAGTATTCACTTACAAATAACTTTCGTATCAGGAATTAAACCGCAAAATATTAGTTGAAACCGAAAGTAAAAACACATCACACAAAACTGAAATACAGGTGATTACATTAAATTTAACGATTAAAAAGAAAAATAAGTAAGTGTGCAGAACACACGTTCACGTAACAAATCAAATACAATTAACATTTTATTAACAATGCAGCAAAATACAGCAAACCAGCAAAATATATTGCAAAACGATCACCAATTGCATACTTATTACTTATTCCTGTAGGAAAACGCAAGTTATCTACATAATGAACTTCTTCGATCAGGCATGAATTAAGGTAGGGGGTTCAATTTCAGATCGACAAGATGTTTTCTCAATTCATTCATAAATTTATCCCCTGGATCATCTTTACCTGTGATATAATTGGGATCAGTTTCTTTCCACCAGCTCGTTTTTTTAAATCGTTGGTACTCATGGTGACCTAAAACAAATTCGATGGGATATTTTTTACTGAGATAGCGGATCAACTCTTCATTTGCTTTTAGTTGTGCATCGGTCAGTGGGTTCTGACGGCTACCTATATTCTCAATACCGATCGCGCAATAATTGAGACCTATCGTATGCCGTGCAAAAATAGAATCCGGCAGAAACTGGTAAATAGTCCCATCCCGATCAATGACAAATTGCGAAGACACATTCAAGGCACTTGCTTTGGTCAGTTCCGGACGCCCCGGAAGCCGCACGGGATTAAAGGTGTTAAAAGTTGCTTTGACGCTGTTATTGGCCGTCCAATGCACCACCACCATTTTAGGATGGATAACCGGCGTTGACTGCGTCAGACCATGTCTATTTTTTAAATAATCCAAAGACAGCTGAACACGTTCTTGATTCCAAGTAATCGGTTTTTGAATAATCTTGGGTGATTGTGCAAATCCTACTGATGTCAACAGCAACGCAACAGCTGTCGTTAAATAATTAGTGAATTTCATACGTTAAAATTACAAAAACAAAGCCGTTAAAAAACGGCTTTGTACAATACATATTATATTATTCAGCAATATCCCACCATACTGGATAAGACCAAATATCATCACTTAAAGCATTAGGATGTGATGCCATTAGGCTTTGCGCATTGTAGTTGATCTCATGCGACACTTGCCTAACACGTCTAAATTGCTTACCATCGGGTATTTTAGTTTTCGCGGCGGCTGTAACCGTGTACTCATAGGGAACGCTCCAGCCAGGATATACATTAGCACTAAAATCATAACGTCGCATATCATTCCAGTTCTGTTGCGTGAAAGACATCGCTATAAACTTTTGTGTCATAATTTTCGGCAGTGTAATATCTGCAGCAGTTCCAATACCTTTATTGATAAATTCATCAATTTTACTTTGAGCCATTGGAGATTTACTCTGATTGACGTTGCCATAAGTAGCCAACTTAAGATTCATTAAGTCAATATGCCCTTGTATAGCAGTTTTATAAGCAGCAAAAGCACCTGTTTTATCACCTTTTTTAAATAACACCTCCGCCTTAATAAAATTCATTTCAACAGATGTTAAGAGATGAGTCGGTGCATCGGGGCGCGAATAAAAAGTTCCGCTTGCAGCAACAACACCGTCATCCCATTTATAAATGTCAGGTGTTTTCTCCGCCTTTGCATTCGAGGTGCTCCTAAACGAAACATATACGGTATCACCCCAGCGGGCAGTGTTCGCTGAATTGATATACCAACTATGCGGAGCCACCGAACGATTATTACTTGTAATAGCAACATCTTTCGCATTATACGAGGCGACAATAGGACCAGATTTCATGCGGATATCAGACTGCATATCAACCCCTTTAGAACGAGCCATTTTTTTCGGAATGCCATATTCCGCCCATGGAATCAACTTATCCGCTCTCGGATCTTCAACATTTTTGTTATCAAAATTGGTCAATAAATTCTCGTACCATTTGGTAACCAAAATATTGGAGTTCATCCCCACATTATCATAAACAATGGAAGTCTTAACTGGATCTGCAAACAAAATATCGCCAAGATTATCCCCCTGCACATCAACATGATTTACAATTGTACTTTCATTAATGGATAGTGGCGCATTATTTAATGCAGCCAAAATATCATCGGGTTTGTACAAACTTGATTTTTTCGACAAGTTATTAAGCCAGCGCGCCTTTACCCCATAACACATCTTTATCCATTTCGAAACATCCCCACCGTTCCAGCTATCTCCCGCAGACAAAGCCGTAGCTGTGGCAGGTTGCTCCATCTTGAGATAAGCAATAGCCTCATCAATTTCCTTTAAGCAACCTTCAAAAATAGTTTTTCCATCATCAAATTTAGGCGTAATCGCGGTGCCCAATGCCTCCGTATAGGGCATTTCCCCATACCAATCTGTCATAAGCATAAAACCCATCGCACGAATAGCCTTCATTGCACCAATATAATGATATGCATTTTCTGCTTTGGCTTTTGCCTCTAAATCAGAGAAATTGGCTCCTGCTCCAACAAAAAAGAACTGATAAGGCGTGGTCGACATACCAGCAATAGGATTCCATCCTGCTATCATGCTATTGGACGCTGTACTACTCGTAAAACTCAACTGTTGTGTCACAAAACCCGCCCTTGCACCAGCAGTACCTTGCGCATATAAATAATAATGCTGAATCCATGCCAAGCGACTATCAACCGATGCCACAGTACTAGAAGGTGTATTGGGATCCACATTGATATCCAACCAACCCTTACTACAGGAAGAAAGACTAGCCACCCCTATTAACAAGGCCAATAAATATTTTGATTTTTTCATAATGTGCTTAGAATTTTAAATTAACACCAAAAGTTACACCTGCAGTGCTTGGCACTCCATTATAATCGATACCAACAGAACTCGAACCTGTCACTCCCGACCCTGCTGCACTAGCTTCTGGATCCAATCCTTTGTAATTAGTCAAAAGCCATAAATTCGTACCTGTCAGCGTCGCTGTCAATCCTTTAATAACTTTGGAAACATTAGATTTTTTAAGCAAAGAATTTCCGAAATCATAAGAAACGGAAACAGTGCGTAATCTCAGCCAATTGGTTTTCGTCATAAAATTGGCACTTTCCTTTATATAGTGTACCCCCCAATAGTCTTGAATAATCTTTTTACCACTTGTTTGCGCTCCACTCACCAGATAGGATTCATTTGCATTGAATGTAAATGTTTTATCCTCATAAACTGGAGCTGCAGCTGTCCCAGTATTCACAACACCAGACAATGTCAATTCATCACGCTCCAATGTACGCATGCTCAATCCATTAAGTGTCATCGCATAATCTGTTCCGTTATAAATATCACCGCCAATACGATAGTCCAATAAAAATGAGAGGTTGAAATTTTTGTAGGTTAAACTATTATTTAAACCTCCAATTAATTTCGGCTCCCGATTTCCGATATTGTACGTAGTCGCATTATCACTAGTTGGCATACCCGTATTGGCATCAAGGATTAACTTACCATCCGGAGTACGCGCATATTTTGATCCAGAAATGCCCATAAAACTTCCACCATTGAATGATGCAGCCTTAGCATTACCAACTTGCACATCTGTTACATAAAGAATGTCCACACCAGAAATCAGGTTATCTACTGTTCCCTTATTCCGAGACATATTTAAGGTAACATCCCATTCAAAATTTTCTCTTTTAATAGGCTTGCCCGTTAATGAGAGTTCCATACCTTTATTGTAAATATCGCCCGCATTGACCGATACAAAAATATAGCCCACAGACTGTCCTAAACGTGGTGAAAGAATTTGATTATACGAATTATTGGTATAATAAGCGTAATCTACACCCAATCGACCATTTAAGAAACGTAATTCAGCCCCAACTTCAAAAGATCCTGTAGTTTCTGGTTTAAGATTTGGATTCCCTTTTGTCCAGCTATTTCCTGTTGCAATAATTCCACCTAGAGATTCTCTAGGTGTCCACAGATAGGTATTTGTAGCATATGGCGTTGCATCCTTACCCACACGGGCCCACGAGGCGCGTAACTTACCAAAGCTCAACCAATCTGGACCTTTATCTTTCAATAACTCTGTAAAAACAAAACTTCCTCCCACAGATGGATAAAAATAGGACTGATTTGCAACCGGAAGCGTGGATGTCCAGTCATTTCGACCGGTTACATTTAAGAAAAGGAAATTTTTATAGGAAGCCCGTAATTCACCATATAGACCATATAACCTCTTCTTAGAGGTAACTTCATCAAAAAGCTTATTTGCTTTATCAATATTTCCAAAACTATAGAAATTATTAACGACAAAATCATACCCCATCCTTCTATTTGTATTCACCTTGGTCTCTTCAGCAAAATAACCGATCATGGCCCCTAAATCAAAATCACCTATTTTCTTATTGAAATTTGACATTAAATTAGAAGACCAATAGTTGAATTTCAAATCATTCTCAGACATCATCCCATTTTGCCAAAGCTGTTTAACAGCCCCTTTTTCAGCAATTAATGTAGAGTTTTTTGTCAAATAACTATCCATCCCGACGCGATAAGAGACATTCCACCAATCAAAAATATTCATATTGGCGTTAATACTTCCCGTAATCCTTTCTGTATTATCGGTTAATTTATTCTTATTGATCGTCCAATAAGGGTTTTCAACATCATCCTGAAGTTCCTGCAAACCTTCGAACATCCGATATTTCGTTCCATCATCATTCAGATATTTCTTCATATCATCACTTCTCGACCAGCCGTAAACTGAAGAAATTGCTCCAGCTCCCCCAGAACCATACAGCCCCGCCGAAGTTAAAGTCTTATCGGTATTAGCTAAAGTATAGGCCACATTGGCTCCTACACTTAATTTTCCGAATTTTTGATCACCATTAAAGCGAAAAGCTGTTTTTCCATAACCAGTTTCTGGGATAATACCCTGTTGATCAAAACGAGATCCTGACAAGTAAAAAGATCCATTGTTATTTCCCCCGGTAACATTGACTGTATTATCAAAAACGGTAGCCGTCCGGAAAAAGTCCCCAACATTATCATAAACTTTTTCCCCTGGCTTGAAAGCCTCTCCCCAAGATTGTGTTGTATAGTTATCTAAAGTCCCAGCGCTGTTATAGTACCCACGCTTGTACTTACCTTGTTGTTCAGGCAAACGATTAGCCCAATTTGCAGAAAAACGACTCGAAAAGCCTATTTCCACACGTCCTTCACTACCACGCTTCGTTGTAATAACAACCGCTCCAGCTGCAGCACGCGATCCATATAACGCCGCTGCTGCAGGGCCTTTTAACACGGAAACATTTTCAATATCCTCCGGATTAATATCCATGACACGGTTACTATTGGAAGTTGACGTAGCCTGCATTCCATCAAATCCACTATTTCCTCCAATGGGCGTTGAATTATCGTAGATAATACCGTCGACAACAAACAAGGGCTGGTTATCCCGCTCAAGTGAGGTACCACCGCGAAGGATAATCTGCGCACCTGCACCTGCTGCTCCCGAAGATTGTGTTACGTTTACCCCCGCAATCTTACCAGCCAATGAATTGACCACATTGGCGGTCTTATTCTTCATCAACTCATCCGATTTAATATCCTGAACGGCATAACCGAGCGCTCTCTTTTCCTTTTTAATTCCCATTGCCGTCACAACCACCTCTTCAAGTGCCTCCTCACTACCAGAAAGCGCAACATTGATCGTTGCATTTGTCCCGACTAATTGTTGTCTTTCTTGAGAACCCACGGCTCTAAAAATCAAAATATCACCTGGCTCTGCATTGATGGTAAAACTTCCATCGGGTTTGGTTTGTGTACTGACAGATTTACCTTTGATGCTCACGGTTACATTAGGCATTGTACCACCATCAGAAGCATTTGTCACTTTACCCGTTACAGTTTTGGTCTGCGCCCATAAACTGGTTGACAGCATCACCCCTGAACAGAATAAGAGAAATTTTTTATTCATGGTTTTTAGTTAGTTGTTAATAATTTTCCATAACGGGCGGTTCCAACCCTAGGTTTATATCAATTACTACACAATAGTATGAAAAGCTTCCTATTTTTGCAAGCTTATGCGTAATTATTTGGAAAAGAAATAACAATAAACACATTAACGCACAATCTGACAACAAAAAAGTCACCAATCCACATCAAAATAGATACAAAAACGCACAGCACAGCAAAATAAAAATAAAAACATCCTATAAAAGCATTTAGCAAGACCTTTTCACCGCTTTTGAGAGTAAAAAAACAAACATTAGCACAATAAAACCACCAATAGCACGCATCATCCAACATACAACAGCGTGCTTATGCAAGGAAATGCTCGGTATATGCCAATATTTTAAGCTACTTGATAGTTATTATATTCGGAGATTATTCGGTGCTTCTTCGGTACTTGTTCGGTACTCCTTCGGTGCTTCTTCGGTTGCAAGCGAATAAAGTCCGACTAAATTCCGTTTAAGCTTCGTTATAATTCCGAGAAAAAGCGGAACTTAATTTTGACCGATATCTATTTATTTTGTAACTTAAAGAAAAATCAATAGCAATTAACTTAATATTATGGCAGTCATTAAAAACGGTGCCAATGGCACGCTTTCGGGCAAAGCAGGATCAGTAGTGTTTGTTACCAATGGAAATACAACCTACGCAAGGAGTCTACCAAAGAAAACCCAAAAAAAACCTTCTGCAGATCAAATTCAATCAAGGTCGCGTTTTTCCCTTATCCAGAAATTCATCTCTCCAATGCTAGGCTTATTAAGGATCGGATTTAAAAATTATAACTCCGATAAAAAGGCCTATAGTAACGCCATGTCTTATAATCTCAATCATGCGACAGAAAAAACCGAAACTGGCTATGCCATCAATTATGAAAACTTTCGCGTGAGTAAAGGGATCCCCAATCCCATTTCCACCCATACCTTTCAGGTAGATAAAGAGACAAAAACATTTACACTCACCTGGGAATATGATGCAAATACTGCATCGCAATACGACATTAGCTCAAGTAATTGCCGTTTGCTGCTATACAATCCTGATGAGTGCGCATTCACAAATGAAAGCATGAATCCCCTGACGCATAAAACACAGACAGCCAACCTAGCCCTACAGCAAACTGTCGGCAACTATCATGTCTATGTCTTTTTCTACAAAACAGACGGAAGCGATGAATGCACAGACAGTAAATATCTAGGGACATTTGAATGGTAAGAAAGGGATGAAGACTTAAGAGCTCAGACTGATCTTCACATCAAAATGCGCCGTGATATAAGCTTGCTGCTCGGCAGAGTCCGTTTCCAGATCGTGGATAGCACGATCTCTTTCTTTGTCGACCTCCATCTTCACCACACAGCGGTAGAAACGAAATACATCTTTTTCGGTCTCCAATATTAACCTTGGCACCCGGGCAGGCTTGCCTGTTTCATCTTTTGCCACCATCGTAAAATAAGAGGAATTACAATGCTTGGTTTCACCCGTCTGAATATTCATGGCTTCAACCCGAATACCGACTTCCATAGAAGAGTTACCTACATAATTCACAGAAGCGATCAATGTCACCAATTCCCCCACCTCAATAGGCTTCAAAAAATCAACTTTGCCAACGGAGGCCGTTACACAATAATGTGCAGAAAATTTGGACGCCACAGCAAATGCGATCTGATCCATCAACGATAATATATAACCGCCATGTATCTTACCACCAAAATTAGCATTGGAGGGCAACATTAGCTGTGACATCCGAATCACAGAGTCGCTTACTGTTTTATAGATTTCTTCCATACCTATAAATTTACCTTGGATAGATTACAATTCAAAACAAAAAAGGGATATCTAAAATTCAGATATCCCTCTTTTAACTGTTGATGATACAACAGCTCGTTATTTTATCTTCTCAGCGGCATAAGGGCCCTCATTGCTCAGGCGGTCAACAGCCTTTACCGCAACATACTGCAGTTTTTTGTTGTTCAATGTTGTTGGAATATCCTTACTTGTAACCCCGGGTTCCAAAATCTCATATTGCCATACGCCGCCATAGTTGAGATACAATACCCATTTTGAAACCTGATCAATTTGCTGGTGCTGCCATTTCGCAAAGATATTGCCCCCTTGAGGAGTCAGTAGCAAAGTCGGTTTCAACAAAGGATTTGCATTCAACCAAGGACTTGTTGGCACCAATGCTTTCACCTGATAAGGACCATTCACTAAAGCTTGTGTCATAGCCGGGTTTTTGGTCAGTCCCGCCAAACTCCAGTGGATTACACCTTCCCGATTATCTGGCAATAGTGTACGAGCTGCCTCCACTTGATTGACAATTTCCTGAACATATTCCGGACCACGTCTGCCCACCGTATTGATACCTGGCCAAAGGTGACGTCCCAGTGTGTTTTCACTTTCCCACCATTTTAACAAAGCCGTATAACTCTGTTTGGCTGGCTGTATAGGCCAATATAGCTGCGGAGCAAAATAGTCTATCCAGCCTTTGTTCAACCATAATTTAGCATCTGCATAAAGCATATCATATTGGCTGGAACCTTGAATTCCCGACGGATAACCAGGTTTCCAGATACCAAAGGGACTGATACCGAATTTCACAAAATTCTTCTCTTTCTTAATATCCTTATAAATACGTTCGATAAAGGTATTGACACTATTTCTACGGAAGTCACCGCGCGATAGATCCCCTCCATTACGTTTGTATTCATTATAACTATCCGAGTCTGGGAAATCCTGGCCACCATTATATTCCGCGTAAGGATAGAAATAATCGTCAAAATGCACACCATCGATATCGTAACGTTTAACAATATCCATAACCACGCGTGCTGCGTGATCCTGTGTCGATTTTTTGGATGGATCAAACCAATAATAGCCCTGTTTCAATTTGACAACCGATTCGGGCATTTTGCGCGCCATAGAAGCTGAAGTAACAGCACCGCCAGCGGTATGATGGGCACGATAAGGATTCAACCAAACATGCAGCTCGATTCCTCTTTTATGCGCTTGTTCCACCCAGAAATCGAGCGGATCGTAATAAGGAGAAGGTGCTTGTCCCTCTGTACCGGTCAAAAAGTAAGACCAGGGCTCAAGATCACTTTTATAAAATGCATCTGCTGATGGGCGTACCTGAAAAACAACAGCATTAAAATTATTATTTTTCAAAAAATCTAAAATACCAATTGCCTCCTGTTGCTGTTCAGCTGTACTCAGGTTATTCTTACTCGGCCAATTGATATTTGCAACAGAGGCTACCCAAGCTGCACGAAACTCGCGCGGTAACTTGGGTAAGTCTACAACAATTTCCTTCTTTTTTTCTGCAACTGGTTGTTCTTTTGTCTCAATTGTGTTTTTCACCCGCTCGCGCTTGGGTACCGAAGGCGGATCTTTTTTTACAATTTCGACATTGGTAGTTGTGGTATTGACAGGCTCTTGTTTTTTATTTTTCTTGGATGAACAAGAAGATAAAACAAAAAATGCTGTCGCTAAAAATAATAGGGAACGTTTCATCAATCTATAGAATAGTGTTTTTTCAAAATAACTAACGAAGATACATATAATATTAGTCAATCTCGGCCAGTCGGTCAATCTTCCCGAAATGGATTAGCGCTTTAACTCACCCTTGAAGATCACCTGCTCCAACTTAAAGTCGTCGTTAAAGACTATGACATTCGCCATGCTTCCGTTATTAAGGTTTCCGATATCCGCTCTATTTAAAAGACTTGCGGGATACAGCGTAGCCATTCGGATCGCTTCATCGATTGGTATGCCAACCTTTTGCACAGCATTTCTTATCCCCTCAAGCAAGGAGATTGCGGCTCCTGAAATGGTGCCGTCCGGCAAAGCATAATATCCATCGTTCAATACATGCTGATAAATATCTTTGTTGCACGCGGCTACAGCATCGGTAATCATAAACAAGCGGGCTCCCATCTGACGTTTTGCAATTTTCACTGCTTCAAAACTTACATGATGCCCATCGACAATAATACTTGCTTGCGCTGTCGGATGGTTAAAAATTGCGCCGACCAACCCGACTTCACGATGATGTAAAGGCGACATTGCATTAAACAGGTGGGTACTTGTTGGAATCCCCAAATCATAACCATGGGTACCTTCCTCAAAAGTAGCATCACTATGTCCAGCACTGAGCAGCAAATTATAGCCCTGCAAATACTTTAAGACATCGTCCGCTATACACTCAGGTGCTATAGTCATCATCTTGACAACCTGATTTCCTGCCAAAAGATCGTCAATCTTTTCCTTAGTAGGCTCGATAATTAATTCCGCAGGATGAGCACCCCGTTTTTTAGGATTCAAGAAAGGACCTTCCAAATGCAATCCTAAAAATGCATCGTGCCGGAAGCCTTCTGCCACCCGAATGGCATCCTTAAATACGGGGATCGTATTTGTCGCCAAGGTCATCATAAAAGAAGTTGTACCTTTACCGACCAAACCCTCAGCGATCCGTTCCAAAGAGGCTATACTACGCTCAGCGGAATACAAGTCCGATCCGTCACCGTACAATTGAAGGTCAATCAGCCCAGCACAAACATTAGACCCGTTAACTGGATAACTGGTATAATCTGCAGGCACCTCCTGATCATTGACAATCGCCACAATTTTACCTTCGCTGATCAGCAATGCTTTTTGTTCCAAAATCGACTCACCAGTGTATATTCTGCCTCCAATTAATGCTATCTTATTCATATAATTTTTTTTCGTTTACCAAGTTACCAAAATTCAAAAAAATCCGTCCACTTGTACAAGATTTTGTTTTATCGTATACCGAAAGTTCCTTCAAAGTTTTTGATCTTTTCATTTTCACTTTCTAATTTACTGTTGTAACTTAGTTCCATGTACTTTTTTAGAAAGCGTAACGCCGATCGCCCCTCAAATGGCAGCATAAAAGCGATGCATATTATTAATGCAACGGCCATTATTGTCTTTTTATTGGGCCTGATCTACAAAATATTTTTTACATCCTAAACACTGTTATCCATGTCAAAAAAAGAAATTTTAAATACCGACAAAGCTCCTGCTGCAATTGGCCCCTATAATCAGGCTATCAAAGCCGGTAATACATTATATGTCTCTGGACAAATTCCATTGATTCCCGAAACAATGGAGTTAATTTCATCGGGCGTGAAAGACGAAGCGCACCAGGTACTGAAAAATGTTGAAGCCATCCTGACACATGCGGGATATACTTTTGACGATGTTGTCAAAGCTTCAATTTTCTTAAGTGATATGGGCAATTTTGCATTAGTCAATGAAGTATATGCGGAATATTTTAAAGAAGCGCAGCCTGCACGCGAGTGTGTTGCGGTCAAAACTCTTCCCAAGAACGTCAATGTCGAAATTTCAGTCATTGCCTGGAAAGATTAATCCGTGGAAAATAGCAACGAAACAGTAAGCCGCGGAAAATATCTTTTCGCGGCTTTTTTGGCCCCTTTTATCTGGGGATTTATGTCTATCCCTGTACGCTGGATACGCGGCTATCCGGCGGAAGATATTCTGTATTTTAGAATAATAACGGCACTCCTGGTCCTCTGGATATATATTTTGCTTTTCCGCAGAAAAACCATGGCTGCAGATATTCGTAAGTTCCAACTTCTACCACGGACAGACAAGCTCCGCCAGACCTGCTTTACCCTACTCGCGTCAGCGTTCATCTTTGGAAACTGGTTTACTTATATCTACGCTGTCAACCACATCAGCATTCAGTCTGCAGCATTAGCCTACCTGACCTGTCCCTTGATAACTGCAGCTGGAGCCTACCTTATACTCAGGGAGAAATTGGCCCTTTGGCAGAAAATAGCGCTTTTTATTGCTTTTGGCAGCGTTTGCCTACTTGCAAATGGCTCACTACATGATGTCCTCTGGGCTATTACTATTGCCACCTGTTACGCTTTTTATCTGATCGTGCAACGAGTTTCTACAGGTTTTGACAAACTTAATCAACTGGTGATACAACTCAGTATATGTGCATTGTTTGTGATTCCAAAACTGATCTACAATCATCACGCGATTCCTACAGAACCCATATTTTGGGGCACGATATTTCTTATCGCATCTTTATTCACGATCATCCCTCTTTTCCTGAGCATGTATGCACTCATTGGCATTTCATCGACAACGACCGGTGTTCTGCTTTACATTAATCCATTGATTGCATTTACTTTGGCAGCAACTTATTTTCGAGAGCCTGTTTCGCCAGTCAAGTATGCCGCTTATGGAATCATATTTGTTGCAATTGTCATTTTTAATTTAAAAAACATCAAAGCGGCTTTGTCCACATCGAAGACGCATGCAAAACAATAGATCATCCGGCATTTTCAATTAGCCCTAAAATCAAACACGTTGTCTGAAATTATACAGATTACATCTTTCTGATTATGAAAGACAACAGCACAATCTTGGCTTAAAAAAATGACAAAACACACATTCATCTGACTACAAGATGATTACACTAAAAAATGCCCCGATATGTATCATTTTTGATTCATAAAATTTTTGATTTTTGCTCAACTATAGTAAATTAGATCTTTATTAAGGGAAATCACACCGCTCTTTCTTCCTATAACTAGGTATTGAATAGCACATACACTATTACAAATAATCATTTTATTTTGTCCCCTCAAATATTCAATATCCCCTACTCTAACCAAATTGCTAAATGGAATTAGCCCATTCTAGTTAAAAATCGACTGTTATGAAATTATGTATATAAAAAACTGAATATAACACATATACTATATGAATAACAAATTATACTCTACATTAAGGGTGCTAGGTATTGTTCCAACAATGCTTTTTTCAGCATCTTTATTGCACGCGCAAACCAACCAGATAAAGGGAACGGTTGTAGACGCTAAAACCAAAGCTCCAATTCCGGGTGCCACAATCAAAGTACTGGGTACTGCCAACGCAAGTTCTACGGATACAAAAGGAGCATTCCAAATTAATGTCGATGACAAAAACCGCATATTGAACATCAGTACTGTCGGTTATGAAAATAAAACAGTCACACTCGGCCCCGGTGAAACTACGGTTACAGTGAGTTTAGATGAACAAACCCAACAACTGGAAAGTGTGGTCGTTACTGCTTTGGGTATTAGCCGTGCACAAAAATCATTAACATACTCTACACAACAGGTCAGTGGTGACGAATTAAATAAAGTTAAAAGCACCAACTTGGCCAATAATTTAAATGGTAAAGTTGCGGGTGTTAACATTGCCTCTAGCTCTTCCGGACCAGGTGGTTCAGCAAAAGTTATTTTGCGTGGTAACAAATCGGCTTCCGGCAACAACCAGGTACTTTATGTTGTCGATGGGGTTCCAATCAATAACCAGACATTGGCAAGTCAGCCAGACAACGTTTTCGGTGGACAGCGCGATGGTGGCGATCCTATTTCATTGATCAACCCAGAAGATATCGAAAACATCTCTGTATTAAAAGGAGCATCTGCAGCGGCATTATATGGTAGCCAAGCTGCCAACGGCGTTATCTTAGTAACAACAAAATCAGGTAAACAAGGTCGCACAACGATCAACTTCTCGTCAAGTGCACAGATCGAACAAGCTGTATCGACACCTAAATTCCAAAACCAATATGGCCAAGGTTCGGGTGGTAAAAACAGTAACACCAGTGTATTTAGCTGGGGCGACAAAACCAATGGCGCCAACTATGATAATGTAGGTGAATTTTTCCGTACAGGTAGCAACTTCACCAATTCATTGACATTGTCTGGAGGTAACGAAAAAAATCAAACGTACTTCTCTTATGCAAATACGCTTGCAAAAGGTATTCTTCCAGAAAATGATCTGATGCGTCACAATTTCAACCTTAAGGAGAGTGCATCATTTTTTGATAATAAGTTAACCGTTGAAGGTAGTGCCAATTACATTACCCAAAAATTGGATAATGCGCCTACTTCAGGGTTTTATTACAATCCATTGGTTGGAACCTACCTATTACCTCGAAGCTTAAATATTGCGGATTATAAAAATTTCGAAACCTTCAACACAGGCCGTAATCTTTATGATCAAAACTGGTTTACTCTTTCGGACGACGAGACTACCCAACAAAATCCATGGTGGATCATGAACCGTAATTCAACGCGTTCAACACGTAATCGTTTACTCTTGAATGGTAGCGCAAAATACAAAATTGCACCTTGGATCAGCGTACAGGCCCGTGGTAGTGTAGACCGTACCAGCGAAGTATGGGACCGGAAAGCTTATGCCGGCACACAACACATTTTAGCGCGTGAAAATGGGGCTTATAGCTATACAAATACCACGATCACCCAACAATATGGTGATTTAACCGCCAACATGAACTTTAATATTGGCGATAAATTACAAATCACAGGATTGGTTGGTACAAGTATCACCGACTGGAAAACAGAAGGTACAGACTTCAACACCGGTAAAGATGGTTTGAAAGTTCCCAATCAGTTCTTTATCCAAAATACGACTACTCCGGTCACTTCGACACTGTCTGCAAACCGAAGACAATTACAATCGGTATTTGCATCGGCTAATTTAGCCTACGACAACTGGATTTATTTGGATTTGACTTCACGTTGGGATTGGTCGAGCACATTGGCCTATACACCGCAAAACCCATACGCTTATCCATCGGTTGGTTTGGGTGTTGTATTGAACGACAAACTTAATCTTCCCGAATTTGTGAATATGGCCAAGATCCGCGGTTCATACGCAAAAGTCGGAAATGATCTTCCGCCTTATACCACATTGCTTACCAACCGGGTAGATCCTTATGCGGTGCTAACGGTAAATGATATTGCCTTCTTGAAAGAATTAAAGCCAGAGAAAACAGCTTCTTTGGAGATTGGTACTGAATGGCGCATGTGGAATAACCGTTTAAATGTTGACGTTACGTATTACAAAACAAACACCACAAATCAATTTTTCAAAATTGCAGCTGGAAATGCATCCCTCAATAACATGTATGCGGTTAATGCCGGAGACATTCAAAATCAAGGGGTAGAAGCATTGGTATCCCTGGATGCGATCAAAAATGACGATTTCAAATGGACGACCAGCCTCAACTTTACGTACAATAAAAACAAAATTGTAAAACTTGCTGACGGTATTTCTGAATTTACATTAACAGGTGAGGGACGTAATAATTTTGCATCCAAATTGCAAGTTGGTGGTTCTTTCGGAGACATCTATGGTCAAGATTTTGTACGTGATGCCCAAGGAAGGATTCTTATTTCCGAGGACGGTATTCCACAGAAGAACAACACCTACACCAAACTTGGGAATTCAAACCCAATTTGGCAGATGGGCTGGAACAACAGTTTCAATTATAAAAATTTCAACTTAAGCTTCTTGATCGACGGTAAATTTGACTACCAAGTGATGTCCGTGACACAAGCATTGCTTGACGGCTATGGCGTATCTAAAGCTAGTGGCGATGCTCGTGCCAATGGGGGTGTTAGTATCAATGGGGTTACACCAAGCGGTAAAGCCGTAACAACAGTGGACGCCGAAAAATGGTACACTTCTACGGCTGGTATGGGCCCTGTTAGCAGCCAATATATTTACGACGGAACGGTGGTGAGATTGCGTGAATTGACTTTCGGTTATGACTTCAATATTAAAGACAGTTTCTTCAAAAAACTTCGCGTAAATGCCGTAGGAAGAAACCTATTCTATATTTCGAAAAAGGCTCCTTTCGATCCTGAAGTAACGATGTCTACGGGTAATTCCTTAAGTGGTGTGGACATCTTTATGATGCCGGCAACACGTAACTACGGTCTTACACTAAATGCAACTTTCTAAACGGCCAACAATGAAATATCCATCGTTAAAAAATACATATATCGGTAAAAATGGCGAGGGTATTTTATATAGTCTTAAAATACAAACGATTAAAAGATGAAATTTAACATAAAAAACATATCCAAGTTCTCACTCGCTTTTTTAATGCTTGGCGGCACCTTAAGTAGTTGCACCAAGAATTTTGAGGACTATAACAAAAATAACATTGGCGTTACGGATGAGGATTTAAAAGGTGATGGCCAAGATCTTGTCATTTTCTTGCGAAATGCACAGATGTCTATTTACAATTTCTCAGGCGCAGGCGATCCCAACTCTTATCAAGTACAACAGAATCTGAACGCGGATGTATTTTCAGGTTTCTTCATGTCTCCTACGCCTTTTAATAGTGGACAGAACAACCTGAATTATGCCATGGTGAACGGCTGGAATGGAGAACCATTTAAAGTACTCTATCTGAATGTCATCAAATCTATTGAAAAGCTAAAAAGCAATGGACTTGCAGAAACATATCCAGCACTATGGGGCTCCGCATTAGTGATAAAAGTAGAAGCGGCCAGTCGGGTGACAGATATCTATGGTCCTATTCCATATAGTAAAGTAGGCACCTCCAATACCGTTCCATACGACAAACAATCCGATGTATATGCTGCTTTCTTCAAAGAGCTTGATGAGGCTGTAACAGCATTGAAATCATACAAAGCAGATAGTCCAATGGCTGCTAAAATTGACCAGATCGATCTTGTATTTCCGAATACAGATAATCAGGTCAGATTTAAAAATTGGTTGAAAATTGCCAATTCATTGCGCCTTCGTTTAGCAATGCGTTTGGTTAAAATCGATGCAACATTAGCGAAAACACAAGCTGAAAAAGCATTGGATCCGGCAAATGGTGGTGTATTGGAAAGCAATAGCGAAAACTTCAAGATCACTGTACCCGCAGATGGAACCTACAGCAATCCACTTTGGTTTATTTCCAAAAACTGGGCTGATACACGTATCAATGCGACGCTTTCGTCTTATATGACAGGATTGAATGACCCTCGTATCTCCAAATACATGGCTCCTGTCATTAAAGATGCTACCACAACAGCTTTCGCCGGTAAATACATTGGAATCCGTGCAGGTGCTGATGGTATCGAAAAGGATAAATACCAAAAGCTATCTGCTTTGAATACCGAAGGTACAACGCCCACTTTCGTAGCGACAACATCACCATTATTAATGACTGCTGCTGAAGTCTACTTCCTACGTGCCGAAGCGGCACTGAGAGGTTGGAACAATGCAGGCGGAACAGCGCAATCACTTTATGAAAAAGGAGTGGAGACTTCCTTTACGCAATGGGGTGTAACTTCTGGTTTAAGCACTTACCTAAATGATAATACAAGTAAGGCAGCAGCTTATGAGGATCCTTTCAATGCGAAGAATAATGCAGATTCACCAAGTGCTCTTACAATCAAATGGAATGAGGGCGCTACCAACGAAGAAAAATTGGAACGTATTATCACACAAAAATGGTTGGCGATCTTCCCTGAAGGACAAGAGGCTTGGAGTGAATTCCGCCGTACAGGATATCCACGTCTATTCCCAGTTGTTGTCAACAACAGTGGTGGACTAATCGACACGAAAATACAGATCCGTCGTTTACCGTTCCCACAAAATGAATACAATACAAACTCAGCTGAAGTACAATCTGCAATCTCCTTGTTGGGCGGACCTGACAACGGCGGTACCAGACTTTGGTGGGATGTAAATAAGGGTAATTTCTAATCAAGAGATCATCCGGAATAAATTTTCAAACGGGGCTATTCAAAACTTGGATAGCCCCGTTTTTATATAATTTTTATACCCTATCCAACGCAAGACCCCAATGTAGGAAAGCAGGTCGATATGGCCCTGATCGACTAAAAAATTACCAGTCCGGGGTTCAAATACATTCAGTTCTGCATGAATGTTGTTTTAAAACTACATTTATACTAATATGTTGTTGTTTCAAACCTACAAAATAATAGAAATCGTCTGCAATGCATCTCAAAATCAAGTTTCCCTTAACATAAACTTAATAGAGGCCTCCTGTAGCAGAGATCAAAAATTACCCGTTTAGTTAAAAAACCAAGAAGAATATTATGAAAAATCTTTCCATTTTGGGTATGACCACCCTCTTAGCCTGCAGCATGCTATTCGTTGTCTGTAAATCGGAGTCACATTTGGATAATCCTTACAAGGATAAAACAGAAAAAGAACTCGAATCCCTATCCGATGAAAAATACGGTAAAATCATCGCCTTTGCCAGTCCCAAAGCATGTAGTGATGCTACAGAATGGGAAATGATGGAAATACGGACAATCTGCGGAATAAGTTACCTCCCTTACCACAAATCCGTAGACAAAACAAAATTGCAGAATATGATCAATGACAACAACCAGCTGATGGAAATATACCAGCCAATGATGGCGCCAAGAATAAATTGTATCCCTTATCGCAAACCATTGGGCGTGATCTGTAAAGAAGGAAAAGCAGACATTAAATACGAATAGACAGATTCTACATATAAAAATAGCCCCCCCCCAATTAACCAAACATGAAAAAAATAATCTTTATAATCCCGATTATTGGATTTATACTTATCCTTTCATGCTCAAAGGACAGCTCCAAATCATACGAATACTGGAATGAACAAGTCAATGCAAAAGCCAAGGAACTCAACACGCTGCTTGAATCTGTTCCCTGCACAAATATTGAAGAGTTTGAAATTATACAACACCCTTATTATACCTATTACCTGGTACATTCTTCACTGAAAAATCAATTCGAAAAATTGAAGCTCGAATTAGATCATCTCCAGGGTGAGCGAAATAAAGCAGCCGAACGTGAAGATAAAACGTTCTATAATACACAAAACCTGTCCATGCCTATACCCAATCCACCCGTGGGAAAAGTCTGTTATAACGGTAAGGCCGCACTTCGCTTTGCTTACGAATTATCGCTTGAGGAAACCAATGCCGAACTGCCCAAAAGATACAAGGAGCTGAAGGAGTTCTATAAAGACGTGACCTGCTCGAATCCAAACGATTGGACCAGTCATTTTCTACGTTCAGGCTGCTGTATGGAAGGAATTGCAGTCCACAAAACCATTCGATCAACCGAGATGATAGAAAAAATAGAGCTCTACAACCGTCTCATGGAAAACAAGCTGCGTTTGGAGAAAACAAAATGTGAAGGTGGCTGTCCAAATATGGCCAGACCAGTTCAATGCAAGGATGGCAAACCATTTGTAGAAGTATATAAATCTTAAAAATTAAATTTTTCGTAATTTAGCCATTCAAGAAGAATGGCTGAATTAAGTTTAATTACCCCCATAGAATACCTCAAAGGTGTAGGTCCACAAAAAGCAGATGTGCTCAAGAAAGAGTTGCAGGTATTTACCATTGGTGATCTACTGACGCAATATCCTTTCCGTTATATCGACCGTACGGAGTTCCATAAAATCCGGAAACTCCATCCCGATATGATGGCCGCGCAGGTCCTGGGCCGTTTGGTTTCGCTACAACTCGTGGGCGAGAAAAGAACGAAACGTCTTGTTGGCTCATTCAAAGATGAAACGGGCTCCATGGAACTGGTCTGGTTTCAGTCCATCCCATGGCTTCAGAAATCATTGAAAGTCGGGTCTGCTTATATTATTTATGGCAAGCCGAGCGAGTTCAATGGACAATTATCCATTACGCATCCCGAAATGGATCTGTATAACCCACAGGTTAAACAGATCGGCAACATGAGTTTACAGCCGGTTTATTCATCAACAGAAAAACTTAAAAAGTTCAATCTGGATACCAAAGGAATCCAACGCTTACAGCAGACTGCATTGGAAACCGTATTCCGTAGTATTGACGAATCGCTGCCGCAGGATTTACTCGCAAAACATCATCTCATTTCCAGGCAGCAGGCTTTCGCATCCATACATTTTCCAAGCGATCAAAAGGAGCTGAACCAAGCGATTAAACGCATCAAGTTTGAAGAATTATTCTTTATTCAGCTCAAGTTGCTCAACAACAAACAGCTCAATACCCAGAAGTTTAGAGGCCAGCGCTTCAATAAAGTCGGCGAAAAATTCAACACGTTCTTTAATGAGCGCCTTCCGTTCCCGTTAACCGGAGCACAGAAACGCGTTGTGAAGGAAATCCGTATCGATACCAATACTGGCGCGCAGATGAACCGGCTTGTGCAGGGCGATGTTGGCTCCGGAAAAACAGTTGTTGCCCTGATGAGCATGCTGCTTGCCGTGGACAATGGATTTCAGGCCTGCATGATGGCGCCAACAGAAATCCTGGCGACACAGCATTATCATGGGCTAAAGCAGCTCGTCGGCGATGACATCGTCACTATCAAGCTACTTACGGGATCCACAAGCACGAAGGAACGCCGTTTGATCCACCAGGCACTGGAAGATGGCAGCCTGGACATTCTGATTGGTACACATGCCCTGATCGAGGATAAAGTACAGTTCAAAAACCTTGGCTTTGTCGTTATTGACGAACAGCACCGCTTTGGCGTGGAACAACGGGCCAAACTCTGGCGAAAGAATATCATTCCACCACACATGCTGGTCATGACAGCCACACCAATTCCACGGACATTGGCGATGACCATGTACGGCGACTTGGACATCTCCGTCATAGACGAATTACCTGCAGGACGTAAACCGATTAAGACTGTTCACTTTTTTGAAAGTTCGCGTTTGCGGATGTTTGGTTTTATGCGCGAGGAGATCGCCAAGGGAAGGCAGGTTTATCTGGTATACCCCCTCATCAAGGAGAGCGAAAAACTGGATCTGATCTACCTTGAAGCAGGTTTGGAGAACTTACAGCATGAATTTCCCCTTCCACAATACAAGATCAGTATTGTTCATGGCAAGATGCCTGTAAAGGACAAGGACTTTGAGATGCAGCGTTTCGTCAAACATGAAACGCAGATCATGGTTGCCACCACCGTTATCGAGGTCGGAGTTAATGTTCCCAATGCATCGGTGATGGTCATTGAAAATTCAGAACGCTTTGGGCTATCCCAGCTGCACCAATTGCGGGGTCGCGTAGGCCGTGGTGCCGAACAGTCTTTCTGTATCCTGATGTCGGGCAATAAGCTGAGCAAAGAAGGGCGATTAAGGCTGGACACCATGGTGCGTACCAATGACGGGTTTGAGATTGCAGAAGTCGACCTACAGCTACGTGGTCCGGGCGATATATCGGGCACACAGCAGTCTGGTGTTCTTGACCTCAAGATGGCGAACCTAGCGACGGATCAGGAATTGCTTACTGAATGCCGTAACACCGTCATTGCTATTTTCAAAGAAGACCCAACACTACAAAGCGAAAAGAATCATTTGCTGCGAAGCTTTCTGGCAAGAAAATCCGATGGCATTGCTTGGGATAAGATTTCTTAATCGCATGTCATTTTCGAAATAAAAAACGGGGCTAGCAAATAAATCAACAACGTGTTTAAGTGAATAAACAGAGCACAGTGGAATCTAAAGGCCGCTCGTCAACATAAATAGGATACGAATTGTTCTTAATTAGCTCTTGAAGACAATTTATCTTTTTTGTATATAAAACCAAATTTATTTACTTTTGCATCATTATGAACATGATATAGAAAAATATCCCTTCTTTTACTAGGCAAAAGATGGCGACCGAACGCTTACATATTTTGAGTTGCCCTGGTAAGCAAATCACAGGAAATTTATTGGTTAATGAAGAATTATGGTATAATCGGCATCAGTCTTGTGTGGTGTACAAACGCATAAATTCTTAAATTTACCTTTTCAAACAAAAACCGGGCTTGCGAGCTCATTGAAAATAATTTAAAAAGTGAACGTATAACAAGCGATAGGCAAGAGCTCGCATTTCATAGCGTAATGACCTACCGGCTTCACTTGAAAGACTTAATAGTACAAAATGGCCAGAATTAAAATACACGATACAGCAATAAAACCCGAAACAGCCGTCTTGGTGAGTGTTATCACCCCAAGCGTGACGGAAACAAAAGCAAAGGAATATCTGGAAGAACTTGAATTTTTGGTGCAGACCGCCGGTGGCGAGACCAAAGGCATGTTTACACAGAAACTGGGTTTCCCGGACCGTGCTACCTTTGTGGGTAGCGGAAAGCTGGAAGAAATAAAAGCATATGTTGAAGCGGAAGAAATTGACATCGTTGTTTTCGACGATGAACTTTCACCTTCGCAGTTGCGTAATATTGAAAAAGAACTGAAACGCAAGATATTGGACCGCTCCAATCTTATCCTGGATATCTTTGCCCGACATGCCAAAACTGCACAAGCAAAGACACAAGTGGAATTGGCACAGCTGCAATACCTTTTACCACGTCTGACCCGTATGTGGACCCACTTGGAACGTCAGCGCGGGGGTATTGGTATGCGCGGTCCGGGTGAGTCACAGATCGAGACCGATAGACGGATCATCCTGGACAAGATCTCCTTGTTCAAAGAACGCCTAAAAGCAATCGACAAGCAAAACGAGACACAGCGTAAAAATCGCGGCGAGATGATCCGTGTGGCCCTGGTTGGCTATACGAACGTCGGAAAATCGACAATCATGAATATGATCTCCAAGTCTGATGTTTTGATCGAGAATAAACTTTTTGCAACACTGGATACAACAGTTCGCAAAGTTGTCATTGACAACCTCCCATTTCTGCTTTCAGATACGGTTGGTTTTATCCGCAAACTACCTCACCATTTGGTGGAATGTTTCAAATCCACACTGGATGAAGTTAGAGAAGCAGACGTTCTGATTCATGTGGTAGACATATCACACCCTAACTTTGAGGATCATATACAGGCGGTAAACGAAACATTAAAGGATATCAAAGCGTTGGACAAACCAGTAATTACAGTATTCAATAAAATTGACCTTTATAAACCCGCGATTGAAGAAGGACACGATGGCGAGGAAATCGAGGTAACATTGGAGGATTTCCGTAATTCCTGGATGGCAAAAAATTCAGACCCGGCGATCTTCCTGTCAGCAACAAATAAAACGAATATCGAAGAGTTCAAACAAAAACTTTACGATATCATTGTGAAGATGCACAATGAACGTTACCCATACAATAACTTATTGTATTAATTTTGACAAACAATGATCTGAATGGACGTTAAGCCCATTCAGATCTTAAAAAAATAAGAGATGAACAAAGAGGTGCAGTTTCAAGATTGGGGCCTTGTCGATTACCAAGAAGCCTGGGACCGACAGGAATCCATCTTTAAGGGAGTATTGGACATTAAGCACGACAATAGGGTCAACGCAACAGCAACCAGTACCCCCAATTACTTGATCTTTACAGCACATCCCCACGTTTACACCTTAGGTAAAAGCGGTCACGAGGAATACTTGCTGTTAGATGAAAAAGGACTTGAAGAGAAAGAGGCCAAATTTTATAAGATCAACCGGGGCGGGGACATTACCTACCATGGCCCGGGGCAGATTGTCGGTTATCCGATCCTGGATCTCGACAATTTCTTTACGGATATACATCTTTATCTGCGCACATTGGAGGAAGCAATTATATTGACTTGTGCAGATTACGGTATCGAAGCTGGAAGATATCCCGGATTTACCGGCGTATGGATAGAGCCCGATAAACCGACAGCACGCAAGATCTGTGCAATGGGAGTACGCGCTTCACGCTGGGTGACCATGCATGGTTTTGCATTCAATGTCAATACAGATCTTGATTATTTCGGCAACATCATTCCTTGTGGCATAGACGATAAGGATGTAACGTCTTTAAAGCGGGAACTTGGTAAAGAAGTCGATCTGGAAGACGTGAAAGAAAAATTGAAAGGCCATATCGCACAGCTCTTTGAGATGCAAGTCGTCTAATTTAAGATTTCAATAACATCCAAAGGCCCTTTGAAAGCGGAGTTTTAATTCCCCTTCAAAGGGCCTTATTTTTTGCGCATCCCTATTCCTGCTCGTTAATAAAATCCTTGCTAACATCACAAACGAAGGACATTTTCAAACGCGTTGACGTCTTTATTTAGCCCCGACTACTTAGCCATGACACAATTTATAAATATTAACAATAATACATGCACTCGTAGCTGGCCAGTTTCCCATCGACAAATCTGAAAATAAATAACCCCGCATCGCCATTTTGAATATAGTACGTATGTGGCGTTGAGATCCAGTCTGCCGAAAGCAGTTCACCAAAGTGGTTTACAAAGTCTTTTTCTGCATAATTGGCATCCATCCGCTCGTTGCCCATGACAATGCTTTCGCCATCACTAAAAAACAGCTTGTACATCGTACCGACCACTTTTCCCTTATAATTTTCTTCGAAAGCAACGATCATATTTGGGGTTTTATAGTAATACTGCGGTTCCCAGCCACATTCCGGCATATCGGGGATTTCGGAAACCCGTTGCAAAGCCAATTGCTTCATTTGCGCATCCGTGATTTTACCGTCAGATAACGACACTCCTTTCCATTCAAAATGGAAGTTCAACGCTTTCAGTTTCTTTGCATAGACTTCAGACTGCAGCTCATTGTGAAACTTATCGGCCAAGACCAATTCAAAATCTATATCAACTTTGGAGTCTACTACTCCTGCTTTGGTATAGGATTCCTTCCAATAGGTAAGCGCCTGTTTTAACTTGGGATACTTGGTCCACCCGATCTCACGCAGGCGTCCAACTGCAGCAAGCTCTTTCTCCTGGTCCTTTCCTTTTACGGCCAGATACTCTTTTAGCACCTTGTCATACGTTAGTTCAGACCCCAAAAATTTCATCTGAATATACTCCGGACTTTCATGAAAGTGGTCTCCAATGTAGACCCATCCATCTGTGTAGAGCGGCACATAATCGATACATACCATTTCATTGAGCCCTGCCCTACGCACAGCGGTACTTGTTGTATTAGGAGCCTTACGCACGCGCAATTGCGACACCTGTACATAGAAATGTGGGCATTGGGCATCTGTTGTTCCACGATAGAAATATTGCTTTGGCTCTCCAGCAGATCTTTTTCCGAACATTGCACTTTTCAAGGGCTGACGGTCAATATAGCCGATATCCCCATTACTCACCTGCACTTTATACTGTGTATTGGTGGAATCTAGCAGGTAGACAGGTGCCTCCGTCGGAAAAACCCCCAATAGATCCCCATTATTCCCCGCTTCACGGTAAAGGTGTCCCCATGTTGAGGTATACGAAGGACGCTGGCCCGCTGGCTGCGCAATCCCCTGATGTATAAGGCAAGCTAAAAGCAAACAGCATATAAAAAATACTTTTTTCAACATAAAATTTAATTCTTTGAATACATGAAGCTGACGAATGTAATTAGATCAACGGTCAGGCAATGTTCCTTTTACAAATAAACAGAAGCCTTCCCAGATGCCGGTTAAACACACACCACTTCAATAACGAAATTAAAACAAAAAAGAGGCCAATGAAATCACCGGAATCAGGTATTTTGGATGATAGGAAAAAAAATAGGTTTCTAAACTGCTGGATGTAGTTATTTGCGCTGCAATAAACTCACCTGACCTTCCAATGAGAGGATTGTCTTTTCTTGTGCCTTTACCGTTTGCTCTAAGGCATTGACCAGCTGCTTATAAATTCCGAGGCCTTCGGCCGTTGCAGAAGCAGTTTCGGCAGGTGGAGCACTTACCTCAACGCTCTCATCCTTCCGCATCATAGTTCCTTCACCCATCAACAACCATGCGGGACTAATGTCGGGATGTTTGGACAATATTGCAACCATGGCATCCGAACTGAGTGCGGTATTCTTCTGCCCTCCCTTAAAGTTTGCATAGGAAAGTTGCACATCTCTGAAAAATTCGGTTTTACTGATGCCTTTGGTTTCAGCGATCAGCAGCACACGTTCCTTTACATTCACTTTCGTCCGTTTTTAAAAATGTTTGTGGTTTATTTATTCTTTAATAAATCAAGTTCGCGTTCTAATGAAGACAATAATCTCTCCAAAGACATAATTGTCTTCTCTTGAGATTTTATAGTTATATTCTGAGATGCGACAACTTGTTTTAGTGTATAAATAACAGAATTGGTAATCCCTTCTAATTCTGGCGTTAGATAAGTTTCCTCCTCCTCTTTTGCTACAGGAACAGGTTTTAACATCTCGCCTTCACCTTTTAATAGCCATTCAGATGAATATTGAGGATATTTTTCAACAAGGCTGATTAACCATTTAGATTGAATATCCGTACCATTGGCCAATGCACGCGTAAAAACACCCTTGCTCGCTCCAATAGTTGCCTCAAAGGCCGACACGCTCATCCCCTCTCTATCCGCAACAATCTTAATTCTCTTCAAAACAGAACTCATTACCGAAAATTTTAATAAAAAATATTTGTTTTACCGAAAAATAGTTCTTAATTTAGTGCTAACGAAGACAATTATAAACTATTTTACTAATCAAAAAACATATGAAACCGACAAGGCTTTAGATCAGTGCACGGATCAGTATTTGCCCTAATAGCAGTTTCATCAACAAAAAAATATAATCTGATGAAAAATACGCAAAAGAAACTAAAAGCGAAACATTTTCGCTATTTAAGCCAAGAACACATCGACGATCCGATGAAATATCTTATAGAGTTCTTTGAAAGCGAAACATCCATACGTGACTGGTTAGCAGATCTAAATATGTTAATCAACGCGGCTTCAAACGCAAAGATGAACCCACCGCGTTCCTCTACCGGATATCTCACCAAAAAATTAATTGAACAGGTAGAATTGGCGTATGTCATTTTTAGGAAATGTAAACTAAAAACAATAGAACATCCCTTGAAGTTCAACAGAGGTGCTTCAGGCTACTGGAATCATATATTATCAACAGACCCCTGGGCAAGTAATATTGATACAGCAGCAGACAGCATTATCCGTTTTTTTTCTTACGAGTCTTTACAACAATGGTACAGCATTCTTGATGATTTATGGATAAGTTTAGGAGACAGAGATAACGGCTTTTTAGGCAACAACGGCCATGAAATACTTGCTGTAAAAGAATTCTTACTTCGTCTGGCGGCTTCTCTCGGAAAGATCTATGAAAATAAAATACTTCCAGACAATGTTATAGAAAATCAAGAAGACATTGCAAATGAGCAGCGCCAACCCCACCAATCTTTGGACGAAACCGAAGACGAAATACTTCACCCCAAAAAACGTATCATATTGCCCGACTGGCTTGCTTCCCAACCTTATTCCATCTCAGCATTAAAAGATTTCTTTGATAGAGACGATCTAAATGGCTGGCGAGAAGACATTCGGTATTGGTACCAAACGGTCATCGACGAAAAAGAATTCTGGTCGGCGGACAATGATAACAGTAAATTTTCTGGCGCAAATCTACTCTTTAACTATGCCTGTCTTTACTCCTTATTGGAGATGTTATCCAATAAATCTGAGGAATCCCCTATTCTTCCAGTCGGCATGGACGATTCATTTTCGATATTGCCCGAATGCCAATCAGTTTTGATTAGGCATGCAAAAGAGGAGATTATACTTTATTATGTATCGAATGAAGAACTAGACGATCCTTTGTCAGCACTATTGGCAACAGTTAAAACATACGATCAGCAAGAATGGAATGAAATCTTGTATGAATGGATCAACTATGGCCTCGCCAAAAACCGATATACCGGTGCCTATGCAGATTACAGTACACGAATCTACCAGACTATGATCAAAATAATAGAACTCGCCTATTTAACAGCTTTTTCTGAAGAGATAGAATCTCTCAATCAAAAACAAACAACTCTTCTAGAAACAGAAATATAACCTCCATTTATCAACCCATATTATGAACACCGATATTAATCCTATTATCGAAGCAATACTTCGTGCCGTTGCTGTCGATGAAATCTACCAATGGACTTTTGACCACGATGGTAAAAAGTATCTGATGCTACAGGTCAATCTTACGTCAAATGCCGGAATTCGTTTTTCTGATGCAAACAGTCTGATAAACAAAACTATCGACCCCTATCCAAATGTATTTATCAATGTGAACTTCACGCACGAGATACAGCAAAAATTGAATCAAGGTTTAGGTCGGGCTTATCTTATTTGCCAACCTGAAAACCGCATTTATCAAAATCCTGTGCAAGATATACCCCTTGTCTTACCAAATAATAAAAGTGACGAAGTCATCGAAAAAACACGGACATATATCGAAAAGGAAAAGAGCAAGATTCGATCTTTTGTAGATGGATACAATTTCTATTTCGAGCATAAAAATTATGCACACGCAGCATTTATGCTACATCAAGCTTTAGAACTTGCATTTCGAACGGCAGAAAATATCCTCGTCGTTGAGGATAAAAAGTCCCATTCGCTAAAAAACCATATAAACTATCTCAAAACTTTCGACGATTGGCTCGGCAAGCTGGCAGACAACAACGAAAACAAACATGCTTTGGAGAAAATCAACAAGGCATACATTGACTATCGATATCAATTTGACTATTTTATAGATGAAGTTGTATTAGAAACCGCCTATCAGATTTCTATAAACACATTAAACTGGATCTACGATTATTCCAATATTTTATTCCAAGAAATTAAGTCAAAACTTAACCCACTCCCAATTGCCAACAGTGAAGTTGAAAATTGCAAAAACAACAATGAAATATACAAAAAAAAGCTATTGCAACGCCAATTATCGGGACCTCATTTTAAATGCTATAGAGTGCAATTGCACCCCTGCTCTAGTAGTATGTTTCGGTTATGATTCTGATCATCACAAATATCATAATGCGCTCCAAAGGGCAAAAAATGATTGCATCACGCATGGTTATTATATTTTTGTCGCTTATGATATTTTAAGCACCGAGATCAATAATCTAACGCAGCTCATAGCAGATTTGCTCCCCAACAATGTATCGCTCACGCTGGTCCTGGAAAACTCCGCAGCTTTCACCAAACAGCTTTCAAAGAGCCATCCCTTTTTCCTTTCGCTCCTAAAAGCAGGTGACATCTGGTTTAAGAATTCATCAATAGCCAATATCAATCGGGAAAGTATCGCCGCCCCACAGCTCGACCTTGAATATGTACGTCAACAATGGAAGACGCGCTATAACAATGCACGTTGCTTATATTACGCCTTTGAAGAGGGGCGGTCGTTTGGTGTAGAAGCGGTATATTACACCCTTTCACAAGTGTTGGAACAAATTTGCCTGGGCGTCATTAACACGACACTCCAATACAAACCACAACGAGTCAACCTTACTTTTCTGATAAAACTCTGCAAATTAATCGTGCCTGACGCCTACGCCATATTCTGCCTTGACCATGAGGATCATGTTGCCGCTTTTAAGAACATTACTGAAGCACAGCAGGAATTTAGGTATAATGCAAATTATAAAGGAGATCCACTAACAATTATAGAATTGCAACAACGCACAAGAACGTTTATAGAAAAATGTAACAAGGAAATGGAAAGCTATTTTGAGAAAATTTCTAGCCAACAGCTGGTCGAAAAAATCAAATAATCCAAAAATTTAATATTTTTATCCTATGAAAGAACTGAAACTAACACTTTCCGAACAGGATCAATTGGAAGCCATACTTTTTAGCATCTCCAAATCTCCACAGATCATCAGGGCCCGTAAGAATGCCCGCATAATTTTCTTAGTGCTGATATTGATCCTCGCCGTTCCTTTCTTTTATTATGAACGATTTCTGGCAATTCTAATTATCCTTGTCGGCATACTTGCCTTTGTATTCTTTCAGAGATACCTGGGCATATATTATAAAAAATACGGCACCAGATATGTCAGGAGTCAAGAGTTCAAAAACCGCATCGGTCTTGTCCATACCATCACTTTTGAAGATGATCATCTGGAAATAAAAAGCGATCAAATGGAAGCCAAATATCAATTCACCCAATTTGAATATTTAACGGAAACGTCCTCAGCTTTTTTTATAAAATTAAAAATGGCTGACCAACTATTTTTTCCAAAAAATCAACTATCAGATATCGCTGAATTCAAAATTTTCCTGCAGCAACTTTGTCAGCGTCTTCAGATAGACTACCGGGAAGAACTAAACTGGAAATGGGCATAGCCACAACCTCTCGAGCAGTTTAAGCAAGGGCGCGAATATCTTTAATCTCCAAGATGTTCTTAACGTCATCGCTTTCCACGGCATGTATCATGGCGCGTCCGACTTCATGTAGGGAAAGTACTGCTGAAGGCGCAAAAAACTTGATTATTTTGGCAACAAAAGCAAAGGGATTGGCATGTTTTTGCCCCGCAACGGTTGTCATTGCTCCCGGCCTAAAGTTATACTCCTTTTTGAACGGCAACTTTGCCAGCTCATTCTCAGTCTTTCCTTTCACTCTTGCCCACATGACCTTGCCTTGCTCCGTGCTATCGGTACTCCCTCCTGAGACATAAATAAAGCTGATGGCTGGATTAATCTCCAACAGGGACTTTGCAAAAGCCATTGTCGTATCATAAGTGATATATCGGTACTTGTCTTCTTTCATTCCCACAGAACTCACACCTGCACAGTAAAAGCAGGCATCATATCCTGCAATCGCATCTCTAAATAGCGAAAGTTTAGTAAAATCCTCTACCAAAAGTTCCTTCAATTTAGGATGTTGAATAGCCGCGGTACGACGCGAAATGCTCAGCACAGCTGTTACCTTATCGTTTTGGAGGCATTCCAATAAAACGGCCTTCGCCAACCATTCCGGTGGCTCCTGTTATGATTACTTTCATATTTTATCGTGGCTTCTTTGGAGCCTTTAGTTATACAAGTATTACTCTCGTCGGTCACTTTATACAACTACATGGTTATATCCGCCGCAATCGCTCTTCTTCCAGATCCAGCTGGTATAACTGCGAACGAACAAGTCCCTCATCAATGGTTGACTCGCAGTTTAACTTCTGAAGGTATTCTCGCTGCACATCCAAAAGCTCCATAAATATCTCTTTCGTTTTTTCGTTCATCCAGGAATCATCTGCCGCATTTACCTTTTCCTCCCAATGTTTCAAAATTCGGTCCATTACATCACGGTTATGCAGTTCTTTTTCATGTTTATCTTTTAGAAATTGGTAAACATGGTTTTTCAGTCCCTGTTTCATGCGACGGCGAACCTGCTCTTCGGGTTCCTCTTCAAAGGTTTCAAATAGTTTTGTCCGTTTGATCAAGTAAGGTAGCGTAAGCCCTTGCACCAAAAGTGTGGACAGAATCACCACAAAGGTGATAAATAGGATCAGATTTCGTTGCGGAACGGCCACGCCGTTCATGACTACAGGAATAGAAAGTGCTGCTGCGAGTGACACCACTCCCCGCATGCCGGTCCAGCCCAATAATAGGGGCATTAGAAAACGTTGTTTGGGTGACCGTGACCGTGGGGCGACAGTAGGACGGAAAATTAGCGTAGCAATCATAGCTGCATACGAACTGATGATACGGGCAAGAATCAATACTGCTGTTACCAAAAGACCGTATCCTATTGCTTCCCGCAGCGAAGTGCCATTGGAACGCAAACCATCAACAATTTCTGGAAGATCTAATCCGATAATAAAAAATACAATACCATTTAGAATAAATACAAAACTTTCCCAAACACTTAACCCACGCACCCGACTCGTGCTATTGAGAAATGTCAACCGCTGACCGGACATCAGGAGTCCGCCTGCAACAACAGCCAATACACCTGAACTATGGAACTGTTCTGCGATCCAATACATAAAGTAGGGTTCGATCAAGGTAAGTGCAATGTCCGATGGCGCATCTGTCGGTAGGCGTTTGTGTGCCTGAATAAAGAACCAACCCAATAAGAGGCCAATCCCCACCCCACCGACAAGCATCCAGATAAAGGACACCGCGGCTTGTCCCCATACAAATTGCCCTGTTCCCACAGCAATAAGGGCAAAACGGACAATGATCAATGAAGATGCATCATTTAATAGGCTTTCGCCCTCCAGGATAGCCGAAGTTGTTTTGGGGACTTTCACAAATTTCATAATAGCCCCCGTACTGACGGCATCCGGCGGCGACACGATGCCCCCAAGCAGAAAACCCAGCGCAAGTGTAAATCCCGGGATATAATAATTGGCTACCACCGCAACGGAAAGTGCAGTAAAGAATACCACCAAAAATGCAAAACTCCCTATAATACGCCACCACTTCTTCATCTCCTTAAACGAAATAGACCAGGAAGCCTCGCAGAGCAATGGTGGCAGAAAAATGAGAAATATGACATCCGGGTCGATCGTCACGACAGGCAAAGTGGGAATAAAACTGATTAATAGTCCCGCTAGAACCAAAAGAATTGGATAGGCTATCCTGAGTTTGGTTGCCCACATTTCGATCAATACAATGATCGCGATCATCGCGATAAATAAAGGAAACAAGCTATGCATACTACTTCACAATTTATGGTCCTGAGATATCCTTTTTTTAATGTAAATATCTCAAATGGAAATTAAAAAAACTCATGGTCATCCTATTTTTTTCTGTACCCCTGTTTTAACAACACTCTGTACCTAAACAGCATCCTGTACCCTTCTTAAATTAGCAAAAAGATTTATCCTTATGGCGACAACTGCAAATCAACCGTATCTGATCAGACAAGTGGATCTTTCTGATTTAGCGCTTATCAAAGAAATGCTCAACAAAAAACAGATAGATACTGCCCTCATAGGCATGCCCTTTATGGTGCTCGATCAATGTAATCAATTAACAGCCGTTTCGACCGTAACAATCTGTAAAAAGAACCGTTTATCGATCGAAATCACCTGCGAAGCGCCTATTCCGGATACGCTTTCCAAATTATTCATGGACAAAGCGCAATTCTTCTTCGAGCACCAGTTGATGGACATGTTTGGTTCAGAAGAATCGCTCCGAAAAGGAGTGCATCGATATAACAACTGGTTAAATCAAAACAGAAACAGTAAATTAGCATAAGGATGGAACAGCAACTGTTATATAAGAAAATAGCCAATATTGTTGAAAATCAGATCAAAAATGGGTCTTTGGTCTATGGCGATCGTTTACCCTCTGTGCGGAGTGCACAAAAGCTATACAATGTAAGTTTAAACACGGCAAAAAGCGCATATATGGAACTAGAGAGCAGATCTCTAATTGAATCGCGCCCAAAATCTGGCTATTTCGTTAGTCGGTCTGGACTTCGTCGGATGGCTATCCCTTCTATTTCCACATTTAAGATCGATGAAAAGAAACAAGATCCTGCAGCATTGATCGATAAAGTCTTCCACTCGCTGGAAGACAAGGAGATTACACGCTTTTCGCTGGGTTTACCCAGCCCATCATTACTTCCGATTCAGAAACTCAATCGATGCATTGTAGAGTCCGTTCATGAACTGCATGATTACGGGGATCAATACGGACAGGTACAGGGAAGTCCGAGCTTACGGAAAGAAATTGCCAAATGGTCGTTGGTACTTGAAGGAAAAATAAGTGACGAGGATCTGATTATCACGTCGGGTGCTATGAATGCGATCTACAGCTGCCTTCGTGCAGTCACTAAGCCCGGTGATACCATAGCTGTGGAAAGCCCGCTTTATTTTGGTTTTATTCAGGCTTTTCAATTGCTCGGTCTCAAAACCATCGAGATTCCGACCCATCCTATTACAGGAATAGAATTAGATGCCCTGAAAAAAGTTATTCATAAAATTGATGTCTGTTGTTTCGTTACCAACTTTAGCAATCCATTGGGTGCGCTAATGCCGGAAGAGCACAAGAAAGAGCTTGTCAAACTGCTCGCCCATCACCATATTCCATTGATTGAAGATGACCTCTATGGAAACATCTATTTCGGTTCGTCACGCCCCAAACCATGCAAATATTTTGATGAGGAGGGACTGGTGATGTGGTGTGGATCATTTACCAAAGTATTGGCGCCAAGTTTTCGGCTCGGATGGGTTGAGCCCGGGCAGTACAAGGATAAGATCCTAAAACAAAAACTCATACAGACGATTTCACAACCTGCTATTTACCAAGAGGCTGTTTCCAAATTCCTACAGATCGGCAGGTACGACCATCATCTCAATAGCTTCCGAAAAAAACTGTACAGCAATTATATCAATTTCAGAAACAGCATTGAAGCCCATTTTCCAGAAAACACAAAAATGTCACAGCCTGAGGGTGGGTTTGTACTTTGGCTAGAACTGGACGCTAAAATTGACTCAACAATGCTCTACGATTATGCGCTCAGGCAAAAGTTGAGTTTTGCCCCAGGAAGGATGTTTACGCAGCACGATCAGTTTAAGAACTGTATTCGGCTCAACTATGCCGTGGACTGGAACGAGAAGACTGCTCAGGACCTGATGCGCCTTGGCCGATTTTTTAAGACCGTATTATAAGGAAATCAATCCCAGTCTATTTCATCATCATCTGACAGAATCGGCGGTGGCGATATATCTTTTGCGTCCTCTTTGGGAAACCTCATGTGTTTGCCATCACGGATCAGCATCACATCGATGACTTCTGCTGTCATCAGTGTCGTATCATTGGATAAGAATTGCTCTACACCGTCAAGAGTTGACAACCACGATCTGACTGTAGCCAAACATAGTATTACGGTATGCTCGCTATCTTTTAGCGGGAAAAGGATAGCACGTTCCTTTCGGTTATGATCGCTCAGCAATTCAAGATCCTTACTGGCATGGACCGTAATATCATTCCGATCATTGACCTGAATCGTGATGCAATATATTTTGATTTGAAGTTTAGATAACCTTTCATGAACGCTGGCAAATTTCCGCAGACTTTTCAATGAAAGCCTAATCTCAACACTCTTCTTTTCTTCCTTAAAATCTGCTTCCGGCATGTTTACAAAAAATTTCCCCAGACTCGTCTTCGGTGAAAATCGAAACCCTTTTAGATCGGATACATCGCCATAGCCCAATCGAAGGCTACCCAAGTCGTGCGTTCGATCATTACGAATCGCTTTATACAGCGCGTTTTGGAGCCGGATATAAGTTGAACGATTGCAAGCCATAGGCTGGATAGGTTTCAGCACTTTATACAAACAGCTCGACAAGATATTGTTATAAGCGAAATCATTCCCTGCTAAATGACTAAACTCATTGATATTGTAATCTTTCCTTTGTTTTCTTTTGGAATTTTTGGAAAAACTGGACATAGATGTATCCTATTGGTTATGCTTAAAAATACGACAAAAATTCAGCTTAAACAATAAAACTCCCTTCAAGTCCCTTAAACTCCCTTCGAGTGCCCTCAAGCCCCTACAGCTTTCGGCAACGGTTCGGACCTGATTAGAGACAGCGCCTGAACAGGTTCGGGGCATCTTCGGTTGCTCGTCGGCATGGCTTCGGCTACCGTTCGACAACAAGGCAAACAACAGCCGAACAACAGCCGAAGTTACCCCGACGCTGTCTGGGAGCAATCTGCAACAAGCCCCCAATACTTCCCGAAGCCATGCCGAAGAAATGTAGTGCAAAACTAATCCTTGGAGGTACTTATACCACACTGCTATACGCTCAAAGGGCACCATATAGGTGCCCTTTGAATTAAAAAACGAAGTAATTATACTTCGCAGAGAGAAAAGAATCTTTGTTAACGAATCGTCTCAAAGAATTTTTTGGTCTTGTTATAGGCGATTACACCAATAATACCGATCATCAGCCATAAAAAGTCGACTACAAAAATATCGCGCTGTCCATTGCGGAAGGTATCCCAGATCCAATTACCAGTTATAAATCCATTGACAAGCGGAATAAAAAATGCCAATATGCTTCCAACCAGCAAGGTTTCGCGATTGGTTCTTCGAATGCTTCTCCGGATAATGTAATACAGTGAAAATACGAGCCAGCTGTAGAAATACACCCGGTAAATAAAATCCTGATTAACCTCTGGACTCAATTTAATAGCAATAAAAGTCAATGCAGTGACAGGCAGCATCGTCAGACATATTGCCGTGAAGATATTGGCCGCCCAGAAATTGAATTTTCGCTTTCGTGGAATTACGTTGTTTTTGTCACGTGCTACCAGCCAGATTAAAATACCCGAGATAATGACCAAACAGCCCATAACCCCTAAAATAAAGTATACCATCTTAAGCGGATAACCGCCATAATCACCATAATGCAGGCGATATAAAAGGCTCCGGACACCATCGGCATAGGTAGCGTCACTGACCGGAGATTTCTCGGCAACCACCTTATTGTCGGCCGCTCGCACAGACAATAAACCCGATCCAGCAAAACTCTTGTTAAAATGCGGTTCCAGCTCCATGACAACATGCATATTGGAATCTGCATAGTTTTTGATCGTAATACGCTGGAAATCGGCTTCCGGCCATTTATATTTTGCCAGATCCAAAAATGGAGCAATCTTAATGTCTGCTTTTAAAGGTTTGTAGGTATAAGGAAAATCGGTCTCGGCACTAACCCCCATCTCCTGATACATTTTTTGTTGATCACCATCATACAACAACTTGCTCAGCGGTAAAGCCAGGACAGAATTAATGATCAAAAATGTACCTGTTACCGCAAAGATAAATTGAAAGGGAAAACCAATCACACCCAATGCCGTATGCATATCGGTCCATACCGTTTTCCATTTACTGAAGGGTCTGAACACAAAGAAATTTGAGACGATCTTGTCCCAATGCAGCAATAATCCTGTAATAAGAGCAAATAGGAAAATAAAAGCGGTAATCCCAGCAATAAGATAACCAAATGGGGCTATACCTACCCGAATTGGCACCTGATTGAGCTGGGCCATGAAGTGTAAGCGAAACAGAAATTCGCCCATATCGTAATTCTGCGTATAGTCACCTGACTTCTTGTTCGCAAAATTATAGGTAAAGTTCTTTGAATCATCATCGCCACCTCTTCTGCGACTGTTCTTTTTTGCTGCTTTCTGCTCAGGTGTTACCTTCGCTAGATTTTCTTTATTTAAGATACTGTCATTGGATGCACTGAGCCCAACATAAGCGGAGGTCCCTTCCCGGTGCATATAAAAAGTGATATCGCGTCCATGCAAATTTGTTTGTCCTTTGAGTGAATCGAGCAAACGATCAAAGTTTTGGTGATCTTCGCGATAGGTCTTATAGGACGTATTATTCTGCCAGGCAGCAATTTCATTTCTAAAAAATGCAAATGATCCCGCAAAAAATATCACATACAGGATGGCACAAATAATAATGCCACTAATGGTATGCGTATTGAAATAGATATTATAATTTCGGTTATTCATGGTCAATTACATTTTGAAAAAATAAGGCAGCGAAAAAACTGCAGCCAAGAGTAAATATAGTCCCCATATTTTCCATCCGTTCTTTGCAAGGAAAGCAAACAGTAAGAGTACTGCCCATAGGAGATAACCGGTGAAGGAAGCCGTTACAACAACATCTTTTTTATCAAAAATATGTGTGACCAAGACATGAAATGCGAGCATGACGACATAACCACCGATAAATCCGGCTGTAATTTTCAGGAATCGCTGAAAGGGCGTACTGAGGTATTTTTTATTAGCAGGCATATCTAATCGGTTAAGAAATCAATAGTTCAACACAAAGGCTAAATACATACAATCCCACAATTGGGTACAGTTTGAAATAGCGATAAGGATTCAATAAGACCACAATGCACATCATGCACATGAAATAGGCAAAAAAAGCAAAAAAGCCTGCTCCAAATCCTTGCAGATAAAGAACAGCTCCAAATGGAAAGAGCAGCAATAAGATGCTCAAAGTGCGCACAAACTTAGTTTGTGCGCACAATTTTTCAAGCCATTGCGGTCGGGGGCCAAATTTCACCTTTTTGCTCGTATTGTAAAAAAGGTATGCCCCAAAGAGTATAACGACTAGTAATGTACTATACATCGATTCTATAATTTATCGAGATCGTTTTTAAAACTTATAGGTAACCCCCATACGGAAATTACGTCTAGCTTCTACGATATAGGTGTAATAACTAACACTTTCTGGAACACTTGCATTTTTTGCTGTTGTCGAACCTGAGGTCAGCAGCTTCCGGTTATCCAACAAGTTATTCACCATAAGAGAGATACTATATTTTCCACTTTGATAGCTGATACCACCATCCGTTCTTATATAATTCTTAAAGTTACTTTCTTTTGTCGTTCCTATAGCACGGTCAAACATACCTTGAACGCTACCTGTTAAGCCTAGTCCTTTCAGTGGCCCTTGTTGCAAACGGTAGGTTAACCAAGCATTCGCGGTGTGTTTCGCTGTATTCGGTGTGATATTTCCGATATTTTCTTCTTTTCCATCTTTCGATATTTTGGAATCTGTCAATGCGTAGTTTGCGTTAACATTTAATCCCTTAACAATTTCACCGGTAATATCGAACTCTATTCCCTTACTTGTTGTTTCACCAAGAGCGATTTTAAAGAAACTATTACCACCTGCAATTGGATGGTCAAGATCATCTGTCAAAGCATTCTTACGTTTGATCTGGTAGGCACTCAATGTAGAAATCCATTTTCCTCCACCCCACTCTTTTTTAATACCCGCCTCAAGATCATTACCTCTGACTGGCTTAAAAGCATTTCCTTCCCAATCGGTTCCCGCTTGCGGCACAAAAGACTGGTCAAATAATCCATACACACTTGTTGATTTGTCTATGGAATAACTTAATCCGACACGCGGTGTAAATGCTTTATCTGTCCGATCTGCTACAGCGGTTTTCCCTACAGTTTCGGCTATCGTATAGCGTAAGCCTAAAGACAGACGTAGTTTTTCTTCCAAAAATGCCATCTCATCATGTACATAAAAAGACGAATACGATACAGAGTTCACATAATTTTGTCCCCCGGCCCTTACTTTAATACTTTTAGACCTGTCGGGATTAGGTATTACTTCTTCCTTAATCCCATAAACAGGATTATAAACATTCAATGGCTTTGTCACCAATGAATCTGTTGCCAATACATCGAAATCACCCCAGAATTTTTTAGTACCAAAGTCAGCACCAGCCAAGATACGATGACGAACGCTTCCCGTATATTCCTCTCCTGTAAACGAGAATTGGCCAAATTTGTTTTCCCCAGCTTCATCAGCCATATTATAGGTTCGAGACATATCACCGTTGGCACGCATCGCACCCACCCACGAACTGGTAGCGATCATATTAAAATTAAAATAAGCAAGCTGCCCATGGAAATTCCATTTGGAATTTAGTTTTCGATCAAAATATACGTATGCACTATGATCTTTGATTTTATTTGGCGCAAATGAAGGATCTCCTGCGAAAAAATCATTTGAAATACCTGGATCGGCGAATCCTTTTGGCGAAAAGGCATAGTTACCGTTTGACAAGTATGTAGAACCTTGATAGGTATATTCAAATGTCAATGAAGTCAGTGAATCCATCTTGTAAGTCACGACAGGAGCAATTACAACACGGTCACTATAGTTATATTTTGTATAGAAATCTTTCTGTTGACCAGCTACATTAAGGCGGTAAAGTAACTTACCATCTTTCCTTAATTTACCATCTAAATCAAGAGCAGCACGATACGTACTAAAACTACCTGTATTCAACGTTACAGACCCCTTCGTGTTTCCTGTCGGCTTCTTGGTAACGACATTATAAAATCCTCCCGGTTCGCCATTGGCTAGCATAAAACCTGCAGGTCCTTTCACAAACTCGATTCGCTCGATCATACTCGCATCTTCGGCTGTAGGCCCCCAAGAAGCTTCAATATTCATCCCGTTACGGAATGCTGGGATCTTTGATCCGCGCATACGGATATTCGCATACTGATTGTCCCAGTGTCCCTGGCGTGTAGCTCCACTGATATTACGCGTAATACCGTCAACAATGTCGAAAACCTGTTGATCTGCCATCAGGTCTGATGAAATAACCTGAATATTTTGAGGCAATTCTAAGATTGGTGTTTTAAGGCGCAAAGATCCGGAAATACTGTCAAACTTATAATGCTCATAGTATTTACCATAAACCGCAACTTCGTCGATGGCTTGCGATTGGTCTTTTAAGATGATGGGGCCAAGGTTTGTTGTCTCATCTGTTACGTTCACTTCCATCGTGTGCTTACCATAACCGATCGCTTTAATCTCGATATGATAGGTTTTGGATGAAAGCTTATGAAAAGTGAAATGCCCCTCACTATCTGTGCTGGTGGTCACACCGGTATTGGTTAATTTTACTGTTGCTCCTGTGATAGGTTCGGATTTTTCATTGATAAGAATTCCTTCAATTACTTTGTTCGTCTGTGCCTGTGCAACAGAAAAAACCGAACTAATCATAGGAATAGCCAGAAAAGATAAAGTTTTATTCATGAATGTAGTGTGGTAGATGTTTTTTATAGTAGATATTCGTTGTATTAGGATCCATTGTTGTTTCCGATGTTTCAAATGGATCCTTTATTTTTTTCAGTCAGCGCTGTAACTGCAGCTATTTTACCGCAAAGAAAGTGGTACTACCCTGCCATGCCGAAGCAAAGGGTTTTCCCTCATGTTCACCTGCTGTCTCAGCAAACGTACTTGCTTCCAAAACGTATGGACCCGACCAGATTGCATCAAATGTTAGGATGCCATTCTCGTCCGCAACAAACTCTTTTCCCCAGCCTGTAGCCGAAAAAACAGAAACCTTGGCCTGAGGGACAACTTTGCCGAAGCTGGTGATCTTTGCTTGTACACTTTGCCCTTTTTTTGCGTTAGCTGCACCAAGTAACTCAATCTGCAATGGGTTTTTCACGTCTTTATAATCTAGTGTTGCAGATTTTCCGACGACAACAGGTACTAAGGACGAAAATTCATACTTCGTTTTACCGCCTAGATCTTTAGGTGCTTTAACAATAGATAGGAAATAGGTTCCTGCTGCTGTAGGTTGAAATGAGCCACTAAAGTGATCGCCTTTATTCGTCAACTGAAGCTTAACGGGTTCCTTTCCCGGGGCATGCAACATTAATGAGAAGTCCTTCACGTCGGAGTACCATTTGTCGACCTGATCTCTCTCATTCGTTGCAAACTCACCGTAATATACCTTGACTTCATGGGATTGGTTTAACGTCCCATAAGAAGATGATTCAATCCAAAGGGCATGTGCTTGACCGGTATGACTACACAGTAATACCGCAAGAAATGTAAAGAATGAAATTAAAGTTTTCATAATATGTTGATTGATGTTTAGTTTTCTTCAACTTATTATGGGAGAATCTGCAGGTTTGAGTGATCTCAACAACGAATAAAATGATAAATTTCGTTATCTTGCAAGTTCTTCCATATCGTATATCGGGAGTAACTGAAACAGCAAACTGTTTCAGTCATCTACATCCAGTTGCCGCTGTATGTAGATTTACGCCATGTGATAGATTGCCGTCTATTGCATGGTGTTTTTTGTCCATTTATGTCTAAACAAATACACAAATAGTTATTTAGACTGATTAAAAACAGGACAAATATAACAGGAAATCTTTTTAAATCAACTATATTTTTTATTTTACAGTATTCTTACGCTCTCATTTTATATATAGCGAGCACAAAGAGCATTGTAAGTTAGGACGAGAGTGCAGAAGGGATTGAAAAAGTTGTTACATGATTCTCTAGTACCAGTTTCAGGTCGAATAATTCTGTTTCCTGGTAACGTGTCGCTACATGAAGCTGGATACGTTCGCAATGCGGTTCGAAAGTTTGTTGCACCAAATCGACTGTATTATTTTCGCCGGAGAGGTGAGTTAGGATAAGATGTTTAAGGCGATCGGTTTTATAGGCGTTAAACAGTTCGACGGCAACACGATTTGAAAGGTGTCCCCAACCACTGCTGATCCGGTTTTTCAGAAAATACGAATAGCGCCCTGTACGCAACATCTCCTCATCATAATTTGATTCCAGGAGCAATACATCCGAATGCTGAATAACATGCTGTACATTTTCGCAAGGTCGCCCAATATCTGTAAGCACTCCAATATTGTATGTTCCGTCTGAAACCAGAAAACTACAGGGTTCTTTGGCATCGTGAAATTTGGGAATACCATACACCTTGAGACCTCCAATTTCAACGACTTCGTCCGGAGAGATTATATGAACTAAATGGGATGGAAGATGCAATCGGGTACCGTCGTAACTCCCCTTGGTGATATAAACTGGTAGATTATATTTTTTGGCAAATACAGATAGACCTCTGATATGATCAGAATGTTCATGGGTAATGAAAATTGCTTTGATCTGAGTCGGTAAAAGACCCAAATTATACATCCGAAGGTGTATATGTTTGCTGTTGATTCCAGCATCTATCAAGATAGCAGAATCATCTTTAGCAACATAATAGCAGTTTCCATTACTTCCGGAGGCGATTGCACAATATTTCATTCGTTTACGCTATTTATAAGAATATATCTATTTTACCGCGTCAAAGATACGAAAAACAAGAAAACTCCGACATTCATTAACATTCCGGCAAACTCAATGGAATATTGACGGCAAGTCCGCCATCTGCTGTTTCTTTATATTTAGCATTCATATCCAACGCGGTTTCCCACATAGTCTTAACTACAGTATCCAGGCTCACTTTTGCCTTATCTGGGTTCGATTGCAGTGCTAACTGCGCAGCAGTAATTGCCTTAATGGCTCCCATGGTATTACGCTCAATACATGGAATCTGAACCAATCCACCAATTGGATCACATGTTAATCCAAGATGATGTTCCATCGCAATCTCGGCAGCCATCAGAACCTGACGCTGCGATCCACCCAACACTTCTGTCAGCGCACCGGCAGCCATCGCTGATGAAACGCCAATCTCCGCTTGACAGCCACCCATTGCAGCAGAGATCGTTGCATTTTTCTTAAAGATCGAACCGATTTCAGATGCGGTAAGAATAAATTGGATAATTTTGTTCTCACGCATTCCATCGTGGAAAGTAATATAATATTGCAATACCGCCGGGATAACGCCCGAAGCTCCATTGGTAGGCGCTGTAACCACGCGTCCGAAAGAGGCGTTCTCTTCATTTACGGCAAGTGCAAAACAACTAACCCAATCAAGAATATATTGAAAGTTTTGGCCTCCCTCGCGAATAGCCGCTACCCAGGACTCGTAATCTTGATAACTACGTCCCTGCATTAACTTCTTATTTAGCTTGGCTGCTCTACGTTCGACATTTAAGCCCCCAGGTAATGTCCCGCCAGTATGACAGCCCCGGTAGATACATTCATGTATTGTTTTATAAATATTCAATACGCCTGCTACGGTTTCACTTTCTTCACGCCATGCACATTCATTTTCGAGGACCAGCTCAGAGATTTTCAGCCCTGTTTTCATGGTCCAATGTAAGAGTTCATGTGCAGTATCTACAGGGAATGGAAGATCCACTTCAGACAGAACACTTTCCGTATCATTTTCCTGCACCACAAAACCGCCACCTATAGAATAATAAGTTTCGGTAATTGCCATACCATTGGATAGGAAGGCCTGAAAGGTAACGGCATTGGGATGAAAAGGCAAGCTCTCAGCATATAGAAACAGGAGGTCTTCCTGGTAGGAAAAAGGAATTGTCCGTTCGCCAGCGACTTCCAGTTCACCAACAGCCTTAATATGCTCCACTTTGGGAGTCACTCTATTAACATCAAAAATAACGGGGTCATCGCCACTCAATCCAAGCAGAACAGCGATATCAGTACCGTGCCCTGCACCGGTTTTGGCCAAAGAACCATAAAGCAAAATTTTGACCTGTTCGACCTCATTCAATACGCCTTTTGACTTGAGAACAGCGGTAAATTGCTGGGCCGCACGCCAAGGTCCTAAGGTATGCGAACTCGAGGGGCCGATACCAATCTTAAACATGTCAAAAACGGAAATTTGTTCTTTGCTCATAATCTTTTTTATTGCGGTTAGCTGATCAAGCCATTGCTTTTGTGAAAACCGCATCTAAATTAGCACAAATAAAGTACAATGTTACTTGTATTTGCATTATTATCAATTTGAAAACCAAGCTCAGGTTCTTTTAACAAGTATCCAACAAACATCTTACATTTTTTAGGGAAAAAGTAAGAAATGCTTCCCTATCTTTGTTGGCTATAATTTATAGAATGACGGGAAAAACATATTTATATTCTTTTTTTACCATTGTTATCTGTTTATTTTCGATTAGAACGTATTCCCAGCAACTACCTAAGCGGGAGTTTCGAGGCGTATGGGTTGCAACCATAGGTAATATAGACTGGCCTTCTGTCAAAGCGGGCAATAATGTCGCACTGCAAAAAGAGGAGTTTATTGATTTACTGGACCAACACCGCGGCGCGGGGCTGAATGCGATTATTTTACAGGTGCGTCCTGCTGCCGATGCTTTCTATGCAAAGGGCAGAGAACCCTGGAGTAGATATCTGACAGGAAAACAAGGCCAGCCTCCATCACCATTTTATGACCCTCTGGAATTTGCGATCACCGAGGCCCACAAAAGAGGGATGGAGCTACATGCTTGGTTCAATCCGTATCGCGCTTCAACAACACTAAATCCGGCACATTTTTCGGATGACCATATTACCAAGCGCCACCCAGAATGGTTCTTCACCTATGCTGGCAAGAAGCTTTTCAACCCAGGTATTCCGGAAGTTCGTAAATATATCATTGATGTGATTATGGATGTAGTCAAAAACTACGATGTAGATGGTATTCATTTCGATGATTACTTTTACCCCTATCCTGATAGCAGAAATACACCGGTACCGGATCAGATTACCTTTGGTCAATATAACAACGGGATCGAGAAAATTGACGACTGGCGACGCAACAATGTCAACGTACTGGTACACGATCTTGGTGTTGCCATCAAAAAGGTAAAACCTTATGTAAAATATGGCATTAGCCCCTGTGGCGTATGGGACAATAAAGAAAATAATACTGCTGGCTCAGATACCCGTGGTCTGAGTGCTTACCGTGAACTATATGCTGATGGTGTCAAATGGATGCAGGAAGGCTGGATAGACTACATCAATCCCCAGATCTACTTTCCTTTCAAAAATCGCGCTGCAGCATATGAGATCTTAGTTGACTGGTGGCAGAAACACACCTATGGCCGTCACTTTTATGTGGGGCATGGGGCTTATCGTGTTACAGAAAATAAAATCGGCTGGACAGATCGCAGCCAAATTCCCAGACAGGTACGCCACTTAAGAGAGGAGCACGACGTGGAGGGAAGTATTTATTTCAGTTCCAAATCACTCACGGACAATCTTGTTGGACTGCAGGATTCCATGCGAAATGATCTGTATCGTACGCCAGCTTTACCCCCTACAATGCCGTGGTTAGATAGTATCCCACCCAATGCACCTTTCGGTCTTCTGATTAAAAATTCGGCCAATGGAAAAATGAACACCTTATTTTGGCAAAAACCAGATGTGGCCACTGATGGGGAGTCTGCTTATGGCTATGTGATCTATCGGTTCAACCTCGATGAAAAAGTGAACATTAAGGATCCTGGAAAAATCATCTTTATCACCTTTGATGGCGATAAACTTCAATATACCGATGACGATATCAAGCAGCATCAACAGTACAAATATGTCGTTACTGCTATTGATCGCATGAAAAATGAAAGTAAGCCATCAGATAGCAGGAGTGCTAACGAAGAAATTTAGAATTTGACAAAAAATGCCTCTTCCTAAATGGCTTTGCTAATGCAATGGGACCATTTTCGAAAGAGGCATCCTGTTTGTGTGATTTTATAATACGTTATTTCCCCTGTCCGTATTTAAATTTTTTGTTGATCGTAACCGGAAGTTTTCCTTTTGGCGTATTTTGCCCCAAAATCGTTTTTACTGCTGCTTTCTGCATGAATGCATCATTTTGATAGGCCAGCAAAATTGTTTTTGCTTTTTTCGTTGCTTCGAAACCATCCAAAGCATAAGCATTGGTAAATAAGGTCAAGATCGATTTTTTTGCAAATTTCTTCATCAAGCCCTGAACATCTTTATTCAATACCATGGTCGGACGTGGACGAAGTCTCGTATCATGCACGGCGATAATAAATTGTTTATTTTTCTTGATTTCTTTGGTAATACGTTTGATATCATCCTTACTCATGCTGTCTGTGATGAAATACTGAGTTTCATTGGTCAGCGCACTCGCTAATTCATTCTGGAAAGTCTGATTAGCTGTAATTCCGATATTGATAATAGCGGTAGGTAAATCCTTTTTGAATGATTTTATTTTTTCGGTAGAATTTAATGCCGTGATCGCCGCATTTGACAGTTCGTCAATGAGCTGAACCGCTGAGGCACGATGTAAATCATTATATAGATTCTGTTGTGCTGTAGCCTGATATTTGTCTAAGCCAAGCCATAATTTGGCGGCTAGCACTCTTTTAACACGCGCATCAATATCTGCCTGTGCTATGCGTCCTTCATCAATGGCTTTTAAGATCAAATCGATTGCACGTTTGCTATTTTCCGATACTTCAAGTAAGTCATGCCCTGCGATAATCGCCTGTACGTCGGCTTCTCCATTTGGGAAAAACTTCTTTACGCCTTTCATATCCATTGCATCGGTGACTGCTAGCCCTTTAAAACCAAGTTCGTTGCGTAAAAGGTCCGTAACCACCTTTTTAGAGATGGAAGATGGCATATTAGGTGTATCGTCCAAACTCGGGATATTCATGTGTGCCACCATGACCGCGGGTGCTCCAGCTTTGATAAGTTCTTTGAACGGATACATTTCCAGGCTATCCAAGCGTTTTTTGTCAAAAGGAAGTTGTGGCAGATCATAATGAGAATCCACATCTGTATCTCCATGCCCCGGAAAGTGTTTAATGGAAGCCAGAATACCACCATCCACCATACCGTCCATATACGCTTTTGCTTTCTGGGTTACATTATATTTATTATCACCAAAGGAGCGGATACCGATGACCGGATTTTTAGGGTTATTGTTGATATCCACATCGGGCGCAAAATTGAAATGCATGCCTATACGTTGGAAATCTAAGGCAACCTCACGTCCCATGCGATAAATCAACTGATTATCTTGGACGGCTCCTAAAGTCATCTGATAAGGAAAGGACAATGTTGAATCCGGCATACGCATACCTAATCCCCACTCGCCATCAAAAGTCATCATCAAAGGTACTTTGGACAGGGATTGATAGCGATTGAACATATCGACATGACGAACAGGACCACCCTGAAATACAACGAGACCGCCCAAATGTTCGTATTGTATAACCTGCGCTACGGAGTCAATATACTTCTGCCCTAGATTGGTGTGTGCTCTAACCAAAAATAACTGAGCGACTTTTTCTTTTGGCGTCAAGGTATTGAATACCGCATCTACCCATTCATGCTGGGAGTTGATGTATTTCACAAAATCTTTTTTGTCCTGAGCTTTCAAGAAAGAAATTGTGCCGACTAATGCCAATATTCCCAGACCGAGTTTTTTGAACATAAATTAGTTTGTATAATGTATTTAAAATAGAAATACTAAGAACGTTATTATTTTGGACAATATGAAATTGTTTTTGCAACAATTTCATATAAACACGCATAAAACAGCAAATCATTAGGATACAAAGCTGAAACATACCACATGCTAATTGGTGGGAGCAATAATAACACGATGAAGCCATTCTGTGCGGCGGTAAAATATCGCGTATCGGAAAGTATTCCAGCTTGGACAGTGTTGTTCCCAACGATTACAGTGAGTTAGATTTGTTGGCACAATACAACAACACCATAAGTGAGGAAACGACATTTTGGAAACAGGCTAAAATCTTACCTTAAAATCTAAATCAGATGATACTTTTTCTCGAGAAAAAGAGTCAACTCCATGGTATTTTCGAGTTCTCCGATAGCCTCTTTTTTCCATAGGGTATCTATGATCAGTAATAAGAATTCTGTCTCAAACTCGGGACTCTCATAGCCCAGCTCTTTAAAAGCACGATGAATAATAGGCTGAACAGGCTTCATAAATTGTTCATGCTGCTGTTTGGAAAACGGGTGATGAGACAAACGTTCCTGCAATCTCCAGAATATGGGTTCTGCACTGACCAACTTACCCGGGAGGTTTATCATTGTGCGCAAAAATTCCTTTGGTTCACGATAGGTCATCATTCCGCGGTGATGCGTAAGCACCTTACGATAACCGGATTTAATCAAATAAACCAACAATGCGTCTTTATTCCCAAAATGTTTAAAGATTAATGCTTCAGAGACCCCTGCATTTTGGGCAATCGTTTTGGTAGAGGTATTCGTATAGCCTTGATCTGAGAAAAGCAACAATGCTTCTTTCATAATACGCTCTTTTCTACTCAAAACACTTTCTTTCATTTTTTATTTTTTTAATCTATATCCGTATATCACTAGATCGTTATACGGATTTGTTCAGTTGATTTTATAATTCTACTGCAAATATATCTAATCTTTCCATTCACTTGGGGTTATTGTAACTAAAATGATAATAATTCGTAACAAATAGTGCCATATTTTTGGGAAATAAAATTATATAACCGTCAACAACACATTAAAACACATTTGTACCTCGACCGATGAAGACCAAACTTTGGACCATTTTGATCTTTTCTATCTGCTTATTATTGGGTACAAACGTGCAAGCCCAACAGTATATTACGGGCAAGTTGCTCGATAATACGACTTCGCAGCCTATCCGAGGTGCAAGCATCACCATTATCGCGCTAAAAGATTCCAGTAAAGTACAGGTTCCTACAGATATTTTGGGCAGGTTCAGCAGTAGCACACTCCCCAATGGAGATTATCTGGTCAGTACACAGCCGATGGGCTACACCGTGGATCTTCGGCGTGTAAAACTAATCGGCCAAACAATCGATCTAACGTTTAAACTCACCAATGCCGAAATTGTACTAGATGAAATTAACATTTCTTCGAGCAGTATACAGGTTAAAGGGGATACACTTGAATTTGACACCAAGAAATATGTCACCCAGGATTTTGCAGATGCGGACGAATTGGTCAAACAGATTCCCGGCGTTGAAATTGATGAAGATGGCAACGTAAAAGCACAGGGAGAACCTGTCAATAAGATTATTATTGACGGCAGGGAGTTTTTTAGCACCGATCCTAAGATTGCCCTAAAAAACCTTCCTGCCGATGTTATTGCCAAGATCCAAATTATCGATGACAAAACCGAGCAGGCCAAGTTTAGTGGTTTTGACGATGGCAAACGCATGAAAGTGATCAATATCGTCACCAAGCCTGATAAAAGAAAATCCTATTTTGGCAAGCTCTCCGGGGGAGTAGGTCCCGATCATAAATATGCCATAAATACCCAAGTGACCAAAATGAATCCCAAGCGTCAGTATTCAATTGACATCAATACCAACAATGTCAATCAGCCCAATGGTTTTGCCCCCCGTGGAAACAGCAGAGGACGTACCGGACAAGGGGTGACAACGCGCTTTAACGCTGGGTTCAACTACTTGGATCGTTTTTTCGATGACCGGATGGACTTCAATGCGAATTACACGTACAATTACTCGGACAATAATATCCTCAGCCAAAGTAAAACAGAATATACGGCAGGCAACCGGGCTAACCAAATCAACAATCAGGATCAATTAAACAGCACCTACAGCAACAATCATGCATTCTCTATTCGCGCAAACTGGAAGATAGATTCGATTCAAAAACTGGACTTTCAACCTAATTTTTCCTATCAGAGTAACGACAGGATTACACGTTCCATCGGCAATACCTTATTAAATCTTACCGAGATGCTGAATAGTTCTGACCGAAGGAATAAGAGCCTTGGAGAAAACTTCAACTGGGGTGGAGACCTTACTTACATGCGGAGGCTCAATAAACCTGGCCGGACGATCAGTTTTAATATCAATGGTTCCTTTAGCAGCAATAAAAGCCATGCGGAAAATTTTGCGCTAAACTCTTATTATAAAAACGGTGTATTCAACCGGGTCGATACCGTGAACAATAGGAATTATTCCATGGGTGATAATAATGGCTTTCGCTCAAAAATAGCCTATACCGAGATGATCGGTAAATATTCCCGCTTGCAAGGGAATTATACTTTTCGGAATACGGCACGCTATTCGGATCGCAAGACCTATGAGTTTTTGTTTGAAACAGGCCAACTAGGTGAATTAAAAAACCGACTTTCCAATGAATTCCGCAATGATTTTGTTTACCATAGCGGTGGGGTTTCCTACTTATTTAACAAAAAAGATAGCGTAAGATTTCAGATTGGTTTAGATTATCAGACGGCTTCACAGGTCAATGACAAATTATTTCCCAATATACTGGCCACAAAAAGCCACTTCAATAGTCTGCTACCTAACCTCAACTTCCAGTATAATTTCACGAAGGATACTCGGGTCGAGTTTCGGTATAATGCAAAGACAAACACCCCTTCCATCGAGCAATTGCAAGACTTTATAGACAATCAAAATCCACTACGCATTAGCTCGGGGAATCCGGATCTAAAGCAAGAATATGACCACAACCTTGTGGTACAATTTAGATCAATAAATAAAGGTTCGGGCAAAAGTTTTACCTCCGACTTTACAGCAGATTTTATTGAGCATAAAATCTCCAATACCATTTTTACCACAGATTCAGCCTTTACGATCACAGCGGATGTTATACTCGGGCCAGGTGGGCAATACATCAGGCCTGAAAATTTCAATGGTGTCTATAACCTCAAATGGCAAAATAGCCTTGGATACCGCTTTGAACCATTGAAACTTAATTTCAACCTAAACAATAACCTCTATTTCAACCAGAATTACACCTTATTGAATCTCGAAAAGGTCAATGCGCAAACGTACGGTCTGAGTCAACGGGTCGGTGTAAACACGGCATTCAGCAAGGATATCATCATCGGATTGGATTACAATGGAAACATCGCCTTCTCCAAGAACTCCGCCAACGAGAAATCGAATTATTCGGTCTATAAACATACCATTGGTAATTCCATTGCATTGACCTTGTTAAAAACATGGACGCTGAATTCAACATTCAACTACCTTTACAATGGCAGCATTCTGAATTCACCAAGTACAACAAGTTTGTTATGGAATGTCTCTATAGGCAAGAAATTGTTCAAGCGTAGGAATGCCGAAATCAATCTCACGGTTTTTGATTTATTTAATGACAATAAAAACATCAATCAGCAGGTCAATGATCTTTGGGTACGAGTTTCGCAATCCAACGCCATAACGCGCTACGCCATATTAAGTTTTACCTACCATATTCGGGGACTTGGCGGAAAAGGAGAAATGAAAAACCGTCGTTAATATGCAGCATCATCGTTAATCCACGTGGAACACGTCAATCAATCGACGGTAAGCATATATCCTACTCCTCTGACATTGATAATCTTAATCCGATCATCCTGACTGAGGTATTTTCGTATCCGGCTGATAAACACGTCCAGGCTTCGCCCTGTAAAATACTTATCATGGCTCCAATAGGCTCGCATGATATCCTCCCGCGGTATGACTTTATCTTTTTGTTCATACAGCTTCCGCAGCAGTTCACTTTCGCGGAAAGACAGCTTAAGTACCTCACCTTGATAAGTCAACTGATGTTTTAAGCTATCAAGGCTATAGTCTCCTATCATCAGCTTTTGGCCGAATAACATCTTAGGACTATTTTTCAACAAGGATTCTATCCGCACAACGAGCTCTTCAATCTTAAACGGCTTTTTGACATAATCGTCCCCACCCAAACGAAATCCCCTCACAACATCCTCTGTCTGGACTTTGGCTGTCAAGAAGATAATGGGCACCTGCGTATCTGATTCGCGTATTTTTGTTGCCAATGTAAAGCCATCCATGACGGGCATCATGACATCGACAACCAAAATATCCGGCCGGGCCGCTGTAAATGCTTCCAAAGCTTCGTGACCATTACTGCAATGGGCAACATGAAATCCATTAGCTTCCAGGCTATCGGCAACGATCATTCCGAGACTTGGTTCGTCTTCTACATATAAAATTTCAATCATAGGGTTGTCATTCAATCAATATATTTCGGCTTTTGTCTAAGACATCTTTAGGATAAATCAGTTTAATTACTGTCCGATAAAGAAGCTTATTTCCTTTCTAAAAAATAAATTATGCTGTTTATTCGTACGGTAATCGAATACTAAAGGTACTTCCTTTTTCCAACTCACTATCGACGGTAATCTTGCCATCGTGTCTTTTTACCACCTGCTTGACATAGGCAAGACCCAAACCAAAGCCCTTCACATCATGTAGATTACCCGAAGGTACCCGAAAGAACATATCAAAAATCTGGTTATGGTATTCTGACGAAATTCCCTTACCATTATCTGTAATACGAATATGGACATTTTCTTTCATTTCCTTCAGTTCCACCTCAATATAAACGTGCTGTCCAGCATATTTTATCGCGTTTTCCAGTAAATTATTGATCACATTTTTTAGATGGGCTTCGTCCCCATTGATCCGTATTTCACTTGGAACAGCAATAAGCTTAAAGTCCACTTGCTTAGTTTTATTCAGCTGAGCAACTTCAATGGCTCCCTTCACCATGGCGACAAGATCGAAGTCAGTACGTTGCAAAACAATTCCCCTTGTTGCGTCGATATCCATTTGAAGCACCTTTTCAATCATATTGGACAGATGCTCCAGTTCTTTTTTGGAGATATTCAGATAGCGGTTCATCTTTTCCCTGTCATCCTGTACACCATACAACTGTATCGCTTCTATCGCTGCCATGACAGTAGAAACTGGTGTTTTGAGTTCATGTGTCATGTTATCGACGAAGTTCTTACGTAGCTCGGCCATCTTATTTTGGTTGAGAATGGTTTTCATCAAATAGAAGAACGTTCCGAGCAGCAATCCAATCAAGAGTAGTGAGATGAGCAGCTGCCAGCTTAAGCTATACAGCAGATATTTCCAATCCTCCTGAAACTTGATCACAAGAAATTCATTTTTCAATGGGTTAACCATCATGGGCCTCGTCCAAGCAAGATTTGCTTCGCGGTATTTGCGGCGCACATCTTTGATTTGATCGTGTGGAATCGTGACAATAGCCATTTCAAATGGCACTGATATGCTCTTATTGTTCAAGGATTCTTTAAACTTTCTCTCGATTAACTCCAGATTGGCTTTGTTCATCTCAAAGTCCCGGAACAGAAAGGGGGGGATAATTGCGCCTTGCCCTTCGCGGTCTTTGGGAAACATTTTCTCCCTTCTATTGTGGCTCTCGCGATCAAATCGCTCGTTTTTAGGCCGTTCGGCGTTTACACGTTGTAAAGCCTTATCCAGTTCTGAAGCGGGTAATAATCCCGAAAGCTCTCGTTTTACATCTTGGAGGAGGCGATTCCGATCAGCCTCGGGGCCATCTAACTGCCGATCACCATTGCGCGCTTGGTAGGCCTCCTGAACAGCATTGAAGAGCGAACGCTCAGCAGTAGACAGAAACAGGTCGCGACGATTTGTATAACTTCCATAAAGCCAAATCCCCAATACTACAGTAATTCCTGCCCCTATTAAAACGATCAAACTGATCAGTAATTTAAATCTTCTACCCATAACTAAAACAAATTTAAATTACTAGATTTGCAATCGCTGTGGTAATTAACCATATTTAACAAAATATAACACTGATTAACAGTTCGCATTGATTACTTTTGCACTATTCAAAAATTAATATGATTAAAGACTTTAAGAGACGTAGTATTCAACTTTTACTTCCACTTTTTACATTGGCCGCTTTCGTTGGTTGTAATAAAGACATTTCGCTCTCATTGGATAGTTCAAGAGATGAAACAATCGGTCTAGTACCAATTGATACGGTTTCCGCCAAAGTTTCGACTTATCAATTGGACGATATTCCGACTTCTGCTACTGGAACAATGCTTGTCGGAAAAAATAGCAATGCTATTACGGGTAGTATGACATCTACGGCTTATATGCGCCTCGGAGTAGGAACGATAAACAATGCTTCTATACCTGATGATGCGGTTTTGGATTCGGTGACTTTGGTCTTAACACCAAATAAGTACTCTTACGGTGATACAACACAAGTACAAAAGATAACAGTACACCGTGTTACGGAAGAGATTACGCAAACACAGATTGATTTAACCAAACCTGTTGATGAACGTCCTGTTTTTGTCACTTCAGCGGCGATATTCAGTAAACAAAAGTTTGCCTATGAAAATACCCCACTGGCACAACTTTCCTTTAAACCACGTATTCAATCGGCAGATTCATTATTTTTCAGATTTAACAGTACCATTAGCAATGAGCTATTTACGATGATCAAAAATAATGATAACCGAATTCAGAACAGTACAAGCTTCCAAGAGTATTTCAAAGGATTGGCACTTGTTCCTGACAACAGCAATACGGCATTGATCGGTTTTAAAGATACTGTATTTCTGCAGGTTCACTATTCATTCTTGAATAATGAGGGGACAAAATCTGTTGGCAAACAATATTTTTCCATTGATAACAAAGCTTACCAGTATAATCAAATTGAAGCGGATCGCTCTGCAACAAAATTTGCACCGTTGACCTTAAAAAACCCTCAAATTGCGAGTCAACAAACGGATGGAAATGTATTTTTAGAGGGCTCAACTGGTGTTGTAGCAAAAATTGAGTTTCCTACGTTATTAGAGTTGGTGAACAATCCATCAATAGCGATTAATAAGGCAGAGCTTGTCATTGAAGTCCCTAATGGCGCCGCAAGCATTTTTGATCAGCCTCAAAGTTTGGTCTTAATGGTGGCAAGTAATAATGGGAATCCGATCAGTTTGTTAACGTCACCTTATTCGACAACAACACAGCAAGCGGCATTGGTACGCGGCAATGATTTCGGTTCTAATGGGTCTTATACATTCAATTTGATTGAATATTTGACAAAAATTAAAACAACAGCATACAATAATACTTCATTATATCTATCTTTACCGACATCGGGTTTGTTTTCAACTGGAAATAGGTTAATATTGGCAAAAGATAATGAGAATGATCCGAAAATTAAATTAAACATCCTTTATACTAAATTTCAATAATTTATGAACAAGAAAAATTGGCTACTCGTTTTATTAGCTTTTGTATTTACAGTTACAACTTTCTCTTCTTGTAAAAAAAGTGACGACAGCGAAGATAAATCAGATGAATGGTTTGCTAAAGCTGCCTTTAAAGGTCCACAAACGTCTTCTGCGGCAAGCTTTTTAATAAATAATATTGCATATGTTTCTACTGGTTTAGCTAGTAATACAAGTGGCAAGCCATTTCGTGTTAAAACAACTTATGCATATGATGCCGCCACAGATACCTGGGCAGATAAAACTGAATTCCCAGGAGATGCACGAAATGGTGCTATCGGTTTTTCCATTGGTAATATCGGCTATGTTGGTGGCGGAAACGACGGAACAAACAACCTAACCGATTTCTACAAATTTGACCCTACAGCTAACAGCGGTAAAGGTGCTTGGTCAAGCATTGCTCCACTTCCTATTGCTTTATCAAATGCAGTAGCTTTTACATTAAACGGTGCGGCTTATGTTGGAACAGGTGAAACTGTCGTTAACGGTGGAACAACAAATACCAATGAGTTCTACAAATATGATCCTGCTGCTAATACATGGCAAGCAATCAGTGATGCGCCATTTTCGGCGAAAAGAAAAGCAGCATTCTCTTTTGTTGTCAATAATGTAGCTTATGTAGGTGGTGGTATTTCTAATGCTGCTTACCCAAAAGATTTCTACAAATTTGATGGTAGCAAATGGACTAAATTGAACGATATCAATAGAGCAGATAATTCATATACTTACGATTTGACTCGTTCAAATGCTTCTGCTTTCGCAATCAATGGTACTCCATTCGTTGTTGGTGGTTACAAAAATGCAGTAATCAACAGCACATGGAAATATAATATTTCTGGAGACTACTGGACAAATGATAACGGTGCTTTTGCTGGTTCAGCACGCCAAGATGCTGTTGGTTTCGCTGTCGGAAACAACGGTTACATTACAACTGGACTTAACGGTTCATCTCGTTTTGACGATACTTGGATGTTTACTCCGATTTATTAATCGAAATAAAATCAATATAAAGAAAGGAATGGAGTTTCAAACTTCATTCCTTTTTTTATGCTTCTATCATTTTGTTTCTATTGGTTAATAAGAATTTCTACTTCCCTTTTATAGCTGTCTGCTCTAGCGAAATCAGCCATCAATAATAGCATATATCCGGCTACTATTTACTAATATAGGGCAACTCTCTTATTCTTCATTAATTGAGGTGCACCTGACGAGAGATCTGCTCCTCATAATGTTTAATTCTCTCCATGCAGTTTTAAAAGCTTCCGATACAGTTTTAGAAGCGATCCGGCTCAGCCCTAGGGCGTTTATACAAAAGATTGAATTGAATGCCTCATATAATAACATCCATACTTCAGAGAAGAATGGGTGCATTAAAAAAACCTTGTCAGAATGATCTGACAAGGTTTCCATTTTATATAAACTTGTAATACTGTTGACCTCACGAAGAAGGATCAAGATCTGAAGTTCGTTTATTTTTCAACTGTCTTGATCTCAAATAATGTATTCCATAATTTTCCTGTTATAAAGAGACGCTTCCCAACTTGATCGTAAGCAATTCCATTCAATTCATTGTCATAAGCGGAAGTATGCTCATAGATACCGACAAGATTAATCCTCCCTTCTACCGCTCCTGTTTGCGGATTGATTATAACAATAACATCTTTTTGATAGACATTTGCGTAAACTTTTCCGTCTATATATTCCAGTTCATTGAGTTCATCCACCGGTCCAGCTTCATCGTAAACTCCGATAGCATTCAGCTCCTTACCGGTTGTTGCATCTAAAAAGAATAATTTATTGGAGCCATCAGACTTTATCAAATGCTGTCCATCGTAGGTCAAGCCCCAACCTTCTTTACTATTTTCATATTTAAAGGAACTTTCCTTGACAAAAGAGTTTTTATCAAAGACATATCCTTCTCCCTGCTGCCAAGTTAACATAAATAACTTATTCCCAACCAATGTCATTCCTTCAGCAAAAGTCTTTTCATCAAATTTGATCTCCTTGAGTACTTTACCTGTCTTTAGATCAACCTTTCTCAAGTTTGACTCACCATAACGGCCATTAGATTCGTAGAGAATGCCATCTGCAAACTGCAGTCCTTGTGTAAAAGCTGTTGTATCGTGCGGATATTTGTTGACAACCTCAAAACCATAGTTCTTCGCATTTTCAGGTACAACATAAAATGTACTTGAAACAGAATCGGGTTTTCCTGCGTTGTACACCAAAGCGGAAATATTACGTGTGCCGTAAGCCATGTCTTTGGTATCGACCGTAATTGCTGTAGTGTCAGTTGATGACCCCACATGTTTATCATCTACAAAATAAGCCACAGAGTCCATTGATACGGATTCAAACTTCAATTTCAACTGGACTTGAGTACCTTTTAAAACAGCTTGATTTGCTCCAGGAGATGCAAATTCCAAACTTGATTTTTTTGACTTACAAGAAGCAAAAGCTAACGCTGCAATTGCCATAAAATAAGTAATTTTTCTCATCTATGTATAATTATTTATAAGTACGTATCCTTAACTATCCCAAAACGCATCTTTGATATGATTGAGTGCTATTTTTGGAGATTTTGTTATTGCGACAACATCAAATCTGACTTCACCGACATAACCTGTTTTAAGAATATAAGCCTGTGCTGCACGAATCAGTAGTCGCTGCTTTTTGCGATCTACAAATTCGTAGGGTTCGCCGAAATCCGTTCCCGACCGTGTTTTTACTTCAACAAATACCAAGGTATTTTTGTCCACGGCAATCAAATCTACTTCTAAATTCTTAAATCGCCAATTTCTTAACACTATTTTATAGCCTTGTTCCACGAGGTATTCCATGGCCATTTGCTCACCCCATTCGCCCGTTTCAAGATGCTTGGCCATATCAAGTATTACTTAACAATCGTATTTCCCAGAAAGCCTCCCAAGAGCCGTTCGGCTTCTTTAAGTTTCTGATATTTAAAAATAAGGACTTCTAGGTTTGCCACATCTTGTTCATGTTTCATTTCTTCACGAATATGATGCATTTCCGCCTCAATCTTACGTTTCTTAATCCGATAGATGGCTGTAACAACAAGTTGTTTTAAATGCTCATATTCTTGCGTGACATAAATTTTACGCTTATCGTCATTCCAATTTTCGCTGAGCGAATATTTACTGGCAACACTATTAATCGCCAAATCGGATATTGTTGTATCCGAATTCGAATAAAACTGTTTGGCATCTGGAATTTCGTAATTTTCTGCAGCATCTCTATAGACTTTTAAAATGTAAGCCGCAGCTTTATCCTTAAATTCTATGTCGCTGATATTTCCTAATAGCAGTCCTGCAACGGGAATATCCCCGTCACCTTCCCAGGTTGCTAGATAATCACCGTAATTGATTAGAATACGTACAATCTCGCGTTCCTGAAGAATTTCCGACGTCAGTTGTACCGGTTGTTCAACATTCTCCATAGGAGCTACTCCTCCTCTTTCATCGTCGGTCATGAAGAAATCCGGAGGTGGGCCGTCCATGCCAAACGGAGGCATCCCTGCATTTGGCGGTGGACTCTGAGGTTTACGAGCAGCATCCTTATCCGCCTTCTTTGCTCTATTGAGCCTAATCTTATTGAGTTCAGCCAATAAAATGCGTTCTTCAATATCCAAAAGGCTGCTACATTCCCGGATAAAAACAGAAACCTTAATTTCATCGGGAATCAACGCAATACTTTCGACAACATCGCGAATAACCGCTGCCCTTTTTATTGGATCGTTATTGGCATCACGAAGCAGAATATTCGTTTTGTAGAAAATAAAGTCCTGCTGATTGGATTTGACATAATCTTTAAAAGCAGTGGCACCAAACTTTTGCACATATGAATCGGGGTCATTACCGTCGGGAAAAAGCAGCACTTTAACGTTTAAGCCTTCTTCCAGCAGCATATCTGTACCGCGTAGGGAGGCTTTGATCCCTGCTTCATCCCCATCATAAAGTATGGTTACATTCTTTGTGAATCTGGAAATAAGCTTGATCTGACCTGTTGTCAAAGACGTTCCCGAGGAGGAAACAACATTTTCGACTCCAGCTTGATGCACCGAAAGAACATCGGCATAGCCCTCTACCAAGTAGCAATTATCCTCTTCCATAATTGCCTTTTTGGCAAAATTCAATCCATACAATACGTCGGATTTATGGTAGATTTCGCTTTCGGGAGAGTTTACATATTTGGCGACCTTTTTATCCGTCTTTAGTGTCCGACCACCAAAGCCAATTACACGCCCCGTCAGGTTATGAATCGGAAACATGACCCGGCCACGGAAACGATCATATAAAGATTTATCATCACGTTCAATAGCCAAACCACTTGCAGCCAAATAATCTGGGTGAAAACCAGCTACCTGTGCTTTATCGACCAATGCGGTCCATTCTTCAGGCGAATAACCCAATTCAAATTTTTTGATGATATCCTCCCGGTAGCCACGCTCCTTGAAATAGTTGAGTCCGATGACCTGACCCATTTCAGTTTTCCAGAGTTGCTCGGCAAAGAATTTACTAGCCCAAGCACTTAGCACATATAGACTCTCCCGTTTATCCTGCGCAGCAAGCTGGGCTGGAGAACGCTCGACTTCTTCAATTTGAATCGAATATTTATCGGCTAAATAACGGATGGCTTCCGGGTAAGAGAACTTTTCCAGTTCCATGACGAATTTAAGGGAATCTCCACCAACACCACAACCAAAACACTTATAGATACCCTTTGAAACAGAAACGTGGAAGGAAGGCGTCTTTTCATGGTGAAAAGGACAATTTCCAATCAGAGAAGTTCCCCGTTTCTTTAAATCAACGAAGTCTCCCACCACCTCTTCTATCCGTGCTGTTTCCAGTACCTTATCAATAACTTCCTGCTTTATCAAACCGTTTCTTTTTTAATGTAAAATTAGAATAAATCTTTTGCATCTCCACTACGAAATGGCTTCTTTAATGGTATTGCAGAAGGACAATGAAACAAATAGAAGGAAAAACAATGGATGAGCCAGTTCGCTTAAATAAATTGTTTTGATATGCTGTGCTTTGTATTGCATATCAAAAGCAATTTATCTAAGTTTGTTCTTCAATTTATAGCTGATTAAGATAATCAAAATGAGCAAAACAATCAAGAAAATATGCTGTATCGGTGCTGGTTATGTCGGTGGACCTACCATGTCAGTTGTTGCAAAGCAATGTCCACATATTGAGATTACAATCGTCGACGTCAATGCCGCCCGTATCGCGGCTTGGAATGATGAGAATCTAGACAACCTTCCTGTATACGAACCAGGCTTACAAGAGATTGTTGCAGAAGTGCGTAATCGTAATTTGTTTTTCTCAACCGATATCGAAAAAGCTATCGACGAGGCCGACATGATTTTTATTTCGGTCAATACACCGACCAAAAATTACGGCAAAGGCAAGGGAATGGCAGCAGATTTAAAGTATATTGAACTTTGCGCACGCCAGATCGCAGCGGTTGCCAAAAACGACAAAATTGTAGTTGAAAAATCGACTTTACCTGTTCGCACTGCGGCAGCTTTAAAAAGTATCCTTGATAACACGGGTAATGGTGTTAATTTCCATATCCTTTCCAACCCTGAATTTTTGGCTGAAGGCACAGCAATACAGGATTTAATCCATCCAGACCGTGTGCTTATAGGCGGAGAGAATGATGAAGCTATCGCCGCATTGGTCGACATCTATGCACATTGGGTAAGTCGCGACAAGATTCTCACAACGAACCTTTGGTCATCTGAACTTTCAAAACTAACCGCAAATGCGTTTTTAGCACAACGCGTCTCCTCGATTAACTCCATCTCGGCATTATGTGAGAAAATAGGCGCGAATGTAAATGAAGTTTCCAAAGCGATCGGTATGGATTCTAGAATTGGATCCAAATTTTTGAAAGCTTCTGTAGGTTTTGGAGGCTCTTGTTTTCAAAAAGATATCCTCAATCTGGTTTATATCGCACGAAGTTACGGTCTCACAGAGGTTGCCGAGTATTGGGATCAAGTGATTTTGATGAATGATTATCAAAAACAGCGTTTTGCGGACAACATTATCCAAACATTGTATAATACCGTATCGGGTAAAAAGATTGCATTCTTAGGCTGGGCATTCAAAAAAGACACGAATGATACGCGTGAATCTGCAGCGATCTATGTCGCAGATTATCTATTGAGTGAACAAGCTGAAATCACGGTCTATGACCCCAAAGTGTCCGCTGAACGCATCTATGCTGACCTCGATTATCTGAACACCCGGTCGTCAGAAGAAAACAGGGCCTTGGTAAAGGTTGTCAACACCGCCTATGAGGCTTGCAATGATGCACATGCAATTGCCGTATTAACCGAATGGGATGAATTTAAGCATTATGATTGGGCCAAAATTAAGGAGCATATGAAAAAGCCTGCATTTGTGTTCGATGGCCGTAAACTATTGAACCGTAAGGAACTTGAAGATCTTGATTTTAAATATTACGCGATAGGCGAGTAATCAATATATAGATAAAAAAGAACCCTCAGAATATAGTCGCATAAATGTATGCAACTATAACTGAGGGTTTTGTTTGTGCCTGTTGTCAACGCATAAGGAAAGAGAGATGAAACACAAGCGATGCAACAGGACTTTTTATCTTAATTATTCAGCATCCCATAGAACTCATTCATGTAATAAGATTCTTGGAGCGCATCTCTAAAATTCTGCCATTGTTCTTCGTCAAATGAAAATACGATATCTGGATAAGGTGTTTTCATAATCAAACGAAATTCACCATCTGGGAATGTGCTAAAAAAGAGCTCATCACCATTACTTTTCGTAATATTCAAAAAATCGAAGAATTTATTCCTCGTAAATGTCAGTAGAAAACTTTGTTGCCAGATATAATAGGTTTGACACTTATGGCAAACACTAATATGGGTATCTCCTCTTTGGCTTAGAATTTTTGTGTCACACATACTATCTACATTTATTTAGACTCATTATAAATAATATTCAAATGTAAGAATAGTTTTTAGAATAACAAGTACCTGAACAAAAAAAAGGCGATATATTTCTATATCGCCTTTTTTAAATTAAGGAGCATTAGTTCAAACCTCTCTTTTTCAATAGATATTTTGGATCTGGATCTGCACCTCTAAATGTACGGTACATTTTAGCAGGATCATCAGTACCTCCTTTTTCAAGGATATTTTTACGGAAAGAATCCGCTGTCACTTGATCGTACAATGATTTTTCCTTGAAAGCTGCGAAGGCATCTGAGTCCAACACTTCAGACCAGATATAGGCATAATAACCTGCAGAATATCCACCAGCGAAGATATGTTGAAAATATGTACTTCTATAACGCGGAATAATAGCATCAATAATACCTATCTTTTTCATTGCTGTTTTTTCAAAGCCATTAATATCTTTTGAAATTTCTTTTGTGGTAGCATGATAATCCATGTCTAACAACGCGGCAGAAAGGTATTCAACCGTTGCAAATCCTTGATCAAAGGTACCGGCCTTTTCCATTTTTTGAATCAATGAATCTGGCATTGCTTCTTTGGTCTTATAATGCTTAGCATATGTTCTTAACACCTCTGGATCTGCTGCCCAATTTTCCATCACTTGTGAAGGTAGTTCAACAAAGTCACGTGGTACAGAAGTTCCGGCCATTGAGCGGTATCTTACATTGGAAAGAAGACCATGTAGAGCATGTCCAAACTCATGGAACAAAGTAGTCGCTTCATCAAATGTCAACAAGGCAGGATTTTTTCCCACTGGTTTTGTGAAATTGCATACGATGGAAATTACAGGAGCAACACGTTTGCCATCTTTTGTCGACTGGTTACGGTAAGAAGTCATCCAGGCACCGCCTCGTTTTGATTCGCGCGGGAAGAAATCAGCATATAGGAGACCTAAATGTGAACCGTCTTTGTCTTTAACTTCATACACTTCCACATCTTTATGGTAAGTTGGTACATTATTTAAGGCGACGAACGTCAAACCATATAATTTATTGGCTACAGCAAACGCACCTTCACGAACTGCAGGAAGACTCAAATAAGGTTTAATTTCGTCCTCATTCAATGCGAAACGTTTTTTGCGAATAATTTCTGTATAATATCTCCAATCGTAAGGGGCCACAGCAAAATTACCTCCTTCAGCCTTTATTTCTTTTGCTATATCTGCTTCTTCACCTTTTGCTTTAGCGAGTGCTGGAGTCCAAAGTTTATTTAACAGTGCATAGACATTGGCCGGATTCTTCGCCATTGATTCCTCTAGTACATAGGCCGCATGTGAAGAATAACCTAATAATTTTGCTTTTTGAAGGCGAAGGTTTACAATTTTTTGAATGATCGCCTTATTATCGTTGGTGTTATCTTGATTACCGCGTAGCTGATAAGCCTCCCAAAGTTGCTTTCTCAGTTCACGATTTTTTGCATATTGAAGAAAGGGCATAATGGAAGGATTCTGTAAAGTAAACACCCACTTATCCTTCTTTCCTTTTGCTATGGCTTCTTCAGCTGCTGCCGTTTTCAACGATTCAGGCAAGCCTTCCAATTGGCTAGCAGAATCAACGACTAGTGTATAAGCATTGGTTTCAGCAAGCAAATTTTGCCCGAATTGAGTTGTTAATGTTGAAAGCTCAGCATTAATTTTTTTCATTTTTTCCTTATCACCATCCTTTAAATTCGCTCCGGAACGTACAAAACTCTTATAAGTTTCCTCCAACAGTTTATTGTCCTGTTCGTCTAATCCAAGTGTATTTCGACTGCTCCAAACTGTTTTGATACGGTCAAATAGTTTGGTATTCATCGAAATTTCATCAGAATGACTCGATAAAATGGGAGCCAAATCTTTTGCTATCGCCTGAATACTGTCATTTGTATTGGCACTATTTAGATTATAAAATACAGTAGATACATTATTCAATAATCCACCTGCATTCTCTAGGGCGACTATCGTATTTTGAAATGTTGCTTTATCCGAATTGTTGACTATCGTGTCAATTTCCAAATTGTGTACTTTTATCGCTTCATCAAAAGCTGGCCTAAAATGCTCTGTTTTGATCTTGTCAAAAGGTGGTACATTAAAAGGGGTTTCGTAAGCCAATAAAAGAGGATTATCTGTCATCACTTTTTTTTCCTCACAACCAACAAATGCAGTTGCCACTATCGCAAAAAATGGCAAAAGTTGTCTTTTCTTCATATTATCTGATTATTCCTGATTTTTTTTCAAAGATAACAAAATTAGGCAAATGCTGGGCCTCGTTGAGGAGGGGTTCCAAAGGACCATGAAAACAGTCATCCTATTGTAAAACAAAAACTTATTCGTAAACCTTGTTAAAAATAATCTGTCAATTTGGATAAAGATATTTTAATGAGCGATATTAACCGTTTCTTTTGGAGATGTGCGGGGGTACATCAAGAAACTCTTGAAAAATATCCGGAAGAGCATAGTAAGTACACAGCCATAGGTGCTACTATTTTTTTTACGGGATTGTTTGCCAGCCTTTCGGGTGGCTATGCCATGTATTTCGTGTTTAGTGGTGGGGCATTTGACTGGCTTTTGGCCATTGTATTTGGCATTATTTGGGGTTTAGCGATATTCAATATGGATCGCTATATTGTACTCAGTATAAATAAATCAAAAAGTGGCCTTATGCAGCTTCTGCAGGCTCTTCCTCGAATTTTACTGGCAATTTTGATTGGCCTAGTTATCTCTCGACCGTTGGAGCTAAAAATCTTCGATAAAGAGATTCGAGAAAACCTTCGTGTACGTTTTCTTGCAGATCAACGCGCTAAAATTGACACACTCAACAGTACTTTCAATAAAAAATATGCCAATGAGGTTTCACTTTTAAAATCGATTACAGTAGAACGTGATTCTTTGGAAGCCAGTATTAAAAATGACCGTACAAAATTGAATTACGAGATATTCGGGAACAAAACAACTGAAACATCCGGTGTCATGGGGTATGGCCCTTATGCCAAAATGAAAGAAGAAGAGCTAAAGAAAAAAGAGGGCTATTTGGACACTTTACGGAACAAGATAACGAACCAGCAAAACGCGATACGCCAGAAGCAAAAATTTGAAGGTATATTGGATCAAAAGGTCTTATCGAACGCTTCACTGGACAGCGCAGTCAATGTCGCTGGTTTTGCCGACCGCAACTCTGCGCTGGGCAATCTAAGGTATGATGCCAATGGAAAGGTCAATGAGTCCAATGCAAATGCTGTATTTTTTATCGCGTTGCTTTTTGTCTTCCTCGAATGTCTTCCTGTAATCGTCAAGCTCTTGGCAGGAAAGGATCCTTATGACAACGAAGTCCAAAACCAAAGGACCATTCATGATTACGAATCAGACACCAATGTCACTGTTCAAAAAGAAGCTGTCGATCGTTTAAAGGATACGTATGTTGATGTTTCCATCAATAAGCGAATGAAAGAACTTTAGTAGAATCGCTCGCATAAGTTAGCAGAGTAGGTTTTGCATTTCACAGCTAAAAATTATAAACGGGCTTCCCTTTCGGCAAGCCCGTTTTTGTTAATCTTCCTCATCCAAAAATTTGGAATCGATCTGTTTATTTGCCTTAGCCCCTAAACGTTTTAATTTCTCCACTTTTCCAATCACATTACCAGCTCCTGTAGAAAGCTTTTTAGTTGCATCTTCATGGCTTTTTAATGCGCGTTCCAACTGGTTTTGCACCTGTTCCATATCATTCAGAAAGCTCACAAATTTATCGTAAAGGCTCCCCGCTTCTTTCGCTATTTCAATTACATTCCTGGTCTGACGTTCCTGCTTCCAGATACTTGCTATGGTACGGAGGGTTGCCAATAATGTAGAAGGACTAACAATAACAACTTTGCGATCCCAAGCCTCGCTAAACAAATCTGGTTTTTGGGCCACAGACATACTCAAAGCCGATTCTATTGGCATAAATAGCAACACAAATTCTGGCGACTCTATACCATATAACTCGTGATAGTTTTTTGCGGAAAGCTCTTTCACGTGATTTTCCACAGACTGTACGTGCTGCTTTGAGAAAATTGCACGGTCCTCGTCCGTCTCAGCATTGACCCATCGTTCATAGGCTATAAGCGAAACTTTTGAATCCACAATCAGATGTTTATCTTCAGGAAGGTCGATAATCGCGTCGGGTTGCATTCTTCTTCCTTCGGCATCCATCAGAGAGACCTGTAATCTAAATTCGCGATCGCGCATAAGTCCCGAACGCTCCAAAACCCGCTCTAAAATTACCTCGCCCCAATTGCCCTGCTTTTTGGTATCCCCTTTTAATGCCTTGGTTAAGCTATTGGCTTCGTCTTTAATTTTAAGACTCTGTTCGACCAGCTGAAGGACAACTCCCTTTAAAGAATTTCTTTCCGCAGCCTCTTGATTGTAATTTTTATCGACTTTCTCTTCAAACAATTTGATTTTTTCTTTCAATGGATCCAAGATCAAGCCCAGGGAACGATGATTTGTCTCTGTAAACTTTTGTGTCTTCTCTTCCAATATTTTATTGGCGATGACCTGAAACTCATTGTTGAATTGTCGTTTAATCTCAGCAATTTCATTCTTCTGTTCCTGAAATTTATCGAGCTGCGCCTCATAAAAAGAACGTGTACTCTCTAAAGACCGTTCTGCGACCAGAAGATTCTCCCGTTCCTTATCCAATTCATTTTTTAGCATAAGACGTTCTTCCAGCAAACTTTGTTCCCGCTGTTGCGATCTAGCAAGCTCAATTTTTAGTGTTTCAACCTCTTTATTGTACGCAGGGCCGGTACTGGTATCGGTATTCCTTTTTAGTACCAATACGATCAAAATGACCAATAACAATACGATTCCCGCAAAGAAAAATATTTCCATGATTTGTATTTTCTGAAGATGGTGTATACTTACCTGAGCAGGTCTGTTTTGCCATCATTGTATTTAATTAAACCTATAGTCGTCCAAATTTAATGGATCAGCGCTATTAAAACACCGATAAGACCAATCTGTTAGCAGCATACACGGTGTATGACTTGCGCCTCTATTTTAAAGCGTAATACCAATGCGTAGCTTAGAGGTCGATTATTGTAACTTTTGGTGTGTTTTCCACCATAGATCGGGCATTTCACCTGAAACAGCCAGTTGATAGTCTTCATAACGGCAAGGCACGAGGTAATAACGTTCATTGACTGATTTAGATCCAAAATAAGGCACTTGAATCCACCAACGGTCTGATTTTTTACTTTTCACAAAGACCAATTCATGCTCTTCATTTTCCAGTGTCGTGCGATAAATAATATAAGATGATTTGGGGTATAGCGGCGTATCTTGTTTACGGTTGTAGTAACCATCAATAAAGCACCAGATCATTTGGGAGACTAACATTGCTGTCTGCTCCATTGGATCAAATGTTGGGTTGAATTCATAAAAACCAATGGAAGAACATTTATCCGACATCCCGGCATAGCGGGCAAGCTGACAAGCTTCATCGCCAAATAAGCCATTGGGCATTGCATTGGCATTTCCAGGTGCTTCAGAGGCCCGAATGGCTCCAATATCAAAACTAATTAAATCTGCCGCTCGGATCAAAGGTTCTGATTGGTCCATTTTACCGGCAATCATACCGACTCGTGTCGCATTAAAAAATAGTTTATCATACATATTGATAGACTCCTTACTTACGAGGTAAGTTTGATAGGCTATAGCATTTAAATTGAATAAATAGTCCGGCTGGTGCAAGATAATATGGTTCACATAAGATCGGGAATTCAGGCTTACATTTTCAGCATTTTCCTCATCAAGGTCAAAACGAGCATCTATAATCGCCAGCTCTATCTTTCGCTCTAAATTTTGATACCCCAAATATTGTGCATAGGTAAGGTCCTGTCCACCGCCAATGATAATCGGAAGAATATTCTCTTTGACCAGTTCCTCCACAACAGATTTTAAAGCGATATAGGTATCTTGAATTGTATTACCTGCCTTGATATTTCCCAAATCAACGATATTCATCTTATAATCGCCTTGATATAGCGCATAGAGATGTTTCCGTACAGCATCCGGTGCCTTATCCGTTCCATTATTATTCATGGATGCACGGTCTTCCTCCACACCGACAATAGCCAACTGAGGTTGTTTATCCGCTTCCCAGCTCGGAAAATCTGTTTCATAGGCTTGAATAACGTTTCCAAGTTGAGAACTCAAGAACCCATGCTCAGGAGCAAAACCTGTAATTGAAATCGGGCTAAAGAATACGGACAGTGATGACATAAGCTATAATTTGTAAAATCTCCTATTTGTTCTGAAAGCGACTGTTTTAATTGGACTGAAAGAATCTACCTTGGCTTTCATGGTGTTTGATACCTGCGAAAGCATGACGGTTTTTTCAGGATGCAATTCACACAAATATCCATTTATTAACTAACTTTTGAAAACATTATTTTTAACAGTATCTTTATCAAGTGATATTAATAACTGGAGGAACAGGTTTTTTAGGGTCTACACTAATCAGACAGTTGATAGACAAAGGAATTGACGTCATTGCCATCAAAAGAGCTCAATCGACCATTCCGGCCTCGTTGTTATCTTCTTCGTTGGTTCAATGGATCGATGCTGATATCAACAATTATTTTGAATTAGAAGATGCTCTTGAAGGGGTTACTAAAGTGTTCCATTGTGCAGCATTGGTTTCCTACCAAAAGAAAGACACTAAGGCACTCTTTAAAGTGAATGTGGAAGGAACGACAAATCTGGTCAATCTTTGCCTTGAAAAGGGCATTCGCCTACTTCATGTCAGCTCGATCGCAGCTTTAGGGACAAATCGAGACAACCTGCCGGTATCCGAGAAAGACCATTGGGAACACAATTCATTGACATCGAACTATTCGTTATCAAAATATCAGGCGGAGATGGAGGTCTGGCGTGGCATTACCGAAGGTTTAAGTGCAGTTATTGTCAACCCCTCAGTAATTTTAGGTGCTTCGGCCAACGACAAAGGCTCTGGAGCTATTTTTTCGATGATCAATAAAGGTCTACGATTTTACCCAAAAGGAAGTGTTGGCGTTGTTGACGTTGAAGATGTTGCTGCGATCATGATTCAATTAATGGAAAGAGATGATATTACCGCTGAGCGCTATATCATCAATCATCTCAATATAAGCAACAAGGACCTGCTGAGCGTGGCAAGTGTATTAATGAATAGGCCTGAACCGACAATCGAAGTTTCTGAGACCTTACTGCAAATTGCCTCCACTGTTTCCAGTATGCTTTCCGTATTTAAAAAATCGGATACAACATTGACAAAAGAAACTGCGGCGGCTTCAAGTGCCAAATTGCAGTATTCCAACGCTAAAATCCAGGAACTTCTAAACCACAGTTATCGGCCTTTGGAACAAACGCTAAAGGAAATTGCGGATTTGTATAACAAACAGTAAAACTATAACATAACAAACAACCGAACCTTGAAACCGTCGGAAACCTACCGATATCGGAGATCAGCATTCAGCGCTATTACTCTTGATCGTTTCATAAAAAAATAATAAAATGAAAAACTATTACATCATTGATTTTGATAGTACATTTACACAAGTAGAAGCACTTGACGAACTTGCACGGATCTCCCTCGAGAATCATCCGGATCGCGAATCTATCTATCACGAAATTGAGCGGTACACCAATCTTGCCATGGAGGGTAAACTATCTTTCCGAGAGGCGTTGGCAGGACGTGTAAAACTCTTAAATGCCAATAAATCTCATCTGGATAAACTTGTTTCGCATCTTAAGAAAAAGGTTTCAACCTCTTTTTCCCGAAATCGTGAATTCTTTAAGAAGCATGCCGACACCGCATGGATTGTTTCGGGGGGGTTTAAGGAGTTTATTACGCCTGTTGTAACACCGTATCATATCAAGACTGAAAATATCTATGCCAATACATTCAGATTTGATGAAGAAGGTAATATCATCGGTTTTGATGAAGAGAATCCATTATCAAATGAAGGTGGAAAAGTGCAATTATTAAAACAGTTAAATATTGAAGGAAGACTATTTGGTATTGGTGACGGTTATTCAGATTTTCAACTGAAAGAATCGGGATTAATTGAAAAATTCTTTGCCTTTACGGAGAATATCCAGCGTAAAAGTGTCACTGAGAAAGCAGACTTCATCACACCTAGTTTTGATGAGTTCTTATATGTAAATGATCTGCCCCGTGCAATATCCTATCCTAAAAACCGTATCCTTTGTTTGATCGTGGGTGATGTACCAGAAATAGCGGCTCATATCTTAAAAAGAGATGGCTTTTCAATCCGCACAAAAGATACCTTTGAAGAAAAATATGTGAAGGATGTAGGAATGCTTCTATTAGGGGACAATATCGATATCAGTGATGAGCAACTCCAACATGCAGACAAGTTAAAAACGATTGGATATTTGGGCGATATCAGAGGGCATATCAATAAAGATATCTGCAATGCTAAAGGTATTGTCGTTTTCGATGATAAGAAAAATAAAAAGAAAAATTCAGAGTTTATTCCGCGTCGGATGGCCGATTTTATCAACAATGGTGATACATATTTAAGTCGCAACTTCCCAAATCTGATTTTACCAAAAGTAAAACAGGTAACAAGATTGCTGCATATCCACCAAAACGTTCCCGGAATTATGGCGCAGATCAATAAGGTCTATGCTCAAAATAACATCAATATCGTTGCCCAATTTCTAATGACCAAAAGTGATATTGGCTATGCGGTAACCGATATACAAGGTGAATATGATAAAGATCTATTGAAACAACTCAAACAGATCGACAATACAATTAAGTTCAGAATATTGTATTAATAGCAAACAGCCGTAAATATGGGCGGCAGCTATTGCCTGCTTAAATTCCGGCTTATGAAACGAGAAATACTTCAGGCGCGCTGTCAGCGTGCCTGAATTTTCGCTCAACAACTCTTTTTACACTAAAACACAGATTATGTCCTTACATCAAGATGCCGAACTAAAGAAAGCTGTCCTTGACCTACCACAAAAGGAAAAAGACAAACTCCTCGTACGCCTGATAAGCAAGGACAAAATGCTGATCAAGCAATTGCATTTTCAATTACTGGAAAATGAGTATGATTTAGAAGATCGTATTGAGAAGCTACGCCAGCAGCTGGCGCAATTGTTCGATATTGGTTTAAGCCAGATCGCCAACACTGCACAGCACAGTAACTTTATTGCGTTGAGCAAGCTGGTGAAGCAAGCAAGTGGGCTAGTCAATGAGCACGAAAAAGTCACCAAGGACAAAAACAGCGAAGTAGAATTTAGATGTTATATCCTGAAGCGTGCCATTGCCGACTACGACAGGCTTTTCGACTCCTCTTATCAATCTGCTGCCCACAAATTGCATAAATATATAACAGGGCGTATCAAACATGCGGTGGGTAAATACAGTAAACTTCATGAAGACTTTCAGTTTGACTATCGGGAAGATTTTCAAAATACACTAGATGCTTTTGGTAATACAACACTTAAAAGCTATATTAGTGAACAGAAGATTGACCTCGACCTAAATTAGTTATGAGAAATAGTAAAAACCGTGTTAAAATTGGATCATTTCATGTTACAGCTTACGAACAATACAAATTAATTTACTTGGCCACATTGTTGGTGTTGCTCGCTTTTGCCTATTCCTTTTACCTCGCGAAATAAACTCCTTCACAGATTAATTTATTGAAGCTTTTGAGCTCCACAAAGTCATCTACCTCTTAACGAGTGAGTCAGCCATCTTTTTACCAAAAAATTTAGTACTTCATACCCGATACTTGATACTATTTCGTTAAATTCGCAATTATTCGAAATTTTTGCTCGTGGGAATTCAAGAAATACTAGAAAAATACAGCCAAAGCGAAACTGTCCAGTCGCTTACCAAGGCTTTACAATCCAAAAACCCCAAGATTCAGTTGAAAGGGCTTATAGGATCTTCGGACGCATTCATAGCCGTATCTTCTTACAACTTACAGGAACGTCCAATGGTCTTTATCTTACCGACTCATGAAGACGCTTCTTATTTTTTAAGTGATCTGGAAAGTCTGTTGGATAAGCAGGTTCTTTTTTTCCCTTCATCTTACCGCAAAGCATTTGATTTCACGCAAACGGACTCTGCCAATGTATTGCAACGTGCAGAGACGTTAAGTTCACTTAACCACACATCCGAATTGCCTAAAATGGTGGTTACGTATCCGGAAGCTATTGCTGAGAAAGTAATCAACCGCAACGACCTGGATAAAAACACGTTAGAAATAACAGAAAACACAGCGCTAAGTATTGATTTCATCAACGAATTTTTAATCGAATATGATTTCGAACGTGTAGACTTTGTGTATGAACCGGGACAATTTGCGATACGCGGTGGCATCGTAGATATCTTTTCTTTTTCGAATGACCTCCCATATCGTATTGAATTCTTTGGCGATGACATCGAAAGCATACGTACATTTGACATAGAATCCCAGCTTTCTGTCAAAAAAATCCACAAAGTAACTATTGTCCCAAATGTTCAAGCGAAATTCCTGACATCCCAACACATTTCCTTATTGGAATATGTAGATCAGGACGCTACGATCTGGATCAAAGATGCTCAATTTACGTTAGATATTGTGAAAGATGGATTGAAGAAAGCCGAAAAATTATGGGCGGGATTAACCGATAAGCAGAAAAAGGATAATCCGGAATGGCATAATCCTGCCTATGAATTTACAGACGAGAAAAACCTCAATGCCTTATTTTTTGAGTTCCCCGTCATCGAATTCGGCAAACAGTTCTTCTATAAAGCTGAGGTAACATTCAAGTTCGATATCCACCCGCAACCTTCGTTCAATAAGGATTTTAATCTCTTAATCCATAATTTCAAGGAGAATGAGGGCCAGCGGATCCAGAATCTGATCTTTTCAGATTCAACCAAACAGGTTGAGCGTATCTATACGATTCTAGAAGATCTCGATAAATCAGCGACCTTTATTCCAATTCATAAAGCTTTACGCGAAGGTTTTAGAGACGACAGTTTAAAGTTGGCCTGTTACACGGATCACCAGATATTTGACCGCTATTATAAATATAAACGTAAGAAGGCTTACGAGCGTTCGCAGGCAATCACGCTCAAAGATTTGCGGGATCTTAAACCAGGTGATTTCATTACCCATATTGACCATGGTGTCGGCCGCTACGGTGGTTTGGAAAAAGTGGACGTCAACGGTAAATCTCAAGAAATGATCCGCTTGATCTATGCGGACAATGATCTTTTGTATGTGAACATCAATTCCTTAAACCGCATTTCCAAATATTCCGGCAAAGAGGGTACTGTTCCCAAAATGAATAAATTGGGTACTGACGCCTGGGACAAACTCAAAAAGACAACCAAGAAAAAGGTTAAAGATATTGCGCGCGACCTGATCATGCTTTATGCCAAACGAAAGGCTCAGCATGGAAATGCTTTCTCACCGGACAGCTACTTACAGAATGAACTGGAGGCTTCCTTTATCTATGAGGATACACCCGATCAGGAAAAGGCTACTGCCGATGTAAAAAAAGATATGGAATCGCCACATCCGATGGACCGATTAATCTGTGGGGATGTTGGCTTCGGAAAAACGGAGGTTGCCATCCGTGCGGCCTTCAAAGCTGTAGCAGACAGTAAACAAGTTGCTGTCCTGGTACCGACTACTATCCTGGCATTACAGCATTTCCGGACATTTTCGGAGCGTCTAAAGGGCCTTCCATGCACGATCGACTACATCAACCGTTTCAAGACAACGAAACAGATTAAAGATACCTTAGCACGGCTCGCTGAAGGAAAAATAGACATTATCATCGGCACACACCGCCTTGTTAGCAAAGATGTGAAATTCAAAGATCTCGGCCTGATGATTATCGATGAGGAACAAAAGTTTGGGGTCTCGGTAAAGGAAAAATTGAAAGTCATGCGTGCGAATGTAGATTCGCTGACATTGACAGCAACGCCAATTCCAAGAACATTGCACTTTTCATTAATGGGGGCCCGCGATCTGAGTATCATCTCGACTCCCCCACCCAACCGCCAGCCTGTACAGACCGAACTCCACGTTTTCAATGAAACACTGATCGGAGAAGCCGTCAGTTACGAACTTGATCGTGGTGGACAGGTATTCTTTATCCATAACCGTGTGGCAGATCTTCCTCAGCTGGGCAATTTGATCCGCAAACTGGTTCCAGGAGCCCGTGTCGGTGTTGCACACGGCCAATTGGAGGGTGATGAACTGGAGGATGTGATGCTCAAGTTTATCAATCACGATTTTGATGTCTTAATCGCAACAACAATTATTGAAGCGGGTCTTGATATTCCAAATGCCAATACGATTATTATTAATCATGCACATATGTTTGGCCTCAGTGACCTGCACCAAATGCGGGGTCGGGTCGGCCGCTCCAATAAAAAGGCCTTCTGTTATTTATTGAGTCCGCCATTGTCGACTTTAACATCGGAAGCCTATAAACGACTTTCTGCGATAGAAGAGTTTTCAGAACTGGGTTCCGGATTTAATGTTGCTATGCGCGATTTGGACATACGTGGCTCGGGCAACCTCTTGGGTGGCGAACAATCGGGCTTTATTGCCGAGATCGGTTTCGAAATGTATCATAAAATCTTAGACGAAGCTATTCAGGAACTGAAAGAGGATGAGTTTTCAGAAGTATTCGCTGATGAGAAGGAACGAAAGTATGTATCCTTTACGCAGATTGACACAGACCTTGAGGTATTGATCCCCGATGAATATGTAACGAATATTACGGAGCGGTATAATCTATATACGGAACTCTCCAAACTGGAGAACGAGCAGCAATTGGCAGCCTTTGAGAAAGAGCTTGAAGATCGTTTTGGTCCTATCCCACGAGAAGTCTTCGAGCTGTTCAATACCCTTCGTTTACAATGGTTTGGCAAAACCATCGGATTTGAAAAAATAGCCTATAAAAAGCATACGCTGAAAGGTTATTTTGTCAACAATCCAAAATCCAGCTACTTTGAATCAGACCAGTTTGGCCGCGTACTTTCCTTTGTACAAAGTCATCCAGAGATCAGCAACCTCAAAGAAGTCAAAGGCCAGCTACGTTTAGCGCTAAACAATGTGAATACTATTGGATATGCGTTGAGCCTGCTGAAAGAAATGTTGTAATATGTATTGATGCATCCGATATAAATAAAATCTACATATTGAGTAGATTTTATTTATATTTGATAGACAAGACAAACCTTCTTCGAGCTGTAAGCACCAACAGTGCTTTCAAACGAGCTCAGGGTTCCTTACGATCAAAGATTCGACAAAATCGAATGATGGATTCTTAAGGTAATACAGGCATCAATCAACACTATTAGCATGGCTAACAATACCGAAACAATACTCGTCCATGAAGGACAGCAATTCAACCAGACATCTGCAGTAACTACTCCAATCTATCAGACATCCACCTACATTGCAGATCCTGACCCTACGGAATACATCAAAGCTGCTACCGAACCGAAACACCCTTATTTTTATCATCGTCATGGCAACCCAACGAATAGCCAAGTAGCGTCCATCCTAGCAAAATTGGAAAAAACGGAGGATGCACTGGTATTTGCAACAGGTATGGCAGCGATTAGTACCGCCATATTAGCCATCGTCAAATCGGGGGATCATATTGTCGCCCAACATGCACATTATTCCGGAACAGCTATTTTCTTTAAGGAGTTCTTAACGGATTATGGCATCACAGTTACGGCTGTGGATCAGACAGATGTTTCAGCATTTAGAGAGGCGATTCAGGCAAATACCAAGCTGATTTATATAGAGACTCCATCGAATCCTAATCTCCATATCACGGACCTAAAAGCGATCGGAGAACTCGCCAAACAGCATGGGATTCAGAGTATGGTCGATAACACCTTTGCCTCCCCTATCAACCAAACACCGACAGATTTTGGAATTGACGTCGTTGTCCACAGCGCCACGAAATATTTAGGCGGACATAGTGATCTCACTGCTGGTGTCGTCTGCGGTACGCGGGACTATATTGCCCGTGTATGGAAGCGATCGGTCGCTTTGGGAGCATCACTTGCACCGCTTGACTCCTGGTTATTGTTACGCGGATTGAAAACGTTAAGTCTACGTGTGAAACAGATTAATGCAAATGCCATTCAGCTGGCCGAATTTTTGGACCAACATCCAAAAATTAAGAAGGTCAGTTACCCCGGATTACCTAGTCATCCCCAACATGAGCTCGCAGCCCAACAAATGAGCGGGTTTTCGGGTATGCTTTGTATGGAGCTGAACGGTAAAGATGAAGAAGAAGCTTTTTCAAATGCGCAGACATTCATCAATGGTCTCCATATATTTATCAACGCGGCCAGTCTAGGTGGCGTGGAGTCTCTTATTGTGCATCCGGCCAGCATGTGGGGTGGTCATCATACGAAGGAACAGAAAGAAGCTTCGGGAATTACGCAGGGCATGTTGCGCATCTCTGTTGGAATCGAACATATCGATGATTTAATTGCCGATTTAAAACAGGCTTTAGATCAACTTAACTAACACTTATGTGCTAAGTCTTTATCAAAAAGGGCAAAAAATAAGGGGAATAGCACGTTAATGTTATTCCCCTTACTGTACCTATTTTTTATTAAAGTACCCGTGTACCGTCGGCAATCCTGACCTGAATCACCGAAAGTTCTTTATCAAATTTCTGTTTGTATTCTTTTTCGAGTGTTGGCAAAATTGAAGGTAATACACCTTCTTTGACGATATTGATCGTACAGCCACCGAAACCACCACCCATCATTCGGGCACCGATCACCTCAGGAAACTGCTTGACATAATCTACCAAATAATCCAATTCCGGACAGCTGACTTCATATACCTTGCTCAACCCCTCATGGCTTTGAAAAATATACTGTCCCAACTGAACGACATCGCCCGAACGCAGTGCATCGCAAGATTTCTCTACACGCTCATTCTCACGGACAACAAAGCTTGCCTTAGCGTAAATATCAGCATCCTTGTCCTTAACCAATTCATCAAGCATCTCGACGGTTACATCACGCAAATTCTTAACCGTTGGATATTTTTCCCGTACCCAGGCAGAAGCTTGCTCACACTGTTCACGACGTGTATTGTAAGCTGTAGAAGCTAATGAGTGTTTTACGTTTGTATTCAATAATACAACTTCATAACCTTTAAGATCAAGTGGAACATACTCGAAACCCAATGTACGGCAATCCAACTTGATAACATTTTTTTCTTTCCCAAAGGCCGATGCAAACTGATCCATGATACCACACATCACACCAGCATACGTATGTTCAGCTTTTTGGGCTATCTGCGGAATATCCAGTTGCTCGACCTGCAGATCAAACAATTCACTAAGTGCTAGGGTCACCGCACATTCAACAGCAGCTGATGATGATAATCCGGCCCCAAGCGGTACATCACCATCGATATAAAGGTTAAATCCACCTAAAGCTGCCCCACGTTTCTGATACTGATCGACTACACCGAGAATATAGTTTGGCCAATGTTTTTCTGAAATAGCGATCTCCGCTAATTTCACCTCGTGGCTTTCCTGATAATCTTCTGCATACAATACGATCATATCATCCGACCGTTTGCTTACAGCAACATAAATTGCTTTATCAATCGCTGCAGGCAATACGAAGCCATCATTGTAATCTGTATGTTCGCCGATAATATTAATGCGTCCGGGGGAAGAAACCACAAGCGGTTCTTCTTGATAGTGTTCTTTAAATTTATTTACAATTGTATCTTTTGTTATCATCTTATTTTGCTTTATAATGTACTGTCGAACAGTTTCGCAACTGTTCTGCGGCAACCTCCGGTGTGATATCACGTTGTGGATTTGCTAGCATTTCATAACCAACCATAAACTTTTTAACGGTAGCAGAACGTAACAGTGGTGGATAGAAGTGCATATGCCAGTGCCATTCCGGGTGGTCACCATCATTTACTGGGGCCTGATGCATCCCTGCAGAATAGGGGAAGGATGTTTTGAAGAGATTGTCATAACGCGTCGTCAGTAACTTGAGGATAGCGGCAAAATCCGTCTTTTCTTTTTCGTCAAACCCAGCAATGTTTTGGATAGATCGTTTGCTGACAATCATCGTTTCGTAAGGCCAGGCCGCCCAAAAAGGGACTAGAGAAACAAAAGAATCATTTTCGTCTATAATGCGTTCCTCTTTTCTCAACTCCGCTTTAACATAATCTGACAGGATCGTACGTTGATATTTATTGAAATAGTGCTGTTGCTGAACACATTCTTTCTGGATTTCTACAGGCAAATGATTTTGTGACCAGATCTGTCCGTGGGGATGTGGGTTACTACAACCCATGATTGCACCTTTGTTCTCAAAAATCTGGATGTATTTGATCCATTCAACCTTGGATAGTTCCACAAACTCTTTTTGCCAAAGATCAACCACAGCCTTTATAGCTATCTGATCCATTTCTGGAAGTGTAAGATCGTGACGCGGGGTGAATGCAATTACCTTACAGATCCCTCTTTCGGTCTCTGCGACAAATAATTCATCCTCATTAAATTCCTGCTGGCTTGTATCTTTTAATAAAGCTGAGAAATCGTTCACAAAGACAAAACTTTCTTTATAATCTGGATTGATATCACCGTCTGCTCGTTTATTTGTGGGACACAAATAGCATTGTGGATCATATTCCGGTCTATTATCCCCGGGAAGATCTTCTACTTGCCCTTGCCATGGTCTTTTACTACGATGCGGAGACACAAGTACTTTTTCCCCGGTAAGAATATTAACACGTGTGTGGGGAGAGTCCCCAAAGTTTAAAGTTGATTGCATGTTATGTATAACTGGTGTACAGAATACACAATTATAGCTATATTAACTCAAAAGTCAAAGGGGATTTTTTAGGCGTTAAACTTTGGGTCTTGCGCTTTTAGCAATTCGAATATGGTAATTTCAGGCAGAATTCCAACACGTCCTGGATAACCCAAAAAGCCATAACCGACATTAACATATAATCGTTTGTTCTGTTGCGCACGATAAAGCCCTGCCCATTCCTTATAGATATATTGCACCGGACTCCATTGCAACATCTCGGACCTTACACCAAATTGCATACCATGTGTATGTCCAGCAAACATAACATCAACGTCAGTATCCAATACCTGAGCCCGCCAATGCGACGGATCGTGAGATAACAGTAACTTAACGGCCTGCTCTTCGGTACCCATTAACGCTTTCTTGATATCGCCATGTTTCGGAAAACGACCTGTCCCCCAATTCTGAACCCCGACAATACAAAGCTCTTCACCGTCGACCTTAATTTTACGATTTTCATCCATTAAAAGATCCCAGCCCATGATTTTATGAACATCGATAACATCCTTGAGGTTCTTACGTTTTGCAGGAGAATCTTCTTTACCATAATAATAGTCACCATAATCGTGGTTACCTAATGTAGAAAACACACCTAAATCAGATTTCACACGAGCAAAAATATCTTGATAACCACGCATTTCAGAAGCTTGGGCATTCACGATATCACCGGTAAAAAATGTCACATCCGCTTTTTCCTTTAAAAGCATATCAATACCACCCGTGACGGCTTTCTTATTATAGAACGAGCCGGAATGCACATCGGAGATCTGCGCAATGGTCATTCCATGAAATGCTTTGGGCAAATTGGGTAAATACAACGGGACTCTCCTTACACGATAGTCGTAAGCTCCTGAAATAATTCCCCAGCTCAATGGTATCAAGGGTGAGGCACCCACTAGAATACCAGCTTTGGTCAAAAACTCGGATCGGCTAATACCTTTCACTGGATTTTCCGGTAAAGGGTCGCCAGCATCTTCGACTAAATCCTCAACAGATCTCTTTTTTGCGAACAGACGCTTCAACCATACACCACCACGTCTGATATCATCAATCAACAAAATCAAAAAGAAAAATATCTTTGATGCGGCAGTCAGAAAAAAGGCAACTAAAATAACCGACCGAACGATTAAAGGAATACTATATTGTGCTGAGATAAAAACTCCCAATAGCAGTAAAACAGAATAAGACCACCATAGAATGGAAAATACTTTTGTTTTGGGAAATTTGATCTTCGTTGCGCGGAGGGCAAAGAAAATATAAAAATCCAATATGAGTAATACACACGCGTTTACGAACAACATCATTTACCTATTTTAGTTTTTGGCATTGAGTGCCAATTGTTTTAAAGACTCGATCCATTTGGGATCATCATTAAGACTCTCTACTAAACAAACCTCTTCTCCACCTAAGTGCTTAAATTCATTAGCATATTCCACGCCAATTTCATCAATGGTCTCGATACAATCCGCTACAAAAGCAGGACTGAAAATTAATAACTTCTTATAACCTTTCGCGGCAAGGTCGTGCAACAAATCCGAGGTATACGGCTGTATCCAGGGCTCTTTACCTAACCGGGATTGAAAGCAGAGCGAATATTGTTCTTTTTTTAACCCGAGCTTGGCAGCTATCGTCCGTGTTGTCGCATAACATTGAGAGAGATAACAGTATGAATTCGCTGTCGTTTTACAGGAATCACAGCCTGATTCGGGGCATTTAAGCCGGCCTGTCGGATCTACTTTTCCAAGCTGCCGCACAGGAAGGCCATGATAACTAAAGACAAAATGGTCAAAACTTTCCAAATCATGCCTGCGGGCATGATCCGCATAAGTTTCTGCCATTAAATCGTCTGTACAGAAATTGCTTACGAAACTGATTTCTGGCAGATAATTCCATTTGCGAATTAGCTCCATGACACGATCAATGACCGAGCCCGATGTAGCTGAAGCGTACTGTGGAAATAAAGGAATTACACGAATGGACTCCAAAAATAGGCCTTCCATATTTTTCAATGCAGCCTCAATCGATGGGTTTTGGTAACGCATCGCCAATTCCACATGGTATTCTTCCCCCAATGCTTCTTGAAGCAGATCCCGTTGCAAAATACTGTAATGCATCAAAGGTGATCCCGTTTCTTTATCCCAGATCGTTTCGTATACTTTTGCAGATTTGGGAGCACGTGTTCGTGCAATGATTCCCTTGACCAATAAGGTTCGTTGAAAATAAGGAATATCAATAACTCGCGGATCCATTAGGAACTCCGTTAAATACTTTTTTACATCTGGAGTAGTGGGACTATCAGGTGTACCCAATTGTACTAGAAGAATACCTTTTTTGCCTTTATTGCTCATAGCTTACAAAGCTACGCAAAAAAGAATGCACTCCGGATCTAAACCGCGGAATTATGAAATATCTGTGACGGGTAATTGTGCTTATAATGCTTCTAAACTTGCTTTTACGTCTTTCATCAACCACATTGGCGTTGAAGTAGCGCCGCAGATACCAATACGATCGTTTTCAGCAAAGACCGATGCATCTAATTCAGCAGGATCAGAAATAAAATAACTAGCGGGATTGGCATTTTGACAAACTTCAAACAGCACCTTTCCATTGGAGGATTTCTTGCCCGATACAAAAACGATTTTATCGTATTGTCTGGCAAAAGCGCCAAGATCTTCGTATCGATTGGAAACTTGTCGACAAATGGTATCATTAGCTTTCACTTCATACCCCCGCTTGATCAGCTCATCTTTGATGGCATAAAATTTATCCACGCTTTTTGTTGTCTGGCTGTATAGGGTAAATGAGGCCGGCAATTCGACTTGATCCAATTCGGAAATATCCTGAAAAACTAAGGCTTCATTATTTGTCTGCCCCTGCAAACCGATCACTTCAGCATGTCCGTGCTTCCCAAAGATTAAAATTTTCTCCTCTTGGTCGAACGACGTTTTTATACGGTTTTGCAGTTTAAGCACTACAGGACACGAAGCATCTATCAAGGTAATGTTATTTTCCAAAGCAACACGATAAGTCTCGGGGGCTTCACCGTGGGCACGGATCAACACCTTTTCATTGCTCAAGGTCGGCAGTACGGCATGATCGATAATCCGTAAGCCTTTTGCTTTCAATCGAGCAACTTCCTCATCATTATGAACGATATCTCCCAAACAATAAAGATACCCCTCTTCCTCCAAAATCTCCTCCGCCATATCAATAGCGTATACTACTCCAAAGCAAAAGCCTGAATCTTTATCTATGTCTACTGTTAGATTTAATGCCATAATAACACAAAGTTACATATTCGCATTGAACTTAGATCAATTGTTTTTTTACTTTTCTATAAACGGCCAGATACAAAACCTTGTTACATACCGAGAAAAAACATGGGGTTACAAACCTACGGAGACATCTATTTCAGTATGGGCATAGATTCGGGAATAAAAAGCAATAATTTAGCGACAAGGGTCACATCGAGCAGTTAGCTTACCAATAATTGTGTCTATATGAACCGTAATGATATTGCATATGAAAAGCAATTTATCTAATTTTGCAAAAAAATAAAATAATGGCAACTAACAGAACTTTTACGATGATCAAACCTGACGCAGTAGCGAACGGTCACATCGGTGCAATCTTAAACGATATCATTGCTGGTGGTTTTAAAATCATTGCAATGAAATACATCCAACTTTCTCAAGAGACAGCTGGTGCATTCTATGCAGTACACAAAGAGCGTCCTTTCTATGGTGAGTTGGTGAATTTTATGACTTCAGGTCCTATCGTTGCTGCAATCTTGGAAAAAGATAATGCTGTTGAAGATTTCCGTACATTGATCGGCGCGACTAATCCTGCTGATGCAGCTGAAGGTACAATCCGTAACAAATATGCTAAATCTATTGACGCAAACGCTATCCATGGATCGGATTCAGATGAGAATGCTGCTATCGAAGGAAACTTCTTCTTCTCTCAATTTGAAAGATTCTAGTCGTTAGAAACAACATAAAAAAAGCGCTTTACAAGTTGTAAAGCGCTTTTTTTATGTATTGCTTCCTTCTCTCAAATAAAATAGAACCTTCAGTCGGCTCACCGAACTGTGGGCGCTAATGAGTGTACGAAGGAGTCTGTTAAAAGTTTCTTTTACCGAGATACTCATCCTCCTTGGCGGTCATCTTGGCTTTATCTGCCGGCTTTTTATCCGGATAACCGCACAGATGCATTACACCGTGAATAATAACCCGATGAAGCTCGTCACGCACATCAACCTTAAATTTCTCGGCATTCTCCTGAATACGTTCCACGCTGATAAAAATATCGCCGGCGATAGTGTCATCATATTCGGAAGAATCAAAAGTAACGATATCCGTATAAGTGTCGTGATTTAAATATTGCTTATTGATTTCAAGCAAGTAAGCATCCGAGCAAAGGATAAAGCTCAATTCGCCTACACGTTTAAATCCTTCGCCTTTGATGGCATCAGCAACCCATTGGCGAATCTTTCCCTTTTCTTTTAATTTGAAATCCGTATCCTCGGTAAAAAATAATATGCTCTTCATCCTTCTATTTTTTATTCATTCTTGTTTGACTTATTAGTCGTTGTGTATTTAAAAATTACGGCTATCCATGTAGCTTTGCAAAATGATCGTTGCAGACACGGTATCAATCAGCCCTTTCTGTTGACGGTCCTTCTTTTTTTTCCCACTTTGCGCGATCGCTGCAGAAGCCATTTTAGAAGTAAAACGCTCATCTATTTCAGCGACAGCAATTGCAGGATAAGTCTTTTTCAGTTTTCGAATAAAACCGACAACATGCTGTGCCGATTCAGAGTCAGTCCCGTCTAGCTGCCGTGGCTTTCCGACAACAAAAGTTTCCACCTGTTCAGTCTGTAAATAATCGGCTAAGTATGTCCAGATATCCTGCGGGTGTACCGTCGTCAATGCTGTAGCAATAATTTGCATTGGATCGGTCACCGCAACCCCTATTCGTTTTGTACCGTAATCAAAGGCCATCAATCTCATGGATATGTTTTTTTTACAAAAGTACAATTTAGATATGAGTATTGGGCGATATATGCATGAAGTTCCATTTATACTTTAACATAATCCGGATTAAATTACGTACACTAAAATAACGTTCTTTTGTGTACTCTTTAGTTTTACTTTTACTTAGGGTTAGTTTAGGGTTTAGTTAGGGTTAGTTTAGGTATAGTATAGGTAAGACCTAAGTAAACCCTAACTAAAATCTAACTTATAACTATATAAAACCTAAGGTAATGTAGAAGTATATAGATCTCTGCTATACCAGTATATACCTGATCAAATCCCAATGACGATTTTAGGCTTGGAGAAATTGATCTTGATAGTGAAATTGACTTACTGAGAAAATGAATACAGCTATTGCATGGAAATGGATCGTTGAATACGTCAAATTTCAACTCTTTAAGATTGGGCACAACGGTGTTAAACAATGAAAAACAACGTTTTGAATAATCGAAATCAAGTAATAACTTTGATTGTCGATTTTGCTACGACAAACGATCTTGATTTTTGAAACTATAATCTCTTCCTTTACACTTTGTCACAGTCTAATGTTGGCAAGAAGTGGCACATTATTAAATTATAAAAATCGGACAGAAAGATATTTAACAAATGAAAAAAACACTTGTCGCCAGTTTCTTGTTGGCCTTATGCTTGAACACGCATGCACAAACTAAATACGAGCAACAAATTACCACTCTTCGTGAAGAAAAAGCCGCTGAATTGGCGAAAGAACAATATGGTCCATTGAAATCAGATCAAGTGGCATTTTTGGATTACTTTCCAGTAGACGCAAGCTATAAAGTCAAAGCAAAAATTGAAATTTTGTTTGATGAACCCGTGTTCCGTATGCCGACCTACGACGGCACAAGCAATGAATACAAAAGATACGGAATCATAACATTTATTCTTCAAGGTAAAGAACGTATACTGAATGTCTACCAAAGCGTCGCATTATTTCAAAATCCTGCATACAAAAACCATTTATTTTTGCCATTTTTAGATTTAACAAATGGTCAGGAAAGCTATAGTGGGGGTCGGTATATTGATTTATCAACAGACGACATTAAAGGAAACAATGTTGAGATAGACTTTAACAAAGCCTATAATCCGTATTGCGCTTATAGCAATGGCTACCGTTGCCCAGTCCCACCAGTTGAGAACAATTTAGAAACAAAAATTATGGCCGGAGAAAAAGCATTTCATAAGTCAAAGAATGAAAGACCAGTCAATCTTAATGCAGGACAGGAGTTCAGTGCTGCCGACAAGAAAATCATTTTATCAGGAGATGAAAATGCAATTCTTCGCGTATTGCAAACAACAGACGATAAAGATCTGAAAGTTTTAAAAGCTACAAGCAGTGATGTCAAATACAACGACCCATTGATTGAGTCACTTTCCAAAAGAATGTTTGCGACTGTACGTGATCCCAATCACCCCGGTGTAGGCATCGCAGCGCCACAAATTGGTATAAATAAAAATCTAATCTGGGTACAGCGATTTGACAAACCAGATCAACCATTTGAATTTTATGTAAATCCTAAAATTCTATGGCGCTCCAAACTGAAACGTAAAGGCGCCGAAGGCTGTCTTTCTATCCCTAATCGTAAAGAGGATGTATTACGGAGTTATGCGATCCGTCTACAATACATCAATAAAGAAGGTAAAGTTATCGAAGAAAATATCGAGGGTTTTACTGCTGTTATTTTTCAGCACGAAACGGATCATCTTTTCGGCATTCTATTTCCAGATCGGCTGGAAGAGCAAAGCAAAGAAGCCTATGCACCGTTGAATGACAAGATTGAGTTTTCTATTCGGCCTACAACATTGACGCCATAATTGCAAGCCCCGGCGTCAAAGACCAGATCATAAGTATATAAATTGTGATTTGCTGACGGGACAAAAAGAGCCCCCATGAATAAATTCATGGGGGCTCAATATTTATTATGGAATCTACTTGAGTTAGATCAATCCTTTTTCAGCCAATAACTCCGCTACCTGAACTGCATTTGTTGCAGCACCCTTACGTAAATTATCCGCTACTACCCACATGTTAAGGGTATTTGGCTGAGATTCATCACGACGGATACGTCCTACAAAAACCTCATCTCTGCCGTGTGCATCCTTTGGCATTGGATATTGTAGTGACGCAGGATCGTCAACAACAATACAACCACTTTGCGCTGCTAAAGCTGCACGTACATCATTCAAATCAAAGTCATTTTCAAATTCGATATTCAATGACTCAGAGTGTCCGCCCATAACAGGAATACGTACTGTCGTTGCAGTTACTTTAATAGAATCATCACGCATGATTTTATTTGTTTCCAAAATCATTTTCATCTCCTCTTTTGTGTATCCATTTTCTTGGAAAACATCAATATGAGGAATAACGTTCAAATCAATCTGATAAGGATAAGCTTTTTCACCATCTTTTCCGGCACGCTCATCCATTAACTGGTTAACGGCCTTAACACCAGTACCTGTTACAGATTGGTAAGTAGAAACTACAACACGTTTGATTTTATATTTATCATGTAATGGTTTTAAAGCCACCACCATTTGTATCGTTGAACAATTCGGGTTTGCAATAATCTTATCTTCAGCAGATAACACATCGCCATTTACTTCTGGAACAACCAACTTTTTCGTTGGGTCCATACGCCATGCCGAAGAATTGTCGATCACTGTAATTCCAGCTTCAGCAAATTTAGGTGCGAATTCTTTCGAGGTATCACCGCCAGCAGAAAATAACGCAACATCAGGTTTCAAAGCAATAGCCTCAGATGGTGTAACCACCTTATACTTCTTTCCCTTGAATTCAATTTCCTTACCCTTGCTACGCTCTGAAGCTACTGGAATTAATTCTGTTACTGGGAAATTTCGCGCCGCCAACACGGTTAGCATCTCAGTACCTACAAGGCCTGTTGCGCCGACTACTGCCACTTTCATTTTTGTCTGTGTTTAAATTGTGTATATAAAATTTGTTATTTGATTTTGTTTTTAGTTGATTCTCGAAGAATGAATTCTTCAAATTTAAAAAATATTCCCCAATTCCACTATTAAAATAACAAAATATTACTCCCTCTGCTAAAAATGTCACAACATTTAGAATTTTTCTTCAATAATTACTAAAAAAGGAATCGTCTCATCCTATAACTGTTGCTAAAAATTAGGATTAAGACAATTCAAAAAAAATAAAAATTTTCACTGCTTATTCAAAAAAAAAGAACAAACGATTGAAACAGTTTAAAATCTCATAAAAACAGCCCCAAGAGTCTATAAATTAACATTTTTTCCTTGCTCTCTTCAGGACGGCAAAGTTGTTAGATACTGAAAAGCCTTTATATTTGCATCATAAACCGCCATGGTTGAAATTTCATTTTTCATTACACGATGAAACGTAAATTATGTGAGGCTAAATCCTATCCTATCGATGGGAAGAAACAAGCGAAGCGATTCATTTATATGCTTGAGCATGGACACTCCATATAATGAAAGCAGGAGCTTCATAAAATAAAACTTACAAATGAAAGAAAGCATTATTATCATTGGTGCAAATGGCCAGATCGGCACAGAATTAGCTATCGCCTTGCGCAAAAAATTTGGTGCAGAGAATGTTGTAACCACTGACATTAGAGAACCACAGATTAAAAGCCCTGACGAAAATTTCGAAATCGCTAATGTCCTTGACAAAAATGGACTCGAGACATTATTTCAAAAATACAAACCTACTCAAGTCTATCTATTAGCTGCCATGCTTTCGGCTACAGGTGAGAAATACCCTGAAAAGGCTTGGGAATTGAATATGAATGGTTTATTGAATGTTCTTGATCTAGCCGTGAACTATAAAGTCTCCAAGATATTTTGGCCAAGCTCAATCGCTGTTTTTGGGCCTCACTCCCCAAAAACTAATACCGAGCAATATTGCGTAATGGATCCAAACACCATTTATGGTATCAGCAAACTTGCAGGTGAGCGTCTTATCGAATGGTATCAAGAACACCGTGGTCTGGATATTCGCAGTGTCCGTTACCCTGGTATTATTTCTTGGAAAACGGAACCAGGGGGTGGAACGACGGATTATGCTGTCGATATTTTTTATGAAGCATTGAAAACCGGGACTTACGCCTGCTTCTTATCTGAAAACACGGCCTTACCAATGCTGTACATGGAGGATGCCATCCGTGGCACACTTGAACTAATGGATGCACCTAAAGAAAGTTTAAGCATTCGCCACAGTTATAACCTTGGCGGTATTACATTTACTCCGAAAGAACTTGCACAAGAAATTAAAAAAATTCTTCCTAATTTTGCAATCTCTTACATCGAGAACGATCCGAGACAACAGATTGCCGATTCATGGCCTGCTAGTCTAGATGATTCTTATGCAAGAAAAGACTGGAACTGGACGCCGGAATTTGACATCCAGAAGATGACAGTCGACATGATTGAAAATCTTAAAAACAAAATATAACAATGGGAAGAGCTTTCGAATTCAGAAAAGAGCGGAAATTCAAACGCTGGGCCAAAATGGCCGTTCAATTTACACGTTTAGGTAAAGAAATCGCCATGGCGGTTAAAGAAAGCGGCCCTCACCCTGAAACTAACTCGAGACTTCGTACAGCAATACACAATGCCAAGGCAGTAAATATGCCTAAGGATCGTATCGAAGCCGCCATCAAACGTGCTTCAGAAAAAGATTCAAAAGGTTACGAAGAATATGTTTACGAAGGCTATGGTCCTCATGGTGTCCCTGTTTTAATTGAAACAGCAACGGATAACACCAACCGAACAGTAGGAAATATCCGCAGCTATTTTACAAAAGCTGGTGGTTCATTGGGCAAAACAGGATCATTGGATTTTATTTTCAACCGCAAGTCCATTTTCCGTTTTGCTGCGACAGATGAACTGGATCTAGAAGAGCTTGAATTAGAGTTGATCGATGGGGGCTTAGAAGAATTATACGTGGAATCTGATGAAGAGGGCAATGATGTTGCTGTCGTTCAAACTTCTTTTGAAGACTTTGGTAATATGCAAAAATTACTGGAAGAAAAGGGTATTGAAGTAACATCTGCAAAATTGGAACGTATAGCGTTATCGCATTCAGATATTACGGAAGAACAAGCTGCTGATGTACTGAAGATGATCGATAAAATCGAAGAAGATGACGATGTTCAAGCAGTTTACCATAACATGGCTTAAGCTATTGAACCTATAAAACTATAAAAAAGAGCGCTAGTCGCTCTTTTTTATTAAAAACACCGTCTAGCCCAGTCAGAAAAATTACTACATTTGTAATAGACTAAATCAAATTCGTATCAGAATGACTTTTGAAGAATTTTTCATAAAAAAGAAAATTGATTTGAAAGCTTTAAAAGCTGCAGATGGACCTTTATTTGAAGAGTTCAAAGCACATTATTCTGCTATGGGAGAAAAAAGCTTTGACCACAGCAAGAAGTTCTGGTTCAATAAGCTTCGAAAAAGCTTCCATCTGAAAGAGGAAGAAACTCCAGCCGCAAAACCCGCAGTAAAACAAGCGGTCATTGATACGCCAACCGATACTTCCGGTGCTGAGGCGACAAAACCAGCAGGCTTTAAACCACGATTCAAAGCTGCAATTACACCTGCAGTGGATGAGGCTAAAACCACCGAAGCACCTGATTCTGCTAAAACTGAGAATGACTCTGCTCCTACAGGATTTAAGCCACGATTCAAAGCCGGAGTCACTAAAGCTCCTGACGCAGCAGCAACTACTCCTGCATCCGAAGAAGCGACTGACGAAACTACTCCATCGGCGCCAAAACCAACAGGATTTAAGCCACGATTCAAAGCGGGAGTCACTAAAGCTCCTGACGCAGCAGCAACTACTCCTGCATCCGAAGAAGCGGCTGACGAAACTACTCCATCGGCGCCAAAACCAACAGGATTTAAGCCACGATTCAAAGCGGGAGTCACTAAAGCTCCTGACGCAGCAGCAACTACTCCTGCATCCGAGGAAACTGCTCCATCAGCGCCAAAACCAACAGGATTTAAGCCGAGGTTTAAGGCAGGTGTGACGAAAACAGAAACTTCCGAACAAGTGCCGCAGGCCGCACCAATGGAGAAAATCAGTTCAGAAACAACTATAAATGCTGAACCAGAAAACAACAATTCGGATACCCAAGAACCTGTTGCGAACAAACCTACAGGCTTCAAACCACGGTTTAAAGCAGGTGTGACGAAAACAGAAACTTCCGAACAAGCGCCGCAGGCCGCACCAATAGAGAAAATCAGTTCAGAAACAACTATAAACACTGAACCAGAAAATAACAATCCAGAAACACAGGAACCCGCGGCCAGTAAACCTATTGGCTTCAAACCACGGTTTAAAGCAGGGGTGACGAAAACAGAAACTTCCGAACAAGCGCCGCAGGCCGCACCAATAGAGAAAATCAGTTCAGAAACAACTATAAACGCTGAACCAGAAAACAACAATTCGGATCCCCAACAACCTGTTGCCAACAAACCAACAGGCTTCAAACCACGGTTCAAGGCGGGCATCACAAAAATTGATAAAAAGGAAGAATAATTTTCACTACATTTAGACTGATTTTTTTCAATTAATTTTAAATTCCGATTAAAAACCACAAGCCAATGTTAAAGGAAGAAAGACAAGCATTCATTATACATCAGATTAACCTACATAACAAAGTTTTATCTTCTGATCTAAGTGTTCAGCTGAATGTATCTGAAGATACAATTAGACGCGACTTAAATGAACTCGCCGAGAACGGTAAAGTGTTAAAAGTTTATGGTGGGGCATTATCAAAATCTTTTCAATTCCCCTTCCAGGATGGGAACGTGTATGCCAAAGAGGCAAAAAAAGAAATTGCCAAGAAAGCAAGCACTTTAATCTCAAACGGTATGACTGTTTTGGTAGGAGGTGGAACAACCTTAATTGAATTGGCAAGAACAATACCTGATCATCTGCAGTGTACATTTTTCACTATAAGTCCATTAGTTGCACTAGAATTGGCCGAAAAGCCAAATCTTGAAGTCATTTTAGTTGGCGGAAAACTTTCGCGTAACACAAACATTGTGTCTGGTGCCCAAGTAGCCAATGAATTGGCAGATCTTAAAGTCGATCTTTGTCTGCTGGGAACAAACTCGCTTTCGGTAGAAGATGGGGTGACGGACTCCGACTGGGAGGTGGTACAAATCAAACGCGCAATGATTAAATGCTCAAAAAAAGTAGCTATTCTGAGTATTGCGGAAAAACTTAATTCAGTTCAAAAAATGAAAGTCGTACCGTTACGTGATATCTCATATTTGATTACCGATGTCAATCCAACTGATGTTTCCCTAAAAGAATTTGCGAATACAATTGCAATACTTTAATATTGCCGCTCATTTAATTTAGCATGTCATCGCAAACGAAAAATGACTCTTTAAAATCAAAAACAACAAAAGGACTGCTATGGGGTGGTATGGCCAGTATCATCCAGCAGTTTTTGGGCTTTGGGTTCGGCATCCTACTAAACCGTAAGCTAACAGCAGAAGATTATGGTTTAGTAGCTATGATCACCATCTTTTCTGTCCTCGCTTCTGCTTTTCAAGAAAGTGGGTTTGTGTATGGGATTGTTAACAAAAAAGAAGTTGAACATAAAGATTATAACGCGGTATTCTGGACAAGCGTAGGAATTGGAACATTTATTTATATTGTTTTATTTTTTGCAGCTCCTCTTATCGCCTTATACTATAATCAACCAGTACTTGTAGAGCTAAGCAGATTTACCTTTTTATCCTTTTGGTTAGGCAGCTTTGGCATTGCACACAACGCTTACCTGTTCCGGAATTTAAAAATCAAAGAAAGAGTCATCACAGGCACGTTTGCTCTGATTGCATCCAATATAGTCGGAGTTTATTTAGCCTATAAGGATTATGCCTATTGGGCATACGCGATCCAAATTGTCTCCTATAGTGGTTTCAATATGCTCGGATTTTGGTATTTTTCGAAATTCAGGCCTACTTTCCAGTTCGATTTCCGACCTATTCGCGACATTTTAGGATTTAGCAGTAAAATACTAGTCACCAATATTTTTATCAACATCAACAAAAATATATATGCAGCGATCCTAGGCCGGCATTATACCGCTGAAGAGCTGGGATATACCGTGAATCCTAATCGTTGGAGCATCATGGCCCAAAATATATTGACCAATATGGTCAATAATGTGACACAGCCCATTTTAAAGGAAATAGAAGATGATAAGGATAGACAAGTTCGGGTTTTTCGAAAACTAATTTCCTTTACGGCCTTTTTAGCCTTTCCGATGTTATTTGGTTTAACAACTGTAGCACAAGATTTCATTACTATTGCAATCACCGATAAATGGGCGCAAAGTGCCATATTTCTCCAGATATTTTGTATTGGCGCGGCATTTGATTCTGTAAGCAATGTTTTTTCCAACCTTATCATTAGCAAAGGAAAGCCCGAAGTTTATATGCGGAATATCATCGTGTTTGGTCTGCTCCAAATCGCTATTCTGTTCTTCGGCAAATCATTAGGTCTTGAACTGCTCATTGGACTAACCTCAGCATTAAATGCGCTCTGGATATTCGTTTGGTATGCTTCCGCTAAGCCTTATATGAGTTATTCATTTCGTTATCTCCTGGCAGATATTTTTGCTTATGCATTATTGGCAGCTGCCAGTTGTATTACAGCTCATTATGCCACCGCAGCTATCGCCAATCTCTATCTTAGGTTTGCAAGTACAATTGGAGTAGCTATATGCGCATATATCATTGTCAATAGAATCTTTAAACCCAGCATTTTGTTGGAATTATTCCACTATTTCCTAACAGTTATCCGAAAAAAATAGATGGCCAGGATTCTCACCATAATCGTCTCTTATAATTTTGAGCCTTGGATCCACAAGTGCTTACCCAGTCTATTGGATTCGAGCTACCCTACAGATATTTTAGTTGTCGACAACAATTCGGGAGACAATACTACACAGATCATAAAAGAAACATTTCCGACGGTAAGACTAATCGAAAGTTCCGAAAATTTGGGTTTTGGAAAGGCCAACAACATCGGACTTGACATTGTTTTGAAGGAAAAGTATGATTATGCATTTTTGGTCAATCAGGACGCCTGGCTGGATCGGGACTGTATTGCCAACTTAGTGAAAATAAACACAGACAATATCGGAATTATCTCGCCTATTCACTACGATGGAACCGAAACAACACTGGACCATGGTTTTGCTGTATATACAAAAAATGCTACTAACGAAAATTCGCATCGCATTTGCTCTTTCGTCAACGCAGCATTTTGGTTTATCCCCAACCCAGTGATCAGAAAAGTCGGTGGTTTCGCGCCGATCTTTTTCCATTATGGAGAAGATAAGGATTATGCCAATCGCATCAAGTACTACGGGTTAAACATCATTCTCGCCGACAGAGCCAAGGCCTATCACGATAGACAACAGCGTAAAACAGACCGAAAAACCTTTCTGAAAAGCGAATTTGTCTATCATTTGACAGAGTATTGCAATATCAATTATACCTTTGTAAGATCTTTTTCGATGGCCGTATTGGCGAGTCTGAAGAAAATGGGAGCTTCAATTTTTAAAGGTCATATTTTTGAAGCAAAAAGCTACTTAAACATTGCTTTTAGATTGCTGGGCAAATCCGGAGCTGTTTATCGTACTCGTCTAAGCAACAAAAAAGCATACAACAAAATCTATTGATAAATGAACAGTATTGCTCCAGTCATACTTTTTGTCTACAATCGTCCTGATCATACGATAAGAACCCTCTCAGCTTTAGAAAATAATAAACTAGCAGACCAAACCACGCTATACATCTATTCCGACGCTGCAAAAAACGAAAAATCTGTTCAAGCTGTTACTGAAGTCCGAAAGATTATCAACAAGTCTTGGAACTTTAAAGAAGTTATTATTGTCGAACGAACAGAAAATTGGGGTTTGGCAGCCAATGTGATCGACGGAGTTACAAAAGTGGTCAATGCACATGGAAAGATTATTGTTTTGGAGGACGATCTGGAAACTGCTGTATTTGCCCTAGATTATTTCAATCAAGCACTGGAGCATTATAAAGATCAAGATCAGGTCATGGAGATCAGCGGTTATGGTTATCCGTTAAAAGATTTAAATAAACTGCCGGAGACATTCTTTTTCAGAGTTGCCAATAGCTGGGGCTGGGCAACCTGGGATCGTGCATGGAAACATTTTAATCCTAATATTGATGAACTCGTGTCAGACTTTACAGCAGAACAAATTCATCAATTTAGTATCGAAGGAAAAGAAAACTTCTGGAAACAAGTGCAGGAATTTAAGGCCGGGAAGATCAACTCTTGGGCGATACGCTGGTATGCTTCTGTATTCAAAAAAAATGGATTAGTTTTGTATCCAAGGAATTCGATGACGCAGAATATTGGCAACGATGGTTCGGGTACACATACAGCTGCAGAAGCTACGTATCAGGTTACACTAGCGGAAAGTCCTGTACGGTATTTTCCGACGGAAATTTCAGAAAACAAACAAGCTTATGAAGCCATCAAGTATTTCTACGCCCATCGGAAAGGATCTTTAATCAATCGTGGCGTCCGATTCCTCAAAAAGAAAATTAACGAATTCAACAAATAAAGTATGTCTGCTCATCCTAAATTTTCGATTATAACTGTCGTTTACAACAATGTGCGTGACATAGAACACACCCTGAAATCGGTTGTCAATCAAAGCTATGATCATATAGAATATATTGTCATTGACGGACAATCAACCGACGGAACATTAGAGATCATCCAAAAATACAAGGATAAAATCGCCGTCATCCTCTCCGAAAAGGATAAGGGGATCTATGATGCAATGAATAAGGGATTAGCCTTAGCAACAGGTGATTATGTTCTTTTTCTAAATTCCGGAGATGAGATCTATGATCTCAACAGCATTGAGAATCTTGCCAAACTGAGCGATGATGCCGATATTCTTTACGGAGAAACGATCCTCGTAGATGACAATCGAAATATTATTGGTGAACGTAGGCATAAAGTTCCGGCTCATTTCGACTGGAAAAGCTTTCGCTATGGTATGAATATATGCCATCAGGCCATCTATATCAAGCGGGAAATTGCCGAGCCATACGATCTCAATTATAAACTATGTGCTGATATTGACTGGGTTATTCGTTGTGCCAAAAAGGCAAAAAAAACAGTCAATGCACAACAATATGTTGCCCGGTATCTTGTGGGCGGGATGTCAAAACAAAGACATAAGGAATCATTGAAAGAGCGCTTTGCTATTTTCAAACACTACTATGGGACCATTCCCAATGTATTCAATCACGGCATCATTGCGCTAAAAGCGGTTTGGTACCGTCTTAATTATGGAAAACCTCAAGACTAATGTTGAATCCTGAAATTTTAACCGAGCTTGTTACAGTCAAGATGCCATTTGGCAAATATCAGGGCTACACTTTATGTAACCTTCCTGAGCCCTATCTAGTCTGGTATAACCAAAAAGGCTTTCCAAAGGGAAAGCTAGGCCAGCAGTTAGCGACACTCTATGAAATAAAGCTTAATGGCTTAGAATACCTGCTCGAACCTTTGAAGAAAAGGTGACGAGGGTCATTTTATTCCACTTATTATTTTTTGTAGCTTTGCACTAAATTTATTTTTAGCATTAAACGCCGTTTGCAGCGGTATCAATGAATATCATGACACAATATCAAACTTTGCTGTACTATTGTTACAGCCCTATCGAGGATGCCGAAAAATTTGCATCAGATCACTTAGAATTTTGTAAATCTCTGGACTTGGTTGGCCGTATCATTGTCGCTGATGAGGGTCTTAATGGAACTGTTTCAGGTACTGTAGAGGCCTGTAAAAGCTATATGGATGCCATCTATGCCGATGGTCGTTTCAACAAAACAGAGTTCAAAATTGACGCTGTAGATGAACCGTCATTCATTAAAATGCATTGTCGCTACAAAGCCGAAATCGTTCACTCTGGCTTGAGAGATCCAAAAGAAATTGACCCTAACCGTCAAACCGGTGTGCACCTTGAACCGAAAGATTTCTTAGCCATGAAGGACCAAGAGGATGTGGTTGTATTGGATGTACGCTCAAATTACGAGCACAATGTTGGTCATTTTAAAAATGCCGTTACTCTAGATATTGAAAATTTCCGCGAGTTTCCAGAGAAAATCAAAGAGCTTGAACAATATAAAGGAAAAAAAATATTGACGTACTGCACAGGCGGTATCAAATGTGAGAAAGCTTCTGCTCTTTTGTTAAAAGAAGGCTTCGAGGATGTTTATCAATTACATGGCGGGATTATCAAATACGGAAAAGAAGCTGGTGGCGAAGATTTTGAAGGTCAATGCTACGTCTTCGACAATCGTGTTACTGTCGATGTAAATTCTGTCAACCCTTCCGTGGTATCGACCTGTTTTAATTGCGGTAAGCAAACCACTAAAATGATCAACTGTGCCAACCCGACTTGTAATGAACATTTCACGCAATGTGATGAGTGTGGTTGGGAGATGGATGGATGCTGTTCGCCAGCATGTAAGGAAAATCCTAATAAACGTGAATATGACGGAACAGGATATTATGTTAAAGTACCTCAGCCAGTCAATATTGAGAAAATCAGCAAAAGAAAACATAAAAATTTTCCACCGAAAGTGTCGGTCGAAGATTAAAACGAATTAGACTAAAAAGGAAGCGGTCGGAAGTGTAGAACTTCCGACCGCTTCCTTTTTAAGATCTGCATTATCCTAACTTAATCCCATACGAGCTTTTTATCAAAAAAACTAATAGCCTAAAAAGTTTACTTGCCAAACATGCCGGCTATTGAATCAAGAATATTGCCCTTGGCCTGTCCATCGTTATTTTTATCAAAAAAACTGCCTGCTAGTCCACCCAACATGTCCGTAATGCTACCTCCCGCTGTGGGCTGCTCCGTTGTTTGCGCTTGTTCTTCTTGACCACCGCCTAAAAAAGAACCCAAAATACCACCCAACATACCACCACCTCCTGCATTTTGTTGTGTTCCGCCACCAAGCACAGAGCCGATCAGATCACCAATCCCGCCGCCGCTTGAAGTCTGCTTTTGTTGCCCTAAATATCCCATGACGATAGGAGCAAGTGTGGCCAGTACGCCTGTCACTTGAGAAGAGCTCAAGCCTGCTTTATCTGCTATATTCTGCGTCACGACTTCGGTATTTTGACCAAACATATGGTTGACAATTTTATTCCCGTCTTCAGAACCGGCTTGATCAGCTCCTCCCTGTCCGAATAGATCGCCAATTTTATCGAGTATCCCGCTATTGCTATGCTGATCAATAGCATTGTCAATATTTTCCGCTTGCCCCTTGTTTTTCGCATTGTAATTCAGTGCTGCAATCATCAAAGGAACTGCTGCCGCTACAATCCATTTTGCTTTAGATTCACTGACACCAGTAATTTTTGAAATAGTCTCTATCGCTTTAGAGCCTACTCCACCTGTAACTAAATCTGTTAAGTTCATAAGTCTTCGTTTATAGTTATATAATGAAGATAACGATTTTTTTTTGAGGAGTTGAGATAATACCTGATTATAAGAAAGCCTCATTGGATTGTGTAATCCAATGAGGCTTTCTTATAATCAACTTTTTAAATTAATAACTTTTATAAATAGCGATATCATCCAATCCCAACCTTCCGTTATTAATCACATTATTACTTGTTCCTAATCCAAGCTTGGTAACTCTAAAGCGTACTGCCCCCTGAATATTCATTAAGAATACGGCCTGTTTTGAATTCATGCTCTCTGTCGTTGTATGGGCATCTGAAATAGACTCACCTGTTTGTGTCCAAGTTTTCCCATTGTCCGTCGAATATTCCAACTTAAATGTACTCGAGCGATCTGTCCAGTAAGAGCCATACCAAATAGTGACTTTTGACGCGCCATTTGGCACATCGAAATTCATTTGTACATAACCGTCCACATTTAAATTCTGCTGCATTCGGATAGCATTTTTTCCAGAAACAATACGGTCCCGCCCAGCTGTATTTCCTAAGATAGCTTGATACAGATACCATTGTCCTGTCGGAAAAGAGACCGCGTTTTTATCCTTCATATCGTAGCTACCTTTCACGCTTGCATCGACAGCATCAAAAGTTTCGGGCCAACCTACATACAACTTACCACTTGCATAAGCCATATCAGCGTAACTCTGCATCCTAACTTGTAGCTTTTCGCCCTCCTTAAATGCAATCCCTCTAAAAGAGGCACTTGGAGCAATAGATTGTCCAGCAAATGTCGCATTATCTTGTGTATGTAATGTAATCTCATTTTTATCACCATCCATCAAGATTTTATCTCCTTTCAATGCTGTTCCAGCAGCAGGTTCAGGTTCAACATCGGCTGTAATATCGATATAGGTTGATTCAAACTCATCAAACTTCGACTTTAGACTGGAAACCGCAACAGGCAATGGGGCAATGTTATTACCAGATGAGTAGACCTTAAGCAGCTGATTATTGTCGACTGCAAGAACTAATAAGCCATCTTTTTTAATCAACTTTGAACCGCTAATATTGATCTGAACCGAATCTCCAAATTTAAATTCAGACGCGTTCGGTACCTCTACTAATATTCCGCGGCGTTGATTTCGCCAGATATTCTGTACTGCAAGTGTATTTTCTGGAAGATTCTTATTTTCCACGCGCGAAACGACCACTGCTTTGATATATTGCGCCCCTTGCAGCGAAGACTCATTAAGCTGTAAATCGGAATTTTTATACAGACTGCGTAGCGTATACAATGATATTTCAGGATTTAGTGTCCCTATCGATTCGTTGACGTTGTCTTTGATACAACCGAACAGTAATACTGACATTGCCAGCACACTGTATAGTATTGATTTTAACTTTTTCATTGATTAGTTGATTGAAGGTTGCCACCACATTTTTTCATTTATCCCATCTCCCCCCATACGACTCACAGCATCCTGATAATTTACTTTGTTTAAAGATTGTACAATTGTTGGATAATTTAAACGTACCGGCATTTTCCCTTGATTCAACAAGCCCGGACCTTTGTATAAATCCAACAATTGGGTCCTGCGGTATTCGTACCACTGTTGGAAATCCGTAAACAACATTGCGTAATATTTTTGCAAATGTATCTTTTTCAATTTCGCATTATCACTGTCTGTAGCCAGCAATTGAACCTTGTCACTAGCTAGGTAAGTTGTTGGCGCTGTTAATCCCCAATATTCCATGGCTGCATTCACTCCTTTTAGATAGGTTCCGGATGCATCGACCTGAGCATATCCTCTCAGACCACATTCAGCAATAATAAATTGCAACTCTGCATAATTCATAATATTCCCCATATGTGAGTCTGCTTTTAAGCTTGTTAAAAGAGTTGATTGTTGTTCCGGAACATTACCTCGTTTGTATCCGGACTGCATACCCCCATACACTCCTAATGTCGCCTCAGTCGCCCAAATTTTTAATCGTGGGTCTGAAAGGTCCAACAGATTATTAATAAAAAATTCTGAATAGCCTTTACTTCCGTTAAAATCTATATCACGGCTATTAAAATAAGGGTTCATATAGGGCTGTACATTCGTATAATATAACGCTGCTGTTTCTGCATTGCTCTGCATCACCGGATATTCAGTGGCATTTGTTTCTAATATTTCTTTGATCTTTGCAACGGCATTGGTCTCTGATTTATGGGCTACACGGAGCAATAATCGCAGATATAGGGAGTTGCCGAATTTCTGCCATTTTGCCGGATCAGAATTAAATATGGGATCCATCGCCAAATTGGTAGACTCAACGACAACCTTACCTTTTAAAAGCGTATTGGCCTCTTCCAATTTTCTGAAGATATCCGCATAAATATCGGCCTGTTTATCAAATACAGGAGTTAAATTATTATCACTATACCCTTTGTTGCTGTCCGTATAAGGTACATCGCCATACATATCGGTTATTAACGAGCTCACCCAGGCATCCAATATGAGCGAAATACCCTGATAGGTCTGATAACCCTTCTGTTGCCCTTCGGCCGCCTTCTGATAAATATCACGTATATTCGTCAACTGCACGTACCAACCGGACCAGGTAGATTCCGCTTCTGATGGCCTGATTTCATACCGCTGAATCTCCAATGCATCATTTACTGTTACCGTCACTTGCATAAGCTCATTATTGATGCGCATATTACGGGACAAATTTGTGTTTAACACATTGAGTAAGGCTGGTGCTATGAGACTTTGTGGTGCAGCCGCAGAAATTGCATTTGGATTTGTATTTATCGCAACAAAGTCTTTAGTGCAGCTCTGTAACATCCCGCAGGCTGCCAACAAAATAAAACCTTTTCTTATATTCTTTTTCATAATGCTCTGGAATTAAAATGAGAATGATAAATTGACACCCATTGTGCGGGTTGAAGGGAACTGAGCAATCTCTGCGCCTTTCTCAATGCCACTTGAATTGAGCGATCCAAACTCTGGGTCAAATGAAGGCCATTTAGTCATGACAAACAGATCTCTTCCGTATACCCCAATGGATGCGCGCTCAATTTTCAAACGTTCAACAAAAGACTTAGGTAATGTATAATCAAATCTGACCTCACGAAGCTTTATAAAGTCGGTGGAGAAGGTATTTGATTCTATATTATCCCGGTTAAAATGTTTGGCATAATAATCTCCAGCAGACGCAACAACCGTATTCTTGCTGTAGCTTCCATCACTATTCTTCACAACACCATCGCCGATAATGCCATTATATCGTCCGGGAATTGTTTTTTTCAACTTTCCCTCTTCCATCAATACAGCATGTGTTAAAGAATAGCCTACCCCCCCAAACTGGCCATCAAACAAGAAATTAAATCTAAATCCTTTGTATTTAAACTCATTGCCCCAACCAAATTTGGTCGTTGCATTCGGATTACCGATATAAATGTTCTGTTGGGAAAGTACAGGAAGCCCATTTTCATAGACAATTTGGCCATCCTGATTCCGCTCATAACCGAGTCCATAAATATCACCAAATCGTTTACCGGGTATAGCCACAATTGATCCTCTGCTGCCAAACAACGTAGACAGCACTAACTCTCCTTGCAGATCTGCAGGTATAGAAATGACTTTCGAATCATAGCTCGTAAAGTTTCCATACATATTCCAATTTAACCCATCTTTCTTCTTGATGATATCGCCAGAAAGCGCAATCTCTATCCCCTTATTACGTACCTCTCCAGCATTCGTAATTTGATTTCTGAAACCGCTTGAAGGATCCAACGGAGACTCAATAATCTGATCAAATGTCGAATTCGAATAGAGGGTAAGATCAAACTTAAGCCGATCTCTAAACATCCTAAAATCTGTTCCTACCTCATAAGAACGTGTACTTTCAAACGTCAGGTTTTCGTCCGGAACGGTGGTTGGATTTGTAAGCCCCCCAGTAGTCCCCTCCACACTACGGTAACCATAAGAGTTTAGATAAGCACGTTTTCCCCCACCTCCGACTTGAGCAATAGATGCTCTAACTTTCCAAAAATTAATCGCTTTTGGAAGATTTAGCAATTGGGACATAACAAAACTTGTATTAAGCGAAGGGTAAATAAATGGCTTAACTTCATTCCGTTTTGGCGAGGCCAATGTACTCGCCCAATCAATACGATTTGTTGCATCGACAAAAATCATATCCTTATAACTATAGTTTATTAAGGCATATAAACTATTGGCCGCATATTCCTCGCGATAAGGTAAGTAAACGACTTTTTCCCTAGCATTTGCAAAATTATACTGATTCGGATAAATTAGACTGTTAGCGTAAGCATCATCTTTAATATACTTATTGTGCATCAACGAACCACCAACCGACGCGCCAAATCTATGTTTGATGTTTCGCTGATTATTATATTGCAATAAAAAATCGGAGGTAATTTCCTGGTTATTGATTGACTGTTCTCGGTAATAGCCATAAGCATATTTATAGGTATCAAATGGTCTCGATTGTTTGCGCTTATCATAGCTCCAGTCGATTCCCGTCCGCACCATCAAATTCAATTCCTTGTTGAATTTATAATCTGCCTGCAAATTTCCAATAATATTGTTTTTATCCTGCGCATTGATCATATCGTAAGATATGGTTCTTGGATTATCCAACAGATTTGAAAACGGAGTCATCTGTTCAATTCCTTCTTTTCCGGGGATCCAATTCTGGTCCAGCCAAGCTGCATTCACATTCGGCACAATACCCCGTACAAAATACATGTAACTTTGGTTGTTATACCCACTGTTTGGCAAATTATCTGATCCTCTATTATTAAAATTAATCTTTGTTGAAAGACTCAGCTTATCCGTCACCTTGTTACTGAACTGCATGGCAACAGTATTCCTGTTATAACCCATGTTCGGAATAATCCATTTGTTCGTGACGTTGGTATATGAAAACCTTGAACTGGTCTTTTCTGTTGCCCCTGAAATACTGATCGAATTTGTAGACGTGAGTTCCGTTTGAAAAAGATCTTTCCGATTGTTTTCATAGGGTCTCCACAATGTCCGCTCCGGAGGTGTCAAACGGTAGAAATTAGGATCGTACTGGTAATAATACTGTCCATCAAATTTAGGTCCCCATGCAGAAGAGGTACTTAAAGTACTTGCACCATCCTCTGACTGTCCATAGGAATAATAAAGATCCTGATCGACAGCACCTTGCCCATATTCATATTGATAGTCAGGCCATCTATTAATTGTCCCAATTGCCGTATTCGAATTAACGGATACACCAATTTTATTTTTAGCGCCATTTCCCTTTTTTGTGGTAATAATCACCGCGCCATGTGCGCCACGGGAACCATAAAGCGCAGATGCGCCTGGTCCTTTTAAAACAGATACAGATTCGATATCATCTGGATTAATATCCGAGAGTGATGTTCCAAAATCTGTTGGAGAATCACTGTCCAAGTAATTTGAACTACCATTACCGGTCATTCGTGTCCCCCCTCCCATCACAACACCATCCACAACAATCAATGCGGAATTATCACCTGTAAAAGATGTTTCCCCTCTTAAAATAATCTGATTGGATCCTAATGGTCCTGCACCTGACTTTACCAAATTCAAACCAGCAACTTTTCCTGTTAGGGCATCCGTCCAGTTGTTTGAAATTGCATTCGTCAATTCCTCGCCTTTTACTGTGCTAATGGAATAACCTAGCGCCTTTTCTTCCCGCTGTATACCCAGTGCTGTTACAACGACTTCATTAAGCGCCTCGGATCTCGCACCTAAAGAAATTTTAGCATCCAATTGGCTAGATGAAAACGTCCTCGTCTCCGCTTCATAACCTATCAGCTGAAAACGGATCGAGGTTCCTGATTCAACTTCAATATCGAAATTACCATTCCGGTCAGTCGCTCCTTTAACTACACCTGCTGCAAGGATTGATACGGATGCCAAAGGTTCTTTCGTCTGATTATCGATAACTTGACCTTTTACTTTAATCTTGGTCTGTTTAACTGCATGCACAGCGTGATCAGATCCCAATGGGGCTGCTATCGCTGTAAAATCTTTAGTGCAGGCAATTACTAGTGCAACAAATAGCACTTTCGAGGAGGAGTGCCGCAGATTAATTTGGATAGGATTAATACTAAACATAGTTATTGGTGTAAATTGTTAATTTTCAATTTGGCACAAAAATATATTCTTAACAAAAAGTATACTTTAACTTAATGTTTTCTTTTTGTTAACAATTGTTTCGAATATCATTTCTTTTTAATGACATTACCATTGTTTCAAATATTTAAAAAATGTATTGAAGTCCGCATCGGCAGAAATATCACACATTAGGCTCGATCTAAAGCGATCGCTCTTTGGTTATTTTTTATTTTCAAATCGAAAATAATTAATAATATTTAAAAAACGAAATAAATCGAAATTATTTAAACATCGATTAAACAAAAAAGAGCCCAAAAAAAAGCCCCTTAAATCAATTGATAACCAATAAAATACAGCAAAAAATAATGCAATCACAAAAAACAAAAAAAGTCCAAACTTCCGTTTAGACTTTCTATTATGAAATAAACCTATTCGTTATCGTTTTTCGAAACTCCACTTCACATAGTTAATGTTCTTGTCATGCGCCAAATACTTCCTTTCGTAGTATGTTTTTATGGACAACACGTTATCGACTAAGTCTGAATGGTAAAGATCTATCGTCTCTTTATATTTCTTCAAATGCTGTAAATCGATCTGCTCTAGGGTGTAAGCATAAAAGCCATCATTATCTGTTTTCAAATTCATCATTCCCTCAGGCTTCATAATGATTTTATAACGGTCCAAAAACTTTGGTCCGGTTAATCGTTTCTTTTCACGACTATCTTGCGGTTGTGGATCCGGAAAGGTTATCCAGATTTCATCAATTTCATTTTCAGCAAAGTGTTCAAGGATAGTCTCAATTTGTATCCGAAGAAAAGCAACATTCCGAATTCCATCCTCCAAAGCTGTTTTGGCACCGCGCCAAATACGATTACCTTTAAAATCGATACCGATGAAATTTTTCTCCGGAAACAATCTCGCTAGATTAACAGTATACTCACCTTTACCACAAGCGAGCTCCAAAACAACTGGATTATTGTTACCAAATTGCTTCTCAGCCCATTTCCCTTTATATTCTTTGCCTGCGTCGAGTTGGATTACATTTTCAAAAGTAGCAACTTCAGCAAATTTACGTAGTTTGTCCTTTCCCATTTTTTAATAAATATCCTGCAAAAATAACCTTATATTCCCGCTAAAAAAAATAAATCTGAAGGACAGCACCAATACCGACAATTGCAGAACAATCCGAAGTCCTATGCACATACATGAGTGCATAAATTGCATTCACAGAGGCGAATTATATTGCATATAAAAAGCAATTTATCTAAGTTTGCAGGAATCAATAACTTATCGTGGAGAAAGACGCTAAAATTTATATAGCAGGCCATCGCGGAATGGTCGGATCGGCAATTCATCGCAAATTATCGGAGCTTGGATACAACAACCTTGTCACACGCACATCTTCTGAATTAGATTTGCGCAACCAGCAAGCAGTCGCTGATTTTTTTGAGCAGGAAAAACCGGACTATGTTTTCTTAGCCGCAGCCAAAGTTGGAGGGATCATGGCGAACAACACCTATCGTGCTGATTTTATCTACGAGAATATGGCTATACAGAATAACGTCATCAAATCTTCCTACGATAATAAGGTTAAAAAATTAATGTTCTTAGGTTCAAGCTGTATCTATCCAAAAATGGCACCACAGCCTTTGAACGAAGATATGCTGCTTACGGGCACACTGGAGCCTACAAATGAGCCCTACGCAATTGCTAAAATCGCGGGAATAAAAATGGCAGAAGCTTTTCGGGATCAGTACGGTTGCAATTATATCTCCGTTATGCCAACGAATCTTTACGGAATTAATGACAACTACCATCCGCAAAATTCACATGTCTTACCGGCCTTGATCAGAAGATTTCATGAAGCTAAGATCAATCAGCTCCCTGAAGTTATTATCTGGGGAACAGGAACCCCTTTACGGGAATTTCTTTTTTCCGATGACCTTGCAGATGCCTGTGTCTTTTTAATGAACAATTACGACGGGAAACAATTTGTCAACATTGGCATTGGCGAAGATTTAAGCATTAAGGACCTTGCCGAATTGATTAAAGATGTCATTGGTTACAAGGGAACTATTTCCTTCGACAGTTCCAAACCAGATGGAACACCACGAAAACTCATGGATGTCTCAAAACTGCACGCACTGGGTTGGAAACATCAAGTTAACCTCCGAGAAGGCATTCAACTAGCTTATGCGGATTTTTTGGAAAAAGAAGCAAACGCTTCCGAATAAATCCAATGCCATCGCATTAGTAGGTTTCGCTATAGGAAGGAATTCCGTACTCGTTAACCTCATCCTTGATAACTGCATTTTCAGCTTGGGCAGCTTTATTTTTCTTCTTTTTGGGACGAATAAACTGTGTTAACTTACTGAGAAGACCACTGATTTTATCTTGATTGATCTGGCCGACAGCACGCTCCGACAACAGCAACATCAACGCTTTCTTAAAAACCCCGGTATTTTTTAAGAACAACCTATTCATAACAAAAGGTACGCCAATACGTAAAGTCTTCGTGAGCCAATCGGAATCCGGATTGCTACTTTTAGAGAACAACTGCTGGACAATATTTACCCCCGGTATATTATCTTTTAATGTATTGAAAAAACGAATTGGAGCCTCTATTTTATTGTTGAGCAAAGTAAATTGAGTCTTAAGATAGACTTCTTGCTCGCTCTTAAGGGCTTTCAAACGGGAAATCTCAGCCTTAAGCTCTTGTAGGTTACGTATTTTAGTATGTTTATTGTTCATTTGTAGCCCTTTCTCTATCAAGTTTTTCCTTCCGCAGATCTTCTTCCTCCTCCTCAATCTCATCGTTCCATTTCGCCAAAAAACGGCGGATAGAAAGATCCATAAATTTGGACTCTAACATCGGCTCAAAAACCCGTATTAAGATAATAATCACTAAGAAAATACCCGCTGTCGCCAAAAAGCCTAGGGAATAGCTCCCTAGTAATTCTCCGAGCCAAAAACCGAGTGCCAGACATAAAAAAAATAGCACAAATAAGGTGAATATCAGCTTCGTCGCGTCAACAACAAGGCTAGCGATCAATCGAGACGATCGTTCAATTGTCTTTAATTTGACAAGCTTAAACTGGGAGTCAACGTACTCTTTGGTTTTTTGAAAAGTACCACTTAGTGAAAATTTTTCTTCTTCCATGCATCTTAAAATTATTCAGGCTATTTCTGTGTCTAGTTTATAAAACGAGCCATACTTCGGCTCTAAGCCCGCATATGTAAATCCGCTATCCTAAAGAGAGCTGTTATCGTAAAAATCTATCCTAGAAATAGCCTGATGATATGTATTCTACACCAATTACTCATATGAATAATTTGCGAATTATGCATGTTCAATGATATCATCATCTAGCACTTCTTCGGTCTGATTTAATTTCCCTTTCAATGTAGAAACAATTTTCTCTTTAAAATCATTCAATTGATCGAATTGTTCTTCCGCTCTCTCACGAATAGCATCACTCAAATCGCTTAATGAATCATTGATTTTATCTCTCGTATCCGACCCCTTGTCTGGAGCAAATAAAACTCCCAAAGCTGCACCTGCAGCAAGACCCGCTAACAACGCCAAAGCTACTTTACTTGTGTCATTCATTTCTTTTTCGTTTTAATTTCTAATTCTATTACGATGAATCTAGTCCTCGTTAATAATACAATTGACAGAGCAAATCGTTTGCCAAACGCTACATTTAATCCATTATTTACAAGAATCTATATCTTCCAATATAATCATTTTTTGATAAACTTCGATTGACTTTCAATAATTCACCAAACAATTATTAACCCGTTCAGTTTTTTAGTATCTTTAAATCAACCCATTATAAAAATTATGCTAAATAAAACCTATTGCAGTGCCGTCTATGGGATCAATGCCTGCACAATTACCGTTGAGGTAATCGTATCTACGGGCCTGCATTATTATATTGTAGGCTTGCCTGACAATGCTGTAAAAGAAAGTCTAAGACGTGTCGAAAGTGCCATTACTTCCTGTCAACTTCACATGCCACGCCAAAAGATTGTTGTCAACTTGGCACCCGCAGACCTCCGTAAGGAAGGTTCCAGTTATGACTTATCAATCGCAATCGGCATATTGGCATCCTCCGGGCAAATTACAAATGAGCTGCTGGCAGATTATCTCATTTTAGGAGAACTATCACTAGACGGAAGCATTAAGCCCATCCGCGGCATTCTACCCATCACGTTACAAGCCATGGAAGAAGGCTTTAAAGGACTTATTTTACCACTAGAGAATGCAAAGGAAGCTGCTATTGTCAGTGGGGTCGACGTTATTGGAGTAGAGAATCTCAGCCAAGTTGTTGATTTCCTAAATCATAGGATAAAAATTGAACCAACAAAAGTTGATATTCAAACGTTCTTTCACACCGATACGAATAATTACGATGTCGATTTCTCGGATGTTCAAGGACAGGAGAATATTAAAAGGGCCCTTGAAATTGCAGCTGCGGGTGGCCACAACCTCATTTTAATAGGCCCTCCCGGCGCAGGCAAGACCATGTTAGCAAAAAGACTACCGACGATCCTCCCGCCTCTCAATATGGCCGAATCATTAGAGACCACCAAAATTCACTCTGTATCTGGAAACCTGAAGACCAAAGAGTCGCTCTTGACTGCACGGCCGTTTCGTTCTCCGCATCACACCATATCCGATGTAGCCATGGTTGGTGGAGGCTCCAATCCGCTGCCAGGTGAGATCTCACTAGCACATCATGGCGTATTGTTTTTGGATGAACTACCGGAATTCAAACGGACTGTATTGGAGGTCATGCGGCAGCCTCTTGAATCACGGCAGATTACCATATCAAGGGCAAAACTCACGGTGGATTATCCGGCGAGTTTCATGCTCGTTGCGGCCATGAACCCATGTCCCTGTGGCTATTTCAATCATCCCGAAAAAGAATGTATATGCGGCAGCAATACCGTACAACGTTATTTAAGCAAAATATCGGGACCTCTCCTAGACCGTATCGATCTGCATATTGAGGTGACGCCTGTATTATTTGACCAACTGAGTACACCACGCGTAGCCGAAGACAGCCGTACTGTGCGAAGTCGGGTCATTCAGACACGAGAAATTCAAAAGGAACGGTTTGATTCATTTCCAGACATCCATTGTAATGCACAAATGAGTACACAATTGACCCGAGAAATATGTCAGGTTGATGAGGCCGGAAGGAAATTACTTAAAATAGCTATTGAACGCCTCAGCTTATCTGCGAGAGCATACGATAGAATACTCAAAGTTGCACGCACAATCGCCGATATGGAACAGAGTAAAATGATCGAAAATCATCATCTCGCCGAAGCTATCCAGTACAGAAATTTAGATCGGGAAACCTGGGGCGGAAAATTTTAGAACTGAGCCAAACAATGCTTAATAACCCAAGGGAAACAGATGATCGTCAAGATCAGACCTGATAATGCACCAAAGAAATGAGCATCGTGATTTATACTATCTTGTCCTTTTTTGGATGCCCAGATGCAATAGCCTAAGAATAAAAACGCAAACAGGTAAGCAGGCATCTGTATAATCATCATCACACCAATGGTACTCTTCGGATCGAAAAGAATGTAGCTGAACAAGACCGCACAAATTGCACCTGAAGCACCTAAACTATAGTAACCCGGATTATTTTTTTGCTGTATGATTGTTGGAATATCACTCAGGATTAAACTACCGATATAGATCACGGCAAATAAAATATGTCCGTATGGACTTGCCTCTGCAAGTATACGCTCTAAACCAAACGCAAAATAGTAGAAGGTCAGCATATTAAACAGCAGATGACCCCAATCTTTATGTACAAAACCACTGGTAAGAATCGTATATACTTTTCGATTACGTGCGATACTATACGGGTGTAACATCAGTTTGCCGTAAAGTTGCTCATGTGAAAATGTATAGATACTGGTAGCGAGTGTAAAAAAGAAAATAATACTCGCAACAGGCATGTGTTGTAAATAAAATAATAACATAAGTATTCCTAGAATCTATCTTCTAAAAGTAAAACGTAAAGTTCCTTCGGCCCATGTGCGCCCAAGACTAATCTTTTCTCAATATCTGCTGTCCGAGAGGGACCAGTAATCGTAGAGATCATTGTCGGAATTTCCTGACCGTAACGCTTCTGCATATAGGCTAAAGCATCCTTTAGATCCCAAACCAATTGCGAAGCTTTGGCAATAACAATATGAATTGGGGGATATATACTCAACCTGCGTCCTGAAGCATTTGCATTACTCACCATAACACTACCATTCCGTGCAACTAATGCTTCACATGAGGTAATACTTGCATTTGCTGATTCAAAATCTTCCGCAGTTTTTAAGAAAGGGAAACCATATGGACTGAGTAAATTCTGAACACCTTGTTCCCAAGCGTATATATTTTTAATACTATTCTCCTCAGTCAATGAAATCAGATTTTCAATCAGACCGATCTCGCCATCACAATACAGAAACTTACCTCCCGCAGCAGTCAGTTCGCGAACAAAAACAATATCCACCAACTCATCCTCGTCTTTATAAAGCGGTGTTTCTTTGAAATTGGGATGTGGATTATCGTTTTTCTGTAGTAATGCTTGACGTACCCGTTTTAACATTATCTCCTTCGCTGTTGCGTTCTTCACGTTCATGGCGCAAATATATATAAATGCAGCGCTAGAGTTATCTAGCGCTGCAGCATTCAAATTAATTCAAATTATTTGAAGGTGTTTCTGAACTCTGACCTTCGTTAGATCGCGCTTCGTCCGGATGAACATCCAACGGTAAATCTGTCTGAGGAACTCCCCCACCGTCAGCACCATTCACAAACTCCTCGTAAGTAGTCTTGGTTTCAAATGGACGTTTACCTAAGATCTCTTCTAAGTCCGACTGAAAAAGAATCTCTTTTTCCAATAGCTTTTCTGCTATCTTAATTAAACCCTCACGTTTATCCAGCAATAACTGCTTGGTGCGTGCATAAACATCACTAATTAAGTTACGTACCTCTGCATCAATCAGCTCTGCCGTTTTGTCAGAATATGGTTTCTGGAAAGATGCCTCAGAACTGTCTCGGAAAGAAACATTTCCAACTTTATCATTCATCCCGTAGATTGCAATCATCGCATAAGAAAGTTGTGTGATACGCTCTAAGTCATTTTGAGCACCTGTTGAAATTCTTCCAAAAGTAATATCTTCAGCAACACGACCACCCATCGTCATACATAAACTGTCTATAAGCTGTTCTGTTGTATATAAGAACTGTTCACGGGGAAGATACTGTGCATAACCCAAAGCAGCGACACCACGTGGCACAATAGACACTTTCACCAAAGGATCGGCGTGCTCTAAAAACCAGCCTGCAATAGCGTGTCCAGCCTCATGATAAGCAACAATACGCTTCTCTTCTGGAGAGATGATTTTGTTTTTCTTCTCAAGACCACCAATCACACGATCAACGGCATCCTGAAAATCCTGCATATCAATCTCTGGTTTATTTTTACGTGCAGCAATAAGGGCTGCTTCATTACACACGTTGGCAATTTCAGCTCCCGCAAAACCAGGTGTCTGCGCCGATAATTTTTTTGCATCAACCTCAGCCGATAGTTTCAACGGCTTAAGATGCACTTTAAAAATTTGCTCTCGGCCAATCAAATCCGGTTTATCTATAGAAATTTGACGGTCAAAACGTCCCGGACGCAACAACGCGGTATCCAGTACATCAATACGGTTAGTAGCCGCTAAAATAATAACGCCTGAATCAGTACCGAAACCATCCATCTCCACCAACAATTGGTTCAATGTATTTTCACGCTCGTCATTACCGCCCATCATCGAGTTTTTACCACGAGCACGACCAATAGCGTCAATCTCATCGATAAAAATGATACATGGCGCTTTCTCTTTCGCTTGCTTAAACAAATCACGAACACGCGATGCTCCCACACCCACAAACATTTCGACAAAGTCAGATCCAGATAGTGAGAAAAATGGCACTTGAGCCTCTCCGGCTACAGCTTTAGCCAATAAAGTCTTACCCGTTCCCGGAGGCCCTACAAGCAAAGCGCCCTTCGGAATTTTACCTCCTAGATTTGTATACTTACGTGGATTTTTCAAGAAATCCACAATCTCCATAACTTCTTGTTTTGCCTCTTCAAGACCAGCAACATCATTAAATGTAATATTGATCTGCGATTCTTTATCAAATAACTGAGCCTTTGATTTACCTATATTAAAGATCGCACCGCCGCCACCGCCAGCACCACCGCCCATACGACGCATCAAGAAGATCCAGATTGCAGCCAATACCAACAATGGCAACATAAACGTAATAAACCAGCTTGCCCAAGGGTTGGAACGATCATCATAAGTTAATTGAACCTTTGGCGTACCTGGAGTTAATTCCGCTTGCGATGCAGCTAATTTCTTTTCTAACACATCGGGAGAAGCATCCTTAAAAATATATTGCGGCCCCTTGTCTTCCTGTCCTGACAGACTTGGAAGCGGATCGCCAGTTTTTGTAGCGTCTTTAAAACTTGGGTTATCTTTCCAACCCTTTTTTAGATAGACCTCCACCTCGACAAGATCATTCTTTTTATAGGCAACAAGACGCTCTACAGCGCCTGTATTCAACATGCGTGTTTCAAAATCACTATAGCTAACTTCCTTAGCTGGGCTTTCTCCAAAAACGTACTGTAAGGCAAAAAAACCTAAAAACATGGCAATCATAAGCCACACAAAATTGAATTTTGGCGGTTTCGGGCTTACCTTACTACTCGGGATTTTTTTCATTATATCGTAATTATATTTTCTTTATAAATTTTTTCGTTGAGGACAATTAAGCGCTTTGGAAATGCTGTACTTCTGCATCTCCCCATAAATCCTCGATACCATAATGCGCTCTTTTTTCGGTCTTAAAGATATGTACAACCACATCCACAAAATCCAAAATCAACCATTCACCATTGGATTGTCCTTCTTTATATTGAGGTTCTTGACCAAATGCCTTATAGACTTCTTCTTCGACACTCTTTGCTATCGCATTCACCTGAATGTTAGAGTCGGCATGACAAATCACAAAATAATCGGAAACAGAACTGTGAAGATCTCTTAAATCCAAGCGAACGATCTCGTTTGCTTTCTTTTCTTGCATACCATAAACGATAATTTCTGATAGACGATGGGACAATTCTGAACTTTTATTTTTACTCATTAAAAAATGTGATAGTTTTGACTTAATATTTATTTAATACTTTCAGTTTGCAAAATAACAATATTTCGGGACTTATCATCGGTCAAAATACAATATATCTTGACAAAGTCGCCTCTACAAACGATTATCTCAGGGAATTATTGTCAAATTTCAAGCCACTAGCTGAGGGGACTGCCATTTTAGCAGAAGAACAGTTTCAGGGTAAGGGGCAGCGCGGAAGTTCCTGGGTCAGTGAACCGGGGAAAAACCTAACAACATCGATTCTTTTACGACCTCATTTCCTGCCCATTGCAGAACAATTTGCGCTTTCTGCCACAATCGCCATTGCAACCGTCAATTGGCTGAAAAGCAAAACCAAGCAGCCTGTAACTGTGAAATGGCCCAATGATATTTACGTCAATTCAAAGAAAATCACAGGCATTTTAATAGAAAATAAATTAAAAGGCAGTAAAATAGACCATGCTATTATCGGCATTGGTGTAAATATTAATCAAATTAATTTTGACACAGCAACAACAATAACCTCGCTTGCCTGCCTGACCGATCGACAGGATTACAACATCAAGGATCTGGCACAGGAGTTATTCCAAGTTATCCAACAGGAGTACCTGACCTTGTATAACGAGGGCGCTCAACATCAGTTAAACCGCTACAACGCGCTATTGTTTTGGAGAGGTGAAGAAAAACCATTTCTAGTCGACGGAACCAGGAAAACCGGCATTATCCAACAGGTGTCTAATGACGGGAAGCTGCTTGTTCTTTTGGAAGACACCCTGCGCGAATTTGATATCAAAGAAATTACACATCTTATTACCTAATCTTTACAAAAAAAGGATAACCCATTTTAGAATTGTCAAACCTTTATTCTAAATTTGTCAACAGCGTGATTAAACCTTTACTCACCCGAAGCATCAAAGAACAAGAACACACTGCAATCATTGTAGCGAAAAAGGAAAGAACAAATTAAATTCTGATGAAAAAGTTAATACTGTTAATGACTGCAGTAATTTTTGCAGTTACCGGAGCATTCGCTCAGATTCACAAACCTGTAAAATGGACTGTGGCCAGCAAAAAGTTAAATAACAAAGAAGCTGTAGTTTATGTAAAAGCTACAATCCAAAATGGATGGCACATTTATTCACAAAATGTGAAAGATGGCGGGCCAATTCCAACTTCTTTCACATTCGCCAAAGCTGCTGATTATGCACTGGTCGGTAAAACTGCAGAGCCAAAACCAAAAGTAAAACATGAGGATGTATTTAAGATGGATGTTGGTTATTTTACAAACGAGGTAATTTTCCAACAAAAAGTAACTTTAAACAAAGGAACTGCCACCGTTAAAGGTACTGTCGAATGGCAAGCATGTGATGCATCACAATGTCTTCCTCCAGACGAATATGCTTTTGCTGTGACAATCAAATAGTAAAAATGATTCTACACGGATAAATTAATAAGGCGATTCTCATCGCCTTTTTTTATTTTTGACCATAACATCAGAAATTCATACGCATGTTAAAAAACACATTCATTCTACTTTTAATTGCTTTTTTCAGTCTTTCTTTAACGACAGCAACTTTTGCCTCCGCACAAGATAGCTTAACAAGTACAGAAGGACTTCAATTTGAATCATCACCGGATACAGCTACTGCTGTTGAAGCGGTACCTGAGGATCTAAATTTTACAGCTTCACCTGACACAATGGTTAGTCAAGATAGCAGTAAAATAGCTCCAACTAAGGCAAATGCTTCCTCCGGGAATCAAGAATCAGGAAAAAAATCACTTTGGAGTATCTTTATCGCAGGACTAGTAGGCGGCTTCGCAGCGCTACTTATGCCTTGTATATTTCCAATGCTCCCACTTACCGTAAGTTATTTTACAAAGCAGGCTGGAAGCCGCGCAAGCGGTATCAGCAAGGCACTCCTATATGGTCTCTTTATTATTGTGATCTATGTCGCTCTAGGAATGATTATTACCATTGCCTTTGGCTCGGATGCGTTAAATGCTTTATCGACAAATGGGGTATTTAATTTCTTGTTCTTCCTTTTATTGGTTGTTTTTGCCGCGTCCTTCTTTGGTGCTTTTGAAATCACGTTACCTAGTTCTTTCGTCAATAAAATGGATGCCAAATCCGACAAAGGTGGTCTAGTAGGGCTTTTCTTTATGGCATTTAGCCTTTCACTGGTATCTTTCTCCTGTACTGGTCCCATTATTGGCACCTTATTGGTCGAAGCGGCCTCAAAAGGAGAACGCTTAGGTCCCGCAATCGGTATGCTCGGTTTTTCTATAGCACTTGCAATTCCTTTTGGCTTATTTGCGATGTTCCCTTCAATGTTAAAATCCCTACCAAAATCTGGCGGCTGGTTAAATTCGGTGAAAGTCGTACTGGGCTTCTTAGAGCTCGCACTAGCATTGAAGTTCTTATCCAATGTAGATTTGGCTTACCATTGGAATTGGCTGGATCGAGAAGTGTTCTTATCGCTATGGATTGCCATTTTTAGTATGATGGGCTTATATCTTATTGGAAAGATTAAGTTTTCACATGACAGCGAATTGAAATTCCTCTCCGTACCGAGAACTATTCTCGCTATCACTGTATTTTCCTTCGTTATCTATATGGTACCGGGGCTATGGGGAGCTCCCCTAAAATCGATTTCAGCGTTCTTGCCACCTTCGGCAACACAGGACTTTGACCTGTCAGCAGGAATCGCAGCTGCTCCTACACACAATGATGGTAAAGTCAAAAAATACGCGGAGATTTTTCACGAACGTGGTACACCAAAAGGTTTTGATCCTTATTATGATTATGAAGAGGCTCTCGCAGCTTCAAAAGAACAGAATAAACCGGTATTAATTGATTTTACAGGCTGGAATTGTGTCAATTGCCGAAAAATGGAAGCAAATGTTTGGACTGATCCCGCTGTTGCCAAGCTATTGAAGGAAGAATTTATTATGGCCGAATTGTTCGTCGATGATAAAACAGAATTACCAGCAAACGAACAATTCGTTTCAACATATAGTGGCAAAAAAATCAAAACTATAGGAAATAAAAACAGTGATTTCCAAGCGTCAGCTTTCGACAGCAATTCGCAGCCGTTATATGTCATTGTAGACGCTTCAGGTAAGGTATTAGTTCCAAAAACCGGTGCAAATTATAATATTGGAGAGTATACCGCATTTTTACAAAGTGGAATTGATGCTTTTAAAGCAAAAAAATAGACCGTATACAGCGGAAGGTACTCCGCCGAGAATGAAAGCGGAGAACAAGCAATTATTAAATTTGCATTATCTTTAGCTCACGCTTAGATAAATTGCAGTTAAAAAAGCCATTGCTTGTTCTTAATAGCGTTATTGGCGACTTCTAACAACGGAAATATAATTGGATATAAGCTTAAAAATAGCTAAGTTTGAGTACGTATGAGTAACATTAAAAAAATTGCTGTTTTGACATCTGGAGGAGATGCTCCAGGAATGAATGCTGGTATCCGCGCTGTTGTTAGAGCGGGAATCTACAATAATCTTGAAGTATTTGGCGTACGCAGAGGTTATGATGGTCTAGTTAATGGTGAGATTATCCCTATGGATGCTAAATCTGTAGCCAATATCATACAACGTGGTGGTACTATCCTAAAAACAGCCCGTAGTGAGGCTTTCAAAACTATTGAAGGACGTAAGCAGGCTTATGAAAATTTACGCAGCCACGGTATTGATGCCATGGTTGTCATCGGTGGCGATGGTACATTTACCGGTGCATCCAAATTTATCGAAGAATTCGATTTTCCGATCATCGGTCTTCCGGGCACAATCGACAACGATTTGGCCGGCACAGACTTCACGATTGGCTATGATACGGCCATTAATACTGTTATCCAAGCCGTAGACAAAATTCGCGACACCGCCGAGTCTCACGATAGACTTTTTGTGATCGAAGTGATGGGCCGCGACTCTGGTCTTATCGCCGTTCGTTCTGGTATCAGCACCGGTGCTGAAGCAGTTCTGGTTCCTGAGTTCGAGGTAGACTATGATGCGATTATGAAAAGACTTGACAAAAGCCGTAAAAATAAATCATCCCGCATTATTATTGTTGCTGAAGGTGACAAAGAAGGCGGCATGGTGGTTTCGGAAAAAATCAAGGAGAATTTCCCGCACTACGACGTTAGATTATCTATTTTAGGACATATTCAGCGCGGCGGAAGCCCTACTTGTATGGACCGCGTATTGGCCAGCAGACTTGGAGTTGCATCCGTAGAAGCTTTATTGCAAGGCCGCAGAGGTGAAATGGCCGGACTGATCTGCAGTGAGGTAAGATTCACTCCTTTTAAAAGCGCTATCAAGCATAACGTAAAAATGAATGAGGATCTGCTTCGTATCATTGAAATCCTTTCTTTGTAAGTGATATAAGTTATTCTTAACTAACAATAAAAAAAGAGTATACATTGTGATGTATACTCTTTTTTTATGCCTTGCGCTGCTATAATTGTCCAAATTCTTTGTTAATGCCTATACCTGAACGGTCATATTCCATAATTGAACGATAGCACCATATCCTGCACAGTTGTTATTTAAGCAAATTATTGAGGTACTCTTCAGATACCGGCGGCAGCTGAATGGCCTGACCTGCTTTCGCCATCGAGTCCGCAAAATGGTTCGTATTGCTGATCGCCTGTTCATATGCCTTAACAACCTGTTCCGATAAGTGCAGCACTTTAGGATCTTTGAGATCCACACGGTATTGATTATTTTCCAGTGTAACATGTTGATAAAAACGATATGCCGCAGCTTTTAGTTGACCTAGCTCCTGTTGCGACAACTGATCGATTCTAGCATTAGGCGGCAACGTAACATCGATAAATGTCGTGTCTTTAGCCAATTGATCAATAGGGTGATCCAAAGGTATGGCATGCAATGCCTCTAGGTTGACAACGGGAATTCCCTTATCTTGATCCCCACTGCAGGAAGCAATCACCGTCCCCAAGAATATACCCAAAATTACTATTTTATTCATCTTTATAATTTTTATAACCACAATAGCGCTAGAAATCCTATTGATCAGCCTGTTTAAACACCTAAGATTCATCATCCCCTAAACCGACTGTTACGAGGATATAGCGGTTTCATGCAATCATTCGCTATAACAGCAGACGAAGTTAGCAAATTCCCCCTATTTTAAAATAACAGCTAGGGCCGTAACGATAAAAGGGCAATTGGATCAGGACAAACATGATTAAAAAGAAACCCCTAATTGCAGACTCAGTTCACATGAGTATAACAATTAGGGGTTATTCAAATGCCTAATGGCAACTAGATATCAGTTTATTTTAGCAATTCAGCTAACTTCGCTTCCAAAGCCTCACCTCTTAAATTTGATGCGACAATTTTACCGGAAGGATCAATGAGGAAGTTTTGCGGAATACCACGTACTTCGTACAACTTGACCGGAGCGGATTTCCAGCCCTGTAGGTCTGATACGTGTGGCCATTGTTGTAAATTATCATCATGGATAGCTTTCACCCAGGCATCTTTTTTACCGGGATTGTCTAAAGAAACACCAAACACGGTAAATCCTTTATCTTTGAATTTATTGAAAGCCGCAACGACATTTGGGTTCTCATGGCGGCAAGGACCACACCAACTTGCCCAAAAATCCAACAGGACATATTTACCTCTTAAAGAAGATAAGGAAATATTTTTTCCCGTTGTATCTGGCAATGTGAAGTCAGGTGCTACCGCTCCAACAGCTACTGCTTTCAATTTTTGGATACGCTCAGCCAATTCCTTCCCTTTTTCAGAATTTTTCAATTCAGGAGACAATTTCTCAAAAGAAGTCACATAATCACTAACATTATCACCGCTGACATTCTCAGACAACAAATCCAACGTATACCAGCTTTTTGGGTTTTTGTTAATAAATTCAGCGTCCGCTTTTTCCATTTTTTCGGAAATCTCACCAGCTTGTTTTTGCAAACCTTCGATGAACTTAGGATCTTGTTTTTGAGTCTCTGAAGCAGCATAATATTGTTGGTTCAACGCCTCGAACGCATCCGTATGCGGTTTCACAAAAGCCTTATACTGCGTTAGGTCGTCGTTAAGCGCCGTACCTGAGACCGTTGCATTTTTGAACCCTTTGGTTGCATCGACTTTGATAACGCCTTTAGAAAGATATAGCTGTGCCGTTTCAGGTTGCTTTTGACTATTTCTAAGTTCTGCAAAAGATAAGCCCTCCGGTGAATAGATCATCATACCCTTCGTTGGCGAAGCCACCTGTCCGTTGAATTTAAATTCACCTTTTACGACCGTTGCCGAATCAGTCTGGCGAGTACCATTCGCTGCATACTGCATAAACACTTTCGCTTTGTCGGACGTTGTGTTTACCTTTCCTGTAACCGTGTAGCTTTCTTGTGCCATTAACAAGGCTGGTAAAAAGCTTAAACCCATTAATATTCCCTTTTTCATAATTATATACTTCCCATAAATGTAAAACATTTCCGTTTCACTGTCGTCCTATTTAACATTATTTAGCAAAGATGTTACCAACGTCCAGAAGCACCGCCACCACCAAAATCACCGCCACCGAAACCGCCAAATCCGCCACCAGAGCCTCCGCCGAATCCACCGCCGCCACCTCGGCCGCCACCGCCGCCAAGGCCATTCAACAATGTCCACCAAAAGATATCAGAAGCGCCGCGTCCATTCATTACACGGCCACCTCCGCCACCACCGCGGCCACCGCGATTGGAGAAAAGAACAATCAGGACTATAACAATAATAACAACAAACATCACCGAACCCGATCCCTTTCCTTTCGGTTGTTTTGGATCAGCCTTATACTCACCTTTCGTGTAGGAAATTAAGGAACTGGTCGCATCATCCACTCCTTTGAAATAATCGCCCTGACGAAAAGCCGGCTTGATATCATGTTCAATAATACGATATGCAATGGCATCCGGAACAGCACCTTCAATACCATAACCTGTCTGAATGGTCACCGCCCGATCTCCCAGAGCGACCAACAACAGAATACCGTTATTATACTTTTTATTTCCAATACCCCATTTTTTCGCTAAACGAACCGCATAATCAGAAATATCATAGCCACCGGTAGAATTCATCATAACCACTGCAATCTGCGTAGATGCAGAATCCTCAAATGCCAATAGCTTCTGCTCCAATAATTGCTTCTGACTTGCGGTCAATGTGTTTGTATAATCATTGACAAGTCTGTTTGATGTTTCTGGGAAATCTTGGCCCAATACTGTGGCTATCGACAGCATACAAAGCAACATAGCCATAGCAGGGATTCGAATCCGAGAAAATAATCTCGATACAAATTTCATCCTATTATTCTCTTATATTCATTTTTATTTGCCTTGAGCAGTTTTCATGCTAATGGCGCTCGGTGAATCCCGAAATCGGGTTTATCACTATCTTTATCAGTTTATTTGTGAGACAGGGAATAGCTTCTCGGGACTGTTTCTGGTCACTTAACAACTAACGGTCTCCAAAAACGATATCATTTGGAAGCTCATTGATGTCATCGTGTTCACGCGGAAAGAATTTTGCCAATTGTTTACCCGCATGTTCGATCCCCTTAACCAAGCCCTCAACAATGCGATCCACCCGAAACTCCGCCACCATAAGATCTTTAGTACTATTCCAAAAATCACCTTCTACACGTTGATGGATCCCCTTATCCCCAATAATGGAAAATTTATGGTCTTCAAGCGCGATATAGATAAGAACACCATTTTTCAATGTGGTCTTATGCATACCTAATTTGGAAAAATAATATGTCGCACGATCATGTACCTCGTCGGGGCAATGATTTTCAACCACTACACGAATCTCACCAGAAGTCTCATTTTCAGCCACATTAATAGCGTGAACGATCTTCTCTTGTTCTTCAGAATTTAATGCCATAGTTTGTATACGTTTGCACTCCAAGACTAGCTAACCAGACGGTTATTCCAGATTCAAAGGGTCTAAAACTAATTAAAACACGATAAAAAAATGGATGATGCGCTTCTACGAAAGCCGCATCATCCATCATCCTGTTCATTACTAACAATTCGCTATTAGAATGATACAGTTGGCGCTTTATCCGAACCTGGGGCCGCAGTAAATGTACCTTTTGCCTTAAATCCAAACATACCCGCCATTAAATTATTCGGGAAGCTACGTACAGTGGTATTATATTGCTGTACAGCTTCATTGTAAGATCTGCGTTCTGTTGAAATACGATTTTCAGTACCTTCCAACTGTGCTTGTAATTCCAAAAAGTTCTGATTTGCCTTCAAATCAGGATAAGCTTCAACCGAAGCCAAAAGACGACTCAATGAACCGCTGAATTCATCCTGAACTTTTTGAAACTTGGCAATATTCTCCTCAGACAAATCATCGGCATTAATCGTCACCGAAGTTGCTTTAGCTCTTGCCTCTACTACGGCTGTCAACGTATTTTCTTCGTGTTTTGCTGCTCCTTTTACCGTATTAACCAAATTTGGAACTAGATCTGCACGACGTTGATACGCATTTTCAACTTGTGCCCATTTTCCTTTAACGTTCTCATCTTGTGAGACCATCGTATTGTAGCCACAGGAGTTTAATGATACTAATGCAAATAAACCACATAGGGCGACCAAAAATCTTTTAATTTTCATTGTTCAAAGAATTAAATACTATTCAAATTATACGGTTACACTATCAA
>RCUK01000024.1_pt1 | contig 262410 bp, 235 predicted proteins | sample 2166381 | NCBI WGS metagenome assembly RCUK01 (sample SAMN09932809, study PRJNA488358) | compost metagenome | isolation source: compost soil in an enriched community | place: Germany: Experimental Botanical Garden | reverse complement strand
CGCACAAACGGCAGCGTCTAAGCGGAACACCAATACAGCCTCTTTGATTCACCTGGCCAACGCGAATCAGCAAAGCTGTTGCAGTTGCTTTTGACTTGCCCGCATTAGGCGTTGCCAAGGCAAGTGATTGTCAGACGGGTTCAACGGCGCAAACATGTTTGAGCGAAGCTTTAGCGTAGCGAGTTGGTTTGCGACGCCGGCTGGCGATCGCTTGGCTTGGGTACCCGCGTAGCGGGCGACGACTGTTGCGGTCGCCTTTCTTTGCTTACTTTCTTTGGCGAAGCAAAGAAAGTGAGCGGCTGCCGGGCCGCCCCCGGCATACCAAGTCTGATCGAAGAAAACACAGCATCACAAACCGCAAACGGAAAACCATCAAGCAATAAAAAAGCCGCTTCTCAGCGGCTTTTTCTATCCACAACTACTCAATACTTATTCCGCACCATCCACTTTAGCAACAGCCGGCTTCAAAATCTTCACCTTGGCTTTTTCCTTCAGGACATCAAGATAAGCCTGCATCTCTTCCTGTGCCAATGCTGCTGTAATTTGCTGCTGCTCAGCCTGACGTTTTGCCTTATCCACATTGCTTGGTTGCACCACGCGTGTCACGCGCAATACGCCGTAACCCTGGTTCGGCACTTCAACGCCAACATAAGATGGCAGCTTGCTGGTATCAGCCTTCATCACGGCGAGGAACAAGGCGGGATTCACGCCCTGGCTCTTCGCCCGCGACACGGTCTGGGTCGCGGAGAAACCGATCGCATCGTCTTTCGCTTTCAACGCAGCCAGTTTTTCTTCGCCGGCTTTTTTCGCCAGTGCCAGCGCTTCCACCTGGATCACACGCTCACGAACCTGCGCCTTGACTTCGTCGAAAGGACGCTTGCTGGCTGGCTTGTAATCCACCACACGACCTGCGATCAGGGTATTCGGTGCCACTTCGACGGCTTCGGTATTACGCTTGTTCTTCAGTGAATCTTCCGAGAACAAGGCGCTCAGGAATTTCGGGCTGTTGAAAGGCGCAGTTGCTGCCACGGCCGGATTTGGCTGGCGCGACAGGTTGTTGACCGTTTCGATTTTCAGTTTCAGCTTGTCGGCAACTGCCTTCAGGCTGTCCGATTGTTCGTAGACGGTATTGCTGAATACATCGGCGGTTTCCGCATACTTCTTGGTCACCAGTTGTTTGCGAATGTCATTCGCGATATCGCCTTTGACTTGTTCCAATGGCTTCAGGGTTGCCGGCTTGATCGCGGTGACCTTGATGATGTGGAAACCATAATCCGATTCAACCAGATCGCTCAACTCACCTTGCTTCAGCTTGAATGCGGCATCTTCAAAAGGCTTGACCATCATGCCCTTGCTGAAGAAGTCGAGGTCGCCGCCACGTTCTGCGGAACCAGGGTCATTCGAATTTTCCTTGGCCAGCTTGGCGAAATCCTGTGGCGATTTGCGCAGGGTTTCCAGCAGTTTTTCTGCTTTCGCTTTGGCCGCAGCTTTTTCTGCCGCCGGCGCATCCTTGTTGGCAGCGATCAGGATGTGGCTGGCACGACGCTGTTCATCAACGCCGTACTGTTTTGCATTCTGTTCGTAATAGGATTTGATATCAGCGTCGCTGACGTTGATCTGTGCCGCCAGCGCATCAGCTGTCAACACAACATACTCCGCCTTCACCTGTTCCGGTACGGAGAATTCATTGCTCTTGTCGTAGTAAGCCTTGAGCATGTCATCCGTTACCTTGACTTGCGCCGCGTAGTCCGCCGGCTTGAAAGTCAGGTATTGCACTTCACGTTCTTGCTCACCCAGTTCGGACAAACGCTGCGCCAGGGAGTCAGGCGAGAAAGCGGTCGACTGGATTGCTGCATTGACTTGCTGCACGATCAGGTCCTGGCGCAGGCTGGCTTCATACATGGCCGGCGTCATGCCTTGTGCGGCGAGCAAGGATTTGTAACGTTCGACATCGAACTTGCCGTCTGCAGTAGTCAGGCCGGCGATGCCCATGATGGTTTGTTGCAGGGTCTGGTCGGAAACCGACAGCTTATTGCGCTTGGCTTCTGCTGCCAGTACGCGTTGTGCGATCAGGCCATCCAGCACGTCTTGCTTCGCTTCCGCGGTATCAAACATTTTCGGATCGAACTGGCCGCCGAACATTTGACGGAAACGTTCCATCTGTTCGCGCTGCGCCGCATCCCATTCCGGTTGCGTAATCGCCTGGCCATCTACCTTGGCCACGGTGGTCGATGAATCGCCCATGCTGGTGTAGCTTTCCAGGCCGAACAATGCGAACGACGGGAAAATGACCAGCAGCAGCAGGAACTGCATCAGACGTTGGTGTGTGCGGATAAAATCAAACATGGCTAACCAATCACAGGCAAAACGCGATCAATATGTCGCATATATGAAAAAAGGCGAACTCTCGTTCGCCTTTTATTTTTTTGGCGGAGTGGACGGGACTCGAACCCGCGACCCCCGGCGTGACAGGCCGGTATTCTAACCAACTGAACTACCACTCCAACTACTAGACTGCTTCAGGCTGCTCGTTTGACTGATTGGTGGGTGCTGACGGGGTCGAACCGCCGACCTACGCCTTGTAAGGGCGCCGCTCTACCAACTGAGCTAAGCACCCTAATCTTGCTTAACCAGCCAAACATACAGCGTTGTCACCACGCCGCAAAAGAAAATATTTTACAGCATGTTGAACCAATTTGCTACTAGTTAACTGCGTCTTTCAATGCTTTGCCTGGTTTAAATTTAGGCACTTTAGCTGCTTTGATTTTGATCGCTTCGCCAGTACGTGGGTTTCTGCCGGTGCGTGCTGCACGTTTTCCTACGGAAAATGTACCGAAACCAACCAGGGTCACGGAACCATTTTTCTTCAATGTGGTTTTGACTGCACCGATCACTGAGTCAAGCGCGCGCGCTGCGGCAGCTTTGGAAATATCGGCGGAACCAGCAATGTGGTCAATCAATTCGGTTTTATTCACTTACGTCCCCTCACAAAGGTTGAATGCCGCATCTCGTGCTTTACGCAGTATTGCTAAAACGATGATGCGGACGCAGAAAAATCTGCAGCAAGTATTAAACAAGCCGCAAAGCCTTGTGTCAAGCGCTTTGCACGATTTTCCCCTCTGAAAATTAACATTTTTTATGTTTAAGATTCATCCTTCATGCTTCTAAGAATATTTTTTTGATGATGATGCGAAAAAAAAAGCGCTCCGAAGAGCGCTTTTTTAAACCATGAAAATCACTGGCTGATTAATGTTTGACGACGTTCGGATCGTTTGATTCGGCAGGCTTCGCAACCGCTGTATCAACCACTGCGACCTCTTCATCCGTCAACGGTACCGGCGCGCGTTCCAATGCGATCTCAAGCACTTTATCGATCCAGCGTACCGGTACGATTTCCAGCTTGTTCTTCACATTGTCCGGAATCTCGGCCAGATCCTTCACGTTTTGTTCCGGTATCAAAACAGTCTTGATACCACCGCGATGTGCTGCCAGCAGTTTCTCTTTCAAGCCACCGATAGGCAGTACTTCGCCACGCAAAGTGATTTCACCTGTCATCGCGACATCAGCACGCACAGGAATGCCTGTGAACACCGATACCATCGCCAGCGTCATCGCAACACCAGCCGATGGACCGTCCTTCGGTGTCGCACCTTCAGGGACGTGAATATGGATATCGCTCTTTTCGAAGACATCGGCTTTGATACCGAGTTTCTTCGCGCGGCTACGCACCACGGTGCGCGCTGCTTCGATCGATTCCTTCATCACGTCACCCAGGGTACCAGTACGAATGATGCCGCCCTTGCCTGGCATCGCCATCGATTCGATGGTGAGCAGGTCGCCGCCGACTTCGGTCCATGCCAGACCGACCACCTGGCCGATTTGGTTTTCTTTTTCGGCGACACCGAAATCGAATTGACGCACACCGAGGAATTTGTCGAGGTTCTTGGTCGAGACCGTGACTTTCCTGTCCTGCTTTTTGAGCAGCAACATTTTCACGACCTTGCGGCAGATCTTCGAAATTTCCCGTTCCAGCGAACGCACACCGGCTTCACGCGTGTAGTAACGAATGATGTCGCGGATCGCGGATTCAGCCACGCTGATTTCATCTTCCTTCAGACCGTTGTTCTTGATCTGTTTCGGCAAGAGGTAACGTTGCGCGATGCTGGTTTTTTCATCTTCGGTATAACCCGACAGACGAATCACTTCCATACGATCGAGCAAGGCTGGCGGAATGTTGTACGAGTTTGAAGTCGCAACAAACATCACGTCCGACAAATCGAAGTCGACTTCAACGTAGTGATCCGAGAAGGTATGGTTTTGCTCGGGATCCAGCACTTCGAGCAAAGCCGACGACGGATCGCCACGGAAATCCATGCCGAGTTTGTCAATCTCATCGAGCAGGAACAATGGATTGCGCACACCGGTTTTTGCCAGGCTTTGCAAGATCTTGCCGGGCATCGAACCGATATAGGTACGACGATGACCGCGGATCTCCGCTTCATCGCGCACGCCGCCCAAAGCCATGCGCACGAACTTGCGGTTCGTCGCACGTGCAATCGATTGGCCGAGCGAGGTTTTACCCACGCCTGGAGGACCAACGAAGCACAGGATAGGCGCTTTCAGTTTGTCGACGCGTTGTTGCACGGCGAGATATTCCAGGATGCGTTCCTTGACCTTCTCAAGACCGTAGTGATCGTCTTCCAATACTTTTTCAGCATTGGCCAGATCGTTGTTCACTTTCGACTTTTTCTTCCACGGCAAGCCGAGCAAGGTATCGATGTAGTTGCGCACCACCGTTGCTTCAGCCGACATTGGCGACATCAGCTTAAGTTTCTTCAACTCATTCTGTGCCTTGGCCAATGCTTCCTTAGGCATCTTGGCAGCAATGATTTTCTTCTCGAGGTCTTCGAGATCAGCGCCCTCTTCGCCTTCGCCCAATTCTTTTTGAATCGCTTTGACCTGCTCGTTCAAATAGTATTCGCGCTGCGATTTTTCCATCTGGCGCTTCACGCGGCCACGAATGCGCTTCTCGACTTGCAGGATGTCGAGTTCGCCTTCGAGCTGGCCGAGCAGATGCTCATAGCGTTTCGCGACGTTGAAGATTTCCAGGATGACCTGCTTTTGCTCAAGCTTGAGCGGCAAGTGCGCGGCAATGGTGTCAGCCAGGCGGCCGGCATCATCGATTCCAGCCAGCGAAGTCAGGATCTCTGGCGGGATTTTTTTGTTCAGTTTTACGTATTGGTCAAACTGCTGCACGATCGCGCGGCGCATTGCTTCCACTTCGGACTCATCGCCCGCTTCGGATTCAATCGGCGTCAGATCCGCGACGAAATGCGTATCCAGCTCACTGATGTGATGGATGCGTGCACGTTGCGCGCCTTCGACCAGTACTTTGACAGTACCGTCAGGCAGCTTCAACATTTGCAGGATGTTCGCGACGCAGCCGATTTCGTAGATATCGTCGGCTGAGGGTTCGTCTTTGGCGGCGGCCTTTTGCGCGGCAAGCATGATGCTCTTGCCTTGCTCCATCGCGGCTTCGAGGGCCTTGATTGATTTGGGACGACCGACGAACAGAGGAATCACCATATGCGGGAAGACAACAACATCACGCAACGGTAACAGCGGCAGTTGGGTTTGTTCAGTGGAAATAGTAGTCGTCATGGCGAGCCTTATCTATAAACGTGTTAATGATGTTGGCGCTAACGGCCAAAACACAAGCCCGGACAGCAACAAAAATCATCCAGAAAAATAAAAAAGCCACCCGCGAAGTTGTCTTCGAAGTGGCTTTACTATGGAAGCCTGAATGATCCCTGCTGGTTTTAATTGTACTGCGTTTTAAATGAAAAACGGGCTAAAAAAGCCCGTTTTTGATAATTTCTGCCTATTTTTACAAAACTTTACTGTTTTGCTTATCCGTTTGCTTATTGTTTCGCGCCGGATACTTTCGGTTGCTCGTGGTAGATCAGCAATGGTTTGGCGCCATGGTTGATGGTGCCCTCATCTATTACTACCTTGGCAACGTTTTGCTCATTCGGCAATTCGAACATCACGTCCAGCAAAGCGTGCTCGAGGATGGAGCGCAAACCACGTGCACCGGTCTTGCGTGCAATCGCCTTTTTCGCAATTGCCTGCAAGGCGGCTGGACGGATTTCCAGTTCCGCGCCTTCCATTTGCAGCAGCTTCGAATATTGCTTGATCAGCGCATTCTTGGGCTCCAGCAAGATCTGGATCAGCGCTTCTTCATCCAGTTCACGCAGGGTTGCCACTACCGGCAAACGACCGACCAGTTCAGGAATCAGGCCGAACTTGATCAAATCTTCAGGTTCGGTATCCATCATGACCTGGCTCGCAGTACGTTCTTCGCGGCTCTTCACGCTGGCCGAGAAACCGATGCCGCTCTTTTCCGAACGCTCGGAAATGATCTTGGCCAGGCCGTCAAATGCGCCGCCGCAGATGAACATGATGTTGGTGGTATCGATTTGCACGAAATCCTGATTCGGATGCTTGCGGCCGCCTTGCGGTGGCACCGATGCCATCGTCCCTTCGATCAGCTTCAGCAAAGCCTGCTGTACACCTTCACCGGAAACGTCGCGGGTAATCGATGGATTGTCCGACTTGCGTGAAATCTTGTCGATTTCATCAATATAGACAATACCTTTTTGCGCGCGCTCGACTTCGTAGTTACAGTTTTGCAAAAGCTTCTGGATGATGTTTTCAACATCTTCACCCACGTAACCGGCTTCGGTCAGCGTGGTTGCATCTGCAATCACAAACGGGACGTCCAGCGTACGCGCCAGCGTCTGTGCCAGCAAGGTCTTGCCGGAACCGGTAGGACCGACCAGCAGGATGTTGCTCTTGGCCAGTTCGACGTCGTCTTTCTTGCCGAGATGCTTGAGGCGTTTGTAATGGTTGTAAACAGCGACCGACAGGATCCGCTTCGCAGGATTCTGTCCGATTACGTATTGATCCAGCAGCTCGCACAATTCCTGCGGCGTCGGCAGATCGGTACGCGGACCGGCGACGGTCTCCACGCTCGACGCTTCGTCGCGGATGATGTCATTGCACAGGTCTATGCACTCATCGCAGATAAAGACCGATGGTCCGGCGATGAGCTTTTTTACCTCGTGTTGGCTCTTGCCGCAGAACGAGCAATAGAGCAGTTTTTCGCCGCTTGAGGATTTTTTCTCTGACATGGTGCGCGTTATCTATGGTTAGCTAGTGATTGATATTACCTGCGAATTACAAATTCGTCACGCCGTTCAAAAAAACCGGCTTGTTTACACAGAGCCTATAAAGCAAAACGCCCGAACGTTGCTGCGCCCGGGCGTCAAATATTACATACGAGCTGGTTTATGCGCGCGTTGCCAAAACTTTATCGATCATGCCGTATGTCACTGCAGCATCTGCTGACATAAAGTTATCACGATCAGTATCCTTGGCGATTTCTTCGACAGATTTACCGGTTCTTTCAGCAAGAATGGCATTTAGTCTTTCGCGCAGGTACAGGATCTCGCGTGCCTGGATTTCGATATCCGAAGCCTGACCCTGAGCACCACCCAAAGGCTGGTGAATCATGATGCGGGAGTTAGGCAGGGAAAAACGTTTGCCCTTCTCACCCGCGGCCAGCAGGAAAGCACCCATCGACGCCGCCAGGCCAGTACACAAAGTCGATACATTCGGCTTGATGAACTGCATGGTGTCATAAATCGCCATGCCGGCCGAAACCGAACCGCCAGGCGAGTTAATGTAGAGGGAGATATCCTTGTCCGGGTTTTCGCTTTCCAGGAACAGCAATTGCGCAACGATCAGGTTGGCCATTTGGTCATTGACCGGGCCAACCAGAAAAATGATGCGCTCTTTCAGCAAACGCGAATAAATATCATACGCGCGCTCACCGCGACCACTCTGTTCAATCACCATCGGGACCATACCGAGCATGTCGGTATCGAGAGCGGAAGTACGAGTCATGCTTGTGGTGATCATCTGCTTTCCTTATGGAGCGCGCACAAGTGATTACGCTTGTGCGTTATTGCTCATCAATTCATCGAACGCAACCGGTTTCTCGGTTACTTTAGCTTTGCCTAGCACGTAATTGACGACGTTTTCTTCCAATACAAGGGCTTCAACTTCAGCCAAACGGCTACGGTCACTGAAATAATACTTCAGAACCTGTTGCGGGTCTTCGTAGCTCTGCGCGAATTCTTCAACTTGCGCTTTGACTTGTTCCGGCTTGGCTTGCAGGTCGTTCGCTTTCACGACTTCAGCCAGGATCAGGCCGAGGCGTACGCGACGTTCAGCTTGTTCGGTGAACAATTCCGGTGGGAATGGCAGGTCGCTGATTTTCATGCCGCGCTGGGTCATATCCTGGCGGGTCATTTCCATCAGGCGCTCTACGTCCTGGTCGATCAATGCCTTAGGCACGTCCAGTTCGCTGATCTTGATCAGTGCATCCATGACGCTGTCTTTGGTGCGCGCCTTGATACGGCTGCTGACTTCGCGTTGCAGGTTGACTTTGATGTCTTCACGCATTTTTTGCAGGTCGCCGTCAGGGATACCCAGCGATTTTGCAAATTCAGCATCGACTTCCGGCAGGTGCGCCCATTCGATTTGCTTCAGTGTGATGGTGAATTCAGCGGTTTTGCCTGCCACGTCTTTACCGTGATAATCAGCAGGGAAAGCCAGTGGGAAGGTTTTCGACTCGCCCACTTTCAAGCCGATGGTGCCGGCTTCGAATTCAGCCAGCATGCGGCCTTCGCCCAGTACGAAAGCGTAGTCTTCCGCTTTGCCGCCCTGGAATTCAACGCCGTCGATGGTGCCGACGAAATCGATGGTGACGCGATCGCCGTTTTTGGCTGTCAGGTCGGAACCGCCGTCGCCGTGCGCGCTTTGCTCGCCCTTGACGTGGTAGTGCACGCGTTGTTTGCGCAGGATGTCGATGGTTTTATCGATTTCTGCATCGCTGACTTCAACCGTGGTTTTCTCCACGTCGGCTGCGGCCAGGTCACCCAGTTTTACTTCCGGGTAAACTTCAAACGTTGCGTTGAAAACGATGGTGCCTTCGGCAGCAGCGTCATCGGTCTTCGGTTCGATTTTCGGGAAACCGGCAACGCGCAGATTGTTTTCGCTGGCGGCTTCGTTGAATGCACGACCGACTTTATCGTTCAATACTTCGTTTTCGACTTGATAGCCGTACTGTTGCGCGACCATCTTCATCGGCACTTTGCCAGTGCGGAAGCCAGGCGCCTTCACCGTACGAGCACGGACCTTCAGGCGTTTTTCAACTTCCGCTTGTACATCGGCGAGTGGCACCGTAATCGTGATACGGCGCTCAAGTTTGTCCAGAGTTTCGACTGCAGTTGCCATGTGAATCGTCCAAAAAATAAAAAATTCTGTGGTGCGAGGAGGGGGACTCGAACCCCCACACCATTGCTGGCGTCAGGACCTAAACCTGGTGCGTCTACCAATTTCGCCATCCTCGCGGGAATGTGCACTAAGTGCGCAAATACAAAAGCAAAGGGCGACCACGAAGTGAATATTAGGGTCGCCCTGCACTGCCTTTTGTATCGGCTGTTCAACTTCAACCCGGGATTTTACTGGATTTTGCGCAGCCTGCGCTGATTTTTGACACTTTGCCTACTTGGCGCAAATAAAGGCCCTGCCGCGCCGGCAAATTCCGTACTGCAAGCGGAACGACTGACAGTGCGATATCGATGCCGGCCAGCCAATCAATTTAGCGGGCCCGGGCGCATTTCAATTACACTTCCGGCAATGTCCACTACCCGGCAGGGAAACTTTTCTTCTTTGCCAATATGCCGCCCCCAGCCCGGCACTTACCTTCCAAAGCATTCATGTCCGTCGATCATTACGAAAATTTCCCGGTAGCATCCATCCTTTTGCCGGCCCGGCTACGCCCTGCAGTCGAAGTCATCTATGCCTTCGCCCGCAGCGCCGACGACCTGGCCGATGAAGGCGACGCCGCATCGGATGAAAGACTGGCAGCACTGGCGGCATATGAACAGCAACTGGACCAGATAGCAGCGGGAACGACGCCGGACACCGTCCTGTTCCGCAAGCTGGCGCAAGTCATCAGCGTATATCAATTGCCGCTGCAACCCTTCCGCGACTTGCTGTCTGCCTTCAGGCAGGATGTGGTGACCACCGGTTATGCCGGTTTTACCGAACTGCTCGACTATTGCCGTCGTTCGGCCAATCCGGTCGGCACCCTGATGCTGCATCTGTATGGCGCGGCCAATGCCGAGAACCTGCGTGCTTCGGATGACATTTGCTCGGCGCTGCAACTGATCAACTTCTGGCAGGACGTCGCGATTGACTGGCAGAAGGAACGCATCTACCTGCCGCTGGAAGACTTGCAGGCTTTCAATATTGCCGAACAACAGATAGCGCAGCAAAAAGTCGATGCAGCGTGGCGCCAGCTGATGCAATTTGAAGTTGAGCGTGCGCGTGCAATGCTGCTTGCCGGGGCGCCGCTGGCTTTGCGCCTGCCCGGCCGCATCGGCTGGGAGTTGCGTCTGGTGGTGCAAGGTGGCTTGCGCATCCTCGAATGCCTGGAAACGTCTGGCTACGATATGTTCCGGCACCGGCCGAAACTCGGGAAAAGCGACTGGCTCCTCCTGCTGCTGCGCGCAATCCGCATGAAAGCCAAATAATCCGTCAAGTGCAATATGCAAGAGTCGCGACGAAGCGTGTTTGATCCGACACATTCGCGCCTGTCGACAGACATTATTTGTTCCCACAGCCTTAGTCGGCTAGCATAGCGGCTTAATTCGGCGCCCCGCGCCCTACTCGCACATTATTTTTATGTCCCCCGACGAATACTGCCAACAAAAAGCCGCACAAAGCGGCTCCAGCTTTTACTACAGCTTCCTGTTCCTGACACCGGATCGTCGCCGTGCGATTACCGCGCTCTACGCCTTTTGCCGTGAAGTCGACGATACCGTCGATGAATGTACCGATGTCATGATCGCCCGCACCAAGCTGGTATGGTGGCGCAAGGAAGTCGGCGCCATGATGGCCGGCGAAGCTACCCATCCTGTGACCAAGGCATTGCAGCCGCATATGGCGGTCTACGCACTCGACAGCGAACATTTGCTCGCCATCATTGATGGCATGGAAATGGACCTCGACCAGAATCGCTATCTCGACTTTATCGGTTTGCAAAAGTATTGCTGGCACGTCGCCAGCGTGGTCGGCATTTTATCTGCCAGGATTTTCGGCGCCAGCAGCCCGCAAACGCTGGAGTATGCGGAAAAGCTGGGACTGGCTTTTCAACTCACAAACATCATTCGCGATGTCGGCGAAGATGCGCGCAAAGGCCGCATCTATCTGCCGGTGAATGAGCTGCAGCAATTCAATGTCACGGCAGCCGACATCCTGAATGCCCGCCACAGCGAAAACTTTGAAAAGCTGATGCAGTTCCAGGCGGCACGCGCACAGAAACTATATGACGAAGCCTTCGCCTTATTGCCGAAGGAAGACCGGCGTGCGCAGCGCCCCGGCCTGATCATGGCGGCGATCTATCGTGCGGTATTGAATGAAGTGGAACGCGATGGCTTCCACGTGCTGAACCAGCGTATTTCACTCACGCCTATCCGCAAATTGTGGCTGGCGTGGATTACTTACGTACGCGGTTAATGACTCCAGAAAAAAAAATTGCCGTCATCGGCGCCGGCTGGGCCGGATGTTCAGCGGCAGTTGAGCTGGCAAGCGCCGGCCACACGGTTACTCTATTCGAAGCATCCCGCACCCTCGGCGGCCGCGCCCGCGCCGTTGAGCTGCAAGACCAGACCCTCGATAATGGCCAGCATATTTTGCTCGGCGCCTACAGCGCCACGCTAGGCCTGCTGAAAACGCTGGGCGTCAATCCCGCGCAGGCCATGCTGCGCCTGCCGCTGCAAATGCGTTATCCGGCCGGCTGTGACGGCATGGACTTTGTTGCTCCACGCCTGCCTGCGCCTTTACACCTGTTGACTGCCCTGCTCCGCGCCAAAGGCTTGAGCGCTGCCGATAAAATGGCACTGGCACGTTTCTCCACCACCGCGCGCTGGATGGAATGGCGCTTGCACCAGGATTGCAGCGTCACGGAATTACTGGAACGTTACGACCAGACCGAGCGCCTGATCAAACTGATGTGGCAACCACTGTGTATTGCGGCACTGAACACACCACCGGAACGTGCATCGGCACAAGTCTTCCTGAATGTATTGCGCGATAGCCTGGGCGCGCAGCGGGCGGCTTCCGATATGCTGATCCCGCGGACCGACCTGACAACATTGCTGCCTCAGCAGGCCGCCGCCTTTGTGACGCAACACCAGGGCACGGTCAAAACCGGCGTCGCAGTACAAGTCATCAAGCCACGTGAACAGCAATGGGCACTCAGCTTGAACAATGCGGAAATCGCAGAAGAGTTATTCAACGGCCTCGTGATTGCGACACCCGCGCTGACAGCCGCAAACTTGCTGGCAGGGACTGCGGCTGAAGGGCAGATTCCAGCCTTCGATTACGAAGCCATCACGACCTGCTATCTGCAATATCCAAAAGGCACGCGGCTATCTGCGCCCTTCTTTGCGCTGACCGACGATGCAACGCAAGAACAGTGGGGACAGTTTGTATTTGATCGTGGACAACTGGATGCAAAACAGGATGGCTTGTTGGCGGTAGTGGTCAGCATCTCGACCGCAGCCACGGAGCTGGGGCAGGAAGCTTTGGCTGCAGGCATTGCGCGCCAACTGGCGCAAGCATTGCAGATGCCGCAATTGGCGCAGGCAAGCTGGAGCAAGGTGATTACGGAAAAACGCGCCACCTTTTCCTGTACTCCAGGCTTGCAGCGTCCGGAAGAAAAAACCGCCTTCCCGCATCTGGTACTCGCAGGTGATTACCTGGCCAGCGATTATCCGGCCACGCTGGAATCAGCGGTACGCAGTGGGACCAAGGCGGCGCGCCTGCTGCTGCAGCACTTCGCCTGAACTTTCCCCAGCCCTCACTCGTGCGCTTTATTCGTGCGCTTTACTCATGCTCACGCACGCGGTTCAAGGCTTCATCTATCCGCTCGACGCCTATGATGGTCAAACCTTCGATTTTTTGCTTAGGCGCATTTGATTTCGGAATCAATGCCAGTGAGAAGCCCAGCTTGGCGGCTTCACGCAAACGCTCCTGACCACGTGGCGCAGGACGGATTTCCCCGGCCAGGCCGACTTCACCAAATACCACCAGCCCACGCGGCAAAGGCCGGCTGCGCATCGATGAGTGGATCGCCAGCAAGACCGCCAGATCGGCCGCCGGTTCGGTGATCTTCACACCGCCAACCGCGTTGATGAAAACGTCCTGATCGAAAGCGGCAATCCCGGCATGCCGGTGCAGCACCGCCAGCAACATCGCCAGGCGGTTTTGCTCAAGGCCAACCGAAAGGCGACGCGCATTCGGCAGATGCGAGGTATCGACCAAGGCCTGGATCTCGACCAGCAAAGGCCGCGTGCCTTCCTGCGTCACCATCACGCAGGCGCCGGGCACGGGATTGTCGTGCTGCGACAGGAACAGTGCCGAAGGATTGGACACGCCTTTCAAGCCTTTTTCCGTCATTGCAAACACACCCAGTTCATTCACCGCACCAAAGCGATTCTTGATTGCGCGTACCAGGCGGAAACTAGAGTGGGTATCACCTTCAAAATACAGTACGGTATCCACGATGTGTTCCAGCACGCGCGGACCGGCCAGCGCACCTTCTTTCGTGACATGGCCGACCATGATGATGGTGATGCCGGTCTGTTTCGCAACACGTGTTAACTGCGCCGCACATTCACGCACCTGCGCCACCGAACCCGGTGCTGAACTCAGTGCATCCGAATAGACAGTCTGGATCGAATCGATCACCGCGACGTCCGGCTTGTGCTCAGCCAAGGTAGTCAGGATTTTTTCCAGCTGGATTTCAGCCTGCAGCTTCAGGTCCTTGGCTTCGACCGCCAGGCGTTTGGCGCGCAAGGCGATCTGCGCGCCCGATTCTTCACCACTGACGTATAAAACTTTTTTGATGCGCGACAGATTTGCCAGGGCCTGCAACAAGAGCGTCGACTTGCCGATGCCCGGATCGCCACCGATCAGGACCACTCCGCCGGCCACCAAGCCGCCGCCGAGCACGCGGTCGAATTCCTCGATACCGGTGCCAAAGCGCGGCACATCGATTGCTTCGATGTCGGCGAGGCTCAACACCGGCGCAGTCTGTGCCAGCCCCTGGTGTTGCACGGAAAAGCGATTCGAACCCGACTCGACGACGGTTTCCACCAGCGTGTTCCAGCTGCCGCAGGCCGGACACTGTCCGCCCCATTTGCTGCTGATGCCACCGCACTCGCTGCAGGTGTAATTGGTTTTGGCTTTTGCCATCTGGATAAACTTCGCTTTCGACAGAACTCGCGTTCTAGTTAACTTCAACAATCTGTACGCGCGGTGCCAGCCCGCACATCAATTCATAGCCGACCGTGCCGGCTGCATTCGCCACTTCATCAATCGGCAAGCCGGCACCCCACAAGGTCACCTTGCTGCCGACCCGTGGTTTGGCCACCGGCGTCAGGTCCACTGTAATCATGTCCATCGACACACGTCCGACCATGCGGGTTTTGACGCCATCGACAATGACCGGGGTGCCGCTCGGTGCATGGCGTGGATAGCCATCAGCATAACCACAGGCGACAACGCCTATCGTCATCGGCGCGGTCGCGACGAAAGCACTGCCATAACCGACTGCGTCACCGGCCACGATATGCTGGACGCCGATAATTTCACTGTGTAAACTCATCGCCGGCCGCAGGCCGAACTGCTCGGCACTTTGCGCCCCCGGCGTCGCACCATACAGCATGATGCCCGGGCGTATCCAGTCGGCCGCTGCCGCGGGATGCAATAAATCCGTCGCCGAATTGGCCAGGCTCTGTTCGCCCGGCAAATCGCGGGTTGCTTCCCTGAAGCGTCGCACCTGCTCCTGCACCGGCAACACTGGATTGTCCGGATCTTCCGCGTTGGCGAAGTGTGTGACGAAGGAAATATGACGTACCGCAGGAATCGCCCGCAGCCGTTCATAGGCGGCACGATAGCGCGCAGGCGTGAAGCCGAGGCGATTCATCCCGCTATTGAGCTTGAGATGGACATCGATCTGCGTCTGCAGCTTCGCCTGCTCCAGCATCAGCAATTGCTCGTCACAATGGATGACTGTATCGAGCTGATGTGCGGCGAGCAGCCTGGTGTCGCTTGCATCAAAAAAACCTTCCAGCAGCAGGATGCGCTTGCGCCAGCCCAGCTCACGCAGGCGTGCCGCCGCATCAAGCTCGATCAGGCCCAGCCCGTCGGCCTCGGCAAAGCCACGCATGCCGCGCTCCAAACCATGCCCGTAGGCATTGGCCTTGACGACTGCCCATGCCTTGGACTGGGGGGCGCGCGCTTTTGCAAGCGCAAGATTGCTGCGCAATGCGGCGATATCTATGGTAGCAATAAGGGGTCTGGGCATACGGCAATGTTAAGAAAGTTAAATCGTGACATTCGATTAAGACGAATCCATTTATTTTACCGGACGCATTGCGTTAACGATGCGCAAATCAATTGAAGCCGCCAAGATTCATGGTATAAAGTCAGCCAGAGACACACAGCAAAAATAGATTAATGCGAATGAATCGCGGTTTTTACACCATCATGGCGGCGCAGTTTTTTTCTTCGCTCGCCGACAATGCCCTCCTAATAGCGGCCATAGCCTTATTAACGGTAATGAAGTCACCCGAATGGATGACTCCATTACTAAAGCTATTCTTTGTCCTGTCTTATGTATTACTTGCCGCTTTTGTCGGCGCTTTCGCAGACGCCTTGCCCAAGGGGCGCGTCATGTTCATCACCAACCTGATCAAGATCTTCGGTTGCGGCATGATGTTCTTCGATGTCCATCCGCTGATTGCCTATGCCGTGGTCGGTTTTGGTGCAGCAGCATATTCACCGGCCAAGTACGGCATCCTCACAGAATTACTACCGGCGGAGAAACTGGTCGCCGCCAATGGCTGGATTGAAGGCCTGACCGTTTCCTCGATTATCCTCGGCACCGTAATGGGAGGTGCGCTGATCAATCCCAATATCGCCGCCAAACTCCTCGCCTTCGATTTCCCCATCATCAACTTTGGCATAGATACACCAGCCGAAGCAGCACTCTGCATTATCACCGTCGCTTACCTGCTCGCCGCCCTCTTCAATCTCCGCATCCCTGACACCGGCGCCCGCTATCCGCATCAGGAACGCAATCCAATCAAACTCATAGGCGACTTCGCCAATTGCTTCACCACCTTGTGGAAAGATCGCCTGGGTCAAATCTCGCTGGCTGTCACCACGCTGTTCTGGGGTGCAGGTGCAACCTTACAGTTCATCGTCCTGAAATGGGCGGAGAAATCTCTGCATATGCCGCTGGACAAGGCTGCGATCCTGCAAGGTATTGTCGCAGTTGGCGTGGCCGTCGGCGCCGTGGCCGCCGCGCGCTTTGTACCGCTGAAGAAATCCTTGTCCGTCATGCCGCTCGGCGTGATCATGGGCGTGGTCGTGATTGTCATGACCATGGTGCACAGCGTCTGGCTCGCATATCCATTGCTGGTCCTGGTCGGCGCACTATCCGGTTACTTCGTCGTCCCGATGAATGCCTTGCTGCAGCATCGCGGCCACGTATTGATGAGCGCGGGTCATTCGATTGCGGTACAGAACTTCAATGAAAACCTGTCGGTGCTGACCATGCTGTTGCTGTATGCGCTGATGGTCAAACTGGACCTGAACATCAATATCGTCATCATCATGTTCGGTATGTCGGTGTCCGGCATCATGTACCTGATCATGCGCAAGCATGCAGCCAACCAGCGTGAACACGATTCACTGTCGCTGATCGGCGAACCAAAGCATTGATTTTTCAAGTCGGCGGATGAACCAGTTTTATCCGCTGCCCGGCCCGGGTGCGCCAGTCATCCGGCACGATGAAGCCACGGCTGCTTTCCACTGCCACCTCCCCTTTGACATCCAGCAAGACCACCAGCACCGGCATCGTGTCATGCACGAAATGCGCGGCCAGCAGTTGCTGCAGGCTTTGCTTGTCCATGGTTTGTGACAAATCCAGTTTTGCCGGTGCCAGCCAGTGCAGGCGCGGCAACACCGCATAGCGTGCGGCACTGACCTGCTCCAGCTCGCCCAGCGCACACCAGAAGCCGCGGCAGTGCTCGGCAGATATCCCGAAAGTCGCCGCATCAGCTGCTGTATCGTCCTTGTGATAAAACAACCAGCCTTTGACCAGGGCTTGCGCCTGCGCCACGGGTACCGGCAAGTGCACCTGCGCCGCCGGATGCTGTGATAACAGCAGTTGACGCTCGAGTATCTTGTGCATCTTTGCACCCAACGTATCGGCGAGGTTGGGACCGACAAAATAATCGGCGTCTTCGCCGGCACCGCTGGATTCGAGCAAATAGAATTTGGTGGCGAATTCCCAATGCAGCAGCGCATCGCCTTCGCGCAAGAGGAAATCAAACTCGCCTATCGTGCTGTTCTTCCCGGCGCGCACCTGCACGCCATGCGCCGCCAACACACCACGATATTCAAAATAATAGGCCAGCAGTTTTTCCGCATAACGCCCGAGCCGGGTAAACGCCTGTACATCGAGATAGCGATGCAAGGCAGCGGGGTCGTCATCCAGTTTCTGCAGCCAGGCCTGCAAGTCATGCGGCAGGCTACCTTGCAGGCTGGCGATCTTGCCCTGCCATTGCGGTGCTTGCGGATCAAGTAAATCGGGGGCGTCAAGCAGCCACGCCAGGGCACGCACATGGATGTCGTTGAGATGGCCCCAACGTTGCGTGAATTGAGTCTGGAATAAATCGGCCAACTTAGCCGTTTGCCCGGTCGGCATAGGTTTGCATCGCCAGACATAAATCCGCCCAGGCTTTGCTCTTGTCTTTTAGGGTGCGCAACAGATAAGCCGGGTGATAAGTTACGACCACAGGAATATCTTCATAGCGATGCACGGTGCCGCGCAACCTGGCGACCGGCGTCGCCGGATCCAGCTTCAGCAGCGACAAGGCAGCAGTCTTGCCGAGTGCGACGATCACTGTCGGATTGACCAGTGCAATCTGGCGCTGCAAATACGGCATGCAGGCGTCGCTTTCTTCCGCCACCGGCGCGCGGTCGCGCTTGTTTTCATCGGTAGGCCGGCATTTGACGATATTCGCGATATAGGTGTTCTCGCCGCGCTTGAGGCCCATCGCGATAAACATATTGTCGAGCAATTTACCGGCCGGGCCGACGAAGGGTTCGCCCTGGAAATCCTCATTGCGTCCCGGGCCTTCACCGACGAATAACCATTTGGCTTTTTGATCGCCAACGCCGAACACGGTTTGCCGGCGTCCCTTGCACAAACCACATGCGGTGCAATTGCTGACGACTTCCTTCAGCTGCGCCCAACCCATATTGGCGATATCGCTGCTGAGCTGCGCCACTGCGCTGACAGTTGCAGCTGCAGTTGGCGGCGCGGCCGGAGTGTCATCGCCCCAGGCCGACAAGCTAGTCTCGGCTACACGTTGCGGCGATACCGAAGCGGCAGTCGGTACAACTGCAGGTGCTGCAACTTCGACCGCCGCGACGCTCTCCGCCACGGCTGCGGATTCGAGTTCGATTGCCTGCAAGGCGGCACTGCGTTGCGACCATACTGGTCCCAGGCCCATCTCCTGCAGGAAGGCGGTACGACGATCTTGATTGCTCATAGCGCGAGTTTCATGACAAGCGCATCTTCACGCTGATTATTCGGTGCCGGGTAATAGCCTTTGCGCACGCCTATGCGGCTGAATCCATAGCGGCGGTAAATTTTTTCTGCACGCGTATTCGAGGGGCGCACTTCCAGCAGGATCGCTTCCAGTTTTCTTTCCTGCGCAATCGCTTTTGCCTTATCCAGCAACAGCAAGCCTATGCCCTGCCCTTGCAAATCCCGGTGCACGGTAATGTTGAGCAAATGGGCATCATCCACCGACGGCATCAACAGGAAATAGCCGCTCAATGCACCCGAGCTGTCGCGCAGTATCCAGGTTTCATAGCCGCTATTGATGGAGTCGAGGAAATTCCCGCGTGTCCACGGGAAAGGATAGACATCGTTTTCAATTGCCAACACATCGCTGATATCGGTCGGCTGCATCCGATAGAAATAGAGTTTATGTGCCGGCGGTGGCGGCGCCTCAAACTGCGGGATAGGACTGGGCACGGAACTCATGCAGCCTCCTTTGCAGCCTTTTCCAGACGTTCCATCGTTGTCAGTGCCACCTTGTTGCGCAGGTACAGCGGCTCGGCCGCACTCGCGACCACCGCCAGGCCCTGCGCGTAGGCGACCGCACCCAGGCGCGCGATCTGTGTCGCTTGCGGCAGCAGGTCTTTCAAGGCCGCGGCAAAAAACGGCCGTGCCGAAAAATCTGCCGCATACGCCTGCAAACCATTACCGCAGGCGACAACTTCACCTTGCGGCTGCACATCCAGCGCGGATGACAAGGTCGGTGCAATCACGATTTGCCACGCGCCGTCAAAACGATACTGCGCCCAATACACTTCGCCCATGCGCGCATCCAGCACCGCCAATACATCGTTGGCACCGGTCTGTTCACGACAGGCTTGCGCCAGCGCCAGCAAGGTAACTGTCGGCAGCAATGGCTTATCCGCGCCATAGGCCAGTCCTTGCGCGATACCGCAAGCGGTGCGCACACCTGTAAACGAACCGGGTCCGGCACCAAAGGCGATCGCATCGCAATCACGCAAGGCAATGCCGGCATCCTGCAATAAAGCCTGCACCATCGGCAATATGTTTTGCGAATGCGTGCTGACGCCGGCGCTCTGGCGGCTGCTGCACACGTCATTGTGCAAGAGCGCGGCGGAAGCCAGTTCAGAAGATGTTTCTATAGCGAGTATCGTAGACATGGGCGTATTTTACCGTGCGTATTGAAGAAGGTGCACAGCAGGTGCGCAATAGCTGCCGGAAAGCGATGCATTTGTCATTCTTGGGCATTTCCGCCATGTGCGGTCACGCCCAGCGCAATAGAAACCGGTAGAATACCGGCATGGCAAGTATCACATTAGAACCGCACAACCAGCAGCAGCTCGCGCAGCGCATGCAAGACGACGTCTGGGTCGTGGCCTGCCTGTGCGCGGCCTGGTGCGACGTCTGTACCAATTACCGGCCCGGCTTTGACGAGCTGGCGGCACAACATCCGGACAAGCTCTTCGTCTGGATAGATATTGAAGACAGGGCCGACCTGATCGGCGACTTCGATGTCGAGAACTTCCCCACCCTGCTGATCCAGCGTGGCGACGACGTCATGTTTTACGGCACCACGATGCCGGATCATCGCATCGCGCATCGCCTGCTGACATCACACGAAGGAAAAAGCGCAGCGGAACTCAAGGCGCAAACGCAAAGCAGCGCGGAGTATCGGGAATGGCAGGCGGAACGCAATCTGCGCCAGGCGCTGGCCTGAGACCAGTACTACCAGTAGACGCAGATCAAATCAGGAAGTGACAGACAAAAAAAATCCCCAGCAAGCTGAGGATTTTCTATTTCGTTTGATTCAGCTTAGATTGGCTGAATGTTCGAAGCTTGCTTGCCTTTAGGGCCAGCTGTCACTTCAAAAGAAACGCGTTGGTTCTCTTGCAGTGATTTGAAGCCGCTCGACTGAATTGCCGAGAAGTGAGCGAACAAATCTTCGCCGCCTTCATCAGGGGTAATAAAGCCGAAGCCTTTCGAGTCATTGAACCATTTTACGATACCAGTTGCCATTACAATTCCTAATTTCAGTTAAGTTGGGCAGTTGCCCGTTGGATCGTTTCAACCAAGACAGGAATGACAGACTAATACTGCACCACTAACTCGAATCTCAACGATGGTTGATTATACCGGGATTAATTTAAAAAGAGTTAAATTTTGATAATCTCTTAATATTGTTTGAAAATAAGTTCTGTGTCTGATCACTGATCCGTGCAACAAATTGATTTAAGTTGCCAATTGAACAGTAAAGCAGCAAGGATTCATCAAACTTATATGTCAGCCTAGCAGCAGCCATCACTCAAGGTTTGGCTGGCGGCACATTGGCCTTTTCCGCTTTCTTCCTGGCAATCTCTTTTTGCTTCTCTTCTGCCGCGCGCACTTTTTCTTCATAGCGCTGCACGTTCTCCGCACGTTTTTGCGCGTCGGCCGCTTCGTTTTCCTTCAGCAGCCTTTGCTTCTCGGCAAACTCGGCATTGCGTTTTGCATAGGCATCGGCGCGCGCCTTGCGCTGTGCTTCTTCTGTTGCACCCGGGCCTTCCTTCGGCGTGCGTTCGTCTACCGGCTTGTCCGCATTGGCAGCGGCCTTCTCGGCATTCTGTGCGTTTTTCTCTGCCAGCCGACGATCACGCTCGTCAACTTTGGCGTGGCGTATATACGAATTGCCTTCAATTTCAATCGGCTTGATAGACGCCAAGTCGATACGCCTTTGTTCCTTGATCTTGTCGATGCAGGAAGTGGTAAAGAATTTCTTGTAGCACTCGCGCTGATCCGCGGCGAAGCGCTCTTCGATATCTGCGCGGGCCTTGGTGACTTCGGCCACCGCACGCTCTGCTACTTCATTCGATTTGATGGAGTTGCTGGGATAGCGCTGCTGCAATTCCTTGGCCGAATAAAGCTGTACCGACGCTTCGCCTGCCGCGTCCTGCGCCAGGGCGGCTGAGCCTGTCAGCAACATTGCTGCGGTGATACATGTGTGCAATAAATATTTCATCTATGGTCTGTTCTGTTTAAGCCGGTGAATTCAAAACTCTATCAGACGATTTAAAAAATCGTACTTCCTGCGTGCCGCCGTTCGGCTTCCATGTATTCACTTGATTGCATTTCTATCAGGCGCGACACCGTGCGTTGAAATTCGGCAATCTGCGCACCATCAGTATACAACTCATCCATCGCCACTTCGGCTGACATCACCAGTTTAATCTTGTGATCGTACAGTACGTCTATCAGCCAGATGAAACGCCGCACCGCCGACGCCATACCGGCCGACATCACCGGCACATCGGACAGGAACACGGTATGGAAGCGGCTCGCCAGTTCCAGGTAATCATTTTGCGAACGCGGGCCGCCACACAGCGTCGCGAAGTCAAACCATATTACACCGCCGGCGCGGCGCAAGGCCTGCACATCGCGCCCTTCAATCTTCAGATGCGGATTTTCATCGGTGGTTTCGGCAATCCGCGCAAACGCCACCCGCATCGCTTCACTCGCCTTTTCATTCAACGGCCAGTAATAGGCGTCGACCTGTTCCAGCGCCCGCTTGCGGTAATCATTGCCACTGTCGACATTGACGATATCGAGTTTTTCCTTCAATAAGGCGATCGTCGGCAGCATGCGATCCCGATGCAAGCCATCCGGGTATAAGGTATCCGGATGGAAGTTCGAAGTGATGATGAAGGACACACCATTTTCAAACAGCGCCTTGAACAGATTGTAGAGAATCATCGCATCGGCGATATCGATGACGTGGAATTCATCGAAACAAATCAGCCGGTATTTTTTTGCAATCCGCTTCGCCACTTCATCCAGCGGATTGACGACCATCTTCAGCTCATCCAGGTCGCGATGGACGCTGCGCATGAATTCATGGAAGTGCACGCGCGTCTTCCTGACCAGCGGTACCACTGAATAAAAACTGTCCATCAGGAAGGATTTGCCACGACCGACGCCACCCCACATATAGATACCGCGAGGAATTTCCGGTGGTCGCAAAAAACGCAAGAAAGCGTTGGCGCGCTGCGCCTTGTACTCTACCCATTCATCATAGGCTTGCTGCAAACGATTGACGGCATTGAGCTGCGAGTCGTCGGCGACGAAGCCGCGCTGCGACAAGGCTTGCTCATAAAATTCACGTACATTCATGCGGCTCTGGTCCAATTCATTTGCATGTCCGGACGCATATCGTCCTTCCAGAAAAAAATGGGCGAGTCATTGCTCGCCCATATCTGCCTGCAGAGTTGCTAACTACTGCGGCGCCATATTGATCACGACACGTGGCGGGTAACTGCCACCGCTGCCCGAGCTGATCGGCAAGCTCAGGCCCAGGCCCAAACCGACTGCACCGCTGCCGCCACCCAGGCCGACCCCGACGCGGGAGCCGGAGGAATTTGGCGCATACGGTGGCAAACGCAATTCCGTGGTGCGATAGCCATATTTATTACAGACTACCCGCAACTCGCCGTTGGCTGCGCCCACTTGTACAGTCGCCGGAGTCAGTACATTCCAGCTGCCGGAATTGGTCATTACCGTGCAATTGGCGCCGCCAAACTCTTGCCCGTTGAAGGCAGTCGCAACCGACACGCGACCATCTCCGTTACCGCTTGTAGCACAAGCAGTCAGTATCAAAGGCAAAAGCAAGGCAGCGTATTTCATTCAGACTCCAGTGGCAAAAAACACCCTTAGAAATTCAGGGCTCGGCCATCGACCGCCAGCGCCGCCTCTTTGACAGCTTCCGACAGCGATGGATGTGCATGGCAGATCCGTGCAATGTCTTCAGAAGAAGCACGGAACTCCATTGCGACCACAGCTTCTGAAATCAGTTCCGAAGCCATAGGGCCAATGATGTGTACACCGAGGATTTCATCAGTCTTCGCATCCGCGAGGAATTTCACGAAACCGGTGGTATCACCGAGGGCACGGGCACGACCGTTGGCGAGGAAAGGGAAAGAACCGGTTTTGTAGGCGATCTTTTCCGCTTTCAGCTGCTGTTCGGTTTTACCGACCCATGCAATCTCCGGTGAAGTATAAATCACCCACGGGATCGTGTTGAAATTGACATGGCCGTGCTGACCGGCGATACGTTCCGCCACGGCCACGCCCTCTTCTTCTGATTTGTGCGCCAGCATCGGTCCGCGCACCACGTCGCCGACGGCCCAGACATTCGGCAAACTGGTTTTGCAATCTGCATCAACCGCAATGAAGCCGCGCTCATCCAGCTTCAGGCCCACCGCTTCGGCATTCAGGCCGATGGTGTTAGGCACGCGACCAATCGAAACGATCAGCTTGTCGAACACGGCCTTTTGCGCCGCGCCCTTGTCATCGACGTAATTGACGGTGACATCATTCTTGCCTGCAGTGATGGCACCTATCTGCACGCCGAGACTGATCGCCAGACCTTGCTTGGTGAATTGCTTGAACGCTTCCTTCGCCACCGCTTCATCGACTGCACCGAGGAAGGCCGGCAATGCTTCCAGCACTGTCACTTCCGAACCGAGACGACGCCAGACGCTACCCATTTCGAGGCCGATCACACCGGCACCGATCACACCCAGGCGCTTCGGTACATCGGTAATGGCGAGCGCGCCGGTATTCGACAAAATCAGTTTTTCATCGAATGCTGCGCCCGGCAAGGCGCGCGGATTCGAACCGGTCGCGACGATGACGTGTTTGGCGAAAATGTTTTCTTCAGTGGCACCGGCGATCTTGATTTCATGTCCGCCGTCAGCGGCTTTGACGAAGGAGCCACGACCGTGGAAGAAAGTGACTTTATTCTTTTTGAACAGATACAGGATGCCGTCATTGTTTTGCTTCACGACGGTATCCTTGCGCGCCACCATCTTCTTGACGTTCAGCGACAAGCCTTTTACTTCGATCCCGTGCTCGGCGAAAGCATGGCCGGCATGGTCGTAGTTTTCCGACGACTGCAACATCGCCTTCGATGGAATACAGCCGACATTGGTACAGGTACCGCCCGGTGCGGGACCGCCTTTTTCATTCTTCCATTCATCGATACAGGCCACTGTAAAACCCAGCTGCGCTGCACGTATCGCCGCCACATATCCGCCAGGACCGGCGCCGATTACCACTACATCAAAATTCTTCGACATATCTTTACCCCGTTAAAGAAAAAGACACAAAGGCATCCAGTCATTCGGGCCCTTGTGTCTTTTCATTTGCTCAAATTTTAGAGGTCCAGCAGCAGGCGTGCAGGATCTTCCAATGCTTCCTTCATCGCTACCAGGCCCAGTACCGCTTCCCGGCCATCGATGATGCGATGGTCGTAGGACATCGCCAGATAGTTCATCGGGCGAATCACGATCTGGCCATTCTCGACCACAGCGCGTTCTTTCGTCGCGTGGATGCCGAGGATCGCTGATTGCGGTGGGTTGATGATAGGAGTCGACAGCATGGAGCCGAAGATACCGCCGTTCGAAATCGAGAAAGTACCGCCGGTCAGGTCGTCGAGTGTCAGCTTGCCATCCTTGGCCTTGCTGCCGAATTCACCGATTTTCTTTTCGATCTCGGCAATCGACATTTGATCCGCATCACGCAGGATAGGCACTACCAGGCCGCGTGGCGAACCAACCGCGATACCGATATCGAAATAGCCGTGGTAGACGATGTCATTGCCATCGACCGAAGCGTTCAGGATTGGATATTTCTTCAGTGCGGCAACTGCAGCCTTGACGAAGAACGATGTGAAACCAAGTTTGACGCCATGTTCTTTTTCGAACTTGTCCTTGTACTTGGTACGCAGGTCAATCACCGGCTGCATATTGACTTCATTGAAGGTCGTCAAAATGGCATTGGTCGATTGCGACTGGATCAGGCGTTCCGCGATACGTGCACGCAGGCGGCTCATAGGCACACGTTCTTCCGGACGATTCGCGAGTGCTGCCAATGGCGAGGCCGGGGTTGCCACCTGTTGCAAGGCCGGCTTCGCAGCAGCTGCGGGTGCCGCAGGTGCCGGCGCAGCAGGCTTTTTGTCGAGCTGGTTGATGACATCACCCTTGGTGACGCGACCATCCTTGCCGCTGCCAGCCACATCGGTCGCCGCCAGATTGTTCTCTGCCAGCATCTTGGCCGCAGCCGGCATTGCGATACCGCTGGCGCTATTGGAAACAGCAGCCGCGGCAGCAGGTGCGCTCGCCGCCGGTGCCGGTGCGCTTGCCGGTGTGGTCGCCGCCAATGGCGCGACTGCGGCCGGAATAGCTACCGCCGCCGACAGATCGGTATCGATCAGGGCAATCACTTCACCAGCGACTACCGTGCTGTTGTCGTCGCGGACGATTTGTGTGATCACACCGGCTTCAGGTGCCGGTAATTCCAGCACGACTTTGTCGGTTTCGATGTCGATCAGGTTTTCATCACGGGCGACAGTCTCGCCCACCTTTTTATGCCATTGCAGCAGTGTTGCCTCTGCAACTGATTCCGACAATTGCGGAACTTTTACCTCTAGAATTGCCATTTAACTCTCCGTTTCGGGTTGTTCGTACGGCACCCCAGCATTTGGGATGCCGCAGGGTCTTTATTTGGTTTGTACAAAACCTTTTAATTTGGCAAAAGCCGCGTCTATCAATGCTTTCTGTTGCGCATAGTGCTTGTCGTAGTAACCGACTGCAGGCGAAGCGCTGGCCGGACGACCGGCATACGCCAGCTTCTGTCCGTCCGCCATGTTTTCCAGAATATTGTGCTGAATCTGGAACCATGCGCCCTGGTTCTGCGGTTCATCCTGCGTCCATACCAACTCGGTGAAATTCGGGAATTTCTTGAGTTCGGCGGCGAAGGCTTTGTGCGGGAACGGATACAGTTGCTCGATACGAATGATCGCGACATCGTTCTGACCACGTTCCTTGCGTGCCGCCACCAAGTCGTAATAAACCCGACCGGAACAGGCGATCACGCGTTTCACTTTCTTCGCATCGATCTTGTCGTCCACTTCGCCGATCACGGTCTGGAAGGAACCCTTGACCAGATCAGTCAGCGGCGAACCGGCATCCTTGTTACGCAACAAGGATTTCGGTGTGAGGATGACCAAAGGCTTGCGGAACAAACGGATCATTTGGCGACGCAACAAATGGAAGATTTGCGCAGCGGTCGTCGGCTGCACCACTTGCATATTGTTGTCCGCGCACAGTTGCAGGAAGCGTTCAGGACGGGCTGACGAGTGTTCCGGTCCCTGTCCTTCGTAACCATGCGGCAGCATCATGACCAGGCCTGAAGCACGGCCCCACTTCACTTCGCCGGAGCTGATGAATTGGTCGATCACGACTTGCGCGCCGTTGACGAAGTCACCGAACTGCGCTTCCCAGATCACCAGGGTGTTTGGTTCTGCGGTCGAGTAACCGTATTCATAAGCCAGTACCGCTTCCTCCGACAAAACGGAATCGATGACGCGGAACCAGGCTTGCTGGTCGGAGATATTTTGCAGTGGCACATAAGTACCGGCATCCCAACGCTCACGGTTTTGATCATGCAAGACCGCGTGGCGATGCACGAAGGTGCCGCGGCCTGAATCCTGACCGGTCAGGCGCACCGCATAGCCGGAGCTGACCAGCGATGCATAAGCCAGATGCTCGCCCATGCCCCAGTCCAGGTTCATTTCACCGCGACCCATTGCCGCACGGTCGTTCAATACTTTTTCCACCAGCGGATGGACCTTGAAGTTTTCCGGCAGCGTCGTAATACGCTCAGCCAGGCGCTTCAGTTCCGCCATCGGTACGGCGGTATCGGCGGCGTCTGTCCATTTGCGATTCAGGAATGGCATCCAGTCGACCGCGTACTTGCTCTTGAAGTTGGAAATGACCGGATCGATGGTGTGCTTGCCGGCATCCATCGCGTCGCGATATTCCTTGACCATCGCATCACCCTCATCTGCCGCGATGGTGCCCTGGGTCAGCAATTTGTCGGCGTACAGTTTGCGGGTCCCTGGATGTGCAGCAATCTTCTTGTACATCAAAGGTTGCGTCAGGGCCGGCGTATCCTGTTCGTTATGGCCGAGTTTGCGATAGCAGACGATATCCACCACGATGTCCTTGCGGAATTCAAGGCGGTAATCGAGCGCCAGTTGCGCAGCAAACACGACGGCTTCAGGATCATCGCCATTGACGTGGATCACCGGTGCTTCAATCATCTTCGACACGTCTGTGCAATACAGGGTCGAACGCGAATCGCGCGGATCCGAAGTGGTGAAACCGATCTGGTTATTGATGATGATATGCACGGTACCGCCGGTGCCGTAGCCACGGGTCTGCGCCAGGTTCAGGGTTTCCATGATGACGCCCTGCCCGGCAAACGCCGCATCGCCGTGGATCAGGATAGGCAATACCTGTTGCGACGGATCGTTCTGGCCGCGCCGCTCGATACGTGCGCGCACCGAACCTTCAACCACGGGATTGACGATTTCCAGATGCGACGGGTTGAACGCCAGCGACAGGTGGATAGGACCGCCCGGGGTGCTGATGTCGGACGAGAAGCCCTGGTGGTATTTGACGTCGCCGGATGGCAAGTCGTCACCATGGCGACCTTCGAATTCAGCGAACAATTCCTGCGGCATTTTGCCCAGGGTGTTGACCAGTACGTTCAGGCGACCACGGTGGGCCATGCCGATCACGATCTCTTGCACGCCTTTTTCGCCACCGCGCTGGATCACTTCATCCAGTGCCGCGATGAAGCTTTCGCTGCCTTCCAGCGAGAAGCGTTTCTGGCCGACGTATTTGGTATGCAGGTAACGCTCAAGGCCTTCAGCTGCGGTCAGGCGCTCCAGGATGTGCTTTTTCTTTTCGCTGGAAAAAGTCGGGGTCGAACGTACCGATTCAAAACGTTCCTGCAACCACAGTTTTTGGGCCGGATCGCTGATGTACATGAATTCCGGGCCAATCGAACGGCAATAGGTATCACGCAAGGCGTTGAGCAAATCACGCAGTGACGATGTTTCGCTACCGAAATGGGTATTGCTGATATTGAAGACGATATCCATATCCGCATCGGTAAAGCCGTAGAAGCTCGGCTCCAGTTGCGGAATAGGCGGACGTTCCTGGCGCTGCAGCGGATCCAGGTTGGCCCAGTTATTACCGAGCACGCGATAAGCGGCGATCAGCTGCGTCACGGCGACGCGTTTGCGCCCCATTTCGACATCTTCGGAAGCGGTAACGGTGCGGATCGGGCCATGCTTGGCGCGTTCGGCAAAGGAAGCGATGACGGACGCATGCGCGACGTCAGGTTTGGCTGAACCATCGACGGCAGGCACATGCTGCATGGCGTCGAAATACGCGCGCCAGTTGTCTGGTACGGAGCCGGGGTTGTCGAGATATGCCTCGTACAGTTCTTCAACGTACGGTGCATTCCCTCCAAACAGATAAGAATTGGATTGGAACTGTTGCATCATCTTGCTCACCTTTCTTCGCGTTTCGCGAGATTAGCGGGTTAATTTAACCTTCCGCGACACGGCCTGACCGATTAGCGGATTGCACATCAAGTTGTGGGGAAGGACTCTTTAATCTATAGCGGTAAACTTAACTCAATTATGTGACACCAGAATAACATAAAACAATTTGGCAAAAAGCGAATCTCTTGAGTCGCTTTTTGCCTTTAAGCCTGCCTTACAGCTTGCTTACGGACGCTTTGCCAGGTCCGGTACGTCACGCTGTTTTTCGCCAATGAACAACTGGCGTGGGCGGCCGATTTTTTGTTCCGGATCCGAGATCATTTCATTCCATTGGGCAACCCAGCCCACGGTACGCGCCATCGCGAAAATACCGGTGAACAGCGAAACTGGAATACCCAGTGCGGATTGCACGATGCCCGAATAGAAATCGACGTTCGGATACAGTTTGCGCGAAACGAAGTATTCGTCTTCCAGCGCCACTTTTTCCAGTGCCATTGCCAGCTTGAACAATGGGTCGTCATGCAGGCCCAGTTCTTCCAGCACTTCGTGGCAGGTTTCACGCATCAGCTTGGCGCGTGGATCGAAGTTTTTGTAAACGCGGTGACCGAAGCCCATCAGCTTGACGCCGGAATTCTTGTCTTTCACCTTGGCGATGAATTCAGGAATCTTGTCGACCGAACCGATTTCTTTCAGCATATTCAATGCCGCTTCGTTCGCGCCGCCGTGTGCAGGACCCCACAGGCAGGCGATACCGGCCGCGATACAGGCAAACGGATTGGCACCGCTCGAACCCGACAGGCGTACCGTCGAAGTCGAAGCATTTTGTTCGTGGTCTGCGTGCAGGATCAGGATGCGGTCCAGCGCGCGTACCAGCACGTCGCTGATTTTGTATTCTTCGCTAGGCGTCGAGAACATCATGTGCATGAAGTTCGCGCTGTACGACAGGTCATTGCGTGGGTAGACGAAAGGCTGGCCGACCGAATACTTGTACGACATTGCGACCAGCGTCGGCATCTTCGCGATCAGGCGGATCGCCGATACTTCGCGGTGATGCGCGTCAGTGATATCCAGCGAGTCATGGTAGAAGGAAGCCAGCGCGCCGACGGTACCAACCAGTACCGACATCGGATGCGCGTCGCGACGGAAGCCGCGGAAGAAGAATTGCATCTGCTCGTGCAACATCGTGTGCTTGGTCACGGTGCTGACGAAAGTCTTTTTCTGCGCTTCATTCGGCAGTTCGCCCTTGAGCAGCAGATAACAGGTTTCGAGGAAGTCGCACTTCACCGCCAATTGCTCGATCGGGTAACCGCGATACAGCAGCTCGCCTTTGTCGCCATCGATGTAAGTAATGGTCGAATCACACGACGCGGTCGACATGAAGCCTGGGTCGTAGGTGAATTTACCGCTGGCACCGTAGAGTTTGCGGATGTCGATTACGTCAGGGCCTATGGAACCCTTGTAAATCGGCAACTCCACTGATGGCGAACCGTCAGAAAACGACAGTGTGGCTTTGGTGTCAGATTGGGAGTGGGGCATGGCTCTTCCTTCTATATAACGAGGGGGTGAGTCGATTTAAGAATAAATCGCAAAATTAAAAACCGGTAATACAGCACGCATCAAACCGCGCGCAATCTTGCCAGCAACGCATGGACATGGGGCACATCGGCCTCACCTTCCGGTTCATTGCGTGCCAATAGCAAATTCAGTAATTCATTGTCAGGCAATTCCAGCAATATCGAAAAAGCCTCGACTTCTTCATCCGTCAGCGTTTCTTCGTGTTGATCGAGGAAGCGCGTCAGCAATAAATCGTTTTCCAGCAAACCACGTCGGCCACGCCATCTCAGGCGCGCACGTTTTACCGGATCAGCTTGGTGGGTTATGGACATGGATTACTCATTCAACCTGTTCAATACTGCTTCCACGTCATCTGCCTGGCGAAAGAAACACAGCGACAAAGCGCGCTGCGTTTCGTCGAATTGCGCACTATACAGCCCTGCGCACCATCAGTTCCTTGATTTTGCCGATTGCGCGGGTCGGGTTCAGTCCTTTTGGACAAACATCCACGCAATTCATAATTGTATGACATCTGAACAATCTGTATGGATCTTCCAGATTATCCAGGCGTGCACCGGTCGCATGATCGCGGCTGTCCGCTATGAAACGGTAGGCCTGCAACAAACCGGCCGGGCCGACGAATTTATCCGGATTCCACCAGAATGACGGGCACGAAGTCGAACAACAGGCACACAGGATACACTCATACAGGCCATCGAGCTCTTCACGTTCGGCAGGCGTCTGCAAACGTTCCTTCTCAGGCGGGATTGTATCGTTAATCAGGAAAGGCTTGATCGAATCGTATTGTTTGAAGAATTGCGTCATGTCCACGATCAGGTCGCGGATCACCGGCAAGCCGGGCAAAGGACGCAATACGATAGGTTCGGTCAGCTCATTCAAGTTGGTGGTGCAAGCCAGGCCGTTCTTGCCATTGATATTCATCGCATCCGAGCCGCACACGCCTTCGCGGCAGGAACGGCGCAAGGCCAGCGAGTCATCGACGGTCGCCTTGATACGCTGCAATGCATCCAGCAGCATCTTGTCATGATCATGCAATTCAACCGTCACATCCTGCATATACGGTTTTGCATCCTTGTCAGGATCATAGCGGTAAATCTGTAATCTGAGAGTCCGTGCCATGTTCTGACCTTTTAGAAAGTACGTGGTTTAGGCTTGAAGGTATCAACCGTCAGCGGCTTGGTTACCACCGGCTTGTAATCAAGTCGATTGCCTTCGGAATAAAACAGCGAGTGCTTCATCCAGTTTTCGTCGTCACGCTTTTCGAAATCACGATGCGCATGCGCACCACGTGATTCCTTGCGGGCGGCTGCCGAAGTAATCGTCGCCTTGGCAGTTTCAATCAGGTTGTCCAGTTCCAGTGCCTCGATACGTGCGGTATTGAAGACGCGGGATTTGTCCTTGAACGAAACATGCTTGCGACGCTCATCCAGTTCCATGATTTTCTTGTAACCGGTCTGCAGCAATTCATCGGTACGGAACACGCCACAATACTGCTGCATGGTCGAACGGATGTCATTCGCCACATCCTGCACGCGTTCACCGCCGGTGCTGCTTTCGAGATGCGCGAGGCGCGACAAAGCCATATCTGCGGCATCCGCCGGCAAAGGCTTGTGTTCGCGCTGTTTCAGATGGCTTTGCACGATGTGGTTACCAGCCGCACGGCCGAATACCAGCAAATCGAGCAAGGAGTTGGTACCGAGGCGGTTTGCACCGTGTACCGATACGCAAGCACACTCACCGATCGCATACAGGCCATTGACCACATGGTTAGGGTTGCCGTTTTTCGGCTCCACCACCTGGCCATGGATATTGGTTGGAATACCGCCCATCTGATAATGGATGGTCGGCACCACCGGAATCGGTTCACGTGTCGCGTCAACGTTCGCAAACTTGTGGGCGATTTCCAGGATCGATGGCAGGCGTTTTTGAATGGTTTCTGCGCCGATGTGGCGCAAGTCCAGCATCACGTGATCCTTGAGCGGACCGCAACCGCGACCTTCCTTGATTTCCTGGTCCATCGAACGCGATACGAAATCGCGTGGTGCCAGATCTTTCAAGGTAGGCGCATAGCGCTCCATGAAGCGCTCGCCCTGGCTATTCACCAGGATGCCGCCCTCGCCGCGCACGCCTTCGGTAATCAGCACACCGGCACCGGCCACACCGGTCGGGTGGAACTGCCAGAATTCCATGTCTTCCAGTGGCAGGCCGGCACGTGCCGCCATGCCCATACCGTCGCCGGTATTGATAAATGCATTGGTCGAAGCAGCCCAGATGCGCCCTGCACCACCGGTTGCAAACAAGGTGGTCTTGGCTTCCAGCATCATGACGTCGCCGGTTTCCATTTCCAGTGCAACCACGCCGATGACATCGCCTTCGGCATCACGCATCAAATCGATCGCCATCCATTCAACAAAGAAATGGGTACGGGCGCGTACATTGCGCTGGTACAGCGTATGCAGCAAGGCGTGGCCGGTACGGTCCGCTGCAGCGCAAGCACGTTGCACCGGCTTTTCACCGAAATTTGCAGTGTGGCCGCCGAATGGACGCTGATAAATCGTGCCGTCCGAGTTGCGGTCGAAAGGCATGCCGAAGTGTTCCAGCTCGTACACAACTTTCGGTGCTTCGCGGCACATGAATTCGATTGCATCCTGATCACCGAGGTAATCCGAACCTTTGACGGTATCGAACATATGCCAATACCAATTGTCCTCGGCCATATTGCCGAGCGAAGCACCGATCCCACCTTGTGCGGCGACCGTATGCGAACGCGTCGGGAATACCTTGGACAAGACCGCGACATTCAAACCTGCTTCTGCAAGTTGCAATGATGCGCGCATGCCTGAACCGCCGGCACCGACGATGATGGCGTCAAAATGGCGTGACGGAATGCTGGTTTTGATTGCTGCCACGTTACGCTCTCCAGAGAATTTGCGCCGTCCATCCGGCGCAAGCGACGAGCCACAAAATCGTGGCAACCTGCAATGCGAGGCGTATAGAAACCGGTTTAATGTAATCCATCCAGATGTTACGCATGCCTACCCAGGCGTGATAAAACAGCGACAGGAAGGTTACAAACGTAAACATCTTGAACCACTGCTGCGCGAACAGGCCCGCCCAGCCTTCGTAGCTGAAATCCGATGCGGTCAAAAATGCGATCAGCAGGACCAGCGTGTACAGCACCATCACGATTGCGGTGATGCGCTGGGCCAGCCAATCCCTTACCCCGTAATGGGCACCCACCACCAGGCGGTGCCGTCCGATATTGTCAGTTGGCATCAGAATGCTCCAAACAGTTTGAGGGCGACCAGTGCGGTCAAAGGCAGGCTAATGGCAAAAACGATGGTTGCCGATTTTTTCCCGGCGACCTTATCCACGCCGACATGCACATCCATCAGCAAATGGCGGATACCTGCGCAGAAATGATGCAGGTAAGCCCAGGCGAGTGCGAGGATGATCAGCTTGATGAACCAGTGCGACGCGATGCCCTTGAAATGCTCAAAAGAGATTTCAGACAGCAGGCTCTTGTCCAGCAGGAAGAGGATGAACGGCAATAGCAGGAAGATCAGTGCCCCGCTGGCGCGGTGCAATATCGACTGTATCGCGGCGAGAGGAAAGCGATATCGGAGCAGGTCTGTAACGTTGATATTACGGAACTCTCTCTTGCCGGTTTTGAGTGAATCAGACATGGCAGGACTTTCCCAAACGAGATAAACCACTAATTTTCACCGATTTTGGTGCGGCACAGCAATACAAATTATTTTTCATCATTGACTGGCTTGCTTTTTAAATAAGACTGGCTTGCTGGTTTATTGATATTTGCTGCAACCTACAATCAACTTAGTTCAACTCGTTACGATAATGATGATTATTTGTGACGTAGTAAGAACGTCGTACTTCGACCGGCTTGTCACCATAAGTAAATGAAACCCGGGTCACGCTAAGCAACGGTGTATTAACCGGCAAGGCCAGCAAATCGGCGGTTGCCTGATCCGCCACCACCGCCTTGATATTCTCTACCGCCCGTATCATTTGCGTGCCGAATTCGGTTTCCAGCAGAGCGTACATCGGGCCTTTGTATTGCAGCACGCGCTCGACCGACAAGCCTTTGAAAATCATTCCCGGCAACCACAACTCTTCCAGGATAGTCGGCGCACCGTCGAACGACTGCACGCGCTTGAGGAAGACCACGGAATCACCGGTTTTGATATCCAGTTGACGTGCAATATCCGCCGGCGCACGCAGGCGTTTGGCATCAATAATAGTATTGTCGGGATAAAGCGGCTCGCCCACATCGGGCTTCAGGCGCAGGAAGCGGAATTGCGCGCGCGCCTCATGATGCGTTGCAACAAATGTACCCTTGCCCTGCCGTCGAACCACCAGGTTTTCAGCGGAAAGTTCATCAATTGCCTTGCGCACCGTGCCCTGGCTTACCTTGAAGCGGTTCGCCAGCTCGACTTCGCTCGGAATCAACTCGCCCGGACGCCACTCACCGGATTGCAGGCTGCGGGTAATCAGCGCCTTGATTTGCTGATACAGCGGGCTGAAAGTCGGCGACGGCGTCGCTCCACCAGCGGAACCGGCTGCATTATTGTTTGGCAAAGTAGTTGGTGCTGAACTCATAGTATGGATTTGACCACAAAGCCCTGCTGCCGTCCAGCAAAACTTGAAAATAACATGTCTTATATAAGACATAAGATATATATTGACAGCAAAACTACACAAGCCTAAACTCGTGGGCAATACAGCTTTGCTCTTGCTGACGGAAGTCAATTATTGAGTTTAAGCGTTTTGACCCCGCTGACTTATCGGGTATTCAACTGTATCATTGCGCCACGCGGAATAAATTCCCAATACCTGACCTCACTCATCACTACCTTGGAGATTCAACATGGCTAAAGCCCCAATGCGTGTCGCCGTTACCGGCGCCGCCGGCCAGATCGGCTATTCCCTTCTGTTCCGCATCGCTAACGGCGATTTGCTGGGCAAAGACCAGCCTGTCATTTTGCAACTGCTGGAAATCGCAGACGAAAAAGCTCAAAAAGCGCTGAAAGGCGTGATCATGGAAATCGACGATTGCGCGTTTCCATTGTTGGCAGGTGTCACCGCCCACAGCGACCCGATGACCGCATTCAAGGATGCAGACGTCGCCTTGCTGGTTGGAGCACGCCCACGCGGCCCAGGTATGGAACGCAAGGATTTGCTGGAAGCCAATGCACAGATCTTTACGGTACAAGGCAAGGCGCTGGATGCCGTCGCATCGCGCAACGTCAAAGTACTGGTGGTCGGCAATCCAGCCAACACCAATGCCTACATCGCGATGAAATCGGCTCCTAACCTGCCGGCGAAAAACTTCACCGCCATGCTGCGCCTGGATCACAACCGTGCCCTGTCGCAAATCGCAGCGAAGATCAGCAAGCCAGTTACCTCTATCGAGAAACTGACAGTCTGGGGCAATCACTCGCCAACCATGTACCCTGACTACCGTTTCGCAACGGCTGATGGCAAATCGGTCAAAGAAGCGATCAACGACGAAGTCTGGAACAAGGACGTATTCCTGCCTACAGTCGGCAAGCGCGGCGCCGCCATCATCGACGCACGCGGCGTGTCGTCGGCGGCATCGGCCGCCAATGCGGCAATCGATCACGTCCGTGACTGGGTGCTGGGCACCAACGGCAAATGGGTCACCATGGGCATTCCTTCGGATGGTTCGTACGGCATTCCGAAAGACACCATCTTCGGTTTCCCTGTCACCGTTGAAAACGGCGAATACAAAATCGTTCAAGGCCTGGAAATCGATGCATTCTCGCAAGAGCGCATCAACCTGACCCTGAAAGAATTGCTCGAAGAGCGCGAAGGTGTAAAACATCTTCTAGGCTAATGCTAGTAGCGATGGGCAGGTTCGCCTGCCCATTTTCCTTGTAGCAAATCCTGTCCAGACGTACCAGACACACCATACATGCATCCTTCAGAAGTCCTATTTCAAGGCAAATGCCCACCGGTTTCCATTCCGGCATGCGATCACTATGCCGGCTCCGAGAAATTGATGCGTAAATCGCTGGCGCTGCAGCAAGAGCTCGGCCCGGTTTTTGATATTACGTTTGACTGTGAAGATGGTGCCGCGCATGGCAATGAAAAAGCCCATGCACACCTGCTGGGCACACTCGTGGCCGGCGCAGAAAATCAGTTCGCCCGCATCGGTGCACGCGTGCACGATGTGACGAGCGAATTCTTTGAGCAGGATATAGAAATAATCCTGCAACAAGCCGCGCAAAAACTCGCTTATCTGGTGGTCCCGAAAGTTGACAGCGTTGCCGATGTTGAGAATGCAATCGCACTCATCAATCGCCACGCCCACCAACAGGGCCGCGAACACTTACCGGTACACGTCCTGATCGAAACGCATGGTGCGTTGGCAGATGCATTTGCCATCGCCGCCCTGCCCCAGGTCGAATGCCTGTCATTCGGCGTGATGGATTTTGTTTCGGCTCATTACGGCGCCATTCCCGGCAATGCCATGCGCAGCCCCGGACAATTCACGCATCCGCTGGTGGTCCGTGCCAAGCTCGAAATTGCAGCTGCTTGTCACGCCCACGGCAAGACGCCGTCGCATAACGTCACGACTGAAATCCACGACGTCTCGGTGGTTGCCAGCGACGCCCATCGCGCGGCAGCAGAATTCGGCTATACCCGGATGTGGAGCATCCACCCGAACCAGATCAAGCCGATACTGAAATCATTTGCGCCTCGTCTGTCGGAAGTCAACGAAGCGGCAGAAATTTTGGCACAGGCCCACGCTATCCAATGGGGCCCGATACAACATAATGGCAAGCTGCACGATCGCGCCAGTTATCGTTATTACTGGACCATATTGCAGCGCGCCCAGGCCAGTGGCTTAACGCTGCCTGCAGTCGCACAAACAATTTTATGAATACCCGTTTGCCCATATTGATGAATGTGGGCGAGTTAAAAATTATTGGAGATTTACGAATGAAAAAATTGCTCTGCGCATTCCTTCTGATCGGCATGTCTTCCGCGATCGCACCGGCCTTTGCCCAATCCACCAGCAAGGAAGCGGCAAAGAAACCGGCAACCAAAACCGTCAAGAAAGCGCCGGCCAAAGCGGCTGCCGCTGCAAGTCCGGCCGCTGCTGCAGCCGCCGGCGACGATGAACAGGAAGACCTCGGCGAAGCCAATATCGAAGGTTCGACCGTAACCCATTACAACTGTGAACTGGGCAACAAGATCACCACCTATAACAATGCCGGTGACGACAAGTACATGGCAATCCGCTGGAAAGACAAAGTACATCGCCTCGGCCGCATCGGTACCAGCACCGGTGCCAACCGTTTTGAAAACCGCAAGGCCGGCCTGGTGTGGATCAACATCCCTTCCAAAGCCATGTTGCTCGACTCGAAAAAAGGCCAGCAACTGGCGAATGAATGCCGCAATCCGGACCAGGTAAAAGCACAAGCAGCAAAAGGTTAATCAGCTTAATAGCTACAGAAGCAAAACGATGCCGCAAGCCGCCGCCGAAATCTGACGGCATCGGGTATTAAATATCGTATCGGTAATTGTATTAAGGAGAAATCATGTCGCGCAATACATTGAATACGCTTAAGGAATTCAATATTTCAGGTTCCAAGAAAGGCGAGTTCTATTCCTTGCCTGCTCTGGGCAAAAAACTCGGCGTGAACGTTTCCCGTTTGCCGGTTTCCATCCGTATCGTGCTGGAATCGGTGCTGCGCAACTGTGACGGCAAAAAAGTAACTGAAGAACACATCCGTCAACTCGCCAACTGGTCGCCGAATGCCAGCCGCACCGATGAAATTCCTTTCGTCGTGGCCCGCGTAGTGCTGCAGGATTTTACCGGTGTTCCTTTGCTGGCTGACCTGGCCGCCATGCGTGGTGTCGCGGAAAAAATGGGCAAGAACCCAAAGAACATCGAACCGCTGGTACCAGTGGACCTGGTCGTCGATCACTCGATCCAGATCGATCACTTCCGTCAAAAAAATGCGCTCGACCTGAACATGAAGCTGGAATTCCAGCGCAACAACGAACGCTACCAGTTCATGAAATGGGGCATGCAAGCCTTTGACACCTTTGGCGTCGTGCCACCGGGCTTCGGCATCGTGCACCAGGTCAACCTCGAGTACCTGGCACGCGGCGTACACCAGAAGGGTTCGGTCTACTATCCTGATACCCTGGTTGGTACCGATTCGCACACCACCATGATCAACGGTATTGGCGTGGTCGGCTGGGGCGTGGGCGGCATCGAAGCGGAAGCCGGCATGCTGGGCCAGCCAGTCTACTTCCTGACCCCGGACGTGGTCGGCGTGAATCTGACCGGTCAATTGCGCGAAGGCGTTACCGCCACCGATCTGGTACTGACCATTACCGAAATGCTGCGCAAGGAAAAAGTCGTCGGCAAATTCGTTGAGTTCTTTGGTGAAGGTACCGAGTCGCTGTCGCTGACCGATCGCGCCACCATCGCCAATATGGCACCGGAATACGGCGCGACCATGGGCTTCTTCCCGGTCGATGACGCAACCATTGATTACTTCAAGGGCACCGGCCGCACCAAGGCTGAAATCGACGCATTTGAAAGCTATTTCAAGGCGCAAAACCTGTACGGCATTCCAAAATCCGGCGAGATCGATTACACCCACGTGGTCGCACTCGACCTCGGTTCGGTCGCACCTTCGCTGGCAGGTCCAAAGCGTCCGCAAGACCGTATCGAAATCGGTAACGTCAAACACAACTTCGCGGAACTGTTTGCCAAGCCGACCGCGGAAAACGGTTTCAACAAAAAGATCGAAGACCTGGATGCAACCTACGTCAACAGCGACGGCGTCAAGGTCAAGAATGGCGATGTCCTGATCGCGGCGATTACGTCCTGCACCAATACTTCCAACCCTAGCGTCTTGCTGACCGCCGGCTTGCTGGCGAAAAAAGCAGTGGAAGCCGGTCTGAAAGTATCGCCACACATCAAAACGTCGCTGGCCCCTGGCTCCCGCGTTGTTACCGAATACCTGGAAGCGGCCGGCTTGCTGCCTTACCTGGAAAAACTCGGCTTCGGCGTCACGGCTTACGGCTGCACCACCTGTATCGGTAATGCCGGTGACCTGACACCTGCGATGAATGAAGCAATCGTGCAGCACGATATCGTTGCCTCGGCAGTGCTGTCCGGCAACCGTAACTTTGAAGCGCGTATCCACCCGAACATCCGCTCCAACTTCCTCGCGTCGCCACCACTGGTTGTCGCCTACGCGATCGCCGGCAATATGACGCGTGACCTGATGACGGAACCGGTCGGTCGCGGCAAAGGTGCCGACGGCAAGACCCGCGACGTCTATCTGGGCGACATCTGGCCGACCAGCCAGGAAGTGGCAAAGCTGATGAAGTTTGCGATGAATGCGAAGACCTTCAAGGACAACTACGCACAAGTCAAAACTGCACCAGGCAAGCTGTGGGAGCAAATCAAGGGCGTGGCTGAAGGCCAGGTCTACGATTGGCCGACCTCGACCTACATCGCTGAACCACCGTTCTTCAATGACTTCACGATGGAGCCGAAAGCGGCCGCAACCGGCATCACCGCAGCACGTGCACTCGGCGTGTTCGGCGACTCGATCACCACCGACCATATTTCGCCTGCAGGCGCGATCAAGGACAGCAGCCCGGCCGGTAAATACCTGAGCGAAAAAGGCGTGATGAAAGCCGATTTCAACTCCTACGGCTCACGTCGCGGCAATCACGAAATCATGATGCGCGGTACCTTTGCCAACGTGCGTATCAAGAACCTGATGATCCCGGCCAAACCGGATGGTTCGCGCGTCGAAGGCGGCGTTACCCTGTTCCAGCCTAGCGGCGAACAAATGTCGATTTACGATGCGGCCATGCGCTACGTCAGCGAAGGCACACCTACCATGGTGTTCGCTGGTGAAGAGTACGGTACCGGCTCGTCGCGTGACTGGGCGGCAAAAGGTACGCAACTGCTGGGCGTCAAGGCGGTGATCGCACGTTCCTACGAACGTATCCATCGTTCCAACCTGGTCGGCATGGGCGTCCTGCCATTGCAATTCCTCGGCGACGACAGCGTCACCACGCTCGGCATCACCGGCGATGAAACATTCGACCTCAAAGGCCTGGAAGGCAATCTGCGCCCACAACAGGAAGTAACGCTGGTCATCCACCGCGCGAATGGCGAAAGCCGCGAAGTGAAAGTACTGCTCCGTATCGATACACCGATCGAAGTCGATTACTACAAGCACGGCGGTATCCTGCCTTTCGTCCTGCGCCAATTGCTGGCAGCTTAATGCCGGCGTTTCCATCCGGCGCCGGATGGAAATAGCATCCCGATAAAAAGCCGCATGCATCCATGCGGTTTTTTTTATGCATGTGCAATATCCCGCCATACGATCCGGCAATAAGAATCTGCAGACTTTCCGCAAACTCGGGCGCAAACGTGCGATGCTTGCGTAATCCACTACAATACATTCACCGCCCTTCTTCAGATTGTCTTTACATGCGTCGTCCGTCCAAAAATACCAGCCACAAACTATCTGCCGACAGCCAGCGCCTGGCGACGCTCGCCCAGGCGCTTATACAGGCGGCCAGCCGTTTGGAAGAACGCAACTGGGAGCGCCAACTGGATGTCCTGTTGCGCAAACTCCTGAAGAATGACCACCAGGACAGCATCGATGCTGCGCTCGATCATTTGTTCAAACAGGAATCGGATGCCTACGATGCCCTGATGGAATGCACGGAAGCGGCCAGCGAATCCTGCCAGCTCGAACATGAAGGCGTGCTACACGACGCCTTGCTGGTGGCCATGCCCATCCTCGCCTGGACGCGTTTCTCGATTGCCTCGGGGCCGATACCGGCCGAGGCGACGGCCACACTGTCCGCGCATTTCCATGCGCACATACTGGCGCCCAATGCAAAGATGGTAATGGCATCCGCGCTGTTCTCGATAGACCAGTTGCCGCGCACGCATGCAGAGACTTTCGCCTTCACGCAGCGGATGGCGCAAACGGCGTTAAAAGGCATCACACTCAAACCGCCGACGCAGGCACCGGAAACCGCACCTTTCCTGGCCGACACACGTTACTTGCTGGCAGTGGTGACGGCTGTTGCCGGTGAGCCGCTGTTCCGCTGGCAAGTATCGGCAGATCTGGGCGAGCGCGATAACGCGCTGACACAATGGAATACGCAAGCGCTGCCAAACATAGCGCGCCTGCTCCCGGGCTGCGGTATCGAGCTATTGCTGCCGGAAGCCTACTTCGTCGCTTGTCGCGAAGGCGATAAACAAATCCGCCCGGCATCGATACGCGCCGCCGTGCATTACCTGACCCATACGCTGAATGTCGAAGCGAGCGAACTGCAAGCGATCATCGGCAGCTTCGGCGAAGAATCGACCGATGGCCGCGTCGATGAATATCGCATCAGCTTTACGCGCGTCAACGATCCGGATGTGGTGTACGGCACGGTATGGCCGCTGTATGGTGAAGAAGATGATGCGGAGCTGCAGTATCGCAGCGTCGAAGTGCCAAGCGACCCGGTGATTTCGGTTGATGTCGAACGCAAGTCGCCGATAGAAGAAATCCTCGCCCTGCTGGAAGAATGCGGCGTCGTGAATGTGAAGCGCCACCTTGAATGCTTCCCGATGGAATTCTGCGACGATTGCGGCACGCCGCTGTATCCGGACATGAATGCAGAACTGGTCCACGCAGAAATGCCGGAAGATGCACCGGTGGGATCCACCCACCTGCACTAGGCCGGCAGGTATTTACCAGGCGCTGTATGGATGGCGCAGCAGGTTGGCGTTGAAGTAACGTGCATCATCCGTCACTTCGACGCCCACCCAATCCGGTTTGGCGAAAGCCTGTGCTTCGCTCTCAAGCTCAATCTCGGCAACCACCAAGCCCTGGTTCTCGCCAAAGAACTCATCGACTTCCCACACCATGCCTTCATGCACGATGCGGGTACGGGTTTTCTCTATCAAGGGTCGTTCACACAAACCGTTCAGCAACTCATCGGCTTCGGCAACCGGAATTTCATATTCCCATTCGCCGCGCGTAATGCCGGTGACGCGCCCCTTGATGGTCAGCGTCGCCTTCTGATCTTCTATCCGTACGCGTACCACACGATCACGCTGTGATGACAGGTAGCCCTGGCGTATCGCGACCGCCTGCCCGAGTTTTTTCCAGTCATCACCCAGCACCAGGAACTTGCGCTCTATCTCCACGCTCATCGTGCACTCCGTTCCAGGTGATGCAGGATAGGCTGCAGGATTTCCTGTCCCAGCTTTGCGCTGCGGGCGCCATTCCAGCCGGCCTTCGGTTCAGGCGTATGTGCATTGTCCTTGAACGGCATTTCCAGCGTCAGCGATACGCATTTGAAAGTGTGGCCTATGTACTTGGATGCGAGCTTCAGCATGTCTGCACGATACTTGCCGGCTGCATAGCCAAACTCGGTCTGGAAATCTTCGCTGGCGCGCAGGAATTGTTCGATGAAACGCTCTTGTTCCTCCGCCTGCTGTGCAGAAAAACCTTCCAGCATTTCGCTGCCGGCGACAAAGACATAAGGCAAGCCTTCGTCACCGTGTATATCGAGGAAAAGATCGCAACCGGTTTCGTGTATCTTGTTTTTAACGTGCAGGACTTCCGGGCTGCTTTCAACGGATGGTGTCATCCATTCGCGATTCAAATTGGCACCGGCTGCATTCGTGCGCAGATTGCCACGGATAGCGCCATCCGGATTCATATTCGGCACGATATAAAACACTGCATGCTGCAGCAACTTTTGCACCGATGGATGCGCCTGATCCAGCAAGGCCGTTATCATCCCTTCGGCAAACCATTCCGCCATGGTTTCGCCCGGATGTTGACGCGCGATGACCCATATTTTTTTCGCGGCGGCCGGGTCACCTATCACCACCACGTTCAGGTCGCGCCCCTCGACGGTATTGCCGAGGTCTTGCACATGGACGTGTGCTGACATTTGCGCACGTGCCAGCAAATCCAGGTGGCGCTCCCAAGGGTAAGGCTCAAAGTAAGCGTAATACACACTGTCATGCTGCGGTGTATGCGCAACCGTCAGCACCTTGCCGTCGTAAGCCGTCGGCACGCGGAACCAGTTCTTCCGGTCATAGCTGGCGACTGCCTGATAGTTCTGCCAGCCATCCGGATACGTCGCATCGGATGCATTCAGGATACGCATGCTGCAACGCTCGCCACGCGCGCCCTGCAAACGGAAATAAAACCATTGCGCGATATCGGCCTTGTTATCCTTGCGCAACTTCAGTTCTATCGCCTGTGCATTGTCAGCGCGCACTACATCGATCGCACCGGCATCGAAATTCGTACTGATCTTGATCGTCATTGCAGCATCCTTATTGTTTGCCCTTCATGCCAGGCCGAATTCTTTCAGCGCCGGCAGCAGGTTGGCATTTTTATGACCTGAGCGCGTCAGTTTGATCAGCGCAAAACGCTGCAGCTCGGTCAGGCCTGCCCATTGCGTACGGTCAGGCACAGGCAAAGCCAGTTCGGCCAGGCCAGCGCTGACGGCGAACGGCACCTCATGCACTTCACGCCAGGCCGGTGCACGCTCTATCTCAACTGTTTCAACCACCGCATCCGGGTTGTCCGCATGCCGCGCCAGCAGCGCGACCAGGCGCTCGCGATAGATCTGCTGTTCTGACGCTGTGCCACAAGGCAGCATGACCAATTCTTCACGCTCGTCACGGCTGAGCGTAATCCAGGCAGTCAGGGAAATTTTGATGCCGCAGGCATCCAGATTGAAACGCATCACCATCGGAATGCGGCGCAAAGGGTAGCGCCCATCCTGTTCGAATTCGAAAAGCCCCTGCATGATTAAACAATGCCACTCATAACAAATTTATCTGTCCGCCTGCCTTGCGCGGCGTATCCTGTGTTGTGTCGTCCCGGCTTCAGCATGCAGCGAAACCGTGTTTCTTCAATATCGCCTGCCCGGCTGCGGCAAGTACAAACTGCACCAGTCGCATGCCCTGCTCCGATCCGGCATGCGCGGCAATGCCGTACGCACTAGGCACATTCAAATCGTCGGCGAGCGCGACCACCTTCAACTGCGGCAATACCTTGCGCGTCATGACGGCATTCGTGCCGTACATGATATATGCATCCGCACGATCTTCTTCAAACGCCGTGATATAAGGCAGCCGCTCGCCGGCAGTGGGTATATGCGCGCCTGACAGTTTGATGGCTTTCGCATTCATCAACGTATAGAAGCCGGGCTGGCGTTTATCTCCGTTACGGAAAAATTGCCAGGTGTAGTCTCCCATCGGATCGCTTACAGGCGTCGACGTCGCGACCCGCACTGTCGGGTCGGCCAGCACCGTCAATACATTATCCGTACGCAGGTCCAAGGTCGGGCGTGCCAGCACGCATAAATCATTATGCGTGAACAGTATCGACGGCCCGAGCAAATTCTGCTGCGCCAAGGCCTCGGTATGAGCAATGGCGGCCGAAGCAAATACATCGACCTTCGCACCGGCCTCTATCTGCTGCCTGAGTTTGCCGGACGGGCCGTATTGCGCATCAAAGGCGGCACCGCCTTGCCGCCTGTAGGCCTCGATGATTTCATCCATGACGGCATGCAAACTGCCCGCGGCAAATAAGCGCGGGGCGTGGGCAGCAGAGGGTCGGATCGCCGGAAAGCTCATGATTTGCAGGCAAAGACAAACATAGTACCCAGCATTTGCAACATTACCAATATGAGGATGTTTGCATATAGCCGGCGGCCGCATATGTTTCCATTTTTACACCATCAAGGCGGCATCAAATGTGAACTTTGGTTTCGGCATCGAATTTAGCGCACTCCGCATAAGCTGCACGTAAGCAAGCGTGAGTAATATCAAATCATATAAATAAAATTTACCCGCATGCCAGGGCTCGCAAGGCCCGCCTTCGTACCGGCATAGCGGTATCAAAACTTGTTGTTTTCTTATGTTCTGTCTGATCGTGCCGCCATAAAACCAAACAAGGCGCGACAGATTATCTGCGTGGAGACCGCGATATGTTCAGGAACAAAAGTTTTTCCTCTTGGCTGAAACAAGGCACCCTCTTCTTCAGTACTGTCGCTATCGGTGCCGGACTCGCATACGGCACCTGGCACCTGGCCGGCGATGCATTGTCCTTGCCTTGGCTGCTATTGATTGCAGCATTGCTCAGTGCTTCCTTGCTGCAGCTGATGCAGCGCAGTGGCGGCGGCAAGAACACCGATTTCGTCAACAAGATAGGCGGCGAAATTGACCACATCATGATAGGTGCGGCTGAGACCTCCTACTTCGTGGATTCGATCAAAAACAAGATTGCACAAGACGTGCAAGCCGCCAATGGCATCGTCGCCGGCTCCGAGCAAAACGCCAGCACCACCGAACAAATTGCGGCCAATGCCGAGCGCGCTTCCAGCATCGCCGCCGAAGTCCGTGCTGAAAGCGTGGCCGGACGCAATGAAGTCAACCTGGGACTGGAACAGATCAGCAAGGCGCGTGACGATGCGCAAACCGCATCCGAAATGATGCGCGTGCTGCAGGAAAAATCACGCCGCATCCACGGCATCACCGAAGTCATCAGTGAAATCGCCGCACGTACTAATTTGCTGGCACTGAATGCCGCCATCGAAGCCGCACGCGCCGGCGAACATGGCCGCGGCTTTGCCGTAGTCGCCGGTGAAGTACGGCAACTGGCGCAGCGTACCAAGGAAGCCACCGATGATATCGGCTCCATGGTGACAGCCATTAACGTTGAGGCCGAACGTGCAGCCGGCGGCATGCATGCACTCAGTGGCAAGGTGATGGAAGCATCACAAAACGTCGAACGCGTGCACGAATTCCTCAGCAATATAGAACGTGCTGCCGGTACCTCCGAAGAAGAGATACAGCAAATCGCGCATGCATCGCGTGAGCATGTAGAGACCACCCACAAAATCGCGGACGCCATCCTTAAAATCCGCGACGGCATGCTGGCCACCGATACCGAATTGCCACGCGTTGCCGCCTCTGCAATGGCCTTGTCCGAGCGCGCTGAAATTGTCTACGACGCCATCGCTGAAAGCGGCGCGGCCACCCAGCACGATGAAATCCGCATGGTCGCAAGCACCGCGGCGCTGCGCATAGGCAAGGTATTCGAGGAAGCCATCGCGAATGGACGTATCAGCCGCGACGCGCTGTTTGATCGTAACTACCGGCCGATAGCCAATACCTCGCCGCCGAAACATACGACGCAGTTCGACGCCTTCACCGACCGTGTGCTGCCGGAGATACAGGAAGCGATACTGGAAGCGATGCCGCAACTCGCCTATGCCGGTGCCGTCGATGACAATGGCTACTTCCCTACACATAACAAGAAATTCTCGAAGCCATTGACCGGCGACTACGATACCGACCTGGTCAATAACCGCACCAAGCGCATCTTCACTGATCGTACCGGCAAGCGCTGCGGCAGCAATACCAAGGCCTTCCTGCTGCAGACGTACAAGCGCGATACCGGTGAAGTCATGCATGACTTGTCGGTGCCTATCTATGTGAACGGCAAGCACTGGGGTGGCTTTCGTATTGGTTATCGATCGAGTTCCGCAGAGCAGGCTGCGCCGGTGCAAACGCATGCACCGCAAGTCAGCACCAAGCCGCAGTTACGCGCGCCCAACCGTGTAGCCGCGAAGCGAACGCAGATTGCACATACGACTGGCCGCGCATCCTGACGACTGTTTGTCACGCGTGAATTTCAAATCCTTGCATGACGAAAACACATCACAGCTCTGGTATAATTTTGCCTTCGTCGGGGCGTAGCGCAGCCTGGTAGCGTACTTGCATGGGGTGCAAGGGGTCGAGTGTTCGAATCACTCCGTCCCGACCAATAAAATCAAAGGGTTACAGAAAATTATGCTGTAACCCTTTTTATTTTCCTATTCTATTTCCTATCTATACCCCTAATTAGGCCGTTACTAGGGCAATTTTTTCCGTGGGTTTAATTTTAAGGAAAGTGTAGATTTTTGCTTTCTCCTCCGACTGAATTTCGAGCATATCTATTCTTCCGCCATCGGGACTAACAAATATATTTATGGGATTGTAAGCTCCACTATCGGTTAATAAAGTCTTCGCTGCAGTTGTAGGCTCACTAGACTTTATCTTGTTGAGATAGCCTGTAGCGGAAGCACCTCTCAACGAAGCAAAGATCGTAAAATTTTCGTAAATCTTGTTATCCGAGGCAAAAAGTAATCCAGCCAATCGATTTGGGCTTGTAATGTATTTCCCATCTCCTTTTAGCGCACCGTTTTCTAGTCTGATACTTAAAGACATTCCGATAGCTTCAAAATCACCATCTATATCCTGCGGCAACTTATTACAAATGCTTTCCCCGAACCTCTTCGTGAACGCACTTAATTCCTCAGCCTTCGACTTAACTTTTTTTAAGGCTACTTGGTCATTCGCTTGAGCTTCTCGAATCGCTACCAATGAATGGTCGATATTTTCGTGCCGATCAGCTTCCGGAAATTCAGTATCCAGAAGCTTCTTAGCTTCTGCAACGAATCCCGCAGTAATATATTTATTCGCAAGATTGCTACGAGCCAACGAACTTTTTAGTTCTGCGGATTTTTCAAACGCCTGAATTGCAAGCCCCTTGATATCTAATTCACTCAAGGAAACGCCTAAATTATTCCAAGCGTTTGGTTGACGTTCAACTGATGGAATTCGCTGGTAATGTAAAACGGCGAGTCGATGTCTACCTAATTCACCGTAGGTGAATGCAAGTGAAAATCGATTTTCATGGTTTAAAGGGTCAATCTCTAGGATTTTTTCGAGAATCGCTGCCAGACGCTCTTTATCATTAGACTCTTCAAGAAAAGCACGTTCCGCTTCAAGTTTAGCAAGTAAAAGCTCTGTTGAACTTGCATTGAATGTCCTAATTTCTTTGCTGTGAATATTCGCAAGTTCTTTGTCTCCACCAGCCCAACGTTCAACGGCGGCATTACCCATATTTTGAATATAGTCGATTGAGCCGGGTGCTGAGGAAGATGCTGCTTTTTCAAAATACAGTGCAGCCTGAATATGATCTTCAAACCTTTTGTAAATACGAGCAACATATTCGTTTAAATGTTTATTCTTAGTATGCCTATCTGCCAATTCGCGAAGTTCTAGAAACTCTTCACTTTTATGAAAAAAGTTAATTCGAGAATAGAGTTTCCAACCTTCCCATCTAATTGCGTTCTGTTCATTTTCGTTCAATTTACTAGCTTTAAAAGCAGCATCTATCTTGAGCGATTTTTCATCTGCAACAGTAAGTGAGTAAGCGAGTTCATAGATGCGTAAAGTCCAACTGTCATCTGGAGTAAATGACCGGTCTAACTCTTCCGAGCTTCCTTGAGTAGCTTCGGATGCGGCTAGCTCCGGGGTTTCAATTGATGGTATCGAGTCAAGATACTCTGATTTTTTTAAAACTTCATCCTTGGGTAGTTCCGCAAGGATTGATTCACTTATGGTTCGTGCGTTCACTATCAGTCGATGCCTTAGAAAAGCCCATCCAATAATTGTTCCCAAAAAAATTGCCGGAAGTACGTTGTAGCAAATAATAGAAATACTGTTGCCGTCTAACTTCACGTCCCCTGCGATAGCCCCTAATGTCCCACCAATGGATGTTGTCGAAACAGCGAGGAGTAACTCCGCCCATGGGAAATTCCCAGATGAAAGTTGTCCTAGTTGATAACGGATTCGTCTAAGGTTAGTAGCGCGTAAGCGAACATAAAAATCATCTGCATCATCTGGCGTTTGGACGACTGCATAGCTTTGTGTAACTTTTTCGCCGTTGTTATAAAAAAGGGGAGCCACTTGCAGCGGTTGTGGCTCCTTTTGTGCCCCTAACGACGGTATGTCTTGCTCCAAAATTCTCTCCCTGTTTTTGCGGCGTATTTTTATGTCTATCTGTTCGTCCGTTATTGAAATAGATCAATTTTTGAATGCCAAAATTGCCCTTGGTAGACAACTCTGATTGTGCTGCGTAAATAAGAGTGCGACTCAAATTCCTTATTTCCCATCCCAAACTGGTCTTTGGTTAGGCAAAATATCAATTGCAGCTTTTGCTCTGTTGTAAGGTGGCGTAAGAAGCGTATCAATATCTTCCGCGGAGACTGTTCCAGACCCCACGTCTTCGCGATTTATACGAATCGTTTCTACCATTACAGCCTTACATCCGTTACTTAGGGCATTTGCACATTCTGGATGGGCCCTCATTAAAGCGGCCAAACGTTCAATCGAATCCTTATTTGAGTATGTCAGATTGCGCATTTGATCAAATAATAATTTTACGTTCACTAGCTCGACTGGCCCCTCTTGCTGATTCCATTTGAATGTTTCGAGCATTACGAGATCACGTTGTTTTTGCCTGTCTACATATTGAGTCACGAGTCCACTAGATACTGATCCGAGTATAGCGCCAATGATTCCACAAATTCCCCCAATTACAATAGCGCGATTCGGGGTTTTATTTCTTAGCGTACGATTTACCCGAAGCGACTTCGGGAACACTAAACTACGAGGAAAATGTCGTTTCATAGGTTTAATTTCTGAGTATCAAATTGTCAATTATTTTTATGTAAGTTGAAAACCAAACTCTGCTGCAATTAAATTTTCCGGAAATGACGCAACGGATACATTGAAGATCTCCTAGACTGAGGATAACAGGTGACGTCGAAGTAGAGTTCGTAAGTTAGGGTCGAGTGTTCGAATCACTCCGTCCCGACCCAAAAACAAAAAGGGTTGCAGCAAATTTGCTGCAACCCTTTTTTCATTTCCGGCCCCAAAGTAGCTGGGTGCTTCAGGCGATTTTATTTCAACAGCGCCAGGATCTCGACCAGCTCATTGCGGATATCAGCCAGTTGATCGGCATCTACCGTTGGCCCGTTATCCGCCACTGCATCATCATCCCCGTTCGCTTCCAGGATGCGGCTGTCGAGCTTGTTGCGCGCGCCGCTGATGGTGAAGCCCTGCTCATACAGCAGCTCGCGGATACGACGGATCAGCAGCACTTCATGATGCTGGTAATAACGGCGATTGCCGCGTCGCTTGACTGGTTTCAGTTGCGTGAATTCCTGCTCCCAATAACGCAGGACGTGCGGCTTCACCCCACACAGTTCGCTGACTTCACCGATGGTGAAGTAACGCTTGGCGGGAATTGGCGGCAAGGCAACCAATTCTGGTTTCTGGATCCGTTCGTTCATCTAGATCAGGCTGTTTGTACGAGCGGCTGTTGGCTGGAATCTTCCACCATGCCCTTGAGCTTTTGGCTGGCATGGAAAGTCACGACCCGGCGCGCGGTAATCGGGATTTCTTCGCCGGTCTTGGGATTGCGGCCCGGACGCTGCGGCTTGTCACGCAACTGGAAATTGCCGAAGCCGGACAATTTGACCGACTCGCCACGTTCCAGTGCATTACGGATTTCGTCGAAGAAAGTTTCGACCATATCCTTGGCCTCACGCTTGTTTAAACCGACTTGCTCGAACAGCAACTCAGCCAGCTCAGCCTTGGTCAGGGTCGGCAGGTTTTTTTCCGCTTGCGAGCGTACTTGCGCCTCCAACATCGCGCGGTTGAGGTCGGCAGCTAATACGGATTGGAGTTCGGCTGAATTCACGTCGTTCATATCGTTAGTCCCTGCCTGTTTATGCACGCAATTTGGCCCCATGCTTGCTAGTGGCGGCAGCAACAAATGCAGCCATTGCGGCATCAACCAAATCGTCTTGCAGGGTTAATTGAGTATCTTGTAAGGTGAAGCGGAAAGCAAGGCTTTTTTCATCCGACTCCAGACCTTTTCCACGATATTCATCAAATAAAACAACCACTTGCAGAATATTACAAACTGGATTATGTTTCTTTTCAGAAATAAAAGCATCCATCAGGTCTTGCATGGCGACCGTTTGTTTTACTACTAATGCAAGATCCCTTGTTACTGCAGGGAATTTGGAAATTTCCTTGTAAGTTGGCACACCGACACTTTGCAAGGCCGACGCGTTGACTTCAAATAAAACCGGCGCCAATGGCAGGTCGTATTTTTGTTGCCAGCGCGGATGCAATTCGCCGATAAAACCAACAACTTCCCCATCCAGCAAAATACTGGCGGAACGTCCCGGGTGCAATGCCGGATGCTCGACTTTGACAAAAGTTAACGTCTTCGGCGCAAACAAGGCTTCCAGATCCGATTTCACATCGAAGTAATCAACGTTGCGCGAAGCCTGGCCCCATTGCTCTTCGGCAACCGAACCATAGGCAATGGCAGCGACACGTTTCGGCTGGTCGAAACCGGCAACCGACAGCGGGCCATCTTGCTCGACATTGTTGCGCAGGTAAATAGCACCAATCTCAAACAGGCGGATGCGGCTGACTTTGCGATTCAGGTTGTAGCGTACATTCGCGATCAGGCTGCCTATCATCGACGAGCGCATCACGCTCATCTGGCTGGCGATAGGGTTCAGCAATTTGATCGGATCGGTATTGCCGGCGAAATCCGCTTCCCATTCCTGTTCGACAAAACTGAAGTTGACCACTTCCTGGTAATCCGCATCAGCCAGCTGACGACGTATCGTAAACAGCGAACGCGTATTTTCCGGCGGGATGCGCATCGCACTCGCCGCGACCGGCGGCAATGCAGGAATGTTTTCGAAACCGTAGACACGTGCAATCTCTTCGATCAGGTCTTCCTCGATTTCGATATCGAAACGATAGGAAGGCGGAGTCACTGAGAACACGCCATCTTTTTGCGTGAAGCTCAAACCAAGGCGCGTGAAGATGTCGGCGATGGTTTCATCCGTCAACGGCACGCCGATGACTTTCACGGCACGTGCAGTGCGTACGCTGACCGCTGCGCGCTTAGGCAGGTTCACTACGTGGTCGTCGATAGGACCGACCTGGGTCACATCTTTCTGGCCGCAGATTTCGACGATCAAGGCAGTGATGCGCTCCATGTGTTCGACCGTAGTGGCGAAGTCGACACCACGCTCGAAACGATGCGCCGCATCGGTGGAGAAGTTAAAGCGACGGCCACGGCCCTGGATCGCATTCGGATACCAGAACGCGGCTTCGAGGTAGATGTCTTGCGTATCCAGCGATACGGCGCTGGCATCGCCACCCATGATGCCGGCCAGCGATTCGATTTCTTTTTCGTCCGCGATCACGCCGACCCACTCGTCGACCGCAACGGTATTGCCGTTCAGCAGCTTCAGCGATTCACCGGCTTTGCCCCAGCGTACATCGAGGCCGCCGTGGATCTTGCTCAGGTCAAATACATGCGTAGGACGACCGAGTTCCAGCATGACGTAATTGGAGATATCAACCAGTGCCGAAATCGGACGCTGGCCGCTGCGCTCCAGGCGCTGCTTCATCCAGTCCGGCGTCTGCGCCCTGGCGTTCAGGCCGCGAATGATACGACCGGAAAAACGACCGCACAGATCAGGCGCAGATACTTTTACCGGCAATACATCGGTAATCGTCGCAGCAACCGGCTGGAAGGTCGGCACTTTCAACGGGGTACCGGTCAAGGCCGATACTTCACGCGCCACACCCAATACCGACAGGCAATCCGCCTTGTTCGGCGTCAGCTTGATGGTGAACTTGAGGTCGTTCAATTGATAGTAATCACGGAAGTTTTGTCCGACCGGCGCATCGGCCGGCAAATCCATCAGGCCGCCCTGCTCGTCCGACAATTTCAATTCGCGTGCCGAGCACAACATGCCTTGCGATTCAACGCCGCGCAATGCACCGACCTTGATTTCGAATGGCTTGCCGTCTTCGCCCGGTGGCAGGATCGCACCCGCCATCGCGCACACCACCTTCATGCCGACGCGTACATTCGGCGCACCGCAGACGATATTGAGCATGGTGCCGGTACCGACATTGACCTGGCACACATTCAGGCGATCAGCGTTCGGATGCTTGGCGACTTCCAGTACTTCGGCCACTACTACATTCGAAAATGGCGGCGCAACCGGTTCGACTTCTTCGACCTCGAGGCCGGACATCGTCAACAAGTGCGCCAATTCGTCCGAAGTCATGTTCGGATCGACCATGGTACGGAGCCAGCTTTCGGAAAATTGCATGATTAAAACCTTTTGCCACAGACGTCACAAAAATACAGAAAGAATCAGAGCGGGCGCTCAGTGAGCGCGCTCCGGCTTGTCACTGCTTTTAGTTGAATTGTTTGAGAAACCGCAAATCGCCTTCGTAGAACAGGCGCAGATCGTTGATGCCGTAACGCAGCATCGTCAGGCGTTCGAGGCCGGAGCCGAACGCGAAGCCGATGAATTGTTCCGGATCAAAACCCATATTGCGCAGCACGGTCGGATGTACCTGGCCGGCGCCGGATACTTCCAGCCAGCGACCTTTCAATGGACCGCTACCGAAGGCGATATCGATCTCGGCCGATGGTTCCGTGAACGGGAAATACGATGGGCGGAAACGCACTTGCAAATCGTCGGTTTCAAAGAAGGCTTTGACGAAATTGAGGTAGACACCCTTGAGGTCGGCGAAGCTGATATTTTCATCAATCCACAAACCTTCGACCTGATGAAACATCGGCGAATGGGTGGCATCGCTATCGACGCGGTAAGTACGACCCGGCGCGATAACCTTGATAGGCGGCTTGTTCATGCGCGCATAGCGCACTTGCATCGGGCTGGTATGGGTACGCAGCAGCAAAGGCTTGCCTTGCGTATCCTTGCCCTCGATGTAGAAGGTATCCTGCATCGAACGCGCCGGGTGATTTTCCGGGCTATTCAATGCGGTGAAATTGGTCCAGTCGTTTTCGATTTCCGGACCGTCGGCCACATCAAAGCCGATCGAACCGAAAATTTCTTCGACGCGCTGCCATGAGCGCATCACCGGGTGTATGCCGCCGGTGCCGCGACCGCGGCCTGGCAGGGTAATGTCAATCGCTTCTGCGTTCAGGCGCGCTTCCATCTGTGCATTCGATAATGCATCACGACGTGAGGTCAGCGCAGCTTCGATTTTTTCTTTGGCGGAATTAATGACAGCACCCTGTGCTTTGCGCTCTTCCGGCGCAAGCTTGCCCAGGCTCTTCATTTGTTCGGTGATCTGTCCCGTTTTACCGAGGTACTTCGCTTTCGCGTTTTCCAGCGCGGCGGCATCATCTGCGGCGGCGAAATCGGTCTGGGCCTGGGTGACAAGTTGTTCTAGGTGATTCATGCGGTTTGTTCTCGTCCTTTGCAAGGAAGCCGAAAAGGAAAGCAAAAATAAAACGGGGCATAGGTATGAACCCTGCCCCGCTCGGATATTGCTGCACCGTCCGCAGACGGTGCATAACGATCACAACACTTAAGCAGCGATGTTTGCTTTCACCTGATTCACAATTGCAGCGAATGCCGGCTTGTCCATCACAGCCATATCAGCCAGGACTTTACGGTCCAGCTCGATGGATGCGCGTTTCAGACCGTTCATGAACACGCTGTATGTCAGGCCATGTTCACGCGATGCTGCATTGATACGGGTGATCCACAGTGCGCGGAAAACGCGTTTCTTGTTACGACGATCGCGGTATGCATATTGGCCAGCGCGCATAACTGCTTGCTTGGCAATACGGTAAACCTTGCTGCGACGACCACGATAGCCTTTGGCTTGGTCGAGGACTTTCTTATGACGGGCCCGTGCTGTGACCCCACGTTTTACTCTAGGCATGATTACTCCTTAATAATTGAGTGTGAGGTTAAGCGTTCGGCATCATTGCGCGTACGGAATTCATGTTGGTGTCATGGACACCTACAGCACCGCGCAATTGACGTTTGTTTTTAGTGGTTTTCTTGGTCAGGATGTGACGTTTGAAAGCTTGACCGCGCTTGACGGTACCACCCGGACGTACACGAAAGCGCTTTTTGGCGCTGCTTTTCGTTTTCATTTTAGGCATGACACTATCTGTCCTTGAGGGACAGCTCCATTTTTAACATGATTGCAGGTGGCAACAATTTCGTTACGCTTGGATGCCTGCTTTCACTTGTTATGCAGCGGAATCGAGTCCACTGCTATTTTGCATACATCGCCCGTTACCGGACGACGCACACGAAATTTTTATTTCTTTTTCTTCGGCGACAGAACCATGATCATCTGACGGCCTTCCATCTTTGGCCATTGTTCGACCTGGCCGTATGGCTCCAGATCCTGTTTCAGACGCTCCAGCATTCTTACGCCGATATCCTGATGCGCCATCTCACGACCGCGGAAACGCAGTGTGATCTTGGTTTTATCACCGTCTTCCAGGAATTTGATCAGGTTGCGCAGCTTGATGTTGTAATCACCATCATCGGTACCAGGCCGGAATTTGACTTCCTTGACCAGAATGATCTTCTGTTTCAGCTTGGCTTCGTGCGCCTTCTTTTGTTCCTGGTATTTGAACTTGCCGTAATCCATCAGGCGTGCGACTGGTGGTTGCGCGGTTGGCGCAATCTCTACCAGATCGACGTTAGCCTCTTCCGCCAGGCGGAAGGCTTCTGCCAGAGTAACGATACCGAGTGCCTCGTTTTCGACACCACTCAAACGCAATTCAGGCGCTGTAATTTCACCGTTGATCCGATGCGACTTGTCAGTAGCTATTGCAATTTCCTTTTAAAATCAAATAATTAAGCCGTGCTCTTGCGCTATGGGTTGCCCCGTTAGGCTTTGGCTTCCATCTCGTTTTTGAGACGTTCCACCAATAAATCGACAGGCATTACACCCAGATCGACATTGCCTCGCGCTCGCACGGCCACTGTACCTGCGTCCCGTTCTTTATCGCCAATAACAATGATGTACGGCAGCTTCTGAACGGAATGCTCGCGTATTTTATAGGTAATTTTCTCATTACGCAAATCAAGGTGAACCCTAAACCCTTGTTTTTTCAGGTTTTGTGCAACAGCCTGTGCATATTCAGCCTGCGCGTCCGAGATGTTGAGCACCGCGATTTGCACCGGAGCAAGCCATAATGGCAAGGCACCGGCGTAATGTTCGATCAAAATGCCAATAAAACGCTCGAGCGAGCCGACAATCGCCCGGTGCAACATGATCGGCGTTTTACGACTGTTATCAACTGCGACATATTCCGCACCCAGGCGACCCGGCATCGACGGATCGATCTGCACGGTACCCACCTGCCACGCGCGGCCCAGGCTGTCTTTCAGGTGATATTCGATTTTCGGGCCGTAAAACGCGCCCTCGCCCGGCAATTCGGTCCAGCTGACGCCACAGGCGCGCAGCGCGGAACGCAACGATTCCTCGGCGATATCCCAGCTTTCCTCGGTGCCGATACGGCTGTCCGGACGCAAAGCCAGTTTGACGTCGATGTTTTCAAAGCCGAAAGCCGCGTACACCGCCATCGCCTGCGCATGGAAAGCCGTTACTTCTTCGGCAATTTGTTCTTCTGTACAGAAAATGTGGCCGTCATCCTGCGTAAAGCCACGCACGCGCATCATGCCGTGCAAGGCGCCGGACGGCTCATTGCGATGGCACTGGCCGAATTCACCGTAGCGCAAAGGCAGGTCGCGATAGCTGCGCATATCGCTATTGTAAATTTGTACATGACCCGGGCAGTTCATCGGCTTGAGTGCGTAAGAGCGGTTTTCCGACTCGGTCACGAACATGTTTTCGCGGTAGTTATCCCAGTGACCGGTTTTTTCCCACAGGCCGCGATCCAGGATTTGCGGCGCCTTGACTTCCTGGTAATCGTTGTCCTGGTAGACCTTGCGCATGTATTGCTCAACCTGTTGCCAGATCGACCAGCCTTTTGGATGCCAAAAGATCAAGCCCGGCGCTTCTTCCTGGAAGTGGAAGAAATCCAGCTGCTTGCCCAGCTTGCGGTGATCGCGCTTCTCGGCTTCTTCCAGCATGTGCAGATACGCTTCCTGCTCTTCTTTCTTGGCCCAGGCGGTGCCGTAGATACGCTGCAGCATTTCATTCTTGGAATCGCCACGCCAGTAAGCGCCGGCCAGCTTCATCAGCTTGAATACTTTCAGCTTGCCGGTCGACGGCACGTGCGGTCCGCGGCACAGGTCGGTGAACTTGCCTTCGGTGTAGAGCGAGACTTCCTGGTCTGCCGGGATCGATGCAATGATTTCAGCCTTGTAAGCCTCGCCTATCGATTTGAAATAGGCAACAGCTTCATCGCGCGGCATGACCTTGCGGGTAACCGGCTCGTCTTTTTTCGCCAGCTCGGTCATTTTCTTTTCGATGGCGACCAGGTCTTCAGGTGTAAACGGGCGCTTGTACGAGAAATCGTAGTAGAAGCCGTTATCGATCACTGGACCAATGGTGACTTGCGCATCAGGAAACAATTCCTTGACCGCATAGGCCAGCAAGTGGGCGGTCGAGTGACGGATCACATCGATGCCTTCCGCATCCTTGTCGGTAATGATCGCCAGATCGCTGTCTTTGTCGATCAGGTAGGAAGTATCCACCACGTCGCCGTTGACCTTGCCGGCCAATGCCGCTTTGGCAAGACCGGTGCCGATATTGGCAGCAACTTGCGCTACGGTGACAGGCGTATCAAATTCGCGTTGCGAACCATCGGGAAGTCGGACTGTAATCATTTTGCTCTCCGTTTCAGCGGGACCCTGCATGCTGACGCTAGACTGGATAAATTGAACAACAAAAAATGCGGACGAAAAAAAACGCGGGCTAGCCGCGCTTTTTCAAATGGTAATGACGAAAAAGAACCCGACTTAGCGTCGCCTGGAAACCGATGTGGTTGCCGTTCGCGGTGTCATAACCGGGTTGCCTTTCTCGCTCTTACAGGTTTTACCAATTTTTCGTTGGTAGGCACGATTGGACTCGAACCAACGACCCCTACCATGTCAAGGTAGTGCTCTAACCAGCTGAGCTACGCGCCTAAAGAAGCGAAATTATAGCGAGAAATTATCTACTTAGCTAGTGCTTCTGTGAACTAAGTGAAAAATTTTCAAAGCGGCCTGATTTCAACAGCGGAAATCCGCTTATCAATGCCGCTTGGCTTCCAGCACGCCGCTCACTTCGCGTATCACATTGAGTGCCTTCTGCAATTGCGCGGTGGAAGCAATTTCTGCCGTAAACGCCATGCGCGCCTGCCCTTTCACGCTTTGCGTGCTGACGCCGATCACATTGATTTTTTCGCGCAGGAAAATATCCGAGATGTCGCGCAGCAAACCTTGACGGTCACCGGCCAGCACAAAGATATCGACCGGATACACGGTCGCTGATTCCGGCTTGCCCCAGGCCGTCTGGATCACGCGCTCAGGAGCCTTGGTGCGCATCTCGACAAAGTTTTTGCAATCGGCACGATGGATGGACACGCCCTTGCCGCGGGTAATGAAACCAACGATTTCATCCGGTGGCGCCGGCTTGCAGCACTTCGCCAACTGCGTCATCAGCCCATCGGTACCCACCACCAGCACACCGGATTTGGCACCGTGCACCACGCTGGACGCGCGACTCTTGCGGGGGATGAGCGCATCGTCCGGCTCTGGTGCCGCATTCGGATCGTCGCCATGCAAGGCATGTTCGACCGTGCGCAGGCTGAACTCATCCTTGCCGACCGCGAGGAAGAGATCATCAACCTTGGAAAAGCCCAGCTTGTGCGCCAGCTCTTCCAGGTTGACAGCTGTTTTACCTTCGCGCTGCAGAGTCTTTTCCACTAGGCCACGACCGTGCGACAAGGTTTCCTGCTGGTCGATGGCATTGAACCAGGCCCGCACCTTGGCGCGCGTACGCGAACTGGCCGCATAGCCCGGTGCCAGCCAGTCTCGTGAAGGACCGACAGTACCGGTGACGGTACTGACGCCTTTGGCGGTAATGATGTCCACGGTCTGGCCGTTTTTCAGGACGGTATTGAGCGGCACCAGGACGCCGTCGACACGCGCACCGCGGCAACGATGTCCGACATCGCTGTGCAGGTGATAGGCAAAATCGATAGGCGTCGCACCATTCGGCAATTCGATGACACGGGCCTGCGGCGTCAATACATAGATGCGGTCGTCCAGCGTCGCCGACTTGAGTTTTTCCACCCAGTCGCGATGCACTTCTTCCTGGCCGACCACGGTATCGACCACTTCGCTTTTCCACGCCAGCAATTGCCGCAGCCAGGCGATTTTTTCATCATACTTCTGGCCGGAGAAATTCGAGCTACCGGCTTCCTTGTAACGCCAGTGTGCTGCGACGCCATACTCGGCGAAGTCGTGCATATCGTTGGTGCGCACCTGTACTTCCAGCGGACGGCCGTCTTCTGCGATCACGATAGTGTGCAGCGACTGGTAGCCGTTCGATTTCGGACGCGAAATGTAATCATCGAATTCTTCCGGGATCGGCGCCCAGATGTTGTGAATAATGCCGAGCACCGTGTAGCAGGTTTTGACATCATCCACGATCACGCGGAATGCACGCACGTCATACAGATCGGAGAACTCTATCGCCTTGCCGCGTAGCTTGCTCCAGATACTGAAGATATGTTTGGGGCGGCCGAACACTTCCGCCTTGATGCCGGCAGCGGCCATCTCGGATTGCAGGCGCTTGATCGCATTTTCAACGAAGGCTTCGCGCTCTACCCGCTTCTCTTCCAGTTGTGAGGCGATGCGCTTGTACGCTTCCGGCTGCAGGAAGCGGAAGGATAAATCCTCCAGTTCCCATTTGAGTTGCCAGACGCCGAGGCGATTGGCCAGCGGTGCGTAGAGATCGAAAGTCTCACGTGCGTACTGCTTCGAGCGTTCGTTCTGCACCTTGTTATCGGCGAAGTAACGCAGCGTGGTCACGCGTGTACCGAGGCGCACCAGCACGACGCGCATATCGGACGCCATCGCCAGCAACATCTTGCGCACGACCTCCAGTTGCGCCGCCGCTTCCTGCGCCGCATTCTTGCTGCGCGCTGCTTCATGCTGGACGAAGGTGACTTCATGCAGGCGCATCAATTGACGCACGCCGAGCACGAGGTTGTTCACTTCCTTGCCGAAGCGTTCTTCTATCTTTTCGGCGGCGGCCGGATCTATCGTCGCCAGCTCGAACAGCAAGGCGGCGATGCGGGTATCGGCATCAGTTTCCAATTGAGAGAGAACAGTCGCCACACCTTGCGCAAACTCGAAGGTATCCTGTTCGCTTTCAAATGCATCCTGCCCGGCCGAAACTTTCTTGCCGCTGTATATCGGTTTGACGAAGGCGAGCGCGTCCATCACGCGGGCACTGTCGTGTTCGGTCAAACCAGAGCGAAGCTGCTCTTGCGTATCGCTCTGTGATGATGCCAAGGAAACCATTTAAAACCTAGGAAGCTGCTGCAACTACGATTATCTCTACCAGGCGCTTGGGGTCCGGGAACTGCGCGCCCACTGTGGCGCGTGGCGGCGTATGGCCTGGCGGCACCCACGCGTTCCACGCTTCGTTCATGCCGTCAAAATCCCTGACGTCGGCAATATAAATCTGGCACGACAAAATACGTGTCTTGTCACTGCCCGCTTCTGCCAGCAGGCGATCGATATGGCCGAGCACTTCACGGGTCTGGCCCTGAATGTTTTGCGTCGTGTCTTCGGCGATTTGGCCGGCCAGGTATACCGTGCCGTTATGAATCGCCACTTCGGACAGCGTATCGCCTATGTGCAAGCGTGTAATGTTCATCATGTATCCAATATAAAAACCAGCCTGAAAATATCAAGCCAGCAAAAATTTCCTTGCCACTGCAATCTGGTCGGCATGCAGGAAAGTCGGCGCATGGCCAACCCCGGGCAACTCCACGACCTGCGCTTTTGGCCCGCGTTGTGACATCGCCTGCACCGTTTGGTTCGACAGCAAATCCGACTCGGCACCGCGGATCACCAGCGTCGGGCAGCTAATTGCATCGTACGCCGCCCACAGCCGCTGCGTATCCGCCTGCACGCTGTGCACGGTGGTGGCCTTGAACGGCACCGCAATGCCGGCATCGTAAGAGAACACCCATTGTCCGTCGGCATCCTGATGCATTACATCAGCGGCCAGCTTGCGCCATTGCGGGTCGCTATGTTGACCGAAAGATAGCGAGATGGCACGCACATAATTCCATGCTTCATCAAAAGTTGCGAAGCGCACATCCTTGCCGACATATTCACCAATGCGCGCGAGCGCCGCTGCATCCATTTCCGGACCGATATCGTTGAGGATCAGCTTGCGCACCGGATTGCCAGGCAAGGATGCAAGTGCCATGCCAATCACGCCCCCCAGCGAAGTGCCCAGCCAGTGCAATTCGCTCACGCCGAGCCGTGCAATCAGCGTCACCATATCGCTGACGTATTGCGGGATCTGGTAATACTGCGGATCCAGCAGGCGACCGGAACGGCCACGCCCCACTACATCCGGGCAAATTACCCGATAGTCATTCGCCAACTCCGCCGCCAGCAGATCGAAATCATCGGAGACACGGCTCAAGCCATGCACGCAAACCAGAGTATTCGGGTTGCTGCTATCGCCCCATTCCTTGTACGACATTTGATGCAGGCCGGTCGGGGAAAGGCATTGCACAGACTTGATTTGAGCTTGGGTCATAGGTATCGCCAGTAGATGATCGGGCGCCGCAGACGCCACATTTCCGATTGTTGCGCGTAGAATCTTACCAAAGATCGCCACGCAGAAACTTTCAGATTGAAAGGTAGACCATGCAAAACGCTCCACTTCACGGCAAAACCGCGCTGGTAACCGGCTCCACTTCGGGCATAGGATTGGGAATTGCGCAGGCACTGGCGCAGCAGGGAGCCGATATCGTGCTCAACGGTTTCGGTGATGCCAATGAAATCAAAACCCTGCAAGCCGCATTGATGCGCAACTATGGCGTCAAATGCGTGCACCATCCGGCCGACATGTCGAAGCCGGCTGAAATCGAAGCGATGATGGCTTTCGCCGCCAAGCAATTCGGCCGGGTCGACATCCTCGTCAACAACGCCGGCATCCAGCATACCGAAACGATAGAAGACTTCCCGGTGGACAAATGGGATGCCATTATCGCCATCAATCTTTCATCCGCCTTCCACACCACGCGCCTCGCGCTGCCGATGATGCTGGCGAAGAACTGGGGTCGCATCATCAATATCGCATCGGTACACGGCCTGGTCGGTTCGGTGCAGAAATCCGCTTATGTCGCCGCCAAGCACGGGATCGTCGGTCTGACCAAAGTCACGGCACTGGAAATGGCGCACACCGGCATTACCTGCAATGCGATTTGCCCGGGCTGGGTGCTGACGCCTTTGGTGCAAAAACAGGTGGATGCACGCGCCGCGCGTGAAGGCTTGTCAGATGAAGCGGCGAAGAAGGATTTGGTATCCGAGAAACAGCCGTCCGGTGAATTTGTCACGCCGCAGCAACTGGGTGCGCTGGCGGTGTTCCTGTGCAGCGATGCTGCGGTACAGGTGCGCGGTGCAGCGTGGAATATGGATGGCGGCTGGACCGCGCAATAAATCCAGCCGCGAAGCCCGGCACCGGCTCCCCTATTGCAGCTTGCTGCTGTCCAGCGGCACACCGGTGCCGGCCTGGATTTCTTCCAGCGTGACGCCGCTCGCCAACTCTATCAATTGCAAACCTTGCGGTGTCACATCGATCACACCGAGATCGGTGATGATGCGATCGACCACGCCGACACCTGTCAACGGCAAGGAACATTGCGGCAGTATCTTGTGCGATACCGAACCATCCCTGGCGCGCGCCACATGTTCCATCAGGACCACGATGCGCTTTACACCTGCCACCAGGTCCATCGCGCCACCCATGCCCTTGACCATCTTGCCGGGAATCATCCAGTTCGCCAGGTCGCCGTTGGCCGAGACCTGCATCGCGCCGAGCAAGGCGATATCAATTTTGCCGCCACGTATCATGCCGAATGAATCAGCCGAGCTGAAATAGGACGAGCCCGGCAATGAAGTAACGGTTTGCTTGCCGGCATTGATCAGGTCAGGATCAAGTTCAGCTTCGGTCGGGAACGGCCCGATACCGAGCAAGCCGTTCTCCGATTGCAGCCAGACGTGGATATCATCCGGCACATAATTCGCCACCAGGGTCGGCAAGCCGATACCGAGGTTAACGTAAGCACCATCCTGCAATTCCTGTGCGGCACGTGCCGCCATTTCTTCCCGGGTCCAGGCCATGAGAGTCTCCGCTTCGAATGGTGATTAGCTTGCGCGCAAGGTACGTTGCTCTATCCGCTTTTGCGGATGCGCATTCAGCACGATGCGATGGATAAAGATTCCCGGCGTATGCACATGGTCCGGATCGATTTCGCCGATTTCCACCAGCTTCTCCACCTCGACCACCGTGATCTTGCCGGCCATCGCCACATTCGGATTGAAGTTGCGCGCGGTGCGGCGATAGACCAGGTTACCGGCCTTGTCCGCCATATAAGCTTTAACGATGGAAACATCGGCCACCAGCGCGCGTTCCATCACATATTGCTCGCCATCAAATTCGCGTACATCCTTGCCTTCGGCGACCACGGTGCCGACGCCGGTTTTGGTGAAGAAAGCCGGGATGCCGGCACCGCCGGCGCGCAACTTCTCGGCCAGCGTGCCCTGCGGCGTGAATTCCAGCTCCAGCTCACCGGCCAGGTATTGCCGCTCGAATTCCTTGTTTTCGCCGACATAGGAGGCAATCATTTTCTTGATCTGGCGCGTAACCAGCAATTGACCGAGACCGGCATCGTCGACGCCGGCATTATTGGAAATGGCGGTCAGATTCTGGACCCCGGAGTCACGCAAGGCGGCGATCAGGGCTTCCGGGATGCCGCACAGGCCGAAGCCGCCGACCGCGATGGTTTGCCCGTCGCGTACGATATCTGCGAGGGCGCTGGCTGCATCGGGATAAACTTTGTTCATAGTCACCCTTCTTTGTGTAGAGTAAACCGGTCAAGGGAAGCGGGGGAAGCAGCAAAAGTGCATCTGCCAGCATACGGCGGCGCTGTCATCGCCACAATACCGTAGAACTACGAGGAATGAAGGTGAAACCAGGCATGAGTGAACCAGCAGACATCGCAGGCATCGATTATGAAAACATCTTCCGCCATGCCCCTATCGGCATGTGCATTTCGCAGCATCGCGTCATGCATGACTGCAATCATGCGCTGACGACGATGTTTGGCTATGCGCAGGGTGCACTGAGCGGACTGTCCTTCGCGCTGCTCTACCCCAGCTATGCGGAATTCGAACGCACCGGCGCCCGCATCGTTCCCATCATGAACGCCAAGGGTTGCTATTCGGATGAGCGCATCATGAAGCGTGCAGACGGGCAATTATTCTGGTGCCACGTAAGCGGCCGCGCGCTCAACAGCAAAGATCCGCATGCCGCCGGTATCTGGACCTTTGAGGATTTGAGTGAGAAGCGTCCGGTGACGGCCGAACTGACGCCGCGCGAACGTGAAATTGCGGCGCTGCTGGTCGATGGCAAAACCAGCAAGCTGATCGCCAAGCAAATCGGCCTCAGCCCGCGTACGGTGGAAATGCACAGGGCCAAATTGATGCGGAAATTTACCGCAACCACATCCAGCGAATTAGTTAATCGCTTGCTCGGAGTGACGAGGCAAAATACTGCCGGCTAATTAGCCTGCCGGCAGCTTGCTGCAACAAGATAGTATTTGATGAAATTACTGCGCGCTCAGGCCGTCGTCGGCAGTCATGATGGCGCCATTGATGAAGTGCGATTCCTCTGCCGCCAACAGGAGCAGCAAACCATCCAGGTCTTCCGGCTTGCCAAGGCGTTTGCGTGGCAACATGCCCTGCACTTGCTGCCCTTGCTCACTCTGGAAATAGTCGAGGTTCATCTCGGTACCGATATAACCGGGACAGATCGCATTCGTATTGATACCGAACTTGCCCCACTCCACCGCCATCGCCTTGGTCATGTGCACCACTGCGGCTTTGCTCATGCAGTACAAGCCCAGTTCCGGCACCACGCGCAAACCAGCCACCGAACCGATGTTGATGATGCGATGCTGTTTTTTCGGATCGCCTTTATGACGCGCAATCATGCGCTTCGCCACTTCCTGCGCGACAAAAAATGCACCACGCTGATTGGTATCCATCATATGCGCATAGTCTTCCGGCGTTACATCCACCAGGCGCTGGCTGGCAGACACACCCGAGTTATTCACCAGGATATCGATCGCACCGGTTTCAGTTTCTGCATGCGCAATTGCGGATTTGATGCTTGCGTAATCAGTGACATCGAGGCTGACCACCTGGGCCGCACCACCTTCGGCTTCGATCTCCGCCCGCAATTCCTTGAGGCGGTCGACGCGACGCGACGCCAGGATGACCTGCGCACCCGCCATTGCCAATACTTTTGCAAAACGTGCACCAAGACCGCTGGAAGCACCGGTGACGAGGGCTACCTTGCCCTCAAAATTAACTTCTATGCCCACTGAATTCCCCTGATTTGTTGACGCACTGCAAATAAAAATGCATGACTTACGCGTTATGATTACACGAAAGCACGCTTATGCGTGTTTTTGCACTTCGTATTGCCGCTAAAACAAGGGACAATATCGGCTTCGGCGTGAAAGATATTTAGACTGCAATAAAACAATGACCAATACCCCTACTTCCGAATCCAGCCTGCTCGAACAATACGGCCCGCGCGAAGCGATGGAATACGATGTCGTGATCGTCGGCGGCGGCCCGGCCGGCCTGGCTGCGGCGATCCGCCTCAAGCAACTTGCCGCGGAAAAAAATAGCGAAGTATCCGTCTGCATCCTGGAAAAAGGCGGCGAGCTCGGCGCGCACATCCTGTCCGGTGCCGTCATGGATCCGCAAGCCATTACCGAACTGTTCCCGGACTGGAAAGAACGTGGCGCGCCGCTGAACACAGCTGTAAGCGAAGACCGCTTCCTGTTCCTGACCGAGAAAAAAGCCTACAAGACACCCAACTTCATGTTGCCGGGCTGCTTCCAGAACCACGGCAATTATGTGGTTTCACTTGCAAACGTGGTGCGCTGGCTGGGCCAGCAAGCCGAAGCGCTGGGCGTCGAAGTATTCCCCGGCTTCCCTGCGGCCGAAATCCTTTACAACGATGATGGTTCGGTAAAAGGTGTGGCGACCGGCAATATGGGCGTGAATCGCGCCGGCGAGCCAACTGCAGCCTTCCAGCTCGGCATGGAATTGCACGCCAAGTACACGCTGTTTGCAGAAGGTTCACGCGGCAACCTCGGCAAGCAGTTGCTGGAAAAATTCAATTTGAACGAAGGCAAGGCGCCACAAAGCTACGCAATCGGCATCAAGGAATTGTGGGAAATCGATCCGACCCTGCACCAGCCCGGCCTGGTGATCCACACTGCCGGCTGGCCGCTCGCCAGCGATACCTATGGCGGCTCCTTCCTCTACCATCTGGAAAATAATCAAGTCGCAGTCGGCTATGTAGTCGGCCTCGCCTATGAAAATCCTTACCTGTCGCCGTTCGAGGAATTCCAGCGCTACAAGACACATCCTGCAATCAGTCGTTTCTTCGCAGGCGGCAAGCGCATTTCCTACGGCGCACGCGCTATCACTGCAGGCGGCCTGCAATCCTTGCCGAAGCTGGTATTCCCGGGTGGTGCATTGATAGGTTGTGATGCCGGCTTCCTGAACGCCAGCCGCATCAAGGGCAGCCATGCTGCGATGAAGAGCGGCATGATGGCCGCTGATGCCGCGTTTGTCGCATTGAATGAAGGCCGTCAAGCCGATGAATTGAGCGACTACCCTATCGCCTTCAAGCAATCATGGCTGCATGAAGAATTGCATGTCGCACGCAACTTCAAACCGTGGATGAGCAAAGGCTTGTACACCGGCTCGCTGATGGTCGGCATCGATCAGCTCATCTTCCGTGGCAAGGCACCGTGGACGCTGCGCAATACGCACGCCGATCATAGCTGCCTGCGCCCGGCCTCCGAGTTCCAGCCCATCGTTTATCCGAAGCCGGATAACAAGCTGACCTTCGACCGCCTGTCATCGGTATTCATTTCCAATACCAATCACAGCGAAGACCAGCCCATCCATCTGACGCTGAAAGATCCGAAGGTTCCGGTACAGGTCAACCTGGCGCAATACGCAGGCCCGGAAGCGCGTTACTGCCCTGCTGCCGTCTATGAATTCGTCAAGACCGAGGCCGGAGAAGACCGCTTGCAAATCAATGCGCAAAACTGCGTGCATTGCAAAACCTGCGACATCAAGGATCCGACGCAGAATATCGTGTGGGTTACGCCGGAAGGCGGTGGTGGTCCGAACTATCCGAATATGTAAAAACAAAAAAGCCGCGAATGCGGCTTTTTTTACGACTAATTGATGCTGCACAGTTCAGGCAGCACAGAATCAAAGCTTCCACTCGCCGCTGATAATTTTTTCCAGCCAGAATGCGCCGATGACGGTTTTCACATCGGTGATCTTGCCTGCGCGTATCCAGTCCGGCAATTCGCTCGCCGCCACGGTAAAGATATCTAGGAATTCTTCCGCATCCAGCTTGCGTTCACCCGCTGTCAGGCCGCGCGCCAGATACAGGTCCAGATGCTCATCCGCATAGGCAATCGCATTGTGTATGGTGCACACGAATTGCCAATCAGTCGCGGTATACCCGGTTTCTTCCAGCAATTCACGTTTGGCGCAGGCCAGTGGTTCTTCGCCCGGATCTATCTTCCCGGCCGGGAATTCAATGAATACGCGATCCAGCGGATAACGGAACTGGCGTTCCATCAGTACCGTACCGTCTTCAAACAAAGGCAGCACGACAACCGCACCCGGATGCTTGATGTATTCACGCGTGGTCGGCTGGCCGTTTGGCAGGCGCACCGTATCGCGTTGCACTTTAAGGAAATGGCCGTCGTACGCCAATGCGCTGTCGATGCGGACTTCTTTGAGGTGGTTATCCATCTTCAGCTCCGGTAGGTACCTGGCAGATTGCTGCGGCTGTTGACAGTCGCTTGCATCCGTAAACGTTATCAGTGATGACGCTTGCGCATATAGCGCATCACAAAGCCCGGATAGGCCAGCACGATGAATAGACAGCCGGTAATCGCGAAAAATTCCCAGCCTTGCGGGAAAACACTGCCGATACGCGATTCCAGCGCACGTGCGATCAAACCGACGACCAGGTACAGGACGAACAGTTCGATCAGACGCAGCCAGACCGGCTTGCTGGGGGAAGACAAAGGAAGAACGGCAAACAGCCGTTCATTGAAAAATGGAAGGTTGGCGCTGAACAGCGCCAACAGAATCACAAACCAGCTTACCAGCGAGACATCCACTAAGCTTCAGATCAGGACGCGAGCGTCTTGACGATAGCGGCAGCGCAAGCTGTCATCAATGGGCCTGGCACCAGGCCGAGTACCAGCAAGGAAGCGCCGTTGATGCTCAAGGCAACAGTAACGTCCTTGTTGACCACGATCTTCGAATTATCCAGCGGCTCATCAAAGTACATGACTTTGACAATACGCAGGTAGTAGTAAGCGCCGATCAGCGAGAACAGGACGGCGACGATAGCCAGCCAGATCTGGCCGGTGCTCAGGACCGCTTGCAATACCGACAGCTTGGCGTAGAAGCCGACGACCGGCGGCACACCTGCCAGCGAGAACATCAGCATCAGCGTTACCAGTGCAAACCATGGGCTGCGTTGGTTCAGGCCTTTGAAATCGTCGATGTTATCGGCTTCGAAACCGGCACGCGACAACAGCATGATGACGCCGAACACACCGAGGGTCGTCAACACATAAGTGATCGAGTAGAACATCGCCGCGCTGTAACCATTGGTGGTCGAGCCATCGGCACCGACAACCACGCCGGACAACAGACCCAGCAGGATGAAGCCCATTTGCGAAATCGTCGAATACGCCAGCATGCGCTTGATATTCGTTTGCACGATAGCGGTCACGTTACCAATTGCCATCGACAATACAGCCAGGATGGTCAGCATTTGCTGCCAGTCGACTGCCAGTGCAGGCAAGCCTTCCACCAGCAGGCGGATGGTGATCGCGAATGCAGCCAGCTTGGGCGCACCACCCAGCAACAGGGTGACAGATGTTGGCGCACCCTGATAAACGTCAGGTACCCACATGTGGAATGGTACGACGCCCAGTTTGAACGCCAGGCCCGAGACCAGGAATACCAGGCCGAAAATCAGGATAGGCTTGTTCACGGTGCCGGCAGCGGTTGCACGTGCCACTTCGGTCAGGTCGAGCGAACCGGTCGCGCCGTACAGCATCGAGATACCGTACAACAGGAAACCGGAAGCCAGCGCGCCGAGGATGAAGTACTTCATCGCAGCTTCGGTCGAGATTGCGTGGTCACGACGCATTGCCACCAATGCATACAGCGACAGCGACATCAGTTCCAGGCCCAGGTAGATGATCAGGAAGTTGTTGGCCGAAATCATGACCATCTGGCCCAGCAGCGAGAACAAAGCCAGGATGTAGAACTCACCACCGAGGCGGCCGTTCACCATTTCACGGTCCAGGCCGTATTGACGCGAGTAAATCAGGGTCAGGCCTACTGCTACGTACGAACAGATCTTCAACAGGTTCGACATCGGATCCGAGACGAACATATTGTTGAAGGTATATACCGTCGCACCTGTGTTGAAGTCACACAGGCTAAGCACACCGCAAACCAGCAATGCAATAATCGACAGCACGTAAGTGATGTAGCGTTTCGCGTCCGCCAGAAACAGGTCGATCAGCAGGATTGCGCAGATCGCAACTGCCAGGAATATTTCAGGAAGGACGGGTATCAGATTCAAATTATTCATTTTGTCGCAGTTCTTGTGCGTTTACTTTCGCGGTCGCGGCGTTTATTAATTCAATTTCGAGATGGCGACGTGCTTCAGCAAGTCGGTAACCGAAGTTTGCATCGCGTCGGTGAATGGTGCCGGGTACAAGCCCATCGCCAATACAGCGATAGCCAGCAAGCCCAACATCAAGAATTCACGTTTGTTCAGGTCTTTCATCTCAGACACGTGGTGATTGGTGATGGCACCAAAGATCACGCGCTTTGCCAGCCACAGCGAGTACGCTGCGCCCAGGATCAGGGCGGTTGCTGCCAACAGGCCAATCCAGAAATTGAATTTGACTGCACCCAGGATCACCATGAATTCACCGACGAAACCGGAGGTTGCTGGCAAGCCGGCATTACCCATCGAGAACAGCACGAAGAATGCAGCGAACTTAGGCATGACATTCACCACGCCACCGTAGTCGGCGATGTTACGGGTATGCATGCGGTCATACAACACACCGATACACAGGAACATCGCGCCGGAGACGAAACCGTGCGAAATCATTTGGACGATACCGCCCTGCACTGCCATGTCGTTAAACATGAAGAAGCCGAGGGTAACGAAGCCCATGTGTGCAATCGACGAATAAGCCACCAGCTTTTTCATATCGGTTTGCACCAGGGCGACCAGACCGATATAGATCACGGCGATCAGTGACAGCGTAATCATGAAGCCGGACAGGTAGTGGCTGGCATCAGGTGTGATCGGCAGCGAGAAACGCAGGAAGCCGTACGCACCCAGTTTCAACATGATCGCAGCCAGCACGACGGAACCACCGGTAGGCGCTTCCACGTGGGCATCCGGCAGCCATGTGTGGACTGGCCACATTGGAACCTTGACGGCAAACGCCATCAGGAATGCCAGGAAGATCAGGATCTGTGCATCCATCGGCAACGGCAATGCGTGCCAGGTCAGGATGTCGAAGCTGTGGCCGGACTTGAAGTACAGATACAGCAAGGCCACCAGCATCAACAGCGAACCGAAGAAGGTGTAGAGGAAGAACTTGATCGATGCATACACACGATTCGCACCACCCCAGACACCGATGATGATGAACATCGGGATCAGTGTCGATTCAAAGAACACGTAGAACAGCAAGCCGTCCAGTGCGCAGAACACACCAATCATCAGGCCGGACAGGATCAGGAACGCACCCATGTACTGGGCGACGCGTTTTTCAATCACTTCCCACGCTGCGATCACGACGAAAATCGTAATGAAGGCAGTCAAGATGACGAACCACATCGACAGGCCGTCTACGCCCAGCGAGTAGTTAATGTTGAAAATGTCGATCCACTTCAGCTTTTCGACGAACTGCATGCCGTGTGCGGCATTGTCGAACTTTGCCACGATCGGCAAAGTGACGAGGAAGCTGACGATAGAACCAAACAGCGACAGGACGCGCACCGCGTTTGGATTGGTATCGCGGCCTACGGCCAGGATGAACACACCGAACGCGATTGGTAGCCAGATCGCGAGACTCAAGAGGGGAAATGTTGACTGCATCATGTTTTTATTTACTTTATTTCGCTAACTTATTTGGCGAACAACGGGAATATCACGAAATAACTCAGTAAACCCAGCATGCCGAGAATCATGACAAATGCGTAGTGATAGATGTAACCGCTTTGCAGTACACGAATCACGCGGGAGGACCAAGCTACTACTTTGGCACTACCGTTAACAATCAGGCCATCAATCAATGTCTTATCACCGACTCTGGACAAACCACCACCCAGCAGGCGGGCGCCGCCGGCGATGACAACCTCATTGAATTTGTCCATGTAGTACTTGTTCTCAAGCAGCGTGTGCAGAGCATGGAAATGTTTGTAGAACCATGCCGGTACACGCGGGTTGATCATGTAGCAATAGTAAGCCGACACGACACCAGCCAGAGCCAGCCAGAATGGCATCATGGTCAAGCCGTGGATCGCCATTGCAACCGCACCATGGAAGTGTTCTTTCAGCTCGGCCATTGCGCCATGCGATGCGTTCACGGTGATGACACCGTTGAAGAAGTCGCCGTGCAACATAGGCTGGATCGCGAAGAAACCAATCAGCACCGACGGGATTGCCAGCAGGATCAATGGCAGGGTCACCACCAGCGGCGATTCATGCGGCTTCTGACCTGGTGCCAGACCGTGATGTTCGTCATGGCCATGGTCATCGTCGGCGTGATGCGCGTCGTGTGCATGGTCATCATGTGCGGCAGCCTTGGCATGCGCGTGATCATCATGGTGCGCATGTTCCTTGCCGAAACGCTCTTCCCCGTGGAATACCAGGAAGTACATACGGAAGGAGTAGAACGCGGTGACGAAGACACCAGCCAATACCGCAAAGTTAGCGAAACCGGAACCAAACAGCGTGGTTGCATGCACTGCTTCGATAATGCTGTCCTTCGAGTAGAAACCGGAGAAGAACGGGGTACCGATCAATGCCAGCGAACCGAGCAAGGATGTGATCCAGGTAATAGGCATGTATTTACGCAAGCCACCCATATTGCGGATGTCCTGGTCGTGATGCATGCCGATGATGACGGAGCCTGCGCCCAGGAACAGCAAGGCCTTGAAGAATGCATGTGTCATCAGGTGGAATACAGCCACCGAGTATGCCGATGCGCCGAGCGCAACAGTCATGTAACCGAGTTGCGACAAGGTCGAGTAAGCAACCACGCGCTTGATATCGTTCTGGATGATGCCGAGGAAGCCCATGAACAATGCCGTGATCGAACCGATGATCAGGACGAAGGACAAGGCGGTATCCGACAACTCGAACAGCGGCGACATACGTGCCACCATGAAAATACCTGCGGTAACCATGGTTGCCGCGTGGATCAGTGCGGAAATCGGGGTTGGACCTTCCATCGAGTCAGGCAGCCAGACGTGCAGCGGGAACTGTGCCGATTTACCCATCGCGCCGATGAACAGGCAGATACAGGCAACAGTCAGCAACATCCAGTCGGTACCAGGCAGGGTCAGGGTCGCGAGTTGTTCCTTCTTCGCAAACACTTCCGCATAGTCCATCGAACCGGCGTAAGCCAGCAACAGGCCGATACCCAGGATGAAGCCGAAGTCACCGACACGGTTAACCAGGAAGGCCTTCATGTTCGCCACGATGGCGGTTGGCTTGGTGTACCAGAAACCGATCAGCAGGTAAGAAACCAGGCCCACTGCTTCCCAACCGAAGAACAGTTGCAGGAAGTTGTTGCTCATGACCAGCATCAACATCGCAAACGTGAACAGCGAGATGTACGAGAAGAAGCGGTTATAGCCTTCGTCTTCTTCCATATAGCCGATCGTGTAGATATGCACCATCAGCGACACGAAGGTCACCACGCACATCATCATCGCGGTCAGGCTGTCGACCAGGAAGCCGACCTCAAGCTTGAGTCCGACGACTGTCATCCATGTGTACAGATTGCCATTGAAGGTCGCGCCATCCATAACCAGCGATAACGTGTGCAATGACAAGATGAATGAAATCAGAACGCCAAGGATCGTCACAGTATGCGACGTCTTGCGACCGATCAAGTTACCGAAAAATTTTGTACCGAACAATCCAGCAATCATAGAGCCGGCCAGTGGGGCCAGCGGTACGATCAACAGGAGGTTAGGGTTAAGTTGCCCCGCCATGAGTGAACCTTATCGTTATTTTTGGGATTAGCCTTTGAGGCCGTCAAGATCTTCCACATTGATGGTATCCAGAGTACGGAACAAGGAAACCAAAATGGCAAGACCAATCGCAGCTTCAGCAGCAGCCACCGTCAAGATGAAGAAAACAAAAATCTGACCGGCTGCATCGCCCAGGAAATAGGAGAAAGCGACGAAATTCATATTCACCGCCAACAGCATCAATTCGATAGCCATCAACAAGATGATGATGTTCTTACGATTCAGAAAAATACCGACTATCGAAATCGCGAACAGAATCGCGCCGAGAATCAGGTAATGTACGAGCGATAACTCCACAACACTCCCCTTACTTTTGATCTGCTGCAGGAGCAGCTGTTGAATCGCCATTGGCACGAGTGGAATCGGCCTTCATTTTTACTACGCGCAGACGATCGCCGGATTTAACCTTGACCGCATCGCCAGGAGCGAAATATTTGCTGTCCTTGCGTTTGCGCATGGTCAATGCCACTGCTGCAATCATGCCCACCAACAGCAGCATTGCCGCGATTTCAAACGCATACAAATAATCGGTGTAGATCAGTTTGCCCAGTTCTTTAGCGTTACCGATGGTGGCCGACACTTCAGGCACCTGGGTGTGCGAGCGCCAGAAGCCGCGGAACAGTACCGCTGCCATTTCCAGCACGATCACGACACCGATGGTTGCCGCCAATGGCAGGTAACCCCAGAAGCCTTCGCGCAGTTTGCTGAGCTTGATGTCAACCATCATGACCACAAACAGGAACAGCACCATGACTGCGCCGACGTACACCAGAATCAATACGATGGACAGGAACTCAGCTTTGAGTAGCATCCACAATGCAGCAGCCGAACAGAACGACAGCACGAGGAACAAAGCCGCGTGTACCGGATTCGACTCGGTGATGACGCGTATGGCGGCGAATACGAGGATCGCCGAGAACACGTAAAACAAGACAGTTGTAAATTCCATAATCAACCAAAAAGTCAGCAAAAAGTCAGCGTGGTAAGGCTACCAATACAGCTGCCACTACTATTAAATCAACGATAGGCCGCGTCGGCGGTACGAGCTGCTGCGATTTCCGGTTCGTAGCGATCACCAACTGCCAGCAACATCTCCTTGGTGTAGTACAAGTCGCCGCGTTTTTCGCCGTGATATTCCAGAATATGTGTTTCCACGATCGAATCGACCGGGCACGACTCTTCACAGAAGCCGCAGAAAATACATTTGGTCAGATCGATGTCGTAACGGGTGGTACGGCGGGTGCCGTCTTCACGCTGATCCGATTCGATCGTGATTGCCATTGCCGGGCATACTGCTTCACACAGTTTGCAGGCGATGCAACGCTCTTCCCCGTTCGGATAACGACGCAGTGCGTGCAAGCCACGGAAACGTGGCGACTGCGGTGTCTTCTCTTCCGGAAACTGCACGGTAATTTTGCGTGCAAACATGTAGCGACCTGTCAGCGCCAGCCCTTTGAAGAGCTCGCGCAGCATCAAGCTACCGAAAAAATCCTTAATTGCTTCCATCTTGGCTTCCCTCTTTGCTCAGCCCTGCTGCATTAATTCCAGATATTCCACGGCGTTTTCATCCAGATCGCGACGATCAACAGATAAACCAACGTCAGTGGGATAAACACTTTCCAACCCAAACGCATGATCTGGTCATAGCGATAGCGTGGGAACGATGCACGGAACCAGATAAACATGGTCACGACCATCAATGTCTTCAGACCCAGCCAGATCCAGCCTGGAATCCAGGTGAACGGTGCCATATCGATCGGTGATGTCCAGCCGCCGAGGAACATCAGCGTTGCCATGATCGAGATCAGCCACATATTGGCGTACTCAGCCAGGAAGAACATCGCGAACGACATACCCGAATACTCGACCATGTGGCCGGCCACGATTTCCGACTCGCCTTCAACCACGTCAAACGGATGGCGGTTCAATTCAGCCGTACCCGAAATGATGTAAATGAAGAACATGGGCAGCAATGGCAACCAGTTCCACGACAGGAAAGTCAGGCCCATGTCGGCAAAACGTCCGGTCGTCTGGGTCGTCACGATTGCAGTCAGGTTCATGCTGCCGGAAACCATCAGCACGATCACCAATACAAAGCCCATCGCGATTTCATACGAAATCATCTGTGCCGATGCACGCATCGCACCGAGGAACGCATATTTCGAGTTCGACGCCCAACCTGCAACGATCACGCCATAGACTTCCAGCGAAGTAATCGCCATCACGAACAGCAAACCTGCGTTGACATCTGCCAACACTGTTTCCGGACCAAATGGAATCACGGCCCATGCCGCCAATGCCGGCATGATGGTCATGATAGGAGCGATCACGAACAATGCCTTGCTCGATTTTGCCGGAATGACGATCTCTTTCAGCAAGAGTTTGACGCCGTCGGCGATCGGCTGCAGCAAACCGGCAGGACCGGTACGGTTGGGGCCATGACGAACGTGCATCCAGCCGATGACTTTACGTTCCCACAAAGTCAAATAAGCAACCGCACCCATCAATGGCGCAACAACCGCAACAATCTTGACCAAATTCCAAACCAGGGGCCAATAAAATCCAAGCAATGATTGACCCGTCGCGTGGATGGATGCAAACAATTGATCCATTACGCTTTCTCCACGCTGATAGAACCAAACATCGCGCCCAGACCGGCGGTGGACTGATGTCCGGCCGCTACGCGCACCACATTAACCGGCAACTTCGCATCGATGGCGGCAGCCAGTACTGCACTACCCGCACCCTGCGTTACCTTGACCTGATCACCGGCAGCGATACTGAGCTTGGCCGCCAGGTCCGCCGACAAGTGCGCTTTTGGCGCGGCACCGTCGTTGGTCTGTTGCAAAGGCAGGGAGCGACGCACGATCGCATCAGTTGCATAAATCGATACATCGGCCACGCGTTCGAGTTGCAAGCCAGCCGCTGCAACTTCTGCCTGCGGCGCTGCTTTGCCGAGGTTATTCAGGCGTGGCAGCAGGTTTGCATCTGCCGGCGCGTTGGCACCGATGATTTCGTTACGGATCGCTTCCGAAGTGTCGTAGTCGAAGCCGCTCAATTCCAGCAGGTTGCCCAGTACGCGCAATACTTTCCATGCCGGGCGGGTGTCGCCCAGAGGCTTGACGGTACCGTTGAAGCTTTGTGCACGGCCTTCGGCATTGACGAAAGTACCGGATGTTTCGGAGAACGGCGCGATCGGTAACAAGACATCGGCGAAATCATTGCCGTGCTTGTATGGCGACATCACTACAACCATTTCAGCCTGGTTCAATGCGCTGCGTGCAACTTGCGGATTGAAGCTGTCAAGTTCCGGTTCTGCGTTCAGCAATACATATGCTTTACGTGGCTGCGCAAACACTTGCGCTGCATTTGCACCATTGGTGCCAGGAACTGCATTGACCAGGTAGCCGCCAACGCTGTTGGCCGCTTCGGTCAGGAAGCCGAACTTGGCTTCGGTGTTTTGTGCAATCCACTGTGCTGCTGCGTGCAATTTGGCTGCTTGCGGATGCTGCAATACTGCATTACCCAGCAACACCGCTTTCGGCTCGCCGGACAACAGGCTTGCCGCGATTTGTTTTGCTTCCGCCGAAGGCTGGATCGCATCGAAACCGGCTGGTGCTGCGATACCTTTGGCTTGCGCCACGGCAGCAACCACTTCGCCCAGGGCCGACAGCCAATCCGATGGTGCCTTGATCATTTTGTTTGCAACCGGCATCAACAGGTCGTCGTCGCTGGCGTGCAGGATGCTGACGTTGGCACCCTGCTTCACTGCCTGGCGTAGACGCGCTGCCAGCAATGGATGATCTTTACGCAGGAAGGAACCGATGACGAATGCACGTTTCAATGCGCCGAATTCCGCGATCGACATGCCGAGCCAAGGAGTCACGCCGGCATCCAGCGAGAAGTCCGATTGACGCAGGCGGAAGTCGATGTTTTCGGAACCGATGCCACGCACCAGTTTCTGCAACAGCGACAATTCTTCCAATGTCGAATATGGTGTCGCCAACGCAGCGATCGCATCAGCACCGTGTTCGTGCTTGATGTTACGCAAGCCGTGCGCCACATATTCCAGGGCGGTTTGCCAGTCAGTTTCCTGCCATTTGCCGTCTTGCTTGATCATTGGGCTGGTCAGGCGGTCTTCGCTGTTCAAGCCTTCATAGGCGAAGCGATCCTTGTCCGAAATCCAGCATTCATTGACGTCGTCGTTTTCCAGTGGCAGCACGCGCATTACTTTGCCTGCTTTCACTTGCACGATCAGGTTGGCACCGAGGCTATCGTGCGGGCTGACCGATTTGCGACGCGACAATTCCCAGGTACGGGCGCTGTAGCGGAACGGCTTCGATGTCAGTGCGCCAACCGGGCACAGATCGATCATGTTGCCGGACAATTCGGAGTCAACTGTTTTGCCAACGAAGGAAGTGATCTCTGCGTGCTCACCGCGATTCAACATGCCGAATTCCATCACGCCGGCAACTTCCTGGCCGAAACGGACGCAACGTGTGCAGTGGATGCAACGGCTCATCTCTTTCATCGAGATCAGCGGGCCGACATCTTTCGGCGCGACGACGCGTTTCTCTTCTTCGTAACGCGAAGTGGAATCGCCATAGCCGACTGCCAGATCCTGCAATTGGCATTCGCCGCCCTGATCGCAAATCGGGCAATCGAGCGGGTGGTTAATCAGGAGGAATTCCATCACGCCTTTTTGCGCTTTGACTGCCTTCTCGCTGTTGGAGCGGACAATCATGCCTGGCATGACCGGAGTCGCACAGGCTGGCAATGGCTTCGGTGCTTTTTCAACCTCTACCAGGCACATACGGCAGTTCGCCGCGATGGACAATTTTTTGTGGTAACAAAAGTGTGGGATGTAAGTGCCAAGCTTATTGGCAGCGTCCATCACCATGCTGCCTTCTTGCACTTCGACTTTTTTACCGTCTATTTCGATTTCAACCATGGCTTTGCTTTTGTTGACTTCAGTGTTCTCACTAGGTTTATAACTAAACGAAGTGATCGGCTAAATGTAAGCGGGCACCAAGCAATGTTTATGCTCAATGTGATATACAAATTCTTCACGGAACTGCTGGATCATTGCACGTACCGGCATCGCGGCAGCATCGCCGAGAGCACAGATCGTACGACCCTGAATGTTGTCAGCGACCGAGTTCAGCATGTCCAGATCTTCCGGACGACCCTGACCGTTCTCGATACGATGCACCATGCGGTACAACCAGCCTGTGCCCTCACGGCACGGCGTACACTGGCCGCAGGATTCTTCAAAATAGAAGTAAGACAGTCGCAACAGCGCTTTGACCATGCAACGTGTTTCATCCATCACGATGACTGCGCCTGAGCCCAGCATCGAACCTGCCTTGGCGACCGAATCATAATCCATATCGGTAGCCATCATCAGGTCGCCCTTGACGACCGGAACCGACGAACCACCAGGAATCACGGCCTTGAGCTTTTTGCCACCGCGCACACCGCCGGCGAGCGCCAGCAGCTCGGCAAATGGCGTACCCAGCGGGATTTCATAATTGCCTGGTCGTTCAACGTCACCGGACACCGAGAAAATCTTGGTGCCGCCATTGTTTGGCTTGCCGATTGCAGCATACGCTTCAGCGCCCACCTGGAAGATGAACGGCACTGCGGCAAAGGTTTCGGTATTGTTAATCGTGGTTGGCTTGCCGTACAGACCGTAGCTGGCCGGGAACGGCGGCTTGAAGCGCGGCTGGCCTTTTTTGCCTTCCAGCGATTCCAGCAAAGCGGTTTCTTCGCCGCAGATGTACGCACCAAAACCATGGAATGCGTGCAACTGGAAGCTGTGCGCAGAACCCAGGATGTTATCGCCGAGGAAACCGGCAGCGCGTGCCTGCTCCAGCGCTTCTTCGAAACGATCGTATTCGGCAAAAATTTCGCCGTGGATGTAGTTGTAGCCAACGCTGACACCCATTGCATATGCAGCAATGGTCATGCCTTCAATCACCGCGTGCGGGTTGTAGCGCAGGATATCGCGATCCTTGAATGTGCCTGGTTCGCCTTCGTCGGAATTACACACCAGGTATTTCTGGCCCGCGTAATTCTTTGGCATGAAGCTCCACTTCAGGCCGCTCGGGAAACCGGCGCCGCCGCGACCGCGCAGGGTCGAGGTTTTGACTTCGGCAATCACCTGCTCAGGCGTCATGCCTTCGCTCAGGATGCGCTTCAGCGACGCGTACCCACCGCGCTTGACATACTCTTCCAGACCCCAGTTATCACCGGTGAGGCCGGCGAAAATCAATGGCTTGATATGACGGTTATGCAGACTGGTCATTTCTTCAATTCCTCTACCAGGGCGTCGATTTTTTCATCCGACATAAAGCTGCACATACGCTTGTTGTTGACCAGCATGACAGGCGCGTCACCGCAAGCGCCCATGCACTCGCCTTCGACCAGGGTGAACAGGTCGTCGTCCGTGGTTTCGCGATAATCGATACCGAGCTTTTGCTTCAGGTAATGCGCAGCCTTCTCGCCGCCGGACAATTGGCATGGCAGATTGGTACACACCGAGATCTTGAACTTGCCGACCGGCTTGGTGTTGTACATATTGTAGAAGGTCGCAACTTCTTGCACCGCGATCGCAGGCATGCCCAGATAGTCAGCAACATCTTGCATCACTTCAGGCGGCAGCCAACGGGTTTCGTCCTGAGCAATCTGCAGTGCGGCCATGACCGCAGACTGCTTTTGATCTGGAGGGAACTTGGCGACCTCGCGGTCGATTCTTTTATACGTTTGCTCTGATAACAGCATGTCTATGCCTCAAATATTGAGCCGCTATTAGCGGTCAATCTCACCAAACACAATATCTTGTGTGCCGATGATGGTTACTGCATCGGCAATCATGTGGCCCTTGGCCATTTCATCCAGGCCTTGCAAATGCGGGAAGCCTGGCGCCCGGATCTTCATACGATATGGTTTGTTCGCGCCATCCGAAACCAGATACACGCCAAACTCGCCCTTCGGATGTTCCACCGCTGCATATGCTTCACCGGTCGGCACGTGGAAGCCTTCGGTGAACAGTTTGAAGTGGTGAATCAAATCTTCCATGTTCGACTTCATGCCAACGCGTGATGGCGGTGCAACCTTGTGGTTGTCCGTCATGACCGGACCGGCGTTATTACGCAGCCACTCGACGCATTGCTTGATGATACGGTTCGATTGACGCATCTCTTCGACGCGCACCAGGTAGCGATCGTAGCAATCGCCATTGGTACCGACCGGAATATCGAAGTCCATCAGGTCATACACTTCGTATGGTTGTTTCTTGCGCAGATCCCATTCAACGCCCGAACCACGCAACATCGCGCCGGTGAAGCCCATCGCCATCGCACGCTCCGGCGAGACCACGCCGATACCGACCAGACGCTGTTTCCAGATACGGTTGTCGGTCAGCAGGGTTTCGTATTCGTCGACATAGGTCGGGAAACGATTGGTGAAGTCTTCAATGAAGTCGAGCAAGGAACCTTGACGGTTTTCGTTCAACTGGCTGATCGCTTTTGCGTTACGGATGATCGATGCCTTGTGTTGCGGCATGGTATCCGGCAGATCGCGATACACGCCGCCCGGACGGTAGTAAGCAGCATGCATACGTGCGCCCGACACTGCTTCGTAGCAGTCCATCAGGTCTTCACGTTCGCGGAATGCGTACAGGAACACGCCCATCGCACCGACGTCCAGCGCATGCGCGCCGAGCCACATCAGGTGATTCAGGATACGGGTGATTTCATCGAACATCACACGGATGTACTGTGCACGCAGCGGCACTTCGATGTTCAGCATCTTTTCGATGGCCATCACATACGCGTGCTCGTTACACATCATCGAGACGTAATCGAGGCGATCCATGTAAGGCACGGATTGCAGATAGGTTTTTTGCTCAGCCAGCTTTTCTGTCGCGCGGTGCAACAGGCCGATATGCGGATCAGCACGCTGGATAACTTCGCCGTCGAGCTCCAGGACCAGACGCAACACACCGTGCGCGGCAGGATGCTGAGGACCAAAGTTGAGGGTGTAATTCTTGATTTCGGCCATTATTTCGCCCCGTATTGTTCTTCACGAATCACGCGCGGCACATTTTCGCGCGGGTCTATCGTTACAGGTTGATAAATGACGCGTTTTTGTTCCGGATCGTAACGCATTTCAACATAGCCAGAGACTGGGAAATCCTTGCGGAATGGATGACCGATGAAACCGTAGTCGGTCAGGATGCGGCGCAGATCGTTGTGACCTTCGAACAGGATGCCGAAGAAGTCAAAAGCTTCGCGCTCGTACCAGTTGGCCGACGGCCAGATATCGATCATCGAGGCAACTACCGGCATTTCATCGTCAGCGGCGAATACACGCACACGAACACGCCAGTTATGCTTGATGGACAGCAGGTGCGAAACTACTGCGAAGCGTGGACCTTCCCACAAGCCGTCGCCGTATGTCGAGTAATCGACACCGCACAAATCAATCATTTCTTCAAAGCGCAGGTCAGCGTGGTCACGCAGTACGCGCATTGCAGACGCATAGTCATTCGATTTCACCACGATGGTGACTTCGCCCAATGCCTGCGTCAGGCTTTGAAGTTGGTCGCCGAGCGCATTGCGCAGAGCGGCTTCAAGGAGTTCAAGTTTGATCGTCATTTAGAAACCAGCCTTAGCGAGCAATCGTGTTGGTACGACGGATCTTGTTTTGCAACTGCATGATCCCGTACAACAACGCTTCAGCGGTTGGAGGACAACCAGGAACATAAACATCGACCGGAACAATACGATCACAGCCGCGCACAACAGAATACGAATAATGGTAGTAACCGCCGCCATTGGCACAGGAACCCATCGAGATAACCCAACGTGGCTCAGCCATCTGGTCATACACCTTGCGCAATGCAGGTGCCATCTTGTTGCACAGTGTGCCTGCCACGATCATCACGTCGGACTGACGTGGCGACGGACGGAACACAACACCGAAACGATCCAGATCGTAACGCGACGCACCTGCGTGCATCATTTCAACTGCGCAGCATGCCAGACCAAACGTCATTGGCCACATCGAGCCTGTGCGCGTCCAGTTGATCAGCTTGTCAGCTGTGGTGGTTACGAAACCTTCGTTCAATACGCCTTCAATTGCCATGACTTACTCCCAATCCAGCGCGCCTTTTTTCCATTCGAATACCAGACCGATGGTCAGCACCCCAAGGAAAATCATCATTGACCAAAATCCCAGCATCCCTACTTCGCGCATCGCTACTGCCCAAGGCACCAGGAACGCGACTTCGAGATCGAACAGAATGAACAGAATCGCGACGAGGTAGTAGCGCACGTCGAACTTCATACGTGCATCTTCAAACGCTTCAAAACCGCATTCGTAAGGGGAAAGTTTTTGTGCATCCGGTTTGTGCGGAGCCAGTACACGACCCAACACTTGTGGCACGACACCAACGCCGATACCGACCAGAATAAAAAGCAAAACGGGGAAATAGTTTTCGAGGTTCACGATTAGCGCAGTATGTTGAACGATTAATTGGCTTGCAAAATAATCCGTTGAATCAAACGACAATTTGTCGATAAAAAGCCAGCTTAGGTATGCCCCCTTGCTGGCTTAGAATTTTTGTTGGTGCCGACGGCGAGACTCGAACTCGCACAGCTTTCGCCACTACCCCCTCAAGATAGCGTGTCTACCAATTTCACCACGTCGGCAAGACGCACATTCTAACCTGCTTTGACACATTTGTTCAATGCGCAATTGCATTAGAACAAGAACAAAACGCGAATAAAACGCGCTTATTTTGGAATCTGATTTGATTGAGCGCTTCCGCCTGGCGCAACCGGTGTTTCTGGTGCAGCAGCAGGAGCAGTTTGTGCAGGTGCAGCAGCACCTGGAACAGCGGATGCCGGCAGGTTTTCCATCACGCCTGCACTTGGTGTCGATGGCTTATTACCAATGAATGCCAGACCCAATGTTGCGGAGAAAAAGATGACTGCAGCAACACCTGTGAACTTGGACAAAAAGTTCGATGAGCCGGTCGCGCCAAACAAGCTGCCCGAAGCACCCGAACCGAAGGATGCGCCCATGTCGGCGCCCTTACCATGTTGTAACAATACGAGGCCGATGATCGTCAATGCCGACAAGACTTGAACGACGACGATGATGGTGTGAAAGCTATTCATTTAAGTTCCAGTATTTAGGTAATTCGTAATAAAGCTTTTGCGACTCAGGCTGCGTGAACGATTGCGAGAAAGTCCGCTGCCTTCAGTGCCGCCCCGCCAATCAGGCCACCGTCGATATCTGACATGGCAAGCAACTCCTTGGCGTTTTCCGGCTTCATGCTGCCGCCGTATAAAATTCTGACTTGCGTTGCCGCTTCGGCATTTTTTGCCTGCAGCTGTTTGCGCAACATCGCATGTACTTCCTGCGCCATGGCCGGCGTTGCAGTCTTGCCGGTGCCTATTGCCCAAACCGGCTCGTATGCTACAACAATCTTCGCCAGATCGCTTGCTGCAATCGATGCCAATACGACATTCAGTTGTTCTGCCACCACGCTATCGGTCTGCCCTGCTTCGCGCTGGCTCAGTGTTTCACCAACACAAACGATAGGCGTCAAACCTGCGTTCAGTGCACGCACGGTTTTCTGTGCGATCAATTCATTCGTTTCTGCAAAATAAGCGCGGCGTTCGGAGTGACCGACGATCACATAGCGGCAATCGAATTCCTGCAACATGCTGGTCGATACTTCGCCGGTATATGCACCTGCTTCGTGGCTGGAGACATCCTGCGCACCGAGGGCGATCGCAGCGCCGCTCAACAAGCCTTGGCACTGCGCAAAATAAGGAGACGGGACGCAGACAGCAACATCAGATGTTGCATTGCCTAAACCGCTTTTAATCTCCGTCAGCAATAGAGTATTGGCAGCCAGGCTGCCATTCATTTTCCAATTGCCAGCGACGAGTTTGCGGCGCATATAAAACCCATAATTTCAATAACCCGCTATTCTAGCCCCTTGCAGCAAGCATGGTCAAACGCTACACCACTCTTACAGAATGAAAAAACCGCCCAGAGCTTGCGCAGTGGGCGGTTTTTATACTTCTGACATACAAGATGCTGATTACTCTTGTGCTGCCGCTGGTTCCGGGTTCTCTTCCGCAACCGCTGCCTTCATCGACAGCTTCAGGCGACCGCGGTCATCGGTTTCCAGTACTTTGACGCGCACTTGCTGACCTTCTTGCAAGTAATCGGCAACCGCATTGACGCGCTCATTGGCGATCTGGCTGATGTGCAGCAAGCCGTCTTTGCCCGGCATTACTTGCACGATGGCACCGAAATCCAGCAATTTCAGCACGGTACCTTCGTAGATCTTGCCAACTTCAACCGAAGCGGTCAGTTCTTCGATACGGCGCTTGGCTTCCTGACCAGCAGCTGCATCAACCGATGCAATTGTGACCACGCCTTCATCGCTGATGTCGATCTGGGTACCGGTTTCTTCGGTCAATGCGCGAATGACTGCGCCGCCCTTGCCGATCACATCACGGATTTTTTCCGGATTGATTTTGATCGTGATCAGGCGCGGTGCGAAATCAGACAATTCACCAGTGGTGCCGCTAGGCACTGCTTTTTCCATTTCGCCGAGGATATGTACGCGGCCTTCTTTAGCCTGCGCCAAAGCGACTTGCATGATTTCCTTGGTGATACCCTGGATTTTGATGTCCATTTGCAAAGCGGTAATACCGTTTGCAGTACCAGCCACTTTAAAGTCCATATCGCCGAGGTGATCTTCATCACCCAGGATGTCGGTCAGGACGGCAAATTTGCTGCCTTCCTTGATCAGGCCCATGGCGATACCGGCAACGTGCGATTGCATAGGCACGCCAGCGTCCATCAATGCCAGGCAGCCGCCGCACACCGATGCCATCGACGACGAACCGTTGGATTCAGTGATTTCCGAAACCAGACGTACCGAGTAGCTGAAATCTTCCGGTGCCGGCAAAGCAGCAACCAGTGCACGCTTGGCCAGACGGCCGTGACCGATTTCGCGACGCTTAGGAGTACCAACGCGACCGGTTTCGCCAGTAGCGAACGGTGGCATGTTGTAGTGCAACATGAAGCGATCCGAATACTCGCCCATCAGTGCATCGATCTTTTGTTCGTCACGTGCGGTACCCAGTGTTGCGATAACCAAGGCCTGTGTTTCGCCACGTGTAAACAATGCCGAACCATGGGTACGCGGCAATACGCCGGTACGGATGGTGATAGGACGCACGGTGCGGGTATCGCGACCGTCGATGCGTGGTTCGCCTTCGAGGATTTGCGAACGAACGATTTTGGCTTCCAGGTCAAACAGGATATTGCCAACTTCAGCTGTGTCTGGAGCAGCAGCGCCGATGGAAGCAGCTTCTGCCGCCAACTCATTGTTCACTTCTGCAAACGCATCTTTGAGCTTGGTGGTACGTGCCTGCTTGTCTTTGGTTTGGTATGCAGCGCGCAGTTTCGCTTCTGCGAAATGTGCAACGCGCGAGATCAGCGCTTCGTTTTTAGGCGCCGGGCTCCACTGCACTTCCGGCTTGCCACCGTCGCGCACCAGATCATGGATCGCGTCGATTACAGCTTTCATTTGTTCGTGACCAAATACAACTGCGCCGAGCATGACTTCTTCGGACAATTGTTTGGCTTCGGATTCAACCATCAGAACCGCGATTTCGGTACCGGCAACAACCAGATCCAGATCCGATTTAGCCAATTGCGAAGTGGTTGGGTTCAATACGTATTGACCGTCGATATAACCAACGCGTGCGGCGCCGACCGGGCCGGCGAATGGAATACCGGCAACCGACAAGGCAGCCGATGCGCCGATCATGGCAGCGATGTCCGGATCGATCTCAGGATTGACCGACATCACGTGAATGATGATTTGAACTTCGTTCAGGTAGCCTTCCGGGAACAGCGGACGAATCGGACGATCGATCAGACGCGATGTCAGTGTTTCCTTTTCGGAAGGACGGCCTTCACGCTTGAAAAAACCGCCTGGGATACGACCAGCAGCATAAGTTTTTTCAACGTAATCAACCGTCAATGGGAAGAAGTCCTGGCCTGGCTTGGCATCTTTTTTTGCCACTACAGTAGCCAGCACAACTGTGTCTTCAATCGAGACGAGTACGGCACCGGATGCTTGACGGGCGATTTCGCCGGTTTCAAGCGTGACCTGATGTTGGCCATACTGGAAGGTTTTAGTGACTTTATTAAACACGGTGTTCCTTTCTAATTTTACCGACAGATTTTCAGGCGCTGTCGTTCACCTCACCACAACGATCGAGCAGCGATCGTTTTTCTTACTTACTGCATTACAAACAAGTACAAATCACCAAAAGACAAAATGCCCGCATCAGAGAACTGACGCAGGCATTTTTATCTATGAAAGCCGGATAAAATAGCGCAACGAAATTACTTGCGCAGACCGAGCTTCACAATCAGATCGCGGTAACGAGTAGCGTCTTTACCTTTGAGGTAGGACAACAGGCTCTTACGACGATTAACCATCATGATCAAACCACGACGGGAATGATGATCTTTAGTGTGTGCTTTGAAGTGGCTGTTGAGTTCGTTGATACGAGCTGTCAACAATGCGACTTGAACTTCCGGCGATCCGGTGTCGTTTTGACCGCGGGCGTTATCGGCAACAATAGCTGCCTTGCTTGCTTTTTCGAGAGACATGAAACTACCTTTCACATGCGATGCATAGAGTCTTGACCCCATACACCGTGAACAACGATTAAAAAAACTGGTCGAATTAACCAGCCCCGCAGTATAACGGAAAGACCCAGCGGATTCAAACACTTAGCGCATTTATTTGAGGGAAACAGCATGAAATATGGTCAAAAAGCAATCCTGGGAGGATTACTCTTGTTGCTGGGCGCCTGCGCCAGCTTCATGCCCCCGCCTATCACCATCGGCGAACCGGAAGCCTCGGTGGTCGCCAAACTGGGGCGTCCGACCTCGCGGATAGAGGACCGCAACGGCTATTTGCTGGAATATACGCGCAACCCATGGGGCCAGGCCACCGATATGGCGCGCTTCGACCGCAACGGCAATCTTGTTTCCTATGAACAAGTGTTAACAGTTGAGAAATTCGCCACCATCAAGCCGGGCATCGCGACCAAGGACGATGTCTTGCGCACCATCGGCCACCCGTCCGAAACCTCTTACTTATCAAGATTGCAGCTGGAAGTGTGGAGCTATCCATACAAGGAAGCCGGCGTCTGGAATTCGGTGATGCATGTCCATTTCGACAATAACGGCGTCGTCAAGATGATGCAAAACGCGCAGGATATGCGCTTCGAACGGGACGGCATGTTTGGTTTCGGCCGCATGTAAGCACCGCAGGATGCACCTGTAAACAATAGAAAACGCAAAAAAGGCTGATGCTTTTGGCATCAGCCTTTTTTATTGCCCTCCCCGCGAGGAAGGCTATTTCAGCAAACCGGCGCCACGATCGTGGCGGCGCCCGGTTCCCGAAGTCCAATTTCAGATGATTAAGCTGTTACTGCTTTCTCTTGCGATGCAGCTTGTACTGCAGCGTCTTTGGCTTGCATACGCTTGCGCATTGGGCTCAGGATCAATTTAGCCGATACACCAGCGAAGATCGTGATGATCGCTGCCACCACAAACACGCGGCTCCAGCCACCACCGACAGCCAGGACCGATGCCAATGGCACCAGCAAGGCAGCAGTACCTTTAGCGGTGTACAGGGTACCCGAGTTACCAGCGGCAAATTTGCTACCGAAGATGTCGGCGCAGATTGCTGGGAAGATCGAGAAAATTTCACCCCAGAACAGGAAGATCAAGGCTGCGAAGAACATGAACGCGTACATATTGTGGCCCCATGTCATCAAGCCCAGCAATGCCAGGCCTTCGCCGATAAAGACGATGAACATGGTGTTTTCACGACCGATTTTGTCGGAGATGAAACCGCACAATGGACGGGTGATACCGTTAGCCACGTTGTCGATAGACAGGGTCATGGTCAACAAAGGCAAGGTCACGCCGAACAGGGTAACTGGCAGCGAAGCGAGGCCATAGTCATTAGCGATAGGACCGAGTTGTGCAGTTGCCATCAAGCCGCCCGAAGCAACCAGCACGAACATGACGTAGAGCACCCAGAATACTGGCGACTTCAACATTTGCTTGGTGGTGTAATCCACCTTGGTTGCAGAACCGGCTTTAGCGATTGCAGCTTTAGGTGCAACTGGTTTTACCAGCAACATCGACAATACGAAAATACATACACCCTGGATGATGCCGAAGGTGAAGAAGGTTTTTTCGTAGCCAGCCGACTGGATCATGTTGGCGATAGGAATCACTGTGATCGCAGCACCGGCGCCGAAGCCGGCAGCGGTCAAACCAGCAGCCAGGCCGCGACGGTCCGGGAACCATTTCAAAGCATTACCAACGCAGGTACCGTAGACGCAACCAGCGCCGATACCGGACACAACTGCACCGGCGTACAACATCGGCAGCGACGAAGCGAAGCTGTAGATGATCCAGCCCAGGCCGGCGCAAATTGCACCACCGGCAACGACAGGACGAGGACCAAATTTATCGACCAGGTAACCTTCGATAGGAACCAGCCAGGTTTCAGTCACGATAAAGATCGAGAATGCGAGTTGAATCGCAGCCTTGCCCCAGTGATGGGCATTGTCCATTGGTGTAACGAACAGGGTCCAGCCATACTGCAGGTTGGCGACGAAACCCATACATACGATACCGATGATGAGTTGCATCCAGCGATTTTTGTAACCTTTGACGGCCTGGATATCAGCCGTGCTTGTTTGATTGTTGCTCATTTCTAACCACCTCTCAAGAAGTCATAAACGTGGAAACAAAGTCAGGTGTGCCACTGCGGGCGACCAGCTTGTTTCGAAATTGATTGTTTGACTGCAGGCATCCGAATAGGGAAACGCAAGGCTTCCGGTGTAGGTCAAGACCATCCGACGATCTGTGACTTATTCGCGTGATTGATGACGTTGACCAACACGGCCAGAGGTGTGCGGATGCTTGGATCAGCACACGCCATTACGTCAAATGCCTGCTAAACGAGAGGTGGTGCGCGGGAGCGATATGGTAGCGACGCTACCGAGAGGAATTGCTCGAAGGTGACTTCGAGTCGTGCCACGATCAGTTGCGGCACAAATGGTGTAATCGACAGCGACAAGGCACCGTCGTCAAATTCGTCTAATGCTAAATGCTTGGAAAGATTGCCGTCAGCGGAATCGCCCTCTTCCAGCGTGCACTGATGATCGAAAGCCGTCTGTTGTACAAATGTCAGCGCACCGGCGAACGCAACGTGCTGCGAAAACAGCAGCAAGAAGGCAAACCAGATATAGACAAAAGAAGAACGGGATTTCATTTGTAGCGATGATCCTGGGGGTTGCCGTGAAACGGCTGTCGACAGAACCAATCCGAGTAATTTATTTCAGCAATGAATTGATTATAGAACCAATTAGAATTTTTCGTCGGCAGATATTCAATTTCCCACTGACAGATATTCTAGCCACTCATAATGTCACATTTTAGAGGACAGCCCCGGCATTCATTGATAAGGGATAATACGTACAAAAAAAACGCTCCCACTGGGGGAGCGTTCAATTTATTTCTTTTTGCACAAGAGATTAATACACGCCTTGCGCCAGGATCGCATCCGCCAGTTTGACGAAACCGGCGATATTCGCGCCGTCAACATAGTTGATCGAACCATCAGCACGTTTGCCGTGATGCGCGCAATTTGCATGGATTTCTTTCATAATGCTGTGCAGGCGCTCATCCACTTCAGCGTGGTGCCAGGACAGGCGCAAGGCATTCTGCGACATTTCCAGGCCTGAGGTAGCAACACCGCCGGCATTGCTGGCCTTGCCCGGTGCGTACAGGATGCGCGCCTTGATAAAGGCATCCACCGCTTCCAGCGTGGAAGGCATGTTCGCACCTTCGGCTACGCACACCACACCGTTCTTGATCAGGGTTGCGGCATCATCGCCATCCAGTTCATTTTGCGTTGCGCATGGCAAGGCAATTTGCACCGGGATATGCCATGGACGCTTGCCGGCTTCGTACTGCAGCTTGAATTGCTTGGCGAACTCTTCGATGCGGCCGCGTTTGACGTTCTTCAATTCCTTCATCGCTTCCAGCTTCTCTTCATTGAAGCCGTCCTTATCGTAAACCGTGCCGCCCGAGTCCGACATTGCCACGACTTTGGCATTCAGCTCCATCGCCTTTTCAACTGCAAACTGCGCCACGTTACCGGAGCCGGAAACCGAGACAGTCATGCCGTCGAAGGATTTGCCGCTGTGACGCAGCATCTCTTCAGCGAAGTAAACCGTACCGTAGCCGGTTGCTTCTGGGCGCATCAGGCTACCACCGTAAGCCAGGCTCTTGCCGGTAAACACCGCCGAAGTATCGTTCGACAACTTCTTCATCATGCCGGCCATGTAGCCGACTTCGCGCGCGCCGACGCCGATGTCCCCAGCCGGGATATCGGTATCCGAACCGAGGTGACGGTACAGTTCAAACATCAGCGCCTGGCAGAAGCGCATGACTTCGCCATCGCTCTTGCCTTTAGGATCGAAATCGGAACCGCCCTTGCCTCCGCCCATAGGCAAAGTCGTCAATGCATTCTTGAAGGTCTGCTCGAAAGCGAGGAACTTCAGGATGGACAGATTGACCGACGGGTGGAAACGCATACCGCCCTTGAACGGACCGATGGACGAACTGTGCTGGATACGGAATGCACGATTGACTTGCACCTGACCACGATCATCAACCCACGATACGCGAAACTGAATCACGCGCTCGGCTTCTACCAGGCGTTCCAGTAAACCATCCTTGGCGTACTTCGGATTGCTTTGGATAAAGGGCCACAAGCTGAGCATGACCTCTTTAACAGCCTGCAAATATTCTGGTTGATGAGGGTCGCGCTTGGCGACCATGGCAAGAAAGCCGTCCACGGTGGCGTGAGTCAAAGTTGCTCCTAACAATAAATGGGGGAAGTACGCATCCGGTTCAGTACCGGATCACAGTCTGCGATCGCAACTGATCTATAGCGTCGCTTTACTACGTGAAGGAATAGGCTGAATCTGCATCTTTCACAGAGCGCACTATTTTAGTGCAATTCAGCACGATTCGCAGCCAAAAATCATCTGCCATGTTACAAATATGTTGAAAAATTTTGCTACCGGCTACAACGCGTTTCGGCACATACAAAATTTCTGATACAAAAAGTGCTCAGCAACGGTCTCGCGAATAGGCACTTTGCCGGCACGACACCTCAATACAAAAAACAGGGTAGCAAGTACAGATGAAACCGAGCATCCGCGATGTGCGTAAGCGGCAGGGATAAAAAAACAAAACCGAAATGTTTTTTTGGAAGAAGCAAAAGCAGAAAAGAAAAAAGGGCCCATCTTGCGATGGACCCTTTATATCTGGTGCGGCTGGCAGGAATCGAACCCACGACCCCTTGGTTCGTAGCCAAGTACTCTATCCAGCTGAGCTACAGCCGCGAAAGAAAAAATTATAGCATGAGTAGAATTCATTTTGGAAGCCTAGTCTGCAGATTTTTATTTAATTTATTCAACAAAAGCATTTTTTTCTTACTCTGGCGCGGCCATCCGGGGTCTCCCGCGCTTGTTTTAAAACGTGTTCATATACACATCTATATATACAAACATGGAAGCGCTGCCGTACATCCTCCTCCCGGCCCACCATGAACCTCAGCACTAACAGCCGTCAGCACAAATAACTTATGCTACAGTCGCCCCAGCAGTTTTCAGCTGTCATCCTCAGCGACAACCATATAACGCATAGCTTGCCGGAGACGAGATGGTCGCCCGTCACATAACAAGCACTATTGAACAAAAGGGAAACATCATTAACACGATGCATGCCGAATGGCTGCCAACGATTCTGCAAGGATCGTTCAGCGAGATCTACGTTTTAAACTGCAATACCCTGCACTTCGAATACGTCAATCCGACTGCCTGCAAAAATCTGCAATACAGCCTGGATGAATTGACCCGCTTGTCGCCGACCTGCCTCGCGCGAAATGTAAGCGAGGAAGCCTATGCCCAGTTCATCCGCGGCTTGCAAGACGGCAGCAGTACATCGATCGCGATTAATACCGAGCACACGCGCAAGGATGGCAGCAGCTATCCGATTGAATTCCAATTGTTTTACCTGGCATCCGACACGGCACCGTCCATCATCGCGATTGGCAATGACGTCAGTTCGCGTGACAAATCGGATAAAGCCTTGCGCGCCAGCGAATCGCGCCTGAGCGCAATGGTGTCGAATACGCCGGGCCTGGTGTATCAATTCCGCCTGCGCAAGGATGGCCGGTTTTCCTTTCCCTATGTCAGCGATGGCTGTGAAGCCTTGCTCGGCATCAGCTCCGAAGCACTATGCGATAACCCTGCACTGTTTACCGCTCTGATCCTGCACCAAGACGTGGCCTCCTATCGCGACACCATGCGCGTGTCGGCCGAGCAGATGAATAACTGGAACTGGGAAGGTCGGATCTGGGTCGAGGAATGGAAAGACATCAAGTGGATCAACCTGCGCGCCACACCACGCGCGCTGGATGATGGCAGCGTGCAGTGGGAAGGCATCATGACCAACATCACTGCCAGCAAGCTGGAGCAGGAAGAGATCATACGTTCACGCGCGCAACTCGCCGAACTGTCAGAGCATGTCAACACCGTCAAGGAAAAGGAACGTACCCGCATTGCGCGCGAGATCCACGACGACCTCGGCGGCAATCTCACCGCCATCAAAATGGCGCTGGCATTATTAACGCGACGCCTGCCAGGCAAGTCGCCGGAGCTGCTGGAGAAAGCGGCCTATGTCGAATCACTGGTGGATCGCACGATAGAAACCGTGCATCGCATCGCCGGCGACCTGCGGCCCGGCATCCTCGACTTTGGCCTGGTCGCTGCGATCGACTGGCAAAGCAAGGAATTTGAAAAGCAGTTGGGCATACCCTGCGAATTCGTGTCGAACCAGGCTGAGATCGATCTGGATCTGGACCAGGCGACGGCTTTGTTCCGCATCTTCCAGGAAGCGCTGACGAATATTGCCAAACACGCGCAGGCCAGCCTGGTCTCGGTGCAGTTGATGCATACGCCGCAATACGTGCGCCTGGAGATTATCGATAACGGCCGTGGCATAGAACTGGCGGATCGCGCCAAGCCAAAGTCATTTGGCATCCGCGGCATGGTTGAGCGTTCGGTGGCAATGGGCGGTAGCCTGTCGGTCAGTACCGCACCGAAAGGTGGCACAGTCATTGCTATTAACCTACCCTTGCCCGCTACTCCGGTGTCTGGCACCATCCAGGCGAATAATATTGGGCATTAAACGACAGAATTTGGCGGTCAGGAACCTCGGTGCGCCAAAATTTGTCACATCCAGACAAATAGCCAACTAGAATCTGGCGCTGTTATGCAGACTCTATAAAGCAGAACAATGACAACGAAGAATGTAATTAAAGTCTTGATTGCCGACGATCACGCGATCGTACGTGAGGGTTTGAAGCAAATCCTTGCTGACACGAAAGATATCGTTGTGGCGGGTCATGCCGAAAACGGTATAGAAGCAATCAAACTCTCCCGTGAAGGCGCTTGCCAGGTATTGTTGCTGGACATCTCCATGCCGGATCGCAGCGGCATCGAAGTACTGAAGCAGGTCAAGAAAGAATCCCCGAAAATCGCCGTGCTGATGCTCTCCATGCACCGGGAAGACCAATACGCGATACGCTCACTCAAGGCCGGCGCCTCCGGCTACCTGAACAAGCAAAGCGCACCCGCCGAGCTGGTCAATGCAATACGCCAGGTCGCCGCCGGCCGCAAATACATCAGCGCCGCGCTGGCCCAGGAACTGGCCAACCAGATCAGCGACGATCACGAAACACCTTTGCATGAAACCCTGTCGGATCGCGAATACCAGACCCTGACCATGATCGCCTCGGGCAAAACCGTCAGCGATATTGCCAATGAATTGGTGCTATCGGTTAAAACCATCAGTATGTATCGCTCGCGCTTATTGCAAAAAATGAAACTCCGCCACAATGCGGAACTAACGCATTACGCGATCAAAAACCATTTGGTGGACTGATTTAGCGCATTAGCAGCATTGCCTTAGAGGCAAAACAATCAACAGTCTTCCCCGCCTTTTGTTGCGTTTTGGATAAAGCGACAAAGTGGTCAGCATTTGCCTGCTTAATCACCTCATCAAACTTGTCTGCATAGTTATATTATTGCGAAATAGGCCGATACCCAGCCATTCCACAATATAAGAAACGCGCGTGCATTCATGCAAGACAAGCGAGACCCTCCGTCACAAAACCCTGCTGAAATCGCACGAGAAGCTTTTCGCCAACTGGCTGTTCGCAGGATAGCCCCGACCCCCGATGCCTACCGTGCAATCTACGATGAGATTGCAGGTTATGCCGCGCAACCAACACCGGAAGACATCCTGGCGGAGTTTGCCGCGTCCCTGTCGACCGCGCCGGACGGCGTCGCCATCATAGGTAAAACGCTGCAGGAAGCCGCCACCACTTCGTATTGGCCGGACTTCAGCAAAGGCCTGACGCAACTGGTCAAGCATTATCAAACGCAGTTGGCGATGCAAGCCAATAGCAGCCCAGCCGCCGCTCCGGTCGTGCAAAGCTCTCCTTCGCTGTCGCTGGTCGATGATCCGCAACCGGCGCTCTTGCGCGACTTGCTGACGCGTACGCTGACCTTGGCCGTCGCCTCACTGCTGCAGGGCGCGCCGGACCTGGCCGCCGAAGCCGAGACGCTGGGACGTTCGGTCAAGGATGCGAATACCGAAGCCAGCCTGAATGAGGTCTCCGTCAAGCTCAAGCAGCTCTGCTTCAAGATCGAACTCAAGAGCGGCGACATGGCGCAGCAGCACGAGATGCTATTGCGCCTGTTCCGCCTGCTGCTGGAAAACATCGGCGGCTTGCTCGAACAGGATTCATGGATGCACGGCCAAATTGAAGCGGTACGCAATCTGATCTCGGCCCCGATTAACGATGTTGCGCTCAATGAAGTGATGCGCAGCCTGAAAGAAGTTATCTATAAACAAGGCACGCTGAAAAACAGCATCAACGATGCCAAAGTTTCCGTCAAAAACATGGTCAACACATTCATCGATCGCCTCGCAGATATTGCCAATACCACCGGCAATTATCACCAGCAAATTGACAGGTATTCCAAAGAGATCACGCAAACCGCGGATATCAACAAACTCAGCAAAATCCTCGACGAAGTCAAACGCGAAACCCGCATCGCGCAAACGGAAGCACTGCGCTCCCGCGACATCGTGCTGGCGGCACGCAAGGATGTCGAGGACGCGGAAGCTCGCATCCACAACCTGGAATTGCAACTGGAACAGATGAGCGAACTGGTGCGCGAAGACCAGTTGACCGGCAGCCTGAACCGGCGCGGCCTGGATGATGTATTGGAGCGTGAAATAGCGCGTGCCGACCGGCGCGCGTCACCACTCTGCATCGCGATGCTGGATCTCGACGATTTCAAGAAAATCAATGACAAGTACGGCCATATGGCCGGCGATGAAGCGCTGATCCACCTGGTACGCGTCATCAAGGAAACCTTGCGCACAATGGACGTCATTGCCCGTTTCGGCGGCGAGGAATTCCTGATCGTGCTGCCGGACACTCCGCTGGAAGAAGCGATCCTGACCATCACACGCCTGCAGCGGGAGCTGACCAAGCAGATCTTCATGCACAACCATACCCGCCTGCTGATGACTTTCAGCGCCGGCGTCGCGCTGCGCAAAGAGCAGGAAGAGCAGGCCGCAATGATCAAACGGGCCGATATTGCTCTCTACGAAGCCAAAAAAGCCGGCAAAAATCGCGTCATTCCCGCGCAATAAGTCGAATCAGGGGTGGCAAATCCCGCCCCTGACGACAAATTTCATGAGAAATCTCTTGTTCAGCGCCCGGTTCAGCCGGTCTTTCCGCTGCCTTTTTGCCATCCCCGCCCTTTTCCCTCAAATTATTTCGTTTATTTTTTACGACAGCCGGCGGCGCCTGGCGGGCGAATAATGTCAATTTTGACAATTCCCCACTCGACAGGAAATTGGAAAAGTTAAGGGCAAATTCGCTTTTTATTTGTTTTAAATCTCATCTTATTTCCTTAAAGATTTTCCAGATAGCAACCGACAAAGGACATATCTGGCTGCAGTTCGGGCGAGACCGGGAAAAAATTAGTTTCAGTCCATCACTAAACTTTTCCCGGAACCGTCCGATAAAACTTACAACGACGCTGTATATGCAATAAATCGCAAAACAGACGTTGAAGTGCTTCAGTCGGACTTCCATCGGACTACAACAGGAGAATTAACATGGCCGCAGTCATTAATACCAACATCTCGTCGCTGAATTCACAACGCAACCTGACCGCATCGCAATCTTCCCTCGCTACTTCGCTGCAACGCCTGTCGTCAGGTCTGCGCATCAACAGCGCTAAAGATGATGCTGCAGGCTTGGCAATTTCTGATCGTATGACCAGCCAGATCAACGGCTTGAACCAAGCTGCACGTAACGCAAACGACGGCATCTCGATGACGCAAACAGCTGAAGGCGGTTTGGCTACAGCAACCGATCTGCTGCAACGTATGCGTACCCTGGCAGTGCAAGCTGCTAACGGCACCAACTCCGCATCTGACCGCGCTTCGCTGCAAGAAGAAGTCGGCCAACTGCAACAAGAGTTGAACCGTGTTGCCAACACCACTCAGTTCAACGGCCAAAACGTTCTGGACGGCTCGCTGAGCAATGCTCAATTCCAGGTTGGTGCTAACGCTAACCAAACGATCAACTTCTCGATCGGCAACACACAAGCATCCGCTATTGGTAACAACGCGATCAAAAGCGACGGTACAAGCACCGCAGCAGCCGCAGGTACAGTCGCTGGCACCATTCGTGCGAATACCACAGCATTGCAAACATTCACCGTTCAAGGTAACGGTACAACATCGACGTACGCTGCTGCCGCTGGCGCATCTGCATACGCAATTGCTCAAGGCATCAATGCTGCTTCGGGCTCGACCGGTGTAAGCGCAACCGCAACGACCACTGCTACCCTGTCGGCCTTCACAGCAGGTAGCCAATCGTTCACGATCCAGGGCGCACCAAAAGCTGACGGTTCGGCTAACCCAGTTACCGTTACAGCAACAATGGCAACCGCAACTGACGTCGGTGGCCTGGCTGCTGCAATCAATGCACAATCTGGCGTTACCGGCATCAATGCGATCGCAGATACTGCAACCGGCAAAATTTCGCTGACCCAATCACAGGGCTACGACATCGGCGTAACCAACAACCTGACAGCTAACAACTCGACCACATTGACCGGTGCTAGCGGCGCAGGCGTGGCTCTGGTTCGTGGTGCAACGAATGCTGCGGCTGTGGGTGACTCGGCAACTGTCGGTGGTTCGCTGTCATTCAACTCGTCGGGTTCGTTCACAGTCGGCACTTCGGCTGCAGGTACCGTACTCACCACAGCTGCCAACTCCAGCGCACTGTCGTCGGTAGCAAGTATCGACATCACCAAGCTGACCAACGGCATCCCAAGCGGCGCTAACGATGCATTGCAAGTCATTGACTCTGCTCTGGCAAACATCAGCTCCTCCCGCGCTTCGCTGGGTGCTCTGCAAAACCGTTTCACATCAGTTGTTTCTTCGCTCAGCACCACCAGCGAAAACTTGAGCGCAGCCCGCAGCCGTATCCTGGATGCTGACTTCGCTTCGGAAACAGCTAACCTGACACGCGGTCAAATCTTGCAACAAGCTGGTACCGCAATGTTGGCACAAGCGAACTCGCTGCCTAACGGCGTGCTCGCCCTGCTCCGTGGCTAATCCTAGCCCGTCAGCAGCGTAGTAAGAAATGAATCCCCGGCTGCATTTTGGTAGCCGGGGATTCGTTACAACAGGAGTCAATTATGGATATCGGACAAATAGCTAGTAGCATCAAGGCAGGAACACGAATCGATCCGCAACCGTTGCCAGTCACTAGCAGCACGGTAAATCCTGCCGCCAAAGGCGCCTCTGCCCCAGTACTCACAACCGGAGCTGTTCAGCAGCCGGATGCCGCCAGCGCGCAAAGCCAGGTCGGTCAAGCACTACAAAGCATCAACAAAGCACTGCAAGGTTTATCCTCCAACCTGGAATTCAGCGTCGACTCCGACAGCAATCGCACCATCGTCAAAGTGGTCGATCAGCAGACGAAAGAAGTCATTCGTCAAATGCCGTCCCTCGAAGCGATCGAGATTTCCAAAGCCTTGGATAAATTGCAAGGTTTGTTGGTGAAGCAAAAAGCATAAATTGCATCAAACAGACGGGTAATTCGCCCTCTAACCTTGGCCTTACCCTCGTCTGCCTTCCTTTATATTGTGGTTTTTCTCTAGCAGGAGAAGCAAATGGCCGTTTCAACAATCGGCGTTGGCTCCGGATTACCCCTCGACGACTTATTGACCAAGCTCATGACGGCTGAAAGCCAGCCTCTGACCTTAATGGCGCAAAAAGAAGCGAGCTATCAAGCCAAGTTATCAGCTTACGGCACCCTCAACGGCGCGCTCGGCGCATTTCAATCGGCGATGGCGAAGCTGGGGCAAAGCTCGACATTTGAAAACCTGCAAACCACGATTGCGGATAAAACAATCCTGAGCGCGACCGCCAGCAGCAAGGCGGCGACCGGCAATTATCAGGTCAATGTGACACAGCTGGCCCAGGCCCACAGCATTTCTACTGCAGGACAAACCAGCAAAACCGCATTGATAGGCAGTGGCGCTACGACTACGCTGACCTTCCAGTTCGGCACTATCGCCGGCGGCACCCTGACAGACGGCAAATACACTGGCGCCACTTTCACGCAAGATGCGAATCAGGCCACAGGCACCGTTACCATCAAGAATGGCGACAACTCCTTGCAAGGGATACGCGATGCGGTCAATGCAGCCAATATCGGCGTGACCGCAACCCTGGTTTCCGACGGTAGCTCGGCACCTGACCACTTGATCTTCACCTCGAATAAAACAGGTGAAATTTCAAGCATGAAAATCGATGTTGACGGCGATGCGGCTCTGCAGAATTTGCTGGCCTATGATCCTGCCGGCGCCCAGACACTGAAGCAAACCAGTGCAGCACAAAATACCCAATTGACGGTGAATGGTTTCTTCGTCAATAGCGCAACCAATGAAGTCAAGGAAGCGATTCAAGGCGTCACCTTGAACGTCAGCAAAATCGGCAATACTTCGATGACGATTGCCAAGGATACGGCTGCGGTCGAAACCAGCGTCAAGGATTTTATCAAGGCGTATAACGAACTCAATGCCACGATCAAGAAACTGACCGCCTACGATGCAAAAACCAAGACCGGCGGCTTGCTGGTGGGTGATTCCACCGCACGTACGATCCAGGAACAGATCAGCAAGACCTTGTCTGCTTCGCTGGAAGGCTTGAGCAACACGAATATGTCCTTGCCGCAGATTGGCGTGACCGTGCAACGTGACGGTACGCTCGCATTGGATTCAGCCAAGCTCAGCAAGGCGATGGAAACCAATTACAACGACATCGCCGGTTTGTTTGCCACGGTCGGTAAAGCAACCGACAGCCTGATTAATTTCAGCGGCTCGACATCGGCGACCAAGGCCGGCAGCTACGACATTACCGTCACCAAGCTGGCGACACGCGCCAATATGACCGGCGACGTTAACCTGAATGCGGGCAGCACCACGATCGCGCCGAATACCAAGATGAACGTAACGGTCGATGGCGTCACCGCCAAAATCAATTTGACCGAAGGTACTTACACCGCAAAAGAACTCGCGGCGATGGTGCAATCCGCGATCAATGGCGCACCGGAAATTGTAAAAGTCGCGTCCAAGGTAACGGCAACCATCGACAGCAATGGCTTCCTGAACATCCAGTCGGATCGCTACGGCTCCGCTTCGAAGGTCAGCATCAACTCGGAAACAGGTACGCCTGTTTCGACCCTGCTCGGCACAGTATCCAGCGGCACCGTCGGCGTTGACGTCGAAGGCACGATAGGCGGCATGCAGGCGACCGGCTCGGGACAGATCCTCAGCGCAGCCAAGGGTTCGGATGCGGCCGGACTGAAGATCGAAGTCGTCGGTGGCGCCCTCGGCAGCCGCGGTCGCATCGATTTCTCGCAAGGCTATGCCGATCGCCTGAATAAATTAACCGATAGCTTCATAGGCACCGAAGGCCTGATCGCCGGCAATACCACCAGCATCAATAGCAACATCAAGCGCCTGACCGATGATGCTGATGCGTTCAAGATCCGCCTGACTGCGATCGAGGCGCGCTATCGCAAGCAGTTCTCGGCGCTGGACGCGCTGGTTGCCAGCATGCAGACAACACAGAACTACCTGACACAACAGCTCGCCGCAATTGCTGCGAATACCAATTCGAGTAGCTAAGTAGAACGCCGGGAGACATCAATGTTTGGATCATCGCAAAGCGGGGCAAATGCCTATGCCAAAGTTGGCATGGAAACTGGCGTGATAGCTGCCAATCCGCACAAGCTCATCATCATGCTGTTCGAAGGTGCGCAAATCGCCCTCAACAATGCAACACAACAAATGCAGGCCGGGAATATCCCGGAAAAAGGCAAAGCCATTTCCAAGGCCATCATGATTATCGAAAACGGCCTGCGTGCCAGCCTCGACAAATCGGTAGGCGGCGACATCGCGATCAATCTGGACGCACTCTATGAATACATGGGTGGCCGGCTCTTGCTCGCAAATCTGAATAATGACCCTGCCATCATTCAGGAAGTACAAACCCTGCTCCACGATATTAAAAGTGCATGGGAAGAAATTGCTCCGAAAGCTGCAGAACCGGCACCGGTGACCGGATTGCCAGGACAAATACAAGCATCTTCCTATGATGCACTCGCACCTAATATGTCCCGCTTAATGAAAGCCTGATCGATGATGAACGAACAAGAAATCATTTGTCTGTACGAAAACGTCGCGACCATTACCGATCAGATGCTGGCTGCTGCACGCAGCGGCGATTGGGAAGAATTGACTGCGCTGGAACAACGCTGTGCCGCACAAGTGAGCATCCTGAAAAGTGGTGAAACACCGGTTGCACTGACCGGTGCCGAACGTGAACGCAAGGTTGAGATCATCAAAAAGATCCTGGCCGATGACCGCGAAATCCGCAACATCACGGAACCGTGGATGGCTAAATTGTCCATGCTCATCAATAGCACCGGGACTGAGCGCAAACTCAATCACGCCTATGGTGCCGGCCAGTCGAGCTGACTCGGGCTAATTTATGCTGCCACGGGCCGATATCACAGGTACCCGGCCCGTAATCTTGATCGAGGCAACCACGCCGGCAACGGCGTTGGGACAAGCCAAACAGGAATCACTAGACCGGCTCATCCAGCTTACGCTTGGCAAGGAATACCAGGCGCAAGTGCTGTCACGCCTGGCCGATGGTAACTTCCTCGTCAAGATCAATAATGCGCCTGCGAATATGGCGCTGCCACCCGGCACCAAAGCCGGCGACACGATAGACCTGACGCTGCTGGCGGTACAGCCGCGCCCTACTTTCCTGCTCGGCAAACCCGACCCGGGAGCCACGACTTCACTCAGCAATGCGGGACGCCTGATCGGCAATATGCTACAACTGGCGCAGGAAGGCGGCATGCCGACCACCCTGGTTGGCAAGACTCCGCTGGTCAGCACCCCCGGCGCACCGGCACCGCAAATTGCCGGAGCGCTGCAAAATGCAATCGCCTTCAGCGGACTTTTCTATGAATCGCATGTCGCGCAATGGGCTTTAGGTGCACGTCCGGCCACGGATCTATTGCGTGAACCGCCGGCCAAACGGGTTGCGACATCGCTGCTCGGTACTCCCCCGCCTGCTGCCGAGCCGGAAGAAACCGGCGGTGGCGAACTCAACCGCCTCGTCAATAATCTGCGTGGATTTGTCACGGGCGAGCGGCCTGTGCAAGATGCACAGCGCGCCGCAAGCACGATGCGTAGCGCGGACCTGCAGGAAGCGATTGCACCGGTGACCGGCAAGCAGCAGGAGCTGGCCGGTACCGAAGCCGTCAAACTCATCAGCCTGCAGCTCGATACACTGGAGCAGCGTCGCGTGATGTGGCAAGGCGAATTGTTTCCCGGGCAGCCGCTGGAATGGGAAATTTCGGATGAGACGCCGCAAAAGAACAAGGACCAGCCGGAACCGGAACCAGTGTGGAACAGCACGGTAAGGTTTTCCCTGCCGACGCTGGGTGCGGTATCCGCATCGATCCGGCTGGTCGGCGATAAAGTACAAATCCAGGTGAACACACCCAGTGCCGAAACCGCCAGCGCGCTGCGTACGCATGGCGAATTGCTGGCCGATGCACTGGGAGCGGCAGGTTCGCCGCTGAAATCATTATTGGTAAAGCAGCAGGATGGATAAGACCACCCCGCCCCAGCAAGCGGTAGCGCTTGCCTATCAGAGCAATGACTCGGCGCCGCGCGTAGTGGCGAAGGGACGCGGTGCGATTGCCGAACAAATCATAGAGCGCGCCAAAGAACACGGCGTCGCCATCCATGAATCGAAAGAGTTGGTGGCACTGTTATTGCAAGTTGAGCTGGATGAGCACATCCCGCCTGCCCTGTATCGGGCGGTGGCGGAGCTCCTGGCATGGTTATATCGCGTTGAGGCTGCCCAACAAGGCGGCGGCAATGTATCATGACCAGTTGCAATTTTTAGTGCCGGTGAATTACCTACGGTTTTAAAGAAATAATAATGACACTTGTAAGCGATCACGAAAATGACGATATGAACCCGTTCCGGGTTCGCTCGCGCCGGGAGGTTATTGCCTTGCTGCGCAGCATAGGTGAGCGCAACCAACTGGTCAGGATGGTCATCAACCACGGTGCCGACACGATTGTCACATCCATCCTGCACATTGATGAAACAAACGACACGGTCCTGCTCGACTGTGCACCAACCGCGATCATGAATCAGCGGGTCCTGGACAGCACCAAGCTCTCGTTTGAAACCGTCCTCGAAAATATCCGTATCCTGTTCAACTCGCCGTCGGCCGAGAGTTGTATTTATGAAAACCTGCCGGCTTTCGTCATTCCGCTGCCGACCAGTGTCGTCCGCCTGCAACGCCGCGAGTTTTATCGGGTGCCGACCCCGTTGACGGCACCGGTGTCCTGCACTGTGCCCTATACCAAGGAAGGTGTGACCACCGATATTCTCACCACTTTGCACAATATCAGCGGCGGCGGCATCTCCATCGTCGATGAAAAGAAATTGCTCGGCACGGCGATTGGCCAGACTTATGACAATTGCAAAATTATTTTGCCCGGCAGCGGCCTTATTACCGTCTCGCTACAGGTACGCAATGTGCTGGAATTGACGCTGACCAATGGCAAAAGCATCAATCGCATCGGCTGTGAATTCATCAATCCTTCGAACGGCACACTGGCGACCGTACAAAAGTACATCACCAAGATCGAAAGAGAACAAAACGCGAAGGCAACCGGACTCGGTTAAGCGGGGAAGCTAGGACGCCGCGAGCGCGGCATCCGGAGAAAGCATGGAGTAACAAACGGGCCGCCATGCGGCCCTTCTGCCTTATACCTGCATATTCATCATTTCCTGATAGGCCGATACCAGCTTGTTACGTACCTGTACCGTCGCCTGGAATGAAATACTCGCCTTTTGCATCGACACCATCACATCCGACAGATTGACGCTGTCGTCCCCCATCGAAAACTTCTCGCCCATCTGGTTGGCGCTATTCTGTGCACTGGCCACATTATCCAGCGACGCTTTCAGCGCCTGCGAAAAGTCCGCCCGGGTCGCGGTCTTTTCCGGCTGCGCCATCCCGCCCAGCGGATTAACGCTGGGAGCCTGCGAGCGCGCGGCTGCCGCCCTGAGCTGGGCGACCATTGCATCTATTGCGCTTGAATCAATTCCACCGACTTTCATCATTCCCTCCATCTTGTTGCTTGCAAGCACTATAATTGCCTAAGCTGATCTTGATCTGTTGCCCGCAAGGGTGTTCAAACTACCTCGACAAGTTATCACGCAGCCTGATTTGGATCGGTCTGATAAGCCATAGAAATATTGCTCTATTCCAAAGATTGAAATTCCCCGCAAGCCCGACAATTCAAGCTACGGAAAAAAGCTTGAATAGCGAGAATAGCGATGAACACACCAATCCGATTTGACGATAGCCGCGCAGGAGCACAATCATGGCAGTAGTCGTAGCAGGCGAAGGCGGTCTGCCACCCGGCGTTCCGGCCGAGGCAAGCGCCACCACCAATATGCAGAACACCTTCATGGACATGGCGAAATCGCCAAATGGCCGCAAGGTCATGCTCATGCTGGGCAGCGCAGCCGTCATCGCGGTCATGATCGCACTGGTGCTGTGGAGCCAAAAGCCGGAATACAAGGTGCTTTTCTCCAATTTCTCGGATCGCGACGGCGGCGCCATCATGTCTTCGCTGCAGGCATCCAACGTTCCCTACAAATTCGCTGAAGGCGGCGGTGCCATCCTGGTACCGGCAGATAAAGTCCATGAAATCCGCCTGAAACTGGCGGCTGAAGGTTTGCCGAAAGGTGGCGGCGTCGGTTTCGAGCTGATGGAAAATCAAAAGCTCGGCGTGTCCCAATTCCTCGAACAGGTCAATTTCCAGCGCGCGCTGGAAGGTGAGCTGGCCCGCTCGATCCAGTCCGTCGGTGCAGTACAGGCGGCACGCGTACATCTGGCGATGCCAAAAGCATCGGTGTTCGTGCGCGACCAGCAAAAACCAACCGCTTCTGTATTACTGAACCTGCGCCAGGGCCGTGCCCTCGACCAGCAGCAGGTCAGCGCCATCGTGCATCTGGTTGCCAGCAGCGTGCCCGAGCTGTCGCCGAAGAACGTCACCATCGTCGATCAATCCGGCAACCTGCTGTCGGAAACCAATAAACCAGCCGGCTCCAACACGCTGGATCCTTCGCAACTCAAATATGTGCAGGAACTGCAGCAAAGCATTACCAAGCGCATCGAATCCATCATCACGCCTATCGTCGGTGCTAATAACATCCGTGCAGAAGCAACCGCCGATGTCGATTTCTCGACCAGCGAACAAGCGGCGGAAATCTATAAGCCAAACCAGGTACCGAACAGCGCGACTGTGCGCAGCCTGCAAACCAGCGAATCGCGCGGCAACGGCACCGGTGCTTCCGGTGTCCCTGGCGCACTCAGCAATCAACCGGCACCGAATGCCACTGCACCACTGACCGCACCACCACTGGCCGCTGACGGCACCCCGTCGACCGCAACCAATCCGCCGGCCCCGGGTACGCCTGCTGCCGCCGCAGCGGCTGCTGCAGCAGCGGCCAGCGCCGCGGCGAATGCATTGCCGACGCAAAAAGACACCACCACCAACTTCGAAGTGGATAAGACCGTACGCTATGTACAACAACCTATGGGCGGTTTGAAACGCCTGTCGGTAGCGGTCGTGGTCAACTACAAACGCGTGGTGGCAAAGGACGGCAAAGTCACCATCGTGCCTTTGAATGAAACGGAAAAGAACCAGATCACCGATCTCGTCAAGGAAGCGATGGGCTACAACAAGGACCGTGGCGATACGTTGAACGTCGTCAATAGTCCTTTCGCCGGTGTCGAAAAAGACGAAATCGTCCAGCCGCCGCTGTGGGAGCGTCCTGAAATCATCGAAATGGCGATCCAGGCCGCCAAATACCTGGCCATCGGCATCGTGCTCTTGCTGCTCTATCGCAAACTGTTGAAGCCTATGCTCAACAAGCTGAACCCGCCGCCACCGGAACCGCTGGCGCTGGAAAATGAAAGCACGGAAGCACTGGAGAAAATGCAGCTGGAAGAAGATGGCAAGCCGATGGGTATCCAGAATACCTATCAACAGAACCTGGAAGCCGCCAAAGAGCTTGCCAGGAAGGATCCTAAAGTCGTCGCGAACATTGTGAAATCGTGGGTGGGAAATGATTGATAACGGCGTACATAAAGGTGCCATCCTGATGCTCGCACTCGGTGCTGATGAAGCAGCCGAGGTGATGAAATATCTGGGTCCGCGCGAAGTGCAAAAGCTCGGCGCAGCAATGTCGACGATGAAGGCGATCCAGAGCGAAGAACTGGTTGCCGTCCTCAGCGAATTCCGTGCCGAAACCGAGAAAAACACCTCGCTCGGCCTCGATTCCGACGACTACATCCGCGATGTGCTGACCAAGGCCCTGGGCGACGACAAAGCCGCTTCCCTGCTCAACCGCATCCTCGGTGCGCGCGATGCCAGCGGCATCGAAAGCCTGAAATGGATGGACGGCCAATCGGTAGCCGACCTGGTGCGTAACGAACATCCGCAAATCATTGCCACCATCCTGGTCCACCTCGAACGTGACCAGGCCTGTGAAGTACTGGAACGCTTTACCGAGCGCCTGCGCAATGACGTGGTCTTGCGTATTGCGACGCTGGACGGTGTACAGCCGGCCGCGCTGCGCGAACTCAATGAAGTATTGACCAAGCTGCTGACCGGTAATGAAAACCTGAAGAAAAAACCGATGGGTGGCGTGCGCGCTGCGGCCGAGATCCTCAACTTCTTCAGCGGCGAAAACGAAATCTCCGTCATGGCCAACCTGAAAAGCTATGACAACGATATGGCGCAAAAAATCATGGATGAGATGTTTGTCTTCGACAACATCATGGACATCGAAGATCGCGGCATCCAGTTGCTGTTGCGTGAAGTCCAGTCCGAATCGCTGATCATTGCACTCAAAGGTGCGACGCCGGAACTGCGTGAGAAGTTCTTCAAGAATATGTCGCAGCGTGCCGGCGAAATGATGCGCGAAGACCTGGAATCGAAAGGTCCTGTGCGCCTGTCTGAAGTGGAAACCAATCAGAAGGAAATCCTGCAAATCATTCGCCGCCTGGCAGATGAAGGCCAGCTGACATTAGGCGGTAAAGCGGAAGATGCATATGTCTAATGTCATTCCGAAAGAACGGCAATCGGCATACCAGCGTTGGGAAATGACTTCGTTCAACGAAGAAAAGCCCGTCGTCAAACCCGAACCGATCAAGGATAGCGCAGCCGAACTGGCCGCCGCCAATGCCGCCGCAGCGGCGCATACCGCCAATATCGCGGCGATGGCCGAGCAAATCGAAAACGCGCGCACGGAAGCACATGCCGAAGGCTATGCCGCCGGCATGGAAGAAGGTCGTGCCGCCGGCCTGGCTGAAGGCCGCGCGCAGGCGGAGCAGGAAAAGCAAACCTTGCTGCAGATCGCCGATACCTTCGGCACCGAAGTCGCACAGGCCAATGAACTCATCGCCAGCGATATGCTCGACCTCGCACTCGACCTCGCCAAGGCGATGCTGAAGACCGCGCTGAATGTGCGGCCTGAACTCATCGTGCCGCTGGTACGCGAAGCCATCCACTACCTGCCGACGCTGCAACAACCTGCACTGCTGCATTTGCATCCGGACGACGCCGCCATCATTGCCAACCATCTTGGCGATGAGTTGAGCACCGCCAGCTGGCGCGTGGTCGAAGACCCGCATATGGACCGTGGCAGCTGCCGCGTCGAAACCGTCACCAACCAGATCGACGCCACCACGTCGACCCGCTGGCAGCGCATTGCCGCCGCCCTCGGCAAAGAATCCGACTGGCTGGCCTGATGCTCACCGATCATCCCAACAGCGGTCGCTGGCAAGCCTATCTGCGCGATTGCAGCATGCTGCTGGATATCGCCGAACCGATGCTGGTATCCGGCCGTATTACACGTGTCGCCGGTCTCGTGATGGAAGCCGTCGGCCTCAAACTGGCGGTCGGCAGCGCCTGTACCGTCCCGCTCGCCAATGGGGCGCGGATTGAAGCCGAAGTCGTCGGCTTTGAAAATGACCGCCTGTTCCTGATGCCGCAAAGCGATGTCGAAGGCATCGTTCCCGGCACCCGTGTCTATCCGGTGGAAGTCGTGCAATCACTGCCGCGCCCCGGTGCCGTTACCCATCCGCGTCGTCGCCCCAGTGATCGCGGTCGTCACCTGCCGGTCGGGATCGAACTGCTGGGTCGCGTGCTGGATGGCGCCGGGCGTCCGCTCGACAATCTCGGCCCCCTGAATGCCGCCCATGCGGCGCCCTTGAACGTACGCGCCGCCAATCCTTTGTCACGTGCGCCGATTACCGATGTGCTCGACGTCGGCGTACGCGCCATCAATAGCATGCTGACAGTCGGCCGCGGCCAGCGCATGGGCTTGTTCGCCGGCTCCGGCGTTGGTAAGAGCGTCTTGCTCGGCATGATGGCGCGCTACACCACTGCCGACGTGATCGTGGTCGGACTGATCGGCGAACGGGGTCGCGAGGTAAAAGAATTCATTGAACAAATCCTGGGCGCCGAAGGCCTGGCGCGCTCGGTCGTGGTCGCGGCTCCGGCCGATACGCCGCCACTGATGCGCCTGCAGGGTGCCGCTTATGCCACCGCCATCGCCGAACACTTCCGCGATGAAGGCAAGGATGTCTTGCTGATCATGGATTCGCTGACCCGCTACGCGATGGCACAGCGTGAAATCGCGCTGGCTATCGGCGAACCGCCGGCGACCAAAGGTTATCCGCCATCGGTATTTGCCAAGCTGCCGGCGCTGGTCGAACGCGCCGGTAACGGCAAGGAAGGCGGCGGCTCGATTACCGCTTTCTACACCGTGCTGACCGAGGGTGATGACCAGCAGGATCCGATTGCCGATTCGGCGCGCGCCATCCTGGACGGCCATATCGTGCTGAACCGTTCGCTGGCCGAAGCCGGCCACTACCCTGCGATCGATATCGAACAGTCGATCAGCCGTGCAATGCACAACATCACCACGCCCGAACACCAGAAGCAGACGCGCAAGCTGAAACAACTGACTTCCCGCTATCAACGCAATCGTGACTTGATCAGTGTGGGCGCTTATAGTGCAGGTTCCGACCCTGTGCTGGATGAGGCAATCGCCTTGAACTCGAAAATAGAGTCATTTTTGCAACAGGACATTACCGAACGCTGCGGCATAAACGAGAGCTTGGGGCAACTTGCCTCGCTATTCGACTGATTGCCGCCGCCCTGCGAAAAATATAATTAGGCACGATGGCTACATCTACTGCATTAGACACACTGATAGAACTGGCGACCAAGGAAACCGACGAGGCCGCCAAACGTCTTGGAAAATGCATGAAGACCGCCGAAGAATGCGAGCAGAAACTGGCTTTGCTGGAGCAATACCGCGACGACTATGCAGCGCGTTTCCAGCAAAACCTGAGTACCGGCCTGAGTGCACTCGGTTATCAGAATTACCAGCAGTTCCTGGGCAAACTGGAACAGGCCATCAGCAGTCAGCAATTGGTAGTACGCGATGCCCACACACGTGTAGAACGCGAACGTTCAGCCTGGCAGGCCAGTGAACGCAAACGCATGTCCTACGGCACCCTGGCCAATCGTGCATTAAAGGCCAAGCAGTTGCAGGAAAACAAACGCGACCAGAAGCAGACCGACGAACACGCAGCTAGAGCCCTGCTCTACAAACGATAAACGACTTAGACGGACGCACAACGATGAACACTTCAGCTGTCAACAATCCACTCGCCGTATTGCAGGCACCTGCGCCCAACAGCAAACAGGACAGCGCACCGACTCCGGAAGCGGGAGCCTTCAATCAAGTGTTGTCACGTGAAATGTCCGGTCGTGGCAATACTGCCAACAGCACCAGCGAAGCCAGCAAGAATCCGACCAAGGACAGCGCCAACCAGGGCGACAAGACCAAGACCGAAACCGGCCCTGCCAGCGAAGTTGCCAAGCCGGCAGAAGAAGGCAAGGTCGCGGCACCGGAAGCAAAGACCGAAGACAGCGATACCGAGCCGGTTACGGTTTCCGCAGAATTGCTCGCCTTTGTCGCCGCCCTGACCCAGGCCAATACCACCGCTGTCGCGACCACCGCTCCGGCCGCCAGCGCCGATGCTGAATTGGGCGTCACCGTCAAAGTCGAAGGTGAACTGGATCCTGCCGTTGATACCAAACTGGGCGCAAACCTGATCACGGCCGCCGCCGATAGTGAAAAAGAAGCAGTGGGCAAGAAATCAGACTTTGTCGCCGCGCTGGATAAAGCGACCAAAGGCGGGGCAGAAGCCAAAAATACGCCAGTCGCCGCCCCGGTCAAGACCGAAGTCGACCTCGCCACCGCGATCACGCAAGGTGCCAAGGCACTGGAGCCGGCCGCTACCGTCACCACGCCACAAACCGTGGCCGCCGTAACTGCCGCCGCCTTGCAACAGCTGAGCGATGCACAAGGTCCGCAATCGAACAAGATCGCACCGCAAGTCGGCAACCCGGGCTGGGACCAGGCGCTGGGCCAGAAAGTATTGTGGATGGTGCAAGGCGCGCAACAAAGCGCCACCCTGACCCTGAATCCGCCCGACCTCGGCCCGATGCAGGTCACACTGCACGTCAATAACAATCAGGCCACCGCCAATTTCACCGCGCACCAGCCTGAAGTCCGTCACGCACTGGAAGCGGCCATGCCGCGCCTGCGCGAGATGCTCAATGATGCGGGCATCCAGTTGGGCCAGTCCAACGTCAGCGCCGGTTCACCGAACCAGCAAGGCAGCTTCGGCGAACAACGCCAAAGCAGCGGCGCACGCCAGTCCAGCCAGGTGGACATCGCCGACGCGGCCGTCCACGTCAGCCATGTGCCGGTTCCGGCCAGCGGCAACGGCCTGGTCGACACCTTCGCCTGATCATTTGCACAAGATGGCAAACGCAAGCCGCGTTTGCCATCGGTCGTCACAGAAAATTCCCGTATCTCCCGTCCCGATTCATGGCAGCCAGTCGCCGAACTGCAACGCCGGCGGCATTGCCAACAGCAGCAGCGGAAAAAATCGCATAGTTTTCGTCTGTCACCAGTGTTTGCCGCAATTAATAATGGTTTAATAGCGGCTGAAGCCCCGCCCCGTCAGCGCCATAGCGCGCAGGCCGGGCCCGGCCAGAAGAATCGACCCAGGTCCGGAGCAGCGAATACGTCGATATGCGTCGTGTTCCCCTCTCTTTTCAATGCATCCTGTGTGTCGTTTTTTTTTAATAATGGCATGTGACTTTAAAAAACTCATGTCGTACTTGAGGAAGACAGATGGCAACAGCAGCAAAGGCAGGCGCTAAAGCAGGCGCAGACACCGCGGACAAACCGAAGAAGTCCCGCTTATTGATCATCATCCTGGCCGCCTTGATCGTGCTCGGTGGTGGCGGTGGCGCAGCTGCCTGGTATTTCCTTGGCCAAAAAGCGGAATCGCATGCACCGAAAGCGGCCGATGCCGTCGACCTGAGCAAGCCGCCCGTGTTTTTGCCGATGGAAGCTTTCACCGTCAACCTGCAACCCGAGAATGGCGAACAATTCCTGCAAACCAGTTTCACGCTGCAAGTATCGAATCAGGCGCAACTGGATTTGATCAAGCTCTACATGCCGCATGTGCGTAGCCGCCTGCTGCTTTTGTTGTCCGGTAAAAAAGCGTCGGAAATCCTGACGGTGGAAGGCAAGAACAAATTGTCGGAAGAAATCATTGCTGTCTTCAAACAGCCATTTACGCCACAAGGCCCTAGCGTGACCATTACCAACGTTTTATTTACTTCATTCGTCGTGCAATAAGACCATGGCTGATAATTTCCTCTCTCAAGAAGAAGTTGATGCGCTACTCAAGGGCGTCAACGGCGATCAGGATGAGACCGGCAAGCCGGAAGACTCAGCGGGCGTGCGCCCGTACAATCTGGCGACGCAGGAACGTATCGTCCGTGGCCGGATGCCTACGCTGGAAATTATCAATGAACGTTTCTCGCGCCTGCTGCGCATAGGCCTGTTCAACTTCCTGCATCGTAGTGCTGAAGTATCGATTGGTCCGGTCCGCGTTTCCAAGTACAGCGAATTCATCCGCAACCTGGTGGTGCCGACCAACCTGAACCTGATCCACATGAAGCCGCTGCGCGGTACCGGCCTGATCGTGCTCGATCCGAACCTGGTATTCCTGCTGGTGGACAATCTGTTTGGCGGTGACGGTCGTTTCCATACCCGGGTCGAAGGCCGCGACTTTACCCAAACCGAACAACGCATCATCCAGCGCATACTCGGCATCATTTTCGAAACCTACGCCAAATCGTGGGAGCCGGTGTATCCGGTCGAGTTCGAATACATCCGCTCCGAAATGAATACCCAGTTCGCCAATATCGCGACGCCGAATGAAGTCGTGGTCGCCACCACCTTCACCATCGAGCTCGGTCCGGTCAGCGGTGATATGCACTTCTGCACACCGTACGCGATGATCGAACCGATCCGCGATTTGCTGACCAGCAGCATGCAGGGTGAAACGCTGGAAATGGATAAACGCTGGATCCGCCTGATGACCCAGCAGATCCAGACCGCCGAAGTGGAAATCCTGGCGAATATGGGTTCCGCCAAGGTGACACTGGGCGACATCCTGAATATGCAAAAAGGCGACATCATCCCTATCGCTGTGCCGGATACGATTACCGCCGAAGTCGATAGCGTGCCGGTGATGGAATGCTCGTACGGAAAACTGAATGGACAATACGCATTGCGCGTGGAAAAACTGATCTACAGCGCAAACGATACAACGCAAGGAGAAGATCATGGCTGATGAAAACGAACCACAAACCACAGTAGAAGACGATTGGGGTGCCGCGATGGCGGAACAGGAGCAGACCGAAGCGGCTGCCCTGGATGCCAAGCCTGCGTCCGCAACCGTATTCAAGGATTTTGCCGGTGGCGACCTGAAAACAGGCACGCACAATGACATCGACTTCATCCTCGATATCCCGGTGCAACTGACGGTGGAACTGGGCCGCACCAAGATCGCGATCAAGAACCTGCTGCAACTGGCGCAAGGCTCGGTGGTCGAGCTCGACGGCCTGGCCGGTGAACCGATGGATGTGCTGGTCAACGGCTGCCTGATCGCACAAGGTGAAGTCGTGGTCGTCAACGACAAATTCGGTATTCGCCTGACCGACATCATCACACCTGCGGAACGCATTCGAAAACTGAACCGATGATTTGTCTTCACCCTGTCTTATTGCGTTCGGCACTGCTGGCAGCAGCCTTCAGCGCCGGCACCGCCTACGCTGAAAGCGCTGCTACCGTCACCACCGGCAGCGCAGTTCCTTCCACTGCCGGCAATCTGTTCCAGGTCTTGCTCGGCCTGGTCGTGGTGCTCGCCCTGATGGCGGGAGCAGCCTGGCTGCTGCGTCGTTTCAATACCGCCAAGGGCATCAGCAACGCCAATATCAAAATCGTCGGCGGCGTCAGTGTTGGCAGCCGTGAACGTGTGGTCGTCGTTGAAATCGCCGATCAATGGATAGTCGTCGGCGTCGCACCAGGTCGCGTCAATTCGCTGGCTACCATGCAAAAGCAGGAAACCACCCTGACACCCGAAGCGCCGGCTGCCGGCAACTTCTCGACCTGGCTCGCGCAAACAATTGAAAAACGCAATGGCCAATAATATTTCTCCCCTGCTGCGGCGCTCATTGCCGCTGCTGCTCCTGGCCTTGCCGGTCGCCGCGATGGCGCAACAAGCCGGGCTGCCTGCTTTCACCAGTTCCCCTGCTCCCGGCGGCGGCCAGACCTATTCGCTCAGCCTGCAAACGCTGCTGCTGCTGACCGGCCTGTCCTTCCTGCCGGCGGTCCTGCTGATGATGACCAGCTTTACCCGCATCATCATCGTGCTGTCGCTGCTGCGCCAGGCACTCGGCACCCAAAGCTCGCCGCCGAACCAGGTCATCATCGGCCTGTCGCTGTTCCTGACCCTGTTCGTCATGAGCCCGGTACTGGACAAGATTTATGTCGACGCCTACCAGCCTTTTTCGCAAAACAAGATACAGATGCAGGAAGCGCTGGACAAAGCAGTCGCGCCTCTGAAAACCTTCATGATCAAGCAGACGCGCGAGTCCGACCTGGCACTCTACGTCAAGCTGTCGAAGGGACCCGAGTTGCAAGGACCGGAAGACATCCCGTTGCGCATACTGGTACCGGCATTTGTGACCAGTGAATTGAAAACCGCATTCCAGATCAGCTTTGCGATCTTCATCCCCTTCCTGATCATCGATATGGTGGTCGCCAGTGTGCTGATGTCGATGGGTATGATGATGGTGTCGCCGGCGATTGTGGCGCTGCCCTTCAAGCTCATGCTCTTCGTCCTGGTCGACGGCTGGCAACTGCTGATCGGCTCGCTCGCGCAAAGTTTCTACTGAGGACGCTATGACACCTGAAACCGTCATGACCATGGGTCGTCACGCGATTGAAGTTACGCTGATGGTGGCAGCACCGATGTTGCTGGTCGCCCTCGGCATCGGCCTGATCGTCAGTATCTTCCAGGCCGCAACCCAGATCAATGAAACCACCCTCTCCTTCATCCCGAAGCTGATCGGTATCTTTGTCGCCCTCGTCGTCGCGGGCCCGTGGATGCTGACGGTCTTGCTCGACTATATGCGGGAAATGTTTACCAATATCCCGCTCTACGTCAGCTAGCACCTCCGGCACCACCGCATGCTTTCCGTCACCAGCGCAGAACTGAACACCTGGATTGCCGCCTTCCTGTGGCCGCTCACGCGCATCATCGGCATGATCTCGGTGGCGCCGTTGTTCGGCAATGTCAGCGTCCCGGCACGCGTCAAGATCGGCCTCGGCATCCTGCTGGCAATGATCATCGCGCCTACCGTCCCTGCGATGCCGGCGCTGGATCCGATGTCGCTGCAAGGCTTGCTGATCCTGGCGCAACAACTGATCATCGGACTGTCGATAGGCTTTGCGATGCGCATCACCTTTGCCGGGGTCGAAATGGCGGGCGAAATCACCGGCATGACGATGGGCCTGGGTTTTGCCAGCTTCTTCGATCCGCAGACACGTGCGCGCTCCTCGGCGATCAGCCAGTTCCTCGCTTTGCTGACACTGACGATTTATCTTGCGACCAATCTGCACCTGGTCGTGTTGTCGACGCTGGCGCAAACCTTTGAAATCCTCCCTATCAGCAGCAGTTTCCTCTCCGCCGGCGGCATGCTGGAAGTCGTGAAATGGGGCGGGCGCATTTTTAGCGCCGGCGTACAACTGTCATTGCCCATCGTTGCGGCCCTGCTGATTACCAATATCGCCCTCGGCATCCTGACGCGCGCCGCGCCGCAACTGAACATTTTCGGTATCGGCTTCCCGATTACCATAGGCGTAGGCTTCATCATGATAGGCATCGTGCTGCCCTACCTGATGAATCCCATCATCAATCTGATGCAGGAAGGCATCGATGCGATGGGCAGAATTACGATAGCAATGACGCCGCTCAACTAGACGCCCTGTTTGGCGCACAAACAAAAAAGGCTTGCCGGTCAGGGCAAGCCTTTTTTATTGGGGCCGGCAGGATCAGCTCAGCATATTGAAGAGCGACAAGCCGGCGATTTTGATGAAGGTCTTTTGCGCTGCATCCAGTGCGAACTGTTGCTGCGTAAAGCGCGAATAGGCTTCCACCGGATCAATCTCCTGCAACTGCTTCAGCGTATCCGTATATTGCAAAGTCAGGCTGGAGCCGACATTGTCCAGGTTTTCAATTTCCTGCAGGCGGGTACCGACGGTAGTCCGCACCTTGGAAATATTGGCCAGCGCATTATCAATATTATTATTCGCGGTATTCAAGCCGTTCGTCAGGCGCGTCTTGCCGCCGTCACCGGTAGTCGACGTCGACAGGACATTGAGCAAATCGGTGATGGTGGTGAAGATGCTCTGGTTCTTGCTCGGCTCTACACTAAAGGTATCGCCATTTGCCGGCACACCTTTCACATCAAAAGTCATGCCGTCGAAAGTAATTGCCTGACCACTGACGTAAGGCTGCGGTGTCGCCGGGATTGCCGGCGGTGGCGTTTGCGTGACCAGATAGGTGGTCGCTCCTGCCGCGTCAATGCTGAAAGTAATATCGTATTTGGCGCCGGTCAGTTGCGACAGGTCGGTGACCGAACCGGTGCTGATAAGGCCGCTGCCGGTATTGGCGGTGCTGGCTGAAGTCTGGAAGCGGCCGTTACCGGTCGTGCCGCCTTCAAAGATGGACGAACCCGAATCGCTGGACGATAGCTGGCGCGCCGCACCGACCTGCAACATGCGCTGGCCCTGGTCGCCGTTATAAACGGCACCGGTTGCAGATTCGGTAAACGGCTTGGATGACACCTGATAACCGCCAAACAGGTAATCGCCGTTGGCACCGCGTGTATTCGCCAGTCCCAGCAATTCCTCGAAATTATTCCGCAATTGCGTCACATAGGCCTGGCGCTGCGAATCATCCATCGAAGCATTACCGGCACCGACGACCGAAGTCTTGATCGACTGCAGCAATGTCGTGACACTTTGCAGTACGCTCTCTTCTTCGGACAGCGCACTTTTCGCGTTCGCGCGATTGGTCGCAAACTGGTTATTGATCGAGATCGCCTGGTCTACGCCGAGGGCAGCGGCAGCAGCAACCGGATCATCGGCAGGCGACAAAATACGAAGGCCACTGGCAATCTGTTGCTGGGTTTTGAACATGGCAAGGGTCATATCGCCGATCTTGCCCGAGCCCATTTCAAATATCGTATTCGTGCTAATACGCATGATCAGTAATCCTTATCGACCTAAAGAAATCAACACATCGAACATATCGCTGACCGCCTGCATCACTTTGCCGGATGCCTGGTAAGCCTGTTGATAGCGCAACAGATTGGTTGCTTCCTCATCAAGGTTGACACCTGATTCGGATTGTTGGGCGGTTTGCATCTGTTTCAGCAATGCGCCTTCGGACGCACTATTGGTTTGCAATTCACGCGTTTTATTACCGACCAGGCTGACCAGCTGGCTGTATGCGCTGTTATAGCTGGCGGTACCGCCTTGCAGCACGTTCTTGGTTTGCAGTTCGCCCAGGGCCAGCATATTGCGGTTGTCACCGTCGCCATTCGTATTGGCACTGATCGTAAATGTGTCGCCATTGGCCGGGGCGCCGCTGATCTTGACTTCAGCACCGCCAAAGCTAATCACCGAGCCGGCGGTAAACGGCACCGGTGTACCGGCCGGGTAAGTCGTCGGCACGCCGTTGGTGGTGACCGTTACCGGCATACCGGCCGGGAAACCGGTCAGGGTATTGGCGGCGGAATCATAAGTCAGCGTGACCGGCGTGGTCACCGCAGAGCCATCAAAGGCCGAAGTAATATTGCCCGCGCTGATGGCGCCGGTACCCGTATTCGTGCTTGGTGCACCGGTACGGATAGGCGTGGCCGCGGCGATTTCTTTCACATCCTTGATCAATACGTTCAAACCGGAAGCGCCATTGACGGTCGGGCGGATGAGGAACTCATCGCCGCTAGCCATGGTGCCCGATGTGACGCTGAAATCCACGCCGTCGATGGTGCCGGTCGGGAAAGTTGCACCTGAATACATCGACGCATTGTCCGACAGGCGCGTGACTTTGTAATTGGTGCCGTCATATGACAGGCGATAGTCGCTGGTGGTCAGTGCATCCACATTGCTGATGCTGGCACCTATGTCGGCATTGCCGGTATTTTTGGTGCTGCCGGTAACCAAGGGCGAAGCGATATTGAAGAAATCGCCACCGAGGTTGCCATTCTGGTCCTGTCCCAGTTTGTGTTGCGCATTGAAGGTCGAGGCCAGGCCAATGGCAATACGTCCCAGCGCATTCTGTATCGGATCCAGCGACTGGCTGCGATATTCAAACAAGCCACCGAGGTTGCCGCCGCTCAGCGAGCTTTCCGGAATCGTGAAGGTAGTCCCGTTGGAAACATAGCCAACTTCGAGGCGTCCCGGATCGGTCGGCGATGTAACGGTGACCAGGTCATAACTGCTGTTGCCGACAACCAGCGGCTGGCCATTGCCGATAAATACGTTGTAATCGCCGGCTTGCTGGACAATCGACACCTTGCTTTGCTTGGCCAGCTCGGCCACCAGCAGATCGCGTTGATCGAGCAAATCATTGGGCGGTTGGCCGCTGCCATTTTGCGCCTTGGCGATCGCATCGTTGAGCTGTGCGATTTGCTTGGCATAGGCGTTGATATTGGTAACCGCACCGGTAATTTCGTCGTTGACACCTGCCCGCATGCTGCTCAGCTGTGCGTCCATGCTCTGGAACCGCGAAACCAGGGCTTCGGCACCGGACAACATGGCCTGGCGCGACGACGCACCGCCCGGATTATTCACCAGGTCCTGGATGCCCTTGAAGAAACTCTGGATCACCGGTGCCAGGCCCACGGAAGAATCGGCCAACATATTGTTGACCTTATTCATCTGGGTGTAATAGGTATCGAGCTGGCTGGTGCTGGATTGCGCGGCGACCACTTGCGCGGCGAGGAAGTCATTAAAAATGCGTTTGACGCTGTCTACATTGGTGCCGTTACCGATGTAGCCACCGCCGGTCAGGTTCTGTCCACCCAGCGAGGACTGGATCACCAGTTGACGGCTATAACCAGGCGTCTTTTCATTGGCAATATTGTGTCCGGTCGTCGCGACACCTGCCTGCGCTGCGGCGAGTCCTGATTTGGCAATGCTGAGTAAGTTGGACATAATTTATTTTCTGACTCTATGTTCGTGTGTACGGCACATCGATGAAAAACTTGAGCGACGATCATGTCGAATGCACAAAAATATTGTGCTTCCTATAAGGCAAGACGTGATCAGGCCGACAAGTTGCGATTGATGATATTGGTCAGCTTGGTTGCGTAATTCGGGTCAGTGGCATACCCGGCGCGCTGCAAGCCCTGCGCGAAGCCTTTGGCGTCGCTGGCATTGGCCAGCACTTTTTCGTAACGCGGATTGTTGCGCATCAATTGCGCGTAATCGCGGAATGAATCGGCATAGCTATCGTAGGCGCGGAATTTTTCCACCCGTTTTTGCGCAACGCCATCGACATACTCGGTGGTCACCGCATCCACGGTTTTGCCCTTCCAGCCCGGTCCGGCCTTGATGCCGAACAGATTATTACTGCTGCTGCCATCGGCGGTGCGCATGACGCGTTTGCCCCAGCCGCTTTCCAGCGCCGCCTGCCCCATCATGAATTTGGCCGGGATGCCGGTAGTACGGCTCGCCTCTTCCGCATGCGCGGCTACCTTGTCCTGGAATGCCTGTACATGTGCCGGCTTGCTGGTGGCCGATGCCACTGCGGCACTACCGCCGGCTTGCGCCGCATGGGCCGCACTCGAGCGCTGGTGTGCCAGCGCATTGCGTTCAGCCATATTGCGCAGGATTTCAGCGCGCAGGTTGGAGGTATCCGGCAATTCCTTCGCTGCATCCGCACCATCCGGCGTTACGGCGGTATTCATTTGATTGGCGGACAGCTGGCGTATCAGCACATCGGCCAGGCCCACACCGCGGCTTGCCATGTTCTGGCTCAACTGCTGATCCAGCATCGAGGTGTACATCTTGGTTTGCTGGTTATCGAGGATGCCGTCTTGCGGCGATGCCTCACGCATGCTCTTCATGATCATATTCATGAAGAGTGCTTCGAATTGCTTGGCTGCCGCCTTCAGTGAATCAGGCGAATTCTGCCGCGCAGATTGTTTCAGCGATTCAAGGCCCTTGGCATCAATCGCCAGACTGGTGTTCGAATTGTCTGCAGGCGTAATCATATTCAGCTTAGATAATTTCTAATTCTGCGCGCAAGGAACCCGAGGCCTTCATCGCTTGCAGGATAGCCAGCAAGTCTTGCGGCGTCGCACCGATAGAGTTCAGGGCTTTGACGACATCCGCCAGTGAAGCCGAGTTTTTCAGCAAGATGACCTTGCCCGGATCTTTATTGATTTCAATTTGCGACTGTTGCGCGACCACGGTTTGACCGCCGGAGAATGGCGCCGGCTGGCTGATGACCGGTTGCGTATTAATCACCACCGACAGATTGCCGTGCGATACCGCACAGGTATCCAGCGTCACCGCCTGGTTCATCACGACCGAACCGGTACGCGCATTCAGGATGACCTTGGCGCTGACTTGCGCTGGCGTGACATTGATGCTTTCCAGTGCGCCGAGGAAGCTGACACGCTCATCATTGCTCATCGGGGCACGCACGCGAATGACGCGACCATCCTGTGCTGCTGCCGTATCCGGGCCGAAGCGTTTATTAACTGCATCGACCACGCGGCTCGCTGTAGAGAAATCGCTTTCCTTCAGCTCCAGCACAATCTGGTCGCCCTGTCCCAGGCTGCTTGGCACTGCACGTTCCACGGTGGCACCGGCCGAGATACGACCAACGCCGAGATGGTTGATCTGTGCCTTGCTGCCATTCGCAGCAGCACCGGCACCGCCGACCACGACGTTACCCTGCGCCATACCGTAAATTTGTCCGTCCGCACCTTTGAGCGGTGTCATCAACAAGGTACCGCCGCGCAGGCTCTTTGCATTACCCATCGAGGACACGGTGATGTCCAGCGTTTGACCCGGTTGCGCAAAGGCCGGCAAGGAAGTCGTCACCATCACGGCGGCGACGTTCTTCAATTGCATATTCACGCCTTGCGGCAGGTTGACACCCATTTGCTGCATCATGCTGACGATGCTTTGGATGGTGAATGGTGTTTGCGTGGTTTGGTCACCGCTGCCGTCCAGGCCGACGACCAGGCCGTAACCGATCAATTGGTTTTGCCGGACGCCTTGCACGCTGGCCAGGTCTTTCAGGCGCTCGGCATGCGCCGCGAACGGCAGCAGCAGGCAGACTGAGCAAGCGATAACTTGCAGTGATTTTTTCAACGAAGGTAGAGATACGGTGTGCATGGTAAATCCTATCTGCCTCAGCATTAAAGAGGCATGACGCTCAAGAAGAAACGCGCCAGCATCGACATGACTTCTGCTGCATCTATACGCGCATTGGTACGGTATTCAATCCGCGCATCGGCGACACGGGTCGACGAAACAATATTGCCCGGGCCAACCGTAGCGGGGTCAACCACGCCGGAGAAGCGAATGAACTCGCCGCCCTTGTCGAGTGCCACCTGCTTTTCACCCGCCACCACCAGATTGCCGTTGGACAGCACATCGATGACCGTCACCGTCAGCGTGCTGACGAAGTTATTACCCGAAGTAATTACACCCTTGTCTTCATACTTGGATGCGCTGGAAGCACTCGCGCTGAAGTTGTCCGTGACATTGCCGAACAGGCCGAAAATGCTCGGCGCTGCCGCCACCACGCTACCGGTTTTGCTGCCGGAGCTGCCAGCCTGTTTGCCGGCCGAGCTGCGCTCATTGATGGTGATCGTGATGGTGTCACCGATCAGGCGTGCCCTGCGGTCTTCAAACATCGGACGGTAGGAAGCGGTTTGGAAGATCGCGCCGTTCATTGGCGGCGTAATCGAGCTCGCCGATTGCGGCTTGGCGGTCAATGGTGTCTGCACCACGGTTTCCGGCATGCCGCCGCAACCGGCCAGCAAAGCGGCACACATCATGAGTGCTGATAATTTGAATTTCATGAGCTATCCCCTACTCTTACAACTGGGTCAAACGTTGCAGCATCTGATCCGATGTACTGATGGCCTTGCTGTTGATTTCGTATGCGCGCTGCGTCTGGATCATATTGACCATCTCTTCGACGACATTCACGTTCGAGGTTTCAACATAATTCTGTTGTACGAAACCGGCACCGTTGGTGCCCGGGTTATTGGTGGTCGGGTTACCGGATGCAGTGGTTTCCACGTACAGGTTTTCACCCTTGCTTTCCAGGCCGGCCGGATTGATGAAGGTCGCCACCTGCAAGGCGCCGACTTCGGTTTGTGCAGTGGTGCCCGGTACGGTCACGCTGACGATACCGTCACGGCTGATGGAAATCGCCGTCGCATTGGCCGGGATCACGATCGCAGGCTGGATAGGGAAACCGCTGGAGGTCACCATCTGGCCCTGGTTATCCGTCTGGAAGGAACCGTCACGGGTGTAAGCGGTAGTACCGTCCGGCATCAGCACCTGGAAGAAACCATCACCGAGGATAGCCATGTCCTTGCTATTGCTGGTTAGTTGCAAATTGCCTTGTGTATGAATACGTTCGGTCGCAACCGGACGCACACCGGTACCGATTTGCAAACCGGACGGCAATTGCGTCTGCTGCGACGAAGCGGCACCCGGCTGGCGGATGTTTTGATACAGCAAATCTTCGAATACCGCGCGCGAGCGTTTGAAGCCGCTGGTGCTGACGTTTGCCAGGTTATTGGAAATGACGTCCATCTGCGTTTGTTGCGCATCCAGACCTGTTTTAGCAATCCATAGTGAACGTATCATTCTTTTCTCCAATATTTCGACAAACGCATGGCATACACTGCCACCTTCATTGTGCCTGCTGCTGCATTAACTCAAAGCGAGGAACTGATCGGCTTTAGCAGCATTGCTATCGGCATCCTTCAGCATCTTCATGTTTAATTCAAACTGACGGGCCAGGCTAATCATATTGACCATCGCATCGACCACATTGACATTGCTGCCTTCAATCGCGCCACTGATCACGCCCACATTGGCGTCAACATCTGCTGGCAAACGGTCTTTCGTGACAAAAATGCCGTCGCTGCCGCGCTCCAGGTTGCCTACGTCAGGGTTCACCAGTTTCAGGCGCGCAATTTCAATCGTCGCACCCGGCGTCGTACCGGAATCCACCGAAGAAATCGTGCCATCCTTGGCAAAGGAAATCTTCACATTAGGCGGGATCGTGATCGGGCCGCCATCGGCCAGCACATTCAAACCGCCTTCGGTTTGCAGGACGCCGTTTTCATTGATCTTCAGGCTGCCGCTGCGGGTATAGCCTTCGGTGCCGTCGGCGCGTTCCACCGCCAGCCATCCGGGTCCCTGCACTGCCAGGTCCAGCGTACGTCCGGTCTGCTGTATCGGTCCGGCGCGGAAGTCGGTACCTATCGTCGAATCGACCACAAAGGTACGCGTCGGCAAACCATTGCTGACAACGGGTACGGCGCGGAAGGTATCCATCTGCGCGCGGAAACCCGTGGTCGAGACGTTCGCCAGATTGTGTGCAGTCGTCGATTGCTGCTCCATGATCTGCTTGGCGCCCGACATCGCGGTGTATATCAGCCTATCCATTTCATTTCTCCTGTGACTACGCGCAGCTGCCGGAAAGTCCGACAGCTACGCGGTCATTGCTGGCTCAATGCATTAACGCAAATTCACCAAAGTCTGCATGATCTGATCTTGCGTCTTGATGGTTTGTGCATTGGCCTGGTAGACGCGTTGCGCGGTAATCATATTGACCAGCTCTGCCGTCAGGTCGACGTTCGATTCCTCGATACGCGCGGATTGCACGACACCCAGTCCGCTGCTGCCGGGAGTGCTGGTCAGCGGTACTCCGGATTCGGCGGTTTCCACCCATTGGTTGTCGCCGATGTTTTGCAAGCCATTCGGATTGGCAAAGGAAGACAGGATGACCTGGCCCAGTACATTCACTTCACCATTGCTGTAACGACCCATGATCGAACCATCACTCGCCACGTCAAAGCCGGTCAAGGTGCCGGGACGGTAGCCGTCCGGCAGGTTCTTGCTCACGCCGAAAGCCTGCGCAAACTGCTGGGTGCCGGCCACATTGAGGGTGATATTGAAAGGTGTTGCCGCACCGGTCGTCACTGCCATCGCCGCTACCATCGGCGAAGGTGTCGTACTGACCAGCGCACCACCGGTACCGAAATCCATGACGCCCAGAGGCACCGGCGGATTGGTTGCAGTTACCGGCAAGGTGTAGCCGATAGGCACACCGTCATTGGTGGCGAATACGCTCCACTCACCGCCTGCGGTTTTGACATAGAAGGTACGCAGGATGTGCGAGTTACCCAGGCTGTCATAGACCGGCACCGAAGTGGAATCGCTGAATGTGGCGGCATCGTCCGGATTGAACAGCAAGGGATCCAATACATCCTTGCGTGAATCCAGTGTCAGCTTGACGTCGTACTTGGTAGTGGCCGCCGGGCCCATATCCGCCTTGTTGATCACCAGATCAACCGGCGCGCCGTTCTGCACCACGCCATTCGCATCAGCCATGTAACCGGTCAGGCGCGCGCCCGATGCGTTCTGGATATAACCTTCCTTGGTCAATTCGAACTGGCCGTTACGACCATAGGTAATCGTGCCGCCGCTGCTCATGCGGAAAAAGCCGTCACCGTTGATCGCCATATCCAGCGGATTGTTGGACACCGCAATATTGCCCTGGCTGAACAGCTGCGCGACGCGTGCGACCTGGACGCCAATACCGATCTGGGCGGCGCCGGAGCCGGACAAGGTGCTGGCGTAAATATCGGCAAACTGGACTTGCGATTGTTTGAAACCGACGGTGCCGGAGTTGGCAACGTTATTACCGATTGCTTCGAGACTTTTGCTGGCGGCATTCAATCCGCTCAAACCTTGCTGGAAACTCATTCTATTTCTCCTGGTTGATGTGCCGCTGTATTAAAGAACTTGACGAATGTCTGCCAGAGTCAATCCACCCAGGCCGGGTACATTGAGCAATACGCCGTTTGCCGAGCTCGAAACTGTAGTGACCACGCCGAACTGCAATGCAGTGGCTTTCACATCCTTGCCGCCCAGGCTGCCCTTGACTTCAAAGGTGTAATTGCCATCCGGCGCCTTGGTGCCATCCGCTGTGGTGCCGTCCCACAACAATGGTGTGGCGCCCGCTTTCTGTGGCGGCAGATCGATGGTCTGGACCACCTTGCCGGCCGAGTCCTTGATCACGATTTGTCCCGCATCCACATCCGATGGGAATTCAACGCCAAAGATCGCCTTGCCTTCGGCCAATGCCAATTGCGAGCCGGGTGCGAGTACGCCGTGATCGATCATATTGGATGCCTGCAGCAACTGCGCCGACTGGTAATTACCCATCAGGGATTCCAGCGTACCGTTCAGTTTGTCGATACCGGTCACGGTCGACAATTGCGCCAACTGGCTGGTGACTTGGGCGTTATCCAGCGGATTCAATGGATCCTGGTTTTGCATCTGCGTGACGAGCAATTTGAGGAAGCGATCCTGCGCTTCTTCCGCCGTACTTTTCTTGCTGGCACTGGCGCCATTCATCTGGTCCAGCAAGGATTGCGGCAGAATGGTCTGGTTGTTATTAACAGCGGTCATGATGATGGGTCCTTATTATTTTTACTGACCGAGCGTCAGGGTTTTGAGTAGCATGGTCTTGGCCGTGTTCATGGTTTCGACGTTAGTCTGGTAGGAACGTGAAGCGGAAATCATATTCACCATCTCTTCCACCACATTCACGTTCGGCATCGCGACATGGCCGGTTTCATCGGCGTTCGGATGCTTCGGATCAAACACCATCTTCAAGGGCGAGGTGTCTTCCACCACGCGATTGACGCGCACCCCGGTTGAAGTCGCGCCGCCTTTCATCTGCAAGGCCTGGAATTCGACCTGCTTGGCGCGATAGGTTTTGCCATCGGCGCTGGTGGTACTTTCGGCATTGGCGATATTGCTCGAGACCACGTTGAGACGCTGGCTTTGCGCACTCATGGCCGAGCCGGAGACATTGAATATATTAAATAGCGACATGATTATTGCCCCTGGATAGCGGTGAACATTCCCTTGATCTTCGACGAGACCAGAGTCAGGCCGACTTCGTAACGCAAGGCGTTATCTGTAAATTGATTACGCTGCACATCCATATCCACGGTATTGCCGTCGATATTGCCTTGCGCCGTATTGGCATACAGCAGCGGCGCGCCGCCCAGCGTCGGCAAGGTTTTCGATGACAGGTGTGTAGTGGAGGTCTTGGTCAGTTCGGCCGGCGCTGCGGTACCGCCCTTGCTGCGCGCTAGCGCACCTTGCAAAGCCTTGTTAAAATCGACGTCACGCGCCTTGAAGTTGGGCGTGTCTGCATTCGCAATATTGGACGCCAGTATTTGCTGCCGCTGTCCGCGCAAACTCAGTGCGGTCTCCTGAAAGCGCAGCATGTCATCAAGTTTTCCTATCATTCCGTTCTCCGAAGTGTGCGTTCAAGGAATAGCTACCCTGCACTGATAATGGATTTGTATAGCGTCGATCATACGGAGCGCCCCTTTGCTTCGATCAAACGATAAGACGACAAAAATCCATCCTATTCCCCGCTTTAGCTGAACGCTGAATCAGTACCATGATCGTGCAATCACAACTTTGGCCGCCATGAAACACTCTTTCCACATCGCTATCGCCGCTCTCTCCGCCGTGTTCTCGCTGACGACGCAAGCAGCGTGGGCGCAGGCCACCGCTGAACCGCGCCAGGATCTGGCAGTGCTGAAGCAAACCGCAGAACAATTCCTGCTGACGCAAGCCAATGGCTTGCCGGGTGAAGTACGGGTGACGGTCGGCGCGATTGATCCGCGCCTGAAATTACCGGTGTGCCCGGTACCGGAAGCTTTCCTGCCGCCATCCAGCAAGGCCTGGGGCAAAACCACGGTAGGTGTGCGCTGCAATGTGCCGTCGGCGTGGACTATTTATGTATCAGCGCAGGTACGCGTGCATGGCGAATACATCGCCGCCGCGGCACCGCTGGCACAAGGACAAACCATCGGCCAGGGCGATATCGCCAAGGTCAAGGGCGACCTGACAAATTTACCGTCCGGCGTCATCACGGATCCATCACAGGCAATCGGCCGCACCGCGGCCAGCACAATTGCGCTGGGTGCCCCATTGCGGCAGGACGCGCTGCGCAACCAGCAGGCGATCCAGCAAGGCCAGGCGGTCCGGGTAATATTGAATGGCGATGGTTTCAGCGTTTCCAGCGAGGCACGCGCGCTGAACAATGCTAACGAGGGTCAACTGACCCAGGTCAGGACCGCTGCAGGCCAGGTAATTAGCGGGATAGCCAAGCTGGGCGGCATCGTTGAGTTAGCATATTAGCAACACAAATTAATACACAATATTTTACGTTTGACCCATTTAGGACTAAAGTTTGCTGTGATAACGCCGATAGACCAAGCAGAGATAGGCGTTTTGCCGCAAACCAAACGGGGTGAAGTCGTGAAAATTAATGACGCAAGCAAGAAAATCGCGGGAGTCGGCGTAGCAGCCACGCAGACTCGCGCAGGCAAGGCACCGGAAAAAGCCGATACCGGCAAGGTGTCTTCCAACGTGACGTTGTCGTCGCAAGTGCAGGCGCTGACCAGCCAGGTTGCCAGCGCCAGCGTATTTGATGCTAAAAAAGTTGATGAGATCAAGGCAGCTATTGCCGGTGGTCAATTCCAGGTCAACGCAGAACGCGTAGCCGACGGATTGATGGATACGGTGAAAGACCTGATCTCCACACGTAAAGGTTAAAAATTCATGGAATCGTTCGGTACCAGCCCTGCAGATAGTTTGAGTGAAGAACACAAAGCCATTCGTGCTCTGACGCAATTATTGCAACTGGAACAGGAACACCTGATCGCCGCTGACGTGGAAGGCATCGCCGCCATCACCGAAGCAAAGGCCAAAGCCGCTGCCCGCATGGCAGAGCTGGCCAACTGGCGCCACAATGCGCTGGCCGCCGCAGGTTTTGAACCTACCGAATCGAGCATGAAATCGTGGCTGGAAAGTTCACAGTCGAAAACTGCGAGCAAGTCATGGAATGAATTGGTTGAACTGGCTGAAACCGCGAAAGAACTCAATCGCGTCAACGGCATCCTGATCAACAAGCAGATGGTGCGCAATCAAAACGTGCTCAACATCCTGCAGCACGGCAATGTGCACGGCAATAACGTCTATGGCCCGAATGGCCAGACCGCGAGCAAAAGCGTCGGTCGTCACATCGTGGCAGGCTAAGCCCCTCTCCCCCGCAAAGTAATCAGCAAAGAAAAAGCCACCAGATCCTGGTGGCTTTTTTTATTGCACAGCGTCAAGCTGACGCGGCATCAGCGGCGCGGCGCATAGATATCGCGCCCGGCCTCATCAATCTGGCGGCGCAAGGCACGACGCTCGTCCGGCGACAGCCGTGCATCGCGGCGCGATTGCTCCTGCTGCTGCCGTTCCATATTGCGATTATTGTCGTAGCCGCGATCGTTCGATGGGCGCCTGTTGTCATAGCCGCCCTGATCCTGGTTACCGCGATAGCGGTTATCGCTTTGCACGTAAGAACCGAATGGATTATTCTGAAACCGCGATTGCGCAAGCGCCATCGACGTACTTGCAAAGGTACTGATCAGCAGCAACACCAATCCCGTTCTTTTCAATGTTATATTCATCATCATCTTCCGCAGCGCTTTGAACAGCCCGTACGTCCTTGTTAAGCATGTTCAAAGTTTATGCTGCTTTGCTCCCAGACCTAAGTCCAATTCCGTAAAGGTTGTAACACTTTGTAATGCCTCAACTCCTCGCTATGTCGCGAAGACGTTCTGAAGTTACCATAGCCATATGAATACGACAAATGCATCCATGAAGGACACGGCCCACTCGACCAACTCCCACCAGACCAAAGTGCTGGTGGTTGACGACGATCTGCGCTTGCGCGATCTGCTGCGCCGTTATTTATCCGAACAAGGTTTCAATGTAGTCACCGCAGAAAATGCCCAGGCCATGAACAAGCTCTGGTTGCGCGAACGCTACGATTTACTGGTACTCGACCTGATGTTGCCGGGCGAAGACGGCTTGTCCATCTGCCGCCGCCTGCGCGGTGCCGGCGACAAGACGCCGATCATCATGCTCACCGCCAAAGGCGAAGACGTCGATCGCATCGTCGGCCTCGAAATGGGCGCTGACGATTATCTCGCGAAACCTTTCAATCCACGCGAACTGGTAGCACGTATCAGCGCGGTACTACGTCGCGTCGGCCCGGAAGAAATCCCGGGTGCGCCGTCGGAAACGCCGCAGTCATTCACCTTCGGCGAATTCGTCCTCGACCTCGGTACCCGCACGCTGAAAAAGAACGATGAAACCGTGCCGCTGACCACCGGTGAATTCTCGGTACTGAAAGTATTCGCCCGCCATGCGCGCCAGCCGCTGTCACGCGAAAAGCTGATGGAACTGGCGCGTGGCCGCGAGTACGAAGTATTCGACCGCAGCCTCGACGTGCAGATTTCACGCCTGCGCAAACTGATAGAACCTGATCCCTCGACGCCGCTCTACATCCAGACAGTCTGGGGCCTGGGTTATGTCTTCATCCCTGAAGGCAAGCCACGCTAAGCGCATTTGCTTTCAGCTGAAAACCCAAGGATGCCCACTACTTCAAATCGCCTGAACTGGATCAAAAGCGGCCTTTTCTGGCGGACTTTTTTCCTGCTCGCCTTTTTGATCGCGGCCAGTATGGCGGCCTGGGTTGCCAGCTACCGGATCGTCGAACAAACCCCGCGCGCCAACCAGATCGCGGCGCAGGTGATTTCAGTCGTCACTATTACCCGTGCCGCACTGACCCACTCCGCCCCTGACCTGCGGCGTGAACTCCTGTTCGACCTCGCCAGCAACGAAGGCATACGCGTTTATCCGCTGGAAGAAAACGACCGTATCGAACCGCCTATCCAGAACGGCATGATGCAAATCATCCAGGAACATGTGCGCTCCGGCCTGGGACAAGACACCCGCTTTGCGCGCGCCGTAAATGATGTGGCCGGCTTCTGGGTCAGCTTCACCATCTCCGACGATGAATACTGGCTGATGCTGGATCGGGACCGGATTGAAGGCAGCTCCGGCGTGCAATGGCTGGGCTGGGGTGCGGTCACCGTGCTCCTGTCGTTGCTGGGTGCACTGATGATATCCGGGCTCATCAATCAGCCACTGGCACGCCTGACCGCCGCCACGCGTGCAATCGCCAACGGCCAGCGCCCGGCGCCACTGCCGGAACGCGGCCCGACTGAAATCCGTGAAGCCAATCACAGCTTCAATCAAATGGTCGATGACCTCAATCGTGTGGAATCGGATCGCGCCGTGGTGCTGGCCGGTATTTCACATGACTTGCGTACACCGCTGGCGCGCATGCAACTGGAAGTCGAACTGGCCGGCCTGCCGCCAGACGCCCGCGCCGGCATGCAATCCGACCTGGAACAGATGGATGCCATCATTGGCCAGTTCCTCGATTACGCCAAACCCGCCGATAGCAGTCACTTCCAGCCGATAGACATGACTGCGCTGATGCATAGCGCGGCGCAGGAAGCGCTACGCATGCAGGATGTACGCATCAGCAGCAAGATAGACGACAAGCTGGTGGTGCTCGGGAATGCGATCGACATCAAACGCGTCGTCAATAACCTGATCGAAAATGCGCGCCGCTACGGCAAATTGCCGGGCAATGATTATGTCGAAATCGATTTGCGCTGCCAGTCTGAAGGCGACAAAGTCATCATAGAAGTCACCGACCACGGTGCCGGTGTGCCGGCAGCGGAGATAGACCGCTTGTTACGCCCGTTTACACGGATGGACAGCGCACGGGGACAGGCGAATGGTGCCGGACTCGGCCTCGCCATTGTCGATCGCATCGTGAAACGGCATAGCGGCAAGCTGCAATTGCTCAATCGTGAGGGTGGCGGCCTGGTCATCCATATCACGCTGAATCAGGCGAAGAAACGCTACGGCGCCTTTACCAGCTAAGACACAAGCACCGCACAAAACAAAACGCACATGCTCGAAGAGGGTGTGCGTTTTTTGTTGCTGCGGCAGTCTTTCAGACTGCGCAAGAAAATGCTTTAAATACCTTAGGCGCGCTCGTCTTTCACTTCAGTAATACCACCTTCGATGATGATATCGCTGCGACCTTGCGATTGCTGGTAGGCGTAACGCTCAGCGGCAAAGCGCGCTTTCGCTGCCTTACGCTTCTTGAACAGCAGCACAGGAATCAGCAACCAGCTCAGCAAGAGCACGGTAACGACTACGAGCAATCCTGCAGCCAGGACCAAACCCAATACCAGCCACGCGATCAGACGCGAGAAAAATCCGCCCGATTGATGACGACGGAATACTTGTTGCCAGTTTTGTGCCTGCTGGCTGAAAAAGAAAGATGCCATAGATGTAATTACTCCTGTCTCAGTACTTTGTACTATACGCCAATTCTGCGCTTGCGATGTTTTCTGAACGCGGGCCGCTCTGCCTTGGCCGGCTGCGTGCACTATGCGTATGCATTGATAGATAGCGCTTTTGCGTAAAAATTCAATATGTGACGGCTTTAATTTCCAAAAACTTCTGCCAAAACAGCAAAAATTCCTTAAATCGCCACGCAAAATTATTCTTTTTGCACCAAAAATCCAAACCTGTTGCTCAGGCACTGCGGTAAATCAACGCCACCGCTTCCGCCGCGATTCCCTCTTCACGTCCGAGGTAGCCCAGCTTTTCATTCGTTTTGGCCTTGATATTGACCTGATCCGGCGCAACGCCCAGATCTGCCGCAATATGCGCGACCATGGTCGGGATATGCGGCGCCATCTTTGGCCTTTGCGCAATAATGGTGGCATCCACATTGCCTATGCTGTAACCGGCCGCCGCCACGCGTTTGACCGCCTCCCGCAGCAAGACACGTGAATCGGCGCCGGCGAATTCGACTGCGGTATCCGGGAAATGACGGCCGATATCACCCAGGGCCGCCGCGCCGAACAAGGCATCGGTAATTGCGTGCAGCAAGACATCGGCATCGGAATGCCCGAGCAAGCCGGTGCTATGCGGAATCGTGACGCCGCCTATGATCAGCTTGCGACCGTCAACCAACGCGTGGCAGTCATAGCCCTGGCCGATACGGAAAGGCAGCGCGGCAGCGTGTGGAACACTCATACAAATCCTTTTAAATATAATTCGGCCAGCGCCACATCATGCGGCAGCGTGACCTTGAAATTCCGTGCATCGCCTTCGACCAGTTTCGGCTGCAAACCTTGTGCTTCGATCGCGCTGGCTTCATCAGTAACCGCAGTCGCCTGCTCCAGCGCTTTGCGCAACAGGCCGTAGCGGAACATTTGCGGCGTCTGTGCCGCCCACAGGCGATCCCGTGTCACCGTTTGGTCGACCCGTCCTTCAGAGCCGGCGCGCTTCAGCGTATCGACCACCGGCATTGCCAACAAGCCGCCGACTTCATCGTCCTGCAGGATATTGATCAGCTTGTCTATCAAACCTATGCTCAAACCGGGACGCGCTGCGTCGTGCACCAATACCCAATCGTCGTCATCAATCTGTTCATTTACCTGCTCACGCATCGCCTGCAAACCATTCAATACCGACTGATGACGTGTCGCGCCACCGACGCGCAAGACCGTCGCGTAGGAATTGTCATGCAAGGCCGCCATGGTGGCGTCGATATAGCCGTCCTCAGCACTTACCACCACAAAGGTATGCGCAATCACATCGGCGCGGCAAAAGGTATCCAGTACGTGGCGCAGCATGGGCTTGCCGGCGATCTGCACGTACTGTTTGGGAATCTTTTCGCCCATGCGCGCGCCGACACCGGCAGCGGGAATCAGGGCGAAATAACGGGGTAATTTCATGTTCTGCTCAGCGGAAGCGGCATGGGTGCGCTCTTGTTCTAGGGGCCAATGTTACCGGATATTGCGCACGCGCCCGACGGGAAGGAGGGCTTGGTTTATAATCTCATCATAATTTTTCACTGTCAAATGAAGTACCTGCGGAAGTGCCCGCGGGCAAGCAGGCAAGTTTGCCTGTACTTTTTGACCACCCTGACATTTTCAATGTCGCTATTTGATGTCATTCGACCTAAAAAAATCACTCCCCAAGCCCGCTACGCGTTTTGTCCTGCCCCCGGTCCACGGTTCGGCGGATGCATTCGTATTGGCGCAGGCAGCAGCCGAACTCAAGTCGCAGAAACGCATGTTAACAGTCGTCGTGGCCCATGCCAGCGACGCCCAGCGCCTGCTGGCGGAAATCCCGTGGTTCGGCAGCGAGCCGAATGAACTGCGCTGCCATTTGCTGCCGGATTGGGAAACCCTGCCGTACGATGCTTTCTCGCCGCACCAGGACCTGGTCTCGGAACGCCTGGCGACGCTATACGAAGTCCTGAACGGGCACTGTGATGTGCTGATCGTGCCGGCCACCACGGCACTGGTACGCATGGCGCCGCCCGCCTTCCTCGCTTCCTATACCTTCTTCTTCAAACAGGGCGAAACCCTGGATGAAGCAAAGCTTAAGGCGCAATTGCAACTGGCCGGTTACAGCCCGGTCAAGCAGGTCATGTCGCCGGGTGAATACTCGGTGCGCGGCGGCCTGATCGATATTTATCCGATGGGTTCGGTGCTGCCCTACCGTATCGACCTGTTCGGCGACACCATAGACAGCATACGGACCTTCGACGCCGATTCGCAGCGTTCGCTGTATCCGGTCAAGGAAGTACGCCTGCTGCCGGCACGCGAATTCCCGATGGATGAAGAAGCGCGCACCGCCTTCCGTGGTCGCTGGCGTGAAATATTCGAAGGCGATCCGAGCCGCTCTGTCATTTACAAGGACATAGGCAGCGGCATTGCGTCGGCCGGTATCGAATACTATCTGCCGCTCTTCTTCGAACAAACCAATACCCTGTTCGATTACCTGCCGGCCGATACCACTTTCGCGCTGATAGGCGATATCGAAGCCGCCATCAAACGTTTCTGGGACGATACGCAATCGCGCTATCGCTTCCTCAAATCGGATCGTGAGCGTCCTATCCTGGCACCGGAACAAATCTTCCTGAGCGACGAAAATTTCTTCACGCTGGCCAAACCTTACGGCCGCTGGATTATCCAGAACGAAAACGTCGCGTCCGAGCTATCTGCACCGTTACCGAATATCGCCGTCAATCGCCGCGCCGATGATCCGCTGGTCAACCTGCGCGCTTACCTGCTGCAAACCGACAAACGCGTGATGATTTGCGCCGAGAGCAATGGCCGGCGCGAAACCCTGCAGCAGTATTTCAATGAATACGATCTGCCGCTGGCGCCGACCGAAGGCTTTGCCGATTTCAGCAGCGCCTCGGCCAAGCTCATGCTGGGCGTCGCGCCCATGCATGCCGGCTTCGAACTCGGCAACGCGTTAGGCGGCCTCGCCTTCATTACCGAAACCGAGTTGTACGCCGGCTCCGGCCGCCGCGTCGGCAGCAAGAAACAGGAAGGTGCAACCCAGGTCGAATCCATGGTGCGCGACCTGTCCGAGCTCAAGATCGGCGATCCGGTGGTGCATGTCAATCACGGTATCGGCCGCTATATGGGCCTGACCAGCATGAACCTGGGCGAAGGCGAAACCGAATTCCTGCATCTCGAATATGCGAAAGACACCAAGCTGTATGTACCGGTATCGCAACTGCATGTAATCTCGCGCTACTCCGGGGCGTCGCCGGAAGATGCACCCTTGCACGCACTTGGTTCCGGCCAGTGGGAAAAAGCCAAACGCCGTGCCGCAGAAAAGATCCGCGACACCGCCGCCGAACTGCTGAACCTGTATGCACGCCGCGCCTTGCGTGAAGGTCATAGCTTCGAATATTCAGCGCATGACTATGAAGCCTTTGCCGAAAGCTTTGGCTTTGAAGAAACCGCCGACCAGGCCGCTGCGATCAATGCCGTCATCCAGGACATGACCAGCGGCAAGCCGATGGACCGCCTGATTTGCGGCGACGTCGGCTTCGGCAAGACCGAAGTCGCGCTGCGTGCGGCCTTCGTCGCCGTGCTGGGTGGCAAGCAAGTCGCCATCCTGGCCCCGACCACGCTGCTGGCCGAACAACATGCGCAAACATTCGCTGATCGCTTTGCCGACTGGCCGGTACGTATCGCCGAACTGTCGCGCTTCCGGACCGCAAAGGAAGTGACGCAAGCGATCAAGGGCATGGCCGACGGCACGATAGATATCGTGATCGGCACGCACAAATTGTTATCGGGCGATATCAAATTCTCGCGCCTGGGCCTGGTCATCATCGACGAAGAACATCGCTTCGGTGTGCGGCAGAAAGAAGCGCTGAAAGCCTTGCGCGCCGAAGTCGACGTACTGACGCTGACAGCGACACCTATCCCGCGTACGCTGGGCATGGCGCTGGAAGGTTTGCGCGATTTCTCCATCATCGCCACCGCACCGCAAAAACGCCTGGCGATCAAAACCTTCGTCCGCAGCGAAAACGATTCCGTCATCCGCGAAGCCTGCCTGCGCGAATTGAAGCGTGGCGGACAGGTGTACTTCCTGCACAATGAAGTGGAAACCATCCAGAACCGCAAGGCGATGCTGGAAGAGCTGATGCCGGAAGCGCGCATCGGCGTGGCGCACGGCCAATTGCACGAGCGCGACCTGGAACGCATCATGCGCGACTTCGTGGCGCAACGTTTCAATATCCTGCTGTGTACGACGATCATCGAAACCGGTATTGACGTGCCGACCGCAAACACCATCATCATGCACCGTGCCGATAAATTCGGCCTCGCGCAATTGCATCAATTGCGCGGCCGCGTCGGTCGCTCGCATCACCAGGCTTACGCATATTTGCTGGTACATGATGTGCAAGGCCTGAGCAAACTGGCGCAACGCCGCCTCGATGCGATCCAGCAAATGGAAGAACTGGGCAGCGGTTTCTACCTTGCGATGCATGACCTGGAAATTCGTGGTGCAGGTGAAGTACTGGGCGACAACCAATCCGGCGAGATGAGCGAAATCGGCTTCCAGCTGTATTCGGACATGCTCAATGAAGCGGTACGCTCGCTGAAGAACGGCAAGGAGCCGGACCTCGCCGCACCATTGGCCAGCACCACCGAAATCAATCTGCACGTCCCGGCGCTGTTACCGAATACCTATTGCGGTGATGTGCATGAGCGCCTGTCGATCTACAAACGCCTGGCCAATTGCAAGAATGCGGATGCCATCAATGACTTGCAGGAAGAATTGATCGATCGTTTCGGTAAACTGCCGGATGCCGCACAGGCATTGGTGGAAACGCATAGATTGCGGGTCGCGGCGATTCCGGTTGGCATCATCAAGATTGACGCACACGCAGAATCTGCCACACTGCAGTTTGAGCCGAATCCGCCTATCGATGCGATGCGCATCATTGAGCTGATCCAAAAGAATCGTCATATAAAATTGAATGGCCAGGATAAATTACGCATTACGGCCAGCATGCCGGATCTGGCGGCACGCGTGAACCAGATCAAGAACACCATACGTGCCTTGCTGGCTTAGTTATTCGCTTAGTGACCTTATTGAATTGACCGACTCATGAATCTGATCTTGCAAGGCCTCAATACTCAACGTCATATCGTCGAACAAATCGCCGGTCTTGCCCGCCCACGTTCCATCGTTGCCATCGGTGAGCATGCGTATCGCTGCCTCGACATCAGCTATAACGATGAAGTGAAATCACAGATCGATATCGCAGCCTGGGCCGCCAAACTGGATTACGCCTTCATCGAACGCCGTCCCTTGTCCGATTTCAAACTGGTCGCAATGGATATGGATTCGACGCTGATCACGATTGAATGCATAGATGAAATCGCCGACATGCAGGGCTTGAAGCCGCAAGTGGCGGAAATCACCGAAGCCGCGATGCGCGGCGAACTCGAATTCAAGGAAAGCCTGACGCGCCGCGTCGCGCTGTTGAAGGGGCTGGATGCCAATGCGCTGCAACGCGTCTACGATGAACGCCTGCAACTGTCGCCCGGCGCAGAAACCATGCTGGCCGCAATGCAGGCAGCCGGCATGAAGAGCCTGCTGGTATCCGGTGGTTTCACCTACTTCACCGATCGCATGCAGCAGCGCCTGCAACTTGACTACACACATTCCAACCAACTGGAAATCGTCGATGGCAAGCTGACCGGCAAGGTCATAGGCGGCATCGTCGATGGTGAAGAAAAGAAAGCGACGGTAGAACGCGTATGCCGTGAAATGGGCATCTCGCCGAAGCAAAGCATCGTCATGGGCGATGGTGCCAATGATTTGAAAATGATGGGCATCGCCGGCTTGTCGGTCGCCTTCCGCGCCAAACCGGTGGTACGGGCGCAAGCCGATATCGCCCTGAATTTCGTCGGCCTGGATGGCGTGCTGAACCTGTTTCACGCGTAAACAGCCGGCAAATGTTGACTCACGGAACTTTAGGATCGTAGCCTCATCTTATAAGCATGAATATGAATAGGGACCAGCCATGAACCAAGACCTCGTTTTAGACAGTTCATTGCAATCCGCCAAGAATCTTGCCTGGTGGCTATATCTGGGCCACGCTGCCAGCCTGGTATTTTCACTGGGTGTGTTTTCCTTCATCCCGCTGATCATCAACTACGTCAAACGGGAAGACTCGGCCAATACCTTTGTCTATAGCCATCACGGCTGGCAGATCCGCTCCTTCTGGTGGTATCTGGTGTGGATGACTTTGGGCGGCGTACTGTTCATGACCATAGTCGGCATCCCCGCCGCCTTCCTGCTGTGGACCGTAGCGTGGCTGTGGAAACTGTACCGCCTGATCAAGGGCATCGTCGACCTGAACGATAACAAGCCCATGCCTTGAAGCGAGGGCAAGCAAATAAAAAAGCGTCCTGATGGACGCTTTTTTGTTTTCAGGCTCCGGCCTATGCGGAAGCCAGTGTCGCCTCCTCCGCCAGCAGCGGCAATACCGGATTCCAGCATGCCAGCCGTTCCCCACCCAGCGTAATCACCTGCGGCTTTTCGCGCGTGCATTGCTCTTGCGCATTGCTGCAACGTGGCGCAAAACTGCAGCCTGGTGGCAAAGCTGACAGGTCCGGCGGCGAACCGGGCACCGCCAGCAAAGGCTTGCCGCGATTTTCGGTGCCGACTGTCGACGCCAGCAAACCAGCCGTATAAGGATGGCGTGGGCTGTGCACGATGCCGGACACCGTGTTTTCTTCGACGATGCGGCCGCCATACATCACTGCAATCCGGTCCGCGACTTCGACCGCTGCGCCTATATCATGCGTGACAAAAATCACCGACATGCCGGTTTCCTTTTGCAGTTCGCGCAACAGGAGCAGGATCTGGATTTGTACGGTCGCATCCAAGGCCGTGGTCGGCTCATCCGCCAGCAAGAGCCTGGGCTTGCACGCCAATGCCAATGCAATCATCGCGCGCTGCCGCATACCACCGGACAACTCATGCGGGTAAGCATCATAACGACGCCGCGCTTGCGGGATCTGCACGCGCTCCAGCATTTGCAATGCGCGTTGCATTGCGCTGCGATGATCGACAGCTTCATGCGCACGTATCGCTTCAGTGATCTGCTGCCCTATCGTGTACACCGGGTCGAAGGCCAGGCCCGGTTCCTGGAACACCATGGAAACGGTACCGCCACGATAGGCTTCGAGCTCACGGCCCTTGAGGGCCAATACATCCGCACCATCAATTTCGATATTGCCGCTGATGCACGTTGTGCGTTGCGGATGCAGGCGCAGCAAAGTACGCAGGGTCACGCTCTTGCCGGAACCTGATTCCCCCAGCAGGCCCAATACCTCGCCGGCCTGCAATTCAAAACTGACTTTATCCAAAGCATTGGCACGACGATTACCGTGGAACTCGACGCTCAAATCGCGCACACTGACCAAAGGCTTGCTCATGCTGCCACCTCCATCAAGCTTTGTGTATGGCCGGATTGCGCATCGTTCATATGACAGGCGACGGTATGGGCTGCATTCTCACCCGCCTTCAGCAATGCCGGCACCTGCGCTGCGCACACCGCTTCGGCATGCGGACAACGTTCACGGAAACGGCAACCGCTGGGCGGATTGATAGGATTCGGCGGATCGCCGCTGAGTGGTGAATGCTGGGTGCGATGAGCCGGGTCCATCGACGGCACCGCCGACAATAGCGCGCGCGTATAAGGATGCCGCGAGTTGCCGTAAATGTCTTCCACCGGCCCCATTTCCACTACCTGCCCCATATACATCACCATCACTTCATCGCTGATGTAATGCACCACATGCAAATCATGTGAAATGAAGAGATAGGTCAGGTCATGTTCCGCCTTCAGCTCTTGCAAGAGATTCAGCACTTGCGCCTGCACCGATTTATCCAGTGCCGCCACCGCTTCATCCAGGATCACCAGACGCGGCTCGAAGGCCAGCGCCCGTGCAATGTTTACACGCTGGCGTTGACCGCCTGACAGCTCATGCGGGTAACGTGACGCGAATTGTTCCGGCTTCAGGCCCACGCGTGCCAATAAAGCATGCGCACGTTCCGTTGCCTGCTCCTTCGAAACGCCATGTGCCTGCGGGCCATAAGCGACGGTCTCACTGATCGTCAGGCGCGGATTCAGCGAGGCAAAGGAATCCTGGAACACCATTTGCAGGTTGCGACGGAATTCCTTGAATTCGATACCACCAAATTCAGCCACGCCTTCGCCGTCAAAAATCATGCTGCCGCTATCAGGCGTCACCAATCGGGCAATCAGGCGCGCCGTGGTCGATTTGCCGCAACCGGATTCACCGACGATGCCGAGCGTCTTGCCCTTGGCCACCGAGAAGCTGACGCCGTCGACCGCGTGCACGAATTTGCGTTCGCGCTGGAACAGTTCGCCGCGCACCGGAAAGTATTTTTTCAAATCCTTGATCAGCAACAGCGGTTGCGCAGGGCCACCGCGATCTGTTGCAGCCAGGCTTACAGTTTCTTGTTTCATCGGCGTATATCCATAGCAGAGCGCACACCATCGGCCAGCAGGTTGAAACCGATAGACGTGATAAAAATCAATAAGCCGGGCAAGGCCGCGACCCAGGGATTACGGAAGATGGCAGAACGCAAGGTATTGAGCATCAGGCCCCACTCCGGCTCCGGCGGTTTGACGCCAAGACCGAGGAAGGACAAACCGGCCGCGAGGATCATGCTGACGCTGAGCAAGCCGGTCGCATAGACGAATACCGGCCCCAATACATTACCGAGCACATGCACGCGGATGATGGAGAAAGCGCTGGCACCGCTCATGCGTGCGGCTTCGATGTAATCCAGCTTGCGGACCTGCGTCGTCACGCTTTCCGCCACACGCACCACTTGCGGCACGAAAACCAGGGTCAAGGCGAGGATGCTGTTCGTCATGCCGGGACCAAGGGCGCCGGAGATAGCGACCGCCAACAGCACCGAGGGAAAGGCATAGAACACATCCAGCACACGCATGATGATCATATTCAGGCGACCGCCGACATACCCGGCCAGCAAGCCGATTGAAGTGCCAATGCCGAATGCCGCCAGCACCGGCGTCACGCCCATCAGCAGCGACAGGCGACCGCCATACATCAGGCGGCTCAGCATGTCGCGCCCCAGTTCATCGGTGCCGAGCAGATAGCCTTCGCTGCCGATCGGCAGCAGGCGTTTGATCATGCTGCCCTTATACGGGTCCATCGGCGCCAGCCACGGCGCAAATACCGCAGCACAAACAATCAGCAAAACTACCAGCGCTGCGCCCATCGCCACCGGATCGCGCATCAACTGGCGCAAGACCTTGGTCCAGTAACCGCGCGCCGGTGTCGGCAAAACAGGCAGCGCGGCCTGCGGTGCAAAATTCAAGGAGAAAGCCATAGTCAACGTCCCATACGTGGATCAAGCAGCGGTTGCAGGATATCGACGATCAGATTCAAGCCGACGAAGAACATGCACAGCACCAGGATCGTGCCCTGCAGCAGCGGCATATCGCGCTGGAAGATCGCAGTGTTAAGCAGGAAGCCGGTACCCGGCCACGCGAATACGGTTTCCACCAGGATGGAACCACCCATCAGGTAACCGATCTGCAAACCGGCGACCGCCAGCACGGTCGGTGCAGTGTTTTTCGCGATGTGGCGGAAGATGGCGCGATTGCTCAAGCCGCGGGCACGCAGCGCAATCACGAATTCCTGCTCCAGCATATCGGCGACCAACGCGCGCACGGTGCGCGTGATGATGCCCATCGGGATCACCGCCAGTGTGATCGCAGGCAGTACCAGGTGACGTATGTGCTCGTAGTCCCACAGCCATTCGGATGAACCGCCGGGGCCTGCACCCATCGCCGGGAACCAGCCCAGCCAGATGGAAAAAATAATGGTCAATACCAGTCCCAGCCAATAGTGCGGCACGCTCACGCCGATGACGGAGAGGAAGGTAGCGATGCGGTCTATCCAGCCGCCGTGCCAGTAACCGGCCAGCGCACCGAGGACACAACCGAACAGCACGCCGATGAAACCGGCAACCCCGGCCAGCAACAGGGTATTGCTGACGGCGCTCATGACTTCAGTCACCACCTGGCGACCGGACGCAATGGAAGTCCCGAGATCACCCTGCACGGCGCGCAGCAACCACATGCCGTATTGCACCGGCACCGGTTTATCCAGGCCATAGGCACTCTTCAATGCAGCGATAACATCAGCAGGTGCATCGGCCGGCGCAATCGCATTCAGCGGATCGCCAGGCGCCAGGTACACCAGCATGAAAGACAGTAGCGTAACGCTCAGCGCAATTGGAATTGTATATAGCAGACGCTTCAGAATGTAGGAAAACATGGACGACTTTCAGTGATACAAAAATGGTGGCGCAGAGCGGCGAGGCGCAAGCGCCCCGCCCCCAAACGCTTTGTTACATACGGATCGTGGTCAGATCCTGGAACCAGTGTTGGGCCTGGATAAAGCCCTTCACTTTTGGCGAAATCACGTGCGGATTGACGTCATGTACTACCCACAGCATCAAGGCATCGTCGACCATGGCCTGGTGCACTTGTGCCAGCAGTTTGTCTTGCGCCTTGACATCGAAGGCGGTGCGGATCTGATCCAGTTCGGCATCCACTTTCGGGTTCGACCAGCCACCCCAGTTCACGCCGTTTGGCGCGACGTAACGACTGTCAGCAAAACGGGTCAAAGCGTAGAAAGGATCGGCCGTCACATAACCAAGGTTGATCGCGGTAATGCCTTTGCCGGCATTGATATCGCCCTTGGCGCCACTACGCCAGTGCAGGTACAGGGTTTCCAGTTCCACTACTTCGAATTGCACCTGAATGCCGATTTCAGCCAGGCTTTGCTGGATGTATTCATTCATCGGCAGCGACAACATCTGGCCGGTGCCACCCTGTGCGATCACGATCTTCGCTTTCAATGGTTTGCTTGGGCTGTAACCGGCTTGCGCCATCAAGGCACGTGCCGCAGCCAGGTCATACTTGATTTTGAAAGTCGGTTTGCCGAACCATGGGCTGGTCGGATCGAGCTGGCCATAAGCAGGTACCGCCAGGCCATTCATCAAGGCCACGATACCGCTGCGATCAACCGCCAGATTGGCGGCCTTGCGAACGCGGATATCGGTCCATGGCGAACCAGGCTGGGTGCTGAAGTGATACGGCCATACATGCGGTGTGACATTGGTCACCAGCTTGAAGCCCGAGCTCTTCAGTTGCGGCAAGACATCCGGTGGTGGTGTCTCAATGATGTCGACCTGGCCGTTCAGCAAGGCATTGGCACGTGTCAACGCATCCGGAATCGGCAGGAGGATTACGCGATCGGTTTGTGCCAGGCGTGATTTATCCCAGTAGCCGGCATTCTTGACCAGCTCCGCACGTTCACGCGGCACCAGCTTGTCCAGTTTGAACGGACCGGTACCGGAAGCCTGCGATGCAAACTTGTTCCAGTCGCGGCCGACCTTTTCCCATTGCGCCGGGCTGGAAATCAGGAACCACGGCAATTGGTAAGGAAACAGCGCATCCACTTCTTTCGTCGTGATTTCCACCGCATAGTCGTTCACCTTGCGATACGAAACGATGGACGGGATGCGTGGCCGTACCTGCGCACTTTGCTTGGCATCGAACTGCGGCGATTTGTCGTTCAATACCTTGTCCAGGTTCCACACCACGGCATCGGCCTTGAAGTCGGAACCGTCATGGAATTTCACGCCCTTGCGCAGCGTGAACAGCCATTTCTTTTGATCTTTCGGATCAACCTTCCATTCTGTTGCGAGGCCCGGGATCAGCTTGCCCGGACGCGTACCGATATTCGCTTCCCATGCGATCAGCGGATCGTAAATCGTGTGACCTGTAAATTGATAAGCACCAGCACCGCGATCCGGCTGGCCTGTAGTCAGCGGGATATCCGCCATCGAGATCCCGTAGCGTGCTACTGTTTCGGCGTGTACCCCCGAATGCAGTGCCAGCGCGACCGGAACCACCATCAACCATCGTGCAACCCATTTGTCCAACGCCATAACAATCTCCCAGTAAATAAGCCACCAAAACAATGTGACATGCCAGAGATAAGCACGTGGCATGCCAACCCATGTCGGGATGGAAGATTGCACTCTGACAAGCTGCTGAAATCCCTGCTTTTACTGAGCAATTTTCGTACTCACGCTGATACGCCGTTGCGGCCGAATACGCGCAATCGTGATGCGCATATTTGTTGCGAGCACCGTTTTGGCACAAGGGGATTGCCCAATCTTGGGGGCATGCTTTGGTGCAGGATGAATGAATGGGGAAGATGAAGAATCGAGCAGGAAATAAAAAAGCACCCATTGCGGGTGCCCTGTATTCAGGTGAAAACCAGTCTGAGCAGTATCAGGCTTGCATCGCCTTGAATGCCTGTTCGATATCGGCAATCAGGTCCTGCGGATCTTCCAGTCCGATGTTCAGGCGTACCAACTGCCCCTGATGCGGCCAGTTGCTGCGCATATGCTGCATGCGATACGGTACCGCCAGGCTATGTACGCCACCCCAGCTGAAACCGATTTTGAAAAGTTGCAGGCTATCGACAAAGCGATCGGTCTGCGCCTCGCTATAGCACGGATCAAACACGACGGAAAACAAGCCACCGGCACCGCTGAAGTCACGCTGCCAGATCGCGTGTCCCGGGCATTCCGGCAAAGCCGGATGCAGTACTGCTGCAATCTCGGGCCGCTGCTGCAGCCATGCCGCGACGGTGCGCGCTGCCGTATCGTGTGCTTCGAAGCGTAGCTTCATGGTCGGCAAGCTGCGCAGCACCAGGTAGACGTCATCGGCTGCCACGCCAAAACCAAGGCGCATATGCGCGGTTTCCAGGCGCTGGTTCAAAGCCTTGTCTTGCGTGATGACGGCACCCATCAGGACATCCGAACCACCGGATTGATATTTGGTCAGCGCCTGCATGATGATGTCCACGCCGAGCTCGAAACCGCGCAAAGCAAGACCGGCCGCCCAGGTATTGTCCAGCGCCACCAATACGCCCTGCGCATGTGCAGCCTGGCAGATGGCCGGCAAATCCGGCACTTCCATCGATACCGAGCCCGGTGCCTCCGTCCAGATCAGGCGTGTATTCGGCTGGATCAATTCGGAGATGCCGCTGCCTATCAGCGGATCGTAATAACGTGCAGTGATGCCGAAATCCTGTTGCAGCCAGTTTGCCAGCTCGCGGTTCGGGTTATAGACGTTATCCGGAATCAATACATCGTCGCCGCTTTTGAGGAAGGCGAAATCGACCAGTGCGATTGCCGCCAGGCCGCTGGGTGCCAGCACGCAATGCTTGCCGTCTTCAATCGCGGCCAGTCGCGCTTCCAGCGTGAAAGTGGTCGGTGTGCCGTGCAGGCCGTAGGTATAGGCATTCTTGTCCTGCCAGTTGCGTGAACGCATGCTGGCGACATCCTTGAACAGGACCGTGGACGCGTGATGGATGGCTTGTGGCAGTGCGGAGAAACCATCCGGAGCGCGATAGTCATTGTGGATCAATGCCGTCTGTAACGAGGTACGATCAGTCACGCGCGCTCCCGGGAAAAATTATGGTTTGGCAGTATTCGCTTGAGCAGTATTACCGGATACCTTTTTGGCCGCATGCGCCGGCGCAGCGGCAGGTTTTTGTACGACCGCTTTCAAGGCAAATGGTTTGGTAATCGAACCATCGGCCGACATCCAGCTGCCGACCAGGCTATCGCCTTCCAGCTTGCCATCCCATTGACCGGAAATATTGGTGCCGTTTTCCGACTCTTCCATGAAGAGCTGGTCGCCTTCGATTTCACCGGCCAGCAGGATTTTGTGCGAATTGCCGAAGATGAAGTATTCACCTTCTATGCCTTCATCGATATCCGCCTTCGGACGGATATTGACTTGCACATTGATGTCACCGACGACACCGCGGAAAAATACCGGCTTGTGGAACAAGGCCGGTACGGTGCTGCCCGGCGCTACCGCAGGCTTGGCTGCCGCCGGTGCTGTCACCTGTGCCGATACATTGGCGGCGGCCAGTGCGACCAAGGTCGCCAATATAACTTTTTTCATCATGCTTCAGCCCACAAATCATGTGCATCGGCGCCGGTAATTTTGACGTCGATGAATTCACCAACCTTCAATTTCAGATGCGGTTCATATGGCGGCTTGACGTAGACCACGCCATCAATTTCCGGTGCATCGGCACCCGAACGGGCCACGCCGCCATTGCGATTGACTTCATCCAGCAGCACACGCATGGTCTTGCCGACCTTTGCCTGCAAACGCTTCTTCGAAATTTCTTCCTGCAGCAACATGACGCGGCCGCGGCGCTCTTCGCGCACTTCTTCCGGTACCGCGTTCGGCAAATCGTTTGCAGTTGCGCCTTCTACCGGCGAATAGGCAAAGCAGCCGAGGCGGTCGATCTCGGCTTCTTTCAGGAAGTCGAGCAGGTATTCAAATTCAGCTTCGGTCTCGCCCGGGAAACCGGCGATGAAGGTGGAGCGGATGGTCAGGTCCGGGCACATCGCGCGCCAGGCCTGGATACGTTCAATATTCTTTTCACCACTGGCCGGACGCTTCATGCGCTTGAGTACATCCGGATGGGCATGCTGCAGCGGCACATCGAGGTAAGGCAGGATTTTGCCTTCAGCCATCAGCGGGATGATCGCGTCCACGTGCGGGTAAGGATAAACATAGTGCAGGCGTACCCACGCACCGTATTGCTTGGCCAGTTCGCCCAAGGCTTCGACCAGTTGCGTCATATGGGTCTTGACCGGCTTGCCGTTCCAGAAGCCCATGCGGAATTTCACGTCTACACCATAGGCGCTGGTGTCTTGTGAAATCACCAGCAATTCCTTGACGCCGGCCTTGAACAGGTTTTCCGCTTCCAGCATCACATCGGCAATCGGGCGCGAGACTAGGTCGCCGCGCATCGATGGGATGATGCAAAAACTGCAACGATGGTTACAGCCTTCAGAAATTTTCAGATAGGCAAAATGTTTCGGCGTCAGCTTGATGCCCTGCGCCGGCACCAGGTCAATGAAAGGTGCATGCGGCTTAGGCATGTGTTTGTGGACTGCATCCATCACCTCGCCCAATGCATGCGGGCCGGTAACCGCCAATACCTTCGGATGGACTTTCTGGATGATGTCGTCGCCGTCAGCGTCTTTCTTGGCACCGAGGCAACCGGTCACGATCACTTTGCCATTTTCGTGCAAAGCCTCGCCGATCGCGTCCAGCGATTCCTGTACGGCGGCGTCGATGAAGCCGCAAGTGTTGACGATCACCAGATCTGCGCCGTCGTAAGACTTGGCAGTGTCATAACCTTCAGCACGCAGCTGGGTAAGGATTTGTTCTGAGTCGACCAGGGCTTTCGGGCATCCGAGGGAAACGAAGCCGATTTTGGGTGTTGCGTGAAGAGCGTTGGTCATGGCTGAGGCGGGCAAAAAGCTGGCAATAGAAGCGAAGCCGCTATTGTACCCTTTTGCCTACCACGCCCGCCACATGCGCTGCGACGGGCGGACGGATCAGCTTACTTGTTGTTTTTATCGCCAGGAGGTGGCGCAGGCGGGGCAAACGGGAAGGCGCCGAACATGTTTTTCGACTGTGTTTGCATTTGTTCCTGCATTTGCACGAACAGGCTTTTGCTCTGTTCTATGTAATTGCTCATCATGCCCTGCATGATAGGACCTTGCACATTCATGAACTGGGTCCACATCTCCGGACTGAAAGGCTTGCCTTCGTACAGGTCCTTGGAGTTTTCGGTCAGCTTGTTCTGGATATCGATGAAGGCCTGGATATTTTTTTCCAGGTAAGAACCCATCATGCCCTGCATCGCGTGGCCATAGTAACGAATGATCTGCGACAAGGCTGCGCTGGAAAACATGGGCGAACCATTGGCTTCCTCTTCCAGGATGATCTGCAACAGGATGCTGCGCGTCAAATCTTCATCGGTCTTTGCATCGAGCACGGAAAACTGCTCGCTATCCAGTACCAACTGTTTGACATCGGCGAGCGTAATGTAAGAACTCGTTTGCGTGTCATACAGACGACGGTTTGGATATTTCTTAATCAGGCGCTCGGAGATTTTTTTTGTACTCGTCATCAGTCTTCCCAACTTGTTGCGTCACAACGCGTTTGTATCAATCGGCCAAAAAAGCCAACGAAGTCTACCTCGACAATCCATTATAGTGCGAAAAAACAAAGGTTTACGCAACATTACGCCAGACCTTGACCCACCTCAAGACGAGACCGGCTTTCAGGTCGCCCCCTACCCTCGTGATTTACGCGGCTTTTGCCTTTACGTAACGGCCCGGCGCGGCTTCTATCGGTTTGAATTTGGCATTACCCAATTTGCTGCGCGCTTTCACCTGGGCCCCTGAATGACTGACCAGGAATTCGGTCCATGCCGGCCACCAGCTGCCCGCCACCTCTTGCGCGCCGGCCAGCCACGACAAGGCGTCCAGCCCGTCCTGCACCTCATTGATCCAGTACTGGCGGCGGCTCTTGCCGGGTGGATTGATGACGCCGGCGATATGACCGGCGGCGCCGAGCACGAAGCGATTCTGCTGCGGCTTTTTGCGATTGAGGATGTTGACTGATTCATATGCACTGGTCCACGGCACGATGTGGTCTTCGCGGGAGCCATAGATGAAGCTGGGCGCGTCAATCTGGCGCAAATCAATGGGCTTGTCGCCCAACATGAATTTGCCGAATTGCTTCAGATTGTTTTCCAGATAAGTATTGCGTACATACCAGCAGTACATCGGACCCGGCAGATTGGTGCTGTCGGCATTCCAATACAGCATATCGAAAGGCGCCGGATTCTCGCCTTTCAGGTAATTCGAGGCGACGTAATTCCAGATCAGCTCATTCGAACGCAGGCTGGCAAAAGCGGCATTGAAATCCAGCCCCTTCATCAAACCGCCACTGCCTATTTCCTGCTCTATCTCCTTGATCTTGCCCTCGTCGATATACACGTCGAGGATGCCGGTATCGGAAAAATCCAGGAAGGTCGTCAGCAAGGTCAGACTGGCGGCCGGCTCTTCGCCGCGCGCGCACGCCAGCGCCAGCGCATTGGTGAGCATGGTGCCGCCGACGCAAAAGCCGAGCACATTGATCTTGTCCTGCCGCGTAATCGCTTGCGCGACATGCATCGCCTGCAATACGCCGTCTTCGATGTAATCGTTCCAGGTCGCATGCGCGATGGTTGCGTCAGCATTGCGCCATGAAATCAGAAAGACCGTATGTCCCTGCTCCACGGCGTAGCGCACGAAGGAGTTATGCGCCTGCAAATCGAGTATGTAATATTTATTGATACAAGGCGGCACCAACAGCAATGGCCGTTCATAGACCTTATCCGTCAGCGGTTTGTATTGCAGCAACTGGAATAATTCATTTTCAAACACCACCGCGCCTTCGGTGATCGCGACATTGCGCCCGACCTCAAAAGCGGTTTCGTCGCTTTGTGAAATGCGGCCTTTTTGCATGTCTTCAAACAAGTGCTTGAGGCCGTTCGTCAGGCTCGCGCCTTTCGTCTCTATCAGCTTTTGCTGCGCTTCCGGATTGGAAAAGAGGAAGTTTGCCGGCGACATGGCATTCACCATTTGTTCGACAGCGAAACGGATTTTTTGCTTGGCTTTGGGCGGGACTTGTACCGCATCTGCCATTGCTGCGAGGAATTTGGCATTCAACAGATAGGCTGCAGCGTTGAAAGCATGCATGGTGCTGGATTGCCAGGCCGGATCGGCAAAACGCTTGTCGGCAACCGGCGGCACTTGCGCGCTCAGCATCTGCTGCCACAGGGTCATGAACTGCTGCGCGTAATCATTTTGCAGTTGCGTCGCGACTGCCGGATCTATCCCCATCCCCGTTCCAAACATTGAATGGGGGGAAGATTGCTGCTGATTCATGCTCGCTCCTCGCTTTTTCGCCGCTTTTTCAAGTATCTTTGCGGTTTGAATTTAAGCCACCGCAGATATCTATGTACATCGTCGCCATCGCCTGGATCTATGTCGTCTTTATGATGGCGATCACCGAAACCTCGGTCGTTGCCGGGATTATGACTTTTTTACTCTATGGTGTCGTGCCCGTGACTATCATTGTATACGTGATGGGCAGCGGACGACGCAAGCGCAAACGCCATGCGCAGGAAATGCAGCGTCGCGCGGAAATCCAAAAGGCCGAAGAAACAAAAGCGGCTGCCAGCGAAGCTGCACCGGAAAGCTGAGCCGGAGAAAAGCGCCTTACCTGAGCCAGATCAGCGCCGCCATACGCCCCGTCACACCATCGCGCCGATAAGAATAAAAACGCTGCGGATCGCTTACCGTGCAGGCATTGCCGCCGGAGACTTTGCTCACATCGACTCTGGCTAAAGTCATGCGCGCCAGCAGATAGATATCCGCCAGGTATTTCCCCGGTTTGCCGTTTATCACTGTGAATGCGGTCGCTGCGGCAGGATCCTTCGCCACGAAAGCCTGTAAGACATCTTCGCCGACTTCGAATTGCTGCGGCCCGATTGCCGGACCGAGCCAGGCGTGTATGGTTTCCGCTCCGGCCGCACGCATCTGCGCCACCGTATTATCCAGAATCCCCGCCGCCAAACCACGCCAGCCTGCATGCGCGGCTGCGACGACCCGACCGGCAGTATCGGCAAACAGCACCGGCAGGCAATCCGCGGTCATGATCGCGCACACCACACCGGGCTGGGTAGTAAAGCTGGCATCCGCTTCCGGAGCACCGGCAACCTGCGCCGCATCCAGCACGGTAGTGCCATGTACTTGCGTCAGCCAGGCCGGCTCGGCCGGTAACTGGCGCCGGATTTGCGCGCGATTGTGTTCCACATTCGCCAGCGCATCACCGACATGCACGCCAAGGTTGAGGCCGCCACCGCCCTGCCCGTCGTCATACGGCGCGCTGCTGATGCCACAAGGACGCGTCGTCGCCAGTGCGCCGACGGCCGGCAAGGAGGTACCCCATTGCGGAAGAAGCAATTCCATTAACTCCGCCTACTTTAAAAATGCATATTGATGTAACGAAAACATATTGTCGCAGTACACATTTTATTCTTCAATCCCTTTCGATCCAGCTACGCCGTGCCATATCTTCAATGCCAGATCGGCCCTACGCAACCATGCGCAACAGAACCCGCAAATTCCGGGGACAAGCGGCCTTCAAGACCTTTCCTGTTGGTTCCGCGATATACAAAACCGATAATTTCGAAACTCCAATTTCCCCACGCGACCAGACCATAGAAGCTACGGACACGCGCTTCATTCCTCCTGAATAGCAATTCCATGTTTAAAAATTCCAGCAATCACTTTGCAAAAATGGCACTGGCAAGCCTTGGCATATTGTCACTATCCGGTACTACATCCGCTTTGGATGCTGAAGCACTGGCAATACCTGTGTGTATCAATCAGCGCTGTGCAGTCGTGGATCAGAATGGATCACTGCTCATACCATTCGACAATAACTTCGACAATATCATCGCCGCCGATGGCAAGAACACGATTTTTGCCGGACACAATGAGATGTGGCATTTGCTCAGTGCAGACGGAAAAAAGGTACTCAAAGCCGACATCAGCGACCATCTTGCTCCACTCACCCCTAATCACTTTCGTTTCCGGAGCGAAGGAAAAATAGGCATCATACGCGGTGACGGAAAACAAATTTCCCCGCCCAAATTCGATTCCGTCTATGTCAGTGGCAAGCATCCATACACATACATATTGTACGAACTCGAAGGAAAGCTGGGCCTGATGAACGCACAGGGAACAAGAATCACCCAGGCGCGTTTCGATACGATCACCTCATACTCTTCTATCGCTGATCGCGCTTCCCTGGTAACAGCTGCAAATAACGATGGGCGCTTATGGCTCATCGATCTCAAGAGCAACAGATTATCCCAAGTCAAATTCATTTCGCTGGACAAAATAGAAGACGGGCACCTTGTCGTCAAATCGCAAAACAGGTCACATACAGGCTTGGTCAACGACAAAGGCCAATTGGTCATTGATCTCAAGTACTACAGCCTTGGCATTCCGAGTGGTGGCCTGGTGTCATTCCAGGAGCACTACAGAGGTCCTTGTGGCTACCTCGATTACAAGGGAAAGATCGCGATCCCCGCGCAATTTAGCCAGTGCCTGCCCTTCGGCGCGAAAGAAGCGTTGGCGAGTGAACGACTTGCCAACGGCAGTGCCGGCAAATTCGGCCCTATCAACCGTCAGGGCGCATGGATACAAACACCTGCATATGACAAGGCGGATTTAGCCGGCCACACCGCCCTCGGTTTCACCACGCAGGTAAAAGGCCTGTTGTCCATTACCAAGGTCGATGGCTACACCGCAAAGACTGGCATCTACGACACGGACGAAGGCAAGGAAATCATACCTATGCAATATCAATGGGTAAGCGCGATCAACCCGGACTGGTTTGCCTTCAGCCATAGCGACTCGCCACAAGTAAATGTGCGCCTTATGGGTAGTCAGACCATGATGCCGGCAGTAGGCATCATGAACAGAGACCGCCAACAGTTAGTCGCGCCGTCCCGTTTCATCCACATCAGCATGGATGCCTCTGGTCGCTTTTTCCGTGCGCTGGATGGCATCGACAAGCAGAGCAAAACCGGACTATATGATCTGAATGGACAACTGATCGTCCCACCCAATTGGGAGTCTCTGGATATCGATGAACGCGGCGGCGTCATCAAAGCTTACGAATATATGAACTGGGAAAGCACTGGGCCGACACTACACGCCTTATACAACTTGCAAGGCCAAGCCTTGCTGACCGTCAAAACACTGGCATGTGGCGCACAACAGGTGCTCAACGGTGCTGGCGAGGTCATATGGCCCAAGAATCCGGAACAATATTGCCCCGAAAAGCATTGATACCTTTTATGGAAACACTTGAAGATCTGCGTCAGCGCATACTCGCCTGCCGCAAGGCGTACCGACAAAACAGACAAGCCCTCGCTGATATTGCGCTTTCCCTGGAATGCCTGAGCCTCAGCCTTTCCACCATACCGGATGAAGTATTTCTTCTTTATGCCGAGATATTGAACGACGATGGCTTAGGAAAAATACCCCACAGCAGCAACTTTATCCAGTCACTCTTCAACGACTTTGAAAAGCTGTCGGCGTTGCAGCAAAAGCGCTTACTGGACATTTTCGTTCAGCAAGCATACCGCTACCATAGCCGGGTACTGCAATTTTCCGTGGGCGACATCATCGCCAGAAAATACCCTTTCAGCACAGCTGTGCATACATTTAAAACCATGTGGGAAACAGGCAAGCCACCGGCAAAAAATATTGCACATTTTGGTGCGAATGTACTTTCGCTAACCCTGCCCAGGGAAGGTGCCGAGCGCGATGCACTACGGGAGCTGGGGAATGTGATGAAGATGGGCGCGCCATCATAATGAGTGAGCCCAATTGTCAATGATGAAATGATGTCCGGCAATTGCCCGGACGTGTAGCCATCGCGCAAATCAATAAGTCTTAATACCGGCGCGAGCAATCAGGTCGGCAAAATCCTGCGGCAATTCGCTGGACCATTCGACCGCTTCGCCGCTGACCGGATGGATCAGGCCGAGTCGACGCGCATGCAGGGCCTGGCGCGGGAAGACCGTGGTCAAATGCTGTTTGCCGTACAAGCCGTCACCGACCAGCGCAAAGCCTATCGACTGCATATGCACGCGGATCTGGTGGGTGCGACCGGTTTCCAGCCGGCATTGCATCAGGCTCACCGGGCGGCCGTCCAGCATGCCGGTGGCGAGGCGCTGGAAATGGGTGACGGCAGGTTTGGCCGTCAGGTTTTCCGACACCGCCATCTTGATGCGATCCCGGGCATGGCGCCCGATCGACGCATCTATCTTGCCGGTAATATTCGGCGTGCCCCATACCAGCGCCAGGTATTCCCGCTTCACGGTACGCGCCTGCAACTGGCGTACCAGGTCGGTATGTGCAATCAGGGTTTTGGCGACCACCATCAAACCGCTGGTGTCCTTATCCAGGCGATGCACGATGCCGGCGCGCGGCACACCTGAAATTAATGGCAAATAATGCAATAAGCCATTGAGCAAGGTGCCCGACCAGTTACCTGCGGCCGGATGGACGACCAGGCCGGCAGGTTTGTTAATGACCAGCATTTCGGCGTCTTCGTGGACGATCGCCAGGTCCATGGCTTCCGGCTTGAAAGCCTCTTCTTCCGGGGCCGGTTGAGGGTAAATGACAACTTTTTCATCGCCATAGACCGTCATTTTCGCGCGGGCAACTTCGCCATCCACGCTAACGTGGCCGCCGTCTATCCATTGCTGCATGCGACTACGGGAATATTGCGGAACCAGGGTCGACAGGACCTTGTCCAAACGGACGCCGCAGACTGCAGGGCTTAAATCCAGTTCAATCGGGGGCAGTTCCAGCGCCAGGTCGTCGCCATCATCCACGCCCTCCAGATCACTTTCAGGCATGGTTTTATTCAAAATCGGTGTATCGCTTGGTATCACTACAAGTCCCATCGGCTATAATCATTCATTGTCTAGCGGCATTCTCGCGAAATCTCATGCAAAAACCAATGCTAAAAATTACCATCGTCGCTCTCGCCTTCCTACTGTCCGCATGTAGCCTCACACCCGACAAATTCGACGAGACCAAAAACTGGTCTCCGTCCAAATTATACTCGGAGGCTCGTGAAGAGATGAATGTAGGTGACTACGCCAAGGCCGTCTCCCACTTCGAAAAGCTGGAATCGCGTTATCCCTTCGGCACTTATGCCCAGCAGGCGCAGATGGAAATCGCCTACGCCTACTACCGCCAGGGCGACCAGCCGCAAGCTTTGGCTGCCGTGGAGCGCTTCATCAAGCTGCACCCGGATCATCCGAATGTTGACTACATGTACTACCTGCGTGGCCTGATCAACTTCAACGACAAAGTCAGCATTTTCGACTTCGTCTCGCGCCAGGACCCGACCGAACGTGACCCGAAAGCGGCACGTGAAGCCTTTGATTCGTTCAAATTGCTGACCGAGCGCTTCCCTGACAGCAAGTACACGCCGGATGCAACCGCCCGCCTCGCCTACCTGGTCAACGGCATGGCGCAATACGATGTGCACGTAGCGAATTACTACTACCGTCGCGGTGCCTACCTGGCCGCCGTCAACCGTGCGCAGTCAGCAGTGAAAAACTATCCGGGCGCACCGGCAGTAGAAGGTGCCTTGTACGTAATGATCCGCTCCTACGACGCACTCAACCTGCCGCAACTGCGGGATGATGCGGAACGCGTGATGAAGACCAACTTCCCTGACAGTGTCTATTTCCGGGGTGGCCCGAAAAAAGACGATCCTTGGTGGAAAGTCTGGTAATCCTGCTCGATTAAGTACTCATAAAAAAGCCTCGCATTGCGAGGCTTTTTTCATTCAGGCGACATGCTTTGCATCAAACGTATTGCACATTGATGCGGGCGATTTCATGTGTATAGGTGCTATCACTGTAAAAGGCATAGTAACTTTGTGAACCGTTCTGTCCAGCGCCGAAAAACCCATTGGCCAGGATGGCGTCATTTGACGTGTTATTGTCCAGCATCACGGTGAGTGTTCCACCCACACCAACCAAAGCCTGTACGTCCGCAGCTGTAAACAAGAGCTTGGTTGAAGTACCGTCCCCTGTCACATCAATCCGGTTAACGCTACTGACTTTCCCGTCGAGGAAGTCATGCATATTCAAAATCGGCTCGGCAGTAGTCAGGCCAAATATCTTCAGTGTGTCGTAGGTGCTGGCTGCATAGGTAGTCGCAGTAAGACCACCGCCGCCATTGATCGCCGTGATATTCGTCATGACGCCGCCGGTAGCCTGCACATAGAAGGTATCCCCGCCGAGGCCACCGTTCAGGGTATTGTGCCCGCCCTGACGACCATCCAGTATATCGACCCCGCCGCCGCCATCCAGCAGGTTGGTATTGGTCAAACCAAGTGCTGTCAGAATATTATCTAGGCCATCACCATACAGCGAACTGTTCACATTCTCACTGCCGGTCAAATTTTCGATGGAGGTGTATTGATCACCGTTTGCATCGCCACCGGTGCCGCCTACCCCCGCCACCAGGCTGGCCACGATAGGCGCACCAGTTGAATACTTGTAGCTGACGGTATCGTTACCGGCACTGCCACCATTGAAATTATTGGCAACTGTACTTGCATAGAACAAATCGTTGCCAGAGCTACCGATAACGTTCTGTATATTCGCGTAAGTATCGCCCTGCGCATAACCGCCGGTTCCGCTGCCATGGAAAAGATCGACTGTTACCGCCGTACTGTTGGTGCTCGCATAGCTGACAGTATTGTTGCCACCGCCGCCATCAAAATAGTTGGCTGCCGCTCCACCGATCAGGGTATCGTTGCCACCGCCACCGGTTACGTCCTGGATATTAATGTAGGTATCCGAAGCGGCATCGCCGCCGCTCCCCCTGCCTGCCAACACACCCGAGACGGTGGTATCCGACAGGTTGATAATCATGTCGCCGGTGGTATTGGTATACACCACTCGGTTATGCGAAGTGGCGTCGGACACGCCGCCATTAAATACATTGATCTGTGAACTGGCATAAAAGGTATCGTTGAAGCTGCTGCCAACCAGATTCTGGATACCTGACAAGGTATCACCGTCAGCATCCCCACCCCGTCCAGCACCTGCGGCCAATCCGCCCAAAGGATTCGATACATCAACCGTTACCGCCGAAAGGTTAATGGTCACGCCTGAACCTGAACCGGCGTAGTTCGCCGTGTTTGCAGTTGCAGCGCTACCGTTATACCCCAGGCCAATCAATTGATCGGCACCTGCACCACCAATCAGAATAGAGCCACCGGCCGCCAAACCGGTCAGTTTGTCGGCGAAAGCGGTCCCGGTAAGATTTTGAATATTGGTGAAGGTATCGCCGATGGCATCACCTGTGGCACCAACTGCCGTGTTCAGATCTGCAATCACAGCAGTTGCTGAACCTGCATAGCTGACCGTGTTGTTGCCTGCCCCGCCATTGAAAGCATTGACATCTGCACTCGCGATAAAGAGATCGTTACCAGTGCCACCGATCGCGTTCTGGATGTTGGTGTAAGTATCGCCTTCCGCATCGCCGCCTTTGCCGCTGCGTGCCGCGACACCACCGACAGCTGTATTCGACAGGTTGATCGTCAATGCAGCAGTGTTGCCGGCATAATTAGTCGTATTGTTGGTGCCATAGCCTGTCAATGCGTCGGCGCCAGCACCGCCAGTCAGCGTCGAGTTACCACCCGCTGCACCACCCAAAGTATCGTTGCCGGCAGTACCAATCAGGTTCTGGATGTTGTAGAAGAGGTAGCCATTCTGGAAGGCGCTGGTGCCGGTCATGTTCTTGATATCAATATTGACCGGCCCCGCCAACGACTGGTAGCTGACGGTATTGACGCCATTGCCGCCATCAAATCTGTTGGTGACCGCACTGGCATTAAAGGTGTCGTTACCTGAGCCGCCTGCCACATCCTGGATGTTGGCATAGGTATCGCCTGCCGCACCACCCGCACCGCTATTGGCCGCGACACTCACTCCGTTCAGCGTCGCAGCACCGTTGAAAAGATTGATCAATACATCAGTGCTTGCAGCTTCATAGCTGACGCGATTATGCGAAGCTGCATTACTCACGCCACCGTCGAATCTATTGGCGGCAGCTCCGGTCGCTGCACTCGCATAGAAAATATCGTCAAAACTACTGCCAGTAACGTTCTGGATATTGGTATAGACATCGCCTTCAGCATAACTGCCAGCACCACCACCGCCGGTCATTGTTGCAAGATTGCCGCGCGTATCAGCAGCAAAGTTAACGATGACGCCGGCTTCCGACGCCGCATAATTCACTGTATTACTACCAGCTCCGCCATTAAAGGCATTCGCTTCGGTGCCGGCAATAAAGGTGTCATTACCTGCACCGCCGGTCGCATCATGAATCCCGATATAGGTGTCCAGCCCGCTTTTGCCTACGCTGCCCTTACCGCCTGCGACAGTTACCGCACCAACAGTCACCGATGTCTGTGAAAGATTAATAATCAGATTGGTACCGGCACCAAATCCGCTATAGCTGACGCGATCATGCAAACCACCATTGCCATCGAAGGTACCGACCAGGCTGCCATTGGCAAAAAATTCATCTCCGCCAAATATGCTGCCGGTAACGTTGCTGATTACATTGTAAGTATCACCTTGCGCATCGCCCCCACGGCCAGTTCCAGCTGCCAATGTTCCGCCGCCAGCTACCGGCGTCACACCCGCACCAGAAAGGTTGACTGTTACAGCGCTACCTGACGATGCGTAGCTGACAGTGTCGCTACCACCATTACCAGTGAATACGTTCGCTGCAATACCACCGATAAAGATATCGCTGCTTGCACTGCCGGTGACGTTCTGAATCGCGGTATATGTATCACCCGCTGCATGACTGGCAGCTCCGGTCGCATTCGCGCCAGACATAGTGGCAACAGTCGTCCCGCCTATTGTGACGCTTGCGCCAGACAGGTTAACAATGACGCCAGCAGCAGAACCGCCGTAGTGAACCGTATTGTTTGTACCACCGCCACCATTGATATTATTGGCTGCCAAGCTGGCAACGATAATATCGGCACCGCTACCGCCGGTGATATCCTGGATATTGGCGTAGGTGTCACCCAGCGCACCCCCAGCGCCGCTGTTGGCAGCAATCGACGTGCTATTGACCGTTACTGCTGTGCCCGCAAGATTGACGATAATCGCTGTGCTGGCGGATTCATAGCTGACACGATTATGTGAAGTCGCATCACTGACACCGCCATCAAATTTGTTGGCAGCAGCGCCCGTAGCGTTGCTTGCATAAAATAAGTCATCGAACCTGCTGCCGACAACATTCTGTACATTTCTATAGGTATCGCCTTCGGCATAACCACCACTACCTGTCATTGTCGCGAGACCACCGCGTGAATCGGTGGCGAAGTTAACAATGACACCCGCGTCCGACGCTGCATAATTCACCGTGTTGCTACCGGTTCCGCCATCAAACGCATTTGCCGCACTGCCTGAAATGAAAGTATCGTTACCCGCACCGCCGGTCGCGTCCTGAATCCCGATATAAGTGTCGAAATCAGTTTTTCCAACGCTGCCTTTGCCACCGGCAACCGTCACCGCGCCAACAGTAACCGAGGTTTGCGACAGATTAATAACAAGATCAGTACCTGCGCCAAAACCGCTATAGCTGACACGATCATGCGCACCGCCATTACCATTGAAGGTACCTACCAGAGTGTTGTGTGCGAAGAATTCGTCGCCGCCAAATGTACTTCCGGTGACGTTGCTAATACCAAAATAGGTATCGCCATCTGCATCGCCACCCCGGCCTGTTCCTGCTGCCAGAGACGCGCCACCAGCTGTCGGCGCTACTGGCCCGGTCGATAGATTGACCGTAACGGCACTGCCGGACGATGCATAACTGACCGTGTCGCTGCCGCCATTGCCGGTGAATACATTGCTTGCAGAGCCGCCAATAAAAGTATCACTGCTGGTACTGCCGATGACATTCTGGATGTTTGTATAGGTATCACCGGCTGCATAGCTGCCACTACCGGTATTGCCTGCCAAGCCATCGACTTCTTGCGTTGACAGGTTAACCGTCACGCCAGTTGTCGAAGACTCATAGCTGACCGTATTCGTCCCGGTGCCACCATCAAAATTATTCGCCGCCAGGCTGGCAACAAAAATATCGTTACCGCTACCGCCAGTTGCATCCTGGATATTGGTATAGGTATCGCCTGCTGCATAACCGCCTGAACCTGTCCCTGCCGCCACGCCGGATGCGGTCTTGTCAGACAGGTTAATAATCAGGTTTGCCGTGTCGGTCGCATAGCTGACGCGGTTATGGGTGCCGCCACCGCCATCAAATGCATTCGCTGCTGCACTCGCGATGAAAGTATCGTTGCCCAAGCCGCCAGTGAGGTCCTGAATATTTGTATAGGTATCGCCTTGCGCATTACCACCCACACCAATTGCACCTGCCGTCAACAAATCAATCGTCAGGTCTGCCGTGTCGGTCGCATAGCTGACACGGTTATGGGTGCCGCCACCGCCATCAAATGCATTCGCTGCTGCACTCGCGATGAAAGTATCGTTGCCCAAGCCGCCAGTGAGGTCCTGAATATTTGTATAGGTATCGCCTTGCGCATTACCACCCACACCAATTGCACCTGCCGTCAACAAATCAATCGTCAGGTCTGCCGTGTCGGTCGCATAGCTGACGCGGTTATGTGAAGTCGCCGTGCTGGTGCCGCCATCGAAATTATTCGCTGCAGCACTGGCAATAAAGGTATCGTCACCCGAACCACCAGTGATGTCCTGGATATTCGTATAAGTATCACCCTGTGCGTTACCGCCTACCCCAGTTGCACCAGGGTTCAGCAAATCAATTGTCAGATTCGCCGTATCAGATGCATAGCTGACGCGATTATGCGAAGTCGCTGTGCTGGTGCCACCATCGAAGTTATTCGCTGCAGCACTGGCAATGAAGGTATCGTCACCCGAACCACCAGTGATGTCCTGGATATTCGTGTAGGTATCGCCCTGGGCGCCACCGCCTACTCCGGTTGCACCTGGGTTCAGCAAATCAATCGTCAGGTTCGCTGTATCGGTCGCATAGCTGACACGATTATGTGTGCCGCCGCCGCCATCAAAATTATTCGCCGCTGTACTGGCGATAAAGGTGTCATTGCCGAGGCCACCCGTGACATCCTGGATACTCACGTAAGTATCGCCTTCGGCATTCCCGCCTATGCCTGCTACGCCAGGATTCAGTAAATCGATGGTCAGGTCCGCTGTATCCGTCGCATAGCTGACGCGATTATGTGAAGCAGCCGTACTCACGCCACCATCAAAGCGATTGACGGAGCCATTCGCAATAAACAAATCATCACTGGCACTACCGATTGCATTCTGGATCGAGATGTAGCGATCATCCTGCGCATAGCCACCGGTTCCAACACCCGTCAACAGGTTAACCGTCACACCGCTATCGGAAGCTGCATAACTGACTGTATTCGAGCCCAGTCCCCCATCGAAGGTGTTGGCCAGATTGCTGGCAACAAAAGTGTCGTCATAACTGGTACCCGTAGCATTGCGGATACCGTCGTAACGGTCGCCTTCGGCATAACCGCCGGTACCGACGCCTGCATTCAAATCAACCGTGACGCCATTGCCATCAGTCGCCTTGATATAGCTGACGGTATCCACGCCGCCGTTGCCTACGAAAGAGTTTGCAGTGCTATTTGCGATAAACAAATCATCGCTGGTGCTGCCTTTGACGTTCTGGATATTGGTGAGCGTATCGCCATCGGCATAACCACCTGTGCCTGTGCCGGCAACCAGGTCAACCGTCACACCGACGTCCGAATACTCATAGCTGACCGTATTTGTACCCGATCCGCCATTGAAGGCGTTGGCGACATCGCTGGCAATAAAGGTATCGTTGCCGCTACCGCCGGTCGCATCCTGGATATTGAAGAACTTGTCGCCCGCCGCCAGGCTACCGACGCCCGAACCCTGCCCATTCACCAGATCAACCGTCACACCTACCGTATCGTTGGCATAGCTGACGCGATTGTGATTGCCACCGGCGCCATCAAAGGTATTTGCAGCGGCGCTGGCAACAAAGGTATCGTCAAAGGTACTGCCGATGACGTTCTGGATATTGATGAATTTATCGCCTTGCGCAAAACCACCGCTGGTACCGACACCATTTGCGTGAAACAGATCGACCGTCACAGCACCGGTGGTCGACTCGCTGTAATCAACCGTATTGGAACCTGCACCGCCATCAAATACATTGGCTGAGTCATTGGCAATAAAGGTATCGTTGCCGCTGCCACCGATGACGTTTTCAATATTCGCCAGGCGATCACCGTCGGCCAGGCTGCCTGCACCGGAACCAAGTCCGGTTACCAGATTCACCACTACACCTACGGTATCGGCTGCATAGCTGACCGTGTCCACGCCACCCAGGCCGTCAAAATTATCGGCGCGATTGCTGGCGATGAAAGTATCCGCATAAGCGGTACCGACGAATTTATCTATATTCGTATAGCTATTGGAGTAAGTCGCAGGCGTATTCCCGACTGCAGGGGTAAGTTCGATGCCGCCGACATTACGCGATGCGTCGACAATGACACCCGACAGATAACGCTCGTAGCTGACCGTGTCGGTACCGCCGGCACCGCCATCAAAATTCAGGCTATCGGTATCAGCGACAAACTTGTCATCGAAAGAACTACCAATTACGTTCTGGATATTTTTATAGCTATCACCTGTCGCATTGCCGCCGCTACCCTGACCTTTGTAAAAGTCCACTTCAACCCCGGTGGCTGAACCGGCATAGCTGACCGTGTTGACGCCGCCCATACCATCAAAATGATTGGCATCCAGGTTTGCAACAAAAGTATCATTGTAGGCACTGCCGATCACATTCTGGATATTGATGTACTTGTCACCGGTCGCATCATTGCCGCTACCCACACCGTTCAGTAAATCGACTGTCACACCTGAAGTCGAACTCGATGGTGAGTTCGCATAAGAAACCGTATTTGAACCGCCGGCACCACCATCAAAAATATTTTCGGCGCTACTGGCAATAAAAGTATCGTCGAAGCTGCTGCCGACTACATTTTCGATGTTGGTAAACGTGACATTCTGTGCGTAACCACCAGTACCGGTACCAGTGCTCAGGTTTACCGTGACTGCTGCATTCGACGCAGAGAAATCTATCGTATCCTTGCCGCCGGAGCCGCCATCCACTCCCTTGGTGTTCGCACCGACGATAAAGGTATCGTCATGTGCGCTACCTATCACTTTCTGGATATTCTGCAGCGTGTCGTGACCGCCAAAGCCGTCCAACGCGTTGCCGGTATTCAGGTCTACCATCACGCCCGAAGTCGAGTTCGTATAGCCGACGGTATTGATATTTGGACTGACGCCGTTAACACCACTGTTCACACCGCCAACAATAGTGTCGTTACCGGCACCACCTTCAAAATAGGTGTTTCCCTTGCCACCGTAGAGAATGTCGTTACCGGTACCGCCGTACAAGAAATCATTCGCATTGCTGCCGTAGATAGTCGTGCCTGCATTGTCACCGGCGTGTACGACGTGTGAAATACCTTGTGCCGGCAATACCAACGCGCTTTCACCAGTTACCGGATTGGCATAGTTCAGATCGTCTGCGGTGGTCGCATCCTTGAGCACAACCTGGCGCACGCTATTAAGTACTTGTATGCCATCAGTCGTAACAACCGCCAATTCAAAATTCAGTTTGAAATCTGCATGAATCGGAGCATTGGGGTTGGGATCAACCGTTTCGTAACGCAATTCCAGTTTGTAATTTTTCGTATCCGGCGATACTGTAATTTGATATACACCATTGCCCAAAAAGGTGGCACCAACGATCGTCATATTGGCTGGCACACCTGATATGGTCAGGCTCTGCACCTTGCCGTCACCGGTGATCTGTACGTCCAGGACTTTGCTGAACATATTGCTTGGTGTAGTGGCATTCAGCGGTTGTTGGCCATTAGCCCAGATCTCATTGACGTCATTCCCGGCATTGATAATCTGCGGCGCAATCTGCGCGATATTCGAGGTATTCGTATCCGACTGGAACGCGCTGCTGCCACCGCTACCCTTCAAGATCAAACCGTCCTGCGTGCTGCCAACTGTGTTCGTCAAATGCACCGATAGTGCCGGCGCATTCGGCCCGATCACAAATTCCTGTGGTGTGACACCCGGCCGTTCCGGCAGCACTTGCGGCACCGCTTTGACCAATGGCTGCTGCTGCGAAGCCGTACCTTCATAATTGGATTTGAAGTTATTGACCGGCTGCGAATTGCTTTGCACCACGTTCGCCAGTTGCACCATGGCTTTGCTGATGGCGGATATCGCCGCATTTGCTGCCTGCGCCTGCGCTGCCAGGTCCTGTGCACCTTCGGTCTGGCGATAGGAAGCTTCTTCCTGCATATTGCCGCGCCCGTCGCCGCCTTGCGGTTCCGTACTCAATACCCGCGGCTGATCCAGTTTTTGCAAAGGGATGATGCCGACCTGGTCCATCATATGGGCGGCACTGTCGCGACCATTGCTGAAGTCGACCATTACCGTGTCATCCATCGCCCCGATCGCGCCGCCGGCCAGCACCAGCTTGGTGCCGTCGTTCAGGTAAAGCACCATGTCGACGTCGACGATATGGACTTTCGCGATATCGCCCTTGCCGATTTTCAGTTGGAAATTGCCCTGCTGATCCGGCGTAACGACGCGGATAGGTGCACCATTCTTATCCAGCGCAGGCTGGTTATTAGCGGATTTGGAAACAGGAGCGGTAGCCATCTGAATGTCCCTTCATAGTGAGAAGCGGGATTTCCCCGCTTCATCAAACTGATTTACTGCAATATTTGAGCCCGTGGGCCATCGGCAACAATCTTGCCGTCGTTAATGACGATAATGCGATCCATCTGCTTCAACAGCACCGTACTATGCGTCGCCACCACCAGGGTGCGCGTGGCCGCAAACGCGACCAGTCTTTCAATAATCTTGTTCTCGGTCATCTGGTCGATACCGGTCGTCGGCTCATCCAGCAACAGCACATTCGGCGTAGTCGCAATGGCGCGGGCCAATGCCACCATCTGCCGCTGACCGCCGGACAGATTGCCCGGCGCCACCAGCATCTGGTCCAGGCGCAACTGGCCACCCGCCAGCAATTCATCCATGCATGACACATGCAATGCGGTCTGGTAGATCGACGTGCTGATGGTGTTATCGACGAAAATATTGGATGCCAGCGTGCCGTCGAAGAGGAAAGGATCTTGCGGTTTGTAGGCAATCGAACGCATGCGCACTTCTTGCGGATAGGCCGCAACCGAAATGCCGTCTATCAGGACTTGCCCCGCATCCGGCGCATTGACACCAGCCAGGCAACGCAGCAAAGTCGATTTACCTGAACCGGAACGGCCGACCAGGCCGACTTTTTCACCAGGATTGATGACGAAGGAAATCTGTTTCAGCATCGCAGGTTCATTCGGCTTGATGCTAAAGCTCAGGTTCGCCACCTGTATCTTGCCGTCTATCTGCTGCCGGTCGACTTCATTCGTCGTATTCGTATTCGGCGCTTCGACAAATAATTCTTCAAACGAAGTACGTGCCTGCTTAAAGGCATCGATGCGGCCGAGCACCATCGCCACCGAAGACAACATCGAAGCGGCACGACCGACCAGCATTGATGATGCAATCAAGGCACCGACCGTAAGCGCATTGGCTTCCACCATATACACGCCGACCACCAGCGTAGCAACCGTCATCAGGGTATAACCGCTGGATGAAATCGTGAAACCGACGGAAGACCAGAAGCGGCTTTTTGCCTGCGTCACGCCCGAGTCTTGCGCATCTTTCGCGAAGAGTTCGAGCACGCGTTTTTGCAAAGCCGAGGTCTTCAGCGTTTCTATGCCGTACACCAGTCCGGCCAGCTTGTCGGTCTTGGTCGCCCCTACCGTCATCGCAGTCCGCGCATAGTCATTCGCCGGAATCTTGCACAGCAATTGCGCGCCCACCAGCAAAGTACCGCCGACCAGGACCACCCACACGATAGGGCCACCGATCAAACCAATCGCCAGCAGATACAGCAGCAGGAAAGGAAAGTCGATGATGACCAGCATGTAATTCGACGACAACAAATCACGCGCGCCGGTGATGTCGCGGTACTTCGCCAGCACCACGCCGACCGGCCAGCTCACGCGTGCCGCCAGCAATTTCTTGACGACCGCCTGATCGAAATCAATATCGAACTTGCCCGCCAATTGCTCGATATAAAAAGTGCGTATCACGCGCAATACGAATTCCAGCGCGAGGAAAAGCAACATGCCCAGCGTCAGCGCCCACAAGGTATCCGGAATGTGATTGCCGATTACCTTGTCATATACCAGGCGCGAATAAACCGGCAGCAGCAAACCAAACACATTAATCAGGAAACCGGCGACGACGATTTCCACCAGGCGCTTGCCGTATGCGCGCAACATCGTCACATACATCGGATCGCGCGTGATCTCGCCCAGCGCTTCGCGCAATACACCAACGCCACCCTCTACCGCTGCGGTAGCCTGGGTGGCGGGTATGGCTGCGTCAGGAAGATCCGGCAACTTGCTCATATGCTTGGCTGTTCTCGTACTTGTTAGCGTTATTTGTTCTCGCCGCGATTCGATAATTCACGCATCGCTTCACGCAATTCCAGACGCAAATCCTTGATCATGGTCTGGCGGCCATTACGCATCTCTTCAATAATGGTTTGCGACATCACGTTTTGGCGTACCAAGGCTTCGCTGATATTCGCCAATGCCTGCGGAATCGTATCCAGGCCCTTGATGCGTTCGTTCTGCATCGCCATGTGTTTCGCCAGGTCGATCTGCAATTGGCGTGCAGCCAAGGCATCACGTGTGATGTTGGCGGAGTTTTCGCCGATCACGGTACCCAGTTGGCCGAGGCGGGTTGCCACGTTCGAATGAATCTCTGCCTGGTGCTGGATCGCATTCAATTCATCGCCCAGACGTATCGAAACCTGCGACAGCAAGCCCGGTAATTGCGCGATATGTTGCGCAGTTTTTTCATGCACGCTGGCGACATCCGACTGCTGCGCCTGCAAGGACGACATGGCGGACGACAAGGCGGTTTGTCCGCTTTGCATTGCGCCGACGATTTGCGGCAAGACATCAAAGCTGCGCAAGGCGATATCGCCATTCACACTCAGGCGTTCATTCAGCAGCGACAGGCTTTGCGTAATGGCCTGCGTCGATTCCAGTTTCTGATTGATCATCTGGCCCAGGCCGCGGATTTCTTCCAGCGTCTGCTGCCCTACTTCATGCATACGCGGTCCGAAAGTCACCAGTTGCCGAATATTTTTCGATTCATCGATGCTTTCCTGGAACAGGCGCGCCACTGTCGACAGTCGTTCATTCATTGCTTCCAGCTTCATGCCGGCCTGCAGCGAGGCATCGGAACTGTTGCGCGAAGTCAGCACCGATTCGCGTTGCAAGACCATCAGGTCATGCAGGAATTCAGTCAGGAACGATTCAGAGATACCTTGGCGTTGCGACGCGCCCGGGCCGGACATTTCATGCACGACGTGCTCAACCATGACGCTGATGCATTCACGTGCAGCGACCACCAGGCGCTTGCCGGCACCACGCAGGCAGACCAGGGTCAGGCCCAGCGTCAGGGAACCGATCAGGCCGAACATCGAAGCACTGAAAGCGGTACCCATGCTCGCCAGCGGCTTATTCAAATCCGCCACCAGATGCGCAAACGACGCATCCATATCGCTACCCTGGCTGGCCTGGCCGAAACCGTTAATCAGGTCGGCGGTACTCACCAGGGTTTCCAGCAAACCGATGAAGGTACCGAGCAAGCCCAAAGCGATCATGAAGCCGGTCAGGTATTGCGGGAACTCCATGCGCGCTTCCAGATGCGTATGCAATTCAGCCAGCGAACGCTCGATGGTTTCCTGTTCGATACGTGTGGTCAGGCGACCTTTGGTATTGGCGACGCTGACCAGCACCTTGGCAATTTCAGTCCCTTCGAAAGTCGGATCCTTGACCAGGTCTTCCAGCAACTCCCCTACCGAGGCACGCGCATAAAACAGTTTCAGCTTGTTGTATTCCCAGCTGACCTTGTAGATGTCGTACATGATCAGGGCCACACCGAATACCGCAACGCCGATGATGAACAAGTTCAGTACCGGGTTGATGTGAACCGCGTGGAGTACGAAATCCTTGAACAGAATTCCGCCCGCCAGCAAGACTAAGGAGGGAATCATCGCAAGAACGTAGTATTTGCGTAGCGTTTTCATGGTGCTGGATATTCCGATCGGGTAATTGAAATTAATATTGTTGCTATCAGGATCATCGCGGCTCACGCAAAGCACTTTGCGTAAACCGATTAATTGGGGACATCAGGTATTGCCATACGGTACGGCGACCAACCACGATATCTGCCGTGGCCGTCATGCCCGGCATCAAAGGCAGGCTATTGCCGGCGCTCTTGATTTGTTCCGGATCACGGGTGACTTCAATCTTGACGCGGTAGTGCCGCTCGCCTTTTTCTTCCGGCACGGTATCGGCACTGATCTCGGTTACCTTGCCTTGCATCGAACCAAAGACGCCGTAGTCATAAGCGGTGACCTTGACGCGCGCCGGTTTGCCGATTGCGAGTTCCGCACGGTCGGTAGGATTGATGTTCGCTTCCACCACGACCTTGTCATCGATAGGTGTCATTTCGAGGATAGGATCACCCGGTTTGACGACACCGCCGACGGTATTGACGAAGATACGGTTGACCACGCCATCCATCGGCGCCTTGACCTCGGAACGCAGGACGCGATCATTGCGTGACTTCATTTCTTCGGACAGGCGCGCCAATTCGGTTTCCGCCGTCGTCAGGTCGGCACGCGCTTCAGCACGGAAGCGGGAGACGCCATCCGTTACCTTGGCCTGTGCTTCGGAAATGGCGGCACGCAAACGCGGGATCATCGAGCTCGCTGCATTCAGGCGACTACGCACGTCCTGCGCACGCGATTGCGCCTGGATATCCTCCAGTTGCGACGCCGCGCTCTTCATATACATTGCATGGACCAACTGATATTGCTGCTGTACCAGCGCGTATTCATCGGTCAGGCTTTTTTGCCGGCTGATGGTTTCATTCAATTCGGCCTGGCGCTGCGTCGCCTGTTCGCGCAGGATGCTCAACTCACCATTCAGTTTGGCCTGGCGTGCGGCGAATGCAGCCTGTTCGCTTTGCCCGGCCGGATCCGCCAGCATATCGGCCGGCAAATTCAGTTGCGTCTGACCGCTGGCTTCCGCCGTCAGGCGCGCCACGCGCGCGCGCAGGCCCAGCAACTTGACGCGACCTTCGCCCTGGTCCGAGCTGGCGCGTACATCGCGTATGGTGATGAGAACCTGATCCTTGCGTACCGCCGCACCTTCACGCACCACGATGGCGGAAACGATGCCGCCTTCCAGATGCTGGATGATCTGGTTATGATCGGACGGCACGATACGCCCCTGTCCGCGCACCACCATATCGATGGGTGCGAAGTAAGCCCAAATCACCAGCAACAATAAACCGCCCAGCAAAGCCAGCACAAACAGTTTCGGTCCCGGCATTTCACGATAGGCATCGATCCCGTGATCCAGCGCAGGCACGGCCTTGCGCGTCGAAGCTTCGACGCGCTGCAGGCTCTTGCCTATAAAGCTGGATAGACGGGTGAATTTCATTTGGCCGACGCTGAGTATTGGATTACGACGCTGGAATCGCTTTCCACGTTTTCATTACCCGGCACCACGCGGCTGATCACGCTGGTCGGTGCCACGCCCTGGTCGATCAGGTAGTTACGCACGGCGATGGTACGGTAGTAGGCGCGACGGCGACCTTCGGTATATGCCAGAGTACCGACAACACCTGTCACCACCAGCTTGCCCTGACGGGTTTTGATTTTTTCTGTCCAGCCCTTGAGATTGGCTTCCAGCGCCGCGATGGCTTTCTTGTCGAGTTCAACGCCATCGGTATCAAAATGCAGGGTCACTGCATCATTGCGGCCATCGATCTTCAGTCCGGCCAGCGTGTCTGCTGCCATCGAAGTACGCGATTTTTCGATCTGGATTGCTTTGGTCGGCGCACCTTCATCGCTGCGCAAGCTGCCCGCCAGTGAAGTGCTGCTATTGTTCAGTTTGGCTTGCAACAGCGCGACCTGCCCTTTGAGCGCGGCGATTTCCTTGATCTGTTCCTGGCTTTCCAGCTTGAGGCGCGCGGCATCAGGATTCTGGCCGTCGTCGAGACGGCTGATATTCGGCTGGTTCTTGGAAGGCGTGGCGACCTGCTCCTGCAGTTCTTTCTTTTCCATGAACTTCACGGCTTTGAACTGCGCCAGCTTTTGCGAATAGTAGAACAGTGTGACCACGAAAACGACGACGACGAAAATCATCACCAACACGACGTTGGATAGCGCGTCTACGAAGCCCGGCCAGAAATTCTGTTCTCTTCCTCCTCCACCTTCCATCTTTCCCCCTGGGTTACTGCATTAAGGATGCTGCATGCCTTCCACGAAGGAAGAGGCGCGTCCGGTGTTACGCAAAATTTGATAGCTGATATCTGCCTGCAAAAACAGCAGTTGTGATAATTCGACACGTGACAGATAAGCCTGCTGGTAGGCATCGAGTACGTCCAGCAATTGCTTGTTGCCGACAGCCAGTTGTTCGAGGAAGACGTCCGCCACATCGGCGTTGGTCTGATACGCCTGGCGCGCAATGGCGATCCGCTTCCGGACGGCGTCCAGCGTGCGATAGTTAATCTCGATCTGTTCCTTGAGCTTGCGTTCGATATCGGATGCCGTATTTACTTTCTCAACGTACTTGCTGCCGATCTGCTTCTGGTAGTAGTAGTCGGAACCGCCGTTGAGCAGGTTCATATTCATCACCAGCATGTAACGACGATCTGTCGTCAGGCGGCCGTCGCCGCCGGCGTTATCGGTGCGTGCCTGCGATACTTCCACCGAAAAGTTAGGCGAGAAACGCGAGCGTGCCGACTTCAGTTCTTCATTCGCAGCCGCTGCATCCTGGCGCGCCGCGCGCACGGCCGGATTGTTTTCATAAATCTGTTCCAGCGCCAGGCGCGATGAGGTCGGCACCACAGGCATCATCTTCGACGGGATGCCGAGTTGCTGCGAGCGTACACCTGTCAACTGGGCCAGCGTTACCATCGCGCTTTCGAGCACACCTTCGGCTTCGATCATGGTGGAACGTGCAGTCAGCGCACGGCCGCGCACCCGTTCGAAATCAACCTTGCTCGCGCCGCCGCCCTGCAAGCGCTTGTTCATGTAATCCTGCAAGGTATCCATACGCTCGGTATAGCTGCGCGCAAATGTCAGGCCGACATAGCTGCGCAACAGATCGTAATAAGCCTTGATGGTTGTGTAGTACAGCGCTTCGCGCGCATCTTCCTTGCGCAGGTCGGCGGCATTCGCCAGCGAAGCCTGTTTGCGATATTCGAAGTAGGAAGCCGGCGCGAACAAGGGCTGGCGCAGGATCACGCTGTTATCCCAACGGATATGGGTATCGCTGCTCAGGGCGCGACCGGTGGCCGGATTGATGATGGAAGCCGGCGCCGAATATTCACGACCGCGCTGCGCACGTACATCGAGCGTCGGGCCAAGTTGTCCGAGGGCCGCGTTCTTGCCGTAGACCGCGCCTTCGGCCACCGCACTGGCGGCTGCATAGCTATAACTGTTTTGCAGCGTACGTGCCAGCGCCTCTTCCAGCGACAACATATTTTGCAAAGGACCATCGCTCAGCGCGGCAATGCCATCCGGCAAAGGTACGGCAGGACTGGAGAAAGCCTTGTCCGACTGGCGCAGCAATTGCAGGATTTCATCATCGCGCGAACCATCCGCCTGGACATTCTCGGAGGCCTTGGCAGCATTGCTGTTTTCGTTTTTGCTGCGCTTCGGTACATCGGAAGGCAAACGCAAGACCGGTGGCGGCGTCACAGGCGTCAACTCTTCAGTCGGCGTTGGTGTCTGGCGTGGCAGATCTTGCGTAAAAGGCTGTTCGCCTGAACCGGGGCGGGAGCGGAATAGATTCGATTGGGCAAGAGTATCGGAAGACGGCGGGGCCGCAAATGCCAACTGCGAAGCAATCAGGAATGGAAGACTTGAGCGAACTCTGAATTTCAAGATACTAGTCATCTAACAACTGCCGATCAATGCCGCCAACCGGCGATTGTGCTGCAAACAAATGCATACAATGCATTACTGCATCTTGCCCCTGGGATACTCAAAAAACGTGCTTGTTTTTGTTCTTTTTTTGACTGTTTACACGCGGAAACCATTATACGGGGACTTGCCTCTTGGCCGAGGAGGCAAAATGAGCAGGAGTTGTAGGTACACAACTGCAAACATCAGCGTTAAGCCCTTGATTTAACAAATCAATTCAAAACTGCCAATATTCTGAAGAGCAAATTCTTGCGGTCGAAATTCATTTCCACTCTGAAATTTGCTGCGACGCAATGAATCCCTCAGGAAAAAGAAGGAAATGGAAGACTAAAAAATTTAACAAAAAATTTTTGCAAACAATTGTTAAGTAAATCGGCTGCGCTAAGCATTTGATTTCCATACGGAAATATTATTTCCACATGGAAATTAAATTGCGATTTTTCTCCTGAACATCCAGGTCTTTTCGTTTGACGCAGCTGCATCAAATTCGTAGCCGTCAACATCGAAGGATTTCAACTCTTCCGGACGTTTTATTCCGTTCGTCGCGGCATACCTCGCCATCAATCCGCGCGCCCTTTTTGCGTAGAAAGAAATGATTTTGTACTGCCCGTTTTTCCAGTCCTGGAATACCGGTGTAATCACCGGCGCTTTCAGTAAGGCCGGCTTCACCACCTTGAAATATTCTTCCGAGGCCAGGTTGACCAGCGCTTCCGATTGCTGCTCGGCGATGCGTTGATTCAGTGTTTCCGTGACGGTATTGCCCCAGAATGCATACAAGTCCTTGCCGGCCGGGTTCGCCAGCCGCGTGCCCATTTCCAGTCGATAGGGCTGCATCAGGTCGAGCGGGCGCAAGACACCGTACAAGCCGGATAAAATACGGATATGCGATTGCGCATACGCCAGTTGCCTGGCATCCAGGCTGGCCGCATCCAGGCCTTCATACACATCGCCGTTGAATGCCAGCATCGCCTGCTTCGAATTTTTCTGTGTAAATTTGGGCGACCAGGCGGCAAAGCGATTAGCATTCAGGCTCGCCAGCGGATCGGAGATACGCATCAGGCTCGCGATCTGGGCCGGCGATGACTGCCGCAAAATATCAATCAAGGCCGCAGATTGTTTGATGAAGTCAGGTTTGCTGCTGATATCGGTATGGGCGGGTGTGTCGTAATCAAGCGTTTTGGCAGGCGATAAAACAATAAGCATTTCTAATCCGGGCAAGAATAATTTTGACAATGATACCGAAGCTGGTCCCCAAGCGCATCGTACTCGACACTAACGTCTGTCTCGACCTGTTTGTCTTTCGCGATCCGCGCTGGGCACTCCTGCTTGAAGCAATGAAGAATGGCCAGGTCGAAGCGCTGACGCGCGATGACTGTCGCAAGGAATGGAGCATCGTGCTGGGCTACCCGCATTTGAAGCTGGATGAAGCGGCACGTGTGCAAGTCAGCGCAGAGTTTGATGCATTGATACAGTGTCACCCGATGCCGGCGACAGATGAAATTCCGGTCAAGCTCCCGGTCTGCAAAGACAAGGACGACCAGAAATTCCTTGAGCTATCGCGTGATGTCAAAGCCGATGTCTTGATCACCAAAGACAAGGCGCTCCTGAAGCTGGCACGCAAAACGCGCCGTGATGGCCTGTTCGCCATCATGACGCCGGAGGCGTGGACGCTGGAAACCAGCCAGGCAGCGCAAGCGCTAGAATAGGCAGCTTCAGCCATTCAAGCACCTTCGCCATGTCCAGCCCTGCCTATCCGACGCCGACCATCGAGAGCAAACTGCCACAAGTTGGCACCACTATTTTCACCCTGATGTCGGCACTCGCCGCCGAGAAGAAAGCCGTCAATCTTGGCCAGGGTTTCCCTGACTTCGCATGTGATCCGGCCTTGATCACGGCTGTCAACGATGCAATGCAAAGCGGGCTGAACCAATATCCGTTGATGACCGGCGCACCGGCATTGCGGGAAGCAATCGCCAGGAAGATAGCGGCACTGTATGGCTATCACTATCATCCGCACAATGAAATCACGGTGACCGCCGGTGCCACGCAAGCGCTGCTGACCGCGATCCATTGCTGCATACGCCCCGGCGACGAAGTCATCGTGATTGAGCCTGCTTTCGACAGTTACCTGCCGGCGATTGCACTGGCAGGCGGCAAGGCCGTTTGCGTGCAAATGGAGCTCGGTGACAATGGCTATGTTGTACCCTGGGCCAAAGTTGCCGCAGCAGTGAGCAGCAAGACGCGCCTCATCATGATCAACTCACCGCATAATCCGACCGGCTCGGTCCTACTGCCCGGCGATTTACAAGCGTTGGCAGACATCGTACGCGGCAGCGATATCCTGCTGCTGTCGGATGAGGTGTATGAACATATGGTGTATGACGGCATCCCGCATGAATCCGTCAGTCGCCATCCGGAATTGGCCGCGCGCAGCTTCGTGGTTTCCAGCTTCGGCAAAACCTATCACGTCACCGGCTGGAAGATCGGCTATGTTGCCGCCCCTGCCTCCCTCAGCGCGGAATTCCGCAAGGTGCATCAATACAATGTGTTCTCGGTCAACACGCCGATGCAACATGCGATCGCACAGTATATGGCGGATCCGCAACCCTATCTGGACCTGCCAAAGTTTTACCAGCGCAAGCGCGACCTGTTCCGTGACGGTTTGAAAAACACGCGCTTCCGACTATTACCTGCCGATGGTACTTACTTTCAATGCGTCGACTATCGCGCTATTTCCGATTTGCCGGAAAACGATTTTGCGCAATGGCTGACGACAGAAATTGGCGTCGCTGCGATTCCGGTTTCCGCTTTCTATGAAAATGGCCAGGACACCGGCATCATCCGTTTTTGCTTTGCGAAAAAAGATGAAACCTTACAGACTGCGCTGGAACGGCTCAACAAGCTGTAGGCCTGCGGCAGGTAGCAATGGGAAATGCTCCCGCTGACGGCGCTTGCTGTATATTCTTATGCAATTCCATCCATTTCCTACGGCCACCATGTCTGCAGAAATCCAAGCATCGCGCCACGAAGCGACATTGATCCTCACCATTTCCAATCCCGGTGCGAAGAACGCCTTGCATCCGGATATGTTTGCCGCCGCAGTCGAAGTGCTGTCGACCGCTGAGCGCGACGATTCAATACGCGCCGTTATCCTCACCGGCGCCGACAATTTCTTTTGCGCCGGCGGCAATCTTAACAAGTTGCTCGAACATCGTGCCATCGATAAAAACCAGCAAGGTGATGCGGTCGATAGCCTGCGCAGCTGGATAGAAGCGATACGCGATTGTCCGAAACCGGTGATTGCGGCTATAGAAGGCGCGGCCGCCGGGGCCGGCTTTTCCCTGGCGCTGGCCTGCGACCTGATCGTCGCCGGCAGCAATAGCAAATTTGCGATGTCTTACTCCAAGGTCGGCCTGACGCCGGATGGCGGCGCCTCATGGTTCCTGACCCAGGCCCTGCCGCGTCAACTGGCCACCGAGATCCTGCTGGAAGGCAAGGCTGTAGCCGCAACGCGCCTGCATGAGCTGGGTCTGATCAACCGCCTGGTTGCTGATGGCACGACGCTGGATGCCGCGCTACAGTGGGCCGATGAACTGGCCGAGCTGTCAGGTCACGCCGTCGAACGCATCAAATCGCTGGTGCGCGAAGGCGGCAGCAATACGCTGGCACAACATTTCGAATCTGAAAAATTCCATTTCGTTGAAAGCCTCAACCATCGCGATGCGCTGGAAGGCATCAATGCATTCCTCGAGAAAAGAAAACCGCACTACAAATGACCAGTATTAAAAGACGACGCATCTACCTGATGCGTCATGGCAATGTCACTTACTTCGATGAAGACGGCACCGCTTATCCGCCGGACGAAGTGCCGCTGAATGAAAAAGGCCGGGCGCAAACGACCGCAGCCGGCAAGGTATTCGCTGAACAGGGCATACGCTTTGATCGCGTGATCGTTTCCAACCTGCCGCGCACGATAGAATCCGCGACCCGCGTGCTGGCAGAAACCGGGCAAGACATCGCGCTCGAGCAATGGCCGGAGTTCCAGGAAGTCCGCGGCGGCATACTGGAGGTGATACATGACGACGACCTCGAAGCGGTCTTCACACATGCCTTCGCCAGCATGGCGGCAGAACATAAAAAATTCCTCGACGGGGAAAGCGTAGGCCAGTTGCTGGACCGCATTCATCCGGCCGTGGATCGCCTGCGCGCCGATCCCTCATGGGACACCGTGCTCCTGGTCCTGCACGGCGGCGTGAACCGCGCGGTGCTCTCGTATGCGATTACCAGCCAGCGCATTTTCCTCGGCAATATCGAACAGGCCCCCGGCTGCATCAATGTGCTGGATGTCGGTGAACGCAGCAATGACTGGGTGATACAAAGCATCAATTACTCGCCCTTGCTGCCGCTGCAAACGGAATCACGCCTCAGCACGATGGAAGAAATGCTGCATCAATACCGCAGGTCGCGCCGCCCTTAGGCCACCCGCCGCCGGCTGCCTGGAGGCTGGTGCGTCGTGCGCAGCAAGAAATTCCGAATTTCTGCATAATCTTGTCCGATATCCGAATTTCTGCGTTCCGCGCTACGCGCCCTCATCCACTGGAGAAAAAATTGATAGACGTCTATTCCACCGCCACGCCGAACGGCCACAAAGTCCACATCATGCTGGAAGAATGCGGGCTGCCTTACCGTACCCACCATATCGATATCGGCAATGGCGACCAGTTCACACCTGATTTCCTGAAGATTTCACCGAATAACAAAATCCCGGCCATCATTGATAGCGACGGTCCGGATGGCAAGGAAATGTCCTTGTTTGAATCGGGTGCGATCTTGGTTTATCTCGCCAGCAAAGTCGGCAAATTCCTCGGCGAAACCGACCGCGAAAAATTCACCACGCTGCAATGGCTGATGTTCCAGATGGGCGGCGTCGGTCCGATGCTGGGCCAGGCCCATCATTTCCGCATCTATGCTCCGGAAAAAATTGAATATGCCGTCAATCGCTACACCAATGAAGCCAAGCGCCTGTACGGTGTGATTGATCGTCGCCTGGCCGAAAGCAAATACCTGGCAGGTGACAGCTACACCATCGCCGATATTGCGACCTTCCCATGGCTGCGTTCGTGGAAGAACCAGGGTATCGAGTTGTCGGACTTTGCCAACGTCAAACGCTGGTTTGATGAAATCAGTGAACGTCCTGCGGTCAAGAAAGGCACTACCCTCTTCGTTGACGTGCGCAAACCTATCGCTGATGATAAATCGAAGGAAATTTTGTTTGGCGCCACGCAGTACGCGAAACGCTAAATAGATAGTGGGCGATTATTTCTAAAATAATCGCCCACAGTTTTGATCAGTCGTAATGCCGCAGTATCAGTTCCGCCACACAGACCGGCTTGTCGCCGCCCTCCGCTTCCATCGTTACTTCCCAATTCATTTGCACGCCACCGGCAACCGCTTCCAGCGCTTGCAATAGCATGCGTGCGCGGATTTTCTGACCGACCGGGACCGGTGCCGGGAAACGCACGCGGTTCAGGCCGTAATTCACGGCCAGTTTGCAGGGCGGGAATGTAATCGACTGCGCCAGCAACATCGGCAACAGGGATAAGGTCAGGAAACCATGCGCAATCGGCGTGCCGTAAGGCGATTCTTGCCGGCAGCGCTCGGGGTCGACATGTATCCATTGATGATCGCCGCTGGCCTGCGCGAAGAGATTGATGCGCTCCTGCGTCACCTGCAACCAGTCGGATACGGCTACCTCTTGCCCGAGCCAGGCCTCCAGCTCAGCCAGTGCTGCAAATTCACGCATGCCAATTCCAATCGATTACTGGAGTACTTGTTTGGGTAAGGCAGGAAGCGGGAGTGCCATCACATCGATGCCCTCTTCCACCAGTTCTGCACATTCTTCCACAGTAGCGACGCCACGGATAGCATGCTCCGGTACTTCCTTGTAATGGATACGACGCGCTTCTTCGGCAAACTGATTGCCGACGTCTTCAGTATTGGCAATTACCTTGCGCGCAAAATCCATCAATTGCTCCTGCAGTTGCGCATGATTGTGGCTCGCGCGAGCAGTCGCACCGGATAAATTTAAACGAGGGGAAGATGGCAGGCGTTTGATCTGGTGGTTGCCGCACATTGGGCATTCGATCAATTCTTGCGAGGATTGCGTGACAAAATCAGCTTCGGAAGAAAACCATCCTTCGAAGCGATGCTCGTGCTCACAACAGAGGTTATAGACTTTCATGAGTTGGTGCCCGGGACCGGAATCGAACCGGTACACCGTTACCGGCGAGAGATTTTAAGTCTCTTGTGTCTACCTATTTCACCACCCGGGCTTGTCACGATTCTAAAACAAGATCAAAAAATAAAAGCGCCCTCGGCGCTTTTGGGTAAAACTGGAGGCGGGGGTCGGGATCGAACCGGCGTAAACGGCTTTGCAGGCCGCTGCATAACCACTTTGCTACCCCGCCACGGGTTCGTATTGTACCGCGAAACAAAAACTTACCGGCACAAACGAAACGCTAAAACTTTTTCAACACTGCTCATGAATAAAAAAGGAAGCCTGGCAGCTTCCTTTTTTGGAAATCTGGAGCGGGAGAAGAGTCTCGAACTCTCGACCTCAACCTTGGCAAGGTTGCGCTCTACCAACTGAGCTACTCCCGCATTGGAGCTTGGTTACCGCCTAATCGCGCCGCGTACCGCGGCGGATAAAAAAAGGAAGCCAGCTTAGCTTCCCTTTAGAATTCTGGAGCGGGAGAAGAGTCTCGAACTCTCGACCTCAACCTTGGCAAGGTTGCGCTCTACCAACTGAGCTACTCCCGCATCGACAGGTGCACATTATAGAGGAATGCCTTTGCATGTCAAGCATTCCACGCAGCAAAAATTACAATAAATGTCCTGCGCTTTCTTTGATCAGTGGCCAGGCCTTGCGCAAATAATAAAACATTGACCACACAGTCAGTACTGCAGCGACCCACAGCAGGATGTCACCCCAGAATTGCATATTGATGCCCCAGATGCTCTCGTAATAAAGAAGCATCGGTATCGCCACCATTTGCGCAATCGTTTTGATCTTGCCAAGTGAACTGACGGCGACCGATTTGGATGCACCAATTTGCGCCATCCATTCACGCAATGCCGAAATTGTAATTTCACGACCGATGATGATGAAGGCAATCACCGCGTTGACGCGATTGAGTTCAATCAGTACCAGCAAGGCGCCGGCAACCATCAGCTTGTCCGCGACCGGGTCAAGGAAAGCACCGAAGGCGGAGGTCTGGTTCCAGCGCCGTGCGAGGAAACCGTCAATCCAGTCGGTCAGCGCAGCAATGATAAAAATCAGCGTCGCAGCCAGGCCCTGGGTTTTATTAAACGAGCCCAGCCAGGCATCCGGAATGTACAACACGCCTACCATCAATGGAATCAACGCGACGCGCAACCAGGTAAGAAGAATAGGAATATTGAAAGGCATATCAAACTTTACATTTTCAGGAATGTGCACAGGCATTTGCATGCGCACCCGTAATCTAATGCAATTGCTTGTAAATGTCTTCAGCCAATTGCCTTGAAATGCCTTCGACCGAGGCTAAATCCTCGATACTGGCGTCCACCACACCCCGCAAACCGCCAAAACGCGCCAACAGCTTTTGTCGACGCTTGGCACCAATGCCCTCGATCTCTTCCAGCCGTGAGGTCTGACGGGCCTTAGCACGCTTGGCGCGCATGCCGGTGATGGCAAAGCGGTGCGCCTCGTCACGGATCTGTGCAATCAGCATCAGCGCGCCCGATTCCTTGCCCAATTCCTGCGCCGGGCGGCCATCGACGAAGACCAGGGTCTCGAGGCCGACCTTGCGCCCTTCCCCCTTGGCGACACCGACGATGAGGCTGATATCCAGTCCCAGCTCGACAAATACCTGGCGCGCCATTTCAACCTGGCCCTTGCCGCCGTCGATCAGCACCACATCCGGCATCACGCCATCGCCATTTGCCACTTTTTCATAGCGGCGCAGCAGCACCTGGCGCATCGCGGCATAGTCATCGCCCGGCGTAATATCGTTGATATTGTAGCGACGGTATTCACCATTCTGCATCGCATGGTGATGGAATACCACGCAGGAAGCCTGGGTCGCCTCGCCCTGAGTATGACTGATATCGAAACATTCGACGCGAAAGCTTTCCAGGTCCGGCACTTCTATCCCCAGCGCATCGACCAGCATGCGTGTACGTGCCTGTTGCGAGCCCTGCTCCGACAACAAGCGCGCCAGTGATATTTCGGCCCCCTTGTGCGCCATCTCCAGCCACTGGCGGCGCTGGCCTTGCGGCTGGAATACCAGGTTGATGCGATGGCCGCATTGCTCCATCAGTGCCAGCATCAATTCCGGCTCATCCAGTTCCGTGTTCAGGATCAGCGTGCCTGGAATGAATTTATCGATGTAGTGCTGCGCGAGGAAAGCCTTCATGACTTCGCTTGCGATCGACTCGTCAGCACTCGTCAACGCATTGTCGACATGGGTCGGGAAATAAGCACGATCACCCAGATGACGGCCACCGCGCACCATCGCCAGGTTAACGCAGGCACGACCGCCCTGCACGATGACCGCAATGATATCGATATCCGCATCACCGCCGGTTTCCATGCTTTGCTGGTGCAAGACGCGCGACAAGGCATTGATCTGGTTACGCACCAGCGCAGCCTGTTCGAATTTCAATTCTTCCGCATAGGCCAGCATCTTGCCTTGCAAGGTTTCCAGCACTTCGCTCTGGCGACCACGCAGGAATTTGGCGGCATTCTCCACATCCAGGGCGTAATCTTCCTTGCTGATGAAGTTGACGCAAGGCCCGCTGCAACGATGGATCTGATGCAGCAGGCAAGGACGCGTGCGGTTGGCAAAGACCGAATCTTCACAGGTACGCAGCAGGAAAACCTTCTGCAATATCTGCATCGATTCCTTGACTGCCCAGCCACTCGGGAAAGGACCGAAGTATTGATTCTTTTTATCCACCGCGCCGCGATAGTAAGCCATGCGCGGATATTCCTGCCCGGTGATTTTCAGGTAGGGATAGGATTTGTCGTCGCGGAACAGGATGTTGTAACGCGGCTGCAAAGTCTTGATGAGATTGTTTTCCAGCAGCAAGGCTTCGGCCTCGCTGCGCGTCACCGTCGTTTCCAGGCGCGCGATGCGCTCCACCATCAGCGCAGTGCGCGGACTTGCCAGGTTCTTCAGGAAGTAGCTGGAGACGCGCTTCTTCAGGTCGCGCGCCTTACCGACGTAGAGCAGATTGTCTTCGGCATCGAAATAGCGATACACGCCGGGCAAATTCGGCAGCTTCGCAACCGTTTCCAGCACGATTGCCCGCGGATCTGGTGCGTCGGTTTCAGACATCTTTTTTACACGCTCATTCAAGACTTGCCCAAGTATCTCACTTAAGCCGCAGCCAGCGCTTTGGCCGCTTTCTTCGCTGCGATATAGCGCGCGTCCTGCTGCAATTCGTCCCATGCCAGCGCTGGCGTTTGCGGCGTCAATGCCGCGATGCGCGCGGCGGATTCCTGTGTCGCCTTATTGTCCTTGACCTGCAAGCCGGCCAGCAACTGATCTGCCTTATCCGGCGAATTGCAAATCAGCACCATGTCGCAACCGGCCTGCAAGGCCGCATGTGCACCGTCAATTACCGTACCGGCGACACTGGCCCCTTCCATGCTGAGGTCATCGCTGAAGATCAAGCCTTCAAATCCGAAATCCTTGCGCAACATTGTCAGCCATTTGCGTGAAAAACCGGCTGGATGTTTATCGACTTTCGGATAGATCACATGTGCCGGCATTACGCCCGCCAGGCTCAAACCGAGCCAGTCGTACGGTGCGGCGTCTTCGGCCAGGATTTGCTTCAGTTCACGCTCGTCAACCGGGATTTCCAGATGTGAATCCGCTTTGACAAAACCATGACCGGGGAAATGCTTGCCGCAATTGAGCATGCCGGCCAGCATCAGGCCGTGATTCAGGCTCTTCGCCAGCATCGTGACTACGCGCGCATCACGATGGAAGGCGCGGTCACCAATCACCCCCGATTCGCCATAGTCCAGATCGAGTACAGGTGTAAACGACAGGTCAACACCGCAGGCGCGCAATTCCGCTGCCAATACATAGCCGACATCCGTCGCGGCCTTGGTCGCAGCCAGTACATCCTTATCCCACAAGGCACCCAGTTTGCGCATCGCCGGCAGGTGCGTAAAGCCATCGGTCTTGAAACGTTGTACGCGGCCGCCTTCATGATCGACTGCGATCACAATGCCCGGACGTGCAGCATGGATAGCAGCCGTCAACGCGGTCAGCTGCGCGCGGTCGGTGTAGTTACGTGCGAATAAAATCACACCACCGGTCAGCGGATGCTGGATACGGCGAATATCATCTGCGCTCAGGGTAGTACCCACTACATCGAGCATTACCGGGCCGAATTTTGCTGCTGCGTTTGCTGCGTTCATTTTTTCTCCACAATCACAAAAGCGACCGCATACTCGACTTCATCCGTAATCGAAACCTGTGCGGTCAGTCCGTTTTCCTGCATGAATTCTTCCAGCTTGCCGCTGGTTACAACGATAGGTTTGCCACTGGGTGCGTTCAGGATTTGCGCGGCACGCCAGGTCATCGGCATATGTATGCCCAAACCGATCGCCTTTGAAAATGCTTCCTTGGCGGCAAAGCGCGTCGCCAGGAAACGCAAGCCTCGTGCAGCGACCTTGGCCTTGCGCCTATGGTATTTCTCCAGCTCTTCCTTGCCCAGGATGCGCTCGGCAAAGCGATCACCGTGACGGCCGAGCGCCGCTTCGATACGATCTATCTTGATGATATCGGTGCCTATGCCGTAGATCATTTTTGCGTTCCGGCCAGGCGCGCGGCAATCATGATCGCCTTCATTTCGCGTACTGCATTTTGCCAGCCGACAAAGACCGCATGTGCAACGATGGCGTGACCGATATTCAGCTCGACGATGTCCGGAATCGCCGCAATCGCCTGCACATTGGTGTAATGCAAACCGTGGCCGGCATTTACTTTCAAACCGCGCGCCATGCCTTCGGCCACGCCGCGTTTTACACGCTCCAGTTCAGCTTGCTGCACGGCCGCGTCATGCGCATCCGCATAGCGTCCGGTGTGCAATTCAATCACAGGCGCACCCGCTTCCGCCGCCGCCTGGATCTGCTCGGCATCGGCATCGATAAACAGGCTTACGCGTATGCCTTCAGCTTGCAACTGTCGGACAGCAGCGGCCACCACATCAAAATATTTGACGACGTCCAGCCCGCCTTCAGTAGTTACTTCTTCGCGGCGCTCCGGCACCAGGCAAACGTCCTGCGGCTTGATACGACAGGCGAAATCCACCATCTCCGTGGTCACTGCCGATTCAAGGTTCATGCGTGTCAACAACTTCGGACGTATTAATTCAACGTCCGCATCCTTGATGTGGCGACGGTCTTCGCGCAGATGCAGCGTGATGGCATCGGCACCGGCCTCTTCTGCCAGCAAGGCGGCTTGCAGCGGATCCGGGTAGACGGTACCGCGCGCATTGCGCAAGGTAGCGACATGGTCGATGTTGATGCCGAGGTCGATGATGGTTGACGCAGGTTGGAGAAAGCTCATGAATATTATTCCGTTAAAGCTGCAACAAATCGATCAGTATCTGGCGCGTATTCAGCGCTGCGCCGTTGAGGTGATGCGCCAGCAGGAAACGCATCAGGAATTTGCTTTGCGTTTGCGTCTGTGCATCTGTGTAATCTTCATTTTCCATATCCAGCAAAGTCTTGCCGGACACTCGCGGCCAGACGTCGGCCGGACGCGCCGGACGTGGTCCGCGCTCGGGATCAACGACATAGGTTTGCTCAAGGATGATGGCATTGCCGCTGGCGGTACAGACACGCCAGTCGCTGGCGACACCGGTTTCCTTCAGCAAGGCACGTTCGAATTTACGCAGGACGATAGGCGCCGGTTCATCATGTGCCAATTGATTCAGGGCACTCACATAATGATCAAACAAGGCCGGATGCGGATCATCGCGCGCCAGCAATTTCACCAGTAATTCATTCAGGTAAAAGCCGCACAGCAAAGCCGATTTTTCCAGCGGCAGCAAGCCGCCTACCCACTCGGCAGCGGTCAGCGTGCGCACTTCCGCCTTGCCGCTCCAGCCGACAGACAGGGGCTGGAAGGTTTGCAAGACGCCGCGCAATTTGGAATGGGGACGCTTGGCACCTTTGGCGACCAAGGCAATGCGGCCGTGATCGCGCGAAAAGACATCGACGATCAGGCTGGTTTCTTTATAGGGATAGCTGTGCAGCACAAAGCCGGGCTGATCGGCGATGCGGAATTCTTTTTCGGGAGTGCGAGGGCGGCGTGCTGTTGCCTTGCCGGATTTTGCCGTTTTGGCAGCAGATGTTTCGGCGACACTTTCTGCACGCACCGCCGTCTGTTCTTCGGATGAAGAATCCTCGGGCAAATTGACGTCGGCGATGAGTGCAGCCATCTTGGAACTCATTTCATAAATATTCGCGAGTGTGAACGCGGCTATTTGGGAGGTAGTGCCAGGCGTGTCGCGCCGCCAAGAGCGACTCCCCTGGCAAGCGGCACAACGCAGCAATGCGCCCCAATAGCCCGTTCCCTCCGGGTTCTTAGCAAAAGAGGCGCGGGCCGCGTTGCGCTCCTCGCGCATAGCTCACTATGCGACGCGTCGCACGCCTTGCCAGCACCTCTTTTGCTAAGAACGCATCTCACGAATGCCGGTGAGATGCGTTCTGGCTATTATTCGTATCCGTATGCGCGCAAGCCGGCCTCGTTATCAGCCCAGCCTGATTTGACCTTGACCCAGATTTCCAGATACACCGGGCCGCCAAACAGACGCTCCATATCGAGACGCGCCTGGGTGGAAATATCTTTCAGGCGCGCACCCTTGTTACCGATGACCATCGATTTATGCGTATCACGCTCTACCAGGATCGCTGCGAACACGCGACGCAGATTACCTTCGACTTCAAATTTCTCGATCAGCACGGTGCTGGTGTAAGGCAATTCATCACCGACAAAACGGAAAACTTTTTCGCGCACGATTTCGGCAGCGAGGAATTTTTCACTGCGATCGGTAATGTCATCTTCACCGAAGATAGGCGGGCCTTCAGGCAGGTATTTCTTGATTTCGCCCTGCAAGCCTTCCAGCTGGAAACGCAATTTGGCAGAGACCGGCACCACTGCGGTGAAGTCGCGCTTGGCGGCAATCTGCTGCGCGAACGGCAGCAAGACAGCCTTGTCCTTGACGCGATCCGACTTGTTGATCACGAGTATGCAAGGCACGCTCTTTGGAATCAGATCGAGTACCTGCTGGTCGGCCTGGCCGAAAGTGCCGGCCTCGATCACATACAGGATCACGTCCGCAGCTGTCAGCGTATTGGTGACGGTGCGGTTCAGGGTTTTGTTCAGCGCATTCGAATGACGGGTCTGGAAACCAGGCGTGTCGACGTAGACAAACTGCGCATCTTCCACAGTCTGGATGCCGGTGATGCGGTGGCGCGTGGTTTGCGCCTTGCGTGATGTGATGCTGACCTTGGCGCCGATCAGTTCATTCATCAGGGTCGATTTACCGACGTTAGGGCGACCGACGATCGCGATATAACCGCATCGAAAGTGAGACAGTGCGGCAGATTCAGTCATGCAATTTTGGAATGGGAAGTGGTAGAGGTTTTTGTTGCGGCGTCATCAGATGCGACATCGGTCGTTTTCGCGGCATCATGCTCGGCGATCAAACTTTTTTGTCCATCGTTGACAGGTGTTTCAGTTGCTTCAGCGGCAGCTTTGACGTCTGCCTTGTTGTTCTTGGCTTCGGCTTTCGGTGCTTTCGCTGCAGCCTTGTCGGCATCATCAAGTTGCACGGTGGCGATGCCGGCCAGTTTCAATTGTGCGGTGCGTGGTTTGGCTTTACGGCTGGCGGCCGGTGTTTTGACAAAGGCGGCCTGCACTGCTTCCAGCGCCAGTTTGGCCGCAGCCTGCTCGCCGGCACGGCGGCTGCCACCGGTGCCAAACACCTGGATATCCAGCTTGGGCACCAGGCATTCAATTTCGAATTCCTGATTGTGGGCGGCGCCATGCGTCGCCACCACATTGTATTGCGGCAGTGCGATCTTTTTGCCTTGCAGGTATTCCTGCAACAGGGTCTTGGCATCCTTGCCCAGGGTCTTCGGATCCACGCTATCGAGGATAGGAATGTAGAGCGCACGAATCACATCACGTGCAGTATCGAAACCGGCATCGAGGAAAATCGCGCCAAACAAGGCTTCCAGCGTATCGGCAAGGATGGATGGACGGCGGAAGCCGCCGGACTTCAACTCGCCTTCGCCCAGGCGCAGGAAGTGCGACAGTTCGAGGCGCTGTGCAATCTCGTACAGCGATTGCTGCTTGACCAGATTGGCGCGCAAACGCGAGAGATCGCCTTCATCAATCTTGCTGTAACGATCGAACAGCAGCGAAGCGACAACGCAATTCAAAATGGAATCGCCGAGGAATTCGAGGCGCTCGTTATGTACGCTTCCGTGGCTACGATGCGTCAAAGCCTGCTGCAATAAAACAGCATCCTTGAATGTGTGGCCCAGCCGGTTTTGCAATAACGTTAAATCCATTTTTCTGTCGCTTTATCGCCTTAAGGAAGAGCTTTCTTTGCTGCGCCATTGCCGGTCGAACCCGCGTAATCGATCAGCAAGCTGACCGGTCCGCCAAGTGGAATCGTTTTTTGGTAGGCGAAACTGATTTCAGTCCCGTCACCATTCTGGACGATGTCCAAGTCCTTGCCGTCTATCGCATCGATATAACCGACTTCGGCCTGGCGATTGAAGGCGGCGCGCATTTCCGGCACCGATCCGCCGCTCGCCTTGACGCTGGCAATCGCCTTCTTGATCGAAAAGTATTCAGTAACCGTAGGGGTTACTTTAAGCGCTAATACGGCAATTGCACCAATTACAGCCAGGACCAGGATCAGGCTCACTAAAGTGATGCCTTGTTGATAACGACTGTTCTGCAACGGGTATGCCATGTACGCGCTCCTGATTCAAATTACTGGAAATTACCGATACGACCCAGATTGCTAGGGAAGTTGTTCAAATTCAACCAAATAAAGAATGCTTTTCCGACAATATTTTTATCCGGCACGAAACCCCAGTAGCGGCTATCCAGACTGTTATCCCGATTATCACCCATCATGAAATATTGTCCAGCAGGTACCTTACAGGTAAATCCTTCGACGTCGTAAGTACACAAATCACGATTCGGGAAGTCGTGCGGATTTGCCACATAGGATGGCGCACGCGGATTATTCAGGATTTGGTGGGCGACGCCGTTCAAATCTTCGCTCAGGTGCTTGGAATAGCTCAGCGTCTCTTCATCCAGGTAATCCGGCAAAGGCTTATAGGAAACCGGCTGGCCGTTCACGATCAGGCGCTTGTTGCGGTAGGTGACGGTATCACCAGGCACGCCGACGACGCGCTTGATGTAGTCCAGCGCCATGTTTTCCGGATACTTGAAGACCATCACGTCACCGCGCTGCGGATTGCCGATTTCGATGATCTTTTTGTTAATGATAGGCAAGCGTATGCCGTACTGGTATTTATTGACCAGGATCAGATCGCCGACTTGCAGCGTAGGCACCATCGAAGTCGATGGGATCTTGAACGGCTCGTACAGGAAAGAGCGCAGGAAAAACACCAGCGCGATTACCGGGAAAAAGCTGCCCGAGTACTCGATCCAGGCCGGTTGCCGCAAAAGGCTGGCTTCCAGTGCCGCACGACCGGTGTTATCCGGCTTGATGCCGTCGCCCGCCAGCTTCGCATTGCGCGCATCGAATTCCGCCAATACTGCGTCCGCCTTGGCGCGGCGTTGCTTCTTCAGATACAGCACGTCGAGGAACCAGACGATGCCGGTTCCCACCATCAGGATGAAAAGAATCAGCGAAAAATTACCTAAGATGTCTTGAAACGTCATTTGTCATCCACTTGTAGAATTGCCAGGAAGGCTTCCTGCGGGATCTCGACCGAGCCCACCTGTTTCATGCGTTTCTTACCGGCTTTTTGTTTTTCCAGCAGCTTGCGTTTACGGCTGATATCACCGCCGTAGCATTTCGCCAAAACGTTTTTGCGCAGTGCCTTCACGTTTTCACGCGAAATAATATTGGCACCGATCGCTGCCTGGATCGCGACGTCAAACATCTGGCGCGGAATCAATTCACGCATCTTGGCCGCAACTGCACGACCGCGATACTGGCTGTTGGCGCGATGCACGATAATCGCCAGCGCATCGACCTTTTCGCTGTTGATCAGCATGTCGACCTTGACCACGTCGGAGGAGCGGTATTCCTTGAACTCATAATCCATGGACGCGTAACCACGCGAGGTGGATTTGAGCTTGTCGAAGAAGTCGAGCACGATTTCCGCCATCGGCATTTCATAGATCAGCTTGACCTGTTTGCCGTGGTAGCTCATGTCCATCTGGATGCCGCGTTTTTGCGTACACAACGTAATCACCGAGCCAACATATTCCTGCGGCATGTAGAGATTGACGGTGACGATAGGTTCGCGGATTTCTTCGATCTTCGACGGATCCGGCATCTTCGACGGGTTGTCCACCATCAGGATGGTCCCGTCGCGCAAGACCACTTCGTAAATTACGGTAGGTGCGGTCGTGATCAGGTCCATATCGAACTCGCGCTCGAGACGTTCCTGCACGATTTCCATATGCAGCAAGCCGAGGAAACCGCAGCGGAAGCCGAAGCCCAGCGCCTGCGAAACTTCCGGCTCGTACATCAGGGCCGCATCATTCAATTTCAATTTTTCCAGCGAGTCGCGCAAGGCGTCGTACTGGTTGGCTTCGACCGGGAACAGGCCGGCAAACACTTGCGGCTGCACTTCCTTGAAGCCGGGCAAAGGCTCAGCGGCTGGACGGCTGACCAGCGTCACCGTATCGCCGACTTTCGCCGCTTTCAATTCCTTGATACCGGCGATGATGAAGCCTACCTGGCCGGCTGTCAGCGAGTCGCGCGAGATCGATTTCGGCGTGAACACACCGACGCTTTCAACCAGGTGCTGCGATTCGCTGGCCATCAGCAAAATTTTATCTTTCGGGCGCAAGGTACCGTTCATCACGCGTACCAGCATGACGACGCCGACATAGTTATCGAACCAGGAGTCAACGATCAATGCCTGCAGCGGCGCAGTCGCGTCGCCCTTGGGCGGCGGCACCTTGGTGATCAATGATTCCAGCACGTCTTGCACGCCGAGGCCGGTTTTGGCCGAGCAATGCACCGCTTCGCTCGCGTCAATCCCGATCACTTCTTCGATTTCTGCAGTGGCATTGGCCGGATCGGCCGATGGCAAGTCAATCTTGTTCAGTACCGGCACCACTTCCACGCCCAGGTCCAGCGCGGTATAGCAGTTCGCCACGGTTTGCGCTTCCACGCCTTGCGACGCATCAACCACCAGCAAAGCACCTTCGCAGGCGGACAGCGAACGGCTGACCTCATAGCTGAAATCGACGTGGCCCGGCGTATCGATCAGGTTCAGGTTGTACACCTGGCCGTCGCGCGCCTTGTACATCAGGGCCGCGGTCTGGGCCTTGATGGTAATGCCACGCTCACGTTCAATGTCCATGGAATCAAGGACTTGCGCCTCCATTTCGCGATCAGACAAGCCTCCGCACAATTGAATAATGCGGTCGGCAAGAGTCGATTTACCGTGGTCGATATGGGCGATGATGGAAAAATTGCGAATGTTGTTCATTAACCAAGTGACAATTACAAAAAAAGCGCTCCATGCTGGGATGATTTCCCCAAGCGAGCGCCTTGTTACAGAGGGATGACGGCCACGGCATTTTACCGGATTTCAGAGGGGAAATCCCGTAAATTCCGGGGTCTGGCATTTGGTGTGACAATTTCGTGCGAAATGGCATTCCTCCGGTATATCCGCGTCCTGCAGTTTATGAATGGGCAATAAAGGCCCTGACAGCGGCCTCATCCAGGAAATAATGGCAAAGCTGCTGTGCCGGCTGCCCTTCCCTATGACCCACCAGTACCGGCACCAGTTCATCGTATTGCGCCACCAATGCCTCATCGGCATCCACGTCCAGCACCTCGATCGCGTAGGTATCCGGCCCAAGCAGCGCCTGCAATGCATGCAGCATGTCATCGCACAAATGGCAGTAAGTGCGGGAATACAGGGTGAATTTGATCTGGGTTGAACTCAAAGCGGGCTTTCGGCAGGCAAAAGAAAAGGCTGCAAGCTTTTCAGCAGGCAGCCTCGTCTTCGATTATCGGCTTATTGCGCCAGAGGCTTGATCGTCACGAACTGTGAAGAGTCGCCACGACGTACCAGCAGCAAGGTGGTTTTCTTGGTATCGAGTTTCGTCACCAGGCCGTTGAATTGACGCGCATCCTTGATGTCCGTGTTATTCAAACGCAGGATGATGTCACCGGCACGCAAGCCGGCACGTGCGGCCGCACCTTCAGTCGCTTCGATCAGGATGCCGCCGTCGATCTTCAGCTCTTTCAGCTGCGCGGCATTGAGGTCGCTGACGATCAAGCCGAGTGCATTCGCTACCTGCTCAGCCTTCGGCTTCTTGTCTTCCTTCTTCACGACCTTGTCGGCTTCCAGCTCGGCCACGACCAGGTTCAGGTCGCGCATTGCACCCTTACGCCAGACCGTCATGACGGAACGCGTACCCGGCTTGGTGCTGCCGACCAGGCGCGGCAAATCGCTGGAACGCTCGATACCGACGCCATTGAATTTCAGGATCACGTCACCGGCTTCGACGCCGCCTTTTTCCGCCGGGCCGCCTGGTTCAACACGTTGTACCAGCGCACCTTGCGGACGGCTCAGTCCGAGTGATTCTGCGACATCTTTCGTTACTTCACCGATCTGTACGCCGACCCGGCCACGTGTGACCTTGCCGGTTGCACGCAATTGATCCGCCACGCGCATCGCTTCATCGATAGGCACCGCAAACGAGATGCCCATATAGCCACCGGAGCGGCTGTAGATTTGCGAATTGATGCCTATCACTTCGCCGCGCATATTGATCAAAGGACCACCGGAGTTACCCGGGTTGACGGCGACGTCGGTCTGGATCAGCGGCAGGTAATCACCGGTATCACGCGCCTTCGCCGACACGATACCGGCGGTAACCGAGTTGTCCAGGCCGAATGGCGAACCGATTGCGATCACCCATTCACCGACGCGGATCTTGTTCGAATCGCCCATCGTCAGGCGTGGCAGGTTGCTGCCTTCGATTTTGACCAGCGCCACATCGGTACGTGTATCGGCACCGATGATCTTTGCCTTGTATTCACGTTTGTCAGTCAGCGTGACATAGACTTCATCCGCGCCGTTGACCACGTGCGCATTCGTCATCACGTAGCCGTCAGCGGAAATAATGAAACCCGAGCCGACGCCGCGTGGCACTTCCTCTTCTGCATCAGGCGCGGCCTTACCGCGACCGCGCGGTGCAGGCTGCTGCTGGCGCGGTGGAATCGGTGCCCCGAAGAAGCGACGGAAAAACTCCTGCATTTCTTCATCATCGGTCGCCGCATTGCCTTGCTGGACTTTGGCTTTTTCCGTGGTACGGATATTCACCACGGCCGGACCGGTTTTTTCGACCAGGTCGGTAAAGTCAGGCAAGCCGGCCACGGACGGCGCCGCTATCGAAGGCGCAACGCCTGCGACAGCCGGGATAAAGAAAGCACTCGCCACACCGAATAAAACCACGGAGAGCTTTTTGTGCACGAGGGGAATTGTTTTCATAAATTCAAAATATCTTATTTAGACTTGAACTCAATCGAATTGGAAACTTGCTTGATGGCTGCAGCGGGTACTTCGCCCACTACCGTCAACCAGTAGTCGCCCTGGCGCTTGCCAACGATGTTCATCGCGCCCTGTTGCATCGAACCTTCGGTACGGCTTTGCGAACCTGATTCGATAAACACCGAGATTGCAGCGAGGCCATCCGAATACACGATCTGCGATACTTCGCGTTGTGTCGGCGGGGCATTTTCCGTTGGTGCGGTGTCGGTGATCAGGCGTTTCATTTCGCGGATCTTTTTGAAGCCCGGCGGAATGTCCTTCACCGTCCAGCCGGACAGATTGGTTTCGCTCATGACCGCATTTTCAACGCGCCACCCTTGTGTATTCGGGAAGCTCGATTTCACACGACTGGGATCGACATGGCCAATCGACAGTTGCGTGAACGCAATCTGTTCGACCACATCATTTTTCTCATTCACGGTTTGTGCCTTGAGCAAGAGACCGGTCGATTTTTCCGCCCACAGCTTGTAGCCGTAACGCAGTTTATCTTTCGGCTCCAGGATGATGGCCTGGCAGTCATAACCGGCGACACGACCGGTTTCACCTTTTTTGAGATTGTAGTGCTCGGCCAGGTCAGCCGGACTTGCGCCGAGGATGGCCGGGAACACATCTTTCGTCACGCGTTTTTCTACGCGTATCGATTTGTTCTCCGGCACATAGCAGGCGATCTCTTCATTATTGCGGATGTACTCGCGCGGCTTGCCGTCGAGGATTTCGAGTTTTTCAAGCTCGTTTTTGCCATTGAAGATATGCGTGATACGCGAAGTGCGCACCTGGCTGCCTTGCTGATAAACAAAGGTGCCCGAGTAGTTCAGCTTCTGCGCTGAAGATTGAATCTTCTTCAGCCATACCTGCGTATCGTGCGCATCATGTTCATGGCTCGCGCCGACGTTTTCTGCCTGGGCTGTAAACGCAATGACGCTGGAAAAAAGCACAACGAATTTAAAAAAACCTAATGTCTGCCGCATATCTATTACTTGTCTGAGTCAACAGCGAACGTAGCTGCGCGCGCGTATTGTGCACTGCTGTACACAGAAGGTGAAAAACGTTGGTGGGCCAACAGATAATCATCGATACGCGGATCACGCAATACTTCGCCATCCTTGCTGGCAACGGTAATCGTTTCCGGTGCCACGGCGGCAGTTACCACCGGCGCATTGCCATTCGGCGTCATCATTTGCGGCACCGTCAGGAAAGCCGCGACCGCGACTGCCGCCGCCATACCGGCCGGCATGGCAAAGCGGCGGAAGGCAGCATCCTTGGCCACTGCTACGCGCTTCTCTGCAGGCACCATGATGGTGGCTTCCGCATCCAGGCGGGCAAACATGCGGGCATTGAAATCTGCGCTCAGTTGCGTATTCAAATCGTCAGAACGCAGGGCGTCGCCGATTTGATGATACATATTCCACGTATCGCGTCCTTCTTGCTGGCGCAATGCAGCCAGCGCGATATCGACATGTCCATCAGACAATTCGTTATCGGCAAAAGCTGATATCTGTTCCCGCGTCATATTCGTCGTATTCATCACTACCTCGAAAAAATTAAGGCTACCCCTATATTTGCAGCAAAAAGCGTTTCTTTATTTATTTTTCACCAACGTTTATCGAGTGCCGTATCCAGCAACGGCCTTAATTTTTCCGAGATGGCTTCACGCGCCCGGAAAATCCGGCTGCGTACCGTACCGATAGGGCAACCCATCGATTCGGCTATCTCGTCGTAACTCAGTCCTTCGATCTCTCGCAAGGTAATCGCCATACGTAACTCTTCTGGCAACTCCTCCATCGCGACATTCAAAGTCTGCGCGATTTGCTTGGTTGCCAACAACGATTCCGGTGTATTGATATCTCTTAGGTGGTCTCCGTCGTCAAAAGTTTCTGCTTCTTCGACATCTGCTTCAGTTGATGTCGGTGCACGACGGCCCTGGGTGACCAAATAGTTCTTCGCGGTGTTGATGCCGATACGATATAACCAGGTGTAAAACGCCGAATCGCCGCGGAATTGCGGCAATGCGCGATACGCCTTGATGAATGCTTCCTGCACTACGTCCTCGGCCTCAGCCTGGTCGCGGACAAGCCGCGACACCAGTCGCATCAATTTCCGTTGGTACTTGATCACTAATAGCTCGAAAGCTTTTTTGTCGCCACGTTGTACACGCTCGACAAGTTGCTGATCAATATCGCGTTCTGTCGTCAATCCATTCCCTTGTTATTCTGCAACACGCACGCGGCTCGCCTAATTGACTGGACGAAACTTGTTTGGTTCCAAAAATTCGCAACTAATTCCCGCTGATACGCTGCTTACCGGCATCCGCATGTCGCATCACCAGCCAGCGACAAGCGACCAATAAGGCCCTGAAACTCCCTGGCGCAACCGAATCCGGCAAGATCACGACATTATGCGTCTGTCGCCCCTCGTTTTGTAGACGTAAGAGTAACAAACCTGGCCATAAAGTCGAGTCCGGCAACAATTCCACCAACTCACCTTCGTCGAGTGCGGCAGCACCCGCATCCGAACCGGCTGCGAGGCGGATCTGCCCGCTACCCGATATGTGAATCTTATATATTTTTCTACTCTTTAGAGTCCGGAAAAACACATAAGATCCAGATGCAATACATGTCACGGCCAACACGCTTCTCACCGTGACAGGCAATTCCCCGACCTGCGCAAAAAACAGCAGCCCGGCAATCAACACCAGTCCTGCACACATGAGCATCAGCAGCCCTGACAATAATCTGGACTGCTGGACCACGGCTGAGACCGCAATAGACATTCGGGGGAGAAGTAAAAAATCCGATTACCCTTACGGGATAATCGGATTTTGATCAGACTTTACCAAAAATCAAGGTACCGTTCGTACCGCCAAAACCGAAGTTATTTTTCATGGCGTACTGAATAGGAATCTCGCGTGCGGTATTGGCGCAGTAGTCGAGATCACATTCCGGATCCTGATTGAAGATATTGATCGTAGGCGGCGAAATCTGATGATGCAGCGCGAGTACGGTAAATACCGACTCAAGTCCGCCGGCACCTCCGAGCAAGTGACCTGTCATCGATTTTGTCGAGTTGACTGTCAGCTTCTTCGCATGTGCGCCGAAAGCGGCCTTCACTGCATCTGTTTCGTTTTTATCGCCCAATGGGGTCGACGTGCCATGCGCATTCAGGTACTGCACTTGATCGGCGGAGATTTCTGCGCTCTTCAATGCATTCGTCATGCTGCGACGTGGGCCATCCATGTTTGGAGCGGTGATGTGATAAGCATCGCCACTCATGCCGAAACCAACCAGCTCAGCATAGATTTTTGCACCGCGTGCTTTCGCATGCTCGTACTCTTCCAGCACCATCACACCGGCACCCTCGCCCAGGACGAAACCGTCACGGTCTTTATCCCATGGACGGGAAGCCGTGGCAGGATCATCGTTGCGCGACGACAAGGCACGTGCGGAAGCGAAACCACCCAGGCCCAGCGGCGAAATCGTCGATTCAGCACCACCTGCAATCATGACATCCGCATCACCGTATTCGATCATGCGACCGGCAGCGCCGATCGAATGCAAACCGGTGGTACATGCCGTCACAATCGCCAGATTCGGTCCCTTCAGACCGTAAATGATCGACAGGTGACCCGAAATCATGTTGATGATGGACGCAGGCACAAAGAACGGGCTGATGCGACGCGGGCCACGATTGGTCAATTCAGCGTGGGTATCTTCGATCAGTGGCAAGCCACCGATACCGGAACCAACGATGACGCCAATACGTTCGGCATTCTCTTCCGTCACAACCAGACCGCTGTCTCGCATTGCCTGCATGCCAGCTGCCACGCCGTAGTGGATGAATGTATCCATGTGGCGCGCTTCTTTACCGGGAATGTAGTCCTCGATATTGAAGTTTTTTACTTCTCCAGCAAAATGTGTGCTGAAGGGTGACGCATCAAACTTGGTGATGGTTGCAATGCCAGATTGCCCTGCAAGAAGCGAATTCCATGCGTCTGCGACAGTGTTGCCGACGGGAGAAATACAACCAAGACCAGTGACGACGACACGACGTTTACTAGAGCGGCTCAAGCAATTCTCCTAGAGTCGTTCAAACAACTTACGCTTTTACGTGTGCCTTGGCGTAATCAATCGCCTGCTGCACTGTAGTGATTTTTTCCGCTTGTTCGTCAGGGATTTCCATTTCGAATTCGTCTTCGAGTGCCATTACGAGTTCAACGGTATCCAGCGAGTCAGCGCCCAGATCGTCAACGAAGGACGATTCGATTTTGATGTCTGCTTCGGCGACGCCCAGTTGTTCAGCGACGATTTTCTTAACGCGTTGTTCGATATCCGACATGTTTTAACTCCAATGGGTGGTTACAGAAAGTGCGCGCATTTTAGCAGGTTTGCGCACCGAAAATTCATTTTTAGCTTTTGTCATCAAGAAAGCTGAAACTTCGGCTAAAAGTGACTAATTACAAATTTAGTTCATATACATACCGCCGTTGACATGCAACGTGGTACCAGTAATGTAACTCGCCTGAGGCGATGCGAGGAAACTCACTGCAGCAGCGATGTCTTCCGGCAAGCCCAGACGTCCTAACGGGACCTGTTGCAGCAAGGCAGCAATTTGCTGCTCGCTGAGGGTCTTCGTCATATCCGTATCAATAAAACCGGGGGCGACACAATTGACGGTAATGTTACGGCTACCGATCTCACGTGCCAGAGCACGACTCATGCCAGCCACACCCGCCTTAGCCGCAGCATAATTCATTTGCCCGGCATTGCCGGACGAACCGACAACTGATGTTATGTTGATAATACGACCGGTTTTAGCCTTCATCATGCCGCGCAAAACCGCGCGCGACAAGCGTGCCACCGAAGTCAGATTAGTCGCAATGACGCTATCCCACTCTTCGTCCTTCATGCGCATCGCCAGTTGATCCTGGGTGATGCCGGCATTGTTGACGAGGATGCTGACCGCGCCGAATTCCTTCTGGATTTCATCGATCAGCTCAATCGAACGCGCTGCGTCATTGACGTCCAGTACGACGCCCTTGCCACCATTCGCCAGGTATTCGGAAATCGCCGCAGCGCCGGATGCCGACGTCGCAGTGCCGATGACCTTGGCACCCAGCTTGGCCAGTTCCTGTGCAATTGCACGACCGATGCCACGCGAAGCGCCGGTTACCAGGGCAACCTGGCCACTCAAATCAACTGTAGTCATTATTTCAAAAGCTCCAAAACAGCGTCCAGCGACGCTTGATCGACAATCGCGTGTCCGGTCAATTCACCGTTGATACGCTTGGTCAGGCCGGCCAGTACTTTACCAGGGCCGCATTCGACGACATCGGTAACGCCTTCAGCCGCCATTTTTTGCACCGACTCAACCCAGCGCACCGGATTGGCAGCCTGGCGCACCAGTGCGTCCTTGATGCCGTCTACATCGCTGACAATCGCGACATCGACGTTATTGATCAATGGAATCTGCGGCGCATTGAAAGTCAGCGTCGCCATATATTCACGCAGGCGATCCGAAGCCGGCTTCAACAAGGAAGAATGGAAAGGTGCGGACACCGGCAGCGACAATGCGCGTTTTGCACCCTTCGCCTTGGCGGCTTCGCATGCGCGCTCGATCGCGGCCTTGTGGCCGGCAATCACGACTTGCGCCGGCGCATTGAAGTTGACCGCTTCGACCACATCGCCTTGTGCCGCTTCAGCGCACACTGCCAACACGTCAGCATCCGACAGGCCCAGGATCGCAGCCATGCCGCCCTGCCCGACCGGAACCGCTTCCTGCATTGCTTTGGCGCGGAAACGCACCAATGGCACCGCATCCTTGAATGCGATCACGCCTGCAGCAACCAGCGCCGAATATTCACCGAGGCTGTGACCCGCCACCAGTGCCGGGGTTTTGCCGCCGGCTGCAATCCAGGCGCGATACATCGCGACGGCTGCGGTCAGCATGACAGGTTGGGTATTGGTAGTCAGGTCCAGCTCTTCCTTAGGACCTTCAGAAATCAGTTTGGCCAGGTCGAACTGCAATGCGTCCGATGCTTCTGCCAAGGTTTGCTGCACCACTGCGTTGTCAGCGAAACCATTGAGCATACCGATCGCTTGCGATCCTTGCCCTGGAAATACGAATGCGAATTTGCTCATGCTTGTTTTCTAGTTTTAATCAAAAAAACGATTTGTGTCCCTGTCCCCGGGATCACATCCGTGCCAGCACCGCGCCCCAGGTAAAGCCGCCGCCCACGCCTTCCATCATGACGTTCTGACCCGGCTTGATACGGCCATCGCGTACGCCGACGTCGAGCGCCATAGGAATCGAAGCAGCCGAAGTATTGCCGTGCTGATCAACGGTCACGATCATCTTGTCCATGCCGAGGCCGAGCTTCTTGGCGGTGCTTTGCATGATGCGGATATTTGCCTGATGCGGAATGATCCAGTCCACTTCGGAAGACTGCATGCCGGCGATTTCCAAAGCTTCGTGTGCGACTTTATCGAGCACCGAAACTGCCAGCTTGAATACTGCAGGACCATCCATGTACAGGAAGGCGCTGCCTTCGACCACACCCTTGCTGACCTTGCCGGGCAGGCACAGGATGTCGCCGTAATTACCATTCGCGTGCAATTTGGTGGCCAATACGCCCGGCTCTTGCGAAGCGGTCATCAGCACTGCGCCGGCACCGTCGCCGAACAGGACGCAAGTCGTGCGATCTTCAAAATCGATAATGCGCGAAAACACTTCAGCGCCGATGACCAGCACGTTCTTGTGCGTACCGGCCTTGATAAAGTTGTCGGCGATCGAGACCGCGTAGACGAAGCCGCTGCAGACCGCCTGCACGTCAACTGCCGCGCAATCATTGGTGATGCCGAGCTTGCGTTGCACGACGCAGGCAGTACTTGGAAAACCACCGAAGAAATCCGGCGTCGAAGTCGCGAGGATGATCAGGTCAACATCGTCCACGCCGAGCTTGGCCATTTCCAGTGCGCGCTTGGCCGCTTCCACCGCCAGGTCACTCGATTGCACGCCGGCATCTGCGTAATGACGTGCCGAAATACCGCTGCGCGACACAATCCATTCATCCGAGGTTTCTATGCCATTGCTGGCCAGTTGTTCGGTCAATTCCTGGTTGGTCACACGGTTAGGTGGCAGGTAGCTGCCGGTACCGATAATTTTGCTGTAAATAGTCATGCGATTTTTCTATTCTATTGTTCTATAGTTGCATTAGGTATTGCACCAGCGGAATCTTCCGGGCTCGCTGCAGACTGCGGCATCAGATCGGCAATCTTGGTCGAAATGCGCGTCAATACATCGTACTTGGCGGCGTCAAACGCACGCTTGATGGCCCACTGATAACCATAGGCATCAGCACCGCCATGGCTCTTGAAGACCAGGCCACGCAGACCCAGCAAGCTGCCGCCATTGTAGCGAGAAGGATTCATTCTTTGTGAAATTGCTTTCAGGGCGCCACGCGCGATCAATGCACCCAGCATATTCAGCGGGCTGCTTTTGAATTCGGTGGTCAGCACGCTCTTGACGAAACGGCCCAGGCCTTCGGACGCCTTCAGCGTGACATTGCCGACGAAACCATCGCATACGACGATGTCGGTCGTGCCCTTGAAGATGTCATTGCCTTCCACGTTGCCGTAGAAATTCAAACGACCCAGTTCATGGTCAGCGCGCAGCAGGACTGCGGTCTGCTTGACCACCTCATTACCCTTGATATCTTCTTCGCCGACATTCAGCAAACCGACGGTAGGACGCGGATTGCCTTCCATCGCCGACACCAGCGCAGAACCCATCAATGCGAATTGATGCAAATGCTGCGGCTCGCAATCGACATTGGCGCCGAGGTCGAGCATATAGGTAGGGCCGTCTTTTTGATTGGGCAAGATGCTGCAGATAGCGGGACGATTCACCCCCGGCAAGGTCTTGAGCACGTAACGCGAGATCGCCATCAGGGCGCCCGTATTACCGGCCGAAACGCAGGCGTCGGCATTGCCCTGCTTGACCAGGTTGATCGCGACACGCATCGAAGAATCCTTCTTGCGGCGCAGGGCAATTTCGAGGGGGTCGTCCATCGTCACGACCTCGGTCGCATTCACGATCGATAGACGCGGATGGTCGCTGGCCTTGTGTTTTTTCAGTTCGGCCAAAAGCGTTTCTTCCAGCCCGACTAAAATAAGCTCGGCGTCTGGCTCGCTCTCGACAAACGAAATAGCGGCGGGAATGGTGACTGAGGGGCCGTGATCGCCACCCATACAGTCGATAGATATTTTAATTGTCATTGGATTGACTCAGGGCGTCACTCTAACCGCATTATGGGCCAGATTCAGCTTGATTCAAAATGACGGAATGTGCTGTTTTAGCATATTAAAAAACGGCGCAAAGTCGTGAACTTACAGCGCCGCTTTCTTTGCCTGAAAGACGAATGATTATTCGTCGTTTTTGGTTTTCAGGACTTTACGGCCACGATAAAAGCCGTTAGGGCTGATATGGTGACGCATGTGTGTTTCACCGGTGGTTGGCTCAACGCTCAGTTGCGGAGCAACCAGGAAGTCGTGCGAACGGTGCATACCGCGTTTCGACGGTGTCTTTTTGTTTTGTTGAACAGCCATGATAACTCCTAAACCTTAAGTTCTAAAATTCTAACACATCCGTTTTGCAAACTCACGGCAAAACCGATAATCCTTACTACAAAATCTCAATATGCCCGCTTAAGGCCTCACAGCTGCAGCGAATCTATTGCTTCATACCTTTGAGCACGTCGAAGGGCGATGGCTTTCTTGCACTCATCGCACTTTCAACTGCTGCATTGTCGGGACACACATCGTGCTTAGGCGCCAGAGGAATCGCCAACAAAGCCTCATCCTCAATCAGATCGGTGACATTCAATGTCTTCGACCCGACAATCACGTCTATGGTGTCGTCTGCCAGCAACGCGTCAATTTCATCAGCGTGCTCATCGTTTTTTGCAAGAATCAGCACAGATTCCGATGCAATATCGAGTTTCAGTGGCGTCATGCAACGCTGGCACATCAAATGAATTGAGCCGGATACCGACATAATCAGTTGCGGATGACCCAAACCATCTGTGCCACCATGCAAAGACCAATGCAGCGATGCAGGCATATTTACGGATTCTGCAGCAAGCCGCGGCAAATCAGCGATTGCAACGTCGCCTTCACGCTGCTCTCTATGCCGACTGAACTCGAAGGCGTCAATTACAAAAGCATTCATAGGCTTAGCCGAACCCGGAAAACCTGCGATAATAACAGGCTTTTCCTTTATTCGTCAAAGCCTTAGCGCAGTTTTTTTGAGCGCTCATTCAAATAAACGTCAAATAAATGCCCTCTTTATCCCCGCCAGCACGCCTGATCCTCGGTTCCAGCTCGGTTTACCGCAAGGAATTGCTGTCCCGGCTGGGCCTGCCATTCGAGGTCATGTCGCCGGATATAGACGAAACCGCCCTGCCCGGCGAGTCCCCGGCCGCCACCGCATTGCGATTAGCACAACAAAAGGCCGAGGCAATTGCAGCCAAGGCACCAGGCTCACTCATTATCGGCTCGGACCAGGTCGCCACGCTCGACGGCGAGCAGATAGGCAAGCCGGGCAACCACGCCAATGCCTTGCAGCAATTACAGAAAATGCGCGGCCGCGAAGTGATATTCCATACTGCGCTGTGCCTGTTCGACGGTCGCAGCGGTATGGCGTCGCCCCGGCTCCAGCTGGAAAATATCCAGACTTTCGTCACTTTCCGTGATTTGCCGGATGCCGAGCTGGATGCCTACCTGCGCATAGAACAGCCTTATGATTGCGCCGGCAGCGCCAAGAACGAAGGTTTGGGCATCGCCATCCTGGAAAAAATCACCAGCAGCGACCCGACCGCCCTTACCGGCCTGCCGCTGATCGCCTTGACCGGCATGCTGCGGCGCGCCAACATCAGCTTCTTTCATAGTTAAACCAGGCTGGCGCCTGCCGCGCCGCCCTCAGGATATAGACAACATGCCAGGCATTCTCTACCTCATACCGAATACACTGGGCGAAACTCAGGTCGCCGACCACGATCCGCTGGCGCATATCATCCCGCAGGACGTACAAAACATCACCGCCAGACTGGATTACTTCGTCGCCGAAAATGCCAAGACCACACGCGCCTTCCTCAAACTGATAGGCACGCGCAACACCCTGGCCAAGCCGATACAGGAAATCCGGATTGCCGAACTCAACGTCAATACCGAAGCCAAGGCGCTGCCCACCCTGCTCGAACCTTTGCTGGCGGGACAGGATGCCGGCCTGATTTCAGAAGCCGGCGTACCGGCAGTTGCGGATCCGGGTGCGAACCTGGTGCGTCTCGCGCATGCGCGCGGCATCCAGGTCAAACCTTTGGTCGGTCCGTCGTCCTTATTGCTGGCCGTGATGGCGAGTGGCCTGAGCGGACAGAATTTTGCCTTCAACGGTTACCTGCCGATCGACGCAGCGGCGCGCAGCAAGCGCATCAAGCAACTGGAAGATCGCTCGCGCCAGGAAAAACAGACCCAGTTCTTTATTGAAACGCCGTATCGCAATGCCGGCTTGCTGGAAACCTTGGTCAACACCTGCAATCCGAATACGCTGATCAGCGTAGCGACCGATCTCACGCTGCCATCGGAAGCGATCAAAACACAAAATGCCTCCCGCTGGAAAGCCGATCTGGCGTCCGGCAAGACGCCTGACTTCCATAAAAAACCTACGGTATTTTTATTGCTCGCAGATGGCTGAGCACAAATGCAAAACGGCGATGTTTCATCGCCGTTTTGCCTGTCTCCGAAGGAGACATTAGGAGAGGTCGAAGACCTTCATTTTTCCAGCATAGACACGCTACCGAAATGCGAGCGGATGCCCCTTAGCAGTGCAGACGTTGTTGCATTCACATCTCCAGATGCTGATAGCGCATTTCCAATATAGACAAGCGCAAACAGATTTCAAGCTCGGTTACATTCTTGCAGCAATGCACTACCGCCCTGCCACCGAATTACTTGAGGACAGGCGCGGCGCTTTCCGTAATTGCCTTGATAGCTGAAGCACCTGCTGCCGCACCAAACTTCCGCAGTACACGATCAGACAAACCTTCACGCTGTGTGTAGTCAACGATATTGGTCGACTTGAATTCATCACGCGCCACGCTTTCCACCGTACCGAAGCCGTCAGCCAATCCCAGTTCGATCGACTTCGCACCGGTCCACACCAGGCCGGAGAAAGTTTCGGGCGTTTCCTTCAGGCGCTTGCCGCGTCCCTTGCGCACCACGTCGATGAATTGCTGATGGATTTCATTCAGCATATCTTGCGCATAGTGTTTTTGCGTTTCGGTTTGCGGGCTGAACGGATCCATAAAGCCCTTATTATTACCCGCGGTCAGCATGCGACGTTCGACGCCGAGTTTTTCCATCGTGCCGGTAAAACCGAAGCCATCCATCAACACGCCTATCGAACCGACCAGGCTGGCCTTGTTGACGTAAATGCGATCAGCCGCCACCGCGATGTAGTAACCACCGGACGCGCACATTTCATTGACCACTACATACAAGGGTTTTTGCGGATACTTTTTGCGCAGGCGCGTGATTTCATCATTGATGATGCCGGCTTGTACCGGACTGCCGCCCGGGCTATTGATTTGCAAAATCAAACCGACCGAACCGGGATCGGCATACGCTTTGGTCAAAGCCGAAATAACGGTATCGGCATCGCCGGCACCTTTCGCTTCTATCGTGCCGTCGATCTTGATCAGCGCGGTGTGCGGGCCGACGTTTTCCATATCGCCGACCGATGGGCCGAAACTCATCCAGAGCGCAAAAGCAATCAGCGCAACGGTGACGAATTTAAAGAAAATCCCCCAGCGCCGGCGTGCCCTTTGTTCCTTGAGCGTGGCAAAGGCCAGCTTTTCCAGCACTTCGCGCTCCCAGCCTTCCTTCTTCGGCGCTGGTGCCGCGGATGCCTGCCATGCTGATGGCTGATTCGAATTGTCGTTATCGTTGCTCATGTTGTCGTGTGTTTTGTTCCGCGCTGCTTATGCGCGCGCGGGTCTTACGAATTCGTCTGCCTGCCAGAATACCTGATTATCTTTTTCAGTGACGACTATTGTGCGCAAACGCCCGCCGCGGCACGGCCCGCCGGCGCAACGGCCGGTTTCCGGCAGGTAAATCGCACCATGCGTGGAACAGATCAGGTAGCGTCCGTCCGATTCGAAAAAGTCGCCCTCATTCCAGTCCAGTTCGATCGGGATATGTGCGCAGCGATTCAGGTAGCCATAAACCACGCCCTGATAGCGCACCACAAAACCGGTCGCATCTTCGCCACCCGCCGTCAGCGGGAAGCGTATGCCCTTGCCACCCTCTTCCAGCGCGGCCGAGTCACAGATGAAGATGTCGGTAGTCAAGCTTGCTTATCCGTTTTCATTGAGCCAAGTATGCAACTCGGCCACCGAAGTTGCCGCATACAGCGGGTTCAGCGCCTGCAACTCCGCCGGTGTGTGCGCACCGTAATGCACGGCGACACCAGCCGCACCGGCGTTTTGCGCCAGCAACAAATCATGCGTGGTATCGCCCACCATCACGGTACGCTTCATATCCTGCCCCAGTTCGCGTGTCAGTTCCTGCAACATCGCCGGATGCGGCTTGGAGAAGGTTTCATCGGCACAACGGGTCGCGTCAAACAATGACAGCAGCCTGGAAACATCCAGCGCGCGGTTCAGGCCGACCCGGCTCTTGCCGGTTGCCACCGCCAGGAAATAGCCCTGCTGCGACAAATCTTCCAGCATCTCGCGCACACCCTTGAACAGGGTCAGTCCGCCATCCTGATTCAAATAGTGATAGCGGTAACGTTCCACCATGCGTGGGTAATATTTTGGATCGATGCCGGGCAAAGCCGCTTCCATCGCTTTTTGCAAACTCAGGCCTATCACATGCGCGGCGGCTCTTTCTTCCGGGATCGGCAATCCCAGGTCTTTGGCTGCTGCTTGTATACAGTTGACGATGACTGCAGTGCTATCCATCAAAGTGCCATCCCAATCGAAAACGATGAGATCAAATTGCTTTCTTGCCATGTAACCTGACAGCGCGCTGCCAGCTCCTTTAACTATATATATGGGAATCAGCTCGTTGCCGGTCGGGGCAGCGAAGCATCAATTAATTAGCGGTCTTCTTCAAACTTTTCAGGAAGCGCTCGCATTCCGGCGGCAAAGGCGCGTTCAGGGTCACCGGCTTGCCGGTTTCCGGATGAATGAATGTAATCTGATGTGCGTGCAAAAACATGCGTTTCAAGGCCACGCGCTCGCCATCGGCTTTTTGCAAATCACGATTGAGCGCGAAATCACCGTATTTATCATCGCCGGCAATCGCAAAACCGCTGGACGCCAGATGCACGCGGATCTGGTGCGTGCGGCCGGTTTTCAATTCAGCTTCCAGCAAGGAAAACGGACCATAGCGCTGGATCAGGTTGAATACCGTATGCGATTCCATGCCGTCCGCCTGCACACGCACGCGGCGCTCGCCTTCCGGCGTCGTATATTTATGCAGCGGCAGCTTGATATGCTGGCGCGCATTCTTCCAGTCGCCATGCACCAGCACCAGGTAACGCTTGTCCGGTTCACCACCGCGGATTTGTTCATGCAAATTTGTCAACGCCGAACGTTTCTTCGCCAGCACCAGGACGCCCGAGGTATCCCGGTCCAGACGGTGCACCAGTTCGAGGAATTTGGCATCCGGGCGGGCGGCGCGCAATTGTTCGATCACGCCATAGCTGACCCCCGAACCGCCATGCACGGCGACGCCGGCCGGTTTATCGATGACCAGCAAATGGTTATCTTCAAGCAATATCTTAAATTCAGCACCGGGCGCGGTGGATGGTGCTTTTTCGGCAATCCGGATCGGCGGAATGCGCACGATATCGCCTTCAACCAAACGATAGGTTTGATCTATGCGACCTTTATTGACGCGCACCTCTCCGGAGCGCAGCACACGATAAATGTGGCTTTTCGGTACGCCTTTACAAATACGCAACAAAAAGTTATCTATCCGCTGGCCAGCGTCTTCATCATTGATCGTGACAAGCTGGACTTGTGCCGGAACTTGGGAATGGACCTGTGATGACCGGGAGGGCGATAGGGTTTGAGCCTCTTTCCCAGAAAATATCGCTAAGTCCTTCATTTTGAATATATAATCAATTCGCAATGGTTACCAAACCATTGCAGGTGTAAGAATAAAAAGCACATTCTACACAGGGGCGTCTCCATCGGCCTCGCCAATTTGCAAATTCGATGGAAAAGATGTGTATGCAGCGCCCCTGTGCGAGTCAAGGTTGCACCGTTGTTGTAATCGGATAACGCGCAAGGGTGTTGGTCAAGAATGTTTGGATTGTTAGGATAAGTCCGGCAAGCTCACTATATTTAATAGCAAGCTTGCTGGTTGATAAAGTTGAAACTGTTTGCCGATTCTGCCCATGCTTTGTATGGCTCAACCAATTTGCTCACCACTCGCGATTGTGTTCGTTGCGCTCGATTCATTCGACGCGCACGATGCGGATCAAGTGCGCATTCGGCATCCGATTCACTCTATCCGCGCCCCGTTGTGACTACAGCGCGTTTGCGCTAAGTATCACACACCAAGGCAATTCCCTCCCCAAACCTTCCTGCCCCGCGTACATCCCTGTACTGTTGCTGTAGATGGCGCATATCGCCGTTGATGCCACATGGAAACGCACTGTTGACTGCAGTTTGCTGCGAATTTCCCCGATAGCCGAGCTATCGCCGCTATTCGCTTCACGCAGTCCGCATGTTCGCGATTCGCTTGTGCATCAATGTTGGTATGTAGCGCTACTGCACATAAAAAAACGGCCTTAGAGCCACGGAGCACTTACATGAAACGCATGTTATTTAATGCAACGCAGCAAGAAGAATTGCGTGTTGCAATTGTCAATGGGCAAAAACTCATCGACATTGATATCGAAACAACCGGACGCGAACAACGCAAGTCCAACATCTACAAAGGCGTCATCACCCGCATCGAGCCTTCGCTCGAAGCCTGCTTTGTCAGCTACGGTGAAGATCGTCACGGCTTCCTGCCATTCAAGGAAGTCGCCCGCACCTACTTCAAGGAAGGCGTCGATGTCCGTAACGCTTCCATTAAAGATGCGTTGCGCGAAGGCCAGGAAATCATGGTCCAGGTCGAAAAGGAAGAACGCGGCAATAAAGGCGCTGCGCTGACCTCCTTCATTTCGCTGGCCGGTCGCTACTTGGTCCTGATGCCGAACAACCCGCGCGGCGGCGGTGTATCGCGCCGTGTCGAAGGTGAAGATCGCCAGGAACTGCGCGAAACCATGGACAAGCTGGACTTGCCGCAAGGCATGTCGGTCATCGCCCGTACCGCTGGTATCGGCCGCAACGTTGATGAATTGCAATGGGATTTGAACTACCTGATGCAATTGTGGCGTGCGATCGAAGGCGCCGGTCAATCCGGTGGCGGCGCATTCCTGATTTATCAGGAATCCTCGCTCGTCATCCGTGCGATCCGCGATTACTTCCAGCCGGATATCGGCGAAATCCTGATCGATACCGACGAAATTTACGAACAAGCGCAGCAATTCATGAGCCACGTGATGCCCGACATGGTGCACCGTGTGAAGCGTTATCGTGACGACGTGCCGCTGTTCTCGCGTTTCCAGATCGAACACCAGATCGAAACCGCCTACTCGCGTACCGTTCCATTGCCATCCGGCGGCGCGATTGTCATCGATCACACCGAAGCCCTGGTCTCGGTCGACGTCAACTCGGCGCGTGCCACCCGCGGCAGCGATATCGAAACCACCGCCTTCCATACCAACTGTGAAGCCGCTGAAGAAGTTGCCCGCCAATTGCGCTTGCGCGATCTGGGCGGCCTGATCGTCATCGACTTCATCGATATGGAAAACGCAAAGAACCAGCGTGAAGTCGAAACCCGCCTGAAAGACGCACTGCACTATGACCGTGCCCGCGTCCAGATGGGCAAGATCTCGCGTTTCGGCCTGATGGAATTGTCGCGCCAGCGCCTGCGTCCATCGCTGTCCGAAGGCAGCCATGTGACCTGCCCGCGTTGCAACGGCACCGGCCACATCCGCGATACCGAATCGTCCGCATTGCAAGTCCTGCGCATCATCCAAGAAGAAGCAATGAAGGAAAACTCGGCTTCCATCCACGTCCAGGCACCAGTCGACGTTGCAGCTTTCCTGCTCAACGAAAAACGTGGCGAAATCCTGAAGATCGAAACCCGTCACCGCGTTTCCGTCATCCTGATCCCGAACAAGCATCTGGAAACACCGCACTACAAGCTGGAACGCATCAAGCATGACGATCCACGCCTGGAAGAAACACAAGCCAGCTATGCCATGACGGAAGAAGCAGATACCGACATCAGCTACGGCAAGCGTCAGAAAGAAGAAAGCAAGCCACGCCAGGAAGCCATGGTCAAAGGCATTACTCCGGATCAGCCCGCTCCTATCGTGGAACGCAAACCAGTCGAAGCAGCCAAGGCAGCACCGGTTGAAGCCAAAGGCTTCTTCCAGAAACTGTTTGCTTTCCTGGGCGGTGGTGCGGAACAGCCAAAAGCCGCAGCAGCCCAACCGGCAGCAGAAGACAAACAACAACGCAGCCGCGAACGCGGTGAGCGCAATGCCAATGGTGGTCGTAACCAGCGCAACCGCAGCCGCGGTGGCCGTGGTCGCGAGCGTGAAGAACGCGATGAAACAGCCAAACCGGCACAAGCACCAGCCGCGACCGAAGCTCAAGCCCGTCCGCCACGCCCACCGCGTGAGCCACGCGAGCCGCGTGAACCACGTGAAGGCAATGCAGAAGGTCGCCGTGAACGTACACCACGTCCACCACGTGAAGAACGCAAGGAAGTCGTAGCGGAAGATCCGGCCTTGTTGCAAGGCGCAGCCATCGCTGCCAGCGTCGCTCCAACCCGCAATGCGGCTCCGGCCAGCGAAGCAGGCGAAGCGGTCGTGGTATTGGATGCAAACGGTATTCCGGTCCCGGCGGCAGAAGGCGAAGAGCAACCACGTCGTCGTCGTCGTCGCGGTGGTCGCAACCGCAATCGTCGCGATCGTGACAATGCGGAAGCCGGCACTGAAAACGAAGGCAGCGAAGATAGCGTCAACGCTTCACAGGAACAAGGCTTGCAAGACGAAGCTGAGCAAAACTCCAGCGCACCGCATATCAATGCACACGAAATGGCAGCTGCCGTAGTGCACGAAAGCGCTGCAGCTGAAGCACCTGTCAGCGCCCTCACCGCCGCAATCGCAGCACCTTTGGTACCACAGGAAGTTGCCCGTGAAGCAGAAGTCGCCGTACCTGCAGTCGTGTTCACACACGAAGCAGTGGCTCCGGTGGCAGAAGTTGCTGCGGCACCGGTCGTTACTGCTGCGCCAGTGGTGGAAGCTGCCGTAGCCGAAGCGGCACCAGTGGCTGAAGTTGCAGCAGTTGAGGTAGCGGCAGTTGAAGTGAACGCAGTGGTAGCAGAAGCTGCACCGGTTGTTGCTGCGCCAGCGCCAGCTCCGGTACAAGCTGCTCCTGCCCCGGTTGCTGCACCAGCACCAGTTGCCCCGAGCCCTGCACCGGCAGCAGCTGTCGCTGCGGCACCGGCTACGGACAACCTGGCTGCCGTGCTGCAAGCAGCGGGCCTGGTATTGGCTTCGACCAATCCTGAAAAGCTGCGCGCAGCACAGGAAGAAGCGGCCAAGTATGTCGCGCCTCCACGCGTACCGCGTGAACGCAAACCACTGCCACCGCAATCGACAGAACCATTGATCCAGATGGAAACCAAACGGTAAGCAGCATATGCATCCTTGGCGGATGCATAGACCTAAAAAAAGGGAGCCTCGGCTCCCTTTTTTATTTGCTGGATCAAACGCATCAGAACGAAGAGGCGCTTGCCTCATCGTTCATGCATTCACATCAGGCCGCGATACGTTCCTGTGTCAGCGCTTCAATCTTTTGCAGGCGCGCGATGGTATCGGCGCAAGCATGCGCAGCTTCCTTGCCCTTGACCAGGAAATGCTGGAAGAAGAAGTTTTGATGTTCATCGTGCGAATGGAAATGATGCGGTGTCAGCACGGCTGAGATCACCGGCACTTCGGTTTCCAGTTGCACCTGCATCAAGCCGCTAATGACCGCCTGCGACACGAATTCATGGCGATAGACACCACCATCAACCACCAGGCCGGTACCGACTACCGCGGCATAGCGACCGCTCTTGGCCAGCACTTTGGCGTGCAGCGGGATTTCAAAGGCACCGGCGACTTCAAAGAAATCGATACTGTCTTCGGTATAACCGCGCTCAGCCATTTCAGCGATGAACGCGATGCGGCATTGGTCAACGATTTCCTTGTGCCAGCTGGCCTGGATAAAAGCGATACGACGTACTGCAGATTTAGTTTTGATATCAATCGGATGTTGCATGCGAAGCTCCTGTTTACAAATGAAATACAGGGCGTACAGGAATGGCAAAGCGCACCTTACAGTGCGTGGAAAGTCATTCCGTTCTCTATCATCCGGACTATGACCGTCGGCCTCGGGATCACACCGAGTCTGCTGACCTTGTCGAAGACGCCTGCAGAAAGCAGACGGAGAACTTCGCCAAGCGCTCGCGGGCTATACGCCTAAACGTAATTACCGCCGGTGGGGAATCGCACCCCGCCCCGAGAACGTTAAACTGATGCAATGAATGCGCCGTTGAATCAACGCATTCATCGCATCAGGTGTCGACAATTTATCATGATTTAAAAAAGGCTGCAGGCGAGCACCGGATTTGCCGCTTCCTTGCTGCTTACCTGCTTATTTCCCGCTTATTCTTTATCGTCCAGCAGGTCGCCCAAAGGCAGGTCGACACCGAGCAATTGCTGCGCGGTTTCACTCGGCAAGGCTTCCACCGATTTCAGTTTGCGTGTCATCTGGCGGCTGCGTGTTTCAGCCTGTTCGATATTCTTGGCGGCACGCTCCAGCGTAGCCTTGGTCGCTGCCAGCACATCGCCAAACTTGCCGAATTCTGTCTTGACCGCACCCAGCACCTGCCACACTTCGGATGAACGTTTTTCCAGCGCCAGTGTGCGGAAGCCCATCTGCAAACTATTGAGCAAAGCCGACAAGGTCGATGGCCCTGCAATGCTGACGCGGTGCGTACGCTGCAAATCATCGGCGAGGCCGGGCCGGCGCATGACTTCGGCATACAAGCCTTCGGTCGGCAGGAACAGGATCGCGAAGTCGGTGGTCAATGGTGGCGACAAATACTTCTCGGCGATTTTCTTCGCTTCAAAACGCACGACGCGTTCCAGCTCACGGCCGGCCAGCAGGACGCCATCAGCATCCGCCCGATCCGCGGCTTCCGCCAGGCGCTCGTACTGTTCTTTCGGGAATTTGGCATCGATAGGCATCCAGATCGGTGTCTGCCCGTCATCGGTACCCGGCAATTTGATCGCAAACTCGACACGTTCGCCGGTACCAGGCACGGTTTCCACATTCTTTGCATACTGCTCAGGCGTCAACACCTGTTCCAGCAGCATCTCCAGTTGCACTTCACCCCAGGTGCCGCGCGTCTTCACATTGGTCAACACGCGTTTCAGGTCACCGACACCAATTGCCAGTTGCTGCATCTCGCCCAAACCTTGATGGACTTTTTCCAGGCGATCCGAAACCAGTTTGAAGGATTCTCCCAGGCGCTGTTCCAGCGTCGCATGCAATTTTTCATCGACGGTCTTGCGCATTTCTTCGAGGCGCGTGCCGTTATCGGTTTGCAGATCCTTGATCTTTGCTTCCAGCGTTGCACGTACTTCAGCCATGCGCTGCGCATTCGATTCGGTCAGCGTGGTCAGGGTCTGGTTCAGCGTATCGCCAAAATGCTTCAGTGCGGTCGCCTGTTCTTCGCGTCCGGCTTGTGCTTGCGCCCCGATCGCGAGGCGCATCGCTTCCAGTTGCTGCGCATTGGCTTCATTGAGCTTTGCCAATTGCTGCGCAAAGGAATCGATCTGATTGTTTTGCAGGGTCGCGACGCTGGTCAGCTGCGTAGCCAATGCCTGCTGGAATTGCGTGAAGTTGCTGCCCAATTCCTGCCGCGTAGCTTGCGCCGTCGATTGCACCTGCTCGCGCAATTCGCGTTCTATGCGCTCGCTGCCCTGCTGCTGATGCGCTTGTACATCATTTTGCAATTGCTTTAATTGCGGTGTGATTTGCGCTGTGATGTCGGTGCCGCGCGCACGCAGCAAGAGCACCACCTGCAAGACAATGATGACTGCAGCTAGCACTGCCAGGATGATGAAATGCAGTTGAGTCATGGTTGGACTTTATCCGGGTGAAACAAGTTTGGAAAAGGCTGCGACTGCTTAGCCATGCGTGTTGCGCATCCAGTCGGCGGTATCATAAAAGGCTTGCTGCAAACGCTTTTGGATCCGCTCCTCAATGCCCACGTCCTGCATCGCCATTTCCATGCAACGCAACCACTGGTCGCGTTCGTCGGTGGCAATGGCATAAGGCAAATGGCGTGCACGCAGACGCGGATGGCCGAAACGCTCGACAAACAGATTCGGCCCGCCGGTCCAGCCGGACAGGAACCAATACAATTTATCGCGTGAGCCCTCGAGCGTGGTCGGATGCAGCGCGCGGATACCGGCAAAGGCCGGCTCCAGATCCATCAAGTCATAAAACCGGTCGACCAGTTCGCGTACTTTGGCGTCGCCACCGATCAATTCATAGATGCTGGGCGGCTGTGTTTCTTGTTCAGTAGTCATAGCCTGCATGATACCGCATCGCCCTTGGCTGCGGCATCATGCAGCGCGAAATCAGGCTTCGCGCAGGGTCTGCAAAGGTGGTTGCTTGAGCACATGGCGCAAGCCCACCCAACCACCGATAAATGCGCAGGCGGCGCCTATGCCCAGGCCGGCCAGCCACACGACCGGACTGAATATCCATTCAAAATCAAAGACGAAATGCGCAAGGCTCCAGCCGACAGCGGTCGCTCCGGTTGCCGCCAGCAAACCGGCCAGGCCGCCGACCAGCGCAAACTCTATCCATTGCGATTGCGACAACTGCTTACGAGTCGCCCCTAGTGCCCGCAACAAACCAGCTTCACGCGTCCGCTGATCCTGTGAACTGGCCAGCGCCGCGTACAGGACCAGCATGCCGGACGCCAGCGTGAAGAGGAACAGGAATTCAACAGCTGTCACCACCTGATCGACCACATCCTGGATCTGCTTCACCACGCTGCCGATATCGACCACCGTCAGGTTCGGGAAATCACGTGTCAACTGATTCTCCAGCCCGGTATTCGCCTGCGGCAAATGGAAAGCGGTAATCCAGGTTTGCGGCATATCCTTCATCGCCGCCGGGTTGATGATGACGAAGAAATTCACCCGCATCGAGCCCCATTCCAGCTTGCGCAAGCTGGTGATAGGGACATCGACCGTTTCACCGGCGATATCGAATTTCAAATGATCGCCCAGCTTCAGGTTCAGGGTCTTGGCCAGCCCCTCTTCCACCGAGGCTTCCGGCTTGCTGTTGTCATACCAGCGACCGGCGGTGATTTCATTTTGTTCGGGTATCTGCGTCATCGTCGACAGATTGAATTCACGGTCGACCAGGCGCTTGGCGCGGTCTTCGATGAAGGTTTCACCGGTGATTTCCTTGCCGTTAATTGCCAGCAAGCGACCACGTATCATCGGATAAAGATCATTACCGCCGATATTGTTTTGTTTCAGGCGTGCTTCGATTTGCGCTTTTTGTTCCGGCTGGATATTGATCACAAAACGATTTGGCGCATCCGGCGGCGTCGCGCTACGCCAGGCCGCAACCAGGTCGCCGCGTATCACCGTCAGCAAGAGCAAGGCCATCAAACCCAGGGCCAGTGCCACCACCTGCACCACGGTCGCGCCAGGACGCCGCTGCAAGGCGGTCACGGCAAAACGCCAGCTCGGGTGATTGATCATGCCGCGCAAGGATTGCAGGGATTTCAAAGCGAACCAGCTGATCACGGCGAATCCGGCCAGGCCGCCAAGGAAACCGGCAGCAGTCAGCAAACCCAGTTTCACATTGCCGGCCTGCCACAAGAGCAAACCGACAAAAGTCGCGAGGCCGAGTGCATAGGTCGCGATCGTGATCGGCTGCGGCATATCCTGCTCGCGACGAATCACGCGGTTATGCGGCACATTGCGCAATTGCAGGATAGGCGGCACCGCAAAGCCGATCAGCAAGAGCAAGCCGGTGACTATGCCTTGCAATGCCGGCAGGAAGGATGCGGCCGGCAAGACATTCGTCACCAGCCTGCCCAACCATTCGATCAGCACAAAATGCGCGGCAAACCCGATGGCGGCACCGAGCGCACTGCCCAGCAGGCCGACGATAAGGAATTCAATCAGGTACAAACTCGTCACCTGGTTCTGCGTCATGCCGAGGCAACGCAACATCGCGCAGGCATCCACATGGCGCAGCATGAAGCGGCGTGCCGCCATCGCTACTGCAACCGCTGCCAGCATGGCCGACAGCAAGCCCACCAACGACAGGAATTGTTCGGCGCGTTCCAGCGTGGCGCGCATCTCCGGACGACCTGATTCCAGCGATTCGGTACGCATGCCCTTAAGGTTTTGTTTCTCTATCTGCTCCTGCACCTGCTTGTCGAAGGCGCTGACCTCAGACGGTTTGCCGGCCAGCAGCAGGCGGTAACTGACGCGCGAGCCGTTCTGTACCAGATTGGTCGCAGCCAGGTCGCTTTGCGCCAGCATCACGCGTGGTGCGAAGTTCATGAAACCGGCACCGCGATCCGGTTCGAAATTCAGTACCTTGGCAATCGTAAAGGTCTTGTCACCCAGCTTCAACGGACTGCCGACTGCGACATTCAGGCTTTCCAGGATGCCGGGATCGACCCATACCGTGCCGGCCGCAGGAATCGTATTGATCACCGTACCTTCACCGACCGGCGTGTCCGACACCTTCAGCGTGCCGCGCAAGGGATAACCGGCGGTGACGGCCTTGATCGACGCAAGTTTGGATACGGCCTGATCGCCTTCACCGGCAATCGCCATGCTCGGGAAAACCGTGGTGTCCGCCAGTTGCAAGCCGCGTTGCTGCGCTTCCTTGCGCATGGCGGCAGCAATCGGTTCATCCGCGCGTATCACCAGATCCGCACCCAGCAATTGATGCGCATCGCGATTCAAACCGGCGCGCATGCGATCAACAAAGAAACCAACCGAAGACAAGGCAGCGACCGCGACGATCAGCGACACCAGCAGGAAGCGCAGTTCACCGGCGCGCCAATCGCGCTGCGTCATACGTAGGGATTGCAGGAACATGGGGCACTTTCTAAAAAACGGATACAACAGCCGCGCCGGGAATGCCGGTCAGCAAACCCGGGGCGCTTAAGGATACTGATGGGAAAGAAACAGACTTGCATAAGACTAACTGAAAAATGCAGCTCTTGCGGCGGACTGCCGAAATGACGATGTTGACAGGTGGCAAATGGAATTTTTGCCAGCGTGGGGAGTCGGTACTATATTACTAAGGAAAGCGTGGAAGAACGAAGGACCGCAAGGAAATTCGCCCCTCACCTCAACGAGGAAAGGATGACGCATGACTGTCAGCAAAAACAAATTCGGGGTGCCGCAATATCCGCTGGATGATGCGCGCAGATTATTCGTACTGGCTTCTGCCATTGATTTGCTGGAGCGCCCCACGCCCACCGCCATCGACGACCTGACCGGCATCGACAAAAGCTCCATTGATGAACAGGTGGACAAGCTGCGCGAACAATACGGCATGGTGATACACAAATTCGGTGATATCTACCGGATTGAATCCTGGGGCGAAGTCTTGAACAAGGAGAGCGTGGCGAAAGCCATGCGCCAGGATGCGTGATCAGGTTTCAGCCCCAATCACGTCTACCACGCATAACGCAAGCCGGCAGTCACCGTGTGCGCAGTGTCACGCCTGGCAACGGTAGCGTCGTAACTCAGGTAGATATGCATATTCGCGCTATTGGCATAAATCAGGTTCACGCCCAATAGCGCAGCATCACGCCAGGCTTCCGCCCCTTTGACGGTGAAAGTCTGCCCGGTCACATCACCGGCAAAAGCCGCCTGGAATTGTGGTGTGCGGTCGGCAAACTCATGCAACCAGCGCGCCTTGCCCTCCACCGTCAACACCCCGCCATTCACTGCGAAATCCTGCATCAGGGCCGCACCCAGTCCGGAGCGCACACTTTGCGTCGTCGCGCCCTGAGCATTCAAACCTATCTCGCCGGCACCGTTCTCGCTAAAACCGGGTTCACGCTGCCGCACATAACTCAGGGAAGCCAGGGGCTTGAGGACCAATTGTCCGGACAAGGGCAACTTGTAGCCGGTCTCCATATAGAGACTTACATGTTGGCCGGTGTAAGCGGCATTCGCGCGCGCATCCGTACCGGCGAAGCTGATATTGCGATCAACCGTATTTTTTTGCCGCCCCGCGCTCAGAATGCCGTCGACATAAAAAGCATCGCGCTGATAACTGCTGTAAACACCAAGCTGGTAAGCATCGGTTTTGGCATGCGCATCATAAGCCGAGAAATTACCGTGCAATTGCGACACATCAATACCGGCACCCAGCAACCATTCGGGATTGATCCAGCGATCCATACCCGCAGCCAAGCCACTGATGCGGTAATCGGCGTCCGCCACCACATCGCTGTTGACACGGCCATCACTGTAATAAGGTCGTACCCATAAGCCGTTATCCCGTGTCATATCGCGCGGCAGGCGGCCGGACAGACGTTGCGTCAAGGCCCGCGCAAACATGCCGCTCTGCCGCATATTCAAACCGGCCAACGTTGCATGCACATCACCACCACCCAGGCTGCTGAAAGCGCTTTGTGCCTGCGCGGCCGACATCGTCACCAGTTGATTGACTATATTCGTCATGCCGCCGGCATTCGCATTAGCATCCAGCGAAGCGGCCAGCGCCTTGTCGTTTTCGGTAGTGGCAACTTCGGCGAAATCGACGTCGTTGCGCTGATAGCCTATGAATACGCTGTTGTTACCGGCACCGTTAAATACGGTGGTATCAACGAACGCTGACGGGCTATATGCGGTAAAGCTGCCTGTCACACAGTTGCCGGTGCAATGGATGATTTCCTGCTGCTGGAAGGCATCATAATTGCCCGGCTTGAAATTCGCCGTCACCTGCCCGCCTTGCAGGTTAACGTTGCCCGTCACGTTCAGTTTTCCCGCAGACGTAGGCGTGAGGTCAATCGCCAATGTACCTGTGCTCAGGTTGGTGTAATCGCCATTGATCGTCAGCGCCCCGGTGCCGTCGCCGGCTCCCGGATGGACAGTCCCGCCATTCGCCAGATTTCCCGCCACGCTACCGATGCCGGACAACACGCCAACCACTGTGCCGGGTGCGGCTCCGGCCGCGCTGCCGGCAACTGTCGTGGTACCGCCGGTGGTCGCCAAGGTTCCTGCCGTATCGATATATACCGGACTGGTCAGTACGCTGTCCAGCGTCAGGGTACCGGTCTGGATGGTGGTGTTATTAAAGGTCGCGTCGGTAGTCCAGTTCCACGCCGCACCGCGCATGGTCAGCGTATTGAAATTGCGAAAGGCGCTATCGACCAGGCCCGAACCTTCCAGGTAAACATTGCTGTTGCCGCGCCCGCCGTCAGCTGCACCGACAATCTGTGAGCCGGTGCGCAATATAAGTGAATTATTCAGGCTATTGCCGAGGATGATGGCAGTGTCACTGGCCGCCCCGCCATGCCCTTCCAGGTAGCCGGAATTGATCACCGTATCGCTGCCGTTCAGGCCGCGTATCGCATACGAGTTCGCGCTGGTAATGCTGCCGGTATTGGTGATGCTCGATGTGAAGGTCGAGCTCACCGTATTCATGAAGACGCCGTCAGAGCCATTGCCCGCGACATTGATGCTGCCATTATTAGTAAAGCTGTTGGCATTGCCTTGCGCGTAAACAGCCGTCGACGAAGAACCGCTGGTGGTGATATTGCCGTCGTTCGTGATCGTGTTATTGCCACCTACTACATGGATCGCATCCGAGCCGCTGTTCAGCGTAGTAATCTGGCCGCCTGCACTGTTGACGATCGTGTTACCGACGCCGCCACCACCGGCGGCTGAAGTACCGACAGAAATGCCGTAAATGCTGGGCCCGGTGACTGCAATCAAGCCATTATTGGTAATCGTATTATTGTTGCGCAATACCGAGATCGCAGCCCTCAGGCCACTACCCGGTCCTGCCGCCGTGTTGATCGTGCCGGCATTCGTGATATTGCTGTCGCTAACGACTTGTATGCCTATGCGGGTAAAGGAAATGGCGCCCGAAGAATTGACGGTGACCGCGCTGCTATCAGGTGCGGCAATGACGCTAGGGGCGGTACCGACTGAAGCCGTACAAGTAACGGTAGTGCCGGACGTCGGCGCGGTATTGTCGCAATCGGCCCAGGCACTTGTGACGAACAAAGCGCTGAAACCAAAAGCAAAGTGATAAGCCATCCGTTGCGGATGGGCTGAAATGAAGGAGAGACGCTTGAATGTGACTAAAAATATCTTCAATATTTTCTCACCGGCAAGAGCGCTTTTAATCGCTTCTTCGTAATCCCTGTACGTCCGGCTCAGTATAAATATAGAAAATCAATATTGTCTATCTTTCATCTAAAAAAAATAAACCAACGTCAACATTCGTCAACGTTTCAGTGCTTTTACCTTGGGCTGCGGCGTACCTGACCATGACAGCTCATACACCTGGCCACGTCGCACATTTCCTACCAGCGCCGGACGAAAGCAAGCCAGGTTGGTACCGCCGGCGTGACGCACGCTGGGATAAATAATCCCCAAGGATCCCTCTTCCAGTAATTGCACCGCCAGCTTTTGCGAAGCGACATAACTATCCGGCGCCAGGCATTTTGCATAGCGCGTAGCACCGCGCAAATCGTGGAACTCGCTATTAAAATCCGCCAGCAAAACCTGATAGCGGACGGTATCGTCGAAGCGATCAATCTCGTAATACTCGACTGTCTTGTGGAAGATGATTTCATCCAGCGCCGTCTGCAATTCAAACCCGCAATACCAGGCACCGCGCTCATCGGTATTGAAGCGACTGCCCTCGGGTCGCGCATAGGTATATGCGGCATTGATCATGCGAAAATTGGGTACGCCGAATACCAGCTCATCCACGCCAATGCCGCCGGCCCGGCCATGCTCGGCGATCAGGCGTGCATTCGTCGCATTATCGAGTTCAAAGATATCTGACAGATGCTTGCTATCCTCGGATAAGGGCACCAGTACCGAATCTTCCTTGTCGACAAAGCGTGATGGAATCAAACGACAGGTATCAAACTGACGCAACTGCACCAGTGGAGGTGCCGCCATTACAGGCCTCCGCGGCGTGCATCCAGCAGCTTGCGCACGATCTGCATCGCCAGCAAACCACCGGCCTGCATGTAAGCAAGCGGCGACAAACCGGAAAAGATCACGTTTTTATTCGGCAGGCTGACCCATTCATTGGCCAGCTTCTCGCCATACAGGATGTGCAAGGCCTTGTAGATACCGATCAGGTAAGAGATCCGCGTGATGCGATCGACCTCAAGCAGACGGTCAGGATTCTTCTTCCATTCATAGAAGGCGCTGCTGGACAAACCGCCCAGCAATTCGCGCGCATCTTCATCGCGTAACTTCCAGGCATCGGCCAGCAGAAAAAAACCCTTGAGCGCGGAACGGGACAAGCGCTCTCTTTCTGACTTCGTATTCAGATCGACCAGCGCGGCCGGTTCAAAACGACTCTTCGGGTAAGCGTATGCTGCACTCATGATTTCCTCCATATATGGATATAATACACTCCATTTCCGGAATTTCAAGCCAGGCCGCAAGCCCTGGCAAAGGCAATGGCACAGAGGAAACTATAAAGATGCATGAATGAGTAACTATCCATGCATAAATGGTTATTCCTTTGATCGCCCTTATGCGCATATGTATAGTCGCCGCATGACTATCGGAAACCGCCTGGACCAGGCCATGAAGGCCGCAAGGATCAAATCGCAAAGTGAACTCGCCCGGCTTTCGGGTGTGCCGCAAGCGACGATCAGCCGCATCCTCAAAGGCGTAGGCAGCAAAGGGCCGGAGTCCGAGACCGTCAAGAAACTGGCGAAAGCCTGCCGCGTTTCCTTTTCCTGGCTGAATGAAGGCGACACCGGCGGCACGGATCATTCGGACGTATCAGAAACCGGCAAAGACAGCTATCCCGCGCTGGATAAACGCATCGCGCATGCAGTCAAGCTGATGCAACAAATGCCGGAATACAAATTGAATCAAACCATCAAAATCATCGACACCATTGCAGAGCCGCTGCCAGATGCGGGCCCGGACAAAGCCGCCGACAACTGATCTGTCCGGCACCTGCCTGGCTGGCCTGACAGTCATTTTTTCCGGCGCACACCCTCGCTCCGGTTCGCAGCGCCACCTCTTCCAGACGATTCCCACTTAATTTCCCCGCGAAAAGACGCATTATTCTATTCATTCACGAATAGACCTTTCTTTTGGCGACGCGCATGAAAAAATCGGCCCTTCGATACTCCCCTCGCCCCGGCAGCAAGATTGCGCAAGCAATCGATGCGGTACGCAAGGCTCCATTGACGCCGAGGGAACTGGCAGAAGTCCTGCAACGCGACAGTTCCGCCATCAACACCCTGCTGCTGCGCGCCCTGACCCATGGGGCAATCATCAAGGTCAAGGATCGACGCGGCCGCCTCTACTTCGCCGCCCCCGACACGGTGCTGGACCAGCAATTCACGATAGTCGGCCAGGACGCAAGCACGATGACGGACAGCGTTGCGCCGTCCAAACAAAACATCCTGCGCCTGCAAATTGCAGCGAACGGCAAGGCGGCGACGCTGATCTCGTCCAATGTACATCCGATCAGTGAGCAGAATGGCGACGATACTGCGCCGCCATCCACCGGGCATGAAGAAGCGGTGCCAACACCTGTAAATTCCACCTCCGCCCCTGTCATTGCCGGCTTGTTTTCAGATGGCGAGCTGACTATCTCGATAGGCGGCGAATGCCTGCAACTCGATACCGCGCAACGCCAGCAGTTGTATGCCTATCTGCACAAAATCAGATACCTGGAATAACTCCCCCGTCCCCCTGCGCCTGACGACCGCAAGCGCCAATTTGGTGCATCTCTTGGCAAGCTCATATTAATAAATATGGGCATCTGTTTATTTAACGATTTTTATCAAAAAACCGTCGTAAATCCGCATCAAATCTCATATTTATGGGAGCGTTTATTTCCATAGCGCATGGTAGCGTCATGAAAATTTCCTCATGGCATCAATGGTTTACGCGTCAGTTCCTGTTTTCCATGCACCTTTTATCAGTCATCACTCAGCGCAGCATTTCAATGAAACAATTTGGGAGATAACGATGTTTGCAAATATGAAGGTAGGAACCAAGCTAAGCCTTGGATTCGGCATTACCGCACTGCTCACATTGCTGATCGCGGTATTTGCCCTGATGCGCATCAACCAGATCGACGGCGTCATCGCAGCCCAGAATGAAATCCGCACCCAGCAACTGGAACGACTGTACACCGCGCGTGAAGCACTGGGGCAAACCGGTCTAGCGGCACGTAACGCTTATATCTTTACGAACAAGAGCGATGCGCTGAGAGAGCTGGATATCCTGGATGAACAAAAAGCCATCTACCTGGATGCACTGGCCAAGATGACGCCTTTCTTTAAAGGCGATGCCAATTTCGAAAAAGTCAGCAAAGGCTTGCTGACCATGGCGGAAGAACTCAAACGGCCGCGCCAGTTCCGCGACGCGGACCAAATGGAAGCCTTCGGCAAATTCCTCGTCAATGAATGCAGCCCGCTGCGTCGACAAATCGTTGCCGACATCGGCACCGTCGTCACTTCGATGCAAAAAGTGGTGGATGCAAAAAGCGCCGAAGCCGATCTCGCGGCCAGACAATCAATCACCATCATCATCGCGATTTCCGCGGTCGCACTGCTACTCAGCATAGGCCTCGGCATCATCATCAGCCGCTCGATTACGCGTCCGTTGAACGAAGCAGTGCTGGTTGCACAAACCGTGGCCAGTGGCGACCTGACCAGCCAGATCAACGTCAAATCCAAAGATGAAACCGGCCAGTTGCTGCAGGCGCTCAAGGATATGAATCAAAGCCTGATCGGCATCGTCGATGAAGTACGCAGCGGCACCGCCACCATGGCGACCGCATCGAACCAGATCGCCAGCGGCAATATGGATCTCTCGTCCCGCACCGAAGAACAAGCCAGCTCGCTGGAAGAAACCGCATCGTCGATGGAAGAACTCACCTCTACCGTCAAACAGAATGCAGACAATGCACGCCAGGCCAACAGCCTGTCGGTATCCGCTTCAGAAATCGCCGTCAAAGGCGGCCAGGTCGTCAGTGAAGTGGTCGTCACGATGAACGGCATCAATGACTCGGCAAAGAAAATCACCGACATCATAGGCGTCATCGACGGCATCGCCTTCCAGACCAATATCCTGGCATTGAATGCGGCAGTCGAAGCAGCGCGCGCCGGCGAACAGGGACGCGGCTTTGCAGTCGTCGCCAGCGAAGTGCGCAACCTGGCGCAACGCTCGGCCGCAGCGGCGAAAGAAATCAAGGCACTCATCGATGATTCGGTCGGCCGCGTCGATACCGGCAGCAAGCTGGTCGTGCAAGCCGGCGCCACCATGACGGAAGTTGTCGACAGCGTGAAACGCGTGACCGACATCATGGCGGAAATCATGGAAGCCAGCCAGGAACAAAGCGCCGGCATCGAGCAAGTCAATCAGGCGATCGCGCAAATGGATCACGTCACGCAGCAGAACGCTGCATTGGTCGAAGAAGCTGCCGCTGCAGCCGGTTCGCTCAAAGACCAGGCCGCCAAGCTGGAGCAAACCGTGAGCGTCTTCAAGATCGACGCCAGCGCGCCACAACAAGTGGAGCAACAGGAAGCCGTCACGCACTCGACTCCGGCCCGCCCTGCTCTCGCCTCCAAACTATCCAGCATCAAGCGCGCCGTTTCACAACCGCGTCGCCTGGCTGTCGTCGCGTCGGCAACCGGTATCGATTGAACACAATTCAAATCGGTTTCGGATTAACAAGAGCGGCCACGGTCATCACCTGACCGGGCCGTACAAATAGCTGTAAAGCATTTCCCGCCCTGAGCAATCTCGGCGGGATTTTTTTGTGTAGACAAAATTATGAGGCGATCCTTGAACAACTCGACTCTACCTAACCTGCGTAAACTTGGCAGGGTAGTTCGGCATTTCAGCAGAACAACAAAGAAAAGGCTGAGCTCTTCGAAATATGCTTACCCTTCTATCGCATTTTAGGATGAGACTTGCCACTAAGACTTGCATTCCCAGTTACAAAAAAATCATGGGGATACGCTAGTTACCACGGCCTTCTTCAATCGTCCAAGATACCAGTTCGCACCGTCATTAAAGTACTCATTCTGTGTTACCTTCTCATAACCACCACCACCTACGCTAATTCGCGTAGCGTTACCCCAGATGTCGTATTGACTTTCCGTCACAATCGTCGGCAATGCTGCTCCGCTCAAATCCCACATGCTTTCTATGCTTTGTTGCGCGTAAACAAAATATCGTTTTCCGATCCCCACGGTACAATTGCCACTACTAGCGAAATCTTGACAGCCATAATTGTTACTCACTTCACTGAGTATCCCCCCATTGCCGCCTCCAACTGCTGTTTTCGTTACTAACAATGGCAGGCCGGTATATGGCCAATCTTGTCGATACTCTGTCCTTGTTACGATGTCAGTCTCCGATTGTTTAACCTCCATCCACCTGAATCCCAATATTCCACGGCCAGTACCAATATCAGACTTTAGACCTCCATACTTGTAACTGGTCGTCAAGACTCCCCCTATTCCGTTCGATTGACTTGCTGACGAGACTACATACAGTGGCCCTTGTACATCCAACAAGGGATAAACAGATGCGAAAGCACCAGAATCCTTTATATAAAAATTATTATCGGAGATAGGTTTATAAAAAATTGACGTAGCAAAACCATTATGGATGGTCGACAACAATCCGGAACCTGTATCCCTATTTTTCATTACTGCGATGCGTACGCCGTCACCATTCCCACTGTTGTATAGTCCAATCACATCCATCCTGCCATCCCCGTTAACGTCCCCTGTCGTCATTTGCCAAAAAGGAGCCTGATAACCGGTCAAGTCCAGTGTATTAAAAGTAAATGAAGGATACGTACCATCTCCTTTCGACAACATGACCGCAATACGTGCGCCGTCGCCCCCCCCCTGACTGCTGTTGTACAGGGCAATCACATCCGTCTTGCCGTCTCCGTTGACGTCACCAGCCCTCAATTGCCAATAAGGGGCCTGATACCCAGCTATGTCCGGCGTATTAAAAATAAGTGGGGCATAGGTGCCATCGCCCTTCGACAACATGACCGCAATACGCATGCCATCTCCACCACTCTGGTGACTGTTGTACAGGGCAATCACATCCGTCTTACCATCGCCGTTGACATCGCCCGTCGTCAATTGCCAATAAGGTGACTGATATCCGACTAAAGCAGGTGAACTAAACTGGGGCAAACCATACGCTCCGTCCCCATTCGACAGCATGACCACAATACGCATGCCGTCTCCACCACTCTGGTGACTGTTGTACAGGGCAATCACATCCGTCTTGCCGTCTCCGTTGACATCCCCTTTAGTAAGTCGCCAATAAGGTGATTGATATCCAACTAAAGCAGGTGAACTATACTCAGGCAATCCATACGTTCCATCCCCTTTCGACAGCATGACCGCAATACGCATGCCATCACCCTGACTGCTGTTGTATAGCGCAAGCACATCCGTCTTACCATCGCCATTGACATCCCCCGTAGTCAGTTGCCATAAAGGTGACTCATACCCAACTAAAGCAGGTGAACTATACTCAGGCAATCCATACGTTCCATCCCCTTTCGACAGCATGACCGCAATACGCATGCCATCACCCTGACTGCTGTTGTATAGCGCAAGCACATCCGTCTTACCATCGCCATTGACATCCCCCGTAGTCAGTTGCCATAAAGGTGACTCATACCCAACTAAAGCAGGTGAACTATACTCAGGCAATCCATACGTTCCATCCCCTTTCGACAGCATGACCGCAATACGCATGCCATCACCCTGACTGCTGTTGTATAGCGCAAGCACATCCGTCTTACCATCGCCATTGACATCCCCCGTAGTCAGTTGCCATAAAGGTGACTCATATCCATGCGTAGCAGACGTGTTATAGATGGGAGACTCATAGCCAAGCACAGCACCGTTTTCATAAACTAAATCAATCGGTGGTAGACATACATCATTACTGCATATCTTTATCTTTGTTAATTGTGAACTGTTATGCGGTGAAAAGAAGCTGTAAATCAGTTCATGTTCTGCCACGACTACCTGAGATTTTTTTATGATAATTTTATGAAGACGAACTATATTTTTTATAACTGAGCCAGCTTGATATAGGGGTATTACATCAGGCCGCGCCTCATATTCAAAATGTAAAGAATTCATTGGTAGCGTGTTGACATCCGCGTTACCTGAATAATCTATCCGTTGCGGATAATAGTTTCCATTAGCGTTATCTTCTGTGTAAGCGACCACCAGATAATTACCGTTGGTATCTCCGATCTTGTTCAGTGCCCATATCACAGCTGTCGCATTCCCTTGCGCTTCGATTCTCGAATCTGCCGTGTTTCCATACTCCATTACTTGTCCAGCCTTGGTCCAAACCTTAAACCAAGCTGGGCCGCTACCAGCATTCCCATAACTAATAATTTTGCTAAAACTTTCCCGTTCCGTACGGTATTCGGTATTGTTCGCGCCATAAACGCCATTAATTGCTATTAGCCTTTGACCGTCCAGACAATAGCGGTCATTACTATCATTATTGACACCGCCTCTAACACCGTCCTGCGCATTTGTCTGAGGACAACGTCCAATCGTCGATAAGCCGCCTAGAGCCCATCCAGTACCTAACAAACCATTGCCTGATTGACTGTTATAACTGAGAGACAAATTTGGAGTCATACCAGCTGTACCTGGTGGCACATCGATCGGAATGGTATAGGTCGCGGCCCCACTCTCATTCACAGCAAACTGACCACGCGCTGCCATTCCTGTCTGCGCCTGCGAGCCAAAAGATACGACTGCTACAATCAGACCCAGCAAGCAATCACCGGCAATATTACGTCCCATAAGAACTACTCCCCTTTTACTAACAATTTGGCCGCTTCCACAGTATGTATCTATGTACATTAATCGGTCTAATTTAATTAAACTTCCGATAGGAAATTGTACTGTACCTATGTACGCTTACTTGCAGAATCTGCATTGCCAAAGACTTGTTCACAGCAGGACACAAACCAACCCTTGCGAAGAAATAGCAATCTTTTAGGTATTTCAAGCGATAGGCTTTCGCGAGAGAGAATAAGCCTGATTGATCCACCGAATACAGACCTACTTCGCAGCAGAAGTTATTATTGGAATATGATTTAGCTTTCGACCAAAACTAAAAAATCCGGCCTCTGGATAGAGGAATATCACGGCCATTTGACGCTTTGCGACAATTAGATACGCATGTGCCGCTGCATCTCATTTTCCACTAGAACGCGTTAGTGCCTCCAAGAGAGGGTGCGGCAATCCTTCGTCCTTTACTATTCCATCAGTAGCAGGCCTAAAGAGAGACTGAAGTATCAATGTCCTGTCCGCATCTGATAACGTACTTCCACTCTCAATCAATGATAGATACGTCTTCACCATTGTTATACGCTCCGACGCATCCGATGTGAGATGGACATGACTTAAAAATATTCTCACTACGAGGCGAATCGCCCATATACCTAACACGCCTAAAAGGACAAGAACTGAAACACGCCAAAATTCAGGCTTTCCTTCCGCAGTCAAATTCCCAAGTACCCAAAAAGACAATCCAACTAACAAAACCCCCAAAAAACTAATAAGCCCAAAAGACATGGCACCAGTTAATTTACTTCTAGTTTGATGGTACTTTTGTCGGTCACTCCAGTATTCAACTGGAGCCCTTAATCCCATCTTTTCTCTAAAAGCATCTTCTAAACGGCTCATCGTCTTACTGTGTTTTAAAGTTGCTTCATCATGATTAGCTTTTATTTGGTCTAGTAACTCTGTAGAGGCAATCTTTTGATTTTCGTACGAATCTGCCATTTCCCTAGAGAGTTTTCTATACCCGTCCTCAAGCATTCTGAAAATATTCGTATTCTCTCTAATCAGTTTTGCAGCTTCCGCATGCAATTCAAGCGTCCGAGATTGAACCGTGTCGAATGCTTCCGTGGGTAAGGCCGCGAATCCATACTTTTCAAACATGCCCTCAAGAAATCCTTTCCAAGATGCAGAATCCTTTGCATCGAACGAATATCCTGCATTTGGAAGAAATACGAATAGGTATGCAAGAGCTTCATCAGCATCAACCTGGCTGATAACCGTCAAACGCTTACCAATTACAGATGTAGAGTGAGGCAGTTTTTTTTCCAAGTAAACTTCACTAAGGAAGCAGTAGATGTTTTTTACATTACCCTCAACTGCTGCCCAGTTTTGTGAATGTGAATAAGCAGCCTTAATGTGAGGTTCTGCTTGTCTAAGCGTATCTACTAGCGCGTCAACCAAACGCCTCATAGAACCTTGCGTAGATGTTTTGCCGAGCCATTGCCAAAACTCGAACTCTGTCTGTAGCCAAGTATTGAGCTCGTATAGGTTCGCAGGTGCAAAAAACCCCCCCATTAGCTCCAAGGTCTAAACGGAACAATTCTTTTGGTGAGTCTACTGAATCAGTCATTTCGTCCCCTCTACAGCAGTCTTTTTGAGTCCCTGCTTCAATATAAAAGCTGGGACTATAACTGCATGACGCTACTATCAGCAACGTTTGTTCTTCTGCGCCTATCGCCATCCCATATTTATGGGACGTTAGGTGAATGCCTGCAGTCTCTCAAGAAATCTTCTGGACTTATACAAGCAAAGCTGAAGTCCGTTTCAGGCCAAGAAAATCGATGCCAGCACTCAGCAACAAGTGGAGCAACAGGAAGCAGTCACGCACTCGACTCCGGCCCGCCCTGCTCTCGCCTCCAAACTATCCAGCATCAAGCGCGCCGTTTCACAACCGCGTCGCCTGGCTGTCGTCGCGTCGGCAACCGGTATCGATTGAACACAATTCAAATCGGTTTCGGATTAACAAGAGCGGCCACGGTCATCACCTGACCGGGCCGTACAAATAGCTGTAAAGCATTTCCCGCCCTGAGCAATCTCGGCGGGATTTTTTTGCAATGGAGCGGGAATAACAAGGTGGGGCTTTATAGGTCGCGTATGAACAAAACAAAGGACAATCAGCTCCACCAGGGAAGACCAAGCCCGGCGCCAAAAGATAAATCGTGATGCGGTGCTTTATGCAAAAAAAAGCGACCGTTTGGTCGCTTTTTCACTGATCCACTCCCTAAAGACTGAACCCTATTTACAGTCGAGTCCCTTAGACTTACGTTCCTGATTAATTTGGTCTGCGTATTATTCCAAAGCAAAAACTTCCCAGCTTGCAATCCCAGCATTGGGAAGCCTACTTCTACAAGCCTCCGAGATCTTCAATAGCGTCGATTACCATGCTGGTGCCGATAGTGATTAACAAGATGTCGGATGCAACCCGGACATATTTATAACCTGAAGGCGGCTGACCGAGACGGGCTATCAAAGTACTTGGCACCGGGTAATAGACGACATCGCTCGGCAAGGCATAGCCTCTAGACCATTTCTTAGCCTGTCCCGGCGGCTGACAGCCGTTGTTCTTTTTCGCCAAACCTGGTGGGCATTTGCCGGATTTAAATTGTGAGCCATAGTAATCATGGACGGCCTGGCGTTGAGAACCGCCAAAATAGGCACCAATGTTTACATTTACATCGCTTCCATTGCCACGATTCCCGCCTTGTCCATTCCCTTTGCCGCCACCTTTTCCGCGCTCCCCCTGATCGCCGCCTTTATTTTTACCACCGCCCGCCCATTCCGGTTTGTCTGCGTATACAGGTGCAGTAGCCAGGCTGAGCATTAAGGCAGCCAACAGTGTGTTAGCCGTTTTTTTGAATAGCATATAGTTCCCCTCTTTTGTTGGAATGAAAACATTCTACTGCTCAGGAATTCTTGCAATGATTTCAGGATAGATACAAGTGTGTCCTTTTGTAATATTTTTCGACTTGATTCGTATCTACTTGATGTAACTGGGCCAGGTGACACAACAGGTGTCAATATGTTGATTTGCCGGCAGAAGCATCTGTTTCAAAGCCCGTCACCGCTTGTGTGACGATGCAAATCAACACATGGCTTTTTCATGAGGATAGGTGCGACATCCGCGTGATACACACCGTCTTGCAGCGTTTGTTTTGAGGGTTTCCGCGTCAGCCTTGGCTTTGCTGGTAGATGGCGGAAGCGGTGAGATTCGAACTCACGAACGGGATAAACCGTCGCCAGTTTTCAAGACTGGTGCCTTCAACCACTCGGCCACACTTCCATTTCGGATATTGACGAATGGACACCATTCATCCGATTTACTAGCCAATCACACGGGCGTGCGATCAATCGGCGATGGGGCCCATCAACTTCCAAGAGGTCGCATTATACCTAAGTCGCCCGGAATTGCCGACTGCCGCACGATAATTTGTCATTAATCGGCTAAAAACATTTCCTGCAAGTCGTTCAGGAAACGCTGCCCCAGCACCGTCGGTTTGATCGTTTTATGGTCGCGATACAGCAAACCCCTGGCTTCCGCCTCGTTCAGCGCCCGCTCCACCGCATTCAAGGGCATGCCGGTGCGTTCGGCAAACATATTCACCTCTACCCCGTCGACCAGGCGCATCGCATTGAGCATGAATTCAAAGCCGAGCTCGCTGCGCGTGATTTCCTTTTCTTCCTGCACCGGATTGCCGAGACGCATCTGCTCCATATAGCTCTTCGGCTGCTTGTAACGTGCCTGCCGGATGATGCGATGCGGGAATGATAATTTGCTGTGCGCGCCAGCACCGATGCCGAGGTAGTCACCAAATTGCCAGTAGTTCTGGTTATGCCGCGCCTGTCGCTGCGGCTGTGCATAGGCGGAGACTTCGTAGTGCTGGTAACCGGCGGCGCTGGTTTCCTGCTCTATCATGTCCTGCATATCGGCACTGGCGTCATCGTCCGGCACCACCGGCGGATATTTGGCGAAGACCGTGTTCGGCTCCATCGTCAGGTGATACAGCGACAGATGTGGCGGTGCATAAGCAATCGCGGTCTGCACATCGCGGCGCGCTTCATCCAGCGTTTGCGACGGCAAGGCGTACATCAGATCGAGGTTGAAGTTATCGAAGTTGCTCGCCGCGATATCTACCGCGCGCTGTGCCTCGTCACCGTTATGGATGCGTCCCAGTGCATCCAGATGGCGCGAGTTGAAACTTTGTATGCCAATCGACAAGCGATTGATGCCGCTGGCGCGATACGACTTGAATTTCTCGGCTTCGAAGGTACCGGGATTGGCTTCCATCGTAATCTCGACTGCGCCATCCAGCGGCAACAAGGTACGGATGTCGGACAGCAGGCGATCCAGGCCAGCCGCAGACAGCAGGCTGGGCGTACCGCCACCGATAAAGATCGTATAAATCTTGCGGCCCCAGATCAGCGGCAAAGCCATTTCGAGGTCGGCGCGCAAGGCGGACAGGTATTCATCCTCCGGGAAGCCGCCGGTGGCTTCATGCGAATTGAAATCGCAATAAGGGCACTTCTTCACGCACCACGGAAAATGCACATACAGCGACAGCGGCGGCAATGCGGTCAGGCTTAATGCTCCCGGCTTCAGGTAAGCATTGGCGACACGCGCCGGCCCGGAATGATCGAGCGCATCGGCGATGCTGTTGCTGATCGGTTTAATCGGGATCATCGCAATTTTTCTATCAGCGCACGCAAAGCCTGGCCGCGATGCGACAGGCGGTTTTTCTCTTCAGCAGTCAATTCGGCTGCGGTCTTCCCTTGCTCCGGCAACCAGAAATAAGCATCGTAACCAAAGCCCCCCTGCCCGCGTGGTTCTGCCAGCATTTCGCCATTCCAGCGACCTTCGGCGATGACCGGTTGCGGATCATCTGCATGCCGCACGAAGACCAGCACGCAATAGTAGTAAGCGGATTTGTCCGCGTGCGCAGCGAGGTCGGCGATGAGCTTTTCATTATTGCGCTGATCCGATTTCGGTTCACCGGCATAGCGTGCCGAATACACACCTGGCGCACCGCCCAATGCATTGACGCAGACGCCGGAGTCGTCGGCCAGTGCCGGCTTGCCGGTCAGGCGCGCGGCGTGGCGCGCTTTGGCGATCGCATTTTCCACGAAGGTGACGTGCGGCTCTTCCGCTTCCGGTACGTTGAATTCGCCCTGTGCATGTACATCGAAATTGATGGACGACAGCAAGGCACTGAATTCCTTCAATTTACCGGCATTGTTGGAGGCGAGGATAAGGGTACGCGACATGATGATCCGAAAATAAAAACGATAAAAAACCCGGCCTTAAAAACAGCCGGGTGATTTGACACTATCCGCTGGGGCCGGGCGCTGCGACATTTACATAAAAGCAAGTCCGCGCAGCGCAGGCTCTATTTTACGCAGCTATTGCTAAGGCCTGTTTTTGCAGCACGATCAGGTCGCGGATACCGTCTTGCGCCAGATCCAGCAATTTATCCATGGTCGCGCGGTCGAATGCGGCGCCTTCTGCCGTGCCCTGCACTTCAATGAAGTGGCCGGCGTCGGTCATGACGATATTCATATCGGTATCGCAATCCGAATCTTCGTCGTAATCGAGATCCAGCACCGGCTGCCCTTTATACACGCCGACCGAAATCGCCGCGACAAAATGCTTGAGCGGGATCGCCGGAATGACGTTCTGCGCCACCAGTTTGCTGAATGCATCGTAAGCGGCAACCATGGTGCCGGTAATCGCCGCGGTACGGGTACCGCCGTCAGCCTGGATGACGTCGCAATCCAGGTGCAGGGTGCGCTCGCCAAAAGCCTGCAGGTCGAAAGCTGCGCGCAGCGAGCGACCGATCAGGCGCTGGATTTCCTGCGTACGGCCGGATTGCTTGCCACGGGCGGCTTCACGATCCATACGGGTGTGCGTCGAGCGCGGCAGCATGCCGTATTCAGCCGTCAACCAGCCCTGGCCTTTGCCCTTGAGGAAGCCGGGAACGCGGTCTTCGATACTGGCGGTGCAGATGACTTTGGTATCGCCGCACTCGATCAGGACCGAACCTTCGGCGTGCTTGGTGTAGTTACGGGTCAGTTTGATGGCGCGCAAGGCGTCAGCGGCGCGTCCGCTGGGACGATTTTCATACGACATGTGGCTTTAATTCCTGGAAGTGATACGTGATGATTTATCGATGGCGTTGCGGATTTCCTCAATCGCCTTTTCGATTTCTGAATCGTTATAGGTGTCGGCATTTTCCAGATCGAGGTGCCGTGGCGCCTGGATCGTGGTGGTGACACTGCCTATCGGCAAGGTATGCGTGGTGATGGTGCTATTGCCATGCAGGTTTTCGCTGCTTTCCCACATCATCGCCAAAGCGGTGACATTATCCCCTGTTTTGCCGGCAATGCCAGTGGCGGTTGTCAGTAATTCCGGTACTGCGCGCACGATGGTGTTGTTGTGCAGGCGTTGTGCCAGTTCATGGTCAGGCAATACCGACCACAAACCATCCGAGCACAAGAGCATGATGTCGCCGGCCTGCAGGCTGGCGCGGCGCGAGATTTCCACGATGGGCATATTCGGCGCGCCGAGGCAGTTGAACAGCTTGTTGCGTTCCGGATGCGTGTCGCGCTCCGAAGGATCGACCTTGCCTTGCGCAATCAGGGTTTCGATCCGCGAATGGTCGCGCGTGCGCGCCAGGATCTGGCCGTTACGCATCCAGTACAGGCGCGAATCACCGCAGTGCGCCCACATCGCACTATTGTGCTGGATCAGGCAGGCGACGATGGTGGTGCGCGGCGTTTCCGGCAAATTATTGATGGCGCGGTAGCGATGGATTTCGCGATGCGCGGCGAAGAAGCTGTCTTCCAGGAAGCGCTCCGGCTTCTTGACGTAAGGCGTGGCGTTTTCCTGGAACAGCGAAGCGATGGTTTGCATCGCGATCTGCGCCGCCATCTCACCCATGATGTGGCCACCCATGCCATCGGCTACCAGCAACAATAAGGCGTCGCGGGTAAAGCTGTAGCCCATGCGGTCCTGATTGTTCTTGCGACCGCCTATATGGCTTTCTTGATAAACAGAGAATCGCATGGCTAACTTAGATAGGAATGGTTGGGGGTCAGATTAACGCGTGTGTTCCTGTATCGTGGTCGATACATTCGACGAGCGCTTGCCCATATTGTTGAACATGTTTTTGATCTTGCGTGCCACCTGCTGCAGCTTCGCGTCGCCCTGCTGTTCCTGGATCGGTTCACGCAAGGCTTTTTGCAAGGCAAATACACTTTGCGGACGCTCGAGCGGATCAACCATCAGGCTCCAGCGGATCACCTTGATCAGGTCAGACGAATACACGCCTTCCAGCTTATTGAAATGGCCGTCCATCTTGTCATTGAGCTTGCGCTGGTCAGCCGGTTGCGGCGGCGCTCCGACCATGCAGGCGAACATCGACGCGCCTATGCTGTAGATATCGGTCCACGGTCCGAGGCTGCCGTTCTTCACATAGAGTTCAGGTGCGGCAAAACCCGGCGTGTACATCGGATAGAGCTTGGGCATATCGGATTGCAGCGTCTGGCGTGCCGCGCCGAAATCCAGCAGGATCGGCGTCCCATCCACCCGCAGATAAATATTCGCCGGCTTCAGGTCCAGGTGCAGTAATTTATTCGTATGGACTTCGCGCAAACCGTTCATCACATGGCTGAACATCTTGCGGATGAAGCGCTCGGAGACCAGCGGCTTTTCACCCTTGTCGCGACGGCGCAGGATGTGGTCCTGCAGCGAACGGCCGGACTCGTAGCCCATGACCATGTAGACGGTTTCGTTGGCGCGGAAGAAGTTGGTCACGCTCACCACGTTCGGGTGTGCGATACGCGCCAGTGCGCGGCCTTCCTCGAAGAAGCATTTAAGGCCGATGCGGAAGACCGGCAGGTTTTCCGGCGAAATGGCCGGCACCAGCTCACCCGGCTGGCGCAATGCCAGCGAGCTCGGCAGGTATTCCTTGATGGCGACTGCATTACCATCTTCATCGTAAGCCAGATAGACAATACTGAACCCGCCAGACGCAATCTTCTTTACAATGCGATATCCAGCGATTTCCAATCCATCCGGCAACGGGGCATTGTTTTGCGCAGCCATGTCGTCCTATAAATAATGTCAAGCGCGCCGGGGAAATACAGCACGGCAAAAACGAGACGGCAGCAGTGCCGGCCTCTTTTCCGGCTACCTGAATCCGGTAACCTTGTTCGTTCTGGATTGTGTGGACAAATCGCCGCTTTGTAAAGAAAAACGAGGAACTCATTTTGACAATCTGCAGCATGACCGGCTACGCCGTCACCACCCATGAGACCAGCAGCGGCACCTTGACCATAGAGGTCAAAAGCGTCAACTCGCGTTTCCTTGATTTGCAATTCCGCATCAACGACGATTTACGTGCGCTGGAACCAGTGTTGCGCGAAGCCATCATGGCCCGCATTACCCGCGGCAAAGTCGAATGCCGCCTGAGTTTCGGCCGCAAGGTCGCGGGTGGCACGACGCAGGCGCTGAATTCCGGCGCACTGGACGCGCTGGCCAATCTGCAGGCGGAAATCCGCCGCCATTTCGCCGATGCCGCGCCGCTGTCGGTCAATGAATTATTGCGCTGGCCCGGCGTCATCGAAGAAGCCGAAATGAGCCAGGAAACCCTGCAGGCGGATGTCGCCGCCGCGATGCAAGCCACGATGAACGCATTTGTAGACAGCCGTGAACGTGAAGGCAATGCGCTGCAAACCATGTTGTTGTCACGTGTGGACGATATGGAAGCGATCGTGCAAAAGATTACGCCGCTGATGCCGCAAGTGGTCGCGCAATTCCAGCAAAAAGCCACCGAGCGCATGCTGGAAGCGCTGGGACTGGCCGCCGGCAATGGCAGCGGCGCGGCGCAAGCCAGCGTGACCCGCGAAGAAGCACTGGATCGTATCCGCCAGGAAGTCACGCTGTACGGCATACGCGTCGACGTCGCGGAAGAACTGACCCGCCTCGCCGCCCACCTGAGCGAAACCCGCGCCATCCTGAAAAAAGGCGGCCAGGTCGGCAAACGCCTGGATTTCATGATGCAGGAGCTCAATCGCGAAGCCAATACGGTCGGTTCCAAGGCCGCCGTCAAAGAATTATCGGACGCATCGATGGCGATGAAGCTGCTGATCGAGCAAATGCGCGAACAAGTACAAAATCTCGAGTAAATCCGGCGCTACAATCACTGAGCGCCGATTGCCACTTTAATATTCAACCATTCATCAAGGATCACGATGTCTGAGCAAGCCCACTCTTCCGGCAGCCTGTTTTTGGTCGTAGCGCCGTCCGGCGCCGGCAAATCCAGCCTGGTCAACGCCCTGCTGCAACAGGAACCGAGCATCAAACTGTCGATTTCGTACACCACGCGCCCGCCCCGCCCGGGTGAGCAGCATGGTCGCGAGTATTTCTTTACGTCAGTAGATGACTTCCTGGCACGCCGCCAGAGCAATGAATTCCTCGAATCGGCTGAGGTTTTTGGCAACTATTACGGTACTTCCCGGATACAAATCGCCGACCAGATGGCGGCCGGCACCGATGTTTTGCTGGAAATTGACTGGCAAGGCGCGCAGCAGGTGAAAAAGCAATTCCCGCATGCAGTCGGCATTTTCATCCTGCCACCGTCCATCGCGGCACTGGAAGAACGCCTGAAAAAGCGCGGACAGGACGAGGATCACGTCATTACCCGCAGAATCCTGGCTGCCGGCGGTGAAATCGCCCACGCTTCCGAGTTCGAATATGTTATTATCAATCAAGAGTTTACAGTTGCTTTAGCTGAGTTGAGCGCGATCGTAAAAGCCACCCGTTGTCGGTTTGCACAACAATCAACTCGCAACGCATCCCTGTTCGCCCAATTGGGCATTCATGCCAATTTAAGCTGATATCGAATTTTTAGGAGTACGTATGGCCCGCATTACTATTGAAGATTGCCTCAAACAGATCCCAAATCGCTTTCAATTGACCTTGTCCGCGACTTATCGCGCACGTCAGTTGCTGCAAGGCCACACGCCTAAAGTCGATGCAAAAGACAAACCAACCGTGATCGCACTGCGCGAAATCGCTGCCGGCCATGTCGGCATTGAAATGTTGAAAAAAGTCCCAAGCTAATAATCTCTGGCTAACCGCGATGCGGCTGATAGACTATCAGTATGAACCTGACACCTGCAGATTCAACAGCATCCATCGCTCCAACTAACCGAGCGGTTCCCGACCGCTCGGCCAAAATGCCCCAGAAAAAAACCGCACCTGCCTCCACGCCCGCACCAGTCGCAGGCGTAGCCTCGGTCACGCAACTCACGACCAAACTTGCCGAATACCTGACGCCTTCCGAACTGAAGAAGGTCAAGGAAGCCTATCGCTTCTCGGATGAGGCACATCTGGGCCAGATGCGCATGTCGGGCGAACCATACATCTCGCATCCGATCGCGGTCGCCGAAATCTGCGCCGACTGGAAGCTGGATGCCCAGGCCATCATGGCGGCGTTGCTGCATGATGTGATGGAAGACCAGGATGTACGCAAGGATGAGCTGATCGAACGCTTCGGCGCGCCGGTCGCCAATCTGGTCGACGGTCTGTCCAAGCTGGAAAAAATCGAATTCCAAAGCCAGGTCGAGGCGCAGGCGGAAAACTTCCGCAAAATGCTGCTGGCGATGGCGCGTGATGTGCGCGTCATCCTCGTCAAACTGGCCGACCGCCTGCACAATATGCGCACGCTCGGCTCGATGGCACCCGCCAAGAAACGTCGTATCGCGCGCGAAACGATGGAAGTCTATGTGCCGATTGCACACCGGCTCGGCCTCAATAATATCTATCGTGAATTGCAGGACCTCGCCTTCTCGCACCTTTACCCGATGCGTTATAAGACGCTGGCAAAGGCAGTCAAGGCGGCCCGCGGCAATCGCCGCGAAGTGGTCAGCAAGATCCTCGAATCAGTGAACAATACGCTGGACGCAACCGGTATCCCGGCACAAGTCTACGGCCGTGAAAAAACGCTGTACGGCATTTACACCAAGATGCTGAACAAGCGCCTGTCCTTCTCGCAAGTACTGGATATCTACGGCTTCCGCGTGGTGGTCGACAGCTTTGCGAATTGCTATGTCGCGCTCGGCACCCTGCACGCGCTGTTCAAGCCGATGCCGGGTAAGTTCAAGGATTACATCGCCATTCCGAAACTGAATGGCTATCAATCGCTGCACACTACCTTGATCGGCCCTTACGGCACGCCGATTGAATTCCAGATCCGCACCCAGGACATGCATCGCGTCGCCGAATCCGGCGTGGCTGCGCACTGGCTGTATAAGGACGATGAAGGCAGCCTGTCAGACCTGCAGCAACGTACGCACGCCTGGCTGCAATCCCTGCTGGATATCCAGAAACAGACCGGCGACTCGGCGGAGTTCCTCGAACACGTCAAGGTCGACCTGTTCCCTGACTCGGTCTATGTGTTCACGCCGAAATCGAAGATCATCGCATTGCCACGCGGCGCGACTGCACTCGACTTCGCTTACACCATCCATACCGATATCGGCGACCAGACCATTGCGGTCAAGATCAACCTGGAACAGGTCCCGCTGCGCACTGAGTTGCGCAATGGCGATATCGTCGAAATCATTACCTCGCCAAGCTCGCGTCCGAATCCGAACTGGCTGGGCTTTGTCCGTACCGGCAAGGCACGTTCTGCGATCCGCCATCACCTGCGCACCATCAACCTGACCGAATCGATAGAACTGGGACGCCGCCTGCTGTCACAAGCACTGGTCACCCTGAATGTCGATCCCGAGTTGCCGCCACCGGTGGCAGAGCGCCTGTTGAATGAATCGAGCGCGAAGTCGCTGGATGATCTGTATGCGGATATCGGCGTCGGCAAGCGCATGGCGGCACTGGTGGCGCGCCACATCCTCGGCATGGTCGAGAACGATCAATTGGTACCGCGTCCGCAGATCGATGCCAATGGTGAAGTGCTGCCGAAGAAAATTGATCCGGTCGTGATCTATGGCAGCGAAGGCGTTTCGGTACAACTGGCGTCCTGCTGCCAGCCGATCCCGGGCGACGCCATCATCGGCCAGATGAAACGCGACCAGGGCCTGACCATACATACGCATGATTGCGATGTCGCCAGAAGGCAGCATTCGAAAGAACCGGATCGCTGGATTGACGTGGTCTGGGGTTCGGACATTGACCGGCGCTTCGACTGCAGCATCACGCTGCTGGCGCGCAATGAAAAAGGCATCCTGGCGCGCGTTGCCGCCGAGATCGGCGAGTCCGATTCGAATATCACGCATGTCGGCATGGATGAAGACAAGGATCATATGATCACTTACCTGCACTTCACGGTACAGGTTGAGGATCGCGTCCATCTGGCGCGCCTGATGCGCAACCTGCGCAGCATTCCGGGCGTAACCCGCCTGCTGCGCGACAAAGGCTAATCAGCCCTTCTGTCCAGCCTCATTGCGGGGCTGGATAACTCACTTCTAGAATCAATAGTTCTTCCAGACCGCCTGGCGTTTTCAGGATCACGGTATCGCCTTCGCGTGCCTTGGTCAGTGCGCGCGCCACCGGCGAAATCCAGCTGATCTTGCCGTTCAGCGGATCCAGTTCATCGATGCCTAATATTGTGACCGTGTGTTCTTCACCGGCCTGCGTTTCATAACGCACGGTCGCGCCGAAGAATATCTGGTCGCTGCCATGATGGATGCTGGGATCGACTACTTCGGCCAGGTCCAGCCGTTTGGTCAGGAAACGTATACGCCCGTCAATCTGGCGCAAGCGCCGCTTGCCGTAAATGTAATCGCCGTTTTCCGAGCGGTCCCCATTCGATGCGGCCCATGACACGATTTGCACCACTTCCGGCCGCTCGACATCGATCAGTTTCAAGAGCTCAGTTTTCATACGCAGATGTCCCTGCGGCGTCATATAATTTTTAGAGCCGGCAGGAATCGGCGGCGCGCTGTTGTCGCCGTCGTCATCATCGTCGTTGGTATTTGCTTGATTCGTCATGCCGCTATTCTAACGTCATGCGCGAATGCGGAGAGAGGGGAAAGAACGATTAAGAAGATTGCCGCAGCAACTCAGATGCAACCCGATACATTGTTGCTCCATTCGAATGCCTGCAGTTGCAAGGCGTACAGGTCTTCTATCGACAGCTGTAACTTTTGCAAGGTGGGAATCAGCAAGGCGCCGGTTTTTTCGATCTGCTCTATGTATTCAGCCAGCTTCAGCAAGTCACCGTAAAAACCCTTGCGATACAGCAAGGCGTCGGTCACTTCATCCACTACCGCCACCTGGTCCAGGATTTCTTCCATCGACTGGCCGAACAGCGTATCCATCAGGGACATGATGCCGACGGTAAAAGCGGTGTCCGCCATCGACCGGTTATCCGGGCGCAGCTTCTCGGTAATCAGTTCCAGCAATTTGCCGCGCGTGGTGGCCAGTTGCAGCAAGGGCGAAGTGAAATGGCTGCCCTTGTTGTGCTCCGCGTACAGGATGATTTGCAGCCAGCGCTGCAATTGCCGACGTCCCAGCACGGTCAAGGCCTGGCCCAATGAATCTATCCTTTGCGTGACACCGACGCCGGGTGTATTCGCCAGGCGCAGCAGGGTCAGCACCAGCGATGCATCCTTCTTGATATTGCGTTCGATTTCGGCGGTTTCCGCATCGGCCATGATGAGCGCCATCAACTGCATGATGGCGAGCTGCGATGGCGCGAGCTTCTTACCGGAGAGGATCACCGGCCGCGCAAAATAGTAGCCCTGGAAATAATGGAAACCCAGCTTCATGCAGGTTTCGAATTGCTCGACGGTTTCGACTTTTTCGGCCAGCAGGAGCTTGCCTTCGAGGCGGAAGTGATCTGCCAGTTTGCCCAACTCACATGGGTTCATGCCGGTGATATCGATCTTGATGATCTTGATCAGCGGCAGCAAATCCTTCAATGCATCCGAATGCGAAATGACGTCGTCGAGCGCAAAGGTGAATCCTTGCGCGACCAGTTCCGCCACCCGCACCACCAATGCATCGGTGATTTCAACCGTTTCGAGGATTTCCAGCACCACCTTGTCGCTCGGCAGGAAATTCACGAAATCGCACATCAGCACCGCAGCGTCGACGTTGAAGAAACCCAGCGAATTGCCTATGACGTTGCCAATTCCGAGCTCGGATGCATGCGCAATCACCGAAGCCGTCGCTGCCAGATCATCCACTACATTGGCAGGACCGGACGAAGCGCGGCGGAACAAAAGTTCATACGCCACCAGGTCCTGATCGTTGTTCAATATAGGTTGTCGCGCCAGGAAGAACTCCTTTACGCGGGGATGGTCATCAGGCAAATGCTGATTGAGATTGGTGATCATCAAGATTGTTGTCTCTGTCTATTAAGCAGAACGCGTAGATCAACCAAGGCACGTTCCTGTCAAATCTTGAAAAATACCTGCCATGCGCTGGCATTGCAGCATTCACATACGATCAAACATTCGGTACATCCGGACAGCATCTTCATTGTTATTCTTTAGACGATACTGCGTGGATGGATGGTGTCTCACCACAGACTGCCGGTCACTCACCATTAACGCATGGACCAACAATTTGTAGCTGCTGCTGCAAATCTATTTGGGCCATTATTCCGTTAATATTTCTATGACGCAAGTGTTCCGCTTCTCTTGTGTTTTCAATATCAAAAAAACGGAAACCACTGTGGTTTTTCGGTACAACAATCGTTTTTGACCAGCCCTTGCCCTTATACTCGCCGCGTTCCGGTATTGGTCGCGACAGTCTGGCCGCTTTCCAGCGTAAAGCCGGCACCTTCATCACCACCCAAAGTCTTCACCAGGTAAGGCATCAACTCGCGCAGCATGGGCTCCAGCGTCCACGGCGGGTTATGCACAAACATCCCGCTGCTATGCAAACCAAAACCATCCGGCGACGGCGTCGTGACGGACAAGGTGACATTCAGCCAGCCATTCGCCGGCAGGCGCTTCAATTTATCCGGCATCTGGCGTGATTCAAGGCGATTGAGCACCGGATACCAGACTGCATACGTGCCGGTGGCAAAACGCGTCAAGGCATCGGATACGGTTTGCACCACGGTGCGGTAATCGGTTTTGTCTTCATACGGCGGATCAATCAGCACCAGGCCGCGCCGCGATGGCGGTGGCAGCAAAGCCTTCAGCCCCTGGAAGCCATTCCCGCGCTCTATCATGATGCGCTTGCCGCGTACGGTAGGACGCTTGCCCTGCTCCGCCGCATGCGCTTCCAGTTTGCGGAAGTTATCAGCCAGCAGTTTGCTGTCGGCCGGATGCAATTCAAACAGGCGCAACCTGTCCTGCTCACGCATGATGGCATCGGCGCAATACGGTGAGCCCGGGTAATAGCGCAGCTTGCCGCTCGGATTCAGTGCTTTGATGACTTGCACGTATTCAGCCAGCGGCGCCGGCAAATCCTTGCGATCCCAGAGTTTGGAAATACCGGTTTCGAATTCGGCATTTTTGGCGGCGTAATTGCCATCGAGCGCATACACGCCGGCACCGGAGTGGGTATCGATGTACATATACGGCGTGTCTTTTTGATTCAGGTATTTCAGCAACTGAATCTGGACCAGATGCTTGAGTACATCGGCGTGATTGCCTGCGTGGAAGGCATGACGGTAACTCAACATAGGGAATGTCTATCTTGGCAAGAAAAAAGGAAGGAAAGGCGCGCGGCACAAGCGGCGCAGCTCGCGAATACGCCATTCTAACAATTACCGGCTTGATTACATACGATTACCGCGTTTCCGGCGCTCGCAGCGGCAGCCTGAAGTGGCGCCGCCAATAAGAAAAAACGGGTACCAGGCGCAAGCCCTGTACCCGTTTTATGAAGGTCAACAGCTGTTAAGCCGCTTGTTCCTGTTTCGCGACTTCCTCACGCAAGGTGCGCGCAGCCAGCACCATATTTTCCAAAGCTGCGGTGGTTTCCGGCCAGCCACGGGTTTTCAGGCCGCAATCCGGGTTCACCCACAAGCGCTGGTCAGGAATCACGCCACGCGCCTTGCGCAACAGGCGCTGCATTTCTTCCACTTTCGGTACGCGCGGTGAATGGATATCGTAGACGCCCGGGCCGATGTCATTCGGATACGCGAATTCGCCGAAACCGTCGAGCAATTCCATATCCGAGCGCGAGGTTTCAATCGTAATGACGTCGGCATCCATCGCGGCAATCCACGGCAGGATGTCATTGAATTCCGAATAGCACATATGCGTATGAATCTGCGTGTCGTCCTGGACGCCGGAAGCGCTGATGCGGAAAGCTTTCACCGCCCAGTCCAGGTAATGCGGCCAGTCGGCGGCTTTCAAAGGCAAGCCTTCGCGGAATGCCGGTTCATCGATCTGGATCATGCCGATGCCAGCTTTTTCCAGGTCCACCACTTCATCGCGCAAAGCCAGGGCGATTTGCAGCGCGGTCTGGTCGCGCGGCTGGTCATCGCGCACGAAAGACCATTGCAGCATCGTGACCGGTCCGGTCAGCATGCCCTTCATCGGCTTGCTGGTCAGGCTTTGTGCAAATTCGCTCCAGCCGACGGTCATGGCTTCCGGACGATATACATCGCCGTAGATGAATGGCGGTTTGACGCAGCGCGAGCCGTAGCTTTGTACCCAGCCATTCGCGGTGAAGGCATAGCCCCACAGCTGTTCGCCGAAGTACTCGACCATATCGTTACGCTCCGGTTCGCCATGCACCAGCACGTCGAGGCCGATTTCTTCCTGCTTTTGCACGACCAGGCGCACTTCTTCACGCATGCGGTTCAGGTAATCCAGATGACCGATTTCACCACGTTTGTATTGCGCGCGCGCCTGGCGGATATCGGCGGTTTGCGGGAAGGAACCGATGTTGGTGGTCGGGAAAGCCGGCAGCTTAAAACGCTCTTGCTGCTTGACGATACGCTCGGCAAATACATTGTTACGCGTCGCCGAAATGCTATCGATCTGGCCCAGGCGTTTTTGCACCAGCGGATTGTGAATACGCGGCGACACCTTGCGCGCGGCAACGGCCAAAGCAGCAGCTTTGAACTGCGCTTCGACTTCTTTCTCTTCGCCATTCAGGGCGCGCTTGAGTGCGGTAATTTCAGACACTTTCTGTGTCGCAAACGCCAGCCAGCCCTTGAGCTCGGCATCCAGCTTGTCTTCATTCGCCAGATCCACCGGGACGTGCAAGAGCGAGCAGCTGGCGCTGACCCACAGGCGTTCGCCCAGCGTCGCTTGCAAAGGCTTGAGCAAGGCCAGCGCACTATCCAGGTCGGCACGCCAGATATTGCGGCCGTCCACCACACCAGCCGACAGCACGCGATACTGCGGCCAGTCTTTCAGGAACTCAGGCACCTGACCGGCACCGCGCACCAGGTCCAGATGCACACCGGCCACCGGCAGGCTGCGCAACAAGGCGCTATGTTCGCGCACCTGATCGAAGTAAGTTGCCAACAGCAGCTTGGGTGCCGCCGGCGACAATGCCTTATAAGTCGGCTCAAACGCGGCGCGCCATGCGGCATCCAGCTCCAGCGCCAGGATAGGCTCATCAATCTGTACCCATTCGACGCCTGCATCCTGCAGACGCTTCAGCACTTTTTGATAGCCGGCGACGACCTTCGGCAAAAGATCCAGTTTGTTCGCGATGCCGGATTTGATCTTGCCCAGATACAGCAGGCTCAGGGGGCCGACTAATGTGACCTTGGTCGCATGACCGAGTGCGACTGCTTCTGCATTTTCTTCAAACAGCCAGTCGACGCCGCCGTCAAAACTGACATCGGCTGTAAACTCAGGTACCAGATAGTGGTAATTGGTATCAAACCACTTGGTCATCTCCATCGCAAAATGCTCAGGATTGCCGCGTGCCAGCGTGAAGTAGTCGGCCAGCGTGAGTTTTTTCGGATCGAATTTGAAGCGGGTCGGCACCGCACCGAGCAAGGCCAGCGTATTCAACACTTGGTCATACCAGGCAAAATCGCCCACCGACACATAGTCCAGCCCGGCTTCCGCCTGGATCGCCCAGTGACGCTGACGCAGGGTCTTGCCGGTTTCCTGCAATGCGGCCAGTTCGGTATCGCCACGCCAGAATGATTCAACGGCGAACTTCAGTTCGCGCTGCGCCCCGATGCGGGGAAAACCCAAGATATGCGCCTTTGCCATGCCCAACTCCAATGTAGATTTTTGAAGCTTGCCATCTTGCGCGCAGATAGACTATGATTCAAACGATAAATATTCAGATTCATCATGAGAAAAATTCATAATGCAATCCATCCTTGAATTACGGCACCTGAAAACCCTGACAGCCCTGCGCGAGGCCGGCAACCTGTTGCGGGCGGCCGCCCTGCTGAATGTCACCCAATCCGCTTTATCCCATCAAATCAAGCAGTTGGAAGACCATCACGGCACGCCGCTATTCGAACGCAAGACCACGCCGGTACGCTTCACGCCGGCCGGAGAACGCCTGCTGAAGCTGGCCGATGCCGTCCTGCCGCAAGTCGCCGAGACCGAGCGTGACCTGGTCCGGCTGGCACAGGGCGTCGCCGGGCAACTGCGCATCGCGGTCGAATGCCACACCTGCTTTGACTGGCTGATGCCGGCGATGGATGTGTTCCGCGGCCGCTGGCCGGAAGTCGAACTTGATATCGTTTCCGGTTTCCAGGCCGATCCGGTTGGCTTGCTGTATGAGCACCGCGCCGATGTCGCCATCGTGGCCGAAATTGATCCGGATGAAAAAGTCGACTATCACGCGCTGTTCCGCTTTGAAATCGTCGCGCTGGTCGCGCATGACCATCCGCTGGCCGGCAAGGAATTCCTCACCGCAGAAGACTTCATCGGCGATACGCTGATCACTTATCCGGTACCAGACGATATGCTGGATGTGGTACGCCAGGTATTGAAACCGGCCGGGGTACAAGTCGCGCGCCGCACGACCGAACTGACGGTCGCGATGCTGCAACTGGTAGCAAGCCGACGCGGTATCGCAACGCTGCCGGTGTGGGCTGCGCAAAACTATCTGAATCGTGATTACGTATTGGCCAAACGCATTACGGCTGAAGGTTTGACCGGCCGCCTGTATGCGGCCTGCCTGCCCGAGATATCGGAGAAACCCTACCTCGCCGACTTTGTCACGACCACCCGGGAAAGCTGTTATCTGAATCTGGACAGCGTGGAATTGCTTTAATCGTTTTTGCTTTAATTTCTTCGTAATTGCTTCGTTCCAGGCTGTATGCTGAGCGATATAGGGTGAAGGATGAATCATTCATATGGTGCATCAAACTATGCGTCCCGACAGCGATTCTATTTCACACACTCCGGCAGCAGGCTCACTGCCCTTCGCCGCGCTCGCGGCTGAAGTATCCACTATTGCCACGCCACTCCGCGACGCCATCAGCCGTGCCTATCGGCTGGACGAAGCCAGCGCAGTCCGGCACTTGCTGGCACACGCCCAAACCGATCCCGCTGTACAGGCAGCGAGCCAGGCACTGGCGCAGCAGTTGGTCGAAACCGTGCGCGCCAAACGCAGCCGCGCTTCCGGCGTCGATGCGCTGATGCACGAGTTCTCACTATCGTCGGAAGAAGGCATCGCACTCATGTGCCTGGCCGAAGCGCTATTGCGCATTCCCGATCACCAAACCGCCGACCGCCTGATTGCCAACAAAATCAGCAAAGGCGACTGGCAACGCCATCTGGGCGAATCGCCGTCGCTGTTTGTGAATGCAGCGAGCTGGGGCTTGCTCGTCACCGGCAAATTACTGCATAGCGCGAGCGAAGATGGCTTGGGCGCAGCCTTGACCCGCATCATCAACAAAGGCGGCGAACCACTGATACGCAAAGCCGTGGATCTCGCCATGCGCATGCTCGGCAGCCAGTTCGTCGCCGGGCAAACCATAGACGAAGCGCTGGAAAAAAGCCGCGCACTTGAGACGCACGGCTATCGCCACTCCTACGATATGCTGGGTGAAGCAGCAATGACGGCGGCCGATGCCGAGGCCTACTACCAGTCTTATACCAATGCGATCCATGCAATCGGCCAGGCTGGCGCGCAACGCGGCATACGCCAAGGCCCCGGCATTTCCGTCAAGCTCTCCGCATTGCATCCGCGCTATGCGCGTGCGCAGCGTGCACGCGTGATGCAGGAATTGCTGCCACGCCTGAAACAACTGCTACTGCTGGCCAGGCAATACGATATCGGCCTCAATATCGATGCGGAAGAAGCTGACAGGCTGGAGTTATCGCTGGACCTGATGGAAGCACTGGCCTTCGATACGGAGCTGGCCGGTTTCGACGGCATCGGCTTTGTGGTGCAGGCTTATCAAAAGCGCTGCCCCTACGTCATCGATTATCTGATTGATCTCGCCCATCGCAGCGGCAGGAAGTTCATGCTGCGCCTGGTCAAGGGCGCGTACTGGGATACTGAAATCAAACGTGCGCAAGTCGATGGTTTGTCCGGCTATCCGGTTTACACCCGCAAAGCTTATACCGATCTCTGTTACCTGCTCTGTGCACAAAAGCTGCTGGCGGCCAACGATGTGATCTATCCGCAGTTTGCAACACACAATGCCTTGACCTTCGCCGCGATCTACCAGCAAGCGCAAGCAATGCAAGTGACTGACTATGAATTCCAGTGCCTGCACGGCATGGGTGAAACCCTGTACGACCAGATCGTCGGCCCTGAGCATTTGAATGTACCGTGCCGGATTTATGCCCCGGTTGGTTCGCATGAAACCCTGCTCGCCTATCTGGTGCGCCGCCTGCTGGAAAACGGCGCCAACTCGTCGTTCGTCAATCAAATCGTCGACGACAAAATCAGCACCGCGGATTTGCTGCAGGATCCGGTCGCACTTGCAGCACAGTACGGCGGTGAAGCACATCCGGCAGTACCCTTGCCGAAAGATTTATTCCAGCCGGAGCGTGTCAATTCCTACGGCATCGATCTGAGCGATGAACCGGCACTACGCGAACTCGGCAAGACTTTAAGCGTATACGCGCAGCGGCAATGGCATGCGATACCGTCGTGCGCACAAACGTCTGTTGCGAATATCGACATACGTAATCCGGCCCATCATGCTGATGTGGTCGGCACTGTCGTGCATGCAAACGCTGCTGAACTTGAACTGGCCTTGCAACAGGCGACAGCGGGCGCAATTGCATGGTCAGCAATGCCCACAACAGAACGCGCCGCCATCCTCTTGCAAGCGGCAGATTTATTCCAGCAGCATGCGCCAGAATTGATTGCACTGGCAGTGCGCGAAGCGGGCAAGACCTTGCCGAATGCGATAGGCGAGTTACGCGAAGCAATCGACTTCCTGCGTTATTACAGTGCGCAAGCCATTACTTCTGATGCCAGGCAGCCGCTGGGCCTGGTCGCCTGTATCAGTCCGTGGAATTTCCCGCTATCCATCTTCACCGGCCAGCTCAGTGCTGCGCTGGCGGCCGGCAATGTCGTATTGGCGAAGCCGGCCGAACAAACTCCTTTGATCGCATTCCGCGCCGTGCAGCTATTGCATCAGGCCGGTGTGCCGCAAAACGCCTTGCTGTTCTTGCCGGGCGCAGGCGAAACCATAGGCGCACAACTGGTCGCCGATCCACGCGTGTCAGCAGTCGTCTTCACCGGCTCCACGCAAGTCGCGCAAAGCATCCACCGCATACTGGCACAGCGCAGCATCGCCGAAGCGAAAGAGATTCCGCTGATTGCAGAAACCGGCGGACAGAATGCAATGATCGTCGACTCGTCCGCACTGTGCGAACAGGTGGTGCGTGATGTCATCAGTTCCGCCTTCGACAGCGCCGGCCAGCGCTGCTCGGCCTTGCGCGTGCTGTGCCTGCAAAGCGATATAGCCGACGCAAGCCTGCATATGTTGAACGGTGCAATGGATGAACTGCAGATAGGTAATCCGGATCAGCTGGCAACGGATATTGGCCCGGTGATCGATGCCGAAGCACGAGCGCATTTGCAGGCTTATATCGAGCAAGCCCAGGCCCATGGCAAGCATGTGCAGCAACTACGCTTGCTCGCAACGAACGGCCACTTCGTCGCGCCCTGCATCATCGAGATCAACAGCATCGCGGAATTGCAACATGAAGTATTCGGCCCGGTATTGCATGTACTGCGCTATCGCCGGGACGAATTGCCGCAGTTGGTCAATGACATCAATGCGAGCGGTTTTGGTTTGACACTGGGCATACATACACGCATTGATGAAACGATAGATTACGTAGTGCGCCACGCCCATGTCGGCAATATCTACGTCAACCGGAATATTGTCGGTGCCGTGGTCGGTGTCCAGCCTTTTGGTGGTGAAGGCTTGTCCGGTACGGGGCCGAAAGCCGGTGGCCCGCTGTACCTGAAACGCCTGCAACAGGAAAACACCAGCCTTGCAGGAATCGCGATGAGCGGTGATGAGGACGACGATGAAACGCGACAGATGGAAGGCACGCTGGCTGAATTCCTGCTGTGGAGCATGAAGCACAAGGAGCAGGACCTCAGCATCCTGATCGCCGACTATGCGCACACCAGCCTGTATGGCAAAACCCTGCAGCTGCGCGGCGTCACCGGCGAACAGAACAGCCTGCACTTCGGCGCACGCGGTGCAGTACTGTGCGTCGCCGAAACGACGCCGGCATTGCTGCATCAATTGGTTGCGGTTTATGCGACCGGCAATCAGGTCGTCTTGTTGCAAGACACCGCCTTACTGCTACCGGCCGATTTCCCGCCGCTATTGCGCGCGGCCATGTTCATCATTGAGCATCCGGATGAATGTAGCGATCTGCGGCTCGCCTTGCTGGAACACGGGCAGCACCAACCCGCTCTGCGCAGCGCCCTGGCCGCACGCAACGGCGCCATCGTAACTGTGGTGACGACGCACTACCCGCAGGTAATTCCACTATGGCGACTCGTCACCGAACGTGCCCTCTGCGTCAACACGACGGCCGCGGGCGGCAATGCCAGCCTGATGACGATCAGCGCCTGAACCTTGCCCATAAAAAAGCCCGTCATGTTCATCACATGACGGGCCTATTCGTTAAGCTATAGCTAAGCTACAACCAAGCTACAAACTTAATGCTTCTGGGTGAAGATCAATTCTCCATCCCTGACATCGACCGATATCACATCCTTCGGACCAAACTTCCCTTCCAGGATAGCCTTGGACAAAGGATTTTCGATCTGCTGCTGGATCGCACGTTTCAAAGGACGTGCGCCATAGACGGGATCGAAACCGGCTTCTGCGATTTTCTGCAGCGCATCTTCCGATACATCCATCGACATATCCATGCGGGCCAGGCGTTGTTCCAGCACGTGCAGCTGGATCTTCGCGATCGAACCGATGTTCTTTTCATCTAGCGCATGGAACACCACGATTTCATCGATACGGTTGATGAACTCCGGCCGGAAATGACCTTGCACTTCGGCCATCACCGCCATCTTGATCAGCGCCGGTTCATTGCCTTCCATCGACTGGATCTTGTGCGAACCAAGGTTGGAGGTCATCACGATCACGGTATTCTTGAAGTCCACCGTGCGTCCCTGTCCATCCGTCATGCGGCCATCATCCAGCACCTGCAGCAAGACGTTGAAGACATCCGGATGCGCCTTTTCGATTTCATCGAGCAGGATCACCGAGTACGGCTTGCGACGTACCGCTTCGGTCAGGTAACCGCCCTCTTCGTAACCGACATAACCCGGCGGCGCACCGATCAGGCGGGCGACCGAATGCTTCTCCATGAATTCACTCATGTCGATACGGATCAGCGAATCTTCAGTATCGAACATGAAGGAAGCCAACGCCTTGCACAGCTCAGTCTTGCCGACGCCGGTAGGTCCGAGGAACATGAAGGAACCATAAGGCCGGTCGGGATCGCCCAGGCCGGCACGCGAACGACGGATCGCATCCGACACTGCGACAATCGCTTCATGCTGGCCGACCACGCGTTTATGCAGCGCATCTTCCATCTGCAATAATTTCTCGCGTTCACCGGTCATCATGCGCGAGACCGGGATACCGGTGGCACGCGATACGACTTCCGCAATTTCTTCCGCGCCAACCTGGGTCCGCACCAGTTGTGGCTTACCAACCGAAACTTCGCCTTTCACCGCATTTTTCAGTTGCGCTTCCAATTGCGGCAAGGTGCTGTACTGCAATTCAGAGACCCGCTGCCAATCACTCTTACGCGTTGCCTCTTCCATTTGCAGGCGTACTTTTTCAATTTCTTCCTTGATCTGCTGGCTGCCCTGGGCCGACGATTTTTCGGCTTTCCAGATTTCTTCCAGATCGGCGTACTCACGTCCCAGGCGCTCGATTTCTTCCTCGATCAGGGCCAGGCGTTTTTGCGACGCTTCGTCTTTTTCCTTTTTGACGGCTTCGCGTTCGATCTTCAACTGGATGACGCGACGATCCAGCTTGTCCATCACTTCCGGTTTGGAATCGAGTTCGATCTTGATCTTGGATGCGGCTTCATCGATCAGGTCAATTGCCTTATCCGGCAGGAAGCGATCGGTAATATAGCGATGCGACAATTCTGCCGCCGCCACGATCGCCGGATCGGTGATCTCTACACCGTGATGCAGCTCATACTTTTCCTGCAAGCCACGCAGGATGGCAATCGTTGCTTCCACCGTTGGTTCCGCCACGATGATTTTCTGGAAGCGCCGCTCCAGTGCCGCATCCTTCTCAATGTATTTGCGGTACTCATCGAGCGTGGTAGCGCCGACGCAATGCAGCTCGCCGCGTGCCAGTGCAGGCTTGAGCATATTGCCGGCATCCATTGCACCTTCGGCCTTGCCGGCACCGACCAGCGTATGCATTTCATCGATGAAGACGATGGTCTGGCCTTCATCTTCGGCCAGCTCGGTCAATACCGCTTTCAGGCGTTCCTCGAATTCGCCGCGATACTTGGCACCCGCCAGCAGCGAAGCCATGTCCAGCGACAGTACGCGTTTGCCTTTCAGGCTGTCCGGCACTTCGCCGTTGACAATACGTTGTGCCAGGCCTTCGACGATGGCGGTCTTGCCGACGCCGGGCTCACCGATCAGGACCGGATTGTTTTTCGAACGGCGTTGCAATACCTGGATCGCACGGCGGATTTCATCGTCGCGGCCGATCACCGGATCCAGCTTGCCGATGCGGGCGCGCTCGGTCAGGTCCAGCGTGTATTTTTTCAGGGCTTCGCGCTGGCCTTCGCCATCCGCCGAATCCACTTTCGAACTGCCGCGCACGGCCTTGATCGCGGCTTCCAGCGCCTTGCGCGTCAAGCCGTTTTCACGTGCAATCTTACCGGCTTCCGACTTGTCTTCGGTCAGTGCCAGCAATACCATTTCAGTGGCGATGAACTGGTCGCCGTGCAGTTGCGATTCTTTGTCCGCCAGATTCAGCAAGGAGCTAAGGTCACGGCCGATCTGCACTTCGCCGCCGTTACCGGAGACCTTGGGCAAGCGGTCTAGTGCGCTGCGCAGCGCACTGGTCATGCCATTGATATTGGCACCGGCACGTTGCAACAGCGAGCGCGTGCTGCTGTCGTCCTGGCTTAGCAGGGCGACCAACACGTGTACCGGTTCTATATATTGATTATCGTTGCCAACTGCATGGCTTTGCGCATCAGCGAGCGCTTCCTGCAGCTTGGTGGTTAGTTTATCGAGACGCATTGCATACTCTCCAAAGAAAAATTCATTAATGGAAAGAAAATTGGGTCAGGCAACTACTTTTCAAGCAGGGATTCCGGAATTACTGTTGCAGCCCCTGAATTAGCGGGTGAAGCGAGACTTCGGATGTGGCGGGCCGAGCAAATACGGCCGATAAGGTCAATAGTAGACTATGCGGCGAATGCGCGATAGGTGGCAAAACCGGCAATACAGCAGGCAATCGAGCCGATCAGGTGCAGCACGGTATGCGCCAGTGCCCACATATAGTCGCCACGTTGCAGCAGGAGCACGGCTTCCGCCGAGAAGGTGGAGAAAGTGGTGAGGCCGCCCAGGAAGCCGGTAACGGCAAATAAACGCCATTCCGGCGGTACGCCCGGATGGCCGGAGAAGAAGGCGACCGCAATACCGACCAGGTAGCCGCCAACCAGGTTGGCCGCCAGCGTGCCGACCGGCACATGATTATTCACCGCATTGAACCAGATGCTGAGTCCCCAGCGCAGCCAGGCGCCCAGCGCTGCGCCGAGACCGACTGCGAGCCAACTCACTTGCCGGCCCCTGTTGACGGCTGTTTCCATTTTTCCAGCGCCGTGTCGTCGGTGCTACGGGCATCGACCCAGCGCGCACCTTGCGGCGTTTGTTCTTTCTTCCAGAACGGGGCGTCGGTTTTCAGGTAATCGATAATGAATTCGCAGGCGGCGAAGGCTTCGCCACGATGGGCGGAGGTAACTGCCACCAGGACGATTTGCTCCAGCGGCAGCAAAGGCCCGATGCGGTGGATGACCAGCGCATCAAAAATCGGCCAGCGTGCCTTCGCCTGCTCGACGATGTTCTGCAAAGCCTTTTCCGTCATGCCCGGATAGTGCTCGAGCTCCATCTCGGCTACGCTGGAACCGTCATTCATATCGCGTACGGTACCGATAAAGGTCACGACCGCACCCACTTGCGGGCTATTGGCGCGCAGGCTGGCTACTTCCTGGCTGACATCGAAATCTTCGCTCTGTACACGAATTGGCATTTATTCTGCTCCGTCCTGCTCAGCCGCCGGTTACCGGTGGGAAAAACGCCACCTCGCTACCGTCTTCAATCGGTGTGTCAGCAGCTGTCATTTCCTGATTGTAGGCCATACGCAGCGGACGTCCATCGGCCAGTACTTCAGCCCATACGCCGCCGCGCGCGCGCAGAAAGGCACGCACATCGCCGACGGTTTTTACCTCGGCCGGCACGGTCACGGACTCTTGCGTCACTTTCAGCGCTTCACGCACGCTGGCAAAAAAACGGAGTTGAATATTCATTGCATTCACATCTTTGCTAGTTATCAGTACATCAGGTCACTGAATGAAATAAAGCGCACGATATCGCCCGCAGCAATCGTCTTGCCGGCCGGATGATCAATCAGGCCGTCACCCCATACGGTAGAGGTCAAGACGCCCGAACTCTGGTTCGGGAATAAATCGAGGCCGCCATCGGCATTGATTTTGGCACGCAGGAATTCATTGCGCTTGTCGGCCTTGCCCAGGCTGAAATCGGCGCGCATCGCATAAGCCTTGGGCGCGACGTTTTCCACACCTTGCAGGCGCAGGATAAAGGGCCGTACAAACAGCAGAAAGGTCACAAAGCTGGATACCGGATTGCCGGGCAATCCAAGGAAAAATGCGGTGCCCGGTTTGCCGTTGCGGTTCACTTCACCAAATGCCAGCGGCTTGCCCGGCTTGACCGCGATTTGCCACATATTCAGATGACCTTCGGCTTCGACCGCCGGCTTGATATGGTCTTCTTCACCGACCGACACACCACCCGAGGTAATGATCAGATCATGCTCGGCGGCGGCACGGCGCAGGGTGTCGCGCGTTGCGGCCAGCGTATCCGGCACGATGCCGTAATCGCTGATGTCGCAACCGAGGTTTTCCAGCAAGCCGCGCAAGGTAAAGCGATTGGAATTGTAGATGGCGCCCGGTTTGAGGGCTTCACCCGGCATCGCCAGCTCATCACCGGTAAAGAACACCGCGACACGCAATTTGCGCACTACCGGCAATTGCGCGAGGCCCACCGAAGCCGCCAGGCCCAGCTCCTGCGCGCGCAGGCGCTGGCCTGCCGTCAGGATGGTGCTGCCGGCACGGATATCTTCACCGGCACGACGTATCCATTCGCCGGAGGCCGGCTTATGCTTCACTGTCACCAAATCGCCGTCCGCATCCTTGGACGCGACACACATTTCCTGCATGACGACAGCGTCGGCCCCTTGCGGGATCATCGCACCGGTAAAGATGCGCGCCGCACAACCGGCGGCCAGTGGCTGGCCGACATGGCCGGCCGGAATCCGCTGGCTGACGCGCAATACCGCTTCGCCGCTGGCGCAATCAGCCGCACGTACGGCATAACCGTCCATCGAGGTATTGTCGACCGGCGGCACCTGCAATTGCGAATCCTGTGCGACGGCCAGGATACGGCCATTCGCGTCCAGCGTCGGCAAGACTTCGGTCTCGCTAATTTTCTTTGCGGAAGAAAGCAGGAAGTTGAGGGCTTCGGCCACACTCAACATTGGTTTTGGTTCAGTCATGCTGGGCTCGATAATGGATCATGGAACGATTGTAAGCGGAAGCACCCTGCCCCGCTTGCCCCCTTGGATAGCAACTGCCCGCCGCCAGGCCCGGTGTTACAGCCCGGTATGCTTGGCGATGAACACTTTCATTTTCTCGACATCGGCCGGCATCACTTCAAAGCGCTGCGGCAAGTCTTCGATGTTTTCAAAACCGGCAGGACGATCAGCATCACGTCCCAGCGCTTCGCGTATGGTTTCATTGAACTTGGCCGGCAAGGCGGTTTCCAGCACGATCATGGTGACACCCGGAGTCAGGTGTTCACGCGCGACCTTGACGCCATCGGCGGTGTGCGTGTCTATCATCAACTCGTACTTGTTTTGCAGGTCACGGATGGTCGCGACGCGGTCGCTGTGTGTCGATTTGCCGGAAGCGAAACCGAATTTCGCAATATCCTTGAACTCGTCGCCATCGCTGCCCGGTTTGCCGGACAGGTCGAAGCCGCCATGTGTTTCCACTTTCTGGAACAGCGCACGCACACGGTCGCCATCACGATTGAGCAAATCGTAGATGAAGCGCTCGAAGTTGGATGCCTTGCTGATGTCCATGCTCGGGCTGGTGGTGTGATAAGTCTCAGCCGATTTACGGACGCGATATACACCGGTGCGGAAGAACTCATCCAGCACATCGTTTTCATTGGTCGCCGCCACCAGCTTGTCGATAGGCAAGCCCATCATGCGTGCGATATGACCGGCGCAGATGTTACCGAAATTGCCCGATGGCACGGTGAACGATACTTTCTGTTCATTGCTGGTGGTCGCGCTGAGGTAACCGCGGAAGTAGTAAATCACTTGCGCGACAACCCGCGCCCAGTTGATCGAATTCACGGTACCGATTTTTTGCTTTTGCTTGAAGCCGTGGTCATTCGAAACCGCCTTGACCATGTCCTGGCAATCATCGAATACGCCTTCCACCGCAATATTGAAAATATTCGGATCTTGCAGGCTGAACATTTGCGCAGTCTGGAAGGCACTCATTTTCTTGTGCGGCGACAGCATGAAGACACGTATGCCTTTTTTGCCGCGCATCGCGTATTCGGCGGCGCTGCCGGTATCGCCGGAAGTCGCGCCGAAAATATTCAATTCCGCATGTTGCTTGGCCAGCGTGTATTCGAACAGGTTGCCGAGCAATTGCATCGCCATATCCTTGAAGGCCAGCGTCGGGCCGTTGGACAAGGCTTGCAGGACCAGCTTGCTGCCGTCTTTCTCTTCTACCGTACGCAAAGGCGTGATGCGCGCGGCTTCTTCGCCGTGGCGCACATTGCGGTAGACGTCTGCGGTATAGGTTTTGTGTACCAGCGCCTTGAGGTCGGCATCCGGGATATCGGTCGCGAACTTGCGCAATACTTCGTAAGCCAGATCGGCGTACGACAGGGTGCGCCAGGCATCGAGTTCAGCATCGCTGACCTGCGGGTAAGTCTCAGGCAGATACAAGCCACCGTCAGGCGCCAAACCGCCCAGCAAAATTTCAGAAAACGATAGTGCCGGCGCCAGGCCGCGAGTGGAAATGTATTGCATAAATAATAGCTTTGGTTGGTGGCCGACGTGCGCCGGAAACAGGATGATTCAGGCAGGGCGACGCATTACATACAGACTCGTATTATAGCGTCGGGAGCGGGACAAACGGCAGTTGCCGGAGCGTGCGGGCCAGTTTCGTTGAAATCGGCATAAAAAAACGGTGAAGTCCGGTGCAAACCGGCTTCACCGCGCATGACTGCAAGATTAGCTCAGGTGTTCCAGGCGGATCTTGGTCACTTTGCCGATTACTGTTGGCAAGGCTTCTATTTTCTTGATCGCCGCTTCGACGTTTTTCTCTTGCGTCTGGTGCGTCAGCATGATGATGTCGGTCTGGGTCTCGCCGAGTGCAGGTTCTTTCTGCAACATCGCATCGATGGAGATCGTCGAATCCGCCAGGATGCTGGTGACATTTGCCAACACGCCCAGTTTGTCTGCCACATGCATGCGCAGGTAGTAGCTGGTCGTCACTTCCGAAATCGGCAGGATAGGCGTATCGGCCATCGCATTTGGCTGGAACGCCAGGTGCGGTACGCGATGCGCCGGATCGGCATCGGCCAGGCGCGCGATATCAACCAGGTCGGCAATCACGGCCGAGGCGGTCGGCTCGGCGCCGGCACCCTTGCCGTAGTACAGCGTGGCGCCGACTGCATCGCCCTGCACCAGCACTGCATTCATTGCACCTTCGACATTCGCGATCAGGCGTTTGGCCGGGATCAGTGTCGGGTGCACACGCAATTCGATACCTTGCGCGGTGCGCTTGGCGATACCGAGCAATTTGATGCGGTAACCGAGTTGTTCGGCGTAACGGATGTCAACTGCTTCCAGCTTGGTGATGCCTTCCACGTGGGCCTTGTCGAACTGCACCGGGATCCCGAATGCAATCGCCGCCATCAGTGTCGCCTTGTGCGCGGCATCCACGCCTTCGATATCAAAGGTCGGATCGGCCTCGGCATAACCCAGGCGTTGCGCTTCCTTCAGCACGGTATCGAAATCCAGGCCCTTGTCACGCATTTCGGACAGGATGAAGTTGGTGGTGCCGTTGATAATGCCGGCGATCCATTCGATACGGTTCGCGGTCAGGCCTTCGCGCAAGGCCTTGATGATAGGAATGCCGCCGGCCACCGCCGCTTCATACGCCACCATCACGCCCTTGTCTTGTGCGGCCTGGAAAATCTCATCGCCGTGGGTTGCCAGCAAAGCCTTGTTCGCGGTCACCACGTGCTTGCCGTTGGCAATCGCTTTCAGTACCAGGTCTTTCGCGATGCCGTAACCACCGATCAGCTCGACCACGATATCAATGTCGGGATTGGCAACGACCAGGTTACCGTCATTCACCACTTCGCAATGCGAGCCAACAAGTTCTTTCGCACGTGCGACATCGAGGTCGGCCACCATCACGATTTCAATACCATGACCGGCGCGGCGGGAAATTTCTTCCTGGTTACGCTTCAGAACATTGAATGTACCCGCACCGACAGTGCCGATTCCTAACAAGCCAACTTTGATGGATTTCATAATCTCTGCATAAATAATGTCACATGAAAAACAGCGCTCTCCAAGACGAAGAGCGTGGTGACTGAAATAGAGGCCGGGTTACCCCAGGCGTTTGCGATAACCTTCCAGGAAATGCGCAATTCGTCCGATCGCGACAGTCAGATCATCTGAATTCGGCAAGAATACTACCCTGAAATGGTCTGTTGTCGGGCAATTGAAGCCCGTACCCTGCACAATCAATACGCTTTCTTCGGCCAGCAGCTGATGCGCGAAATCCTGGTCGTCCTTGATCGGGTACATCTTTGGATCCAGGCGCGGGAACATATACAGCGCCGATTTTGGTTTGACGCAAGTCACGCCAGGGATATCGGTCAGCAGCTTGTGCGCGAGGTCACGCTGGCGCAGCAGGCGGCCGCCCGGTGCCACCAGGTCGTTGATGCTCTGGTAACCGCCGAGTGCGGTCTGGATCGCGTACTGTCCCGGCACGTTGGCGCACAGGCGCATCGACGCCAGCATGTTCAGGCCTTCGATGTAATCGCGGGCATGGCGTTTCTCACCGGAGACCACCATCCAGCCGGCGCGATAACCGCAGGAACGATAGTTTTTCGACAGGCCGTTGAATGTGATGAACAGCACGTCATCCGCCAGCGAAGCCAGCGAGGTATGTGTGTTGCCGTCGTACAGCACCTTGTCGTAGATTTCATCTGCAAACACGATCAATTGATGCTGACGCGCAACTTCGACGATTTGCTGCAGCAACTCCACCGGATACAGCGCACCGGTCGGATTGTTCGGGTTGATGACGACAATTGCCTTGGTATTCGAATTGATCTTGCTCTTGATATCTTCGATATCCGGGAACCAGTCGGCCTGCTCGTCGCAGACGTAATGCACCGGCTTGCCGCCGGACAAGCTGACCGCGGCGGTCCACAACGGATAGTCAGGCGATGGCACCAGGACTTCGTCGCCGGTATTGAGCAAGGCGTTCATGCTCATCACGATCAGCTCGGACGCACCGTTGCCGAGGTAAATATCGTCGATCGTCACGCCGGTGATTTTCTTTTCCTGCGTGTAATGCATGATCGCCTTGCGCGGCGCAAACAAACCTTTGGAATCGGTGTAGCCGGAGGCGTTCGACATATTGCGGATCATGTCCTGCACGATCTCGTCTGGCGCATCGAAACCGAATACGGCGAGGTTGCCGATATTGAGCTTGATAATCTTGTGACCGTCTTCTTCCATTTGCCGCGCTTTTTCGAGCACGGGGCCGCGAATGTCGTAGCAAACATCATCCAGTTTTTTCGATTTTTGAATCGGTCGCACAGCTACTGTTCCTTGTGATTTTCAGAACTTGTCTTTACAAAGTTCTAATTGAAACGCCTGTTCCCCACATCTATGGCCGGAGTGTAAAGGCCAAAGGGCAAGCGAAAAATGACGGCTGCAATGTTGCACCGCGAAAGAGATCCATTTTGCCGAAAGGAAGCGATTTTATCAATCGATAAAGGCTGCTTTAAAGCTGAAAACGTTACAATAAGGGTTCTTTACCTTCCAATTAATCGGAAAGGCGCGAAAACACGCTCCCCTGTCCGACAGCTACAGCCATGAAGCTACACAGCACCGCTACCCAGCAATACCAGACCGTCACCTCGTATGATGAAAATGGCATTGAAATCAATCTGATTCCATTCAACTACAGCCTGGTGGTTTTACCGGAAACCAAGCCGGCGCCATGGCCGGTGACTTCCTTCGATGCGCTGACCGCCGAAAATTTCGAGCAGATCAATGCAGTCGAACCGGACGTCGTCATCCTCGGCACCGGCGCCACCCAGCGCTTCGTGCACCCACGCCTGACCGCTTCCCTGACCTCGCGCCGCATCGGCGTTGAATGCATGGATAACCAGGCCGCCTGCCGCACCTACAACATCCTCATGGCCGAAGGCCGCAAAGTTGCACTGGCACTGATCCTGTAAGCCGGCAGCAAGCTGCGCAGGCTAAGCTGGCTGCGTAGCTGAACCAAGTCGAAAATTTATTGTCTTTTCAATAGCATCCTGCTCGCCTGCAAGCGTCGTCAAAAGTTGCGAAATAAATTAATTTCGTTGCTTGAAGGATAAAAACTCGTCCCCATCTGTATGCTCGGCCGTATTGTTTATCCTCGCGTACGCCGAACTGGTAGCAAATCGATCGACCATCATGCCGCTGCGCCGGCAGCGCCGCAACTCGGCAGAGAAAGTGAGATAAATGGATCAAGGCACTCCTGTAGCAGAACGTCCTTCTGCACTGAATAAAATCGTACCGGACTTTTCCGCGCCTATGACGGGCGAGCAGACCTTTCAACTCGCTGATTACAAAGGGAAAAAGATCGTCCTTTATTTCTATCCGAAGGACAACACACCCGGTTGTACCACCGAAGGTATCCATTTCCGTGACCTGCACGCGCAGTTCCGCCAAGCCAATGCAGAAATCTTCGGCGTCAGCCGCGACAGCCTGCGTTCACATGAAGGTTTCAAGGCCAAGCTGGACCTGCCCTTCGAACTGATCTCCGACCCGGAGGAAACGCTGTGCACCATGTTCGATGTCATGAAGATGAAAAATATGTATGGCAAGAAAGTACGCGGTATCGAACGCTCTACTTTTATTATTGACGAGTCAGGTAAATTGGTGAAAGAATGGCGTGGAGTGAAAGTGCCTGGACACATCGATGACGTACTGGAGTTTGTGAAGGCTCTTGCTTAGGTTTGCAAAACCCATTGAATTCAAAAGAATTTTTCTCTAAGAAAGCCGTTTGCGGATTAGGCCATGAGCCTTCCCAAACGGCTTTTTTACTTTTTGATTTGTACACCCTCCTCCAATCCGCACTTTCTTTTGCTGTTCCATCCCGCTTTTCTGCGTCTGCATCACCGTTAGTACCTGTTGTAAATGTTCTCAAACTTTCTAGATCGAGGTCCTGATGCCCCTGCCTAAACTACCGACCAAGCCTGCCGCATTGCTGTCACCGCAAGACTATCCGAAGGCGGATAAGGACAAGATTGTCAAATCGCTGACTCTGATTGAACCGGTAGCACGCAAGACCGAAGCAGCTCCAGCCCCGGCCCCTGTCCGCGCCAAGATCGCTGACAAAGCGCCCGCCACCAAACCGCGCGCCGCATCCCCGGCACAAACCGTCGCGCTGGCACCAAAATCCGGTACCCGCCGCCCGACCGACAAGTCCGGCGTTACCAAACTGTTTGTACTCGACACCAATGTCCTGATGCACGATCCGACTTCGCTGTTCCGCTTCGAGGAACACGACGTCTATCTGCCGATGATGACGCTGGAAGAACTCGACGACCACAAGAAAGGCATGTCCGAAGTTGCGCGCAGCGCACGCCAGGTATCGCGCTCGCTGGACGCACTGGTGAGCGGCGTCGAAGAGAATGCAATCGACGAAGGCATCCCGCTGTCCAAGCTGGGCAACAAGGATGCCAAAGGCCGTCTCTTCTTCCAGACCAAGCTGCAAAACGTCACGCTGCCGGAAGGCCTGCCCATGGGCAAAGCCGACAACCAGATCCTCGGCGTGGTACGCGCACTGGAAGCGCAGTACCCGGGCCGTGCCATCGTATTGGTATCGAAAGATATCAATATGCGCATCAAGGCACGGGCGATGGGCTTGCCGGCCGAAGAGTACCTGAACGACCACGTCCTGGAAGATACCGACCTGCTGTATTCCGGCATCATGCAATTGCCTGATGACTTCTGGATCAAGCATGCGAAAGGCATGGAATCCTGGCAGGAAAACAAGCACGGTACCGGCTACACCTTCTACCGCCTGAGCGGCCCGGTCGTGCCATCGATGCTGGTGAACCAGTTTGTCTACATGGAACCGCAAAACGGCGAAGCGTCGTTCTACGGCCAGGTTCGGCAAATCAACGGCAAGACTGCCGTGATCCAGACCTTGCGCGACTATGCGCACACCAAGAACAGCGTATGGGGCGTCACTGCCCGCAACCGTGAACAGAACTTTGCGCTGAACCTGTTGATGGATCCGGAATGCGATTTCGTCACCCTGCTGGGTCAGGCCGGTACCGGTAAAACCTTGCTGGCACTGGCGGCCGGTCTGGCGCAGGTATTGGAAACCAAGCTCTACAGCGAAATCATCGTGACCCGCGTCACGGTGCCGGTCGGTGAAGACATCGGCTTCCTGCCGGGTACCGAGGAAGAAAAGATGTCGCCATGGATGGGTGCCTTCGACGACAACCTGGAAGTGCTGAACAAGTCCGACAACGATGCCGGCGAATGGGGTCGCGCTGCCACGCAAGACCTGATCCGCTCCCGCATCAAGATCAAGTCGCTCAACTTCATGCGCGGCCGCACCTTCGTCAACAAGTTCCTGATCATCGATGAAGCGCAAAACCTGACGCCGAAACAAATGAAAACCCTGGTCACCCGCGCCGGCCCGGGCACCAAGATCATTTGCCTCGGCAACATCGCGCAGATCGATACGCCTTACCTGACCGAAGGTTCAAGCGGTTTGACCTATGTGGTTGATCGCTTCAAGGGTTGGGGTCATAGCGGGCACGTTACCCTGGCGCGGGGTGAGCGTTCGCGGTTGGCGGATCATGCTAGTGAGGTGTTGTAGGCATTCGCTTGCTTGCTGTGCACTTTCGAAAAAGCCTGCTGAGTTAGCAGGCTTTTTTATTGGTGGTTTGGTTTGGTTTTGTTTTTTGTTGGTGATGTTGTGTTTTCTTCGATCAGACTTGGGTTGCCGGGGGCGGCCCGGCAGCCGCTCACTTTTCTTGTCTCGCCAAGAAAAGTAAGCAAAAGAAGGCGACCGCGAAGCCGCAGCCCCTACGGGGTTCCCGTTTGTGCAAGACAAAAAATGGGAAGCGGACGAAACTCGCTGCGCT